>SAMEA104315424__coassemble_309_pt1 | contig 202521 bp, 189 predicted proteins | sample SAMEA104315424__metabat2_low_PE_031 | metagenome-assembled genome bin SAMEA104315424 (sample SAMEA104315424) | gut metagenome | biome: Monkey gut; feature: monkey-associated habitat; material: faeces | place: China | collected 2013 | reverse complement strand
CGGGATTACCGTTTTCGGCTTTGTCCTTGACTGCGGATTTCTTCCTTCCCGCACCGGGTCTTGCACCGCCGCGCCCGCCTGTGTTATTCGATTTTGTGGGCATCCGAGTTCACCTCTCTTAATTACCCTTTTGATTTCGCCTTTTTTGCGCACGTGACCCCGGGCCGTTGCCCGACCGAAAAGGTCCCGGAGATTTTACTCCCCCTACCGGTCGCCAAGGTCGTGGTGTATTTTCGTATGGCAGGACTGACAAAGACTCATGAGGTTGTCCCTTGCGTGAGTGCCGCCTTTGGAAACGGGCAGGATGTGGTGAACTTCCTGTACCGGAGTCAGCCGACCTTCCCTGAGACACATCACACAGAGGGGATGCTCTGCCGCATAGCGGTCACGGATGCGTTTCCACGCTCTGCCGTACTTGCGGTTGACATCGGAGCTGCGCTCGTATTTGTCGTACTTGCGGCGTTCCTCCACACGGTGCTGTTCACAAAACTGTCCTTCACAGAGGTTGGGGCAGCCGGGATGAGAGCAGGGTCTGAGTGGTCGCTTTGGCATTCGTTCACCTCCTTCGGGCATAAGAAAAGCCCTCGAAGGATTGCTCCCTCGAAGGCTCGTCTTTATATTCTTTGCTGATTATATCATACCATAATGTGGCGGTGGACATCTACGGACAAAGCAGGACATTTCGGGCGCATTTATATGACGATGGGGTTTTCGGGGACTTTTACCTTGAGGAGAGCCTCACCGTGCCAGCGGCGAATGGTTCTCGCATCGGCATTCAGTTCGTTTCCTATCTGCTCCCATGTGCAGTTATGGATGTAACGGTAACGGAGAACGAGCCGCTCATCCGTATTCTGCACAGCTTCAATGACCGTTCGTATCTGCTTTTTCAGACAGACAAGGGTGTCGATTTCCTTGTTGATGGTATCCTCCAAGTCCATGATTTTCTCAAGGCTCCGTACAAAGGGGGCTTCCGTACTGCGGGAAGTCTGCACCTTTTCGCCCCATGACGGCGAGGATATACTGTTTGCCATTTCACGAAGCATGGTGACCTCTTCGATATTAGAGTTGATACGCTGATCGAGGCGGTATGCCTGACTCAAGTATTCTTTTGCCGTCATGCCGCCACCTCCATTTGCAGTTTTCGCATCAGAAGCTCTCCATCAACCGAAGTCAATGTGCTGTACCACGAGGAACGGAAGAAACTCTCACAATCATTCCTCGTCTGCTTTGCTTCTGCATCCCTCGGATATTTTTTCAGCTTTTTCAGGGCTTTCATATAGTCCTTCGCCGCTTGGATCACGATGGCATTTGCCAGTTCTTCAAAAGGGGTCATATTCTGTACCTCCGATTTTTTTATATTTCTCGGATTGGCACGGATTTTCATAGATTGTCACAGATTGGCCTTAACTGCCGCTATCAATGCGGACTGCGTTTTCTCCTTTCGCTGAAGGGCTTTCATAATGTCCTCGTCAATGGTGCCGGCGGTGATGATATGCATGACCACCACGGTGGAGGAGATCTGACCTTGCCGCCACAGCCTTGCGTTCGTCTGACTGTAAAGCTCAAGGCTCCAGGTCATGCCGAACCACACGATGGTGCTGCCGCCGCTTTGAAGATTCAGCCCGTGTCCTGCAGATGCCGGATGGATAAGGGCAACGGGAAGCTCGCCGCTGTTCCATCTGCGGATACTTTCGGAACTGTCCATCCTCGAAAACGGGATATGCAGTTCGTGCAGCCGTTTTTCGATGCGGTCACAGTCGGACTGATACCAGTACGCCACCAGAAGAGGTTTTCCGTTGGCGGCTTCGATGATGTCCTCCAAAGCGTCCAGTTTGCGGTCGTGGATGAGATGGCACTCGCCGAACTCGTCATAAATCGCACCGTTTGCCATCTGCGTCAGCTTTCCGCAGAGGACGGCGGCATTGGCGGCAGTGATTTCCTTGTCCTTTCCGAGTTTCATCACATACTCGGATTTAAAATCCTCATAGATCTGCGATTCCGCATCGCTCATTACGGCGGGATACGCTGTGCTGACCAGTTCCGGCATTTTTAGGTGGTCGGTGGACTTCATCGAAATGGTGATGTCGGAGATGACATCATATATTGCCTGCTCTGCGAACGGCAGCGGCTTATAGGAATACACGATCTGACCGTTGCGCTTGTCAGGGGTGAAGTAGTTGAGACGGTAGTTGGAGATGAACCGTCCGAGGCGTTTGCCCATATCCAGAACCCTGAACTCTGCCCACAAGTCCATCAGACCGTTTCCGGCGGGAGTGCCGGTCAGGCCTACGATGCGTTTCACAAGAGGTCTGACTTTCAGCAGGCTCTTGAACCGCTTTGCCTTGCCGTTCTTGAAGGAGGAAAGCTCATCGATCACCACCATATCGAAGTCGAACGGGATGCCGCTTTCCTCGATGAGCCATGAGACATTCTCACGGTTGATTATGTAGATGTGGGCTTTCTTTCGGAGAGCCGCTTTGCGTTCGGCCTCGGTGCCGACGGCCACGGAGCAGATGAGGTGCCGGAGATGATCCCACTTATCGACCTCGGCAATCCATGTATCCCGTGCCACACGCAGCGGAGCGATAACGAGAACCTTCCGTACATCGAAGCTGTCGAAAAGGAGGTCGTTGATGGCGGTCAGCGTGATGCTTGTCTTACCCAAGCCCATATCCAGCAGGACGGCGGCGATGGGGTTTTCCTTGATGAAGTTGATGGCATATTTCTGATAGTCATGCGGTTCGTATATCATCGAGAATCCCTCCGATCTGGTTCATATCGTTAAGGAGATATACCTTGAAACCGAGATGCTGAAGCAAGCCATGCCTTGATACCTGCAACGGACGGGGCTTTTTGCCCGGAGCCTTTACTTCCACAAATGCAAACTTCCCATAAGGAAGAAGCACGATGCGGTCGGGCATTCCGTCAAAACCTGGGCTGACGAACTTGGGCGCGATACCTCCCATATTTTTCACGGCTTTGACGAGACCCTGTTCTATTTGTTTTTCGCTTTTCATATTTGTCCTTTCTGGAACAACGGAACGAGTGGAACAACCATTTCCTTATATTCCTATACGTGCGTATATGCGGGTCTTTATCTCTTTATCGCCGAACAAATATAAGGGAAAAAGTTGTTCCTGTTCCGCATCTTGTTCCGCAGTTAGCCTTTTTCGTAAATTCGCTGCTTACCGTAGAGGGGCAGTCGTTTGGCGGCGGCACCGCGTTTCCAACCGGGAATCTGCGTCATAAGGGCAGCGATGGCATAGCTGTCGGCAGACTTCAGTTCGGAGAGGTTCTTGCCGAAGCACTCGCACCATATTTCCGCATTGGATACGGTCGTGCGTTCCGTGGTGCCTTTGACAGCGGTCGGATCGCCGGAGAGGAAACAGCGACGGGCATACACATCCATATCGTCCCATCCTTCGGGAAGGTGGGTGTTCAGATACTCCTCGACCATGCCGACACGTTCGTCCACCTCCATAGCGTTCCGCTGCGCCTTCTCGGACTCGGCGAGGATATCGCCTTCGAGATACAGCTTTTCGCCGGACTCCCAGATAGCCTTCGCCTCTGCCCAGAACTGATCGCGGTCTGCCTGGGTGAAGTGCCAGCTCTGCTTCTGTGTTTTCTGATGCACTTTGATGATCCAGAAACGGCGGTTGCCCGTGATGTCACGGAGGTAGCCGCGTTCACCGTTGACCGTGCCGATGATGATGCACTGGCGGGGGTGGCTTTCGACCACTCTGCCGTAGCTCGGACGGTATTTGTCATCAGAGGTGGAGAGGAAGGATTTCACCTTTTCAATGTCGGCTTTTTTCATTCCGGCAAGCTCTCCGATCTCGACCACCCAGAAGCCTTGCAGTTTTTCCGCTCCGGCTTTATCGTCCATATCGGTCAGCGAGAGGGATTCGGAGTAGTATTCAGGCGTGACGAGGTCTTTTACGATGGAGCTTTTGCCGATGCCCTGTTCGCCGTCAAGGACGGGAACGCAGTCGAACTTGATGCCGGAACACAGTACCCTCGCAACAGCGGCGGCGAAGGTTTTTCTCGTGACGGTACGGACATACTCCGTATCGTCAGCCTGCAGATATTTGATGAACAGTTCCTCGACACGCTTCACGCCGTCCCACTTGGGGAGTCCGTTGAGGTAATCCCTCACAGGATGGAAATGACGGTCATCTGCCACCTTGGTAAAGGAGACGTCGTAGTTTCGTGTGGTGAACTCGCCGTAACGGATATCCACAAGCGATTTAAGCTGGGCAGAGTCGGCATCCCTCCAGAAAGAGTTTCCCTCGGGACGGTCCCACGGCATTTCACCTGTAACTTGGATGCGATTCGCCATATCGTTGAAAGCGAAGCCTTGCAAGTCGGGATCGTTTTCAAGGATGAGGTTCAAGTTCCACACGCTGTTTTCCAATGCCCCGGAGCGGGGTACGAAGTGAAGCCGCTTATGCCAGTCGGCATCATCGGAGAAATCCTCTCCGGCTTGAGCGATACGCTCGGCAGCAAGATTCTCTTTGACCGTATCGTCCGAGAGAGCAAGTTCGGTCATCTGCTTGAAGGACTTCTTCTCGTCATCATCGCCGAAGCGGTGGATGCGGACGAGGTCAAAAGCGTTCAGCAGTTTGCCGCAGGCGGGGTCCGTGGCGTGGTGGCTGTATGCGAACTTGTCATCATAGACCACGACACCGGCAGATGAATCGGCGGGGATATAGTCGTAACGCCCCTCCATTGCGGAAGGCTCATATACATCGGCGAGGTAGGTTTCAATCACGGCGGCGATACCGTAGGCACGGCAGAATGCGCCCACCACACCGGGCTTGGCGAGAGGGTCTTCCTGCTTTTTGCCGCTTGCCTCACGGACGGCGCTTTCACGGGAGGAGGTCGGAAGCAGGGAGCAGTCCTTCCAGTTCGGATGCGCCGTGAGATATACATCGGGATCGAGCCATTCGCCCTCGGTGGTCTTGCTGATGAATTCACCGTTTGCCGGAGTTGTCGGCCAATACATGAGCTGGCTCGGCTTGTAGGAGCATTCGTCAAACTGGTCGATGCCCCAATCGGAAGCGAAGTATCTGGCGAGAGCCACATACTCGTCCGGGGTTATGTCTCTCGTCAGCGGCACGATGATGCGGCAGCGAGGCTGTTCGGGTGTATGTCCGTGGGTGGTATAGAGACAGGATGAGTACCGGCACTCCGAGGCGAAACGGTCGATAAAACCAATCTCGGCATGGTCTGCGTCCATCGTGAGCATGGAGCGGCATACCACGGTCTCACGCTTGCGGCGGTTGCCTTTCAGATAACCGCCCACAAAGCCGCCTTTGTCCTTGGCACGGTCCCGGTCATCCTTTTTGAGCTTCGGATATTCCTCTACGGTTTCGGTCGTGCGGATAGTGTTTTTCAATCTTTCGCACAGGTCTTCCCATGCGGTGGTTTTGTTCGCCCAGGTCTTGGCATAGCAGCTATTGCCGTAAGCGATTGGCAGGTCACGCATTTTCGGTTACCTCCTTAAGGTCGGAATTAAAATATCGGATGGCATAGTTCTTACGCTTGGCTCGGTCAATTTCGGCAGCCATGCCGCTTGAAATCAGATCTCCGAAGACCCATAATTCGGCGCACTTGCTCATCAGCACATTTCCGAAGAACATGGCAAGCTCACGCTCTTTCGGATTGCTGTCATCCATGAACTGCGGAAACAGCAGATGCGGAGCGATGGGGAGATAGCCGCTGTCCACGGCGAATCTGCTGTATCTCTGTGCCGCCTTGACGTTTGTCTCCACATCTCCGGCATAGGGTGAGCAGATATACACAACAGGTCTGAATGCGAAGAACGCTTTTTCCTCTTTTATAATGTTTGTCATTGCCTCGTATGCGGTGGGGTCGTAATAGCCCTCCGCATTGAACTTGTTTATTCCCATAGGATTTACCTCAATCTTTCTTATAGAATTCCGTGATATACCCGTCTGCCCGGAGGAGCAGTCCATTTGCCCACGGCGGCGTTCTGCCCATCTGCTCACAGATGGCATCGAGGGATACACGAGGGTTGGCTTCAATTACGAGTTCATCGTGGATGTGCATTGTGATCGAGCAGCGGCGAAGGGTCTTCATGGCATAGCATAGAATGTCCCTCGCTGTTGCCTGAACGATATTCTCCACGAACTTGGGACCGTAGCTTTCGAGCCGTTCCCATTTCTTCGTACCGCCGACACCTTCGTAGGTAATACAGGAGCCGCCGAATCTGTTCTCGCCGATTTTCGGTTTGACGTAATTGAGCATCCTGCCGGACGGAAGGAGTATGGAGAGCATTCTGCTGCGGCAGAGAAAGCGAATGCCGTGTGTTTCGGCGGTGGTCTTATCCCGGACGGCAGTCAGCACGGCATGGTCAACGTCCCACCAGAACTTGACGATGTTGGGGTTTGCCGCTCTCCATGCCTGAACGAGCGGCTGAAGCTCCTCTTCGGTCAAGCCCATCTCTAATGCTCCCATTGCCTTCAAAGCACCCACGGAGCCGCCGTAGCCGAGAGCCAGTTCAGCGATTTTGCCTTTCTGACGGAGGTGTCCGTTGACACCGTGCTTTTCGACCGGCACCCGAAACATCTGCGATGCCGAAGCACAGTAGATGTCCTTGCCTTCGGCGAAGACCTCCTGCCGCCACGACTCTCCGGCGAACCATGCGATGACCCTTGCTTCGATTGCGGAGAAGTCAGCCACATAGAACATCGCGCCCTCACGGGGAATGAAGGCGGTGCGGATGAGCTGTGACAGCGTGTCCGGCACATCCTCATACAGCATTTTCACGGCTTCATAATTGCCGCTGCGGACAAGCCCTCTCGCTTCGGCAAGGTCGGACAGATGGTTCTGGGGCAGATTTTGCATTTGAATGAGCCTGCCTGCCCATCTCCCGGTGCGGTTGGCACCGTAAAACTGAAACATACCTCTGGCTCTGCCGTCCGAACACACAGCGTTCTGCATCGCCTGATACTTTTTCACCGAGGACTTGGCAAGCTGCTGACGGAGAACAAGGGCATCGGCGAGTTCCGGCGGTGCGGTCTTCAGCATTTCGTTGACGACCTTCTTGCCGAGACTATCGGTTTCCAGACCGTTGTCGGCAAGCCATGACCGCATCTGCGATACCGAGTTGGGATTCTCAAGCTCCGTGATGCGGCGCATATCCTCCATCAGTTCCTGCCTTGAGGCGGCATCCATACGGATGGCTGTATCTACAAGGGGGATGTCCAGCCGAACCCCGCGATCATTGATTTCTTGATCGAGGTGATATTCATCCCACACGAACTCCGGCACGGGGAACTTTGTGAGCTTCTGCTGTATGCCCATTTCAGTTTCAACATCTCGGCGGTTATAGGATTTGAAGAGTGACCACTTCTCCGGGGCATCTTCCGGGCGGTTGCGTGTTCTGCCGCCGTTGCTCTTGGTCGGAGCGCACGGGGAGCAGAAATACTTGATGAGTTCCTTTCCCTCGGTAAGCTTCTGTTTGTCGAGGTTCAGCACCGCACCAACACCCTGTAGTGAAAGCGGCAGTCCCATATATGCTGCCCACACCATCGTGCATCGCCATGAGGACGGGTCGAGGTATTTGTCCGTGGGCAGCCCGAGATGTCGAGAGAGACACACTCGTTCGAAATTGGCATTGAAGGCGAACTTCAGCACATTTTCATCGGTAAGCGAGGCGGCAATGTCTGCCGGTATTTTTTCACCGAGCGCCAGATCGACCACATGGACTTCGCCGCCGTCCACGGCATAGCCGAAAAGCAGAACCTCGAAGTCAGGGTCTTCCGTGTATTTGTAAACACCGCACTTGTTTAAGTCGGTGCCGCTGTATGTTTCGATATCAATACTTATGGTTTTCAAAAGTTGTCACCTCACGTAGCCGTAAAGGGCGGCAGGATCGCTCCCACCGCCCACGGCGGTTGATTACTTAAATTCCTTCATGCGCATCTCGTGGTATTCGAGGTCGCGCTTTTCGCGCTCTTCCTCACGCTTCGCCCTGCGGCGATTGTCGAAGATGTCAGCGATGGAGTGAATCAGAAAGGTTACTCCGAGAAGAGCGTAGATGGACAGGAGTCCGATGCAGAGGATGGTGGTAATCATTTCGCTCATGACTTAGCCCTCCTTACGCCAGAAAATCGTCATCGTCATCGGTGTCGAAGTCGGATTCAGCCGAAGCCTTACCGCCGAGGGGTTCACCGTCACGAATCTTCTGAAGGTTGTTCAGACCGCAGGCAATGCCGCGATTTCCGTTGCTGTTGAAAGCGTAGAAGTTGATGGAGGCTCTGCCGTACACGCCGGAATAGACCTCGCTGCGGACAAGGATGGGATTGCGGTCAGCGTCCACGATACCGGGAGCGGTCGTGGAGTTGGCATTCACGAAGTAGCACCCTGCGTAGGCGGGATCATCGGGGCGTTCGGTATCGCCGTCACGCAGAGGATTCTTGATAACGGAGAGAGCCGGGACGGACTTGCCGTTGCCCTTGAGCTTCGCCTCGCCCTCTTGATAGGCGGCTTCGATGGCAGCCTTGATCTTTTGGACGGTGACGTTATCGCTCTTGGGGATGATGAGGGAAACGCTGAACTTGGGCGCACCACCGTTGATGCTCTTGGCTTCCCAGACGTTTGCGTAAGACCAGCGAGTGTCCTTGCCGGTGATGACCTTCATGGGGTTGTTGACTTTGGTGTTGTTATTAGACATAATCGTTTACTCCTTTAATTTTCAAAATCTGATGCTGCTGTGTTCATTGCCGGACGCTTGTCGGACATCGGAACGAGCGTGGGCTTTCCCTGGGGCTTCGTGATGAAGCGGCCGAGGATTTCGGCAAACTTGGCTTTGCCGAGTGTTTTCTGCATCTCGGTAATGCCGAGCAGTTTCTGTTCGTAGGGGTCGTGACCGGCGGCGATGACCGCTGCGGCTACGAGCCTTTCGTCTGTGTACTTGCGGTTGGATCGTCCCTCGACAACTTTCCATCCGTTCCACGCCTTACCGCTGATGGCGGCTTGCAGGGCGTATTCCTTGATGTCGTTTGCCCAGGACACGAGGCCATCGACCTTGGAGAGGACCTCTTCGACTTCCTCATCCGTGAGGAGCGGAGGTTCGGCGAAGTCATAGGCAGCAAGCGCGAGGTTCGCTCTGGCGCGTTCCCGGCAGTCCGCTTTCGCCTTGCAGAACTGACACCACTCGCCGCAATGGAACTCACCCTCGCCCTTGAAGGCAAGCTCGGCGGTCGGCTTTAGAACGGTCTCTGCCCATTTGAGAAGCTCGGCGGTCGAAACGGTGTAGGTGCTGACGTTGGAGCGGCGGGGCTGGTAGATAGTCATCGTGACCGTGTCGATGTCGTAGAGAGCATCGAAGATCTCCAGAGCGCCGAGCGCATACAGCATCATCTGCGGGTTGTGGTCTGCGGAGACCTCCACGCCCTTGCCGTGCTTGTAGTCCACGATGTTGAGGGTGCCGTCAGCGATGAGGACGCAGTCCCCGGTGCCGAATCCGTTCTCGACATATTTGGAATAGTCGAGCCGCTGCTCGATCAGCACGACGGGGTCGGTCGTGACCTTCTTCGCTTCGGCGAGGAGTTCAAGCACATAGGCGGCATAACCGCTGGCGCATTCCTCCATCTCCTCGTTGTACCAGGTGAGGTTTTCGGTGGGGTCTTCGGACGGAATGCCCAGAGCCGTCTTGAGCTTGTGTTCGCACAGGCTGTGGGCATCCGTTCCCTCGGCGGCGAAGTCGCTGCCCTTGTCCTCGTAGTTCTCACCGAGCCTTGCGGACGGAGGGCAGTTCAGCCACCTGTGGGAAGAGGACGCGGAAAGCAGAGCGTGATTACCCATTTTCGAGTTCCTCCGCATCCTTGATGAGGGCGGCGTACTCCAAAGGGTCAATGCCGGAGAGCGTTGCCGCGCCGTGCTGACGGAGCAGTTCCTTTACCTGGGCGGTGAAGCCACGGCTGGACATCTCTGCGAGGATCGCACGGACGTCTTCTTTGGTGGGAACCGGCTCGGTCGGTTTTGCCGGAGCTTCGGCGGTCTCGCCGCTGAACATCTCCGAAAGGGTATCAGCCGCATTGTTAATAGCGACAGCCGCAGTTCGCAGGTCTCTGATCGCGGCATCCAGTTCGCTCATTTTTGACATCTTTGTGCGCTCCTTCCTTGATTTGCTTTTCTCTCACCGCGAGGGTGACTTTCTTTGCCAGTGTTGCCGACACGATGATGAAGTCGAGCAGAACATCAACGAGTTCTTCTTCCGGCTTCAGAGCATCTCTCTTTGCTTCGTTCATTCGTTTTCACCTCCCGAAGGAGCGGTATCGTTTTGCTCCTTACACTCTCCCATGAACATGAGGAGTGCATTTCGGAAAAAATCCGGGAAACTTTTTTCAAAAAATATCCGGGAATTCTTTTTCGAGGACGGCTTTGACCTTTTTTAATCTGTAGGCATAGGTCTTTCTGCCGATCCCAAGGCGTTCGCCGATGGCATCCTCGGTTAAGCCCTCAAGTCGCAGCTCGCCGATTTTGATTGCCTCCGGCATCAGGTCCGTAAGCCGAGCGTACAGAGCTTTCATTTCGGAAGCCTCGATGATGATGTCTTCGAGCAACGGCGAATCGTCCGGGATTTCATCCACCCAGGCAGTTTCGTTTCCTTCGTCATCGGTTTCGGTGTAATCGAGGGAACGCGTATCGCCCATGCGGTGGAAGGGGCAAGTCAGACAGTCCATATCGCAGGTGAGCCGCTTGCTTGCGGGACACACGCAGCGACCGTGCCTCTGCTGACGGATTCGGTAGATATTGATGTCGTGGTAGTAGGCATCGAATTCTTCCTTGTTGACAGGGATGCTCTCTTTCGTGGAGCGGATGTAGATGGTGTACTGCTTGTCTTTCTTTATCATAAAAAAGTCCTCCGATTTTCGATTTCTCGAAACGGAGGACTCTGGGTTCGGCTGCAAAAAGGGTGCAGAAAATTAACCACAGCCCGACAGAGAGATTCTCCGTTTCGGTCTGCGGCAACCCGCTCAAAAGGCAGCCGTTGATATTCAGTTGTCCGTCAATGGATGTTGAGCTACCGTTGATCGGACGGTACATCAAGTGACGGATTTCCCCGAAGGGGGGATGGGCGGGCTGATTGAACAATCTGTCACCGCCCATCGGATTCAGACCTTACTTTTTCTTTCCAGGCCTGGTCTGCGACAGCGCACTGCCTGCGACAGATTTTGACTTGCCGCTGTAGCGGTTATCCCGAAGAATCTGACTCGCCTTGGTAGCAACAGCCTTCGATGTCTGCTTCTTATTGCTTGCCATGCCGTTTCACCTCCTCCAAAGTGGTTTGAAGTGGATTTATGAGTGTTTACAAATCAAAATACCAATTGGGGATTGATTTTTACACATTTTCGTGATATAATAAAAATGTGTATCTTGCCCTTACTGCATACTGTGTGGCACTCTTCGTCCATCCGAGAGTATTATCGCTCCTCAAAATGAGACACACAGCGGCTTAAACATAGGACGCATAGGACAAAACACAGGACAGATAAAAATCACGAGACAAGGAGAATCAGATGTGCTGGTAAAAACATATTTTGAGCGGTTATACCCGCACATACAGACAGCGGTTTACTATCCGAACAGGAAGAACAGCGGAATATTTGTTACACTGTGCTTCTGTGCGGCGGGAAGCAATCACTTCCCGTTCACAAAAGGAAAAAGGTACACCTCGGAAGATGTACCTTTGCAAAGAAAACTATATGACGGCTCCCGGACAATGACCGCGGACATAAAAGCGTCTTTTCATCCGTTTAACAAGGATGGGCTTGCAGCTTTTTATAAGGAAAATATCGAAGCCTCAAAGATGCGGGATGTAATGACAGCTTTCGGAATTCCTCCGACTGCCGAAATGAATGCGGATTGCCTGTGCAGGGCGTTATCCATTCAGTTTCGGGCATTTGTCGACAGTCAAACAGATGAGGCGGATGATATCGTTGCTATGGAGTATCAGAAACTTCTTGCAGAGCCGCAGGAAAAAGCAAACGAAGTCTATCATCCGGCATCAGTGCTGTATCCGGGAGACCAGATATACTTCAAGTCGCAGTATCGACCTACCTATCAAGTGAACATATATGAGGTATTCCAACATACATGGGAATTTGAAAATGCCGGGACGCAAGTATGGCGTGGACGCAGACTCTTTTTCTCCAACCACGATACGGCTCGTCCAAGAACGGAAACAAATTATATTGATATACCTGATACGCCGCCTCATATGGGCGTAAAAATAACCGTGAGCATGGATGCCCGCGGCTTTGAAGGAAAAACGGAATGCAAATGGATTATGGTTGACAGCGATAACAATGACTGCTTTCCGAACAGCAGCACATTCACTTTTGTAGTCAGCACAAAATACGATTATCAGTAATTAACGGAGGTAATACAGTGAGTGATGTTAACATCGAGAAATGGGTAACCCTGAAAGAAGTCCAATCATACCTCGGAGTAGGAAGAGAAACTGTTCTCGCATGGATTGCCAAACGTAATATGCCGGCTTATAAGGTGGGTCGGCTTTGGAAGTTCAAACTGTCTGAGGTGGATGAATGGATTCGCTCCGGCGGGGCCGCCGATGACAGGGCTGACGAAAAATCCGATGAGGACAACGAATAAGTCCGTTTTATAGGACAACATAAAAAGTAGAATTATGATGGGTTCATCCAATTTACTGCAGGAGGTTATTTTAGATGGCTGAAAAAACAAATGCCAATATCGGCTTTGAAAAACAACTGTGGGATGCGGCTTGCGTTCTGTGGGGACATATACCGGCAGCGGAATACAGAAAGGTGATCATTGGGCTTATCTTTCTTCGTTACATATCCGCAGCCTTTGATAAGAGATACCAGGAACTCGTTGATGAGGGTGACGGCTTTGAAGATGACCGCGATGCCTATACGATGGAGAATGTTTTCTTCGTGCCGGAAGAGGCTCGTTGGAGTACTATTGCCGCAGCCGCTCATACGCCGGAGATCGGTACGGTTATCGATAATGCCATGAGAGCGATTGAAGCCGAGAACAAGACGCTGAAGAATGTTCTTCCGAAGAACTACGCCAGCCCCGACCTTGATAAGCGGGTGCTGGGTGATGTCGTTGACATCTTTACAAACAACATTGATATGAGAAATACCACAGAGAGCGAAGACCTCCTCGGTCGCACCTACGAATACTGTATCGCGCAGTTTGCAGAAAAAGAAGGTGTCGGCGGCGGTGAATTCTATACGCCGTCCAGCGTAGTCAAGACACTCGTTTCTATCCTCCGCCCGTTTGATAACTGCCGTGTATATGATTGTTGCTGCGGTTCCGGCGGTATGTTCGTGCAGAGCGCAAAATTCATTCAGGCTCATTCCGGCAAGCGCGGAGCCATTGCTGTTTACGGACAGGAGGCTAACGCCGATACCTGGAAGATGGCGAAAATGAACATGGCTATCCGTGGAATAGATGCTGACTTCGGACCCTATCAGGCGGACACCTTTACAAATGACCTGCACCCAACTCTGAAGGCAGATTTTATCCTTGCGAATCCTCCATTCAATTATCATCCGTGGAATCAGGAAAAGCTGCTTGATGATGTGCGCTGGAGGTACGGCATTCCGCCTGCAGGCAATGCAAACTATGCATGGATTCAGCACATGATCCATCATCTTGCCCCAAACGGCAAAATCGGTCTGGTGCTTGCAAACGGAGCACTCTCCACGCAGTCCAGCGGCGAAGGCGAGATCCGCAAGAAGATCATCGAGGACGATTTGATTGAGGGAATCATCGCTATGCCGACACAGCTTTTCTACAGCGTGACCATCCCGGTTACCCTGTGGTTCATCACAAAGGGCAAAAAGCAGAAAAGCAAGACGCTCTTTATCGATGCCCGCAAGATGGGGCACATGGTCGACAGAAAGCACCGGGATTTTACCGAGGAGGATATTCAGAAGCTGGCTGATACCTTCGAGGCATTCCAGAATGGAACACTTGAGGATGTGAAGGGCTTCTGCTCTGTTGCTACCCTGCAGGATATCGCAAAGCAGGATTACATTCTGACACCGGGACGCTATGTTGGCATTGAGGAGCAGGAGGACGATGGGGAGCCTTTTGAAGAGAAAATGGCACGCCTGACTTCTGAGCTTTCCGATATGTTTGCAAAGTCCCATGAACTGGAGGACGAAATCAGAAGAAAATTGGGGGCAATTGGGTATGAAGTATAATCTTGCGGATATATGTGAATACGCCAAGGGTAAAGTGGATGTTGCTATACTGGATGATGAAACCTATATATCCACGGAGAATATGATGCCCAACAAGGGTGGCATTACAAGCGCATCTTCATTGCCGACCATAGCACAAACGCAGGTATTCCTTGCCGGTGACGTCTTGGTGTCGAATATCAGACCGTACTTCAAAAAGATATGGTTTGCCGAGTTCGATGGCGGCTGCTCTAACGATGTTCTCGTGTTTAGAGCGAAGGACGGCGTGAGCAAGCGGTTTCTGTACTATGTACTTTCAGACGATACTTTTTTCGATTACTCGATGGCGACCTCAAAAGGCACAAAGATGCCCCGTGGGGACAAAGCAGCCATTATGAAATATGAAGTGCCAGATTTCACTTACGAGGAACAGGAAAAAATCGCAGGAGTATTGGAGGCGTTCGACAGGAAAATACAGCTCAATACGGAGATAAACGAGAATTTAGAGCAGCAGGTTTCTGCTCTTTATCAGTCGTGGTTTGAAGATTTTGAACCTTCAAATGGTATTTGTCCTGAACATTGGAGTTATCAAGAGCTTTCAACGATTGCCAACATTGTGAGTGGAAAGCGTCCTCCGATAAAGTCGGAAGTCTGCAACCAAGATACTTCAATTCCTATTGTAGGCGCGGCTTCCATTATGGGATTTACTTCTCAATCGAACCATACAGATAAAATTCTCGTTACTGGGCGTGTTGGAACACACGGCGTTGTTCAAAGGTTTAATGTTCCTTGCTGGACTTCGGATAATACGCTTGTAATAACAAGTCCTTTTTATGAATTTACCAATCAAATTTTGTGCAGGATCGATTATTCATCGATGAATCGCGGATCAACGCAACCTCTTATCACGCAGGGCGACATGAAGAAGGTTATTGTGTTAATTCCTGATGAGAAAACGCTTGCTAAATTCGAAGAATTTGCTGGTTCGCTGATGGCAAAGTGGGAAGCAAATAACCACGAGAATATCCAACTTGCTTTATTAAGAGATTCACTTTTACCTAAATTGATGTCCGGCGAGATCGATGTCTCCGCCGTCCAGCTCTAAGCCGCTAAATTCTCGTTTAAGTACGATTAACTCTCACCAACGGCGGGAGTCAAACCAACGGAACTGCCGTTGATGTCGTTCTCTGGAAATATTATTGAAGGAGAAATGACATGAAACAAGAACTAATTACAGAGGTAATGCAGCAGATGCTACTGTACCTCGACAACGCCCAGCTAAAGCAGCTGAAACAGGTGATGGAGCAGACGCTCTTCCACTACGAAGTGACCGGCGCAAAGGTCAAGCCGGAGGAGGACAACAGCAATGACCTGATAGCAATGTTCATAGCCGCCAAGCGAATCGAGGGTTGCTCGGAAAAGACGTTGAAGTATTACCGAACAACGATCGATGCGATGGTTTCCTCACTCGGCAAAAGTGTCCGCCATATTCTCACGGAGGATCTGCGAACATACCTTACCGAGTACCAGAGCAAGAATCAGTCGAGCCGGGTCACGATTGATAATATCCGCCGCATTCTGTCCAGCTTCTTTTCGTGGCTGGAGGATGAGGATTATATCGTCAAAAGCCCTGTTCGCCGCATTCATAAGGTGAAAACCGCAAGCAGCATCAAGGAAACCTACTCTGACGAGGAATTAGAACGGATGCGTGATAACTGCGAGGAACTACGGGATCTGGCAATGATCGATATGCTGGCTTCGACGGGAATGCGTGTCGGCGAGATGGTTCTTCTGAACCGTGACGACATCAATTTTGCGGAGCGTGAATGTGTGGTTTTCGGCAAGGGAGACAAGGAACGGATCGTGTACTTTGACGCCAGAGCCAAACTGCATCTGCAGGAATATCTCGACAGCCGGACGGATGAAAACCCCGCTCTGTTCGTAACGCTGCGGTCGCCGCATGAACGGATGCAGATCGGCGGCATTGAGCATCGGCTTCGCGAGATGGGCAGACGGCTGAATATTCAGAAAGTGCATCCGCACAAGTTTAGGCGGACATTGGCGACAATGGCCATTGATAAGGGAATGCCGATAGAGCAGCTCCAGCGGCTCCTTGGGCATCAACGGATAGATACGACCCTACAATACGCAATGGTCAAACAGAGCAATGTAAAAGCGGCGCATAAAAAATACATAGGTTAGGATGGTGACACGATGGAAGCGTGGAGAAAAATAAGATTAGGTGATGCCTGCGTTACCAATGCAGACTCCTATTCTCCAAAAGAGGAATGGAAGTTTGTGAACTATTTGGATACAGGCAATATTACTGACAACAGAATAGATTCCATTCAATATATTGATGTAGAAAATGACAAGCTCCCCAGCAGAGCGAGACGAAAAGTCAAAAAAGACAGCATCATTTATTCAACGGTGCGTCCAAATCAACGCCACTTCGGAATCATTAAAACACAGCCGGAAAATTTTCTTGTTTCAACCGGCTTTGCCGTGATTGATGTGGATGCAAATGTGCTGAATTCGGATTTCCTATATTATCTGTTGACGCAACCCACTCTTGTCGAAACACTTCACGCTATCGCAGAACAAAGCACATCTGCGTATCCATCTATTAAGCCTTCCGACATTGAGGATTTGGAAATTGAAGTTCCCGATCTTGCTACACAGAAGAGGATTGCAGATATCCTTGGCAGTTTGGACGGGAAAATAGCACAGAATGCAGCGATAAACGAGAATTTAGCGGCTTAGAGCTGGACGGCGGAGACATCGATCTCGCCGGACATAAGCCGAGGAAGTAAACTGTCCCTTGCTTTTGCTAATGACTGATTCTCCACAATGTTAGAGGCAATCAGATCGTACATAGGCGTTACAATATGACAGAAATCCTCGATAACGGAATCAGGCGGCAGGCAAAGAGTAAAGTCTAAAGTGCTTTTCGGTGTTGCGCGTTGACGGCTATTGGTTGATCCTGTCGTGTGAGAGCAAAGATGGTTAAGGAAAGGAACGCTATCAAGGATCGAATAGATGTAATCCTTCTGCTCCTGTTTCTTTGCCTCATAAACAATGAATTCCGTAGAGCAAATGGGATGCGCTGAAAGGCACATCGGTCTCCATATACGCTTGGTGTCAGGATTCAGCTTGGAAATCATCACCGAGTTTGAATTGAGGATGTACTTGTTGCTCTTGATTCCAGATGCAATCTCAAACACCGGGTAGTGTTGCTCATCAAATGCTGGGATACTGTAATGCTCAACCACAACATCGGGATTTTTCGCCGGCGACCAGCTGTCGGTTTTCATCTCTGCTATTTGTCCCAATGTGGATGGGTGCCAGTCTAAAGGAGCCGCACCGCCGAATGGTTCATAATCAATGAACCATTCTTGAAATATTGCACGGGCTTGTTCGGTTAAATTCTCGTTTATATAGAAAGAAGGGATTATGATGGGAATGCGTCCCCGTTACGATGATAAAGGGAAACTAATAGGCGCACACAATATGATTTTTGATGATATGCCGGACAATTATAGAGTACAAAATGTTCTGGTTGCTCGGGCAATTCAGGATTTATCATATACAGCCATCATGAAACACCTCAGAAAAGCCAAAGTTGCAGAAGAATTTGAGGATAATAGTTTTTACTCAAAGGAAGTGCTGTCTCATTTGGCAATAGATTATTTGTTTTCGGCGCTTTACCTGCAGAAGGGCATTGTGGCAGATAGAAGTGAGGAGAATGTCATATCATTATACGTTGTTCCTTGTGCGTATTTGTGCAAGCATTCCGTTGAATTAAAAATAAAAGAGTGCCTTTTAGAAAAATACGAAAGTATTGAAAATACGCATAGTATTGCAAAGTTGTGGAGCAAACTTGATGAAAAAGCAATACCGCACTATGAAGAACTCAATTCTTTTATAAATGAATTAGAGACTATTGACAAAAATGAAATGGCCTTAAGATATGGGGTGTCCATTAAATTAGAACCACTGCCAGAGAATTTTATATTTGATGTGGACGCTCTTTTGAGCAACACCAAATTTTTATTCAATGTTATAGATGAACATATTATTTGCAAATACAGGCATATGCCGAAGGAGTGAATGCAATGTCAGGATTTTATACGGAAGCGGACTATGAAAATTCCATCGTAGAACTGTTCCGGAATATGGGGTATCGTCATGTCTACGGTCCCAATATTGAACGGGATTTTAGCAGTCCTCTGTACGAGGAGGAACTGGATGCAGCGCTGCGGCGGCTCAATCCGACCATGCCGGAGGATGCCATTGCGGATGCGCTGTATAAACTGAAGAACTTTGAAAATGCCGAACTCGTCCAGAAGAACGCCGTTTTCATGGACTACATTCAGCATGGAATCGAAGTGCGCTATTTCGTCAAGGGAGAGGAACGCTCCGGCCTCGTTTATCTTGTGGACTATAAAAATCCTGATAAAAACTCCTTTGTGGTTGCCAATCAGTGGACATTCATTGAGAATAGCAATAAGCGCCCCGATGTGCTGCTGTTCCTCAACGGTCTGCCTGTCGTGCTTGTAGAGCTGAAGTCTCCGTCAAGAGAAGAAACGGACGCATCGGAGGCTTATACACAGATACGCAACTATATGCACGAGATTCCGTCCATGTTCATTTATAACTGCATCTGCGTTATGAGCGACCACCTGACCTCCAAGGCGGGGACGATCACCTCCGGCGAAGACCGATTCATGGAGTGGAAATCAAAGGACGGCAACTATGAAAACACGCAGTACGCACAGTTTGACACCTTCTTTGAGGGTATCTTTGAGCGGGAGCGTCTACTTGACATTATCAAAAACTTCATCTGCTTCTCCAATGAAGGATTGAAGCAGTTTAAGATACTTGCCGGCTATCACCAGTATTTCGCTGTCAAGAAAGCTGTGGAGTCGACAAAGCACGCAACAGTTACCGACGGTAAGGGTGGCGTGTTCTGGCATACCCAGGGCAGTGGCAAATCTCTGTCAATGGTCTTTTACGCTCACCTTCTGCAGGAGGCTCTGGACAGCCCGACTATCGTTGTGCTGACTGACCGCAACGATCTTGATGATCAGCTTTTCGGGCAGTTTGCTAAATGCAAGGATTTCCTGCGTCAGGAACCGATGCACGCCGAAAGCCGGGAACACCTAAAATCTCTGCTTGACGGCAGACAGGCAAATGGCATCATCTTTACCACGATGCAGAAGTTCGAGGAATCCCATGAGCCGTTGTCCGAGCGTAGAAACATTGTCGTTATGGCGGACGAGGCACACCGCGGCCAGTACGGATTGAAAGAAAAAGTCGATGTAGAGACAGGTAAAATCAAGATCGGTACAGCCCGTATCATCCGCAACAGTCTCCCGAACGCTACATATATAGGATTCACGGGAACACCGATTTCCATGAAGGACAGAAGCACCCGCGAGGTCTTCGGAGATTATATTGATGTCTACGATATGACGCAGGCGGTTGAGGACGGTGCTACTCGCCCGGTTTACTACGAAAGCCGTGTCATTAAGCTGAATCTGGATGCAGATACTCTGCGCATGATCGATACAGAGTACGACATCATGGCAAATAACTCCGACCCCGAAGTGGTGGCGAGGAGCAAAAAAGAACTCGGCCAAATGGAAGCGATCCTCGGAAACGAGCAGACCATCGCTTCTCTGGTCGATGATATTCTTGACCACTACGAAAACTACCGTGCGGATTTGCTGACCGGCAAGGCTATGATCGTAGCCTATTCCCGCGCGATCGCCATGAAGATTTACAATCGCATTCTTCAGCTACGCCCGTCTTGGACGGAAAAGGTCGCTGTTGTTATGACGGAGAGCAACAAAGACCCTGAGGAATGGCGTGCAGTCATAGGAAATAAGCGTCACAAGGACGAACTCGCAAAAAAATTTAAAGACAACAGCAGCCCTCTGAAAATCGCCATCGTAGTCGATATGTGGCTGACGGGCTTTGATGTTCCGTCCCTTGCGACCATGTATGTTTATAAGCCGATGCAGGGATATAACCTGATGCAGGCTATCGCCCGTGTAAACCGCGTCTTTGGAGACAAGGAAGGCGGTCTTGTTGTCGATTATGTCGGCATCGCCTCTGCGCTCAAGCAGGCAATGAATGATTACACCGCCCGCGATAAAAAGAACTACGGAGACACCGACATTGCAAAGGTGGCATATCCGAAGTTCTTAGAGAAGTTATCCATCTGCCGCGATATATTCCACGGATACGATTACTCCAAGTTCACAACAGGAACAGACCTTGAGCGATCCAAGGCTATCAGTGGTGCGGTCAACTTTATCGTCGGTGTTGATAAGGAACGGGAGCGCGAGGATTTCCTGAAAGAAGCCCTGCTTCTGCGTCAGGCTCTATCGCTGTGTTCTTCGCTTGCCGAGGAGTCCATGCGCATCGAAGCGGCATTTTTTGAATCCGTCCGTGTTCTTGTTATGCGGCTGATGAACCAGGGCGAAGGCAAGAAAATCTCCCTACCCGAGATGAACGCCAGAATCAATGCGCTGCTGGAGCAGAGTATAAAGTCGAGCGGCGTAATTAATCTGTTCTCCGATGTGAATGGTGATTTCTCCCTGTTCGATCCAAAATTCCTTGAGGAAATCGGAAAAATGAAGGAGAAGAACCTTGCTGTAGAACTTCTGAAAAAGCTGATCTCGGAGCAGGTCATCATTTACAAGAGAACGAATGTGGTAAAGTCACAAAAGTTCAGTGAGATAATCCAGCAGGCCATGAATCGCTATCTTAACGGAATGCTCACTAATGAGCAGGTCATAGAGGAACTGCTGAATTTGGCAAAGCAGATTCAAGCGGCACAAAAGGAAGGCGCACAACTTGGACTCACCGCCGATGAGCTGGCTTTCTACGATGCACTGACAAAACCGCAGGCAATCAAGGACTTTTACGAAAACGAAGAACTCATAGCCATCACAAAAGAATTGGCTGAATCCCTGCGTAACAATCGCACTATTGACTGGCAGAAGCGAGATTCCGCCAGAGCAAAGATGCGGATGATGATAAAGAAACTTTTGAAGAAGCATAAGTATCCGCCGGAGGGCATGGATGATGCCGTACAGACCGTCATGCTTCAGTGTGAATTATGGACAGACAATAACGACATGAGTGGTCGAGTTGAAGCGTATGCTTCCCGGCTTGGACAGTATGCTTCGGCAACACACGAATAATAGAAAGACGAGGAAATCATGTAATTTCGGAGGTAGGAAATGAGCGCAGTATTATCAAAAACGCTTAAAGATAAGGATATGGACAGGATTTTCGCGGAAGTTTCATGTACAGAAGACCTCGGCTTGAGCAAGCCTGGTCAATTGCGCCTTTTTCACCTTCTTGTTCGTGACGGTAAATTCTATCACGAGGATTTGGAGAGGTGGCTGTATCGGAATCTAAGCCGCTATGTTTTCTCACGGGCTATGCTTGAGCAATTCCGCAAGGATGATGATTTGGATGCTGCCATTGAACGAGCCATTCAGACTATGCGTGAGAACGGCGATGCTGATGAGAAAGGTCCGGGAAATGAACTCGGAGAAATGCTGATCTACGCCTTTCTGGAAGGCAAGCTCTCCGCTCCGAAACTGATGAGTCGTGTGGAGCTATCCACCGACCTTTCACAACATAAAAGCGTCTGCGAGAGCATTCATCTGCTTTCGGATGCCGATGAGAACGGTGTGCCGTTTAATCAGATGGTATTCGGAACATCAAACATTGTCGGTGAAATCCGCGATGCCGTGGATAATGCTTTCGAGGCTATCCTGCGCATCAAAAACCACACATCCCGCGAAATTCAGATGGTAGAAAAAACAGTGCTTGACCGATTCTTCGATGATGACGAGATCGCTTTTCTGAAGGACACCATCATCCCCACACCAAATGCCCAGAGCAGATATAACACAGCTTATGGTATATTTCTCGGTTATTCCATAGGCGTTAAAGCCGAAGAACACCCGGAAATCGAATATGATCAGCTCGTTACGAAAAAGATGACAGAGGATATTCAGCGTCACGCCGGGTACATAGCAAACAAGATAAAGAGCAATGGTCTTGATATGCATTCCTTCTACATCTACATTCTTCCCTTTATGGATGCAGAAACCAACAAGAGCGAAATAATGGATCATGTTATGAAGGGAGCTGTTGTCTTATGAGTGATGTCCAGAAAACGAAGCTCGGCGATGCCATATTCGGAAGCATTGATGATAACGACTTCCTCAATGTTCTGTACGACAATATGCTCTACAACTATGCCATCTTGAAGCTGCACCTTGAGGGATTTCAGCAAGCACGGCAGGTCGATGTGGAGGCGGCTCTGCGATTTGCAGACCTTCTTTCCAAGTCCACGCATCCTACAAAATCCGATGATCATAAAATGTGGGCGCAGGCTATCATCACGCTTCTTCTTGAACTGGAGCCGGACAATGAGGATGTTGCATATTATGCCGGTTCTGTTCTTTCGAGCATCGGCAACTTCCGTGGCACAGAGATTGCCAGAACAACATATAAATCCGGCTATACTGAAACTACGCTTCAGGAGAAAGCCTACGCAACATTCATAAGTGATTATCTGTCCATCCCTGCGGAAAGGGACAAGCGCTTCTTTATTCCGCAGAAAAACATTTATGATCAGCTGAATAATGGTGCATTCAGTTATTCGGCACCGACCTCTATGGGCAAATCTTTTATCATGGAGGTCTTCATTAAAGACAAAATCCAAAAAGGTGAAAAGTTCAATTTCGCCCGGATAGTCCCTACCAAAGCTCTGATTAACGAGGTCAGAGAAGATACGGTCATGGGACTGGATAAGCTGCTGGAAGAAATGAATTATAGCGTAGTCACAGCGGCAAGTGATTATTCTCTTGAAGAGGATCACAATTTTATTCTTGTGATGACGCCGGAGCGTTTGTTATACCTTCTAATCAGCAAACCCGAGTTCAAAATAGACTATATTTTTATAGATGAGGCTCACAAGATGACCGGCAGAAACAGCCGGGGACCTTTTTACTACAAAACGGTCGATATGCTTGCACAGCAAAAGCCCATGCCACATTTCATCTTTGCTTCCCCCAACATTCCAAACCCAGAAGTCTATCTGAAACTGGTAACCGAAGCACAGAAAGGTGAAGAAAATGCCATCTCTTCTACATTTGCGCCGGTTACACAGTTCAAATTTCTGATAAGTCAGGAAACAAAATCCATACGCATTTTCAATGACCACACGCAGGACACCATCTTTGTGTGCAAATATGGGAATGCCACCATGTCGGTCGTGGATTTTATGAATATTATGACTGCCTTCGACCGAAACAAGCCGCTGAATGAACGCAAGCGTAATATTGCTTATTTCAGCGGAAAGAACGGTGCAATCGAAGCAGCCAGAGCCTTTGCCGAAGGAAAAGATGATATTGATGATGACGATCTGAAGCAACTGGCGAATGATATCAGGGACCAGGTGCATGGCGATTACTATCTGACGAAACTCATACGCAAGGGTATCGCATACCACATCGGCTACCTTCCTGCGTCAATTCGCCAGAGAATAGAGAAGCTCTTCAAAGAAGGCAAAATCACCGCAATGTTCTGCACCAGCACTCTGATAGAGGGTGTTAATCTGCCTGCGGATAATCTTTTCATTACGAACTATCGTAGTGGCAGACCGCAGATGACAAGCGTGGAATTCCGTAATCTCATCGGTCGTGTTGGGCGAATCAAGTTCAATCTTTATGGCAATGTATTCTTCATCAGCGATGGAGAGCAGGTAACCGAAAAAGAATATGTCCGCCTTTTACGTGAGCCTATTCCCGATCAGAGACTTTCCATTGTGCAGGAACTGAAACCAAAACTGAAAAAGCACGTTGTGGAGACACTTCTTTCCGGCAGTTCCAAAATTGAACCTTACGATACAAAGAGCCAGAAGCAGCCGGAAGAAGAATACATCATGATGCGGAAGTTCGGTCTGATTCTTCTAAAGGATATAATGGATGACAGGGATAGCCTTGTTCGCCGTGAATTCGCTGCATTTATGCCAGAAGGCAGTGAGCAGACCATTCGTGAGAAGTTTGAGGGACAGAAGGAGTTCATTGACAGTGATATCAATATTTCTGCCGACCAGTCAAGAAGGCTTGCGGCTGCAATCAGAAATGGAACGCACTATCCGAAATCTCAGGACGGCAGATTCTCTCATCCTGTTGTGCTCGGATTTTTGGAAGAACTGAGCCGCATCTTTAATTGGGACAAATATGAGTTTGGAACTCTTGGTAAGCGGAATAAGGCTGGCGAACACGCAAAGTTAAGCTGGTATGCAGTAATCCTCTCTCAATGGATGGAAGGTCACGGATTGAGCTATATCATGCGAAAAGCGATTGATTACATGAAAGACAACCCGGAAAAGTTCTGGCTGAATGACTATACTCCGTCATATTTTGACGATGGTCCCGAACATCGTAATGTAGTATTTGCCGATACGCTGGAGGTTATCGAGAATGTTATCCTCTTCAGCATATCAAACTATTTCCTGCGGTTCTCCAATATGTACATAGCCATCAACGGTGAGCATTCTCTTGATGACAACAACTGGTATGAATTCGTAGAGTACGGTACAACAAATGAAATAACGGTGTTCCTGCAGAGGAACGGCTTCTCCCGCGAATCCGCAAACTACATCAAAGATCACCCGGAGTATATTTTCAGAACGGACGAAGGATTGAAACTTCGCCGCACTCTTTTGGAATGCAAAAATAATGACGCACGGACAGAGGCGGAATTGATTGCTCTGAATAGGCCTAAACTATTTGAAGAAACATAATCTACGAACGAGGAGAGAAAAGCATGGCATATGGAAAATCAATAGAACTGTTCCTCGCAAACGGAACAGCAGATAGTTTAATAATTGCGGAACTATCCAACTGGAACGGCAAAGCAATAAAAATACCTCGTATTGAAGTTGCTGATTGTAAACGAGACGATATTAATGGAGCCGGAGTGTATTTTTTGTTCTGCAAAGAGGAAGATGATACCGATTCCGTCTATATCGGAGAATCCGAAACTGTACAAGATAGGCTCATCCAGCACATTCGGGATTACAATGCCGAAAAGGAGAAATTCTACTGGACAACAGCGGTTATCTTTTTAGGTCGTGATTTGAACAAAGCTCTCATCCGTTATCTTGAAGACCGTTTCGTTCAGATTGCTCGTGAGTGCAAACGATATAATGTGTTAACTAAAAACACCTACAGTCGTACCGTTATGAAAGAAGCTCATATTGCAGCGATGGAGGAGTTCATTGACAATGTGCGAGTCCTGATAAATGCATTGGGATATAAAGTTCTTGAGCCTACGGTTCAAAACACATCAAGCTCCACCCAAGATGATGAAATTCTTTATCTAAGCACTGGTGCTGCTAAAGCTACCGGCATCGTTACAACGGAGGGTTTTGTCCTTCTTGCCGGATCTGTAGTAAACGAAAAGGTGTCGGAGAAGTCTCTTAGTAAAGGTGCGATTGCACTTCGGAAAAAGCACTTCAATTCTGGAAAGGTCAAAGACTTGACAACAACAGAAGATATCCTTTTTTCAAGCTCATCAGCGGCGGCCGACTTCGTTACCGGGTACAGCGTTAGTGGTCCCGCCATGTGGAAAAATGCAGTTGGAAAACCATTAAAAGAAATCGAATCAAGATAATCCGTAGGTGAACCTTTTAATTTTTCCTCGAACGTTTTAATTATTCTATGAAAAATTAAAAAGTTAGGATGAATGGGTTCACTTTTTCTGGCGGCGGCAGTTGCTCGGAAACCCTATATACAAAAAAAGCGAGGTTGGCAAGTTCTGACTTGAACCCACTAACCTCGCTTTTAGCTTTATATCAAGAACTTTTCAATAGGAAAAATTAAAAGGTGCAGTAGCAAATTGTATCATTGCTACTGCACCTTTGTGGTTGCGGAGGCTGGACTTGAACCAACGACCTTCGGGTTCCTCTCACAAGGCTTCGCCTTGCTTGCCCCTCGAAAATATAGTCGCCCTGCTCGCTTGGAGCGCTTCGCAGTTCTCCTTATTTTCTCACCTCAGCACCACGCCTGCATCCGCCACAGGCGGCGGCATGCCGCTTCGCCCCAACGAGCGTAGCTCGTCGTGTCATAACCCTAAAAGCAAAAAAGAGCAGGTCTCTTGACCTACTCCTTCGTGGTTGCGGAGGCTGGACTTGAACCAACGACCTTCGGGTTATGAGAAAATCGAATTCAAATAGCTCCTCGCTTTACTGAGTGTCATTATATCCCACAAAGTAGGCACTGTCAAGGCTTTTTTGAAGTTTGTTGTTTTACAGCATATTACGCAGTACCATTAAATCTCATAGCGGTTGGTGTCAAAATGGGTGTCAGTTTACCGGATTCTTATGTTGCCATTCACAAATGTGGTAACATTCGGCTCGTCGGGTTCCAAACAAAACAATCAAATTACTCTTCGGGTTCTTTACTCAAAGACATTATATAACATTTACTACTTCGGGCAAAGGTATTGTATTCAAAAAAACAGCTCTAACGGCACAGAAAAGTATTTGCTTTTCATATCGGCTAAAAAACCGATGAAGCATTTACATTTCTGTGCCATTATTTTTTTAAGGAGGCAATTATGTCAGAGTATCAATTAGAAATCAAACAAATCGTGGACTATCCACGCTGCCGCATCTATCGGCAATTCATAGACCTACTGATGAAAGACAGAGATATCCGCACCGGTGGCAGCTCAGGACTCTTTTACTTTACCGTGCTGTCCTGCTACGCCAACTTTCGCACCTCATATAAGCGGATCGACGGCATCAGCTATACTATCTATCCCGGCGAATGGCTCTGCCGGATCAGCGAACTGAGCGAATGGTTTCGCACAAGATTTCAGCATCAGGCTCTTTCCATATTAAAAGACCTGCAGGACAGGCACCTTATCACCTATACGCTTCTTGGACGCGGAAAGCTGGTAAAATTCAAAATCAAAGGATGGTGTAAATACAACAGAGTTTTAGACTATAATGCTCCCTGCCAAAAGGATACCGGCTTTTTCTTTCTTCCTGTGTCAATAGCAAATGAGTTAGTCAGCGCCGGCAAATGCTCTGAAATGGACGCAATGCTGGATCTATGGGTGAACACCATATATAACGACACGCAGGTGCAAGGCTCAGAGCTTGGTCCTGTGGTATATATGCGCAACGGTACAGGAAGCCCCTTGATCGGATATGCGGAGCTTGCCGAGCGTTGGGGCGTTTCCAAAACAACAGCCGGACGGTATCTTTGCAAAATGAAGGAGTTGGGTTATGTTTCTACGCTTTCGTTTCCCGGTACGCACGGTACAGCAATCTATCTCAAGAAATATTTATCGACCATGTTCCAGATTTCCGATGTGCTGATTGACAAAGACGAGGTGGCTATGGCTCTCAATATCCGTGTCAATATAGCGGATGATACTTCGGAAGATAGCGTTTCAGAAAAAGAATCCGGCGTTTCAAAACCGCACACGGAAATCATACTGCAAAAAGTGTCAAAAATCCTTGCGGCACAAGGGTTTCCGTGCTTTTCCTGCCCGCAAATCCAGTATAAGTTATTACCATTATCCGACGATTGCAGGAAAGCTGTTATCAGTACCTCTAATCTTATGAGTGTCAAAGAATACCGGTACTCGTTTGTTATATCGTGTAAAAATTCAACCGAACTGTTCCGATTTGAAATTCAGCTGACATCGGTTTTGCCAAAGGAGGGATAACACCATGAAAAAACAAACAGAACAACTGCCCGAGAATCCAAAATTTCACGACACATGGCTTTTGCTGCGAAAATACCGGGATGTGGTGTGGGGTTTGGAATTGTCGGTTCAACAGGTTAAAAGACGGTTTCAGATGGAAATAGGAAGCAGTATTGAGGACTTTCTTGACTCAATTTACCTTGCCGGGGTAGATTTTTCCGACAATGGAATTGAAGAACAGGCCCGCAGCATTGAGAAAAGTTATCAAATGCTGAAGCTTCTGGAAAACTCCGTCAACATCATGCGAAATAAGCATAAACACGGTGAAACCTACTACTGGCTGCTCTATTACAGCTACCTCTCTCCCCAGCAATACCGAAATATTGACGAGATCATTGAAATGCTCCGACCTCATATCACAGATATCAGCCAACGCACCTTTTTCCGCAGACGAAAGGATGCAATAAATGCTCTTTCGTCAATCTTGTGGGGCTATACTTCCAAGGACAGCTTGAATCTTTTAGAGCAATTTTTCCCTGAAAATTGATATTGGCAGTATATTGACGGTAAACGTCACAGCATTGGCAGGGTTTTGCGATTGTACCGCAAATCCGTATGTGGTAAAATGAATATGCTCAAAACTGTATCAAGCGCCGACCGGGCAGCGTAAACACCATTTTTCGATGGTGTTTTTTTGTTGCCCAAATCGGTGCGACCACACTGACAGCCGCCCATTTTCCGGGCGGCTGAATTTTATATTTCAAGGAGGTACACAGTGAAAAAACAACTGAAAACCACGAAGCCGCAAAAACCGAAACGCCATATTGATTATGGTCGGATTTTGTTTACAGGCTTCCTCGCCGTGACTGTGATGGCGGCGTCTTCGATGAATGTGTTTGCCGCGGAAACCGTATGGCAAAAAGCAAATCAGATCATGAAGGACGTCTACACACAGATCCTGACGATTTCCACCATTGCTGCCATTGTTACTGCATCTATCGCTTTGCTGATGATGAATTTTTCCAAATCCGGCAGGACGGTAGATGAATCCCGTGCCTGGCTGAAACGAATTGTCATCACCTGGGCGATTCTTAACGGTCTCGGCTTCATCATGGCATATATCACTCCCTTCTTTACCGGCGGTAAGTGGAACGGATGATCCCCGTCCCGGTAGAAAGGAGATGATGCTGTGGGAATACTCGACGGAATTGTAGAGTGGATTGCCGAACAGGTCATGAACGGACTCGACTTAATTAACTCATCAGTTTTGGGCGCATTGGGCTGCAATATGAACACCTTTCTGCGGTATTTTCCGGCTGCCGGAACAATGTATAAGATTTTTGTTGCTCTGGCAATCGGGTTGATACTGCTGAACTGGGTGTGGCAGCTCTTCAAAAATTACGGTCTGTCTGCCGGCATTGAGGCAGAGGATCCCGTAAAACTGTCGATCCGTTCGATTTTATTCATACTGTTGGCATACTTTGCAGATGAAATCGTAAACACCATTTTGAAAATCGGAGGAACTCCCTACAGCTGGATACTGAATTCAGCATTACCGCCCCTTGACTTCGCCAGCTTTAACTCGGTTCTGCTGACGATCCTGGGCATATGTGCAAACGGAGCCGTCGCTTTAATTGCGCTGATACTCATACTGATTCTTGCGTGGAACTACATTAAGCTGCTCTTTGAAGCGGCTGAAAGATATGTTCTGCTCGGTGTGATCGTATATACGGCTCCGGTGGCGTTTGCAATGGGAGCGTCACAGACAACATCAGGTATATTCAAAAGCTGGTGCCGGATGCTCGGCGGCCAGATATTCCTGCTTATTATGAACGCCTGGTGTCTGCGGCTCTTTACCAGCATGGTCGGCTCGTTCCTCTCAAACCCGTTATCGCTATAAGGAGGAGGCGCGATGAAAAGAAAATACAAAATTCTGATTTTGATGACCGTTGTCATTGCAATGGTCTCTTTTACTACGATTCCTGCCTTCGCGCTCACAGAAAGCGAGGTGCAGGATCAGGTCAACGCCGTTGGAAAAGAAGCAGTGACTGGAAATGTCTTCGTGTGGTTCTTGTGTGCCATCGCTTTTTTAAAGGTGTCACAAAAAATAGACAGCTTTATGAGCAGTCTGGGCATCAATGTCGGACATACAGGAGGCTCCATGATGGCGGAACTCTTGATTGCCGCCCGCGGTATCGGCGCAGCAAAATCCTTCGCCGGCAGAAGTGGCGGCGGGGGCGGAAGCAGAAGCGGCACCAACAGCTCATCCGGCGGCGGTTCAACCTTTATGCGCGGAGGACTTTCCGGAGTAATCAGCCGTAAATTCACGAATGATGCTACCAAAAGAGCAACCGGCTCGTCTGGCGGCGGACTTGGCGGAGCGGCATTTGCGTCCTCTGTAAACAAGGGCGGCGGTTTCGCCAACAAGATAATCGGTAATGTCGCCACAGGCAGCATTTCCTCAAATGGCACAATCTCCGGTGCAGGCGCTTCGGAGGCGCTGATGTCCTATTTGGGCTATACAGCTCTCGGTGAAGGCGCTGAAGAAATCCCGTCGTTCTCCAATGTAGAAATCGGCGGCGGGCACATTTTTGCAACGGAAACCTCGGAGGAACATCCACAAGGAATCGCCATGGGAATGTATAATGCTGAGCAGTATATGCCGCCGGACGGCGATTACACGACTGTAACTGCAGCTGACGGCTCTTCCTGGTACAAGCAGTATGCAACGGATGCTGTGGAAAGGAAACCGTATAAGGCAGAAGACGGTTCTATCGCTTATCGTGAAAGCCTTATAAAAAAGCTTCCGAAAGCGCCTCAGCGAAAGGATAGAATCTAATGGCTGAGAACAACCGCCCCGCAGCCGAACCGTTGCAAAAAGGCGCACAAGCCGCTCAGATGGTACGGGGCGCCGTGAAAACGGGAAAAGCCATTGCCGGAGCTGCAAAAGGCGCTGCTGCTGGAGGTCCCTATGGCGCTGCTGCCGGGTTCGTCTGGGAAAACCGCAAAGTAATCGGAAAAATCATTATTGCAGTCATTGCTTTTATGATGATTCCGATTATGTTGATTTGTATGCTTCCGTCAATCATCTTCGGAGGGCTGACGGAAGCCTTTTCGCCCAAAGACCCGGGCACGCCGATATTAAACAGCAGCGCAGCAATCGACTCAAATCTGACGGAGATATCAACTACAGTCAGCACGGTGCTGTCGGAGGGTATGGCAGATATACTGCAATCCATTGAAACGGATTACGCCTCCTGCACAGCAGACGGCAAGGAGATCATAAATCCCTATGAAAGTTCTCCCAATTTTAATGCCAACCTGTTCGTAGCGCAATACTGCTCTGCAAAAAATGAGGATTACGCTTCTGTATCCATAGCTGATATGGAAAAAATCCTCCGGCAGAATAAGGATAAGCTTTACTCCTACACAAAGAAGGAAGAACAACGCACGGTTGAGACTGTTACCGTTACCGTAACGGTGGACGCTTCAACCGGCAAAGAAAAAACAACGGAAACTGTCACCACCTCCATAGAAAAATGGATGGTCTATACGGTTTCCTATAACGGCGAAGCATATTTTGCTGATGAAATATTTCATCTGACAGCAGATCAGAAACAACTTGCGGACGATTATGCGCAGAATCTGAGTTTGTTCCTTGGCGACAGTATGTTTCAAAGCCTTCCCGAAGGCTATCAGACGATTGCTTCGCTCGGAACAGTTCGATTTACAGACGGTCAGACACCGGTTGTCTACTTCAATCAGTTAGACGAACGATATGCAAGTCAGCCTTACGGTACAGACAATATCGGTGGCTACGGCTGCGGTCCTACGGCTATGTCAATCGTTGTTTCCTCCCTTACAAGCGATACGGTGGATCCTGTGGAAATGGCAAAATGGTCGTATGAAAACGGCTATTGGTGTTCAAAAAGCGGCTCTTATCATGCGCTGATTCCTGCTGCCGCTAAAGCCTGGGGACTGCCGGTGGAAGGCTGCCCTGCATCTGACGGGCAGAAAATTGTAGACGCTTTGTCAAATGGAAAATTAGTAGTTGCTATTATGACGAAAGGGCATTTTACAAACAGCGGCCACTTTATTGTTCTGCGCGGCGTTAAGGACGGAAAAATTCTTGTTGCAGATCCGGCGAGCCGTGACCGCAGCGGTATGGAATGGGATTTGTCAATCATTCTGAGTGAAGCAAGCACCCATGCAGCAGCAGGCGGCCCTTTCTGGATTATAGGATAACAAAACACGAGGTAAAATCTTATGTGGTACATTTTAACTTTTATAGCCGGCAGTGCATTTGGCGTCTGCCTTATGTGTATGCTTCAGATAAACAGACAGTATTCACAGGCAGAATACGATGCTGAACCGGCAAAACAAAAAGGAGGATCGGATGAAAAGATCTGAAGAACATCATGACACCTATATCATTCCTCCGAATTTTATAGAGGGCGGTACTTTTTTCGGCGGTATGTTCAAAATACGGAATGTGATTGAAGCCGGCATTCTTGCTGTTGCAGCAGGCGTGCCGGTTCTTTCTATCCATATATCCTTAACCGCCCGCATTATTATACTCTGTTTTACCGCCCTGCCGCTTGCCCTATTCGGCTTGCTGGGCGTTTCGGGTGAAAGCCTTTCAACTTTTATTTTCGCCTTTTTCAAATGGCTAAAGAACCGGCGCATTGTCGGTAAGGTTGAAGCAAAAAAAAGAAAGGCTGATAAAAAAGGAAAAAGGCAGATTCCCAAAAAGGAAGAAAAAGCAGTCGAAAACGAGTCCATGCTTTCAGAGATTGTCGGCGTTATCCGTAAACGGTCTGCCGGTAAGGAAAAAGCAAAGGCAAAAGAAGCGGCGGATAAGCCAAAAAAGGAGACAAAAAACCGCCGACGAACGGCAGACTCACCTTTTCTAAATCCTGTGGCAGAATATCTTCCTGTCGAGAAGATAGAAAACGGTATCATCTATACCAAAGATCACCGATATATCAAGGTGATTGAAGTAATGCCGATCAACTTTCTTTTACGAAGTGCCAGAGAGCAAAGGAGCATTATTTACTCTTTTATCAGCTATCTCAAAATCAGCCCTGTGAAAATTCAATTTAAGGTGCTGACAAAGCGCGCCGATCTGAACAAGCACACCGATATTGTCCGCCGGGAAATGGAATCGGAAACGGATCCGGGCTGCCGTATGCTTCAGGAGGATTATCTGCGTCTTATCAACCGCATCGGCTCTAAAGAAGCCACTACCCGCCGCTTTTTCATTGCCTTTGAATATGAACAGGTTGGACGGCGTGGCGGAAATGAAGAGGCCGATGCTATTTCCTCTCTGCAGATTGCCGCAAGAACGGCGGCGAATTATCTGAAGCAATGCGGAAACGAGGTGCTGATGCCGGAAAATGAGGACGAATTTACAGTGGATGTGCTGTATAACATTCTCTGCCGCCAGATAAGCTCCGATATTCCACTGCCCCACAGGGTTCAGGACATTGTATCAAAGTATGTTGCCGCAGGAAAAGACACCAATGCCATCCCGTGTACGGAATTTTTTGCTCCGGATAAACTGGATTTTACACACGGCAAATACATTTGTGTTGACGGGCTGTATCACTCCTACCTGCTGATCCCGTCATTAGGTTATAAATCCCATGTTCTCGCCGGGTGGCTGAGCCTTTTAGTCAATGCCGGTGATGGGATCGATATTGACCTGTTTTTATCCAAGCAGCCAAAAGAACGCATGGTACAAAAACTCGGTCAGCAGCTTCGTATCAACCGTTCCAAAATTAAAGAAGCCAGCGATACCAACAGCGACTTTGACGATCTGGACGGCGCTATCCGAAGCGGTTATCTACTGAAGGACGGACTTGCCAACAACGAAGATTTTTATTATATGAACATTCTGATTACCGTCACCGCCGACACCGCGGAGGATTTGGAATGGCGTGAGCGTGAGCTGCGCAAGCTGCTTATTTCACAGGATTTGAATATATCAACCTGCTCTTTTCGTGAGGAGCAGGCTTTTTTATCGGCGCTGCCGCTGACGAACCTTGAAAAGCATTTATATAACCGTTCCAAGCGGAATGTGCTGACCTCCGGCGCCGCAAGCGCCTATCCCTTTACCGCTTATGAGCTGAGCGACGACAACGGTATCCTTCTTGGTGTAAACAAGTATAACAATTCTCTTGTTATCGTGGATATCTTTAACTCTGCCGTTTACAAAAACGCCAACATCTCCATTATGGGGACGAGCGGCGCAGGCAAAACCTTCACTCTTCAACTTATGGCACTCAGGATGAGGAGAAAAGGCATACAGGTATTTATCATTGCTCCCTTAAAGGGACATGAGTTTCTGCGAGCCTGCCGCAATACGGGCGGTGAGTTTATTCAGATATCCCCGGCATCCAGAAACTGCATCAATGTAATGGAAATTCGCAAAACTGACAAATCCGTGGATGAACTGCTGGATGGCGCACCGATTGAGAAATCTGAGCTGGCCGCCAAAATTCAGCAGCTCCATATTTTCTTCAGTTTACTGATACCGGATATGAACCATGAGGAACGGCAGCTTTTGGATGAGGCACTGGTAAAGACCTATAACAAAAAAGGGATTACTCACGATAACGAATCGCTGAATGACCCTGACAATCCCGGTCATTACAAAGAAATGCCGATTCTTGGAGATTTATATGACATTCTCATAACCGCACCGGAAACAAAGCGAATGGCGAACATTTTAAATCGCCTTGTGCACGGCTCAGCAAGCACCTTTAATCAGCGCACCAATGTGAATTTGGATAACAAATACACGGTGCTTGATATTTCGGAACTGTCCGGCGATCTGCTGACGGCTGGTATGTTTGTGGCTTTGGATTATGTGTGGGATAAGACAAAAGAAAACCGCACAGTTGAAAAAGCCATCTTTATTGACGAATGCTGGCAGCTGATCGGCAGCACCGGCAACCGTATTGCAGCTGAATTTGTGCTGGAAATTTTCAAAATCATCCGTGGATATGGGGGCTCCGCAGTTTGCGCTACGCAAGACCTGAATGACTTTTTTGCTTTGGACGACGGAAAGTACGGCAAAGGCATCATCAATGTATGCAAAACCAAAATCGTCCTGAACCTCGAAGATGAGGAAGCGCAGCGTGTGCAGTCAACCCTGCACCTTTCCGAAGCTGAGGTTATGGAGATAACCCACTTTGAGCGAGGCAACGGGCTGATAAGCACCAACAACAATAACATCACCGTGGAATTTCGATGCAGTGATTTGGAGAAAAGCCTGATTACCACCGACCGCCGTGAACTGCAAGAACTGGCTGAGCAAAAGAAATCAGCAATACTATCTTAACACGGTTTTTATGCGTATTAAGACTGTTATTACGAATTTAATACGCATTTATTGCGTGTAAAAAGGAGGCGATAACTTGAAGCAGTTCCTAAAAACAATTCCCATATCATTACGAGATGCGAATGCCTTTATTTCAAAATATCATAGACATCACGGGAAAGTACAGGGCTGTAAATTCTGTATCGGATGTTCAGATGATGATGGCGTTCTCCATGGGATTGCCATAATCGGCCGTCCGGTTTCCCGATATCTTGATGATGGAAAAACGGCAGAGGTTACGAGGCTTTGCACCGATGGATACCAAAACGCATGCAGTTATTTGTATGGCGCCAGTGCAAGAATTGCCAAACAGATGGGATATGTGCGCATTATCACATACATTCTGGAAAGTGAAAACGGCATAAGTTTAGCGGCCAGCGGCTGGGTCAATGAGGGAATCGCCGGCGGCGGAAACTGGAATGTGAAAAGCCGTCCGAGGAATGACAGCATAAACTGCTGCCGAAAACAGCGTTTTACAAAAAATCTATAAAGAGGAGGCGATTGATTGAAAACCAGAGAGCAGATATACGGCAAAGAGGCTACCGAGCTTCTTCGGGATATTACAACCTATCACTATCTCTTGCAGGAACAGCTCCTGCGATTGTATCCCGGCAAAGAGGATAAAATTCAAAATCTTCTTTCCTTTTTTGTGAAGCAGGGGCGCATCTTTTTTGATAACAGCACCAGGCTCTATCATGACGGAACCGAAGCTTCTCCGGATTATGAAATGCTGGCAGCCGTTTGGGTACTTGCGGATTTTATTGACCGAACGGACTACCACTCTTCCACCGATTTTCCGGCAAAATTGATTTTTATAGCAGACGGTGAACTGTATGAAGTTCTCTATGCAGCGCCCGGAAACGACGCACTGCTTGAACATGCCCTCAGTCGGCAGACAAACGACGCCGAAAAACGCATCGTTATCGTAGAGCAACCCGAACAGATTGCCCAGCTTTCAATTCCCGATGTGACGGCTTACTGCACCGTAGATATGGGAAACGGCACAGTACAATATTTCAAACAAGAATAGGAGGACTACATTGGATAGGACAAGTATTTCACGAAGAATCGGCAGCATAAAAGGCGATATTTCCAAGCTGTCTAATACCTTGTGTGCTATCGAACAAACGGATATTGAAAATTATCCGGACAATTATACGATGCTGACTACCGACGCCGCATTGCGCAGCGAGTTAGTCGCCTGCCGGATGCGGCATTTATTATACGGTTCAACAACTACCAGAAAAGAAACCTATCTGGCTTCTGCCGGTGTGGTACAGGGTATCCGCATCAAGGAATCTGACGGTGTGCTGGAAATTACACTGCCGTGCCTGATTCCAAAGCGAAAGCAACGGCAAAGCACAGAATTTCTTATCGATCCGCTGTATTTCACTTTAAGCCAGTATTCGGACAGTAACCGACTGCCTAAATTCCGGCAATGTGTTGTGTGCTTCTCCCATGTTTACAGCGAAGAATTTTTTACCCGCAGAGTCCGGGACTACGATAACCTGGAACTCAAGCAGCTGCTGGACGTGTTATCTACCTTCATTATGGAAGACGATACCGGCCTTTTGGTGGACGCCTACAACACAACCGAAATCGGAGAGGCGGACTGCACCCGTATTTCTGTAATGGAAAAAGAACGCTTTGCAATGTGGATTACGGAACGGGAAAACAGCCTGAAAACCATATCCGATTTTTAGTGTTTTTGAGGTCAAAATTTCACGATACTGTGAAATGGAGTGAAAAGGCCCAAAACATAAGGCTTTTTTCTCCCCGTAAATACTCAAATTCTACCCGGGTTATCTGCAACCTCGGTAGTTTTCAACGAACAAGGAGGTGGTGCGCTATGCTCTGTTCAAACAGCCTGCCGGATAAGCAGACGGCGGGTTATATGCTGCTTGAACTCATTGCTATATCCGGCGAACTGCCCGCCGATCAGCTACAGCGGCTCTCTGGCGGCGACAGCTACAAGCTCAATGTGGTGCGGATGCTCAAAACAAAAAAGCTGCTACGAACCTATTACCGAGACGGCCTGCGCGGATATCGACTGACGGCAAGGGCAAAGACGGCTCTATGCTCGAATAATCCCGAACGCTTTTCCTTTGCCCTGACCGGTTCTGCCGAAACCAACCTTGTCAAGAGCGAAATCACCCGCCGTCTTCGCCTCCATCGTGTTGCGGAAACAACCGTAACCATGATGAATGCAGGCGTACAGATTCACCGTGACGAAAAACCGGATGTTTTTTCTCCCGAACGGGAAGAAAATATCAGACTCTCCATAAAGGCTCCTGCCTTTTACAATTCAAGGGAGATCAAAGAGATGGGAACGGTGTTTACCAAAATACGCGGTGCCCGCTCAGTTGGGGTACTGCTTACACTTGCTGATGTCTTTGTCGTGTATAACCTCGGAAACGCTCTTATGAAATGGGAATACAAATCTGAAATGCGGACAAAGGCGCTGATGAAAACGATACTGTGCCGGGAACGGCTTCCAAACCAGTATTCGCCTGATTCCATACAAGGACTGATTTTCGGCAATAGTATGGATTTAGCCTATGAACTTCTAAAAGGCGAAGGCGGAAAGCAATATTTTATCCTGGACGGGAATTATGAGCATTTTTATTATCTCACCAATGACCGACAGGGCGAAAAGCTTTTACGGCTTCTTTGCAGCCGGACGCAGACAGAACAGTTAGAGAACATTCTGTATGACGGCCTGTATGAAAGCGAATCCGCTAATTTTGAATGCGACGCTGTTGACGGAAACGGAAATCCTGTACTGCTTTCCTTCTTCTGTGATCTTCCCCGCATCAAAAGGTTTGATACGGCATTGCAGCTTCAGAATAAAAACGGAACACTGATCTGCTTTGACTTTCAGCGGGAAGCGCTGGAACGCTATTGCAGCAAGCAAATCACATTTCAAACGATTGATTTTCAGAAATGGGAAAGGAGCTTCATTGAGTAAACGAAAAAAACTGCTGCGCATATTACCTGTGCTGCCGCCGCTGTTATTTGGTCTTTTGTACGGCGGCGGATATATCGCACAGTTTATGCGAAATTACAGCGAGTGGCAGAATGCCGGCGGAACGCCCGGCGACGGATCATCACCCGTTAATCCGTCATTTGCTCCGGCTGCCTGTTTTGAAGCCATATTTTCAATGCCCTACGGTATATTCGGTATTCTCATTTGCGTGGGAGTGCTTGCACTTCTGCTTGTTATGGTAATGCGTATGGGCTACAGCGAAACCGGAGAATATGACAAAGACCGAAACTTTATTTATTCCAAGAAAGGTACATATGGAACCTCCGGCTTTATGAGCGAAAAAGAGGCGGAGGAAATCTTTGACCTGCCGACAAGCATCAAAAATCATAACGGTACAATCTTCGGTATGCTCGGCAGCAGATATGTATGTATGCGAAATGACAGCATGCTTAACAAAAATGTCGCCGTTTACGGTGCCAGCGGCAGTATGAAAACAAGAGCCTACTGCCTGAACCGCATTTTACAGGCTACTGTACCGGGAGCGGACGGACAGCGAGAATCTTTAATCATCTGTGATCCAAAATCCGAGCTTTATGAAAAGACAAGCGAATTTCTGCGTAATACGCATACGGTAAAAGTGTTTAATCTTGTCTGCCCGGAAAACTCGGATTCGTGGAACTGCCTTGCCGAGATCAAGGGTGATGAGCTGATGGCACAGCTTTTTTGCGACGTCATTATCAAGAATACCGGCTCGGAACGAGGCGACCACTTTTGGGACTCAGCGGAACTCAACCTCCTCAAAGCATTGGTTTTATATGTGGAGCAAGGCTATCCGCCTGAGAGAAAAAATATCGGGCAGGTTTACCGTCTGCTTACCCATTGCGATGAAAAGGAATTGAACAGTCTCTTTAATATGTTGCCGTCCTCACATCCCGCAAAGGCGCCCTATGCGATTTTCAGTCAGGCGTCCGATACGGTGCGAAGCGGCGTTATTATCGGACTTGGTTCCCGATTGCAAGTATTCCAAAATAAAGCGATCTGCAATATGACCGCCTACGACGAAATTGATATGGAGCTGCCCGGGCAAAAGCCCTGCGCATATTTCTGTATCACCAGCGATCAGGACAGTACCTTCGACTTTCTATCGTCGTTGTTTCTGTCCTTTGTTTTTATTAAGCTGGTCCGTTATGCGGATCGGAACTGTCCCGGCGGCAAACTTCCCGTACCCGTTCATGTACTGGGCGAGGAGCTGACTGCCTGCGGCGTTATTCCGGATCTCAGCCGTAAAATCAGTGTAATCCGTTCCCGAAACATCAGTATGAGCTGCGTGTTTCAGAATCTCGCAGGGCTTCAGAACCGATACCCGCTAAACCAGTGGCAGGAAATTCTCGGGAACAGCGATGTGCAGCTCTTCCTCGGATGTGTGGACGAGCTGACCGCAAAGTATATCAGCGACCGATCCGGCGAAGTCAGTGTCCATGTGCAAAGTAAAGCAAAGCAACTCGGCACATGGCGTATTTCCAACTATACACCGGAATACCGTGAAACCAGCGGTGTCGGTAAGCGAAAACTGCTGACGATGGACGAGGTGCTGAGGCTGCCTATCCATAAAGCTCTCATTATTATCCGCGGCAAAAAGCTCCTGCAGGTAGACAAATGCGATTATACCAAGCATCCGGAAAGTAAAAAATTATCGCCCTGCAAGGCTTCTGCACATATACCCGAATGGCAAAAGAAAAAGCCGAAGGAGGTGGATGATACCCCTGCTCCAATGAAAAAACCGGGCAGGAAGAAAAAGGCAGCGGCGCCCGGCGTGGTGCCAACCGACAAAGACAGTATTATGTCTAAAAATTAAAGGAGGAACTATCTATGCCTAAGAAAAAAGAAGAACTGGAAGTTTCCGCAGGCGCAGCCGCTAAGGAAACGACCGAAAACAGTGCGGAGGTGGCGGATCTTGAAGAAACTCCCACAGAACTGCCTACAGAATCGCCTGAATCTGTTCCCGCAGAGCCAACGCCCAAACCCAAACGGACACGGGCAAAGAAAAAAGAACCTGCGGAGGATGAACCTATATCCCCGCCTGAAGCGGCAGCCGCCGAAGCAACGGATGCCGAGAAAAAAGAAACCGCAGCAGCGAATAGGCCGAATAAACCAAAGGCGGCTCCTATTCTGACGCTGGAGGTTGACGGCACAGTTACCACAGAAGCTCATGAGTTGGATGCTGCGTGGCATGAAATCCACACTTCCTACCGAACCCGCAGGATACTGACCGGCATACTCGGCGGTGTGGAAGAAACCGAGACTGGTAAAACACTTGCCGTTGTGGATTACAAAGGCTTTCGGGTTGTCATTCCGCTGAAGGAAATGCTGGTTAAGCTTGAAAAGAATCTAAAAGGCGCCGAATACTCAGATATGATCCGCCGCCAGAATAAGCTGCTCAGCAATATGCTCGGCTGTGAGATCGACTTCATTGTGAAAGGCGTGGACTCAAAAACCCGTACTGTTGTCGCCAGCCGAAAAGAAGCGATGCTGAAAAAGCGTCAGACCTTCTATATGAATACCGACGCTTCCGGCGCTTATCGGATTTTTGAAGGACGCACCGTACAGGCCCGTGTCATTGCCGTAGCGGAAAAAGCCATCCGCATCGAAGCCTTTGGGGTGGAGTGCTCCATTGTTGCCCGAGATTTATCCTGGGACTGGATCGGCGATGCCAACGACCGCTTTTCTGTCGGTGATGAAATCCTTGTCAAAATCCTTGAAGTAAATCGGGATAATATTGAGGACATCACCATCAAGGCGGATGTAAAAAGCGTATCGGAAAACACCAACCGTACCTATCTGAAGCAATGCCGCATCCAAAGCAAATATGCCGGCAAGGTTACCGATGTGCATAAAGGCGTTGTATATGTCCGACTGAACAACGGAGCAAACGCGATTGCCCATACCTGCCTCGACCGGCGAATGCCCGGAAAGAAAGATGATGTATCCTTCGCCGTTACTCATATTGATGAAGAACGCGGCGTGGCGGTGGGCATCATCACCCGTATTATCAAGCAGCATTTATAAGGCTGTTGAAAAAGCGCTGTATCAAGTCGTAAAATAAAGCAAGACATAAATTTTCTTGTAAAGGAGGAACTTCACATGCGTAAACTTCTATTTGTCTTGCTTTTTGCAGTTGCACTTACCCTGACGGGCTGCCATGCAGCAGATCCTCCGCAGATGGATACCGTCTCTAAAACTGAAAGTACATCGGCAAAGGATGTTCAGGATACACACTCGGATTTACCGGAAGCGGAATCATCTTCTGCATCGGCTGTTCACGATGAATCGGAAAGCTCACTTGTTGCGGCGGAATCAAAACCGGCAGAAACATCTGTGCCATCCCAAAATACGGAGCCGACCGCACCGGAAAACATATCGTCCGGTACGACGGCGTCTCGGTCAGAGGAAAAACCTCCTGCTGAGACAACGCCTGTAAAACCGAAACCCGAACCGGAAAAGCCGGTGCCGGACACACCGGAGCCTGTTCCCGTTGAGCCTAATGCAACAGCAGCCGACAGTTCAAAAATTGCTGATCTGGTAGTCAAATACATCAATGACTACCGCACGGCGCAGGGTGTTCCCACTGCTGTCCGACTGCCGGGATTGACCGGATACGCCGAATACCGCAGCCATCAGCTCATCTCAAACTTTGCACATGATACAGATGATGAGCGGGCGGCAGCAACGGCACTTCAGTATGGGGATTACATTGATCCTGCTCTGTATGGCATGACCGGAGAGCCGTATTATACGGCAAATGTTCGTGAAGCTATTGCAAAGGGCGGATATACTGGAATGATAGATGCGGTGGCACAATCTCTTGCAAAACTCGTTAGGAATAGTCCTTCGCATTGGTCTTATGTCGGCTCGTCAGAATATCTCTATATCGGCGTAGGCGTCACCTATGAAAGCGGCATGTGGTACTGTGATATAGCGCTCTCCAGAGAGAATTACGGATAAAAACTAAATATTTCACCCTAAAAGGGCTTCATTGCAATGCGATGAAGTCCTTTTTTATGCTCAATTTTAAGAAAGGAAATTACTTATTATGAGAAAGAAAAGGTTTAAATTCAAAGGATTTTCTATCCTTTTAGCAATCGTTATGCTGCTGTCCTCTTTACCGATGACGGCATTTGCAGCACCTGCCGCCGGGATTCCGTCAGAAATGCTTGATAATGTCTATCTGGACGCATTGGCCTATACCGGCTACAATGTGCAGGCTCAGAAAAATGACGGCACAATCTTCGTGAAGACCGGAAGTTCGGTGTCCTCCTCCATTCGATCAGGTATCGGCTACAACACCGGTCCGTCCGGTCTCGAAACAAATTCAAGTGGAATGCCGGACATCTCTAAATTTAAGTCCAGCGGACTTTGCTGCGCATCCTATGTCAGTTATGTATATTATAGCTATCTTCCGCGTGTGGCAGGCATGGATACCTCTGCTGTACCTTGCCCCTCCAACCCGCGTTCAGCGTCTGCATATAACACGGCCGCAAACAGTTGGGTGGAAAGCGGCAAAGCACGCCGCATCAGCTTTACGCAAAGCTCTGACGGAAATAATTTTAATCCGGCAGAGAATATACCCATCGGTTCCTTGATCGTGTTCAAACACATCCCGACCGGAAGCGTGGCGCATGTAGCAATATATGCCGGTTACTACAATGGCAAGCATTTTGTCACTCATGTGGGTAATGACAGAGGACCGGAGTTTTCCACCATCGTCGGTATGAGTAAAGGCGACTATCCGGAAGCAGTCGTACAGGTGGTTGTACCAGAATTTGTTGAAAGCAGCGGTATGATTGACATTCATAAAAAAGATACCAACGGCAAGAATCTTGCAGGTGCCTATTTTACAGCTACCAATACGACTGATAATAAACAGTACCCGATCGGTCCGACCAACAGCAATGGTTATGCATACAGAGACGGACTCCCATTTGGAACATACAAGGTCGTAGAAACCGTATTTCCGGAGAACTATACAACCTCTGGAACCTCACAGTGGACGGTTACGATCAGTTCCGCCAACAACGGCAAAGTAACAATCAATGCTGTCAACAAGCTGAAGACCGGCAGCATCGAAGTATATAAGAAAGATGTAAACGGCGCTAATTTAAGCGGCGCTGTTTTTACTGTCTATGACAGCGCCGGCAAAACGGTTACGACCATCGGCCCGACAAATTCCAACGGATACGCGGCAAAGGCGGACATCCCCTACGGAAATTACCGTGTGGTGGAAACCACCTTTCCGAAGAATTACAAGGCGCACGGTCAGACGGAATGGAATGTTACCGTAGGCTCCGCCAACAATGGCGTGGTCACTGTTCGGGCAACCAACGAATTGAAAAAAGGTCATATTGAGATCATCAAAACCGACGCCGAGGACGGCAGAAATCTGAGCGGAGCGGAATTTACTGTTTACGATAATTCCGGCAAGGTGGTTACTGTGATTGGACCGACTAATTCCAGCGGTTATGCCAAATCGGGCGAGATCACCTACGGCAGCTATATCGTGCGTGAAACCAAAATACCGGAGTTTTATCAGGCAGGATCTAAAACGGAATGGAGCGTTAAAATTGACGACGACGCTCCGCTGATCACACTGGATGTCACCAACGACCGTCAGTACGGCTCTGTCCGTGTCACCAAGATTGCGGAGGACGGCTTAGAGGAAGGCTTAGTATTCTCCCTCACCGGCAGATCGGTTTACGGCGATTCGGTAGATATGACAGCCACGGTAGATGAAAACGGGATTGCGCTGTTTGAGCGTGTCCCCATCGGTAGCGGCTATGTACTGTTAGAGGAAAATACCCCGAAGCGTTATGTCGTTCCTGCGGATAAAACCGTCAATGTGGAGTGGAACAAGGTTACGGAATCGTTCTTTGAAAACATCCTGAAGAAATGGCGCGCTGAACTATATAAGCTGGATTCCGATACACTGGGCAACCCCCAGGGTGACGCTACTCTCACGGGCGCAGTCTACGGCGTGTATAAGGACGGGCAGCTGCTCGACACCTACACCATCGGCTCAGACGGAAAGCTTATCACCGACTATTATGTGTGCGGGGACGGCTGGACGATCCGTGAAATAACGCCGAGCGAAGGCTATCTTTTGGATACGACCGTGCATAAGATACCGGCAGATCCGGGTCTGTATGTGTATGAACTCAATACCGTAGAAATGACAAGCTATGAAACCGTCAAGACCGGCAATATTGCAATCATCAAGCATACCGACGATGGCAGCACGCAAATAGAAACGCCTGAAGTAGGCGCAGAGTTTGAGGTCTATCTCAAAAAATCCGGCTCCTATGCAAACGCTAAGGAATCCGAGCGGGATATTTTAGTCTGCGACGAGCATGGTTTCGCGCAGTCAAAGGATATGCCTTACGGCGTTTATGTCGTTCATCAGACCAAAGGCTGGGAAGGTCGCGAGCTGCTGCCCGACTTTGATGTGTTCATCAGTGAGAACGGTCAGACCTACCGCTATCTTGCGAACAATGCAAATTTCCAGAGCTATATCAAGGTGATCAAAACCGATGCGGAATCAGGACTCACTATCCCCTATGCAGGAGCAGCGTTCCAACTGTACGATCCGGACGGTAACAAAATAGTGATGAGCTATACCTATCCCGAATATACCGAAATCGATACCTTTTACACGACCGCAGACGGTATGCTGATCACCCCGCAGAAGCTCCCTTACGGAAAAGGTTACTCACTCGTGGAAGTCACTGCCCCGTATGGTTATGTGCTGGATTCCACGCCAATCTTCTTTAATGTGGCAGCGGATACGGCTACAGCGGACGGTGCCATTACAGTAGTAAAGGTTTCCCGTCCCAACATGCCGCAGAAAGGTATTATCAAAATCACCAAGACCGGCGAAGTGTTCCAGTCTATCATAGAGCAGAGCGGCGTGTATCAGCCTGTCTATGAAATCGGCAAGCTCTCCGGCGCAGTCTTTGAAATTCGTGCCGCTGAGGACATTTATACCCTTGATGGTGTAATGCATTATGCGAAGGGCGAGCTGGTAGACACGGTTACAACCGGGTCTGCCGGAATCGCTGTCAGCAAGGAAATCTATCTCGGCAAATATGAGATTCAGGAAGTCACAGCCCCGCACTCTATGGTTTTGAACGATACAATTCAAACCGTCGAACTGACCTATGCCGGTCAGGAGATCTCCGTAACGGAGGTGTCCGGCAGCTTGTACAATGAGCGTCAGAAAGTTAAAGTCAGTCTCGACAAGGCACTGGAGCAAAACGAATTGTTCGGCATTGGTATGAACGGCGAAATTGCCAATATCAGCTTCGGGTTGTACGCCGCTGAGGACATTATTGCTGCTGACGGCACAAAACTTCCCGCAAACGGGCTGATCGAAATCATTTCCTTTGATAAGGACGGTCACGCCGTCTGCCAGACCGATCTGCCGCTGGGAAAATACTATTTGCAGGAGCGCAGCACGGATTCCCACTATCTCCTGAGCGATGCGAAATTCCCGTTTGAATTCACCTATGCCGGACAAGATATTGAAGTCGTTGAGATTGCTGCTAACAATGGTGAAGCAATCACAAACAATCTCAAATACGGTTCTGTTTCCGGTCTGAAGCTGGATGAAGACGGCAAAACTATTGCAGGCGCGAAATTCGGTCTGTTTCGCAATGATGAAACAGAGTATACAGAGGAAAACGCACTAATGATCGCTGTGTCTGGTGAAAATGGAATCTTCCCATTTGACAACATCCCGGTAGGAACTTGGGTAGTCCGTGAGCTGGTTCCGGCAGAGGGCTTCGTACTGAACGAGCAGTCCTATCAGGTAACTATTACGGAGCATGAACAGGTCATTGAAATTACTCTGGAAAACCGCTACATCCGCAGCGATATTCTCGGTCACAAGGTTGACGAAGACGGCGAGGTTATTTCCGGCGCACTTTTTGGACTATTCAAAGAAGGTACAGATGAATTTACCGAGGAAACTGCCTTTATGACAGCAGAATCCGATGAAAACGGTATCTTCCGATTTGAGCAAATCCGCTATGGAAAATGGATCGTAAAGGAACTCCGTCCCACAGAGGCTTTCGTCCCCAATGAAAAGCTGTATGAGATAACCGTTGCCGAGAACGGCGCAGTGATTGAGTTCACGGTGGAAAACGAATACATCCGCGGCAATATCGCCGGCTTAAAGGTGGACGAGGATGGAAAAACCGTTGAGGGTGCTGTGTTCGGGTTGTTCGCAGAAGGCACAGACGAATTCATCGAAGAAAATGCAGTTATGACAGCGGCTTCCGGTCCTGACGGGAAATTCCTCTTTGAGAATGTCCGCTACGGAAAATGGATCGTAAAAGAGTTGTCTTGTCCGGAGCAATATGTGATGTCGGATGAAGTCTTTGAGGTAACTATCGAAGAGGACGGGGCGGTACTCTCCCTCACCGCCGTCAACAAGCATGTGACAGGCAAAGTGCAGGCTGTAAAAATCAGCAGCAAGGATCATGATAAACCGCTGTCGGGTGCGGAATTTGAAATTTATCTGGATGTAAACGGCAATCAGACATTTGACCCGGGTATTGATACTCTGATCGGAAAGCTGACGGAAAGCGAAACCGGGTTCTATGAAATGGATGGTCTGAAGCACAACGGCTACTTCCTGTTTGAATCCAAAGCGCCGGATGGCTTCCAAAAGGATGACCGCTACTTCTATTTCCAAATCTCGGCTGACGGAGAAACGGTGATGGTGGAAAATGAAAAGGGCGTTGGCTTTGTAAATGAGCCGGTGCCTACGCCCCATAAGCCGGGTGATCCTTCCTCCCCACAGACCGGAGACAATTCGCACATTCTGTTGTGGATTATGCTTGCTTCCGGTTCGCTGATCGCTGTTATTACACTTACTTTTGCAGGCAGAAAGAAACGCAAATCTCTTTAATGTTTTGGGGCGGCAGACATCAATTCGGTGTCTGCCGCTTTCCCTTTATATGCCTCAAGGGGGATCTTTTTTGAAAAGTAGTATATTGAAAGTGAGGGAAAAAGCTTATGCAGAATCAAAACCTGTTATATCAATTTCTCAGCCTGACCTGTGGTTCCTGGCGGAATGCTTTTTATGTGGATTGCATCGACTGTCCTTTTGAGAACAGTCATTGCGGTGGACATTTGTTAACCACCGACGCGGAGGGGGTACCGTTTATCCTGTCTGTACCGTATTTTGAAGAAATAACCGGCGATAAGGTGGATAAATTCGAGTGCGCCGCTATCATCACCAAAGAATCATTTGAAAGTCTGTTTCACCGATGGCTGAGCTGGAATGTAACAAAACCGAAGGAGTGCAGTATTCTGCAGATCCTTCCTGAAGCGGACAACCATAATCCTTAATGCGTATTAAGTTCGTAAAAAACAAGTATTGGAGGTGTTTTTATGAAGAAGAAAACAACAATTCGCTGCCCCTACTGCGGAGCAAAAGCAACGCTGCATCCGGCAAGCTATGTTTACGGAGATGCGACGAAAACAGAAAATATGCTTTATGTCTGTGATCGATACCCGACGTGCGATTCCTATGTAGGCGCCCACAAGAAAAGCAAGCTGCCGATGGGGACACTCGCAAACGGTGATCTCCGCAACAAACGCATTCAGGCTCACAAAGCCTTTGACTGGATGTGGAAATCGGGACTCATGACAAAATGGCAGGCTTACAAGTGGATGCAGGGCAAGCTGGCCTTGAATGAAGAACAAGCCCATATTGCCAAATTCAGTGAATACATGTGTGACCGCCTGATTGTGGAATGTGGAAAAGCATATGAAAATCAAAAAACAGTCGCTTGAATCCAAAGAGAAAAAGAATGAAAAGGAGTGAAAAATGCTATGAAAGACTTCTCTCTGAACGCAGAGCAAAAAATACTGGTTGAAAAAAATCTCGGCGTAGTCAGATTTGCCATCCACAAGAACATTATTGTCAACGATAATCTTTTTGGTTTTGAATACGACGATTTATATCAGGAAGGCTGTATCTGGCTATGCAAGGCGGCACTCAGCTATAATGAAGCCCGTGATGTAAAATTTGCAACCTATGCGGAAAAGGTTGTTTCAAACGGACTGCGTACATATTGCCGACTGATGTGTGGCAAACAAAAACATCAGATTTCCGTGCCGGCACAGACTGAACCGGATATGGACGGCTTCTCTTTGGAACAGATCCCCGCAGAGGACTCTCTGGATAAGATTTTTGAAGAACAGGATATTTTGCTGCTTCTGCAAAACTGTAAGCGTCAATATACCGGTACCGCACGTCTTGGCATCGAGGCGATTGAGTGGAAGGTCAAGGGTCTGTCCGGCGCCGAGATTGCCAAAATGTACGGCGTCAAGCCCAATCTTGTCGGCGCATGGATCTCCCGGGCAGCCCAAAGGCTCCGGCAAAACGGAAGCTTTATGCAGTATTTCGGAAGAACTGTTGAAAATGACAGCGCCTAAGTCGTAAAAAGAGTAATAAAAGAAAACGAGGTGGTTTTATGAATAAGTTATATACTGCAGTAGGCCGTATGCAATTCAAAGGAAGAAACAAGAGCGTCCGCTGCCCGATGGTTATTCTCAATAACAGAGAGTACATTCTGGATATTCAGGAAATGATGGTGTGGTCCCTTCTGAACTGGCGGATTCTTTCTGAAGATGAAATCCAGACGCTCTATGAAAGAAAAGCCCAGGAGACCGGATGTATAAGCCATCGCCCTGTCTCAGAATGTATGAAAAGACTGGTTCAGCGCGGATTGATTGCCGAAGGTAAAGGTGAGCTTGGCGCGGATGCACTTTATGACCTGCTTTCCGGCCTGTATGTCATTCCGATTGCAGAAAGTCTGCTTTTGCGGCTGATTTCTTTTGTTCGCCTTACCGTATTTGAAAGAATACCATATTCGGTAACCAAACAGCTATTCCGCAAAGACAAGCGAAGCAGTGAAGAACAAAAGGTCATGCTGCTGGCAAATCAGGCAATTCTGTCCACGGCGGAAATCATTAAGTGTGCCGAGCTGAATGCCTTTGAATTTTGCTCCGAAGATGAGCTGATCGATGCCCTTTACCATGATGAATACACGACCAGCGAAAATATCGCCTACAGTGTGCGCTTTTTGCCCCAATGCCGTCCGGTCATTACTTCCGTGGCAAACCTGTATCTGCGCAGGCAAATCATTTTTGAAAGGATGTAAGCGATGGAAAAAATAAAAAATGCGCCGACACCGCTCAAAAGAAAACTGTTTTTTACCTGCATAATCGGGATACTGTGTCTGCTTATCGGCATTGCAATGTTTCTGCTTGTGGGGGACAGGATAATGCTGTTTTTAAGCCTTGCTGTATGCGTACTCAGCTTTGGCAAGGCGGCAGGCTATCACAGGATCATCAGCGGCGAGAAATACGAAACTGTGGAAGGAACCTGTGTGGCCGTTCTGCCAAAGCCTTTACGAAGATACCGTAAAATAAAGATTATGGACGACAAAGGCAATGAGTCCTCCATGCTGCTTGGAAAGCAGTCCAAAGTAAAAATCGGCTATCGTTACCGCTTTTACTTCAAAGAAACGCAGCATATTTCGCTGGGCAGCGAGTATTTAGATTCCGCAATGTCTTCCGATTCTTTCTTAGGCTATGAAGAACTGGGCGAATACGCTGCCGACACAACTGAATAAATAAACTGTATTGACTTTCGTGCTACATTTGTTCATTGATTGCAGCATGGAAGTCAATTTATTTAATTATGTTGTCGAGAATTTTATTTTTAATTTTTGCAAACTTTCTGCAAAATCGAGGTGTAAATATTGACATGAACGATTTTAATTGCTATAATATAAGCACAGAACGGAAAGACTATGTATATCAAGGGAGGTATCCGTTTATGCTTATACAATTTTCTACCCAAAACCATCGATCCATTAAGGAAAACGCAGTGATTAGTTTTGCTGCATCAAAGGATAAGTCTTTGGAATCCTATTTGCTGCATCCGGATGAAAAGAAGGCTTTGCTTCCGGCGATTGCCCTTTACGGCGCCAATGCCGCCGGCAAGAGCAATATGCTTCACGCACTTATGACGATGAAGGATATGGTAATCGGTGAAGCTTCCAAAATAGCCAAGGGACAGAAGCTGCCCTGGGAACCATTTGGCGATACCCGCACACCTACATCCTTTGAAACCGTATTTATCTATCACGGCGTCCGTTATGCCTACGGATATTCTTTCGATGCCAAGAAGATTTATACCGAATATCTTTATCATTGGCCGAACGGTCGTGAAGCATTGATTTTCTCTCGCGAAGGCGATAAGTATGAATTCCGTGAGAATGTCAATGAGCAAATCACGCTCAGCAACCGTACCCCGGATAACAAGCTGTATCTTGTTTCCTCTAACGACTGGAATCTGCCGCAGACAGAAAACGCCTATAAGTGGTTCCTTGAAAAGCTGACATTCCTGATGGAGCAAGCACCCTCCACCTCTGAAACCGTTGCACAGATTGTAAGCGGTGATGAAAAGAAGGCGCGCATCTTAAAGGAGCTGCTGCTTGCAGACCTGGGTATTTCCGATGTAACCGTTAAGAACATTTCCGGCAAGGTTCCGGTAATTACCACCACCCACCGCGTAATCGGCGAGGACGGCAGCGTGGATCACTTCCAGCTTCTTATGGATCAGGAGTCCTCCGGTACGCAGCGATTCTTTGCCCGCATTGGCGGATGGCTTCAGGCTCTTGAAGACGGCGCGCTGTTAATCGTTGACGAAATTGAAGACAGTCTGCATCCTCTGCTTACTAAAAGATTGATTGAAATGGTGCAGGATAATACCATCAATACCAACGGCGCTCAACTGCTCTTTACAACCCATGATGCTATGCTGCTTGATCTTACCTTCTTCCGCAGGGACCAGATTTGGTTCGCAGAAAAGGATGAAAAGACTTGTGCTACCGAACTTTACTCTCTGGCTACCTTTTCACCGAGAAAGGGCGAAAACATCCGGAAGGGTTATCTGCAGGGACGGTTTGGTGCTATCCCGTTTATCGGAGGTGATGGGCTGTGGCAGGAATGAGAAAAGAATACAATCCCGACAAAGCCGGGCGCCGTAAACGCAGACCGATTATCTATATCATTTGCGAAGGAAAGGAAACAGAAACAAAATATTTCAAGCATTTTCGTACACGCAACTGCCTTGTGGATATTGTTCCGATTTCTTCCAAACATAAGGCAGCCGAGCACTTGGTAAAGCACGCTAAAAGCCTGCTCTCCCACTCCGACTATTTCCCGAAGGACGGCGATCAGCTGTGGTGCGTATTTGATTGCGACGACAATACCAACGGCGAACTCAAAAACGCATCGGATTACGCTGAAAAGCATGGTTATAAAATTGCCTACTCCAATCCCTGCTTTGAATATTGGTATTTGCTCCATTTTATAAAACAAAACAGCTATTTGAATGGAGCTGATGAAGTGCTGCGCCTTCTTCAGAGCAAAGGTCGCTTGGAGAAGTATGAAAAGAGTCTGGATGTCTTTGCTGAACTGCTGCCCCATCAATCGGAAGCCGTGCAGCGTGCGAAAGAACGTCTGGAACAGCTTTATAGGGACAATGTGGTTATCCTTAGCCGGGACAGCAACCCCGTAACAACTGTTCACGAGCTTGTAGAGTATCTGAACAGCCAACAATCATAACATAAACAAAACCCGAAATATCTATATATAGTATTTACTCTCTTGACAAACTCAATATATAGTGGTATAATACTCCTGTAATTGATTTTTGTGCGTATCCCTTTGGGAAGTACAGTGGTAAAGTTCCACCTTGCACATGTTGTTAAGTTTGTAATTTGGTGCCGACAGTATGGTTATGCCCTTTTCGGGCAAGACCGTGTGCCGGCACTTTTTATATAGATATTTCAGCCGTTACAGGCAGAAAGGAGAAGAATGGCACAGATTCATGTTATCGGTCGGATAACAGCCGATTTGGAATTGAAGACCAGTGAAAGAAACAATCCTTATGTGCGTTTTGATATTGCCGAGAATATAGGCAGCCGTCAAAACCTGCATACACAGTATTTTCAGATTTGCGCGTGGGGAGAAGACGCTAATCGGCTGATAAGAGCCCGCGCAAAGAAAGGCAGTCTTATTTGGGTGACCGGCTCTCTGGAGCTGGAACCGTACACCAAGCGTGACGGTGTTACCATAGATAAGCGCATGAAAGTATTGCTCGACAACTGGGGATTTATTCCCGTCGGCGGAGCAAAGGCTTCTAAGGAAGCAACTGCTCCTGATCCCGAAATGACCTCTCATCCAAAAACAGAGGTTATTGACGGCGACAGAGATTCATTGCCGGGTTAAGCGTCCGGCAGCCAAGAGGAACCGTTGTGTTTTCAGAAAGGAAATACAGCGGTTCCTCTTTTTTTGTTTTCAGAATGATTTTACACAGAAAGGATGAACAGAATGAAAAAGAAAAAATCCCTTTGGTCCGGCGTGTCGATTTTGATTGTCGCAGTGCTGGCCATCACAGCTTTTATCCGTGGAGATGCACAACTGTGGTTTCTCGCCGCAGCTTTTACCGCATGGTCGGTATGGGCGGTCGTGTACTTCCTTGTACCGTATATCAAGGAGCAGCTTCACCGATATGAGGCAAAAAGAATCCGCAGAAAGTGCGAAAAGCAAGATGCAGAAAAACCGCCATTTACTGTCCCGGAGGTATCCGATTCCGTGACTCGTGTTTTGCTGCGTCATGTAAACTATCGTATTTCCGCATACCTTCAGTCGGTATATCCCGAAGCCACTTGGGAATGGCGCGAAGAATTTCCGGAGCGAATTGCAGCGAAGGGCGGCACCGGTCGAATCAAGTTATTCGGCGTTAACGGTTTTAACTTTGCTGATGTAACCTTCGATCAGAACGCCGGTATCGACTGCTCGCTTATAAATGTCGTCCCGATAGCAAAGCTTTGCACCGACACCACTGCTGCAGAACCGGAGGAAGCTGCTGAACAGTCCGAAACGGCTGTAAAACAGCAGAATCCCGTTGATCCGCAGGTATGGTATGAGGTGCAGGGGCGCAAGGTACTGGAGAATCTGATAGCAGATCTTCATTCTAAGGGGCACCGTAACCTGACAATTCGCGAAAACGGCGATATTGTCATCCAGCAGGCTAATTCTGAGATGGTCAAGTCAACCCTTGAAAGCGTCCCGGAAAAAACCTATTGGACCAGGCTTTGTAAGGTTTTTGAGCGCGAAGGTATGGCAGCGAATATTACAGACGGCGGCATCCTGTTGTCCTGGTGACGCAGAGAAACCGCTGCGGAAAGGAGGAAATAAGCATGAAGGCGGGATTGACAATCGAAGAATTGGCAGCCGAAATCATGCGCCAGAAAGATGCAAAAACAGACTATATCGTAAATAGCTCCCGGCTTTGTATGGAGAATTACGGTACAGACCTTGTCCTTCGTGTTTTGGGAGATGACAACGCCGACCGAATTGAACCGCTGGATATAGCAGACACTGCCCATCGACAGATCGGCACTCGCCTCGGTATTCCGGCAAAGTATTACGGAAAGATGTTATCCGAACATCCGGACCTGCTTGTAACCAATGTGAATGCCTGGTTTGGCAGAGAGCCTACAGCACGTATGCTGAGGGTCCTTGACGGAAAGGTGCGTGCGTACCTGAGCAACAGTTATATGCGAATGGATCACTACGAAATATTCGCTTCTGTGCTCCCCGTCATCGGAGAAATCCCCGATGTGCAGTTTGTCAGTTGTCATATCACAGACAGCCGTATGTATATCAAAGCAGTCTATCCCAATATGGCATCGGAAATTGCACCGGGCGATACCGTAAAAATGGGTGTTGTTATCAGCAACAGCGAAGTGGGACTTGGTTCTGTCAGCGTTCAGCCTCTCATCTACCGAGAGCTTAACGGCAACGGCATTGTAGTCGGCGGAGCAACGACAAAGCGAATTCACCGAGGAAGAGTCAATTCTGCAGAAGAACATTTTATGTTGGCTTCACAGGAAGTCTTAACGGAAGCAGACCGAACTTTTCTTACCGAACTTCAGGAAACTGTCCGTTCGGCAACCGATGAAGAACAGTTTTCGCAAATCGTTGCTTTAATGCAGACTGCAAGAAATCAGCCGATGAATACAACCGATATTCCTGCTGTCGTACATACGGCAAGCCGTGTTTTTGGTGTCACTGACACAGAGCAAACCGGCGTTTTACAGCATCTGATGGAAAGTAATGATCTGAGTCTTTACGGACTCGCAAATGCAGTGACAAGGCACAGTCAGGACATTGAAAGCTACGACCGTGCCACAGACCTGGAAGGCATCGGCTATAACATTTTATCGATGCCGCAAAGGCAATGGAACAGGATCAACCAGATAGCTGCATAAGGGCTGTCGGGATCCAAATAAAAAATTATCTATATATTTAGGAGGAACGAATTTTATGACTTACAACAATGAAAATGCAATGGTGGAAACCGCGAAGGACTTTATCCTTCCCGCTATGATGGAGAACGACTGTGCCGCTATGGATGTCTCCGAGGACTATGAAGGGCTACGCCTTTCTTTCCCCAGAGTAAAAATCCCAGCCGGCGGCAGCCTGCAGTTTGAGATTCCGAGCGATGACCCTGAGAATCCGGACTACACGAAGTATATTGAGGGCGTTATTCTCTACAACCACGACACCTGCGCCTACTGGCCGGAGGGTTCGGAGTATGACGATACTGTAACGCCACTTTGCTCATCCGTGGACGGTAAGACAGGGTACGGAGCCCCAGGCGGCGTCTGCGCGACCTGTGCTCTCAATCAGTACGGTTCCGTAGAAAAAGGAAAAGGCAAGGCCTGCAAGAATATGCGTAATCTGTATATCCTGCGCAGCGGCGAATATATGCCTATGCTTTTATCGCTCCCGCCTACAAGTCTTCGCCCTTACTCTGATTTCGTTTCGACCATTTTTGCTGCGCGTCGCCGTCCAATCTATGCCGGCGTTGTGCAGATCGGTCTGAAGCGTGTGGACAACGGAAGCAACACCTACAGTGTGGCAACCTTCCGTTTGCTCAGCAGATTAGAGGGTGAGAAGCTTCTGCAGATCAAGCAGTATGCGGATGGGTTCCGTGAGCAGATCAAGAACATGAATCAGCAGCGTGCAATGGAAGCCGAGCTTGGCAATGGCGAAACTATTTGCAACGCAGCCGGCGACGGCTACCAGTCAACCGGCGATGGTGAACACTTTTGTATCACCGGCGGCGATATAGACGGCGATCATGACGACCTGCCGTTATAAGGAAGGTACTCACAATGATGTGAGTTAAGATTACAGGGATACTGTCGGACTATGTGCCGGCGGTATCCCTTTTTTCGTAAAGGAGGATTTTTATAAGATGAATATACGACCGTTAACCAAAGAACAGCAGCGTTTCGCAGAGGAAAATCATCATCTGGTGTATGCGTTCTTGAATGAAAAAGAGCTTCCGGAATCGGTGTTTTATGACATTGTAATCTTCGGATATCTGAAAGCCGTACAGGAATACTGTGAGGTACTCAGCCTGCACCGTTTTAAGTTTTCCACACTCGCTTGGAAACGCATGAGAAGTTCACTATCCAATTACTACAAATATCTTGCCCGCCCGAAGCGAAATGCCCCGGTTGTCAGCTTTGACGAACTGATCGGCAGCGAGGACGGAATTTGCTGGCAGGATGTTATCAGCCGTCCGGATGAAAGAATGATCCAGTTTGAAACGGACTTGCTTTTGCACGCTTTGGCATACAGATTGCCTCGCCGGGAAATGCGTATTATCCGTATGAAAGTGCGCGGCGACCGTATGCATGATATTGCAAAGCAGGAGCGAATGACCTTCCGCGATATCAACAAAACGCTTGAAAATAGTTATTCGACTGTAATCAGCGTGCTATGGGGGTAGTTATGGCTCATAAGAACGATTTTGAACGCTATTTGGAGTACAAGGGTGACGAAATAGACAACGCAGCCTATGCGCTTGCTGCCTCACTTCTGCGCACACATCCCGATCAGGAAAACAAAGATGTTTTGCCTTGGGATATGTCGGTTATTGCACTGATCGTTGAAGCTGCTCAGGAAAAGCTGAAACAGATGGGCAGACAAACCTGCTGGCCTTATTTTGAGGAGGCGTTGGAATGCCGCCGTACCGGCAACTGTAAAAACAAACGGTGCTATTTTGATGATGATAAAGGAGGCTCTGATACAGAATGAAAAAAGAAGTAAATATAAACGGCAGGATTGTTTTCCCTCTGCAGGAAGGTAGCCGCGCCGTTATATCCAGAGGCAGCGATTTTATTTACACATCTCCTGTAGTGGAGATTATGGAGGAAAGAACGGATTATGTCTGCTTTGAAACGATGAACTCGGTGTATAAGGTGTGCCTTCAACCGGTTCCCATTCGAGCGGTAATCCCGCCGTTTCTGAAAATGTGTGCGTAAACGATGAAGGGATACCGCAGTACGGCGGTATCCCAATCGCTTTTGGAAAGAAGATGTTATGTATTATGAATGCGCAAAGGTACGTTTTACCTTCTGAAGAAGCGGCAGTGATAAAGCCGAAAAAATATATTCTTTGTCTTTCTGGTGGTAAGGATTCAACTGCTATGCTACTGCGGCTCTTAGAGGAAAAGTGCCCCATTGATTTGATTCTATTCTGCGATACAGGGCTTGAATTTCCCGAGATGTATAAACACCTTGATCGCTTAGAGACATACATTGGTAGGACAATTACACGGCTGAAAGCACCTCATGATTTCGAATATTATTTTTTAGACTATACACCGAAACGAAAAAATCCTGCATTATTGCAGTATCAGGGACTAAGCTGGGCTGGTCCCCGAAACCGTTGGTGTACGGGAATTCTTAAAGCCCGTATAATTGCTGCCTACCTGAAAAAGCTGAAGGAAAATTACACACTCGTTGAATATGTGGGGATTGCGGCTGACGAATTAAAACGAATCAAGGATAAAACCTATCCACTTATAGAATGGGGTATGACTGAAAAAGACTGCCTTAACTATTGCTATTCAAAAGGTTTTGATTGGGGCGGTTTATATAAGATTTTCAGTCGTGTTTCCTGTTGGTGTTGCCCTCTGCAAAGCTTAGCGGAACTGCGGAAACTATATCATCATTTTCCGCAGTTATGGCAACAACTTGAAATTTGGGACAATGCTACTTGGAGAACATTTCTCAAAAACTATTCCGTCCTTCAGCTTGCTGAGCGTTTTAATTTTGAAGATGAATGGCAGGCTGCAGGCGGCAATATCCGTAGCAAAGAATTTTACACGGCTTTGCGTGATAAACTGTCTCAATCCCAAAAGGAAGTAGCGTTATGCGCGGCATGAAAGTAAAGAATATCGCAAGGAAACTGGCATCGATTAAAAATCGAAAGAAATGTATTGTACAAGGAGGTTACTATGGAAATTTTTGAAAACACACTGCCGCTTACCAACCGGCAGCCCATTAAGTTCAAATGCTCTGCCTGCGGCGCCTGCTGCAAGAATGTACGGGACAGCATCCTGCTGGAACCGCTTGACGCTTTCCGGGTCGTCCGGGAATACATCAAAAACGGATTTTCCGGAACCGGAGACGAGATTTTGGATCAAATTGCTGACCTGAAGGAGCTGTCACGGGGATTTTATGTGTTTGTACTGAAAACCGTCAATGACAGCGGTGTGTGCGGTATGCTGAAAGACAATCGCTGTACGATTTACCCAGCTCGACCTCGCACCTGCAGACTGTATCCATTTACAGTGGATCCCTCAGCGGATGGGTCTATGAAATGGTATTTGTGCACCGAGCAGTCCCACCATTTCGGCAAAGGCAGCATGACCGCACGGGAGTGGCATCGCCGCAATCTGTCGGGCGAAGATGAGGAATATCTGTGTGAAGAATGCAGAGTGCTTCTGGAACTTGGTAGGCTGATGCGGAATATATCAAATGCGGATTTACAGGAAGCCGAGAAGCAAACCCTGCTTTTCCGCTATCTGGCATACGATTATTCGCAGCCTTTTTTGCCGCAGTACAAAGAGAATATGCTGTTTTTGAAAGCACAGCTTAATAGGCTGCAGCAGGAGCAGCAAAACGAAGGAGAAATCTGATGCAAGAAGTATCGAATGATAGGTTTTACAAAATTATAGGACCGCTTGATGTTACGGTTAGTGCCATCGGATACAGATATCCGTACAAGACGGAGTTTAAGTTAAGAAATGGAATCCTCGTTGGTTACGAAGAGCACGAACATTATTTTATTGGAGAGGAGTATCTTGAAAATGGCGAAGATTAAAAAGTATGTATGCAAATGTGTGTACTGCATGTACCCGTTTGGTCCCGGCGCTCCCGTATGTGTGCGAGAACGTATCGTCAACAAAGATAGCAACGCTCCGCTTTACCAATGCACAGAAAAAGGTTGTAAGCATTACGAAACCTTGCTATCGGATAAGGATAAAAAGAAAAATGAACAGGACGATATTTAAGTACATCTAAGGCACTTTGAAAAGAAGAACTAAAACGAAGGAGGATCTATGTACTATAACATTTATGAGGTGGATACCACCCCGATCACATGCAGCAGAATGGACGCCTGCTCTATCGGCGAACATATCGTATTTATCGAGAAAAGCGCTGTGATAGAGGATCTGAAAGACAAAGAGAAAAACGATGTATTGCAGACATACGGGAAATGGCTACAAGCTGAAAATCTTGGCGTACTTAAAAAGACGGCGTTCATTCTCAACAAGGACGCTGCCTACGGAAAGCATTTTGCTGACCGTTATGCAAGATTTCACCAGCTTGCCGAAGCGCTGTCCGAAATGACGGAGAAGGATTATCTTCACCGCTTCCGTGATATCTGCAATCTGATCTCTGATTTGAAAAAGTCGGTTGTGGATGAAGACGACGATTATGTTTTCCTGGCAGGCACAACGCTGCTCACAATGGATGAATTTCTGCGTTTTGCAGCGCCTGGTATGACTTATCATATCGGCAGCATCTGCAAGTATCATCAATAAAAAGAAAGGTTGAGATAGAAATGACGAATATCACACAGAAAATTGAAAAGCAAATTGCTTCTCTGCAAAGCAAGATTGAAGCTCTAAGCGGAGATTATCTGACGAACACAAGGAAACGGCAGCAGGAACAGCGGGAACGTGACAAAAAGAAGGACGATTACCGCATGCACATTCAGATGTTGGAATATTTGAAACGGCAGGCTGAAGCTGATGAGTTGACGCCGCTTATGCAAAATCTGGCGGTTTCGGCTTTTTATGAAGATATGCGCTGTTTCTCCGCGTCGAAAAAATACTGCGAGAGTAATTCCTACATAGAGTTCAAGTATCCGCGTCCTGACGATGTGCGGGTTAAGCGCCTGCAGAAAGCAGGGATTTACACGACAGAGGATCTGATCGAAGCGGTGGCGCAATACGATAGCCATGTGCAATCGGCCGTCACACCGCCGGATAAAGACGCAATACGCCTGCGGGATCTGATCTTCAAGGCTCGTCTGAACCAAGAGGGCGATATTCAATTCACGCCGGAGGCTTTGGCAAAGGAAATAGTTGCCCTGTCAGGAATTGATTCGGACAGCCGTGTTCTGGAGCCGGAGGCCGGAATCGGAAACATCGCAGACGAAGCAAAGGAGATCACGGAGCATGTGGACTGCATCGAGCGTATGTACGACTTTCGTGAGATTCTGAAGCTGAAAAAGCATCATGTGATTTCCCACGATTTACTGGAAACGGAATCCGAGCCTGTCTATGACGCAGTGCTTATGAATCCGCCCTTCAGCGAAGAGTGCGAACACATCCAAAAGGCTTTCGAGTTCGTTCGTCCCGGCGGCAGTCTTGTGGCAGTATGCTCCAACTGTATTCAATGGAAAGAAAACCGTAGATATTCGCAGTTCCGCGACTGGCTTGCAGAGCATACGCATTCCATTGCCGAAGCAAACGCTAAATTTGAAATGACCGGTGTGCATACTGTCATTCTGGTTATGGATAAGGCGGCGTAAGGGGTGATGATATATGATGAAGAAAAGTCTGATTGAATGGTGTGATTTCACTTGGAATCCCGTAACAGGCTGTCGAAAAAGCTGCCCGTTTTGCAAAGGAATGGATATTCTCCTGCACTTCAAAGGTGATAACCGTCTTTATTTAAGCAGTGAGTTAATTAAAAAGGATCGGGATAAAGAACTGTTTATTCTTGCAAAACCGTTTCCGGGTATCGGCACAAATGTTGTCCCATATCCAACAGGCGGCTTGCCGACATTCCACCTCTACCGTTTGCCTATGGTAGCGAAGAAGTGGAAACCGGCGAATATCTATGTTTGTTACAACGGAGACTTATTTGGTGATTGGGTACCCACAGAATGGATCCAGCAAGTTTTTGAAGCCTGTCAAAAAGCGCCGTGGCATAACTATATGTTTTTGACCATGAATCCCAAACGCTATGCAAAACTGCTCGAATCAAATTTGCTGATACAGGCGGATAATTTTTGGTATGGCACACGACTAACAGAAAAAGCGGATGTTTTTACTGCTGATGGTTACCACTCTTTCGTGTGTATAGAGCCGATGGGACTTTTTGCTGAACGCATGGAAATCCCTGCTGTAGAATGGATATTGCTCGGCGGATATGGCAGGTTGAAACGCCGTTGGATTGAAAGCGTGATGGAACGCAGGGGCGACATCCCTGTTTTTATGATCAACAGCAATCTGTTTAAGGAAGTATGGGCTGCTCCGCTTATACAGGAATACCCACCTCTGCTCAATCGCCTCAAAGAGAAGGATTTACCTCGCTGTAGTGAGTGTAAGTATTGTTATTCCAAGCAGCAAGGTAAACGAGGTCAGTGGCGTTCCTGCAGACACAGTAAAATAATTCGTCAGGATAAAAATCCGGAAGGTAGACATATCGACGGTCGCTTTGCCAGAGTTTCGCCGCAATGGTGTCCTAAACGAATAGGAAAGAATTGGAGGATCCGCTAAATGCGTAATCATCTCTACACCAATCCGGAGGCTCACGGATTTCTGATGGAAGCGAAGGCCTGCAAAAAAATCGGCAGAGAGCTGGAGCGGCTTATTGCAAAATACCAGCGTGCCGTTGACAAAGAAAAGGCGGCAAGGAAAGCTGAGCTTGAAACAGTAATACAATATCGCAACGAAGGCGAGATCCAGAATGATTACGGTTGGGAATATATAACCGAAGCGCAGTACCAACGGTACATTGAACTTTTTCGCTCAGGAAAGGAAGCATTGGAAAACGGACCGCCCAGCGTGAATGAGATAGTGGTTTCAATTCTGCACCGAATCAATGGTGATATATTAAGAGATCAGACGGAATGGGAATTTTCTGCTCTCTCACCTGAAGAGCAGGCGGCAGAAAGAAAACGGCTTGAGGAAAGTCAAAAGGCTTGGAAAAAGCGTATTGCTGAAATCAAAAACCGTCTTCCATCCCAAAATCGTTAAAAGGGAACACGGCAGGAATGAACCGAAATTCATTCCTGCCGCTTTCATTTTATATGGCTATATCCGGAATTTACGAACGCACTTCAGAAACACTACGCAAAGCTCCTGGTACAGATCCTCGTCAAACATGCCGTCCACAATCGACTCCTTTAAGAGTAATGGGCGATACATTATCAGAAGCTCTCCAAAGACTTTTTCGTCTCCGGCCTTAGCCTGTAAAAGCAGGTCCTTAAATCTCAACTATCCTCACCTCCAAGAATATCTTTCAGTTTCCTGATGGCTCGGTAGTATATTGCTGCGGCGCCCTTGTATCCCATGCCGAGGTCATCGGCGATTTCGTCAAATCCCTTTTCATCAAGAATCCTTGACAAAACAACATAGCGTTCCTTTTCTTTGATTTCCTGCATAGCATAGCGCAGTGCATCGTTTTCCGAAAGCGCTTCTATGTAATCGTGATCTTCTGAAAAGAGGATTTCGTATTCCTCTGTAACCAGTTCCCGTTGCAATCGCTTAATGCGTGCCCTCAGATAATCAATCCGAGCATTGCTGACGGCAACCGTTAAAAAAGCGGTAAACTGATTCTGCAATATATCCTGCTCATCAGAGCTATTGTTCTTAGTAAACATATGTAACCTCCATATTCTGATCTGTTTTTGGATAATGCAGATCAGACACGGCGGCGAGCGGCATCTTGCAGAAAGACGCCATACAAGGACAAAAGCACACTTGCGGACATAAAAATCCGTAAGTGTGCTTTTATCCTTGTTGTAATCTTGGGACTCTTCGGCGCGCAATAGCGGTCGCATAGCAAAGTAAAAAAGCAATTGCAGCGCATATAAAATGAGTTGCAGCTCACATATGTGAACGCAACTCATTTTATCAAGAACATTATTCTTTTTGATTTGGGCACAATTCGCTTCTTTGTCTTTCCATTATAATTACCTTTCAATAATAAGGCAATGGCGGGAGGTTTCCCATCACCGCCTTGCTAGAGATTTATTTTGCAGAATTACTCAGCATGCTTTTTTCTTTTACTGTAAACCGTTGTTCCAAGTACACCTGCGCCGCTGACAAACAATACGGCAAACCAAAGTGCAAGATTGCTGTTATCGCCCGTTTGCGGACTTGTGGTATCCTTGCCGCCCGCTGGCGTTGTAGTATCAGTTTTGTCTCCTTCGGTTGGCTTTGTCTGCTCCGAGGCTGCTTTCTTAACCTCAAAATTTGCACTGCATTCACCATCCGTATAAACAACGGTTATTTTATGAGTGCCAGCAGAAAGCGTTTTGAGGTAATCAGCTTTTAATGTGATAACGGTAGAGCCTGAGACTGCCGTATAATTCTTCGCATCAATCAGCGTACCGTCAACCTTAACGCCTGTGAATTTGCTGAAATCGCCGTTTGCACGGAAGGTCAGCGTTCCGTCGCTGTTCTGCGTCCATGTGCCGTTTGCTCCCTCAACGATTTTGTAATCCGAAGCACCTGCCGCAGTAGGCGTCATGGAAAGATCGGTTTCGACCCAGAAGCTCTGGGTGTCATTCTCATCGCCTATACGAGTGTACTCCACTTCCCGGCCGTTGATCTTTAGCTTGGCATCGGGGGAGATGTCGGCGGTATAGGCAGTCACATATACGCCGTAGTGATAGGTCTTTCCGGCCTCAAAAGCGGTGATCTTGTTAGTATAAATGTCGCCGCCCCACTCCGGCTCTGTGGAAACAATGCCGGTATTCTCATCTAAGCTCCACCACTCGCAACGGAATGCATACTGATCGTTTTCAGGCACCGTTCCGGTAAAGACAGGTTTATCGCCGTCCTTAAAGGTCAAGGTTGCGTTATTAATTTCAATAACGGAGATTTCCTTGGTTGCTTGCGGGCGAATTGTTTCAACATTCATAGCGAACAAGCCGTTCACGGTTTTAACCACATTGGCGGTTGCCGATATCGGGTTCCAGTTTATCGTAACGGAGCAGTTATCCGCAAAGATATATCCATCTTTCTCTCTCAACTCGATGGAGTACATATAGGTTTTGCCCTCTTCAAACTGAGTAATCTTCTTCATGGAAGGCGTATATTTGCTTTCATCGGAATACCAGAACGCAACCGGCTCTCCGTTCTCCATTTCTTCCCAGCATTCATAGGCAACCTCGTATCGGTCAGATGAAGAGTCCTCTACCTGTGCCGTTGCCTGCGGAGCGTCACCCGGACGATAATCGAATTTTACATTCTCGATGTAGGCGTTATTTATGGTTGTGTCTCCCTGCGATGTGCCATTTGTAGCGATTACAGCTGGATATACCTTCACCTTAAGGGTTTTTCCGTTATCGTACACGTCGGGAACGGCATCGCCATGTCCATAGCTATATTTTTCAACTCCATCGACAATAACTTTACCATCAAAAGTGCCATAAAAAGTCTGGAAATAATATCCCTCTTTCGCAGTCAGGGTTATCTCATATACATATTCTTTGCCTGCCTCCGGGTATGCATTGCTTGAGATAGAAGCACTGCTATCATTCTCGACCCATGCCTGATCGGTAATCTCCATCTGCTTCGGGCAGTCGGTATTCGGATTCAGCTCCGTGGTGAATACAACGGGCTTGGTGGAATCAAGATTTTTCCAAACATTACCGATGTCAACTGTGGTAATAACCTCGTCTGCAACATTCTGTTCCTGTACCCACAGGTTATATGTTATCTTATATACTTGATATTCGTGAACATCCAGCTTAGTGGTAACATTGCCATCGTCGTCGAGAATATTGCCGCTTTCAAAATGGTCAAATTCCAGATTTTCGTCACGGTTTTCTATTGCGGCAGTTCCCCTTGAAGAAAACTGTGCTTTAATTTCATCATCAATTCTCGTTATTTCTTCCTGTACCGCTTCGGCTGACAAATTCCCTTCAATAAAATCGCCAGACTTATTTACTGACGTGGTTTCTTTCACATTGCCGTCTGCGTCTTTAATCGTAACCTGTGCAGTTGTGTCAATTCGTGTGTGGTAGGTATGCTGGTATGAAGTAGATGTTCCGCCACCAGTAACATCCGTTACCCCAGCAAACGCCGTAATTGGCACAATCGACAGCACCATGCAGAGCGCAAGCAGGGCTGTCAGTAATTTTGTTTTGAGTGTACAGTTCTTCATAGTTAAAGAATCCTTTCTTAAAGTTTTTGTCCGCATTCGGAGCAGAAGGCACTGCCCTGTGTAATATCTGCACCGCAATTCGGGCATTTAGTGATGAGCTTTGTTCCGCAGTGGTTGCAGAACTTGGAACCGGCGGCGAGCTGTGCTTTGCAGCTCGGACACACGATCATTCCCGTAGCCACCATCTGACCTGCGCCTGTCACAACCACAGGCTGCCCACCGGTCATAATGGTAGTTTCGATGACCTGAAACACCTCGCCCGGTAGCTTTTTCTGTTTGAATGCACCCATTCCGGCGGTGATCGCCAGCGGCCATGCAACAAACAGACCGATTGCTCCGGCGCCGATTTTATCCGACCACTGTCCTTCGCCGATGTTTACATTCAGCTGATTTCCCATAACCGTCATCTGCACGGTAACGGCAAGCCGCATTCCGGTCAGCGTTTTCCATCCGTCCTTCGGCTGGCTCGCCTGCATAACATAGCCCTCCGTAGTCTCGGAACTTTGCACCTCCATACCCTTCTCGGTGCGAAAGAACCCCTCTAAACGGGTAACGATCTTTTGCACATCCGTGCCGTTTAACATAAATACTCGTGACTCATTCATTTGGTTGTCTCCATTTTTCTGTTATTTATAATTACAAATCAAGCCTTCAACTTGTTTATCACAAGCTCGTTTTCCAGATATTGCGAAATGCTGTCGGCGACAGCATTTACGGATCTCTGAATGCCGGAGTCGGAGAGCCCTTCGCAGGGGCGAAGCATTGTTACGGTCAGCTCCGTTCCGAAAGTCTGTTCATCTACCGAAATAGAAAACCGACTCTTATTTCCATATACCGATATTTCTGATAGAAAAGTTGATGAATCCGTTTTCTCATATTTTGAACCGAACTTATCCAATACCTCGTAGATCGCGAAAAGCACATATTTCCGGTTGTACGGAAGCGTGGTTTTCATCGTATTACTGTCCTGCGGAACAGAATGCGGCGCTACATTCATCTTCCAACCCCCTTACTATTCCCGTTTCTTTGTTATGCATAACCGTTCTTGACCAGTCATTGCTTTTCAATATAGCCGCTTATCGGCTCGGCATACATATTGTCATCGGTCACAGCCTTGTACCGCTTGCCGTCATAGACATCGGTAAAGCCGTTGGTTGCTTTGTAAATTTCGCCCGTTTCGGTGTCGTATACACGCTCGTAACCGAGGGTAGCGTCGCTCTGTTTTTGGCTCATAATGTCCTGACTTTTATTTCGGCTTTCCCATGAGGACATAATGCCGTCCATTGTCTGATTAAAGTTCTGACTGATCTGCTTTGCAAGTGCAACTTTTTCGTTGCTTGCCTGATTGGCGGCACTCACAAAGCTGTCGGAATACTGAAGGGTCTTAAAGCAGTCGGCAAGCACGCTTTCCCACTCGATGAAGGTATCCTTTGCGGCGGTGATCGCCACAATGTTATATGCCATATAGTATCCGCCGTCTACCGCTTGCAGCTGGTAGCCTATCACATTACCGTCGGAAATCGTAAAGCTTCCGAAATCCACAACAGACGCGGAAAACATTCCTTCACCTTCCTTGCCGTTATCGGTAAAGGTGGCTCGCAGAAGCTCATCCCCCATAGCAACCGATTTCATACTGCTTGTAGAGGCGTATCGGTCTGTTACCGTGAAGCTGTTAAACTGTGGGAAAGTATATCCGGAATAATCGGGCTCAACCTCAGATACAAACGCCGCATACTGAGGAAAAATTTTGAAAAAGCCTTCGGTTGAGGGATTTTCAAGTACGGGAGCCTTTGCAAAAAGTGCCGCCTGTGTATTACCCATACTGTAGTTTTGCTGCCACGCGTTTTTGCCCGCCTGACTGTGCAGAAGAATATCTGCCTTGAGCAACACAAACATCTGATTGAGCGGCTCGTTCGGGTCGCTCACACGGATACTGTGATAGATGTTTGTTCCTCCGGTCGTGACCGTCCAGCCTTTCGGAATGGTCATGCTGAAATCGGCACTTTCGTATTTTTCGGTCTGCACGGCTTTTGCTGCCGTTTGCGTTACTTTGACTCCGCGCTCTTTCTGTTCTGTTTTGGTACCGTCGTCGTTTATAACGGTTTTACTGCCGCAGGCGGTAAGAAGCAAGGTCATAACCGCTGCAAGCAGGAATGCTGTAATTCGTTTTGCATTCATCGTGTTTCTCTCCTTTTCCTTATTTCTGATCATAGTCCCAATAGAAACGGCGGGGATCGTATTTTTGATACGCACCGTATCCGTCTGTGAGCACCTCGGCAATGGGAAGCATCGTATAGTCCACGGTAATCACATGGCTTGTGCTGATGTTGCGCACATCGCTGTAAAAAGCGGTGAGCAGATCAATCTTTCTTAATTTCAGATCGCAATTGAGATGCTGTGCTGCCGGATAATAGGGCGATACCGAGCCGTCCGGTGCAAGCTGCGCTTGTTCATCATTGTCATCAAGCGGTTTTGAAGCATACACAATCTCGTAAAATGCACAATTTGTCATAAGAATGTTCTTATTGAATAATCTTACCGGAGTTTCGCTTCCGACAGCGGACAAATCAAGGTCGAATGCAATACATTCTCTCCACCCCATGTCCAGATACCAGTTCCAGCCGGTTGTTCCTTTATCGAGAGCTTTTCCCGAAAAGAGCAGACTGACCTTGCCGTCCTTAAAGACGATCATAGGAATGCCGTTATCGTAAACTCTGTCGGCATTCAAGTATTCCGCCGTGTGATCCTCTAATGTTTTCCCGTCCGCCGCATAGCGGTACACCTTCTTAAAAAGCGGATACTGCGCATTATCAAGCGGTGCGGTCGAGAACGGTACGGCGCTTATTTTATATCCCGAACCGTCTTTTAAGTACATACTGCCCATCTCGCCGTCATAGGTCAGCTGCCAATACCGCACATCTTTCCCGGGCAGAGTTCCGATCTCCTGAATATTTTTCCCGTTGGCAAGCAACGAGTTAAAATTTGCCTGATACAGCTTCCCGTCAGCCACCACGAGATCGTTAATGGTTTTACTGTAGCCGTGATCCAGATTGCAGTCGAATTCGGCGTATTCGTGAATGATGTTTTCTCCGCCGAGGAACTTCTTATAATCCGATTGATCATACGGTATTCCGCGTTCCTTTAAGAGAAACTGCTCAAGATTTACCGGATCTGACTGCGTTGCTTCGCTCTGCTTAGTGTCCGGCTTGGTGCTGACGGTTTCCGAAGGCTTCTCGGTCGGCACTTTTCCGCAACTGCACAGTGTTAAACTCACAAGCAGAAAGACCGCAAATATCCGGGGGAGAAAGCGTGTGTTATACCTTTTGTTTGAATACAAGCATTTGCGACTAAACATATGTTTCTCCTTATTGATTTTCGTAACTGAATTTAAAGTTGGTAATCTTCGGGCTGTTCCATGTTGTAAAGTCGATCTCCTCCGGTGAAAACAGCTTTAATGCATACAGACATATATCATTTTTCTTAAGCTCCGCATCAATGTCAAAGTGCTTTTCAAACAGCTTGCTGTCGCCGTCTGCTGCCGAAATATCCACTCCGGTGAGCTTAACATCCTTGTCCGTGCCGTTTGACGCATATACCGTAAGGTTCAGGTTGTCGTTTTCGTCCATATACATTTCCGTAACCTTGCACATGACGGCATTCTCATAGAATATTGCCGTGTTGTACGAATCAAACGGGATAAAGAATTTTGCCCACGCATAGCCGCTTTCCTTTGCCCAAAGCCCCTCGGGAGTAAATCCGGCATTATCATATTTCGACTGCAGCCGAGAGCGGACATCGTCGTTCCATTCCAATTTCCAGCCGTCGTCCGCATGCGTCATGATCGTTGACAGATAGACAGATTTTTCTTTTTCTGCCGGATAGTTTGCAGGTATCTGATAATACAGCGCCGTGAACCAAACGGAATCGCCGTCCTGTGCTGCAATGGCGATCAGGCTCTTGCCGTACTCACGGAATTTATCATAGGAGGTGCTGTAATACTGATCGATGACCGCGTCGTCCGTATTGCGGAACAGCTTTGCAAACGCCTTTTTGTCCTTGCCGGCATACTCGATCAGCTTATCCGTGAGCTGCTTTGCTGTTTCCTCAATAGATGAATCATCGTTTTCCTTAGTATCTCCGCCGTTCGGCTTTGTCGTGCTGTCGGGCGTTTTATCCGTATCCGACGGAATTTGTGAACCGTCGTCTTTTCCCGCCGGTTCGGTCTGCGTTGTACCGGGCTTCGGGCTGCTACCGTCAATCGCCCCGTAGAGCGTAGGAACCCCCAAGCTTGTAAGTATGCAGATAATCAGTCCGCAGGCGATAAGTCCGCTTGTAAATCCGGCAAGTCCTTTTCCGTTGCGCTCCGGATTCTTATCCTTTGTTACGGCGTTCTTTATGCCGAGCAGCAGGGAGTTGTTATCCGATATTGCCGAGCAGAACAGCAGCAGTGCCAGTGACAGTACAAAGGCATAAGGCAAAAGCAGAGAAATCACTGCGGCGGCGATAAAAAACCACAGCGCCGGAGGCTTCAGCCGCACCATATTGCAAACGGTGCTTTTCAGCCGCCCTACGCAGCCGCCGCGCTTTATTTCGGTGATCAGCTTGCTTATCGACACCATCAGAAAATAGAAGAACAGGGCTGCAAAGATCTGATTGACAATATTGTTTTTTGAAAACAGCGTGTTGGCAAACACCGCTGTAATGACCGCCGAGGCAAGAGCCATTACAAGCCGCAGTATCAGGCTCGGCCAGAACTTCTTGCCCTCGTAGGATCGTATGATTGCGTCAAATGCATTGGATATTATGTTTTTCAGTTTCATACGCCTCACCTCACAATACCGTTTTCAGCACGGCAATAATCACTGCGGCGCACGCATTCACGGCAAGTGCTATCAAGAAGCCTTTCAGCGCCTTTTTATAAGAACGCTTTTCGGCGGGCGCTTCTTCCTGTTCGCTTTCGGGGAGGACAAATTCACGCTTGCCTGTGAGCATATCGGAGATCCACGCAATGTTTTCCTCCGTTTTTGCAAAGGAATGAACATATTCCGTGCAGGTGTGTTCTTTTTTATCGATCACGCTGCCGATGAACACATAGCCCTTTTCGTCGTTCATAATAACGGCGCTGTGTGTAATATCTGTCTCTCGCCGTTCGGCAAGAAGTTTTATGCCCTCGCTCTTTAAGGTTGCCCTTACATCGGCGGCAAGGCAAGTGTCCGCACCGCTTTCGGGCAGCGGAAAGGTTATGTTCAGCTGTCCTCTGACGGCGTCCAGCCTTACCCATGCGCCGTCAAACGGGATATAATAGGTCGCGGAACAGCCGTCCGCTTCGTTCATCCGCGTATGGAAGCATTTCTGCGGCTGAAACAGCGATTTCAGAAAACCGCTCATTTCCGGCGCGGCTTTTATGATGCCGTTCTCGTTTGTAACAAGCCTTTGCTCGGACAGCAGATCGTCCAGCTTTTCGAGTACCTGCGGCTCAATGCTTTTTTTCATTTCAGCAATAATGGGTGCAAGGTCGTGCATCGGCGAGATGCCGCTTGCCGTCAATTCCTCAAGCTCGCCGAGGCTGTCTGCGGCAAGATAAGAAATTATCAATTGCATATCATCCCCTCCTTAAAGATTCTCGTAGAACTGTTCGATTTTGTTGTTAAAATGCTCCAGCAAATAATCGGAAATCAGACTGTGATCGGTCGTTGCCTCGGTGGCAGTTTGGCAGATACCGTCTACAAATCCCATGAATCCCATACCGTCCTCGCCGAAGATACCGTTCCATGTCTGACCGATGCTGCCCTTTGAAAGGAGCAGGTCGCCGGTAAGACCTATGTTTTTCAGGTTCTCACCGTAGGCGCCGTCGGTAACTTTTTTGCAGAATTCGTCAACCCCGAACACACCGGGATATTTCGTTCCCTTCGGAGCAGTCGGGTTTTTCTGCGTTTCTCCCGCCACAGCGCGGCACATATCGAAGACAAAGTCAACCGTATGCTCCGCATTTGCACCGAAGTTCACGGCATCCGCCGTTCTGGAGTTTCCAAAGAAAATGCCGGTGGTAATGTCCCAAACCGCTATACCCGGCACAGCTTTGGTCGCCATGCCGACAACCTTTTCTCCGAGTTCGTCAGTAAGCTGAACCTTGCTGAATGCCAGAGTTAAATCTCCTGTTTCAGCGTAAATATCCAGAACTTTCTGCAGTTTCTTACCACCATCGATAATCTCTTTGCCGATTTTTCCATATGTGCCAAGCTTTTTAAGCTGCTTGGAAAACACATCGAGCAGGTCGAAATACATTTTGGTTTTGTCTGCTCTGTCCAAATCGTCATACACTTCGGATATTCCCCAATAATCCTCCTCATAATCGTCGTCGAAAATGTTGCCGCGGTCCTTTCGGGCGTCACTGCTCTTATTCTTTTTGGTCGCCTCATAACCGGCAATTCCGACCGTCGTTGTCAGCATAAGCAGCAATCCGCCCGTGACAGCGCCGTTTTTTACAATATCTTTGGGTTTCCATGACGGCTCGCCCTCGCCGTATTCGCCGAGCCTGCCGCCGGTGGAATCGTCCACATCCTTGTCGGCGGAGGCAAGGTTTCCCTTATAATCACCGCTACTTTTGAGATTCCAATGAGAGGTAAATTCTTTCACCTCGCCGCTCATCATGGCGACCGCGTCGCCGTAGGATTTGAAATACGGCTTGCCGCTATCGTCAAGCGCGGGAGTCAGCGCGTCGTTTTTGTTGATCAGGGTATCCAGCAGCTTATAGGTCGTGCTGCCTTTTTTGGCATACAGGGTCAGTCCGAGGATTTTGTCGTTGTCGGAGAGGTCGCTCAGATACTGAAAATCCTCCCAGCTCTGATCCGTCATACCGATATCGTAATTTCCGAGAACGGTGTCATACCAACCGAACGCCGTGAAGTCGATAAAAGTCATATTGTCCGGTAGCTTAACATCGCGCAATGATATACAGCCCTCAAAGGCGCCCATGGCGATCCAATCGAGCTTTGGCATTTCAGGAATGGTTTTCAGAGACACGTCATTTTGGAAAGCATATTTCTCTATGTATTCAAGGTTTTTGCAGCCCGAGATTTCTTCAAGATTTACAGAGCTTAAACGGCGTATACAGGTAACGTTATCATTGATATACACCTTTTTGAGGTTGTGATCCTCAATATCTACACCGATTATTTTTACCTTTCCGTACAATGGTATAGTTACCGTTTCGGGAACGGCAATTTCGGTTTTCTGACCCACATAGGAAACATAGCCACAAATCTCGCCTGTCTTGTATTCCGCCATAAGATCGGTCACAACCCATTCGCCGAGCATGGAATAGTCATAGCTGTACCAGTGAGACGAATAGTTTACCCTCGGCCCTACAAGCTGCCCCTCCTGCTGACGTTTCATGTAATAGATACGGGTCATATCCCGGACAGTGTCCCACGCCGGGTCATCAGTGCTTGCAGGCTTGTTTATCATCTCAGACATACCGGTGTAGAAAAATTGATAAAACGCAAAAGCGCCCGGCATATCCCAATGTGCAAGGGGATCTTTTTCATCAGGTTTCTTTCCGGAAACAGTCGTCAGCGCCTTTCCGGAAGTTCCGATTAGACACCCATTTTCGTCAACCTGAAACAGATCCGGCTGTTCTGTAATTGTTGAAGTGCCGACAGTATAATTTCTTTGCGGCGCATTATCCGAATCGTCCTTCGGCGGATAGTAGTAACCATATGCTGCCATACCTGCAACCGTGTTGTTTGCTACAAACTCCATATAATCTTTAAGGCTCTTTCCCGTGGACGAGCCATCGTCATATACTTCGCCATCACCATTCCATTTGGCGCCTTCTTTCCATGTGGAGTAGCAGGTAGGGCAATAGTAAGTATACACATAGCGGAGTTTATTTCCGATCTTTTCGATAATGCCGGGGACGGTATAACGTCCATCATCTTCAACCTCCACATAATATTCGAGCATTTTGTCTCCATGACCGGAGCAGCGATATCCAAGCCCCGGCACTTTGGCGGCGTTGCCGTCGGTAAGCCCGTAATAATCCTCTTCCAGCACGGTATGCCCGTTTTCCCTTGCCGACACGGTTATCGGCAGGAGCGACAGAAGCATAACCGCCGCAAAGACAGCGGTCAGCAGCCGCGCCCGATGCTTTTTATGATTTTTGTATTTCATATGCGTTCCTCTCCTTCTTAAAGGCTGAGTATGTTTGCCGTTGCCTATAATTATACTTACTGAGTGCCGATTTTGATATAAGGGAAGTCCGCCATTCTGCTGAAAATAGGGTGGCGGAAGTCCGCCATTCTTAAAATTCGGGGCAAAAAGCTGTTTTTCACTCTGAAAAGGGCATAAAAAATCCGCCTTCCGTTTTAGGGAAGGCGGTCAAGCGAACACCAGGATCAAAAATTATTTATTGTAAAGATTGAGCAGTCCGACACGGGATTTTACACCGGTCTTTTCGTAGATAGCGGAAATATACCGTTCCAAAGTTCGTCTGGAAACATACAGGCTTTCGGCGATTGCCTGTACGCTGTCCTCCGTATTGACAAGACAGCCGAACACCTCGGCTTCTCTTTCCGTGAAAGAAAACACTTCTGAGAATTTTCGCAGCTTTTCTTTATCGCTGACAGCATCAGCTGCATCTGTAATAAGCTGTTCCATGAATGCTTTCTTTTGAAAGGTATATGCAGCCGCCACAATGCTGACTGCCACAAACAAAAACAGCACAAGAACAATAACGGCTATACTGCTGTTGGAGGACAGCAGGGTTAAAACGAGATTGGCAATGACAGCGGCGGTAATATTATTAACTGCACGCCCCATTCCTGCCCACAGCTCAGGTATTTTCATATGGCGGGCAAACTCCATAAAACCGGAGGTAAAGAATACGGCAAAAAAGCCTGCCGACAGGTAGAAGACTATCAGACCTACCAAAAACGGTCCGGCAAGTTTAAGTACGACGATACATATGGTTGACAGTACCATCACGCAGTACATAACAAGCCCCATATATTTGCGATTCTTTATGTCAAACACAAATCCCGCCGCCAGACCGCTTAACGCAAGCAGGATTCTCGGCCACTGTCCTATGTCAACTGTTCCGTTTGCATGAACAAGCGTTACCGCACTGTCAAGCGTGCTGAAAATGAATGTCATCAGCACTACAAGCAGAATCATAAGAATGCCGACTATTGATCCCTTTGTGTGTTCTCCGGTATTACTTTCGCTCTTTTCTTCATCCGACGACGCTTCTGCCTTCTGACCATTATCTTCACAATAAACACGGTCGTTCTTTATCAGCATCCAAACGAGCAGCAGTAAAAATACGGATAGAATGATCGCTTCTGCCGTTTCCGGACGAACAAGATTGTTGTTTGCAAACTGGAGCAGGATACCCAGCGCATAGGAAATACCTACAGTCCTTGCCAAATATCTGTCTGTTTTCATCATACGCATGGAAACATAAAAAACCGCGCTGCCGAACAAACCGAGAAGCAGGAACAAAACAAGTCCCGCTATGAATGTCGCTGTATAAGCAGTACCCATACAGATGAGGGCTATGCACAGAACGGATGCAAGGCTGATCATAACGAAGCATACTGCTTTGAGACGGTTTTTACAAAAGCGGTTCAATAACGGATACAGCAGAAAGCCTGCCGCACTTACTCCGAGTGCATAATTCTGTGCCAGGACGGTTTTATCCTCTGATACCATGCAGGAAAGCACATCTACATATAGATATTCCGCACCTAAAAACAGAAAGGTGAACAGTCCCATCAGAACAACAGCATTTATGTAAGAAATTCTATCCTTCTTTTTGAAATCAACGCTTTGCGTGATTTTTGTTAAAACATTGCTCATCGAAAAAAACTCCTTTACATGCTGTCATCACTGAACTCCATAATGTCGTTGGGGGTACAGTTTAATGCACTGCAAATCTTGCCTACGATATCCACGGTGATGTTTTCACCCTTGTTCATCTTTGAAATAACATAATTGCTGATCCCTGCCGCTTTTTCAAGGTCTTTCTTTTTCATATCCTTGTCAATGAGCAGCTTCCAAAGTTTCTTATAACTCACTGTCATACCTATTCCTCGTTTCTACTGTGTTGTCAGTAACAGCACTGACAGTTAAAAAATAGCTGATGCATAAAAACTTAAATAGTATTATAGCACATTTCATTGAAAAATACAATGGTTTATAAAGCGTTCGATTTATTTTAAGTAAAATATTGGGCGGCACCATACAAAAAGCATGGTACCGCCATTTTTATGTGGTTACAGGCGGAATCGTTTGATACACCGTAAAAATACGATACAAAGCTCCTGATACAGATCCTCGTCAAACACACCGTCCACAATCGACTCCTTTAAGAGCAGGGGACGGTACATAATCAAAAGCTCATCAAAGGCTTTCTCGTCTCCGGCCTTAGCCTGTAAAAGCAGGTCCTTAAATCTCAACTATCCTCACCTCCAAGAATATCTTTCAGTTTCCTGATGGCTCGGTAGTATATTGCTGCGGCGCCCTTGTATCCCATGCCGAGGTCATCGGCGATTTCGTCAAATCCCTTTTCATCAAGAATCCTTGACAAAACAACATAGCGTTCCTTTTCTTTGATTTCCTGCATAGCATAGCGCAGTGCATCGTTTTCCGAAAGCGCTTCTATGTAATCGTGATCTTCTGAAAAGAGGATTTCGTATTCCTCTGTAACCAGTTCCCGTTGCAATCGCTTAATGCGTGCCCTCAGATAATCAATCCGAGCATTGCTGACGGCAACCGTTAAAAAAGCGGTAAACTGATTCTGCAATATATCCTGCTCATCAGAGCTATTGTTCTTAGTAAACATATGTAACCTCCATATTCTGATCTGTGTGTGGGTAACGCAGATCAGATACGGCGGCGAGCGGCATTTTGCAGAAATAATAGTCTCTGCATAGCAAAATACACACTTTAATTTATCCACTAATGGAAGTGTGTTCTTTGCTATACGGATACTGGGGCTATAACAGAGTTTACAACGATAAAGACATGGAAATATAATCCAAACGGCATATAAAATGAGCTGCGACTCACTTGCATGAGCGCAGCTCGTGATGGCATTTATTCTGTTTGTTAAAGAGTATTGCTTACTTTTTCGTCTGAAGCTGTCTCTATTTTGATCTCCCTTTTCGTCTTATTTTCATCTCTTCACTTCCTAAAATGATTTAAAACTCATTATTTATGAGTTATATGGTTATTTATATGAGCGATAGCACATATTAAAATATATATGAGGTGAGGCGTAATGCAGAATCCGGTTGATTCCTTTGGCGTTGCTCTGCGAAATGCCAGAAAAAAGCGGAATCTTACGCAGAGAGAGCTTGCAGACAAGCTGCATATGAGTGTCCGCACTATTATTGAAGCGGAACAGGGACACAGCAACCCAAGATTTGAAACGGTTGCGCTGTTGGCAAGAGAACTGAATATCAGTCTTGATGCGATTGTGTTTCCGGATTCAGCGATAACACCGGTATCAAAAAGTGTTGTTGATTTCTTCTCTGGAAAAAACGAAACGGAGATTCAAAAATATATCACTCTATGCCAACAGGCTGACACTTTCAAAAGCGAAAAATAATGCGACTGCTAAAATCTATCCGGATTCGGCAGTCGCATTTTTATATAGAAAAGCCGCAGGGCTTATCATTTGCATTTTCTGCAAACTCATTAGCACTGCGGCTTAGCGGCTGGCTCTTGAACAACGGTTATTTTAAATTGTTTAACATCAATTAGCGTTTTTGCTTTACACTTTGGACAGAACACAGGAAAATTTTTCATTTCCGTGTCTGCCCTAATTTTGTCACGGGTCTTGTTTTCACATTGTGGACATAAAATCCATCGTTCATCCTGCAATATACGTCACTCCTTTTCAACTTTGTCTAGCCCTGAGCAAAACGCCGAAAGGCGCATAGATAAAGGAAAAACAGGGCTAATAATTTTTCTTTATCACTATAAAAGTATAGAAACAGCCGACCGAATGTCGTATAATTAAATTGCAAGAAAACCAACGAAATGGGGTCGGCTGTTATCTATCGTCAGGAAATAATACAGGACATAACACTTTTCACATCAGAACCGAAAGCAAGGTTTTATTCGGATCTGTTCGCACATCTGGATTTATCCGGGTTTCCGGATAATATTTCCGCTGCAGGTCGCAAGGGCTTTTCAAACCGTGCAAAGCTCCGTGCGGCAATAGTTATGAAGTGCGAATGCTTTTCCTGCATTACAGATCTTTTGGACTATCTCCAAAACAATCTTTTAATTGCGCATTACTGCGGCTTTAATATTATGAAACCTCTGCCGTCCTATTGGACGCTTGACCGGTTCATAAACGGTATTGACAATGAATTGCTCCAAAGCCTTATGCATTCTCAGGTCAAAAAGCTGTATGAAGCGGGTATTATTGACGCCTCTTTCATTGCACTTGATTCCACCCCGATTATGGCTAATACCTCGCATAACAATCCGAAATCGTTTAAAAAAGATAAATTCAAATCGGACAATCAGCCAAAGTCGGATAAGGATTGCGGTTTAGGCGTACATACCGCCTCTAATCAGCATAATGAGAAGAAGTTTGAGTTCTATTGGGGTTACAAAAACCATGTGCTCGTTGACTGCATTACAGGCTTACCGATTTTTGAGCTTACCACAACCGCCGATGTTCACGACAGCTCTGTTGCTCTTAATATTCTAAGCCAAACCAATAGCTTTTTGCCTATAAACGATTGCACCTTCATTGCGGATAAGGCTTATGATGTTAAAGAAATTTACAATACCGTTAAAACCGTGTATAACGGCGATTGCGCTATTCCGCTCAACAAAAGAAACACCAAAAACCCCGAAAAGCTTCCTTCCGGTCATCCCATTTGCGAAGCGGGGTTTGCCATGAACAAGGACGGTAAAACCTACGATAACGGCAGAACAAGGCAAAAATACTGCTGTCCCTTCAAGCAATCCGAAACCTCTGTTTGTCCCTGCAATCATACGAATTGGAACAACGGTAAGAAAAACAAGGGCTGTACCAAGTATGTTACGCTTCCCGATGATTACAGACTTTCTATTGACCGCGACTGTATTTCCTTTAAGAAGATTTATTCACTCAGGACTGAAATTGAGCGCTATAATTCACGCTTTAAGCAGACCGGTCAGGAAAGGCTTTGGGTTCACTGTATGAATGCCGCTCAAAACCTTAACACTATCGCTCACATTTCCTTGCTCGCAGCAGCTTACGCCGCCATTGTCACTCATTCCTCTTGCTCCTACCGCTCGCTTAAATCCGTTAAAAGAATTGCTTAAGTCTTGAATGTGAATATTTATCTGCCGCCTCTGTGCTTTTCGGTTCAGGGCTTGCTTTGCTATGCCTGTATTCTTCTGATTTCATTTTTCCTCAGTTTTGCCTCGCTTTTTTCAACTCGTTTTGCTCATCCCTTACTTTGTCCAGTAACAGTCTGATATTTGTTAAAATCATGATTCCATTGCACATATTCTTTATCATTGCGATGATCTGCGATTTCATATTGGTCTTTTAGATATTTTCCAAGATAGCCGGATACTTTAACAGCACCGTAATAGTTCAGATGATCTCCTTTGTCGCGCGTGTCCCTTTTCCAATCGATCGGGATTTCTTCAGGCATCAAATTCATGTCTATATACTTCAGTCCATTATTTTCGGCATATTCCTGAACACCATTATGTTTCGCATAGTTCCAATTAACAGTACTCGGTGTGCTGACAAGCAATAGCTGCGCATTGTTGTCTTCGCATATCTGTTTTATTTGTTTAAGACATTGAAGGTTCCAGTTTGAAATATCCTGAATCTCATCAGTGTAATGCATATACTGGGAGGAATCCGCCTCCTGTATTGATGCGTTATACCGAAATCCTTTATAGATGTCCGTCCATGTGTACGTAATATCAGAACATAAATCGTGCCATTTCATCGTTTTCCACCGATTATGAAACTTAAAAATGGGAAAAAGGCTTTCTGCTCTTGATAATATATAATTTGAAAAACGATATTCGCGGAATATAGCATTTGTTTCTAATATGACAACTTTAGGACTATGATGCTTAAATCCCTGTTCAACAAATTGCAGAGCCAAAGTCAATTTTTGGGACGGCGTTCCGCATACATAGGAAGTAAATCCATATTCATTCCACATCTGCATAGGCGATACAGAGGAGTATGACTCGCTGTCCCCGACAATCAGAACATCAATAGTGTTTGTCTTTTCGCCGAGTATTCCATTTGCTTCAATGTTATCCATTCCGTCTTCAGATAAATTATTTTTAGGTGCAAATCCAAAAGAGACAAGCATCAGTAGAGAGGCGAGAACCAAGAGAAAGGCTACGCATCTGAGAACTTTTGATATTATATATTTCACTCAATTCACTCCTTTTCCAATCTAAAAGTTTGCATATATTGGGTCGATAGGCACATAATCGGTACCATAAGCACCGAAAATAACGATATATAAAATCAAAGCTAAGTAAGCAGTCCAGCGTACCGCGGTATTTCGCTTTGATAATTCACTACGGATTTCTACTTTGTTTTCTTTAAGCAGGCTTATTATAAGCACGATGAAAACTGTAATTGCAGCGATCAGGAAATCTCGTTTATCCATACCGATTTGAAAAACAGTTTGGGATTTTACGGATTCAAATGTAAAATTACAAATCATTTTTCTAAACATTGCAAACCCTGCTCGCAGTCCGTTTGCCCGAAAAAACAGTTCGCCAATATTAACGAGAATAACAGTACGCATAATTTGTAAAATCCGGTATAACCAGTTGTTGCGGTTAATATGAAGCTTTTTTGCAGTCCACTGTATTGCCGGTTCAAATATATTCCCAATTAAAATCAGGGTAAAATGATACATTCCGAAGAAAATATAGCTCCATGCGGCTCCATGCCAAAGTCCGTTGCAGAACCACACGCAAAACAATGCGACCGTTCCGGCAATCAGAGGTCCGAAATGATTGCCCAACCGTTTTCGGGCGGACAATGTTAGCTTTTTCAGAGGCTTTGACATGGAAAGCGGATAGAAAATATAGTCTCGGAACCATGCGCCTAATGTAATATGCCAGCGAGTCCAAAAGTCGGAAATGGATTTTGAGAAAAATGGCTGACGGAAGTTTTCAGGCATTCGGATACCAAATATTTCGCCGCTGCCAATTACTACATCCATCGTTCCGGAAAATTCCATATACAGCTGACAGGTATAGCAAACCATCGCAACGGCGATCACGCCGCCGTCATATTTGTCGTAATCGTTAAATACCGTTTTTATCAAAAGATTAAGACGGTCAGCTACTACGATTTTTTTCATCAAGCCAAACAGTATGCGCTGAATACCGAAAGTCAAATTACTGTATGTAATGCGTTCTCCCTGCCAAAGTTGTTCAGCCGTATCAGAATACCGGCAGATCGGTCCCTCCATAATCTGTGGAAAAAAGCTCATGTATAATGCAAGCCGTCCCAAATTTTCATCCGCAGGGAGTTTTTCCCGATATACATCAAAAAGATATGACAGAGCCTGCATAGTATAAAAGGAAATTCCGAGAGGTAAAACAAATCTGGGGATCGTAAACTGATAAGCGAATCCGCACTTTGCAAGAAGCATATTCAGGTTCGTACCGAAAAAAGGCGTGTATTTCAAAATCAGTAGTATTCCGATATGAATGAAAACAGCCAAAAGGATTACATTTGCCTGCTTTTTCTGAAATTTTGCCTTTACGGCCTTTTTCTCTTCTTTTTCTATGCCAGTACATTGAATTTTGCGTTCATTCTGAAGCTTTGACATCCAGATGCCAAAGTGATGTACAGAAAGCGTAGAAAACAAGAGAAACGCCAAAAGTTTACCGCTGAAATACCAAAAAAATATATAGTTAGCCGCCAGCAGGGACATCCATCGGTACCGTTTGGGCGTTACACTGTAAAGAAGCATAACACCCGGAAGAAAAAAGAGAAGATATACAATGGAACAGTATGAAGTCATTAACCTTCCTCCTGAAGCCTGAGAATCATTGCCCACATAGCTTCCGTTGAATTAAAGTTTGAGGGAACAACCTCCACAGCAGGAATTGTAATATCAAATTCTTCCTCTAACTCTGCCACCAATGATATAATCGACAGCGAATCAAGGTAGTGACCGTCAATTAGTTCTTCACAGGTCTCGTAATCGATATCGGGATCAATTTCTGTTAAAATTTCAATAAGTCTTTCCATTTTCATTTTCCTTTCACAGCATTGGTTTATTTATTTCACTTGTCTCAATAGGAGTGCGGAGTAGTTTATAGTTTCCGTCTCTATCCTTAAGAATGATGCTCGGGAGTGCATGACTCAAAAAAAGAGACATTCCCTCTGTCGGACAATAAGCGCCAGCGTTTTCAAATGCCAAAATGTCCCCGATTTTCAAATCTTCCACCGGGAGCTGTTTTATGAGAATATCATTGATTGTACAGAGAGAACCACAGATATTCCATTTTTTAATCGAATCACTTCTCCGTTCAGGAAGTATCCGGTGACATGGCGTTTTCATAGCCATTACTTGACTGTAGTACACAAGTTGGTGAATCCCGCCGTCAACAATCGCATAGTTTTCACACTTATTGCACTTTATGTCCATTACAGATGTAAAATATGTTCCGCAGGAAGCTGCGATACTTCTGCCTAATTCCAAGGTAACCAGCGGTTTGTTCTTCATACCATTGAGCAAAGCGGAAAAGACTGACAGATATTTTTCTTCATCAAAATTTTCGTCTTGAAAATATGCTACCGGAAAACCAGGCCCAATTTCTAATTCTTCCGGCGAAAAACCATTACTATCTTTTAACTCTGTCAAATAGGAATCCAGATATTCAAGCTCACGTCCGATTTTTTTGAGAGATTGTTTCTGTGTTCCAGAGAAGAACTGAATACCCTTTATATGCAGAAACGGCGCTTCGTCCGATAAAATTATCTGGATATCTTCCTTACCAATCCCGAATTGGTTTCCGCTTGTCAATCGAAGCAAGAGTTCAAGGCGGCGGCTATATTTTTGGGAAAGCTCTTTCAGCAAATAGTATTGCTGCATAGATTCCACCGTGAATATACCTGTCTCCGGATGCTTTGAGATGAGGGAATTCAGATAATCTCTTGGTTTGTATACACCGGATATAACAAGCTTTTGATCCGGAATATTGCAAGAATGACAAATGGCTGTTTCTCCGGGGGAACACACCTCAAACCTATCTGTAAAAGGTTCTAATTCTTTTATAATAAATGAGTTGGCTTTCATAGCATAACAGAGACGGATATTTTCAGGCAAATGCTCATGAAGAAACTCTATTCTTTTTTTCAATGTTTCACTATCAAACAGATAAAACGGTGTTGCGTACTGTTTGAGTATATTTGTATAGTCAATCATGCTGTTTTACCACCATAGTTAATACTTCTCTGCGGTCTGTTTTTCCGTTCTTTGTAAGCGGCATGGATTTCAAGCAAATAATTTTACGCGGAACCATATAGACCGGCAATTCGGCAGAGAGCATACTATGCAGCTCCGACGAGAGGACTGTGCCTACAAACGCTGCATATAGCCTGCTTTTATCTTCATCAAAGACACAACATGCCTGTGTAACGCCGTCATGCTGCATCATTGTCCGTTCAATATCCTCCAACTCAATCCGATGACCCATATGCTTAATCTGAAAATCTTTTCTCCCAGAGAAGCAGAGATTTCCGGCTAAGTCATAATACCCAAGGTCGCCTGTACGGTATATTCGTTCATAGTAACTGCGGTTGATCGGGTTCTGTATGAATTTCTGCTTAGTAAGTTGATCATCACCGTAATATCCAAGAGCCAGCCCAGCACCTCCTACGCATATTTCTCCAATTGTTTCTGGAGTAGTAATCATTGAATCGTCTTCATTCAACAAGAACACCTTTTCATTTGGGAAAGGTATGCCGATTGGAAGAACCGAAGGAAGAACATGAGTTCGGTCCATGCGATAATAGGTACAATTGCAGGTAATTTCAGTAGGACCGTACAGATTAACAAATTCCGTATCCGGCATTTTCTTCATCCAAATTTTCAAATGTTTTTGAGGCATTATCTCACCGCTGAACAAAATACGCTTTACTGTATCTGGTATTCTGTAATCAAGTCCATGGAATGTGCTGATCAAGCAAAGTGCTGAGACAGCCCATATCATTGTTGTAATGCGATATTCACAGATAAAATCAATTAGTTCGGCAGGCTTCACAAACAGAGTCTTGGGAATAATCACCAGTGTAGCGCCGGTACTTATTGCAGAGTAAATATCTTTCACCGAAACATCAAAATCAAACGGAGCTTGATTTCCGATAACATCTGTGCTGTCTATTTCAAATAGCTCCGTAAAATGATCGATAAAGTCGATAACTGAACGGTGACTGATCAGCACACCCTTCGGCGTTCCTGTGGATCCTGATGTAAAATTGGCATAGAGAGGATCAATATCCATAGCTAAGTTCATTGCATTCGTCAACAAATTCTCATCAACGCATGAACGCAACAGTTTCTGATAACAAAAAACAGTATCCGAAAGTTGTTCGGCAAGCGCAAGGTGTTCATTGTCTGTAATGATAAGCTCCGGTGACAATACCTCTACAATTTGTTTCAGTCTTGGCTGCGGGAGTTCTGGATTCAGCAGTACATAGAATCCTCCGGCATATACAATACCAAGGAATGTTTGTAATGCAGTTATTCCTTTTTCCATCAATACGGGAATTGGCTTGTTTTTCATTTTACCAATGCGCAACATTGATGTTCCAATCTTTTGTGCCGACTTGGTAAGTTCAATATAGGTAATCGAGCCGTTCTCATCTACAGCCGCAATCTTATTCGGCATTTTTCGTGTTGTATTTTCTAAATATTCCAGTATACTTTTCATGTGGAACCTCACTGTCAAAAATAAATATTAAGATTAGAGTCAGTATTTCTCACCACAACTCACCCCTTGTTTCTGGTTTAATGAACATACATATATATTGGCGTAGATTTCAAAAAAATTTTCAGCAGACAGCAGTTTTCTCTCGATGATTTGTGACAATTAATTCACAGCTCCGAGATCTACAAAAAGAATAGCTTTGTATTCAGTGAAGAGATTGTTTACTGTTTTATCAACAAGTCACACAGCCGTCTTCAATAATATAAAAGCCGCAGATTCAAGAAAGCGCAGCACCATGCAAATTTATGAACTCTGCGGCCCAGTGAAATAGGTGGTTTGCTGACATCAAAATTAAAGAAAAACTCTTTTCTATGAGTTTGTGATATACAGCAGTTGAAATCAGTTCCTTAACAAAATAGTGACAAAACGCTTGAGCCAATACCTTTTATTGATTACACCGCGATATCCCAGTATCCTGAATAAAATTCGGGATATTGTAAAGTACCAAAACCTCTGTAATTCCATGCTCTTTGACATATTCCTGCACACTACCTTTGAAAAAACGTAAATCAATAAGGTGAGTTTCCGCATAGTCATCCACTGTGAACTGGGCAAAACAGTTGGCATAAGAGTCTTTTAAAATCAAGAGTTTTCCGGTTCCGCCGCCATTAACAACAGTAATAGATTGATTAGAATTTAGGAATACGGCATATTGGTCGCTTCCGTTTAAATATTTACGTTCATAAATAGAATCTGTGATATAATCACCGTTGTTATAATTCACCTCGTGTTTTTGATTTCTGTAATACGCTGTGATGGTGTCATACGGTGCGAACGGGTCATTAACCTTTGCATACGTTGTACCTCGGAAGTTATCGCAAAGAATTTCTGTTTTCCATTCGGAAATTGGCGCAGCTTGACCACTCTTTTTTGAAATCCATTCTGCATATGCGTAATATGCACCAAGACTTGTCCAATGATGATCTGTCTTGTAAAAAATGTATTCCGTTTTGTGCTTTTTCAATGCATTTTCAACTTCTACAACATTAAGACCTTGTTTCTTTGCATATTCAATGATTTTTCCCTGATCGCTATTCGGCGCATAGGTAGGAAGCTTATCGGAAAGAATGCAACTGGCAGTCGGAACAAGCATGACATCCAGAGTAACACCCTCTTTGTATAATGCGTCGGAAAGTTCCCTTATCGCCATAATATTGGTGAAGCATTGCTTCTCCTTATAACCGGTAAACGCCTCAATGAGATAACTGTCTTTGGCGAAATATACCCCTCCGCTTTCTTTTTTACCAGATGCACGTTCAACAATCGTTTTTACTGTTACCCATCCGTCCCGTCCAGGGAATTGGTCTGCTAAATATTTTTCAATCTCATCCCCGAATTTTCCAGAACGAATGTCCGTCCATGAAATTATTGGAAATTGCTTTAATGTTCGCTTTTCATTCTCGGAGTAGTATTTATCCGGCATAAATGCTGAAATCCCTATTCCGCTGATTAACAGCAAACAAAACAGTATAGTTATTACCTTGTTCCTCATAGCTGACCTCCTTTAAAAGCGGAAATAGAGAAATGGGTTGTAGGAGCCGCTGATCAGATACGCAATGGATAGAAGCATAACCCCAGCTATTCGCACCATATCGATGGTGAGTAATGCACCTTCCCCAGCTTTATAAGATAGCTTCTCGTAAATTTTCTTAGCGAGAGGCGTTGAAGCAACAACGCACACTACAAGTAGTGGAAGATACGAAAGAATCTGATACAATACATTGTTATTAATCAGTCCAGCACCGCCACCGAACATCGTTTTCAGGTAGGCAAATCCTTTCCCAAAATCCTCAAATGCGAAGAGAACCCAGCCGAGCAGGACGGCAAATATGGTATAAAGACGGCTTATAAAGGCTGGTATTTTCTTCAGCCATCTCAGGAGGAATAGTTTTTCTGCCATTAAAAGAATGCCATAGAACATCCCCCACAAGACGTAGTTCCAACTTGCGCCATGCCAAAATCCTGTAAGGAGCCATACAATTACGATATTGCGTATCTGCACTGGAAACCCCTTTCGATTTCCGCCCAAAGGAATATAGACGTAATCTCGAAACCATGTTCCCAATGAAATATGCCATCGGCGCCAAAATTCAGTGATGCTTTTTGAAATATACGGATAATTGAAGTTTTCCAAAAACTCAAATCCAAATATTTTCCCAAGTCCAATCGCCATATCAGAGTAACCGGAAAAATCAAAATAAATCTGGAAGGCAAAGGCAAAGATACCAAGCCATGCGGCAGCAGTTGTTAAACCTCCCGGATCCGCTGCTGATATCGTGCTCCATAACAATCCTATATTATTGGCGAGAAGTACCTTTTTCCCAAGCCCTGTTACGAAACGCTTTACGCCTTCGCCAAACCGGTCAAAACTGTGCGTACGCTTATTTAGCTGTTCCGCGATATCCTGATACCGTACAATAGGTCCAGCGATCAATTGCGGAAATAACGCGACATAGGCACCAAATGATATGATGTTTTTCTGTGCTTTAGCCTCCCCACGATACACGTCAATCGTATAACTCATCGTCTGGAAAGTATAGAAAGAGATACCAATAGGAAGTGGGAGGTTTAACATCGGTATTTGTGTTTTTAAAATGCCATTGACAGAACCAATCAGAAAATCGCTGTATTTAAATATACACAACAGTCCGAGGTTCACACTAACCGAAATAATAAGTCCGATTTTCGCCTGTCGTTTACCGCGATATTTGTCCACAATCCCGCCGCAAGTATAGTCCAGTACGGTAGAAAACAGCATCAGACAAACATAGACGGGTTCTCCCCACGCATAAAACATCAGGCTGAAAAGAAACAGTACCGCATTTTTCCCTTGCCGCGGTGCTGCAAAATAAATTAGCAGCACCGCAGGCAAAAACAACAATAAAAAACTCAGACTTGAGAAGACCATAGACTATCAGCCTCCGACGATCGGCATATCTTCGTCATCAGGAATGATTAGTCCGCCGCCGCCACCATTGTTTCCGTTGTCTTCAGGAATCACAATCTGATTTTGGGGAAGCGAACCAAACAATGATTTCCATGCGTTGTCTATCTTTTGATATTCGGCATCGGCAGTTTTTGCCCGATCTTCTGCCGTGGCATTATCCTTCGCATTAGCTCCGGCAAGAATCAGCGCAACAACATTTCCGTTTTGGTAAAGTCTGGCACCTTCAACCTTGGCAACGCCGAACGGATACTGACGAATATACGAAACTGTTTGTTCATAAGTTCCGTTAATTGCTTTAATTGCATCCGCTTCGTAACCAGCTTTTACTTGCAGAATAATAACGGTATCTAAATTAACACTGGAAACAGAGTTTTCCTTTGCAACAAAAGTTTCAACTTTTGTCATATCCAAATCATAACGGTTTGCAAGATCTTCTGCGGAAATATCTGTATCGCAAAGATATCCATCTTTCCCAATCGCTTCTTTGATTGCTTTTTCAATATCGGCTGGCTTTACAGAACTTGTTTTATCACCGGGGGTTATCGTGCTGTTGTTGGAATCTGGTTTTTTGTCGTTGTTTCCGCCGGACTGATTGGAACATGCTGCAAAACTTATCAGCATCAATGTAGCCAGAATAAAAGCAAATATTTTTTTCATAGTGGTCAATCTCCTTTTTAATTTAAGAATATAAATAATTTGTTGGAGAATAGAAAATCGCAACCGTACGCTTCGCTCTTTTCTGCCTCTCTGCTTATATAACGATTGAAAAAACAAAAATGTCGGGAACTTTTTAAAATTCCCGACATTTTATCTACCGTTATTTGATTATTCATTTTATACTTTGGTAAACTGCCGTTATCTTATCGGCATCCGCTGCATCTGTATTTATTAAAATGAAGTTGATTTCTCCATTTGTCCATGATATTTTATAGAATATCTCATCACCACTGCGCAGTGTCTCAATTGTCGCATTCGTTTCGGAATCAATTTGAATGGAATCAATCCTATCTCCCTGAAGACCTGAAAAATCTCCACTTTGTTTTGAAGCTCTTACATTGTAGAAATGACCTTCAAGTAAAAAACTAATATCCGCAACTTTCCCATCAAGAATACTATATGCCACATCTTCTGCTTCACTGGGTGCCTCAAGTTCAATACCTAATTTTTCAAAATCTTTTGCGGAGTCAACCGTAACAAAAGGACTTGGTATTTGTACATCTCCTCCCGGATTTGAAGGAGTATTATTTATTAACGGCATTATTTTCACAATCCCAATAACGGCTATTACAAAGCAGGCAGCAATTGGCAGAGCCATCTTCATAAACTTATTAAAGGGCGAAACAATTTTCTTTGATGATTCCAATGGCTTTTGCTCTTGATCTGCCGAAATTTTTGCTTTACATTTAATGTTTTCCCACATTCGCTCCTTTGCTCCAGCTTTCGGCTCAATACTGTCTATCGATTTGCAGAAACGATTCTCTCTGCTTTCGTTCACCGTATGTCACCTCCTAATATCTTTTTTAGTAGATTTCGTGCGTCCTTTAATTGGTTTCTTACCGTAGATGGCGGTCTGCCGAGCAACTTGGCCATTTCATCGGTTTGATATCCATCATAGTAATACATCCATACCACATCCTTGTACTTTACAGGCAATTTCAGAACAGCATCCAATACTTCGGAATAGTCTTCCTGTTCTTCCGCTGCTATCTCCGGAGCTTCCTCGATAGATCCGACTTTTTTATGCCACCAATGTTTTAATTTATCTTTACAGTGGTTTATAGCAGTAACAGTTAACCATTTTCGTTCATGATCTTCATCTTCAAAGGTATAATCACCCGTAAAAACTTTTACAAACACATCTTCAGTACAATCTTCAGCGTCGGAAGCATTTTTCATATAAGTAAAGCAAAGTCGATAGATATATTTCCAATGCCTTTCATAGAACGCTTCGAAATCTGCATCCGTACGCAATGTAGATTCCGCCATATCGAAATCCTCCCTACATATGTATAACGATTAAAAACGTCATTTTGTCGGATAACGTCTAAGAAATATAATTTTGATTGTTTGGTCAGAATTAAATGTGATTATTTTATATCACATTTTAAAAATAGCTTCATGCCTTTCCAACATAAACACTATTTTGATACCTAACCAACTGCTCTTCTAAACAATCAAATTTCTCAAACATTATCGTGTTAAGTATAAATATACACAATAATTATAGCATAAATTAGCGAGAAATTCAATACTCTATTATACCATTTTGTCTACATACTTCTGCGTTGTAAAGAGATATGACCCAAATTCATTAAAAAAGAAGAAACTGCGCGGTATAATGAACGCAAATGCTTTTGAACGAAGCCGTAGGCGAAGAGAAAAAGCATTTGCGGCGGTCGCTCAAGCCGCTGCCGATTTTTCTGCCAAAAGCTGTTTGGGGCTTTTCCAACCCAATGTTCTCATCGCCCGATTGTTGCTCCAAATCAAATGATTTGCGAGTTTTTCGTTTAATTCTTCAACACTGCCGAAGGTTTCCCAATCATAAAAATATCTTTGGTCATTGCGGTGACTCCTTTCAACCTTTCCGTTGTGCCATGGAGTTCGCGGCGGTATCAAAATATGCTTTATCCCTATCCTTGCCAGTTCTTTATCCAGCGGACTTTCCGTTGTGTCGCTTATGAATTTATAGGTAAATTCCGTACCGTTATCGGTCTGTATTGTCTGTATCTTAAAAGGAAACGCTTTAAGCAGCATTTTCAAAAACTTTACCGTATTTTCGGGTGTGTGTTCTTCGAATGCATATACGAATCTCAGCCTTGTGCATTCATCTATTGCTGTCCATTGATATAGGTGCTTTCCGTACTTTAAAGCATCTCCTCTCAGGCAGTTATATGGCACTTCTTTTACATCTATTTGCACCTTTTCGCCCGGTACGCCGACTTCCGGATACCTGCGTTCGGTTTTTCTCGGCGGCTTATTTTTCGTCGGCTTTTCGGTCAAGCCCATTCTTTTGGCGGCGTATACCATTCCGCTGAAACTTCTCGTGTAATGCCTTTTGCGCAGTTCCTCATAAACACCGTACCATCCGTATCTTGCATAGTATTTGCGAAACGCTTTCTCTATCTTTCGTTCTTCGGATTTGGTGTGCCTTCTCGGATTACTGTGCGGTCGGTGTGATTTTTCCAAAAGCGATTGCCATGCTCCGTCATATTTCTTGCACCATCGTTTTACACTTGATAGGCTCACCCCGTATTTTCGACTTGCTTTACTTTGTCCGTTTTTCTTTGCGTATTCAACTACCCCTTGCTTTTTCTTTGCTTCTTGTGTTAAAATGTTCATGAGAAGTACTTCTTTCTTGGTTAATGGTTTTGTGGTGAATTCATTATACCATATTTTGAAGTTACTTCTCTTTCTTTTTGGGTCACATCATTTTAACACATACACTATTATACCATTTTGTCTACATACTTATAAAACTTATAAGACATCGCCAAATGTAAAGGTACTATCTTCTGAAACTTGCCATTGTATTTTTGATAGCGGCTATTCCGTCTTCGCCCAACAAATCAGAAGCGTCACCGAAATTGATCTGCTCGGATTTTATTGACCTTTGCGCGGGAGGCTGAATGCTTTGCTCGCCTGCAATCGGTTTTGATGATTCTTCCGCCATAATGCGGCGCACAATCATTTCGATTGCATTGGTATCTATCGGCGGCGGCTGAGGAATATCAGGGGTTTCGCTGCAGTGAAGATAGTGCATAACCGCATTTACAAGAAACTGTGCTTTTCGCCGTCCTTGCCGGTTCAATATATCCGCTGTCTGCTGATGCAGCGGATCTCCCTCGCTAAACTGAATTGTAAACTTATATAAATCCTTCTTCGCCATTCATATCACCCCATACAAGCAGCTTTGAACAATAACTCATAGCCTTTTGTATTAGCGGAGATTTCATCAACAAAGATAGGTGTGCCAATCTTACCGGAGGCCTCTATCTGCTTTCTGAGTAGAATGGAACCGCCGCCGACAAAAACAACCTTGCCGGAACGCAGATCAATCATACGCTCGCGCAGTTTGCCGAAAAGGTCATTAATAAACAACTGCGCCTGCTCCTGTACGATACGGATTACGCTCTCGTCATATTCCGTTGGAACCTCCTTTAATATAGCGTCAATATCCGATTCATCCAGCAGCATATCGAAATCTGCATTGACCTTGGATTTGATACTATTGTATAAGGTAATAACTCCGTTGTCCAAAGAGTCACATGCGGACAGATCTGCCTCGCCGTTCTTAACCAGCAGATAGTCGGCCGTGAAGCCGCCGATATCCAGAACTGCGGCTTTTGGGTACTGACGGATACGCTGATAGATCGGCATAATGGCAGCATAAGCCTGTGGAAAGCACAGAGCCTTGCTGATATAAATTGCATATGGTCTGCCGTCAAACTCAAAATCGATAATGTCACGATTCAAAAAGTATTTTTCAAATCGCTCATACTGGGCGCCGTAATGGGCAGGAGGGAGGCCAATAGCAAGCTGCACATCGGCAACCTCATCTGTGTGATAGTCTGCGCCGGAGAGTTCAAAGGCGACAGCAAACAGCGTAAGAATGAAATAACGCTCGTCCACTGTCTTATCCCTCATATACGGGATACGCTGATCCGACAGGGTATAATATTTCCCTTTGTAGAACAAAATGTTTTGACCGAAGGGTGGCTTTGTGTCACTCTCACGCACCCCCGATACAAAGGTTCTGCGGCTGGTCTTGATTTGCTTGTTTCCGTGATCGATTGCAATTAACATAAGTGTAATCTCCTTTTGAAATTTGATTTATACTTATCTATTACGACTTTAATGCGTGTTATTTCAACAGAATATCAAAAAAAGGATGCCGATTTCAAACCGACACCCCTTTTTATTCTTACCTATGCCGGCAATCTCTTACCAGCACATATCCATTGTTAACTGTTCCATCGCTGACTCCATAGAGATTACCTTTGTCCGTTTGGCGTCAAATACCGAAAAGCTTAGAAGCTCTCCGTTGTCGTCGCAGGCAACGGCATTCTCCGACAAAACAGCAGCGCCCAGTTCCGGAACACCGGCATACACATTGCCATCCTTATCCATTAGATAGGTACAGGTGGGTATGATCTCGTATCCGTTCATCATCAGCCTTGCGTTTTTCGGAAGCTCCATCAGAAGTTTTTCTTTTTCTTTGCTGTCAAACCCCATATCAAATAAGGTCTGCTGCCGATAAAAGGAGCTCGCAAAGCTCTTTCGCTTCATATAGGAAAACTTCTCGGTTTGGGTCTGCACCATTCGGGTGATACGCTCTACATTGTTCTGCAAAGCGAAGCTGTCAATAACTTCATGAAGGCGATGCTCATTGTAATAACCGGCGCTGATATTCACCGCGGCCGTCTTCAGATACGGAGCTACAACCGAAATGTCGCTGAAAGAGCCCATTGCTTCTTTGAAGCCAAAGGCGCAGACAAAATCAGCAAATTCCGGGTTATCGCAGTCATAAAAGACAGCATCGTTATTGCCCCGGCGGTCCATCTCGACAATGTAGTTTACATCAACCGTGATTCCGCTTCCGGCAAACGCTCTCGCGCCTCTGCCGCCGGTTTCTTCGTCCTCGCAAAATAGCACATGGCAGCGTACTTCATTCAAAATCTGCAGAATCATATATACGCCGCACCGGTCATCGCCGCCGATCCCCTGTGGAGACATCATATATCGCCCATCTTCAGAACGGCAGATAATACTCGGCTTTTCCTGATGTACTGTGTCAAGGTGTGCAACCAGTAGTACCGGAACGGTTCCCTCTGCATAAAGGAAACCTTTCTGTCGGATAACATCATAGCCCATTTTTTTAAGATAACCGACTAAATAATGTTTTAGTTCCTTTTGTCTCATGCGGAGAATTTCATCAAAAACAATCATCTCGCACCGCCTTCCACTACCGAAACCGCTGTTCTCGGGCAGAATGCGTTGCCTATAATACGGCATATTCCACGCACACTGCAAGCTGCACACGGCTCCAGCGAAGCCTGATAACAGGACTCACAGATTTCCACTAAATGACCATGACGGTCATAGGCAGGATACATCGTTCCCTGAATCATACCACCGCAGACACCGCAAATATGTAGGCAGGCATTGCAGTGATAGGCTCCGTCAATATATCTTGCATTGCGCATTGAAACCGTCTGTCCGCAATCCTTGCAAACAACAACATCCTCACAGTTACATTTTAGATATCCGTTTCGGTACGCTCTTCCGCAGCAAACGCATAGAGAAGGACGCCCTATCACGAAATGGCTATGCTCCGGGATTGCTTTCAAAAGAGACACGTTCCCATGATAGTTATAGTCCGGATACTGACGGCTGCCTTCGCCACTGCTGCAATAGGTGTTGACATCCTCACGCTTCTTTTTGAGCAGCCAGCGGTTCGGCACATTCAGACAGACGGCAATCGCTTTCTGTACTATGCTGCGGTAAAGGTCCATCGGTTCGGACAGGTCGCTTGGATACAGCCTTGACTGAAACAGCATACCGTCCTTATAGAAAAACATCTGCCTCGATCTTCTCGGTACACGGTAGAAATGGTCGGTTGTACCGGGATCTATCGTATAGAAAATCATGCTGACATCATCCGTCATATAGGATAGCGCACCCGCCTGATAGGAACCGTTTTCAAGGTTGTGGCAGGAAATCCAGGTGTTGTCCTTATTTGACATCTCCAGAAAATCACAGGGATGCAGGGACAGTAACGCCGTTTTGAGCATCTGCAGAGGATTTAGGGAGTCGGAGAGCTGAGCAAAGACCGCATTATAGCGTTCATGCCCGTCCACACCGAACTGTCTGCACAGCTTGCCGATGATCCGGCTGGTTTTCTGCCCTGTGGCGCATTTGATGTCGCCCCGGGTACGGATAACCTCCAGAGCCTGCTCGGAAAGTGTGCTGCTGTATTCGCTGACGACCGTGCGCAGGGAGATTCTGAAATCCTCCAAGCGCTGCTCGTCCTTTATCTGTTCAGCTGCAAGATCCTCCATTGTGAATGCGATTTCATCCACCACATCATGCTCTATGCCGCGCCCCTCGTCAAAAGTAAACACGATTGCCTTGGCATCCTCGTCCCACCCTGGATGATGGCGCAGCAAATCAAGCAAGAACGCTTTGTTTTTTGCCCACTCATTTAGATTTGCCATTACGCCGGTTTCTCCAAAAGATTTCTCGTACTTATACATGACCTCGTAAAAGGCTTGTTTTAATTCTTCCATTTGATTCATTCCTTTCTACTAATATGTTTTGCCGCTTCCACTCACGAAAGTTGGCGGGTCCTTTCTTGTACAGCTTGGTATTAAGGCAATCAAAAATCCATGTAGCAAGATAATTCAAATATGCCTGTTCTGCATCGCTTTCATCCTCATCAGCTATAAAAGCATCCTTCAAAAAGATATTGCTTTGCTCCAGCCAGCCCATTTCTTTTTCAAGATATGGGATCGGGCCGTCGTCGATTTTTTGAAAAGCTGTATCGTCGTCCACTTCAAGCAGAGCGATTATTATTCTCTTCATATCGAATGTTCCTCCTAATTGATTGAGGGAGAAGACCTGTGCCTTCTCCCTCCGTTTTAACATATGTGCGACCGTCTATTCTCCCGCCATACGGAAAAATTCCGCAGGAGAGAGGACGGTTACGCCAAGAGACTGTGCCTTGGCTAATTTACTCCCGGCTTTTTCACCGCAGATCAGATAGTCCGTATTTTTAGACACCGAGCTGCCTGCCTTTGCACCCAAAGACACGATCTTCGCATTGATTCCGTCGCGGGTATAAGGCTCAACCTTGCCCGTGACAACGATAGTGAGCCCGACAAAAGGATTGTCCTGTGCCGGAACTGCGTTCATTTCTTTCTTTTCAATGTTTACCATAGGTTTTAATTCCTCCCATAAAAGTCTGTTTTCTTCAATACTAAACCATTCGTGAATGTTGTTATGCAGCGTTTCCCCAAAATCGGGAAGCTGCGTAAAATCATATCCGTTATCTACCGCTACCTCAAAGGCTCTGAGACTCCAATCAAAGCATCGTCCCAGAGCGGAACTGGCAGTATTGCCGATCATCGGAATATCCATTGCAATCAGATAACGCTCAAAGGTCGTATTCCGGCTTGCCTGAATCGCATTCCATAACCGCTGCCAGGACTTCTCACCGAAGCCGTCCATACGGACGATTTCCTCACGGTGTTCGTCCAGCCGGTACAAGTCTGTAAAATCATGCAGCCATCCGCGCCCGATAAAGCGTTCCAGAGTCGCCTCGGACAGTCCTTCGATATCCATTGCCTTTTTGCAGGCAAAATGCTCAAAGCGGCGAAGATGCCGCATATCGCAGTCCGGATTGTCACAGAACAGAGTTTTGCAGCCCGGCGTTGTATGTATCCTCGTCGGCTCTCCGCAGCAGGAGCACTGCTTTGGGAGCAGCCTTTCCAAATCAAATCCGCCACGGTCAAGGTTGTCCTCTATATGAGGGATAATCATGTTCCGCTTGCTTACAAGGATACGGTTACCTGGCATCAGCTCAAGTTCCTCGATAAAGGATAGATTATGAAGGCTCGCTCTGGATACCTCACAGCCATCAATCTCCACTGTGTCAAATACAGCCACAGGTGTAATCTCGCCGGTACGGGAGGGCGTCCATTCAATGTGGTCGAGCCTTGTTTCAAAGAGTTCATCTTCAAACTTAAAAGCAAGACCGTCCTTGAAATGATGTCCTGTCCGTCCGCAGGTGCGGGAATAAGAAATGGAATCATAAGAAAGAACCAATCCGTCAATCGGTAGATCATCTTCCACTGCTTTTTCTTTAAGCACCTGGATGTGCCGTTCCATCATATTGAGATTTGTAGTAGCAAATTGATGTGATCTCACTCTTCCGAAACCGTACTCAGTGATCTTCGCCAATTTCATCCGTTTACTGTCCTTCATAAATTCGAGTTCTGGCAGTCCGTCAATCACCGCAAACGGCAAAAAATGAACGCACCTCTGAGCACAAACCGATGAATTGTAAGCGCGGACGGAACCCGCCGCAAGATTACGGCTGTTTTTATACGGCTTTCCCGTACTGTCAACCAAAGTCTTGCGCAGGCGTTCAAAGTCGCTGTTTCGGATAAAACTCTCACCGACCACAACCAGCCGATCTTTGTATGGTATCCGCATCGGTATTCCTTCAATCGCCGCTGCGTTATGGGTAATATCCTCACCGATGTCACCGTTGCCGCGAGTAGACAGCCTTTGCAAAACACCACCCTTATAGATGATTTCGGTTGTAAGACCGTCCAGCTTCAGCGACAAATTTACAATGTGTCCTCTTTGGAAAGAAAGCAGGTCTTGAACCGACTTTGTTTTATCCAAAGACAGCAACGGTATATCGTGTGTTGCTTCCGGCAATCCCGAAACAACAGGATAGCCTACGGTTTGTGTCGGTGAGTTTGTCATAACCACACCTGTCTGTTCCTCTAATCCAATCAGCTCGTCAAAGAGCCGGTCATACACAGCATCTGATACCGATGGAGCATTTTTGTTATAATACTCGTCACGGTACACATTAAGCCTTGTTGTCAGCTCACGCTGCCTTGCTAATAATTCTTTCATTCTGTATCATCCTTTCTTATGCGGCCTGCTGCATAGCGGCGGCAGGCAAAAGCTTTTTATTTTCCCATACTTTCATATAGGCCTCCACCTTTGGCGGAGGATCACAGTTGTCATAGCCTCGTATCTGCTGCACTTCGCCGTCCTTCACTTCAATGGTATAGAATGGCTTATCCGGTTCTTCCTTCTTACGAAGAAACAGGATCACACATTCCTTGTTTGCAACACGCGAAACGTAACCGCCGACGCAGTGATGCAGCGCATGGCCTTCTTCTACAATTTCAGCCGCCGTTTTGGGCGGTACTATCATCAGTCCATACCTTGTCATCCGGTACTGTTTGAGCAGACCCGCATATTCAGCAGCTATCTTTTGATCCGTAATTTCAGCCTTGCGCTTGTTAAACATCTCGGATGTCCTGTCATGTGCTTCCTTCAAATGGCGCGGATACAGGATAAAGTCGTCGGTCAGGTCATAATTCAAATCTTCGCAGAAACGGATATAGTCCTTATAAATCCCGAACGCAAGCGTTTGTGATGTTGACCGATAATACACTCTTGCTGAAAAACAGTCGTCCTGACTTTGTTCCTGCAAATAGCGAATCAGCTTGTGTGCAGAAGTATGCTTCAGGCAACGTTCCAGCTCATCCGCATCCGTTATGGAGTTTTCCTGACACCAGCGCAAAAGCCTGCTGTCTACCGAAATGGATTTTGCCAGCAGTTTCTTCATCAGTCCCAAAGCCGCCCGGTTTATATCGATCTCCTGCATAAGCGGCAGGTATTGTTTTCCTATACCGAGCACTTCGCCGATATTTCGGCCGTCCATATTCAGCGGATTTTGCCCCAACACATACCCGGAGTCCTCACCATATACGGCAGCTTGTGCAAGCCGATACAGCCGTAGCTTCACCAAATATTCCAGTGTTGGGTGGCGCAGATATTCCCGTAAATACGGAATGATCTGCATGGGCTCTTTTATGTGCAGATAGAATGTCCCCAGCTGCGAATACTTCCACGGCGTTTCGGAAAACACTTCCTCCAAATTGCGCGTGTATAGATATCCGCATGAGTCTGCCTCAAAGCTGTATTGATAGGAACTCCATACCGGACGGTTTCCGCTTTTCCACGGCGTCAAATCACCGCTGTTATAGGAATGATAGTACCAATCGGCATTCGCTTTTTTGTCCTCATTCCACGATATAAAGGCTCTCGCATTTTCGTAAACGCTGATTTTCGGAATGTCTTCATGACGGTAAGCGTAATAGAATTTGAATATCCTCAGCACCAGTTCATTCTCTGACAACCGCTGCATTACCTGCACGGTGCCGCGGTCGGAAAAATATCCCCGCCGCCCCCGGCTTTTGAAGGTGAACTCCTTTTTACAGCGTGGGCAGACGCCCGGATGATTGTGTTTTGCTCCGGTCACCTGAACGGTGTGCCTGCATGCGGTACAGTAGCCCTCCATAGGCTTTTTGCTCCTATGGTAATCGTAAAAGATATACTGAGGCGCTGCTTCCCGATGGATAAATCCCTTCAAATCACGTGGGAGAGACGGCATAGCGTCCATCCGCTGAATAATAATCTGTTCCTTTTTGTGACGTCGTTCCAGCTCTTTACGGCTTTTGATGCCGTTTTGCAGCCGGTTCAGAGAAAAGAACGCATCCTCTGTATTACCGTCACAATAACGCGTAACCCTTTGCCCATCCTTTGGTGTATAAAAGGCGCAGTGGTTTGTAAAACGCCAGTCCCGGTTCAGATTATCGGTGTTGGCGGTCAGCCATTTCGTACTTCCGTCCTCACAGTGCTTCATCGTGATAAAATCACTCCTGGTCTGGAAAACCGTAAATGCCGGCGCGCATTGTCCCTGTGCCGCTTTTTCTGTTTCATAAAGATAGAGCACAAGTGTCCGTGTGCCATCAATATTCTTGGTGGCGGTACGAATAATGTACTTGATCTGCGGACAGTAGAGCAGCCCGTTGGTTTTGGGAAAATGAAGCTGCGGATCGGCATGTTTACGAAGCGCACGCTTGTTCATCGGCGGCACCTCCTAAATCAAAAATATTCATTTGATTGTCCATATCCTCAGCGGGCTTTGGCGTTTCCTTCTTCGGTGCCGGCTTTTTCTTCTCCGTCTTCTTTTTTGATTTCGGAGCAGCTTTCCCGGTGTACGGTTTCGGAACAAATTCCTTGTCATCCTCCGTTTTATCTTCGGGGGCCTCCATATTCATGAAGTATTCAACCGCCCACTGATAGCACAGATCATCAGGAACATCGCAGCCGTAACCGTCGTCGGTTGCCTTTTCATCGTTGTCTTCCATCTCCTGCTTGACAAATCCTTTTGCCTTGCGGTTGATATACCGAAAGCAGCGGATCATCGACTTGCGGGGATGCATGACCTGTCGGGCAAAATCCATATCCTCATAGCAGTGCGTTTGGATATATTCCGTCACGCATTGCTTCATATTGCGGCGGGTAACGCGTTCGGCATCATCACCGAGCCGTTTGACCGACGCCTGCAAAAGCTGATTGTCGTCCATGGCTACGGCGTTTTCCCAAGCCGCCTGTTCTGATTCCTCTCTGGCACGTTTTTTTGCTTCCCATTCCGCCTTGCGTTTGGCTTCAGCTTCTTCATGGGCACGGCGTTTTTCGTCCTCGGTAGGCTCCGGCGGAGCAGATTTTTCTTCTACCGATTCGGCAGTCTGCATCTGCTGAAGCATTTTCTGCGCAGCTTCGGCTTCCGCCTGTTGGCGTTCATCATCTCTTTGTTCGGCAATCGTCGCCAAATCTGTATTGGTTTGTAGTCCTATTTCATTATCGTTACTCATATAAAATTCTCCTTTACAAAAAAGAGGAACACAGCACAGGCGTCAGCCCATACTGTGTTCCTTCCTTAACATATTGCCATAAAAGGCTAACCCTACTTCTTTGCCAGCATCGGTGAGAACTTCACTGGATAAAACTGATCCGTGCCACGGTAGAAATAGCGTCTGCCCGTGTCATCGTACAGCTCCAGCACATCAGACGGTGCCACACTTCTGCCGCGGTATTCCTTTGGCAATCTATCACCGAATAGTTCGGCAATGCGTGTGAGCTTCTGTTGCTCGTCCTCGTTCTCATCAAAATGCAGCAATCCTTCATGTACCAGCCGGTACTCCGCAGCCGGCGGATACTCGTGACCTGCTGTGTGCAGGTCATCGATCCCACCGAACGCAAACGGAATAACCTTGTCAAGACTGATATCCAACTGGTATATCCGAAATCTTTGCTCTTGCCTTTGCGATAGCAGCCGCTTTCCAAATTCTGTTGGATTCATCACGAACAGCGCATACTCTTCGTCTGTCAGTCCAAGATATTCGTGCAGCTCGCATTCACACTCGGCGCTTTCGTGCCATTCCGATACATCATCATCGATTGCATCAAAGTCGCAGAGACCATACATAAATCTCTGCCTGAAATTCGTTCTTCTGTCCTCCTTTACCAATGTTTTTCGCTTTAAGGCAAGCTGCCAGTCGTCCACACCCTTGTAATTTGGATTCCAATTCAGCCCACGGCATACCATGCCGTATTTCTTCGCTAATTCGTACAGCTTCAAGGCTCCTTTGTTGACTGCTGTGTTACGGTATTTATCCATATCTTCCGCTTCGATAATCGTATGTGTGCCGTTCTTTGCAAGCTGTTCAAACAGCGCCTCAAGCTGCGCCGTATTATTGGCGCCGGCTGTGGCAGCAAAGGTTCGGCTCATCAGATAATGCGAAATGTCCGATTTCAAAAATCCTTCCGTAACATAGACAACGCCGGCTCCCGGATCTCCGACAAAATGTGCCGGACTTCCGGAGGAAGTGCCCTTCGGCTTTCCAACAGAGGAGAGCCAGATATATTTAGCACCCTCTTTTTCCGGCGGATCATCGTCATTTTTCAGCGGCACATCCAATCGTATCTGGCAGCCGCAAATCAGACCGTCCAAACCGCGAACGGGAATCAGTATTCCTGCCGTTCTGCTGGAAAACAGAACCGTCCAATGACCGTCCTTTTGATAAAAACCCGGTACGCCTTCAAGCTGACAGCCTTTTTGCAGAAGCCTCTCTGTCAATGGGCGGCACATATAGAACGGCGGTGTGCTTTTGTACCCCAGTTCTTCAATCTGCCCGTCGGAAAGACCTCTGGCCGTCTGCAGATGCTCACGGTGCTCTTTGGATAGCGTCAGCATCGCAAACAATGCAGAATAGGTTTCATGGCGGATTTTAATATTGGCAATCGGTGTATCCTGAATCGGTGCGGTTTTGGGTTTATCCGGATATTTGACCGCATGATCCGAAAGACCGACGCCGTTCAGCATTGCGTCGCAGATTTCCCGATAGGCTTCAGACGTGCTGATGTTATGCAGCTTAGCATACAGAGACAGCATACCTCCGCTTTCATCACAGTAATTGCACCGCCATGTATCATTCTGACTGTTAACGTGCATTTTGCCTCGCTTGTCATTGCAAATCGGACAATCCACATAAACCCCCTTGGGGCTCGGCCGCCGTATCCGCAAATGCAGCAGTTCGACCACATCCATTATGCCAAACGGAAAATCGTGCGTCTGGCTCATAATCAAGCCTCCTTTCCCAAATAAATATCCGAAGAAAATCAGCTTGCTTTCTGCACCTCAAATGCTGACTGCATAATCGTCGCTGCTGCACGAAGAATGTTATCATCTCCGGTGTAACCGTTGATATACCATTTCAGGCTTGCAGGTCGGCGGTCGGCAACCTGGGAGAGCGTCCAGCCCTTGCAGGTGCCAATCGGTACGATTACATTGCCGGCTTCTTCGTAGGTCATCATAGAACAGATTTCTTCAACGGGCATATCCGATGTATAGGGAACAGCCTCGGAGCCGGCTGCAGGAACCTCGTCCTCAACTTCTTCGCTTTCCGATTCTTCCGTGATTTCAATTACGGTTTCCACAGCCGCCTCGACAGACGCTTCTGTTGGGGCAGCAGGCTGTTCAGAAATGGATTCCGGGATGACCGCTATTTCCTCAGCCGGAATTTCCGTGACCGCTTGGGCAGTTGTTTCTGCTGCAGTTTCGGCAATCGGCTCAGCCTTTGCAACAGGCTGTTCCTCTGTTACAGGCACAGTTTCCGTGATGGCAGGTTGCTCTTTGGCTGCCTGTACTTCGGCGTCTGTGCTTTTGCCCGGAGCAACAGATGTAAACTGTATGCCAAATCCCGCGTCTGACAATGCCTGATCGATAGCAGCGTGCTGGGCCGATTCGATATACAGACCGCCCGGAGTGGAGGTTGCCTCTCTCTGGGCTATAAAGCTGGCTTTCGGCTGTGTGTCGCTTTTATCGAAATACACACGGGCCTCTATAATTGCCAGCTGATCGGTAATCTTCAGCGCCGACAGCTTAATTCTGCCGTTCGGATATTTCAGACGAAACCAGAGCTTTTTATACTTGAGGTCAAGCTTTTTTTCGCCTTTTCCGGTTTTTCGCAGAAACTTCAGCGGATCGAAGCCCTGTACTTTGTTCAGCTCGGAAACCATAGGGATAGATTCATAGATTGTTGCGCTTTCATTCGCGTTCATACTTAAATACTCCTTTCAAAAATAAACACGAAGCAATTCTGCATTTTTCTGCAATCTGCTCCGTATCAACTAACATTTTTCAATTCATTCCGGCAAGCAAAGGCTTTCAGGTATTTGCCGATGCGCTCGCCAAGCAGCGTGTTTCGTTTGCCGGTGGTCTTTTTAAGAATCGCCGTAATCAGCATTTTCTTCTGACCGACCGGGATGACCTGCTCCTTCGCACGGGTGATTGCTGTGTAAACGATGTTACGGTTCAGCATAATGTAATGGCTGCGCAGGATAGGCATAATCACAATATCAAATTCCGAGCCCATTGCCTTATGTACGGTGGTTGCATAAGCCAGTTCAATATGGCTCATTTCTTCCATACCGTATTCGGCAACGCGGCCGCCGGAAAATTCAATCGTGACTATCATTTCGTTCTTTTCATTGCGCCCCATTTTGCGGATATAGCCGATATCTCCGTTGGAAGCTTTATCGTTATTTTTGGTCTGCATCACCTTATCTCCCACACGGAAATAGTTGCTGCCGACCTTCAAATCGGCAATTTCATCCTTTATCGGATTGACAAGCTCGCGGATAGCAGTATTGAGCTGTTCCACCGAAGCCAGTCCCTCCGAACGGAATGGGGAAAGTATCTGCACCTTTTCAATTCCATGCTCCCTGACCTGTTCACAAAATATGCGGCAGATCAGATCGGCGGCTTCCTCCTGCGTCTGGCACTTTACAAACTGAAAATCCTCGCCGTACTGAAGGTCAATGTTTGCCTCATTGATACGCTTTGCGTTGTAGGCAATCAGACTGCCCTTTTTCTGACGGAAGATTTCATCCAGCACCGTAACAGGTATCAGGCCGCTGTCAATCAGTTCACGGAAAACATCACCGGCGCCTACACTCTGCAGCTGATCCACATCTCCGACCAGGACAACTCTTGTGCCGGGGCGGACCCGCTGAAAGAATTGCCTTGCCAGCCACATATCAATCATAGAGCTTTCGTCCACGATGATAAGGTCAGCGTCAAGCGGTTCCTTTTGCTTATCCTTACGAATCGGCTCGCTGTCACCGAGAAGTCCCAGCAGACTGTGCAAAGTCTTTGCTCCGTCCATCCCCGTACTTTCCGCCATTCTGCGGCTTGCTCGTCCGGTAGGGGCGGCAAGAAGAATTTTGGAATCGGGATAAAGAAGCTTTTGGGTCTCAATGATAACCCGAAGCACCGTTGTCTTACCTGTACCGGGACCACCGGTAATAATAGACAGAAGACTGCGGTATGCCATATATACCGCTTCCGTTTGCTTCTTTGACGGTGCAACGCCAAGCTCCCTTCGTATTTTACCGAGTGCCGCTGTAATATCCACGGGGGTTGCTGGTACGGACAGCATTTCCGCAATCTTGCGGGCGGTTTCATCCTCCTGCACAAAAGAATTGATCTGATAAATATTTCCGTTGCTGCAAACAATTTCGCCCTTCATGATCATATCCTGTATCACAGCATCCACTTCTTCCGGAGTTACATGCACCTGTTCCGGAGAACTGTTCTCATTGAGCAGCTTTACGCCCGTTTTCGCCAGTGTGGTTTCATCCAGAAAAAGATGTCCTTTTTCACTTCGTCCGGTATCCAGCGCAGCAAAAACAGCGCCGTGAATCCGCATGGGAGAGTTCAGTGGCAAATCGCCCTTACGGACAATCGCATCCACTCTCTTAAACCCAAATCCGGAAACCTGACACAGCTCATAAGGATTCTTATGCAAGATATCTACACTGCGGGAGCCGAAATGCTCATAGATTTTCGTTGCCGCTGTAGGCGTAACATTGAAGGGCGTGAGCAGGATCATCAAATCCCTGACGCATCTGCTCTCCGCATAAGAGGCTTTGATATCCTCCAGCTTATCCGGCGTAATACCCCGGATTTCAAGCAGTCGCTCCGGCTCACTCTCCAGAACACGCAAAGCGTCAGCTCCGAAACGATCAACAATCAATGCGGCCGTTTTTTCTCCGACGCCCTTAATCAATCTGGAAGAGAGATAGCCATACACACCTTCCTTGGTCTGCGGTACGATCTCCTCACATTTTTCAACCTGCAGCTGAACACCGTGCTTTCCGCTTTCCCACTCGCCGTCCAGAATCATGCTTACTTTGTCGGTCTGAGGCAACTCATAGCCGACAGCGATAAACCGAATCATATTATCTCGGTGGCGGTAGGCGCTTCTTGCCTGCTGAGGCACGCTTTGATCGGATGTCTTCACGCTGATAATGCAATACTTATTGCTGGGATTGTAAAAAATCGTCCGATCATAAGTCCCGACATAGCCCACAATAAATCCCTCCTTTCCGGGTTTCCTGACATAGTTCTTTCTGCATTTTTACCTTCCTTTCCTAAATCAAGCCGCTTCGTCCAGCGACCGTTTCACATAGAACCGGCGACTCTCCGATACCGTTACATAATCCTCATAGATATCGGGGTGCTGTGCCTGCAGCCTTGTAAGTCCCGCTTTGTCGATGCCCGGCTTTAATACCGGTTTGTAGGTGATGGTGTAGGAGTCTTCGCCGCTGTTGGCAGTAGCCGTACAGCTCCGTCCCATCTCCGCAACGATACGGCCTTGCAGCCGTTTCATTTCGTTTTCGACACGCTTGACCTCTCGGTTTAATTCTGATTTTTCTGCCTGAAGCTCGGTATAACGCACCAAGCTGCTGGACAGCGGTACGCTCAGCTCGATAACAGGGGCGTTTTCATCAGCAGAACCGAAATGCCGTCTGGCGCTTTCGATAATCAAATCGCCGTCCTCGGTGTACGGTGGCGGTATCTGAGCCTGAACATGGTTGTTCCAGAAATTTCCTTCAAGAGCAATCAGTTCCGCCTCATAATCCAAATCACGCTCAATGTGGCGTATGATGACTTCATTTTCGTTATTGCCGTAAAGACAGCAATAATAAACCTCGTCAACATTCATAACGCACATATAATGCCGTCCCTGGATTTCATAATTGACAGGAACGATCTCTCGTCCGTCACACCACCAGTGATCCTTCGCATTGTAATTTGTGGTCTTGATTTCAAGGATTGCTGTTTTACCGTTCGGCAATCGGATAAAGTAATCCACATCCGCCAGCATATAGGTATAGACCGGGTGATAAAACATCTTCTTTACCTGATAGATGGGGAAGCCTGTTTTTACATGAAAAATCTCGGCTACTAAATCTTCAAGCAAATGCCCGACCTTTTTTGCCACCCAGTTGCTTTCGCCGTCCTCATACGATACGACTTTCAGTTTGTCATAGTAGAGGTCACGGGCGGTTGCAAAGGGCGATACACCTAAAATAGCGGCTGCGTCACTTCCGCCGATTCCTCTGCGGCGCCATTCCAGCCATTCATCCTCCGGCAAATCTGCCGTATCCACCAAAACCATTGGTTCGTAGGTACTCGTTTTTTCAGGCATATTACGCACCTCGTTTCCGGGCTTGTCTAAGCCTTGCAGGGTGGATATATACCGTTTTCAACGGGTACTTTGCAAGTTTTTTAGCCTCCTTTCTCATAATCTGCTGTTTGCGTACAGCAGGCTTTGACATTCGCTTTCGCAAGTGTCGGTAGGTTCGTCTTTTCATTCGGATTCCGCCTTTCTTAAAATGTATTCCAAAAGCACAAGGCTTTTTGGGCATAAAAAAAGCGAGAACAACAACCGTACCTTTTCAGGCAATGTGTCCGCAAAAAAATTGCGAACCGGTGTCATTCTCGCAGAGGATATAGGTATCCTGAAAATAAAAAAAGTCAGTACATAACCGGCCTTATGGCACAGCTACACTACTGACATCATACAAACAAAACAACATGTGCAATGCAAAATACTTTGCTTCACCCATACAGGGAACGCACAAAAATCAATTACAGAGCAAGTATAGCACAATATATTGAGTTTGTCAAGTTTTCAAATCTATATATGGTATTTTTAATTGATTTGCAGAAAAGCGGGGAAAACATTCGTGTTTATTATTAAACGGACAAGCCGTAAACATTTGTCCGCTTATGCACCTTGAAAATTGAATACCCCTCCGCCGGAAGTTATACAGGATCTGCGGATAGTGTGCCAGGATAGGAGCTCGCCCACAGAAGAATTACCGCACAGCGGCAGCCTGCAAATACATGGTCGAAAGGAGCATAGGAAATGGTCCGGCGTGAGGATATTTTTATTTATCACAGAATAAACAGGAGGAATCTCATGTATAAAAACATAGATGAAATCCCCATTACATTCGGTCCGGCAGAATTAACTGTTATACTGGGTATATCGCGTAATAAAGCGTATGAGTTAGTAAACAGAGCCGACTTTCCGAAGTACAGGATGGGGAAGAAAATAATTATCAGCAAAAAGCATTTCATCCAGTGGATGGATACTCATTTTTCAGACACTAATGAAGGTGTATTTTAAAAAGGTTTTGTTGAAAAAACCTTGGCTCAAGTAGTAAAATACATATGAGTAAAACCCGAAGGTACTTTGACAACTGAATACCACAGAATACAATGCTTTTTGCTCGCATATCAAGGAGGATTTTATAATGGGCAAAAAGAAAGCAAACGGAGAAGGTTCTATTTCAAAAAGAAAAGACGGCAGGTATATGGGGCGTTATACTGTGAACGGTAAACGCAAAGCCGTTTATGGGGCAACTCATGAGGAAGTTCGTCAAAAGCTTAGTGAGAAACTGAACCAAATCGCAAAAGGCATTTACATTGCGCCGCGCAAAGATACGGTTGCCTCGTGGCTAAGGGAATGGCTGGTAACCTATGCGTTTCACTCGGTGAGTCAGCCTACCTATATTTCTTATGAGGGTTATGTTCGGAATCATCTGATACCGGAGCTTGGAGATGTGAAGCTTACTGCTCTGACCTTAGAGCAGCTTCAACGTTTCTTCAATAAAAAGCATGCCGGTACCAAAGAGAAAAAGAAGCTGGATCCCAAAACACTAAAAAACATTTATAATATGCTGAACGAAGCTTTCGAACAGGCAATTATAAATGAAAGGCTGTATCGTAATCCTCTTCATGGAGTTAAATTACCTCAAAAAAAGAAAGAGGAGATCACGATTTTGGAGCCGGAGGAACAGACAGCGCTGCAATCCGCCGCTGAAGATTCCCCGGAAATTCAGGCATTTGGCATTATCTTCACTTTAAGTACCGGTGTCAGGTTAGGTGAATTGATTGGCTTACGTTGGAGCGATCTGAACTACCGAAATCATACCGTCCGCATAGCTCGCACTGTAGGACGCTTGCAAAAGGTAGATGAAGATGGGAATGTAGTGCAGAAAGCGGAAGGCGTAAAAACAACGGAAATTGTTGTCCGCTCGCCTAAATCAGATTCTTCACGCAGAACCATTCCACTATTTGATGAACTGTGGAACGGCTTAATGGCGTATCAAAAGAAACAACAGGAGCTGATGGATGCATTTGGAACGGACTATGACGATCAGGGCTATATCTTCTGTAACTCAATGGGAAATGTATATGATCCCAGAGTATATCAGGATCTTTTCAAAAGAACGCTCAAAGCCGCTGATTTGAAAAAAATCAATTTTCATGCGCTGCGTCACACCTTTGCTACGAGGGCACTCGAAGCAGGAATGGATGTCAAGGTTTTATCATCTATTCTCGGCCACGCGCAAGCTTCCACAACACTGAATATGTACGGACACGCCTTGCCAAATCATAAGAAAGCCAGCATGGATAAAATGAGCGGATACTATACCGCTTCTTTTGACACCAACGGCAGCACCGATACAGCCTCTGAAAGAAACCGGATTGCCGTTTGACACCAATTGATTTCGAGACAAAATAAAAAATGACACCAATCAAATGGTGTCAAATACGTTTTCAATTCAATAGGAAATCAAATCTCAGGAGGTTGTTGGCTCCAGCAATATGGTGTCAAAAAAACGGTTGGTGTCAATCGTTGGTGTCAATTCGCCAAAGTTACCTTAAAAAATCTATCGAAAGGAGAGATGAAAATGCAAAATACAATTTTACTAAACGCACAGATGAATTGGTGTCAGTTGGTGTCAACTCAATCATCCAAAAATTCATCAAGGGTAAAAAGAAACCGTAAACCCTTGAAAATAAAGGATTTACGGATTGTTTTTGGTTGCGGAGGCAGGATTTGAACCTACGACCTTTGGGTTATGAGCCCAACGAGCTACCAGACTGCTCCACTCCGCGGTATTTAATTTTTTCGCGGTTTCCGGAATTGCACCGGACGGGTAAACTCGTAAGGTTATGAGCCCGACGAGCTACCGACTGCTCCACTCCGCGATATTTTGTTTTGGCTTTTCCTCAAAGCGCTTAATAATTATATTACTCTTCAGCCGTTTTGTCAATAGTTTTTTATTATTTTTTTCACTTGCTATGATTTTATTCATGAATTGATATTTATATTCTTAAATATTGACTTTTATCGCATACTTTTATATAATAAGTCTATCGTTTTGATAGGTATATATTGAAGAAAGGCGGTGACGGTATGAATAATTTGGTTGATAAGCTCTTTGAAACGGGCGATCTGTCCGATGATGAGTTAAAGCTCCTAATTGAAAGCGACAGCTTTAATGAGCCGCTCGCTCATGCCGCAGATATCCGCCGCAGAGAAAATTACGGCGACAAGGTTTATATCCGCGGACTTATTGAATTCACCAACTATTGCCGCAACAATTGCTACTATTGCGGAATCAGGCGCGACAACAAAAAGACCGAGCGCTACCGCCTGACCAAAGAAGAAATTCTACTCTGCTGCGACGAGGGCTATCGTCTCGGATTCCGCACCTTTGTTATGCAGGGCGGCGAGGATCCGTACTATACGAACGAGATGATTTGCGATATCGTTTCCGAAATCAAGCGCCGTTATCCCGATTGCGCCGTAACTCTTTCAATCGGCGAAAAATCGAGAGAAAGCTATCAGGCATTTTTCGATGCAGGCGCAAACAGATATCTGCTTCGCCACGAAACAGCCGATGTCGAACACTACGGAAAACTTCACCCCGAGTCGATGAGCCTTGAAAACCGCAAGCGCTGTCTTTTTGATTTAAAAGAAATCGGCTATCAGGTCGGTTCGGGATTCATGGTCGGTTCACCGTATCAAACGACGAAAAATCTCATTTCCGACTTGCGCTTTTTGCAGAAGCTCAAGCCCGACATGATCGGAATAGGCCCGTATATCACCCATGCGGATACGCCGTTTGCCGAGTTCAAAAACGGTGACGTTATGCTCACGCTCAGACTTGTTTCAATTCTCAGGCTGATGTTCCCCTATGCGCTCATTCCGTCAACGACGGCGCTCGGAACAATTCATCCGCAGGGTCGTGAGCTCGGACTGAAAGCAGGCGCAAACGTCGTTATGCCGAACCTTTCCCCCGTTTCGGTGCGTAAATTATATTCGCTCTATGAGAATAAAATCTGCACAGGCGAGGAAGCGGCTCAGTGCCGAGGCTGTCTTGAAAGACGCGTTGAATCGGCAGGATATAAAATTGTAACGGACATCGGAAATGTCAGAAAAATCGAGGAATAATTATGCTTAATCAGTTTTCAAGAACAGAGCTTATATACGGACACGAGGCAATGGAAAAGCTGAAAAACTCCCGTGTTGCGATTTTCGGAATCGGCGGAGTAGGCAGCTTCACCGCAGAGGCGCTTGCACGCTCGGGAGTCGGCACGCTTGATATAATAGACGACGACAAGGTTTGCCTGACGAACATCAACCGTCAGCTTCTTGCAACACGCAAGACGATCGGCAAATATAAGGTTGACGTTGCCGAGGAAAGAATCGCCGAGATAAATCCCGATGCGATCGTGAACAAACACAGAATTTTCTACACTCCCGAGACTGCCGATCAATTCGATTTTTCGCAGTATGATTATATCGTCGATGCCATCGACACCGTCACAGGCAAGCTCGCGCTTGTCGAAAACGCCAACAAAACAAAAACACCGATAATTTCCTCAATGGGCGCAGGTAATAAGGTTGACCCAACGGCATTTGAGGTTACAGATATTTTTAAAACCTCGGTCTGCCCTCTGGCAAAGGTAATGCGAACCGAGCTTAAGAAAAGAAAAATCAGAAAGCTCAAGGTGGTTTATTCAAAGGAATTGCCGATAACACCGATTGACGATATGGCAATAAGCTGCCGTCAGCATTGCATCTGCCCTCCCGGAACAGCGAGAAAGTGTACACAGCGCAGGCAGGTGCCCGGAAGCACGGCATTTGTTCCGTCGGTTGTAGGCTTGATCATCGCAGGCGAGGTTATAAAGGATATCACGGGCTTTAAAGGCAGAGGAATAGGAGCATAAATTAAAGGGACTGTTGCGTTTTTGCACAGTCCTTTTTCGTTATAGTTCACAAATTGAGAAGCTTATTTTTTATATTGAAATTTTTAATATACGTTGCGTTTTATTTCCTGTTTTGATAGAATAAAATAAACTATTATGTATGGGAGTGAAAACTATGGCAGATTTCATTACAGAGCGCAAGGGGGATATCATCAAATGCGAATACACCGTCAGCGGCGGAATCGAGGGCGGAGCTTACTCGCTAAGGGCATCAAAAACAGGCGACAAAACGGCAGAGATTGCCGTATCAAATGTTGTCAATCAAACGACCTTTGAGCGTGAGAAATATTACGACATCGGCATTGAAATTTTTGATGAGCTTGCAAAAATCGTTGACCGATACAGAATGCTGCGATGGTCTGCCAGAACGGAAAATCCCGTGCTTGTCAATGATGAGGAAATCACAACCGTGCGAATAGCCGTTTCAGAAAACGGCGAAGCAAAGGCGTACAAAATTTCGAGCAAACAGCTTTTGCCGTTCAACGCAATGAAAGCGTTCAAGGAAATTCGCAAATGCATGGAAAGCTATGTTGAAAAATAAAAGCACCGACAGGAATCAAATTGAATCCTGTCGGCGATTTTTTATATTATAGACATAAAAATCTCATCAATTACTTCATCGAGATTTTTGTTGTAAAATTTCTGCTTGCTTTTCATTTCAGAAAAGCTTGAATAAAAGATCTTCTTTTCGTTATGAGAAACGTTGATTATATCATCTGTTTTTTTCAAAACATATCTTTCGTTGTTTAATGAAAAAGTTACGGTCTTTCCTTCATTCAATCCCGTTTCAACCATCGCAACGGTGTTTGGAATAAGTGCTATTTTGTGATAGGAAAGAAGTTTTTCAAAACAATCCGCGCAAAGCCATGCTCGCTCATCGGATGATTCATATGCCTGTTGATCGTTATCAACAGCATCGCCGCAACTGATTCGTTTCGCACAAAAAAGACAGTGTTCATGGCTTTCTTGATCTCCGTAATCAATCCATGCTGATTTTTTATACTTCATTCCCTTAAAATATTGCTTATAATATGTGCTGTAACATTCCTCTATCCAGTTGTTATCCATAATAAAAAGCTCCTTCAAAAAATTTTCGTTCCCAACTTCCATCTTCAAAAATTCTATACCCTCTTTTCCAACCTTCCGGATGTTTGTAATCCCAATGGGGCTCTTTTCCTTCACTATGGTTCACATCCCAGTGATAGCTTTCTCCGGTTTCCCGATTATACCAATTACCTTTATTATCTTCCGGAGAAGAACTGCCCCTCCATTCAAAACCCTTTCCGGGAGATTTATTTTCGTATCCCGGAAATTTCGGCATATCTCTGTTCTCGTCACTTTGATTGATTTTATCATAACCTATAAGCTACGGCTTTTCAAGAGAAACATTCTACATTTTCGGTAACACAAACCATTACGCAAAAACTGTACCAACGCTTCGGCATTGATACAGTTTATTTTTTATTCTTTTGGCGGGACAAATTCGAGCAGATCCTCTATCTTGCAATCAAGCGCAGTACAAATACGGGCTAAAACGTCCGTGTCAAGCCGAGTTATTTCGTTGTTGCAGTAGCCGTTTATTTGAGTACGCTGCATTTCCGCCCTGTGGCTGAGCTTGTTTTTGCTCATACCCGATTTTTCGAGCAGCTCATTCAGTTTTATTTTAATGGTGCCGTATTCCGACATTTTTCTCACCTCATGTAAATTATAATTTTTTTAATTAAACGTTTTTGTAATCGTCAATTTCTGAAAGAATTTTATATAGCTTTTCCTGCTCCGCTTCGCTTTTGGATTGGAGCAATTCATAGCATTTCAACGGAATATCATTTTCACTGCCCTCATCGCCGATTTTTTCAAAAAGAGTTGCAAGTGAAATTCCCAAGGCCGATGAAATTTTCTCAATACTTTCTATTGTCGCGTTCTTCTCGCCGCGTTCAATCTGACCGATATAGGTCGGGTGACAGCCTGATATTTCTGCAAGCTTTTCCTGACTCAGTCCACGTTGATTTCTGTAATTACGGATTCTCTGTCCGACGGTTTTTGTAATTTCGCTCATAATCAGACCTCCTAAAAATAGTCTATAAATATAATTTGTAAATCTCTATAGACTATTGATATTATTTTTAGTCTGATATATACTACGATTATTGTTGCTTTCAAAATAATATTTATAGTATCGGAGATAATAGCCAATGAAAAATCAAACCGCCTGCTTTACAGGGCACCGACATATAGCTCCGAACGAGCTCGAAGCAGTCTCGCATAGGTTAGAAAACGTGCTGATCGAGCTTATCGAAAAAGGTTATCGCTATTTCGGCTCGGGCGGCGCATTGGGTTTTGATCTGCTTGCCGCTCAAGCTGTTCTGAATTTGAAAGAAAATTATCCGCAGATAAGGCTGATCCTTGTTCTGCCGTGCGCCGATCAGACAAAATTTTGGAGCAAAAGCGAAATTGATTATTTTGAAAAGGTCAAAAGCCAAGCTGACAAGGCTGTTTGCCTATCAGAAAAATATTATTCGGGCTGTATGCACAAAAGAAACCGCCATCTTGTTGACAACAGCAGTGTTTGCATAAGCTATTTAAGAAAACATTCGGGCGGGACATATTATACTGTTGAATACGCAAAAACGCAAAAAATAGAAATAATTGCTATTTAAAAACATTCTATCATTTTTGACTTTACCAAATATTTGTATAGAATTTTCGGAAAAATCTTGACAAATTTTTTGGATATGATATTATAAAGGTACATCCATTGGGGAGTAGCTATAGGATTTTTCCTATCTGCTGTCACCACCCGCTTTAAAGGCTTGAGATATTGAGTCGTTTTCAGCTGGCAGCAGACCGATGCGATTTTTCGTGTTTGATGCAAGACCTTTGGCAGACGATAAGTCTGTCAAAGGTTTTTTGTTACAAAAAAGGAGGTCATTTTTTGAAGTATTATCTTGAAAATGCAAAAGAGGTTCTTTCGCAGACTCAAAGCTCCGAAAAAGGCTTAAGCTCTGCCGAAGCGGCAAAGCGACTTGAGAAAAACGGTAAAAACAAGCTCAAGGAAGCCGAAAAGGAAGGTCTGTTTAAGAAGTTTATCAACTCTCTTGCCGATCCGATGATCATTATGCTTCTTGTTGCGGCTGCCATTCAGGGCGTTGTCGCAGTTATCGAAGCCGGCGGAAAGCCGACGGTTCGTGACTTTGCCGATGTTCTCGTTATCCTCGTCGTTGTTATCATCAACACAATAATGGGTCTCGTTCAGGAGAGCAAGGCGGAAGCGGCGATGGACGCTCTCATGCAAATGACGGCGGCAACGTCAAAGGTTCTTCGTGACGGCGAGGTTGTTGTTCTCAAGAGCGAGGACATCGTTGTCGGCGATATCGTTCTCTTTGAAGCGGGCGACGCTGTTCCTGCCGACTGCCGCGTACTTGAATCACATTCAATGAAGGTCGAAGAAGCGGCGCTGACGGGCGAATCCGTTCCCGTTACGAAAATGGTTGACGTTCTCATGCTCAAGGACAGTTCAAAGGACGTTGCCCTCGGTGACAGAAAGAACATGCTTTACAGCGGTTCGACAATCGTTTACGGCCGCGGCAAGGCTGTTGTCACAGGCACGGGCATGAACACCGAAATGGGTAAGATCGCCGACGCTCTCAGCACGGCGGAGAAAGAGGAAACTCCGCTCCAGAAGAAGATGGGCGAGCTTTCACATTTCCTCACAAAGCTTGTCATAGGCATCAGCGTTCTCGTTTTCGTTGTCGGTGTTGTTGAAACACTTGTACTTTCCAACGAGCCGTTCACATGGAAGCTTCTCGGCGAATCTTCACTTAATACATTCATTGCGGCTATCGCACTTGCCGTTGCCGCTATCCCTGAGGGACTTCCCGCAGTTGTTACGATCATTCTTTCGATCGGCGTTACCGCTATGAGTAAGCGTCAGGCTCTCATCAGAAAGCTGACCGCTGTTGAAACACTCGGCTGTACGCAGATCATCTGCTCTGATAAAACAGGTACGCTCACACAGAACAAGATGACTGTTGTTGACCATTACGGCGAGGATGAACAGCTTCTTGCAAAGGCAATGGCTCTCTGCTGTGACGCTGAAATCGATGCAAACGGCAAGGTTACGGGTGAGCCGACCGAGGCGGCACTCGTTGCATATGCAAATTCGCTCAGCATGCACAAGAGCGACCTTGTTGCCGCTATGCCGCGTATCGGTGAAGCTCCGTTCGACTCGGGCAGAAAGATGATGTCAACAGTTCATCAGTCGGCTGACGGAATCGTTCAGTACACAAAGGGCGCACCCGATGAAATTCTCAAAAAATGTAAATTTGCACTTGTCGGCGGCAAGATTGTTGAGATTACGGACGATATCAAGTCCGCCGCACTCAAGGACAACAAGAGAATGGCTGATAAGGCTCTCAGAGTTCTTGCCTGCGCATATAAAAATTATGATTCCGCTCCTACGGACTTCGCTCCCGAAGCACTTGAAAACGACCTTATCTTTATCGGTCTTACAGGCATGATCGACCCGGTTCGTCCCGAGGTTAAGGCAGCTATCGACGAGTGCCGTCAGGCAGGTATCCGCCCCGTCATGATTACGGGCGACCATAAGGATACGGCTGTTGCTATCGGTAAGGAGCTCGGCATTATCACGGACGCTTCGCAGGCTATCATGGGCGCAGAACTCGATAAGTTCAGCGACGAGGAGCTCAAAGAGGAAGTTACAAAGTATTCTGTTTATGCCCGTGTTCAGCCGGAGCATAAGACGCGAATCGTCAAGGCTTGGAAGGCTCGCGGAATGGTAACGGCTATGACAGGCGACGGTGTCAACGATGCTCCGTCGATCAAGGCGGCAGATATCGGTATCGGAATGGGCATCACGGGTACTGACGTTACAAAGGGTACTTCCGACATGGTTCTTGCTGACGATAACTTTGCAACCATCGTCAACGCCGTTGAAGAGGGCCGTAAGATTTACGATAACGTTCTTAAGGTTCTCCAGTTCCAGCTTTCAACAAACCTCAGTGAAGTTATCATCATGTTCATCGCTTCGATTCTTCACTTCACAATTCTTTCACCCGTACATCTTCTTTGGATCAACATGGTTACGGACTCGCTCCCGGGTCTTGCTCTCGGTATGGAAAAAGCTGAGGGTGACATCATGAGAAGACGTCCGCGCCCGACAACGGACGGTATCTTTTCAAACGGTGCCGGTGTTGACATGGTATGGCAGGGAATTTACCTTGCAATCATCGAAATCGCCGCATACGTCATCGGATATTGGCTTGAACCCATCGGCGGTGGAGCGCACAGCCTTGCAGGCTTCTTCAGCGGTGAAGAATGTGTCAACGCAATGGCAATGGCATTCCTCACAGTCAACTTTGCCGAAATGATGTGCGCGATCAACATGCGCTCGCGTCAGGCTTCGATCTTCTCGGCTGACATGATGAAGAAAATGAACTGGTGGCTTGTAGGCGCATTCTTTGCGACAACGGCAATGACTCTTGCCGCTATCTATGTCCCGGGTCTTTGTACAGTATTCGGAATTGAGCCGGGTACATTCAGTACGGAAGAGCTTCTTATTTCCTTCGGTCTTGCACTTTCAACGGTTCCTGCATTTGAAATAGGCAAGGCGATCAGACGAGCAGTCAACAAAAAGAAGGAAGCATAAATTCTAATAATAAACGAACCGCCGACGAGCAATCATCGGCGGTTTTTTATCTGATTATTCTTCATCGGTTTCTTCAATTTCACTCAACTCTTCCCAATCCTCCAGGTTTCCGCAGCGTTTTCGATAGAAATGTCCGCCGTCAACCGCAACTGCACCGCATTTGCAGAACTTGAAATCATGAACGCTTTCGCTTTCGATGACATCTCCGCACTTCTTACATCTGATCATGTTTCGAATAATCTTTTCCATTATATTCTCCCCTTATTTTTTCGCCGTGAAGAAAAGGCGCGGCATTTTGAGTATGATTTTTCCGTTATCCCTGTGAGGAAAATTCTCTGAAATAATTTCAGTCAGGTCTGCAAGAAATTCAGGCCGTTCCTCCTCCGAGAGCATGTTGAGATACGGACGCAAGCCGCTTCCCTTGTACCATTCGATCACACCATTGTGCGAATCAACCGTATGATAATAGGTTGTCTCCCAAATGTTGAAATCATCGCTGAGCCTGCCGAGAATGTCGTAATAATCCTCGGGCAGAAGATTGTGGAAATTGTGTATCGAAGCAAGCTTTTTCCATTCGACCGTGTGAACGAGCAAGTTCAAAAGCCGATAGAACGGAGCCTTTTGAATATACGGAATCTGAACGGCAAGCATGCCGCCGTCGCTGAGCTTATCAAAAATCGCAGAAATCAGCGACTCATGGTCGGGAATCCAGTGAATACAAGCGTTTGAAAAAATGAGGTCAAATTTTCCGTCGAGCTTATCAAGATCATCGGGCATACAGCTCTGCTCAAAATTAAGCTCGGGATAGGTCGCCCGTGCCTTTTTCAGCATATCCTCCGAAAAATCCACACCGAGAATGTCGGCATTCGGGAACTGCTCGGCAAGCCTGTGAGTGCTGTTTCCGGGACCGCAGCCGATGTCAAGTATTCGCTTCGGGTTCGTATCAGCAATGCGTTTTACAAGGTCTATTGACGGCTGAGTACGCTCGGCACCGAATTTCATATATTGATTTGAGTTCCAGTCGGACATAATTATCCCTCCCTGTATTTTTTCTTTATTATACTCCCCTATTTAATTTTTTCAAGTAGCCGACATTGTTTTTTTACTCACATTTTGATATAATATTTTTGAAAAAATCCGAAAAGGTGACACTATGAAAACGATTGCAAAAATACACACGGATTTCCCGACGAAATTCGGAATTCCGAGACAGAGCGGACTTGTTGAGGAGCTGAAAGGCAGAATTGTTTTTGAGCTGGAATTCCGCAGTCCCGACGCAATAAGAGGTCTCGACGGTTTCTCGCATATTTGGCTTCTGTGGAAGTTCAACACCCCTGCCGAAAATCATTCGCTGACCGTTCGTCCGCCCAAGCTCGGCGGCAATGTCAGAATGGGCGTTTTTGCTACCCGCTCCCCTTTTCGCCCTAACAATATAGGGCTCTCCTGCGTAAAGCTTGAAAAAATCGACGGCACAGATCTGATAGTTTCGGGCGCCGATTTGATGGACGGAACGGAGCTTGTCGATATCAAGCCGTATGTGCCGTATGCAGACTGTCACCCCGACGCTGTCGGCGGATTCTCAAAGGACGGCAGCGAGCGTTTGCAGGTTGTTATCCCCGATGACCTTTTATCCGTATTTCCCGAAAGCAAGCGGTCTGCACTTATTAAAGTCTTGGAGCTTGACCCGAGACCTCAATATCAGGACGACCCCGAAAGACTTTACGGCTTCGGCTTTGCGGGATATGAAATCAGATTTACGGTTGATAACGGTGTTCTTTCCGTAAAAGAAATTGAAAAGTTCACAAGTTGTTAAAAAAATGTCACAATTTCCGCAAAATTTAAGTTTATAATATAATTAAAGCGTGGGTAAACGTTACCGCAAGGTGACCGAAACACGCCGAAAAGATAAATCAACCGCCGAAAAAGCGGTTATTAAGGAGAGTGTAATTCCATGAACAGATTTGTACTTAACGAAACTTCTTACCATGGCGCAGGCGCTATCAATGCTATCCCCGATGAAGTAAAGGGCAGAGGCTTTAAGAAGGTTATGGTTGCTTCCGACCCCGATCTTGTAAAGTTCGGCGTATCGAAGAAGGTTACAGATGTTCTTGAAAGCGCGGGAATCGAATACGAATTATTTACCGACATCAAGCCGAATCCGACCATCCAGAATGTTCAGGCAGGCGTTGCCAAGTTCAAGGAGATCGGCGCAGACTGCATCGTAGCAATCGGCGGCGGTTCATCAATGGATACGGCAAAGGCAGTCGGCATTATCATTGCCAACCCTGAGTTCGCAGATGTTCGTTCTCTCGAGGGCGTTGCTCCGACAAAGAACAAGTGCGTTCCCATCATCGCAGTTCCCACCACGGCAGGTACAGCCGCCGAGGTTACTATCAACTATGTTATCACCGACGCCGAGAAGAACCGCAAGATGGTTTGCGTTGACGTTCATGATATCCCCGTTGTTGCAGTCGTCGATCCCGACATGATGTCATCAATGCCGAAGGGTCTCACCGCCGCAACAGGTATGGATGCTCTTACTCATGCTATTGAGGGCTACATCACAAAGGGCGCATGGGCACTTTCCGATATGTTCCACCTCAAGGCAATCGAGATCATCTCCAAGAACCTCAGAGGTGCTGTTGAGAACACCGCAGATGGCAGAGAGGGAATGGCTCTCGGTCAGTATGTTGCAGGTATGGGCTTCTCAAATGTAGGTCTCGGCATCGTTCACTCAATGGCTCATCCGCTCGGTGCACTTTATGACACACCGCACGGCGTTGCAAACGCAATTCTCCTCCCGACCGTTATGGAGTACAACGCTCCCGCAACAGGCGACAAATACCGCGATATCGCAAAGGCTATGGGCGTTGAGGGCACAGAGGACATGAGCATTGAAGAGGCTCGCAAGGCAGCTATTGACGCAGTAAAGCAGCTTTCACACGACGTAGGAATCCCCGCAGACCTCAAGGAGATCGTAAAGGAAGAGGATATCCCGTTCCTTGCACAGTCAGCTTATGACGATGCTTGCCGCCCGGGCAATCCGAGAGATACAAGCGTTGAAGAGATCACAGCTCTTTACAAAAAGCTTATTTGATTGTATAATTGAATAAAGGTAATCCGTCGGGCTTTACCCGACGGATTTTTTTCGGAATCAGCCTGTAAAAAACAAGCCGAGTCTCACCTACAAATAATGTCATCAACTTGAATTTTGTCAAGCAGAAGAAATTTTCCAAGGCTTCCCCTTGAGGGGAAGGCTGTAAAATAACACCTATTCTTAATTTAAAGTTGATAACATGTTATGAAGGGAAGCCTGTCAATCTCATCTATCGGGAGGGTATCACATGGAAACGCAAAAGAAAACCTTAACGGTGTTCACACCTGCGTACAACAGAGCCTACACAATTCACAAATGCTACGAAAGTCTGCGCCGTCAGACCTTAAAGGATTTCGTGTGGCTTGTTGTTGACGACGGCTCGACCGACAACACCGCCGAGCTTATAAAGCAGTGGCAGACCGTACCCGACAACGGATTTGAAATTAAATATGTCTACAAGGAAAACGGCGGCATGCACACGGCGCACAACACCGCCTATGAAAATATTGACACCGAGCTGAACACCTGCATTGACTCCGACGATTACATGACCGACGATGCGGTTGAAAAAATCGTGAACTGCTGGAAAAAATACGGCAGTGACAAATATGCGGGAATCCTTGCACTCGATATTTTTGATAACGGCAAGGTAATCGGCAAGGAGCTTGAAACCGACCGATTCGACACGACGTTTTATTCCTACTATCAGCGCGGCGGACGAGGTGACAAAAAAATAATCTACCGCACCGACATAATGAAAAACTATCCCCCCTATCCCACCTTTCCCGGTGAAAAATATGTTCCTCTTTCATACAAATACACGCTCGCCGACCTTGATTACACGCTGATAATCATGAACGAGCCCGTTTGCGTGGTCGAATATATGGCAGACGGTTCAAGCACGAATATGTACCGTCAGTACCTCAAAAATCCGCAGGGCTTTGCGTTTTTGAGAAAATTTGATATGACGGCTTTCCCTCAGCCCAAGGACATTGTAAGAAACTGTATTCACTATGTTTCAAGCTCGATTCTGATGAAAAACAAGCACTTTGTTTCGGAATCTCCGAGAAAATTTTTAACCGTACTCGCTATTCCGTTCGGGGCGGCGCTGACGGTATTCATCAAATATAAATCCAAGGACTACATGAAGGTCGAAGGATTTAATAAATAATTCAATTAACGGTTGCAAAACTATTGACAAACTTAATATAAGGTATATAATAGCACTGTTCAGAGTAGACAGATGAGCGTTAAGTGCCGGCGGAACGGGGAGTTGTCCGTCGGACGAAAAGATTTCTTGCGGTTCTTCTGTCGCATCCCGCTGAGTAATAATGCGACTTTTGGCCTCCTTATTATTCAAAACGGGTAATAAGGAGGTTTTATTTATGAACACAAAAAAGAAAAATGTAACAAAACAAATCTGCGTTCTCGCCCTGCTGACAGCGGCAGGCGTGGTGCTCGGCAGGCTGGTTCCCGTGGTCAATCTTTGGAACACGAAAATTGAATTTGCGTTCGTTGCCGTTATGCTCGCCGCCTGCATCTCAGGACCTATCGGCGGAGCGGTCGTTGGTGCGCTCGTTGACTTCATCGGAGCCATACTCATGCCGACGGGTGCATATTTCCCGGGCTTCACCGTCACTGCGGCGATAACAGGACTGGTTTTCGGTCTGCTTCTTTACAAGAAATGCAATTTCCCGAGAATCGTCATTGCCGTGCTTTCAACTCAGCTTGTTTGCGGTCTGCTTCTCAACACGCTGTTCATTTCGATTCTTTACACCAAGGCGTTCACCGCCCTGCTCGCAACGAGAGCGATACAGTTCGTCGTGATGAGCGTTGTCGAAATAGTCTTTGCGGAGCTTGCGCTTGACCGTGCAAAGCTGTTGCAGAAGGTCAGGCTCACGGCTTAATCTGTCGTCTCCTGCGGTGTTTCCTCCGTTTCAAAAGGCACACGCTTTCCGATGTTTTCGAAGCACTGATATTCGCCTTTTACCGTGCCGTTTTCAATTACAATCTTTTGTGAAACAATTTGTGCATGAAGCGTATCACGGTAGCTTTTCAGCGCATAGTCATTGAGCGCCGAAAGCTCGGAATAGCCTTTATCCGCCGTTTTATTTTCTTTCTGAAAATCGGTATACTGAGTGTAAAAAATTCCGAACGGCATTCTTACCCCGTGAATGTAAAGCCATGACTTGTGGCGATAAACAATATCGGAATCATGCTTTTTTGAAAGCGAAAGCTCCCTACCGAGAAAATAGAGCGAATACACCTTTTGCGTTTTTGGCTCCAATTCAACAAAATTATTTTCAATCGGAACGCTGACGTTTATTTTTGTCCTTGCGACAACATAGCCGTCAGCGTCGTTAAATACTGACATTCCGCTTCTGACATGGCTTATTCCGCTGACGAGCAGACTTCCCTCCATGACGGTCTGACCGCCCTTGACCGCCGCCGCACCCTTGTACGGCTCGATGATTTCAACCTGACCGTCCTTGCGAGCGACTATATTCGAGGTGCCATAGTATTTTTCAAGGCTCGGTCTGTGCAGGGCTTCCCTAACCTCGATTTCGGCAACCGAGCCGTCAATATTTATCGACGCCCATGAAAGCTCGCCGATACTCAGAACCGCATCCGAATTGATATCGCTTGCGTCAAATTTATTTTTTCTAACGCCTATTCTCAGTCCCGCATCCGCAAACACCTCGACAATTTTTTCATCGTCAACAGTCGTGTTTCCGTTTATATTTATAACCCAGATGCGATTTGACATCAGCGATAGTATCAGCAAAACAACAAAAAATCCGACAAAAAGTCCGCTGTGGCTTTCATACCGCCGAATCATAAACGGCAAGCCGAATTTTCTTTTTATACGCACCTTCATGCCGCTCGCCGTAGCGGCTTTTCTTATTTGCCTGTATCCGTCAACCGTCGTGCGTGCGGTCAGCCCGTTCGGGTTTCTTCTTATTGCCCAGAGCTGAATCCCCTGCGCCGTGCAGACATTTATAAATCTTTCCGCGAAGCCGCCGTTTGCCGAAAAAAATACACAGCCGAAAATAAAATGAAAAATATTAAATATCATGCCGTTCCCTCATTCGCAGAATTCCATTGAGATAATCGTGCCCTCGATCATTGCCTGCTCAAGGGAAAGCGATTTGATCGTCAGATCATATCCTGTGAATTTCACGCTGTTTTTTCCAAGATTCAGCTTAATTACCGTGTCGTCATATTCCATGACGCTTTTGCATCCGTCAACCATTGCACAGCAGTTTGAAATCAGCTCAATGTGACTGCAATTTCTCAAAACATCCTCGGGCAGCTCCAGCCTTTCGCAAATTCTGTGCGCTAAAGGAGTGTTGTATTGCTTTCGGTCTCTCGGCGTCATAGTTATCACCCTATCATAAAACAAAGTTTTTTCCTCATATAATTTTACGGGTGATCTCCTTGAATAATTACAGAAAACTGATTTTTCCTTTGAGCGTCTCAGTCGGATTTATAATTTTGTTTTTCTCCGACCCGTCCGCCATGGTTGAGGGCGTAAGAAACGGACTATACCTGTGCGGAGAAACGGTTATCCCGTCTCTTTTTCCGTTTATGATACTTTCCGATTTTACAGTACGCTCAGGGCTTGGCAATGCCGTCGGTAAATTTTTCTCCCCCGTAACCGAAAAGGTGTTTGCCCTCCCGGGCTGTTCGGCATGTGCAATTTTCATGAGCCTTGTCGGCGGCTTCCCCGTCGGCGCAAAGATGATCTCTCAGCTTTTTGAAAACAATTCCGTTTCAGCCGAACAGGCGAAAAGAATGATGCGGTTCTGTGTCAATTCAGGTCCCGCATTTGTTATCGGAGCCGTCGGAGCAACCATGCTCTCAAGCAAAAAAATCGGAATTATTCTCTTTGTCTCGCAAACGGTTTCTTCCCTGATCATCGGAATTGCTTCGGGTATTTTTTCAAGGAAAAACAATAAATCAGCCTCCGCGCCGCATTCCCCAATAGATGCCTCCGTCCTTACCGAATCCGTTTCCTGCGCGACGGAAGCGATGCTGAATACCTGCGCATGGATTCTTCTTTTTTCTTCGGTCGTTTCTTTTCTTAACAGGCTCGCCGAGCTTCATCCCGTTTTTAACACAGCCGTATTATTATCCGAGGTCACAAGCGGCTGTGCCTTTGCCGCCCGTCATCTTCCCGTTTACTTGATCGCCCCTGTCATCTGCTGGTCAGGCTTCGCCGTTCATATGCAGCTTTTGCCTTATATTAAAAAAATCGGTATTTCCCTTCCCGAGTTCTGGCTTTCAAGGGCGGTCAACAGCCTTCTTTCTCTGCCTGTTGCGTTTATTCTTTTTAAAATTTTTCCGTGCGAATCGCAGGTTTTTTCGAGCTTTTCCGATGTTGTTGTAAAGCCGTATTCAGTCTCCGTTCCCGCATCCGTTGCCATGCTTATTCTCGGTGCATTCACAATAATCGATCTTAAGCAGCCGCTGATGGGCAAAAAGCGCGGGCTTTGACAGAATATTTGCGTTTTCGACTATTCAGCCTTACTAAACCTTGCAACAGCAAAAAAAATATGATACAATTATTTTATTAAGGCAATTTATACGGTATTGCCTTTTATCTCATTTTGAGAGGACTGATAAAATGAAGAAAAAGCTTGTCAATTCAGACGGTATCACTCCCGCATGCAGACTTTGCTCTCACGGCATGATTGCGGCGGACGGCGACTGCGTTCTCTGCGTAAAAACAGGCATAAGACAGCTCGATTCATCATGCCGAAGCTTTAAATATGACCCGCTCAAAAGAGTGCCGAAGAAAAATATCGGCATCGGCAATTTTACCGAAGAGGACTTTAAGCTGTAAACGGAGGATATTTCATGATAGTTATTGCACCCGATTCATATAAAGGAACAATGTCGGCGACCGAGGTTTGCGAAATAATCAGATCAGAATTTCTTAAAATAAATCCCTCCGAGACAATCAAATGCTTTCCCATTGCCGACGGCGGCGAGGGAACGGTTGATGCCATGCTTTTTAACGGCGGCGATAGGCTCTCCGTAAACGTCAAGGGTCCCCTCTTTGAAGAAACAGAAGCATTTTACGGAATTCTCCCTAACGGCACCGCTGTTATCGAAATGGCGGCGGCAAGCGGTTTGCCGATGGTCGGCGACCGAAAAAATCCGATGCTGACAACTACCTACGGCACGGGTCAGCTGATCAGGGATGCTTTGGATAAAGGCTGTAAAAAAATACTCATCGGTCTCGGCGGCAGTGCAACTAATGACGGCGGAATAGGCTGTGCGGCGGCACTCGGTGCTGAATTTTTCGATAAAGACGGTAATTCTGTTTCGCCCAACGGTGCAGGTCTTTCTGAAATATCAGAGATAAACCTTTCAAGCCTCGATAAACGTCTTGCCGAGGTTGACATTGAGGCTCTTTGCGATGTTGTCAGTCCGCTTTACGGTGAAAAGGGTGCGGCTTATATCTTTGCTCCGCAAAAGGGCGCAGACAGCGACATGGTAATAAAGCTTGATAACGGGCTGAAAAATCTTGCGGCAATCACCGAAAAGGCGATTGGCAAAGACAATTCGCAGGTTGACGGAGCAGGAGCGGCAGGCGGACTTGGCTTCGGTCTTGTCAGCTTCCTCGGCGCAAAGCTTGTCAAGGGTGCGCCGACGGTGCTCAAGGCAACAGGATTTGAAAATGCCGCCCAAAATGCCGACCTTGTTATTACGGGTGAGGGCTGTATGGATAATCAATCTCTTCTCGGGAAAGCCCCTGCCGCGGTTGCTTCACTTTCGGGCAATACTCCTGTTGTTGCAATCGTCGGAATGAGTAAGGTAACCGACATGAGCGGCTCGAATATCCGCAAAATCTATGTCACCGATCACGGCGAAAGAACCTTTGAGCAGGTGCTCAAAGAGTGCCGCGATGACCTTTCAGCGACAGCCCACAGGGTTGCCGAGGACTTTTTCAACAACGCGATTTGAAAATTTTCAACAGTTTCCACAGATTTTTCCACACTTTTTGTTTAATTTCCCGTTTTTTAGTGATATTTCAGAAAAATGACGCTGTGGAAAATAATTTTCCACACAGTTTTCAACAAGTATAAAATAAAGGATGATCTAATGACTACCAAGAGGAATTGTAATATTGAGATTTTAAGATTTATTTTCTGTCTGTTTATTGTTCTCGTTCACTTTCAAGATTATATAAGAAACGGATACGGCACCACGGGGTATTTGGGCGTCGAATTTTTCTTTGCAGTTTCGGGAATCTTTCTCGGAAGAAAACTGAAGAAGGACAAGGATCAGCATAAAAATGAACCTCTTAACAAAACCTTGACCGCCTCTAACAAATATGTCCTTTCAAGAATCTCTTCAATTTATCCGTTCTATTTTACCGCGGTCATCTTTTTCTATATAGCCAAGGTTATATTCATGAATTTTTCGATTTTCAGCGGAGCTCTTTATTGCATAAGCGATTTTCTTTTTCTTCAGATTTTCGGCTTCCCGAGCATTTCATACACGGGCACATTATGGTTCCTAGCGGCGCTGTTTTTCAGCATTTATATTCTGTACCCGATCATCAGAAGGCACTATGATTTTTACATAAAATATATGTCGTTGCCGATAGTTCTTTTAAATACGGGGTATATTATAAGAACCTCGGGAGATTTCGCACCGCCGCCCTTCTTTAACGGATTTCTTCTTAATCCCGGAATACTCAGGGCAATCGCTATGATCACACTCGGTATATTGATCAATGAATTTTCAGACAGAATGAAAACCGTTAAATTCAGCAAATTCGGGCATTTTATTCTCACTGCCTCAGAATTAGTGTGTTATCTCTTTGTCTTTCTTTATATGACCTTTATAACGGATTCTTTCGACCTGCGCTTCGACTTTGTTCCCGTCATTTTTATTTGTTTGGGTCTGCTCCTGACAATCAGTGAACAGTCTTATTTTAACAATAAATTTAACAACCGTTTTTCACTGTTCCTCGGAAAAAGCAGTATGATCCTGTTTATGACTCACCATTACTGGGTTAGTAACATTTCGCTTTTTCAGAAGATCTTGTTTGAAAAGACAGGAATTGAAATTACAGGCAACGTACCCCTGATTATATTTGGATATCTATTATCCTTCTTATCGGGTGTGCTGGTTTACTTTATCGGCATTGCCGTCAGAAAAGCCTTTATTTTATTTAAAAACACAATGATAACCGCTAAAAATTAAATTGGATTTTTCCAAAAAACACTTGACAACATACGCTTCATAATGTATAATACATGCCTGTAAAGAAAAAAACTTTACAGGCATTTTTATGAGAGGACGAGTGAGATGAGTAAAAATCTTGACATAACCCTGTTGCTTGATTTTTACGGCGACCTGCTTACCGAAAAGCAGCGCACCTTCATCAGCTACTATTACAATGATGATCTCTCGCTTGCCGAAATTGCTGCTAACGAGGGCATAACCCGTCAGGGAGTGCGCGACGCCATTAAACGAGCCGAAAGCCAGCTTGTTAATATGGAAAACCGTCTCGGACTTGTTGCCCGATTTGAAAATATGAAGAGCGGTCTCGGTGAAATCATTGAGGTTTCCGATGAAATTGCCGAATACAACCGCAAAAACACCCTTTCCAAGGAGATCAATGACGCAACGGCGAAGATCAAGGCCGTGGCAGGCATGCTCCTCGCGGAGGATTATTCTTAAAACAAGGTGGTGTGCCGAATGGCATTTGACGGTCTTTCAGAAAGACTTGAAGCCGCTTTTCAGCGATTGAAAAGCAAGGGCTCGCTGACGGAAGCTGACGTTCGCAGTGCAATGCGCGAGGTTCGTCTGGCTTTGCTCGAAGCGGATGTAAACTATAAGGTTGCCAAGGACTTTACCGAAAAGGTCACCAAGAGAGCCGTCGGAGAGCAGGTTATGGAAAGCCTTACTCCTGCTCAGATGGTTATTAAAATTGTCAACGAAGAGCTTACCGAGCTTATGGGCGGAACTAAAGCCCGCCTCGCGGTCGCCAATCATCCCCCGACAGTCGTTATGATGTGCGGCCTTCAGGGTTCAGGTAAAACTACTCACAGCGCAAAAATTGCTTTGATGCTCAAGAATGAGGGTCACAGGCCGCTCCTTGCCGCCTGCGATATCTACCGTCCCGCCGCTATCAAGCAGTTACAGGTTGTCGGTGAAAGCATCGGCGTTCCCGTTTTTGAAATGGGTCAGACAAATCCCGTTGAGATTGCCAAGGAAGCTATCAAGCTTGCCAAGGATCACGGATATGACTATGTTTTTCTCGACACGGCAGGCCGTCTGCACATTGATGAGGAGCTTATGACCGAGCTGAAGAACATCAAAGCTGAGGTCAAGCCGCATGAGATTCTGCTCGTCGTCGATGCAATGACAGGTCAGGATGCAGTCAACGTTGCGACATCATTTAACGATGCGCTTGGCATTGACGGTATCGTGCTTACAAAGCTCGACGGCGATACTCGAGGCGGTGCGGCGCTTTCCACAAGAGCCGTTACGGGCAAGCCGATCAAGTTTGTCGGCGTAGGTGAAAAGCTCACCGATCTTGACACCTTCCACCCCGACCGAATGGCTTCGAGAATTCTCGGCATGGGCGATATGCTTTCACTCATCGAAAAGGCAGAAATGGCTCTTGACGAGAAGAAGGCGATGGAGCTTGAAAAGAGACTCAAGCAAAACAAGTTCGACATGAACGACCTGCTTGATCAGCTGGCACAGATTCGCCGCATGGGTTCGATCAAGGACACTCTTTCACTTATCCCGGGTGTTGAGAAGCAGATCAAGGACGTTGATATTGACGAGCGTCAGTTCGACCGAGTTCGTGCGATAATTGAGTCCATGACACCGCAGGAGCGCGAGAAGCCCGAGATAATCAATCCTTCCCGCAAAAAGAGAATCGCCGCCGGCTCGGGTCAGGACGTCGAAGCTGTCAACAGACTTCTCACCCAGCATAAGCAGATGCAAAAGATGTTCAAACAGATGAACGGCAAGGGCAAAAGGCGCAGAAGAGGCCGCCCCGACCTTTCACAGCTCAAGGGCTTTAACATTTAAGGCAGTTAAGCTTTCAAACACGCACTCATCACTTGCGTGATTGATATATTATTTAATATTTTATTTTTGGAGGAATTTTACAATGGTTAAAATCAGACTTCGCCGTATGGGCGCAAAGAAGGCACCTTTCTATCGTGTTGTTGTTGCGGATTCAAAGTATCCCCGTGACGGCAGATTCATCGAGGAAATCGGCACATACGATCCGATGAAGAATCCTGCTGAGATCAAGATCGACGCAGAAGCAGCTGCAAAGTGGCTTGCAAACGGCGCACAGCCGACAGATACTGTTAAGGATCTTCTCAAGAAGAGCGGTATCGTTAAATAATCAAACGAGGTAACAATGATGAACGAATTATTGGTACAGATCGCAAAGGGTCTTGTAAGCGATCCCGATGCAGTAAACGTAACCGTTGACGATATTGACGAAGACGGTGTTACCGTTTACCATCTTCATGTTGCGGCTGACGATATGGGTCGTGTTATCGGCAAGCAGGGCAGAATCGCCAAGGCTATCCGCACCGTCATGCGTTCGGCAGCTAACAGAAACGATCAAAAAATTTCAGTAGAAATCGACTGATTATCCAAAACAAAAACCGTCGGAAATTCCGACGGTTTAATTTTTTTGAGCAATCATTAAATAACCTAAGAAATATTTAATGATTACTGAACAAAATAAGCTTATCTTTCTTTGTCAGCTTAACCTCAATTGAGTTCAGGCCATTGCTAAACAGGTTGACCTCGCCGTTTGACTTAACATATCCCAACACTATAGACGGATTGGCAGTATCACACGAGGCATTGTAAACAGCTCTCACAAGTTCAAAGGCACTAGTTACACTTGGCACCTCATCAAAAAATGTTTTAACATTCTTTATGTATATTTCCTTGCTTTCATATATATTTTCTTCGTCATTCTGGTTCTCCGTGCACTCCTCATCGTAAGTCAAAATATCCTTATAGAAATTATAAAGAGCTTCCTTTTCGCCAATTTGCGTTATCATCTTGCTAATATATCTGTTGCTTATTACAACATTATCAACGCTGTAACTGTTTACAACATCATAATGTTTGGGATCAATTATTTCAACAATAACATCAATACATCCGATATCAAAGTCAGGATTTTTATGCCTCTTTTCATTTATTATATCTTGAACATAAACAAGATTTGCAAGCGCATTTGCATCAATGTCCTCGTTAAGAGCAGAGTCGTCGGACAGAATCAAAATACTGGTATCTTCTGTATTTTGAGATACAAAAGAATCAATTGTTGAACAAATCAGATCTTTATCATATATTTCTGCAGCAACAGTGTCTATGACAAACGGATAATTTTTATAATAATCCATTTTTTCAAGATGTTTTTCATCATCAACAACAATTACTCGAAGTATTTTTTTATCTGATTCCTTATAGCCCCATTCTGAATTAAAAGCCTTGAATCCGTTCATAATATCCAAACATCTGCTGTTGTGGCCCAGTATGATAATGTTCTTCTGTTCGATCCAATATTTTTTATTAAGAGAAACAGCATAATCTGATTCGCCTATCTCACATTCACGGTTTATATCCTCAAAAGAGTCCGCAGAAAAATAAAAATATGACTTGCCATCGTTTTCCCTTGTAGTGAGGGGTATTGCACAATCGTGGTTTTCCATATATTTTTTTATAAATTCACATTCATTCTTAACTTTGCGCTCTTCAGTAAAGAATGCCGCACCTTTATTCGAGAATAAATCTCGGTATACAATATTCAATTCAGGCATCAATGAAATTTGCGAAAGAATATGTCCGAGCGTTTGGTTCACCATAATCGGAACAATACTGCACTTGCCGTTCACTTGTTTATACTTAATAATTTTTTCAACCAAGTCCGCAGTCCAATCGTCTGTAACCTCAACAATTATTTTCTGGTTATCCGAAGAATACTCCGCAGCTGTAATATCGGCAACCTGCATAAGAGTTTTAATTGTCTGTGAGTTACCCTTTCCTTTTTGATCAAACTTCTCTATATGCTCAAATTTACACACCGTGTTATTTATATCGTTTCCGAGAATGATTATCATTTTTGCCTTTTCAAGGGAAATATCAAAAAGCTGTTTCGAAGAAAAAATATCTCCTTCGCGAACAATAACAGTTACTCTTTTTCTAAAGGAATTCTTTAATAAATAAAATGTTCTGCTAATAAAATTCATTTCGCTGCAATTATCTAAAATCGCCTTGTTTTCCTTGGCAATAGTATCAGACAATCTTTCATTTATTTCCCTTTCAACTTCTTTTTTTCGTGAATCAACAAGTACAACAACCTTCTGCTTATCTGCACAATATAGCAAATCGTTCACAATTTCTGAGGCTCTTGTGTTCCAATTTAAAATGACATTATGATCATACAAATTTAGTTTTCTCGTTCCCGAATTTGCGCTCTCAATAAAGCCCGAAATATAGTTAGTAACATAACCTATGACCGCACCTGTAAATGTTATCATTCCAATCAATACAATTGACAGACAAATAATAACAATTGCAACGCCTGAGGTTCCTATATCCTCAATTACATATTGAATACAGCCTGCATCAAGTATCATCGTGATTGTACAATAAACCGCCTCAAAGAAACTCATTTTCTCAGTTCCAGAAACAGCAAAATTGCTAATAATTATCGCCGCAACCATAAAAAATATGATATTAAAAATGAATATCGATATAAATACCATTCTTCCCGGATTTTTTACAAGCTGAATATTAATATATTCCTTAATCTTTTTCATAAATCTGTCTTCCTTTTAAATTTTAGTCATCATCATTTATTTTATTTTCCTCGGGAACCTTGTCATAAGTTACTAAACAGTTATGAGTCTTGGCCAGATCATTTCTTCCTTTTTTATCTGTTGTACCTCCGTAGATATAGCCTTCCGATCGAACAAATGCATTCCATCTGCGATGTTCAAGAACTCGTAGATTTTCGCGTGCCTCTGCCGATCTTTCATCAGCGGGTTTATCAATTTCTGCCATTCCACACAACTTCTTCATTTTTCTGTGTATAACTCGAGCTGTTGAAGATCTGTAATTATAATCATAGCGCCAAAAATCTTCTTCCCTGTCTTTAGCATATTTCAGATGAAGTTTTTTTGCTTGTTCCTCAACCTCTGAATTTAATATTACCTCATCGGAATATTGGGACTCTATATCACCGATAAAATCGATATTGTATTCCTGTTTTTTAAAGTTTTTAATTCCACCCAAAAGTTTTTTTACATCCGAATTATAAATTATTGTTTGAATCACGGGTGAAATATTCATTCTTTCAAACAGACTTCTAAGTTTAACAGAAACCGATAAATTCTTTTCATCATCTCCAAGAGCAACAAATACATATGTCGTTTTACATAATTTAGAAATAAAACTATCAAAAGAAATTGTATCTGCATCCATTGATGAATGTATTGCAAGTGAATATTTTGACTCGGTCGGAATATTATTATCGCTGTATTTTACAAGTTCAGGGCATTGAGAAGTAAACTTTTCTTCCGCAAGCTCATCCTTGTCAAATGAATCTATTTTTACGCTATATCCATCCATCTGACAAAACCACGTCAGAGCCTTTGTCATTTCGGTTCCGTGCAATCCCATGCCAACAACAACTGCGTTAATCTGTTTACCTTCTCTGTTTTCCGAAGACAAAGCAGATTGAAAAATGTTTTCATAACCTGTTTCATACAGATTATAATAAATCAAAGATTGGACTTCGTTTACTCGCCTTATTTTCATTCCCTTCGACTCATTTGTGCCAATATCTTTATATGCATTGACAAGATAAATTTCCGACTCACTTTGTGTCGAAAAGAAAAACACGGTAAAATTCTCATAGTTCTTATATTTTTCATATAATTTTAGAACCTGAACAATGTTTTCGGAATTATTCTCGCTCAACACAAAAAGCTTTACGTTATCTTTTTTTCTTCTATCAAAAAAATCAATTGCCGTAATATCCTTTTTAAAGCAGGCAGCGCGAAGCTTCTTCGCCCTTTCAATCAATTCATAGTCCTTTTCTTCGTTTTCAAAAACATCCGTAAATGCAATGAATGTTTTTTTAGGTTTTTTTCTGTAGAAGCTTTTGGCAAGAGCTATCGATTTATCATTTAGCTCAGAGAAAACATAAATCTCTGATTTATGATTCAAAATAGCTTTGTTACATATCCACTTTCTATAAGCAGAAACATCTTTGAAAAATGATAATAGAAATCCAAACGTAAGTATCGGTGCCAAGACAAACAATACCGCAAACAGCGCAACATAAATTTTGACAATCCATGGTGAAACGCTATTGGGCAAATTTGAAGTAATAAAATCAAAGTCACCGTCAACAACGAAAAGCCTAATCATGTTATGTATTGAAATCAATACGGTTTCAAATATTCCGCAATCAGATGATTTGAACTTAACCGTATAAATCGGAATAAACATAATTATTGTTGATAACACCACGCCGATAAATAAGCACTTTGATGAATCAATAACTCTGCCTGGCTTGTATCCCGTTTTTCTAAGTTTAAGCGCCGCAATTATGCAGATTAATAAAATCAAGGCTGACGCAATCAGTGAAAAAAGCATACTTCCTCCTCTTCTAAATTAAAATAATTTGAATTCAAAACCGTATTCAGATATCCCCAATAGAAATTAATAATTGTCTTGTAAAGCATTACTTATGATATAAAACAAAAATCACCTGTCTTTTAATTCGGACAAGTGATTTTTCAAGTCAACAATTATTGCCAAATTACAATAATAATGAAGATAAAACTTCACTTTTACTTCCTCGCTACATATTATAATAATCAGCAAAAATTTTGTCAATATTTTATTTAATTTTTTATCAAAAAAGTTCTTAACTTGTTTAATGATATTATATTATGTTGAATACTGTTGAAAACATATTGAATTTATGTAAACCCATAATCAAAATCCGCACCTCAAAATGCTACGAGATGCGGACTTAAATCAATACTTTGCAAGATAGGTGTCGATTTCCCACTGGGAGATGCTGGTGCGGTAGCTGTCCCATTCGCGGCGCTTTGCTTCAATAAATTTTGTGTAAACATGCTCGCCGAGGGCTTCCTTAATGAATTCGCTCTTTTCAAACTCGTCAATAGCTTCCTCGAGAGTTCCGGGGAGAGACTCGATCTTAGCCGCCTTGCGCTCCTCAATGCTCATGTCGAAGATGTTCTTAACGGTTGACTCGGGAGGCATGTAGCCCTTTTCAATTCCGTCAAGACCTGCAAGCAGACAAAGTGCCATTTCAAGATACGGGTTGCAGGATGGGTCTGCGCTTCTCAGCTCGACTCTTGTGCCCTTGCCTCTTGCGGCAGGAACACGGACGAGCGCGGAACGGTTGGATGCCGACCATGCGATATAAACGGGAGCTTCGTATCCGGGAACCAATCTCTTGTATGAATTGACAAGCGGATTGTTGATAGCCGTTGTCGCTTTGATGTGCTTCATGATACCTGCAACGAAGTGGAGCGCCGTCTCGGAAAGTCCGTACTGACCGTTCGGGTCGCAGAAAACATTGTTGCCGTCCTTGTCAAAGAGGGACATGTTTGTGTGCATACCCGAGCCTGCGATGCCGTAAATCGGCTTCGGCATGAAGGTTGCGTAAAGATTGTGAAGCTGTGCGTACTTTTTAACAACATATTTAAATGTCATTACCTTATCGGCAACGGTGAGAACATCGCCGTACTTGAAGTCGATTTCATGCTGACCCTCGGCGCACTCATGGTGAGAAGCTTCTATCTCAAAGCCCATGTCCTCAAGAGCAACGCACATATCACGGCGGCAGTCTCCGCCGAGGTCAACGTTATCAAGATCAAAGTAGCCTGCCTTATCGTGAGTTTTGGTTGTCGGTCTGCCCTCATCATCCGTATGGAAAAGGAAGAATTCAAGCTCGGGTCCGACGTTGAATTTATATCCCATGTCATCGGCTTTTTTGATTGCACGCTTGAGCACATTTCTCGGGTCGCCGATAAAGGGCGTTCTGTCCGAGCAGTAAACGTCGCAGATGAGACGTGCCGTTTTGCCGTCGGAAAGATGGTTCCACGGGAGAACAACGAACGAATCGTAATCGGGATAAAGATACATATCCGACTCCTCAATACGAACAAAACCCTCAATGGAGGAGCCGTCGGTCATGCACTCATTGTCAAGAGCCTTTTCAAGCTGATTGACGGTGATTGCGACGTTTTTCATGCAGCCCAGAATATCCGTGAACTGAAGCCGCACGAATCTGACGTTTTGCTCTCTCGCCATTCTGAGAATGTCTTCTTTTGTGTACTTACCCATATTGATACCTCTCTCAAATAATAATTGCCTTAGTTCATTTCGTCGAGCGTCAAGCTGTAGCTCGGGAGGAAATCCTCCATGAAGCACTTAACCTCGGGCATGTCGAGTTCCTCAAGCCCCTTGAGGTTCGTTTTTGCCGCCTTGTCAAAGTCGTGATTGCCCGCCTTTGACTCCTCAACACATTTTGTGTAAGCGCAGATTTTATCCGCCGCCTTGACAAATTTCCAAAGCTGACGGTCGGCTTCTTGCTTGATAAAAAACGGCTTGTATTCCTCGCGGATATCCTCGGGAATCATCTCCAAAAGTGCCTTGCAGGCATCGTCCTCGACGCAGTTGTAAGCCTCGCGGATCTGCTTGCTGTAATACTTGACAGGAGTCGGCATATCGCCCGTGATGATTTCCGGCGCATCGTGAAAAACTCCGAGAACCGCCGCACGATCGGCATTGACATTGCCGCCGAAGCGCTTGTTGTGAATAACGGCAAGTGAGTGAGCCACGGTCGCGACCTCAAGCGAATGTTCGCTGATATTTTCCATATATGTGTTTCTCATCAATGCCCAGCGATTGATATATTTCATTCTTGAAAGCATTGCAAAAAAATGATAATTTTTGCCCATTAAAGCACCCTCTCTCGGCAACCGCCGCAAAAAAATCGGCGTCCATTGCCTTAATAAAAAAATTTTAACATACGGCGCAATCTTTTGCAAGGAAATTCTTTCTTTTTTCCTTTATATGTGATACAATCAATATATATTTATCGGATTGGGGAGGTTCATATGAATTTTATCGAAATAAACGATAACGGCACTGTTGAGGGCTTTTGTCTTGTAAAAAATCTTGAGGTTAAAAAGACCGCAAAGGGAATACCTTACCTTGACCTTATCCTGACGGACAACTCCGGTGAAATCGGAGCAAAGCTCTGGGACTATAAAGAAGAGATTTTCGGATTTATAAAGCAGAATTCACTGCTCAAGGTTCGCGGCTCTATCTCAATGTTCAACGATGCTCCGCAGATGCGCCTTGACAGGGTTCGTCTTGCGAACGAAAACGACGGCGTTCGCATTGAGGATTATGTTCCAAGTGCGGAATATAACGGCGAGGCAATGTATTCGGCGATAACCGATGTTGTCAACGATTTTGAAAATGCACAACTTAAAACGCTTGTTATGGCGGTGCTTGAGCAGAACAAGACGGCAATGCTCTATTGGCCGGCGGCGTTCAAGCTTCATCATGCTATCAGGGGCGGACTGCTCTATCATACGCTTTCAATTCTCAGAATGGCGCAGAGCATAGCCGAGATTTACCCCTCGGTTGAAAAGGATCTGCTTTTCTCAGGCGTTATCCTGCATGACGTTGCGAAAATCGGTGAATTTGAAGTCTCCGAAACGGGAATTGCTTCGGGCTACACTGTTGAGGGAACGCTCATAGGCCATCTCGTTAAGGGTGCAATGAATATTGAAAAAATCGGCGAGGAGCTCGGTACGGACAGAGAGCTGCTGACGCTCGTTGAGCACATGGTAATTTCTCACCACGGCGAGCCCGAATTCGGCGCGGCTGTCAGACCGATGTTCCTTGAAGCGGAAATTCTTGCACAGCTCGACCTGCTTGACGCAAGAATATATGAGATTTCGCAGGCGGTTTCCGAGGTTGAGTCGGGCGATTTCACGCCGAGACAGTGGGCGCTTGAAAACAGAAAGCTTTATAATCACGGACTTAAAGAAATCAAACCGAAAGCGGACTTGCTTTGAACGGAGGAGTAAGCATGAAAAAAATAATCAGTATTTTATTGGCAGTTGTTCTTTTTGTCGGCTGCACGTCGCTCGCCTTTGCAGAGAATGACAACACGATAAAGGGAACGCTGAACCTTGTTTCATTCAATGTTGACGGACTTCCCATTCCCGCGGCTCTTTCATCGACCAAGCGTGACCCAATCAAGGCGACCAAGCTTATCGCGAAGCAGATAAACGCCTCCGACTGCGACATTCTCAGCGCACAGGAGGATTTTAACCTCCATTCAATTCTTGAAAAAAATCTTGATATGGAATATGCAACGCTGACAAGCGGCGGAGTTGCAGTCGGCGACGGACTTAATTTCTTCTCAAAATATCCGATTTACAACGTCGGCAGAGTTCCGTGGAGAACGGCATACGGCGTGTATGACTGCGGCTCGGACGAGCTGACGCCGAAGGGTATACTCTATTGTACGGTTGAGATAGCCAACGGAGTCTTTATTGATGTTTACAATATTCATGCCGACGCATGGGAGGATGAAAAGTCCATGCTTGCAAAGGCAGATCAATTTGACCAGCTTATCGAGCTTGTCGAGGAACATTCGGGTACGGACAGGGCTGTTATTTTGACGGGTGATTTTAATACAAACTACACTGTTTTTCGTGCCGGATATCAGAACGGAACATATAAAATCGATCTTTGTCAAAAGCTCATCGACAACTTTGTCGGCAAGGGATTTAAGGACGCTTGGATCGAATATAATGTTGACGGAAACTATGACATTACCTATTCCGAGATGTGGGAGCGTTACGGATGTGACTATCAGAGAACATGGGATACGCTCGACCATGTTTACTACCGTGACGGCGCAGGCGTTTCGTTTGAATTGCTCGAAGCTGTTTACGACGATTTTGACTGCGACGAGATTTCATGGGACGGACATATTTCCGACCATGCGGCGGTCAGAACAAAGCTTGCCTACACCGTAAATCCCGACGAGGTCAAGCCGCTTGAAAGCAAGCAGACGGAGAGCTTTAACCTCGGCGAGTACATCGTGTCGGCGGTTAAAACAATTACAAAGGTGCTTTTCAAGGCGATTATCAATATCCCCGAGCTTATCAAAAACGGCATCGGCTGGATCAAATAAGGAGATTTTATGGATTGGACAGAAGTAAAAATTAACATTGACTCAAAGGACGTGGAAACGGCAGGCAACATTGCTCAGATGGTCGTTCCCTACGGAATTTATATCGAGGATTACAGCGACCTTGAACAGGCGGCGTGGGAGATCGCCCATATTGACCTGATCGACGAGGATCTGCTCAAAAAGGACAGAAACAAGGCTGTTATTCATATTTATATCTCTCCCGAGGAAAGCCCCGCCGAGGCTGTTGCGTTTCTTTCCGAGCGCTACAACGCAGAGGGTATCAAGCATGAGATCGACCTCAGCGTGTGCCGCAATCAGGATTGGGAGAACAATTGGAAGGAATATTTCAAGCCGATGCCCGTCGGCGAAAAGCTGTTGATTCGTCCTGTTTGGGATAACGACTACGACCCGCAGGGCAGAACGGTGCTTGATATTGAGCCCGGACTTGCGTTCGGAAGCGGCGGACACGACACAACGCGCCTTTGTCTTGAAACTCTTGAAAATCACATCACACCCGACACAGAATTGCTTGATATCGGCTGTGGAAGCGGAATTCTCGGTATTGCAGGACTTTTGCTCGGCGCAAAGAGCGCAACGGGCGTTGATATCGACGAGCTTGCGGTTAAGACGGCAAGGGAAAACGGCGAAATGAATGGCTTCACAGAGCCGAAATATACTGTATTTCAGGGTAACCTGACCGATAAGGTCAGCGGCAAATACGATGTTGTTGTCGCAAATATTGTTGCCGATATCATTGTGATGTTTACAAAGGACGTTGGCAGGTTCCTGAAGGACGACGGAATTTATATAACATCCGGAATTATTGACACGAGGGAGCAGGACGTTCTCGATGCCTTTGAAAAGTACGGCTTTGAGGTCGTCGGCAGGCACGAAAGCTGCGGCTGGCTCTGCTTTGAAACGAGGTTGAAAAAATAATGTATCTTAACAGCAACGACATTGTTCTCTTTTCGGGTGATTCGATAACCGACGGCAACCGAGGACGAAAAATGGACTGCAACCACATCATGGGCCACGGTTATCAGTTTATTCTTGCGGCGAAAGCGGCTTATGAAAACTCCGAGCGCAGACCGAGGTTTATCAACAAGGGATATTCGGGCGCAACTACGGCAAAGTTGCTTGAAACATGGCAGGAGGACGTTATTGACAATGCCCCGACGGTGCTCAGTATCCTTGTCGGAACAAATGACGGACTTTTCGGATTTTTAAACAGTCTTTCGCTCAAAGAGGTCGAGGATACTTACGAAAAAAACCTTGCTAAGATGATAGAGCTGACAAAGAACGCTCTGCCGCAAACGAAGATAATTGTTTGCGAACCGTTTTATTTCCCTCTTTCAAAGGATGACTTATCATATCGCTACACGCCGCACGTTGAGTGCGAGATCGATTACGGCAGACCCGACAGAGGCGAAACTCAGGAGGCAATGGATTATAAATCCGCCGCAATTCAGCTGACAAGAGCGGCGGCGAAGCGAGTTGCCGAAAGCTCGGCAGATGTTTTTGTTCCGCTTTATGATAAGTTCTCCGAGAAAATTGCAGGTTCAAAAACCGAGTATTTTATGTGGGACGGAACTCACCCTTCAATAGCAGGTCACATGCTCATTGCCAAGGAATGGGAAAAAGCGGTTGAAAAATCAAATATTTTTTAAAAATATTTGCATAACTACTTGTAAAAGTATGGTTGTATTTGGTAAAATAGATTTATTAAAATGAAAAGAGGTCTTTTTTATGGCAGATATGGCAAAAAAAGCTTTTTACAGAGCATATCAGAAAACCTTTATGGTTGCCGAGTGCTTCTTTGATTGGTCGGAGCCTGAGCTTCTCAAGGGTCCCGGCGCCGTTAAAGAGCTCCCCGCACTCGTAAAGTCAAAGGGTATTTCAAGCGTTCTCGTTGTTACGGATAAGGGACTTATGAGTCTCAACCTGCTTGCAGGTCTTTTTGAGCAGCTTGACGCTCAGGGAATCAAGTACACTGTTTATGACGGAGTTCAGCCGAACCCGTCGATTGAAAATATCGAGGAAGCACGCAGACTTTATCTCAAGAACGGCTGTGAGGGCATTATCGCATTCGGCGGCGGTTCTCCGATGGACTGTGCCAAGGCCGCGGGCGCAAGAGTTATGAACCCGAACCAGAGCGTTTCTCAGATGAGAGGCGAGCTGAAGATAAGACACAAGCTTCCGCCGTTCTTCGCTGTTCCGACAACCGCAGGCACAGGCTCCGAAACGACCCTTGCCGCTGTTGTTACAAATATGCAGACTCATGAGAAGTATGCTATCAATGACCCGAAGCTTCGCCCGAAGTATGCGGTTCTTGACCCCGAGCTTACAACAGGACTTCCGCAGAAGATTACTTCAACAACAGGTATGGACGCTCTCACTCATGCGGTTGAGGCTTATATCGGTTTGAGCGGTGTTAAGTCTACCGATGACTATGCCGAGAAGGCAACAAAGCTCATTTTCGAGAACCTTGAGACAGCATACAATGACGGCAAGAACATCAAGGCTCGTGAGAACATGCTCGTTGCATCGTTCTATGCAGGAATGGCATTCACAAGAGCTTATGTAGGCTACGTTCACGCAATCGCTCATAACCTCGGCGGTATCTACGGCACACCGCACGGACTTGCAAACGCTGTTATTCTTCCGCACGTTCTTGAGTATTACGGCGATACGGCTTACGAGAAGCTTGCAAAGCTTGCCGAGATCGTAGGCGTAGTCGGATATTCGCAGGCAGACAAGGCTATGAATTTCATCGACGCTATCAAGGAAATGAACAAGAACATGAACATTCCCGAGCACTTTGACTTCATCAAGGATGAGGATATCCCGACAATTGTTGAGCGTGCGCTCAGAGAGGGCAATCCGCTCTATCCCGTTCCGAAGATTATGGACGCAAAGGACTGCGAAAAGGTTGTCAGAGCCGTAAGAGGCTTCTAAAAGAATATCGGTATCGGCGGAGCGATCTGCCGATACTTTTTTATAAAAAATTACAAGCAATAAGTGCATTTTTTGCAATTAGATATTGACAATCCGCTCACAATGTGATAAAATATGGTGCAAATTATAAAGATTACCCCTGCAATCTGCGGAGGGAGGGAATACAGTGAGTCAGGTAAAAGTTAAAGAAGGCGAGTCTTTGGACAACGCTCTCAGAAGATTTAAGAGACAGACTTCGAGAGACGGTGTTATCCAGGAGGTTCGTAAAAGAGAACATTATGAGAAGCCCTCTGTAAAGCGTAAGAAAAAGTCTGAGGCTGCTCGTAAGAGAAAGTTCAAATAAGAATCATCAAAAAGAAAGACTGTTCGTTAATTCGAGCAGTCTTTTTTCTTGCAAATATTTTCGGACAGAAAAAGAAGCCGGCGTTGACCGACTTCTTTTTCCAATAATTGAGGGGTTTATTGAGGAGGGGTATGTACTCACGAGAGTTGCGGCTCTCTCATTGAGTACAGTTAGATAATAACGGGTAAATGTTAAGCGCGTATGAACTTTCTGTTAGCGTTTGGTATATTCTTTGTGAATAAAACACTTAATTCAACACCTCGCGAATTGCGGCGCATGCCTTACTTATCTTAAAATTATCTAAATTATTTGAACAAAAAGGCTTGAAATGCCTGTCATGATGTTGTAAAATCAAAGAAGCTATAATTAAGTAAACGGAGGTTTATCTATATGAAATTAGCTGTTCAGCTCTATACTCTCAGAAATGATTATTCAAACGGTGAGGAATTCCTTAAAATCCTCGAAAAAGTAAAGGAAATCGGTTTTGACGGCGTTGAGTTCGCAGGCTATGCGGATCTTGAGCCCGAGGTTATCAAAGCGAAGCTCGACGAGCTCGGACTTGTTGCAGTAGGCTGTCATATGGGACTTGAGAACTATGAGGGCGAAAAGCTCGAGGAGTCCATCAAGCTCGGCAAGGTGCTTGGCATGAAATATATGGGCGTCGGCGGTGCCGATCATTCGACAAAAGAGGATGTTGACAAACTTGTTGACGTTTTCTCAAATGCTAACGAGCGCGGTAAGGACGAGGGAATCAAGTTCTACTATCACAACCATACAGAGGAGTTTGAAAACGAGATCGACGGCAAGCTCATCATGGACAGAATTGCCGACGGCGCATATCTCGAAATCGACACCTACTGGAGCTATTGCGGCGGAGCAGACAACTATAAATACATAACAGAGCACAAGGATGACATCATTCTTCTTCACGTCAAGGACGGTATCGACAGACATCCGATGGCTCTCGGCGAGGGCGACAACGACCTTCCTGCTGTATTCAAGGCAGCTAAGGACAGCGGCATTGAATGGCTCATTCTTGAGAATGACGAGCCAAAGCCGAACGGAATTGATGACATCACAAGAAGCATGGCATATTTCAAAGCCAATCTTTAATATAAGGAGATAAAATTATGAAATTAGGAGTTTTTACCTGCCTTTTGCAGAATCTTCCTCTTGAGGAAGCACTTAAATATTTCAAGTCGCTCGGCATCGAGATGATCGAGCTCGGCTGCGGCGGCTTCCCGGGAAATGCACACTGTGATCCCGAGACGCTTCTCAACGATGAGGACAAGTTCAACGAGTTCGTTGCAACAATTAAAAAGTATGATATGGAGATCAGTGCACTGAGCTGTCACGGCAATCCCGTTCATCCCGATAAGGAAAAGGCTGCCGCATTCGACAAGACGATTCGTGACACGATTCTCCTTGCCGAGAAGCTCGGACTTCATCAGATCAACACATTCTCGGGCTGTCCGGGCGACTGCCCCGAGTCAAAGCACCCGAACTGGGTAGTATGCCCGTGGCCCGATGATTTCAGCGAGGTTCTCAAGTGGCAGTGGGAAGAAGTTCTTGTTCCTTATTGGAAAAATCTTGTTGCATTTGCAAAGGCTCACGGTGTCAATAAGATTGCTCTTGAGCTTCACCCGGGCTTCTGCGTTTACAACACGGAGAGCCTTCTCAAGCTTCGTGAAGCTGTAGGCCCCGAGATCGGCGCAAACTTTGATCCGAGCCACCTTATTTGGCAGGGCATGGATCCCGTTGCATGTATCCGCAAGCTCGGCGACGCAATCTTCCATTTCCACGCAAAGGATACGAAGATTGACAAATACAATACTATGGTCAACGGTGTTCTTGATACAAAGCCGTATTCGGACGAAATCAACCGCTCATGGATTTTCCGCAGTGTAGGCTACGGCAACGACGAGCTTTATTGGAAGGATATTATCTCAAATCTTCGCCTTGTCGGCTATGACTATGCAATCAGCATTGAACATGAGGACAGCCTCATGAGCCAGAACGAAGGCTTGACAAAGGCGGTTCAGACGCTTAAGAATGCGCTTATTACGGAATCCACGACGGAGATGTGGTGGGCGTAACCGATGTCGGAGTGGGTTCAAAATAAATAAATCCCCACCACCGCAAGCGGTCCCCCCTCCCCTTGCTTCAAGGGGAGGCTTGGAAATTTTTGCAAAGACTTTCTTTAATTTAGGAGCAAAACAAATGGTAAACGGAAAAATTGGCGGCGCAGTCATCGGCTGCGGCGGAATGGGCAGTTGGCACGCCGAAAAGATGTCAAAATACATGAATGACCGCATGGAGCTTGTCGGAATTTACGACATTAACCCTGCAAAAAACAAGGAAGCCGAAGAAAAGGGCTGGCATGCTTTTTCCTCTCAGGAGGAGCTCCTTGCAGATGACAGAATTGATTTTGTCGTTGTTGCAACTCCGAATGACTTCCACCATGACATTGTTATTGCCGCACTCGAAGCAGGCAAGAATGTCATGAGCGAAAAGCCTGTTACAATGTCGAGCGAAATGCTTGACGATATGATAAAGGCGAGCGAGAGAACGGGTAAATTTTTCACCGTTCATCAGAACAGAAGATACGACCCCGACTATCTCACCGTTAAGCGTCTTTATGATGAGAACACGCTCGGCAAGATTTTCAGAATCGAATCTCGTGTAAGCGGCTCAAGAGGAATTCCCGGAGATTGGCGTCAGAAGAAGGCTCAGGGCGGCGGAATGATTCTCGATTGGGGTATTCACATTCTCGACCAGGCGCTCATGATGTTTGACGATAAGGAGCTTGACTCGGTTTACTGTCAGGTAACTCACATCACAAACGATGAGGTTGACGACGGATTTATCGCAACACTCAATTACAAGGACGATTCGGCCTACGTTATCTCCGTCGGCACGAATAATTTTATCGACTATCCCCGCTGGCATGTTCAGGGCATCAACGGCTCGGCAATCTGCGAATGGGATCTCAGCGGCAAGGTTGTCATGGTTTCCGATTGGGAGAACAAGGATGCTGTTCCCGTCAGAACAGGCGTAGGTCTTACAAAGACAATGGCACCGAGAACCGACGATTCGATCAAAACCTTCCCCCTCCCCTATGTTGAGGATAAGGGCTTCAGCGGCGAGCACACGCTCTATAACAACATCTGTGATGTTATTGAGGGTAAGGCAGAGCCAATCGTAACTCATGCTCAGCAGAGGCGACTTGTCAAGGTTGTTGAAGCTATGTTTGAATCAGCAGAGAAAAATGCTGTTGTAAAATTCTGATAAGCTTTCGATCAAGTGCAAAACAAAAGCTATAATTCACTTTCGTGAATTATAGCTTTATTTTTTTCGCTCAAAATTTATACAAAGTTCCAAATCGAGCTTGAGCCCGTTGTGATCTGAAGCGCGATCAACGCATCAAACGAATTAACGGAATTATCGCCGTTGATATCTCCTGCCGCCTTTTCCTCAGAATTCAGCTCCGTCAGGCCCACGGCATATCGCAAAATTATAAGAGAATCCTCAGCGTTGATTTTTCCGTCGGCATTGATATCGCCCTTGGTGCATCCGCCGCCGACATACACTTTTATTTCTTTTTTCAGTCCGTCGTTTGTAACTACCTGCACCCTTGCATAGCCCGCCTTAACAGCCTCGAAGCCGTTTGCGTAATCTGCAAGAACGGCGCTGTTGTTTAATATGACTTTCATGCTGAAATCGGGCGGAACGATCGGATCAGCTATTGGTGATACGGCAAATATATCACCCTTATTCATTCTGATTTCATCGGGCACATTCAGCGTATAGCCGTAAACGGTATAGCTTATGCCGTTCTTTTCCGCATACTTCTGCGCCGCGGAATTTGCATAACATCTTATCGTTCCCTTGAAGCCGTCGAACGCGCCGTCGGCAACGGCAGTCACCGTATACGGAACATCAATTGTGCCCTTTTTAGCGCGGCACTCCGTGAGCATTCCGTCAACAATAACGAGCTTTTCGGTTTTCTGAATACTGATCGTTCTTCCTGAATATTTTGAATCAACATACAGCTTGAAGCTCTTGTTTGAGTCCATCTTCACGTTATACTGCCAAACCTTATAGCCGTTCTTTATGACCGACTTCAGCGAGATGCTCTGACTGCCTGAAACAAGCTTAACCGCTTTTATATCCTGCGATGTCGCAACATAAATTTCAGCTTCGTCGTCTGCCGTTACGGTCGGATATTGGAGTGCAAGCTGTTGTGTCGGCGTTGTCTTTTCACCTACATAAACCTGCACGGTTTTGTAGAAATGCGCTTCCTCATCCGAATAGTAGGTCAAATCAATCTGCTTAGCACCCGATGATGTGAAGTTTATCTCAACGCTCGCCTTTCCGCTTTCGGGTATTATCGGGAACTCTATACCGTCGCAGGTTGCCGTGATCATTTCGACTCGGCTGCTGACCGTTAAATCAATAACCGCTGTATCATCAACGGACGGCAAATGCTTTTCATAGCTTATTTTCTTAACCATGCCACTGCAATTTTCAATCTGCTTTGCAGTATCAAACTTATATAGCTCTCCTTGAAGAACATGGTTATAATATGCACCGACCTCAACGGACGAATTGCCGAGATAGTACGGGATTGTCATAATGTTATATCCTGCAATATTCTTCACCGCGATACAATACTCTCGATTTTCAACGGGAATCGTTGTCACGCTTCCGCCGTTAAAAAATCTGATTTTGTTCGGCTTGCCTTTTGCGATAACAACAACACTGTTTTTCTTGCCCGTCCGACCGATACGGTCAATATAGCATCCGAGGATCGGCGTATCGCTTTTCTCTGAAATGCCGTCGATCTTCTTCATTATCCGTTCAAGCCTTGAAGCATTTTTGACCTTGAGCTTTGCGGAATCGCTGAGCGCGTCATATTCCTGCTTTGCTTCAAAAATAATTTCAAGGTTATTCTCTATGTTGCTCTGCGGAAGTCTTTCAATAAGCGCTTCGACCTTTTCGGCATCTTCGCCCGCTGTTATATCTACCTTGTAATCGACCTTCACTCCGCGATATCTGAGCGAAATATACGTTTTGCCGATTTTGTCCGTTATTCTGTTATAAACAAGGCTCTGCTCACCAATACAGTCCTCAACATAGCTGAGAACCGCTTCGGGCTCAACAATTTTTTCGGTTTTATCGGAATAAACCGCCGTAACCTCGGCACCGCTAAGGTCGATTTTTTCTCCTGTGGAATATTCTGTTCTGCTCGGCGCCTTTGTCAGCTTAAGACTTACAGGCTCAGAATAGGTCGTAACCGTAGACATTCCGAGAAAGTTGCCGTCTTTATCATAGCTCATAGCGCTGACAACACTGCCTGCAGGAAGCGTTCCGATATTCAGCGTATACAGCTTCTTATATGCTACAGCTGCCGTTTCCGTTCCGTTCACGAGCACCTTGCAATTTGCGACATTTGAATCGTTCATGCTGATTGCAAGACGCGATCCGTTCAGCTCAAGCGTTGTGCTACCGGAATTATTGAGCGCCGTTCCGTTTACCGAAGCATAGAAAGTTTCAAAATTTACCGCTCGATTGTCTATCCAATCAATTCGGCGGCTGAGCCACAGTCTGAAATGCTCAATATCGGTTTCAAAATCGGGATTGCCGCCCCAGAGCATATCATTCTTGACCGCAGAATCATATATTTTTTCATAAACCTTGTCAATATCACCGTCCGGCTTAAGCATATCCGCAATTGCCGTATAGCGGTATTCTCTGTAGGTATCATATACGATTTTCAGGAACGCAGGATCTTTCAGCATTCCCATGATGTAGCCTCTTGTGAAACACGTCCACTTGTTATGTGCATATACATTGGAGGAATTGTCAGTGCTCATATCCATATCCCAAACGGGACCAAACACAAGCTTTCCGCCAACATCCTTATACATATATGTGCTGTCGCAGAAGAAATCCTGGTTCTGAATTATTTCATTTAACAAAAAGCCCTTTGCAAAGGATTCGGCATCTGCAAGCTCGGAATATCTCACCCTTTTTCCGTTATATTCCGCACAGAAATCCGCAGCCTGAGCCGCCTGCTCAAAAGCAGAATAATAGGCTTGTATTTCACTTAACATGCCCTTTCCTATGCCCTCGGGCTTGCTTATGCAAACTCCGTAGCCGCTTCCCGAAATAAATCCGGGGTTCTCGGAACCGAAGCATTCAAGAAGATAGCCGCCGTTTGCATCGGGCAGATTATAATAATCCGAAACTTTGTACGTCTTTCCTTTATATGTAACCGAGCCGTCGGTCACCCAGTCCATGTTCGCCTCCATCAGCTCGGCAAGCTCGTCTCTCTCGTCCTTGCTCATGGATTTTTTGTTTGCCTTATAAATCGCCTTTGCCGCTTCATCGGCAATATCGTCCCAATCGGTGATATCAACACGGGTACTGCCGATACGAACATGCTCGCAAAGAAGATAGTTGCCGACAGTCTTTCCGTTGAGAACCACATCGACCCATTGAGAGCTCATAGCGTCAAGTCCCATGTCCTCCGCAAGGTCATATATCAGCTTGTTTCTCGAAAGACTTTTGTCATAAGGATTGGAAAGCAAAACCCAATGCTTGTTCTTTCCCATTCCGAGAAGATCCGATTTTGTATCAAGCTTCAATTTATACGGTTTTTTATCAGCCATCCATGTTGAATTGCCTCTGCCCTTTATCTCAATTTCACCGTCGTAAAGAACAGACTCATCGCTGAATTCGTCATTGCCCTGCAAGGTCATATGCGCCTTTAACACCTTGCTCTTTTGGTTCAGAGGTTCTCTGTCCTCGGTCTCAATGTAGACAACAGGGAGCTTGCTGACAAGCATGTTTACAGAGCCGAACAGCTCGCCGTCTCCGCTATAAACCTCGGCAGTCAGCATTGATTCAATATCCGCCTCAACAGGGGTGTAGCTGTCCCCCGTAACGTCCAACTGCTTCTTATCAATATACCATTTGTAAAGAAAATCCGTTCCGTCCAGGTTCGTCTTTACGCTTATGGGCACACCGACCTGAGCGTATCCCGCGCTGAAATACACTTTGCCGTCATTTTTTGAATATGTATTCTCGGTTTTGTACGATGCCGACGCAACCGCATTCGGTATAATGCCGACCGTCAAAACTATTGCAAGCAAAATTGAGAAAATCCTTTTCATCAGTTCAATCTCCTCTTGTATTTTTAAAGGCAATTTATATATATTATATCAAAAATAAAAAAGAAAATCAATCTATCTTAGGGCTTACGGTTATGATTCTTCTTTCGGTTGCTATAATATCTGCCGAAACATCATGCTCTTCCGTCGGTATTTCGCCGCACTTCATCAAAAGCATTTCGGGGCATATTATTATTTTATTCGAAGATGCTTCTTCGCAGAATCTGTCATAATATCCGCCTCCCCTGCCGAGACGGTTCCCTTTTTCGTCAGCGGCAAGACACGGCATAACAATAAGGTCAATGCCGCTTTTTTCGACGCTCGTACAGCCCTCGGCAGGCTCAAGAATTCCAAATTTTCCGCATTTAAGCTCAGATATATTTTTAATTTCAACCGCTTCCATTTTGCCGTCGCCCGTTATTTTCGGAACGCAAAGCCGCTTACCGTTTTGCAAAGAGTCGGCAATAAGCGGCGCCGTGTCCGCTTCTCTCTCCATCGAAACAAAAACAAATACTGTTTCCGCCCGCTTCCATTCATAAGTTTCGGAAACGAGAGAATATATTTTTTTGCCCCAGCCTGAAAACTTTTCGGGAGGTGTGCCGTTAATTATCTCCCTGCATTTTTTACGCAGTTCAGCTTTATTCATTGCAATACCTCCTTTGAAAAAATTATAACATCGGTGTCAATATATAGACAAAGGACAGAAGCCGAAGCCCCTGTCCTTTACTTTAGGTAATATTTATTCTTTTTCCGGTACGAACATCATACCGAAGCTTATTGACAGCAGGACGCAGCAAATCCAAATTGATTTGTCGCCTGCAATCTTTGTTACAAAACTTCCGATTCCCGCACCGACAGCGAAAACCAAAATAACAGAGAAATACGTCAGCGCTTTTTTGAGCACCTCTTTATCGTGCGTGTGATAATATACGCACAGCGCCTCGGTACCGCTTCTCATATTTCCGATACACATTGTACTTGCGTAAGCATGACCTCTTACCTTATGAAAGGTCTGAACCTGCAAGGCGCACACATACGAAACAAGCGCATTTGCAAGATAATCGACCCGATGAGGAAGAAATCCGACAACGAACAGCAGAATAATCTCCGAAAAAAGTATTATCTGCCGCCAATGTATTTTTTCGTAATGCTTAAAATGCATGTGCACGACCTCGGCGGTTGCAATGCCAAGTATAAACGAAACAACGGGAATGAGATATTTAAAAATCCTGCTCGCGTCGCCGTCAAACATCGCCGAGCTCATCAGCACAATGTTGCCTGTCTGTGCATTGGCAAATACGCCGCCGCGCGATATATATGTATATGCGTCCTGAAATCCGCCCGAAAGTATGATAAACAGCGCCGTGCGGAAATGGTCGGACATCTGACCGTGGAAATGCTTATTATAACCCTTCATCTATTACACAACCTTTGTTTAACAGATAATCTTGACTTTCCGAAACAGCTATATTATAATGCAATGGAATCCATACTAAAAATCTATATTTAATATATCGGTTATATCAATTTGACATGGAGATGTGCTTATGTATATCAGCTATGACTATTACAGGATTTTTTATTATGTTGCGAAATACGGCAACATCACTCAGGCGGCAAAGCTTTTATTAAATAATCAGCCGAACCTCACACGTTCAATAAAAAATCTCGAAAGCGAGCTCGGCTGTCCGCTGTTTCTGAGAAGTCACAGCGGCATGAAGCTGACGCCCGAGGGGGAGCGGCTTTACAGCCATATCCGTATTGCTTTTGAGCACATCGAAGCAGGCGAAGCCGAGCTGACCGAAAGCCGAAGCATGCAAACGGGAACGGTCTATGTAGCCGCCAGTGAGGTCGCACTGCACTGTCTGCTTCTGCCCGTTCTGAAAAAATACCGTATGCTTTACCCCGGAATACATATTAAAATCAGCAACCATTCTACTCCGCAAGCCGTTGCGGCGCTGAGAGACGGAACTGCCGATATTGCCATTGTCACAACTCCGACTGTTCGCTCGGCATCTCTTGCCGAGACAGCCATTAAGCCCGTCAACGAGGTTGCCGTGTGCTCAAAATCATTTTCGGCTCTTATCGGCAGAAAGATCGCGCTATCCGAGCTTCTTGATTATCCGCTTATCTCACTCGGCACAAACACAAAATCCTTTGAGTTCTATTCCAAGCTTTTCACGGCCCACGGCTTGCCCTTTCAGCCGGACATTGAAGCCTTCACCGCTGACCAGATCCTGCCAATGGTAGAAGCGGATCTCGGAATAGGCTTTGTTCCCGAAGAATTTTTGCAGGAGAAAAACAACGTTTGCATAATCGACCTGAAAGAAAAAATCCCCGAGCGAAGCATTGTCCTCATAAAAAGAAAGGATCAGCCTCTCAGCATGGCTTCAAAAGAGCTCGAGCGAATGATCCTTGAGCAAAGAAAGATATAAAACAGAACAAATTTGCGCCAACTTGTAAAAATCCGCAAAAATTCAAAATACAAACACAGCAACCTATATCAAGCGCAGGCTTATATGCCGCGGTATAATAAAATGCGTCAGGGGGAATAACGATGTACGACTGGTACAGGAACATTCAGGATATCATTGACAAAATAGATGCCTGCATCAAAAATCACGATGACGAGGCTTTGGCTCTCAGCCGGCTGGCTAAAAGTCTCGGCTACTCGGAATTTTATGTTTCGAGAAAGTTCAGCGAAATCTCGGGAATGTCGCTTCGTGATTACATGCGATTCAGGCGGCTTGCCTTTGCGCTCACGGAGCTGAGAGATACCGACCGAGGAATTCTCGATATCGCTCTTGATTACGGCTTTTCGTCACACGAGGCTTTCACAAGAGCATTCCGTGACGCCTACGGAATAACTCCGAGTGAGTACAGAAAGAAGCCTGTACCCGTTGTTCTTCGTACAATTCTGAGACCCTTTGACTGCTATCTTATGGATATCGGAGGACTTGGTATGAAAGAGACAAATCAGGAAATAAAAACGTATTTTATAACTATTCCCAAACACAAATTTTTGCACATAAGAAACTATGAAAGCATCGGCTATTGGGATTTTTGGCAGAAACAGAACCAAATCCCGGGTCAGGACTGTGAAACGATCTGCGGTCTCCTTGACAGTATAAAGGGTAAGCTTGACGACGTCGGCGGAGAAGCTAACGACAGCGGAAGCGGTCAGGTCATGGCATTTATCAACGAGCCCGAGGGCAGAATTTGCAGCTGGGGAATTCCGCTCGCCGAGGCTTACGGCGTAAGGCTGCCCGCCGACTATGACGGTGAAATCCCGCCGCAGATGATGATTATGGACGTGCCCGAGGGCGAATATCTTGTATTTGAGCACGGACCGTTTGATTTTGAGACCGAGAATGTCGCCGTCGAGCAAAAAATCGAGCAGGCGATGAAAGACTTCGACTACGCCGCCTCGGGCTATGAACTTGATACCGAAACGGGCAGAGTTTTCTATTTCTATCACGACTGCAGGCGCTTCTGGAAATATGTCCGTCCCGTTCGCAAAACAAATAAAGCATAATTTGCCGTATATTATCCCTTGACAAAAGCGAATTAAGATGTTAAGATAGTCCCTGACGATACACGTTGAAGATGTGTAAGTAGTTTTTGTTAAGGTAAGCAAAGAGAGCGGCTGTCATCGGCTGAAAGCACCGCCTTACGGACAGGAACGAATTTCAGCATCGGAGTGACCTGCGAAAGCTTTGATTAAGCAGGGCGTTCCCGTCCGCATCATGACGGCTAAAGAGTGCGGAGCTAAGGCTTCGAATATGGGTGGTACCACGGTTTATCCCGTCCCATAACAGGATCTCGGTCTTGTTATAGGACGGGTTTTATTTTTCAGGAGGTTATAAAATGGCAGAACAAATTGAATTGCTCAGAAAAAAGTTTGAAGACTCTATTTTGCAGGTCAAGGACGCTTCCGAGCTGGAAACGCTCCGAGTCAATTTCCTTGGCAAGAGCGGTTTTGTAACAACACTTCTCAAGGGCATGGGTAAGCTTTCCCCCGATGAGAAAAAGGCAATGGGTCAGGCGGTCAACTCCTTTAAGCAGAGCGTTGCCGAAGCAATAAGCAAAAAGGCTGAGGAGCTTCACAAGCTTGCAGTTAAGCGAGAGCTTGAAATGACCCCCGAGTTTGACGTTTCAGTTCCGACGAATCTTGCAAGAGGTTCATATCATCCGATTACGCTGGTTCAGCGCCAGTGCGAAAATGTGTTTAAGTCAATGGGCTTCACTGTTGAGGACTATAGCGAGGTCGTAACGGACTACGAGTGCTTCGAGTCGCTCAACATTCCGAAATTCCATCCCGCCCGCGACATGCAGGACACATATTACCTGACAAACGGTCAGCTTCTCAAGTCGCAGACCTCTGCGGCTCAGAACGCTATCTATAAAAAATACAGAGATCAGCTTATCAACGAGGGCAAGCCGATCAAGGCTGTTTTCCCGGGCAGATGCTTCCGTAACGAGAGCACCGACGCCTGCCACGAAAACACCTTCTTTCAGATGGAGGGTGTTATGGTCGGCAAGGATATTTCAATATCCAACCTTATTTTCTTCATGAAAACCATGCTTTCCGAGGTTTTCCAAAGAGATATTAAAGTTCGTCTTCGTCCGGGCTTCTTCCCGTTCGTTGAACCGGGATTTGAGCTTGACATCAATTGTCTTATCTGCGGCGGTGAGGGATGCCCGTCCTGTAAGCACAGCGGCTGGCTTGAGCTTTGCCCCTGCGGAATGATTCATCCGAACGTACTCAGGGAGGGCGGCATTGACCCTGACGAGTACACAGGCTTTGCATTCGGTCTCGGCCTTACCAGACTTGCAATGATGAAGTACGGCATCAAGGATATCCGTGACCTCAACAGCGGTGCTCTTGTAAATCTTGAGCAGTTCACGGACGACGAATAAGGAGGCAGAGCAATGTTTATTTCAATTAACTGGATTAAAGATTTCGTTGACCTTTCGGGTCTTGACATCAATGAGCTTATTCATCAGTTCTCCCTGTCCACCGCCGAGGTTGAAAACGAAATTTTCTATAAAGGAAGCGACATCAGCGGAATCGTTGTTGCCGAAATTAAATCCGTCGAGGAGCACCCCGAGTCAAAGAAGCTTCATCTTCTCAAGGTTGACGCAGGCGACGGACAGCTCACAGACGTTGTTTGCGGCGCACCGAACGTTAGAGTCGGCATGAAAACAGCCTTTGCAAAGGTCGGCGCAAAGCTCGGTGAAATTGAGATCGCACCAAGACCGCTCGCAGGCTATATGTCAAACGGCATGTGCTGCTCGGAAAAGGAAATCGGCATGAGCGACGACAACTCGGGCATTATGGACCTTGACGAAAGCCTTGCAAACGGCACGGACATTAAGGACGTTTTTGCCATTGAGGATATCATTTTTGAGGTTGATAACAAGTCGCTGACAAACCGTCCCGACCTTTGGGGTCATTACGGAATCGCAAGAGAGTTTGCCGCACTCGCAGGCAGACCGCTCAAGCCTCTCGATACGGTTGACCTCAACCAATACAAGGATCTTCCGAAGGTGGATATGAAGATCGAGGATCCCCTCTGCTACAGATATTCCTGCCTTCAGTTTGAAAATATCACAAGAAACGTCAGCCCCGCTGACATGAGAATCCGTCTCTATTACTGCGGAATGAGAGCCATCAACTTCCTCGCCGACCTGACAAACTATCTCATGCTTGAAATGGGTCAGCCGATGCACGCTTTCGATTCAAGAAAGGTTGAGAAAATCAGAATCAAGAGATTTGACACTCCGTTTGAGTTCAAGACCCTTGACGGTGTCGAGAGACACATTGACGAGAACACCCTCATGATCTGCAACGACAACACTCCTGTTGCTATCGCAGGTATCATGGGCGGACTTGATTCCGAAATCGTTGACGATACACATTCGCTCACGCTTGAATCTGCAACCTTTGACGCTGTTTCGGTCAGAAAATCCTCGGCACGTCTTGCCCACAGAACCGACGCTTCCATGCGTTACGAAAAGAGCCTTGACCCCGAGATGACCGTTACCGCAGTTGCACGTTTCGTTAAGCTCCTCAGCGACTATGACGCAGGCGTAAAGGTAACATCAAGCCTTACGGATGAGTACGCTCACAAGTTTGACGATGTTGAACTCAGCTTCGATAAAAAATTCGTTGACCGCTACACCGGCATTGAGATTGACAACGACACCATCGTTAAGACACTCACGGCTCTCGGCTTCAAGGTCAAGCTTGACGGCGATGACTTCACCGTTGACGTTCCGAGCTGGAGAGCAACAAAGGACGTTACGCTCAAAGCCGATATTATTGAAGAAATCACAAGAATTTACGGCTATGATAACTTCGATATTCACACGGCAACCGCTCCCCTCTACCCTGTCCGTCCGTTCGCAGAGAAGAGCATTGAGGACAAGGTCAAGGACATTCTCGTTAAGGAATTCAGACTTCACGAGGTTCACTCATATATCTGGGAGTACACCGACGAGTACAAGAAGCTCGGCATCGCTACAGAGCCGAACATCAAGCTTGCAAATGCAACAAACCCGAACATTGAGACTATCAGAAAGTCAATTATCCCGACTCAGCTTTGCCAGGTCAAGTCGAATTCTTCCTATGCTCCGTCGTTCGGAATTTTTGAGATTGGACGCGTTGTTGACGGCGTTGACGAAAATAATCTCTGCCGTGAGCACAAGAAGCTCGCAATTACGCTTTACAGCAAGACCGAGACAACCGAGGAGCTTTATTTCAAGCTTATCAACATGATTTCGGTTGCCGTTGACGATATCAAGCACAAGGCGCTTTCGTTCAAAGCAAAGACCACAGAGCTCAACTACATTCACCCGAAGAACTACAATGCAATTCTTTGCGACGGCAAGGAGCTTGGCGTTATCGGCGTTGTTCACCCCGAGGTTCTCAGAAACATCGACAAGAAAGCAAGCGTTGTTTTCCTCGAGATAGACGTAAAGGATCTTGTTGCGGTCAAGAATGCGGGCATCAAGTATGCCGAGGCTTCAAAGTATCCGTCAATCGAGGTTGACGTTACATTCGTTGCCGACACATTCAAGCCGATTAAAGAAGCAATTGAGCTCATCAATTCCGAGCTTATCAAAAAGACTTCTGTTGTTGACACCTATCAGGACGCAAGCGGCAAGTCGATAACAATAAGAATTGTATTCTCTCACCCCGACAGAACTCTTGTTAAGGACGAGGTTATGGCAATCGTCAACGATCTCATCGCAAAGCTTGAGAGCAAGGGCATCAACATGAAATCATAAATTCAATATGATACACACAGCCTCCCGCTTGATTTCGGGAGGCTGATTTTGTATATAAAAAAACAGCCGCATTTCTGCGGCTGCCGTAAATATTCAATTAAACGTTGAAAAGGAAGTGGACGATGTCGCCGTCCTTCATGACGTACTCCTTGCCCTCGGAGCGGATAAGTCCCTTTTCTCTTGCGACTGCAAGCGAGCCGCACTCCATGAGATTTTCAAAGCTGATTACCTCGGCTCTGATAAAGCCCTTTTCAAAATCGGAATGTATCTTTCCTGCCGCCTGCGGAGCCTTTGTGCCCTTCTTGATTGTCCATGCACGAACCTCGGGCTGACCTGCCGTCAGGTACGAGATAAGTCCGAGCAGATCATAGCTGCGCTGAATGAGAAGATCAAGACCGCCCTGCTCAATTCCGAGGTCGGCAAGAAACATTTCCTTTTCTTCCTTGTCAAGGCTTGCGATTTCCGCTTCCATCTCGGCACAGATCGGAAGAGTCTGCGAGCCTTCCTCCTCTGCAATTTTACGAACTGCACAGTATCTCTCGTTTTCTTCAATATTATTTGCAAAGTCGTCCTCGCTCATGTTGCAAGCATAGATAACAGGCTTTGACGTAAGCAGTGCCATATCGCTGAGAACCGCTTTTTCGTCATCGTCACAATCATAGCTTCTTGCACATTTTCCGCTTTCAAGATGAGCCTTGAGGTTCTTCAAAAATTCAACCTCTTTTGCAAGGCTCTTGTCGCCTTTCATCGCTTTCATCGTTCTGTCAAGGCGGCGGTCAACCATCTCGATATCCGAGAAAATAAGCTCAAAGTTAATCGTTTCAATATCTCTTGCGGGATCGACACTGCCCTCAACGTGAATGATATCATCATTTTCAAAGCAGCGAACAACGTGAATTATAGCGTCCGTCTCGCGGATATGCGAAAGAAACTTATTGCCGAGGCCCTCGCCCTTTGATGCACCCTTAACAAGACCTGCAATGTCAACGAATTCAATAACGGCAGGTGTGATCTTCACGGGGTTATACATCTTTACAAGCGCATCTATTCTGCTGTCGGGAACGGCAACCACACCGACGTTCGGCTCAATCGTGCAGAACGGATAGTTTGCCGACTGAGCGCCTGCGTTTGTGATTGCATTGAAAAGTGTGCTCTTGCCGACATTCGGCAAGCCTACTATACCTAACTTCATAATACTACTTCCTTCATTTCATGCTGCATTATATTATAAAGTAAATTTTATGAAATTTCAACCTGTTTATAAAAAATCCCCGACACAATGCCGGGGAAAAATTCTTTAATACGGGTGAAAAAATCTGTCAAACACGTTATAGCCAAGAGCAACATACTTGAACAGCCATATAATCGGGTTAAATCTGAAGAAAAGCCAGTCCGTAACAGTTGCAAAACCTCTGAGAAAAGTTGAAATATCATGTGTTTCGGGAACTTCGACGGGCGGAATTTCCTCACCCTCAACATTGAGAACGAACGGCTGAGAATAGCATATTCCGTTGTCGCCCGTGATGTAAAATCTTAAATAAAGGTACGGATCATTAAGCAGTTCGTCATTGTAAAGATCGAGCGTTGCCGTTCCGTCGGTGATGTTCTCCTCACGAAGAATAACATTTCCGTTTGAAACCCATGTTATGCGATTAAAGTTCGTTCCCTCAATTTTAATAGTACCCTTGTCGTTATCAACGTCAATTCTTGTAACCATCGGCGTGTTATCGAGCAGGTAAAGCTGTTCGTCATGAACCTTCTGCTCAACGAAGCCCGGGATTTCCTCCATACCATTGAGTTCAACACCGTTTGAGAAATGCGAAACCGCAAAAGCCCAACCGTTTTCCATGCTCTTGCGAACATTGTCATTTGTCAAATCGTCCATCATGAGCATGGTGTATGCGTAGTTAATTGACTGAACACTGTGTGAATCGGCAAAGGAGAATGCCCACGGAACAACACCGTTCGGAATGGTTTTCTGAAGAATCTGATCATAGAGAATACGGTCACAGCGAGTATTTTCATCTCTTGAGCTGTTTATACCCATACCGACACTTGAACCTGCATTATCAAGGAAAAGGCGGGCAAACTTGTTCGCATAGTAATCGTCAACCTTTTGACCGACATAATCTTTGCTGTTCATGCGATACATATATTCTCCGACATGAGCAAGCATTGAAATTCCGCCGGCTTCTCTGACACCCTTTGTCGGGGTTTCATAATCGCCGTAAACGCCTGCCAAGCCCTGTCCGTAGTCCGAATAATAACCTGTAAGGTGACAGTCTGCAATCGGAGTTGCCATATTAAGCTCAATACCCTTCGGAACATCAAGCATACCGTTTTTGTGAGTTCTTGTCGAGGAAGCCGCCGTACCGTCAAGATACGATTCGTATTCCTCATCACTCAGCGGATAAATCGGAGCCATGTGTGTGCGCTCGTATTTAACGAGACGAAGCAAAGGAATGAGCTCGGGCTGCTTGTTCCAGCCCTTATTGATGGTACCGTGATCCGTCAGCGCGACTGCGTCATAGTTCAGATCATAATGAAGCTGAACAAATTCCTTGATTGTGAGATATCCGTCGGTTGCGTTCGTTTGGCAGTGAGGCTGAAATTTACATGCCTTCCAGCTGTCCCAATCGACCGCCTCATAAGGATCGGTGATTATGTATTTTCCGTTCTTTGCCGATGCACCGATTACAAAGAGCTGAGCCGCAATAACTATGCTGAGAAAAACCGAAAGAATTTTCTTAGCCATATATTTTCCTCCTTGAATTATTGTATTTTTATTATGAAGAAAAATTTGTAGTCTGTCAACAATTTTTTTGAAAAATAATTTTTTTATTGTATTATTTCACTAAATATGTTATTATAAATATCGGAATTTCATGCTGTAACGGAGGTCGCGAAATGTACAGATTTGAACCTTTTATAAAATACGAATACAACGGACGAATTTACGAAAACAGCAAAACGGAATGTGAAAACTACAAGCTCGAGCTTTCGGTCAACGATGAGGGCATACAGTGCACCCTCGTTCCGAAAGTTAAGATGAAGCTGATCAAATTCAACATTTCGGCTATTAAAAAATTCGTTGAAAATGAGCTTTTCTTTGCCAACGGCTATCAGTCATGGACGACCTCAAGAGAGTTCGGCAAGGACGATACGCTTGAGGGAATTTCAAAGCTTGCCGCCGTCACTGAAAAAACGAAGGCACTTTCGGAAATTTCAGGCGACTACAGCTTCGCTCAATACGGCAAAAAGGGCGTTTTCCATTCCTATACATACACCTATTTCCGTGTCGGAGATGAGGTTGAGCTTTTCGGCTCATACGATGAGAAATACGGCTACACCGTTTTCTCTGTCAACTATGAATTCAACAAATTCACTATTGCCAAGGACGTTGAGGGTCTTGAAACAGACGATGAAATCATTCTTCTTGACGTTGCCTGCTTCAACGGCGGATACAACGAGGCTTTTGACAAATATTTCGGCTCAATGAACCTCAGAAAGCCGAAGGTCGATCACCTTTCGGGCTATACGTCATGGTACAACTATTTTCAAAAGATAAATGAAAAAATAATTCTGCGCGATCTTGACGGACTTGACCGTGCAAAGGACAGCGTTTCGATATTCCAAATCGACGACGGCTATGAAAGTAAGGTCGGCGACTGGCTTGTTCCCGATTACAGAAAGTTTCCGAACGGCATGAAGCCAATTGCCGATGCAATTCACAATAAGGGCTATCTTGCAGGCATATGGATTGCTCCGTTCTCGGCGCAAAAGAGTTCTATCATCGCCAAGGATCACCCCGAATGGCTTATCAAGGACAATGCCACGGGCAAGCCGCTGCTCGGTTGTGTTGGCTGGGGCGGCGCATATACGCTTGATATTTACAATGGCGAGGCGAGAGAATATATTCGCAATTTCTTTAATGTCATTCTCAATGATTGGGAATTTGACATGGTTAAGCTTGATTTTCTCTATTCCGAGGCAATGCAGCCGAGAAACGGAAAGTCAAGGGGTCAGATCATGTGCGAGGCAATGGATTTCCTGCGCGAATGTGTCGGCGAGGATAAGCTGATACTCGGCTGCGGTGTTCCGCTCGGTCCGTCCTTCGGCGTTGTTGACGCTTGTAGGATAAGCTGTGACGTCGATCTCAAATATTCGCCGAAGTATTACAACAAAATGGGAATAAACCTTGAGCTTCCCTCGGCTCAAAATGCAATTACGAACTCCGTATTCCGCCGTCATCTAAACGGCAGAGTATTCTGCAACGATCCCGATGTTTTCTTCCTGAGAGAAAAGAATCTTACATTCACAAGGGAGCAAAAGCTCCTGCTCGGTAAGATAAACAACCTCTGCGGCGACGTGCTGTTTGTCTCTGATAATGCAGGCGATTACAGCGACGGAGACATTGAGCTTTTGAAAAAATTCTTCAAAAAGAATGACTGCATTATCACCTCGGCAGGATTTATAAATAAAAATGAAATTCAGCTTTATTATACCGAGGACGAGAAGAAAAAGACGCTTGAATTCAATCTTGCAACAGGAAAAAGCAACGTTGAAAAGCTGATATAAAGGAGCAAATATGAAAAGAATCGCAAAATTCCACAAGGTAAGCTATGAGCAGTTTTTTGAAAGCTGTAAGGAAGATTTCGCCGAGAGCGAGATAAAGAAAATGTACGAGGATATCAAGCTTCCCGCCCGTGCCACGTCAGGCTCTGCAGGCTATGATATTTTCGCTCCGTTTGATTTTTCGCTTGCTCCGTCGGAAACGATAAAAATTCCGACAGGTATCAGATGCGAAATTGATGAGGGCTGGGTGCTGAAAATCTATCCGAGGAGCGGTCTCGGCTTCAAATTCCGTTTGCAGCTTAACAACACCGTCGGCATAATCGACAGCGACTATTTTTATTCCGACAACGAGGGTCACATCTTTATCAAAATAACAAATGACTCCAACGAGAATAAAACCGTTGAAGTCAAAAAGGGTACGGGCTTTGCCCAGGGTATTTTCGTTGAATACGGAATAACGGTTGACGACGAAGCGACGGGAATTCGCAACGGCGGCTTCGGAAGCACAACAAAATAAAATTTAAAATTTAAGACCGACACATTTATGTAATAATAAGTGTGTCGGTCTTTTTTTGTTTTATTCGACATCTTTCCAGTCGAATTTTGTCAGCTTTCCCGCACTGAGCAGATTGGGATAATTCCATTGTCTGAGAACCTCATAGACGGCAATTGCGACCGAATTTGAAAGGTTCAGGCTTCTCGCCGCAGAGTCGTTTATCATCGGAATTCTAACGCACTCGTTCGGGTGCTTGAAAAGAAGCTCCTCGGGCAAGCCCTTTGTCTCCTTGCCAAAGAAAAGATAAACATTGTCGCTGTATTCAACATCAACATAGCGGTTCTGCGCCTTTGTCGTAAAAAATCTATACTCTCCGTTCGGATTTTTCTCAAAGAAATCGTCCAAATTTTTATAATAAGTTATATCGAGCAGGTGCCAATAATCGAGCCCTGCTCTTTTTAATTTTTTGTCGTCGGGTGTGAAACCCATCGGCTCGATTATGTGAAGTCTCGTTCCCGTTGCGGCACAGGTTCGTGCAATGTTGCCCGTATTCTGCGGAATTTCGGGCTCAACAAGAACAATATTTAAAACTGCCATTTTCAATTCCTTCTAACATGTAAATTATCCAACGGATTTAATGAGATTTTTAATCTCGGTTTCGAAGCATAGACCGTATTTTCTGTCCGTACCCGCTTCAAGCGTTGCTCCAACACATTTATAGGTGAATCCCATCGCAATTTGAACGGCATCGGCAAAGGCTTTTCCGTTCATAACAGCCGCCGTCAGCGCCGAAGCGAAAACATCGCCCGTACCGGGGAAGCGTCCCTCGGTTTTCGGTGTAAAGAACATATTCGCTCTGCTCATAAGACTGTCATAAACTGCACAGCCGATCTGTCCGTCGCCGAAATCAACGCCCGTTATAACTATCCTTGCTGCAGTGAGATTTCGCAGAGAAATAAGCAAATCCTTAATAAAATCCATGTCGTAATTCTCGGTTATTTCCGTGCCTGTTAGCATGCATGCCTCGGTCACATTGGGAACGATAATATCGGCAAGAGAGCAAAGGAAGCGCATTTCGGAAATGAACGAATCGTCAATTCCCTTGTAAAAAACGCCGTTGTCACCCATAACGGGATCGGCAATATACAGGGTGTCGCTCTTTTTGAAATCAAGCATAAATCTTTTTACGCTTTCCGCCTGCTTGCAGCTTGCAAGATAGCCGCTGTAGATGCAGTCAAATCTTTCACCTAAATTTTTCCAATGATTTGAAATTTCGCCGATCTTGTCGGTCAGATCCTCTTTAACGAAGCCTTCAAATTCCGTGTGTGCGGAAAAAATTCCGGTCGGAAGCGGAACACTTTCAATTCCGCAGGCGGAAATAATCGGCATTGCCGCAGTGATTGAGCATCTTCCGAGACACGACATATCATTTATGAGCACAGCTCTTTTTTGCTTTTTCAATAGAATCAGCTCCAATTTTTTCTTTCAAAAAATTATACCATATTACATTCGAATAATCAATTCAAATAGTGACAAAATAATGTTGAAACGCTGATTTATTCAACGGTTACCAAACAATTAAACGGAGGTCAGATTATGAAAAGCTCAGGTTCTTCCATTGCAAAAGGCATAGGCGTCGGCATGCTTGTCGGCGGCGCAATGACCATTATCGGATCCTCGATGATGAACAGCAAAAAGACGAACTACAAGAAGATGGCAAAGAAAGCCATCAAATCGGCAGAATCCTTTATGGATTCCATGATGTAACAAAAGCCAACACAAATAACCCCGCGGCGGAAATATCTGCCGTGGGGTTTGTGCGTTTTACGGAGAATTTTTATTCATTTAACCTTATTTATTATCGTTTTCACAAGCTTTATGATATCATTAAGTATAAGTCGAATTTTGTCGAATAATGTCGGTTGTTTTTCAATCGGCATTTCGGGCAAAATGCTCTCGCCGTCAAAAATCGTAAACCTCGGATATTCCTCAAAGGTTTCAACGGTTGCCTGACCGTCATATCTCATGAATTTTCGCATCATGTCGTTCAGCGCCGCTTCGTCGCTGCCATGCTTCATGTTTTTGACAAACCAGGTCTGCTCGGGAAAAAGACATGTTGAAGCGTCAACGGTTTTATCGGGTGAAATAAATTTCGCATCGGATGTAATATTCTCAAGCGTCTTGCCGTATTCGCTTGCCGTTGCGCCGAACGAAGCATATTTAACGTCGATTATTCCGTCGCCGAGGTTGCTCGCCGAGGGAGTCATCGGGAGCGATGAATAGCCGTAGCGCGTAATTACATAAACATTGCATTTTTCATTTATTTCTTTGAGTGTTTCGGTTTTCTTGCAACGCACAAGCTCGTTGTAGTTTTCAATCTTTGCCCTGAGTGCCGAATAGTCGGTTTCCGAATCACCGTAAATTGTGCTGAAAACGAAGTCGATCGCATCATCGAGATATTCGTCGGGAACCATCGCCCAAACGGCAAGCCAGCCGCCGAAAAGCGGAACGATTGACTGCGAGCAAACCTCTTTTTCAATCTTTGAGCTTAAGCCGTTCAGACCTTTTGTGAGAATATCCATCAGTCCCGTATCGTGAACCGCTTTGATTGCCGCGTTGATAAGATTTTCATACTCATTGCCCTGGAACGCATAGAAAAGATAATTTTGCAGAGCGTCGCCGCCGAAGGTCAGCCTTCCCGTCATCAATTCGCCCGTGTAGGTCTCGCCGTAAATAGCCGTTGAGTTAAAAACAACCGTTTTAACCTTATCGCAACCGTAGATTGAAAAATACGTTGTTGCAACAACGCCGCCGAAGCTGTGGCATGTCAAGGCAACTTGATCGCAGCCCGACGCATCAAGCACATAGTTTATAAAATCATTGAGCTGAGCCGCGATTTTGATCGGATCCTCTCGCCAGTCATATTTGAAATAAACATCCTTGTCGGCCTTGATCTTATTCTTTGCAGGGTATTCAAAGCGAATTCCCGAACCCTCTTTAACCGTTCCGTCGGGATTATTCATAGCCCTTGAAAAAAGCTTGCCTGTTATCTTGCCCATCTCTTTGCCGAAGCTGTCCCAATCCTTTGTCACAGCCAGCTTGGCAAAAGCAGGCACACTTTCTTCAACTGCGGTCGTAATTTCCTCCTCCGTAGGCGGCCATGCAAGAGCCGAGTTCGGGTCGGAAACGTCCTCATAAACCTTTGAATTCATAAATCCGTGAATCCAAATACGTGGCACCTTATCATCCTTAGCCGATGCGGCAACAGATAGCATCGGAACAATAAAAATGAGTATTGACATTACTGCGGCAATCAAGCCTTTAAGCTTTTTTCTTTCCATAATACGTCCTCCGAATGTTAAGGCAATACGCACGAATTGAGCTGCATGTCTTGAATATAAATTAAGTATAACAGAGCGGAAATATTTGTCAAGAGAAAAAACGATCGGCTTATTTTACATAAAAACATAGTAACCACTGATTAAATTGCGGTGCATTTTTCGGAGGCATACTATATCCCCCGATAATCACGCTCTATTTGATCGGTGTTTTTTGTCGATTTTTGACTTATTTTAGCTCTTTTTATCGAAAAAGATATTTTAAAGCCGACATTTCGGGTTTTCAGTCAAATAAAAATATAATTTAGAAAAAACGGAGGTAAAAAATGGAAATTCAGATAATTCTCAGAAGGCTCGGGATATGCACAACCTATAAGGGCTACAAGGCGGTCGTACTTGCGATTGAACTTGCCCTTGAGGATGAGGACAGGCTAAGCTCAATAACAAAGGAGATTTACGGCGAGGTTGCACACCGTTTAGGTGCGACCCCTACGGCGGTAGAAAAAAACCTCCGTACGGTCGTACAGCGTGCGTGGAGAATCAACCCCGAGGGTCTTGAAAAAATGGCAGGCTACAGCCTCGAGTGTATGCCGAGCGTTTCGGAGTTTCTCGATATCCTTTTTAATTACATACAAAGAAGCCGCCTGCACAAAAAATAAAGAGCCGACAGCCCTCAGTCTGTACAGCTCCATGATTTTTATTTCCCTTTGGTCTTTTTATTTTTTCTTTGTATCTTAATCTTATTTCCAAACAAATGAGTTACCGCATATCCGGCCGTTATTAGAATAAGAACAAACAAAATTCTTTGTAAAATGTGTACAACAGATTGTGGCAAAACATCGTTCCATGTACCAATATAGTCGTATCCGTCTATCCACGCGGAAAAAATTGCAAACACAGACAAAATAGCAAGTGAAGTATCCATTCTTTTCGTGTTCTTGCGATCAATTATATCGCACTTCGTTTCAAAAACGGTCTTAAGTTGGTCTAAGTTGCGCTGCATTTCGTCCAATTGCTCCTTAATTTCAAATGCCTGCCTTATCATTGATATCGACTTCTGCGATGTCGGATAATTGACTCTGATATTCCAGAAATCAATTGTTTTTGAGTAACTGTCATATATTGCATCAACCTGCGACAAAAATTTTATCGGTTCAGTTTCCTCCTTTGAAGTAAACAGCTTTATTATTTCGCGATTGGCTATATGAATTGCTGCCTCTTCAAAAAGAATTAGCTCTATATAAAATAAAGTTATTGATTCCTCATATATCCGCTCAGCAAGACTTCCACGCAAATTCTCTGAAAACTGAAGAACCGTATTTTTGTAAGCAATAACAAAAGCACGATCATATTGACCCATGCCGTATTTGCTTTGAACAATGGACAGAATATCTTCGTCAATTATTTCTCCAAAGTTTTCACCCTCGGGATATATTGTTTCGCCGACAAGCAATGATGCAAGTTCATTGTAAGAAAGAAGGTTTTTATCACTCGGAAATACCGAGAAAATCTTTGGAGTGCCACGCTTTATCAAGCCATATTTGTCTTGAATATGATCATAAAAATTGACATAGCCCTCATCATTTGCAACCATTATCTGATTTCTAATAATATTATCAAACAAATGGCTTATAAGAAACGGCGATGACAACGAGTACCATGTCAGTACAGCACAGTTGCTTTCGATGTCAACTGAAATATATATATCAACCTGCGTACCGGCTCCAATCAGAGCTCCCATTTCAAAATAATTATTAGCCGTAATCTCACTGGCTATTTGAATTTTTTCTTTTCCGAGATAGTACCGCTTGATTCTCCGTTTAAAACTTGCCAAATCATCTACTCTTTCCATCACAGACGGAACTCCAGCCTCATAATGAGTTCGAAAATCCATATTTTCTAAAAGATTTAACGAACCTTTTTGTGAGGCATTTTCAATATATTTCATATCCAAATACTGAACAGGAACAGAAACAAACACGTCAGGAATCAACGACCACTCTTTCTGACGTATCTTAATCATCTCAGAAAGAACACTATTGAAAAGTGGATATTCCGAATACAGGGAATTGTGTCGGTAAAAAACAACGTCTCCCGCAAAGCACTCACAAGCCTGTGAAACATTAATAAGTCTTTGATATTCAAGCAGCGATTTGTATTCGATCAAAACCACTACACCATAAACAACATTATTCCTACACTCAGTGAAACAGGAGATTCCCTTACTTTCGATTTTGTTAAATCCAATAATATATTTACATTCTTTTTCGATTGAGTAGTTAATACCATATTGGTCTAATGCTTTGCAATCAGGAACAAGAAGATGGATTTTATTATAAAAATCCACAGAATATACAGGAATTTCCTTTTTATGTAGAATAAAATAGTACTCTGTATCAATTAAGTCAATCTCAAAGTTGCGCTTTTTGTATATTCCCAACGAGCTTTCGTTTGACACATCAGAAACAATGTTGCAATTGCTATAATTATTAAGTATTTCATCAACCAATGATGAAGCCAATCCAACCCTTTGAAAATCCGGATCGACTGCAATTGAAAGTAGGTATAAAATATCTCCTTCCAAGTTTTTAATTTTATGCTGAAGTTTATCAAAGTAAGGTGATTTGCGATCATTCTGAAGTCCAAATATTTCTTTAATTGCCGCCGGATTGTTTGACTTTGCTGCGCTAAAATTGAACAAGAGTGCAAAAGCAATCAGTTTTTCATTATCTATAATTCCAATACTCAAACCGGTATTTATACATATTGAAATACTATTCCTGAATTCATTTCTCATAGTTGATGAAAAATCATCACTTTTCTTAAATAAATTCCGATAATAGTGGTCATTCAGGAAACATTTACAAAATAAATCCAGAACATTTTCAAGATCGCTATTTTGAAGAATACGAAGATGCAATTAAAACACCTCAACAACAAATTTTTTTAAAAGCTCGGTTGGATGGTAGGATCTTTTTGAGGCTCTCAGTCCGAGGTCGCCCATGTCCTCCTCGCGGTTTATAAATAAAACCTTATCGCTGACAAATGCGGCGGCGCTCTGATTTACAAGCATCTGATACGCTCCCTTGTATCTGCGATCTGCTTTTTCGATATGTGAGAAAAGAGTGTCTCCCACGATCTCGTTCATCGAGAAGCCGGCAATTTCTCCGTCGGCGGTCAGATAACCGCCGAACATCCCGTATTTGTCGCCGTTTTCAAGGACTTCAAGCACCTTTCGGTTTTCCTCTTTCTCAATTGTGCCCTCCGAGGACATCGGCAGATAAATATCACAGAAAAAGTCACGGATTTTGCCTATGTCATTACCTTCAATCGGTTCAAAATTCCATTCACTCACACTGCGTTTGAACTGTTTAATGAGATTGCGCTGTCCGCTGTATTTTCTTCCGGCAAGAGTTACAAGATCAGATGCGTTATAGAGATAATCGGCAAAATCTGTCTGCTCATAAGCTCTGACATCATGTCCGCAATTCGAAAACAGCGGTACATATTTTTCAGGTATTGTACAAAACTTGATCGGAAGCTTTGTACTGTCAATAAGTTTTTTGACAGAATCGCCGATATTCTCGCTTATGGGAAGATTATAGTGCAAATTTCCGTCCTTGTCGCGGAGTCTTGAAAAGAAAACACCATCCTCAATTGCATACTCCATCCGATAGTAGTCGCGCCACATAAACATACCACCGACGGTAAAATCGCAGGTTCGCGAATCCACCATGCTAAAGAACGGCTTAACGGTTTCAACATCCTTCAAATCCAAGGGCTCGTAATTCATTGCTTCTCACTTTCTGACATTATAATCATATTCAGGATATAGCAAAAGCCCGATATAATCGGGCTTTATACTGGTGGGAGAGGGTGGATTCGAACCACCGAAGTCACTGACGACAGATTTACAGTCTGTTCCCTTTGGCCACTCGGGAACTCTCCCATATTCACTTTCTAAAAAAGTGGAGCTGGTGGACGGACTCGAACCCCCGACCTGCTGATTACAAATCAGCTGCTCTACCAACTGAGCTACACCAGCGTCTCAACGCTCGTATACTATACCACAACCAAAGCGGTTTGTCAACACTTTTTTTAATTTTTATTTTTTAATCTTGAAACAGAATTTAAAAAGTGGTATAGTTAATGTGTTGTTTTTTGAAAGGGGTATATTATGAAAAAAATCATTGCCATACTCATTGCGGTATCGCTCAGTTTATCGTTTATTTCCGTATCTGCCGCCGCATTGGACAATGCCGATATGAATTCGGCTGTTATAACCGATGAAAGAGCGCAAAGACAAGCAGTCCGTGCCGCGGCTACCGCAATAATCGGAAAAAATCCGAGCGACGACATAACCGTAAGCAACGATTTTGTAACCGCCGTTCTCAACAATGTCGGCGAAGATCCTACGGCAAAGGACATTTCCGATGAAATATCAAAATACGCAGGTCTTTTCAAAAGAAAGACAGACGAATATGCCAAGGTCATCGCCAACGATGCAGAATACTACATTGCCGATGACGGCGAATTTTTCATCATCGTTGATATCACAAAGCATCCCGAGGTGCTTGAGCTTACGATAATGTGCAAATCGGCAAGACTTATGCTCAACAGGCAGAATGAAATTGTTGCTCAAGAGGACAGAGTGTGCATAACAATGGATTACCGCCACGTTGTCGGTGAGCTTGCACTGCACAACACGGTCTATGCGCTGACAAAAGCCTTCGGCGGTGAGAATGAAAAGAGTCCACTTCACGGCTACTACGAAAGCGCAAAGATTGCCGAGCTGAACCGAAACGAGCAAAGAGGAGCGGATTATATCCGCATTGTCGGAGGATTTCTTGATTTTTGCTACAGAATTTTCTCAACGATTTTTCATCAGTTCTTATAATACATAAACAACAAAAAAGCGGAAGCCGAATTAACGACTTCCGCTCTTTATTTTTGTCTTATTTAACGCTGTCAACGAGATCCATGAATTCCGAAATTACCTTTGAAGCTGTGTTCTTGCCCCAAGAGATAAGGCACCACGTGTCTGTGTCGAAGGATTCCTTCTTCTCGCTGTATTGTACGCCTGCCATTACAAAATCATCGTCAGGCTCAATGTAGCCGATAGCGTCATTCATGAGGTCAAATACGATGATGTTCTCGCCATACATTTCACGAAGCGACTGATACTTGAAGCCCTTTAATCCTTCGCCGCCCATAAGAAGTTCGCCGTAGGTCTCGCCCGGGCAAAGCTCAACAAGAAGCGAATCGCCAAGCTCCATGTAGCCCGACTCGGTTACTGTGTAATACTTGTCGGTCGTCTTGTCATAGAGGAAGAAATAGTCTGTGATACCCGTCTTGCCGACGATATCCATAAGAATGTTGGAAACCTCGATGATATACTGCTTGTGAGCAATATTGAGCATCGGAGCAACCGTTGTCTCGCTTACCGACTTCCAATCCTTGTACCATGAGGTATAGCCCTCATTTGAGCTGTACTCAGCCTCACCGAGGAAATCGCCGAGAGCATAGTTCATTGTCTTGCACTCGGCCTCGCTCTTTGTGAGTCCGAGAATGATATAGCCCATCTCATAGCCGTATCTGACTGCTTCCTCATGTCTTGTGAGGTCAAGTCCATCATCGGAAGCGCCTCGCTGATAGGTAATAGTACCGATACAGCCCTGAATATAAATGAAGTTGTAGCCCGCCTTGTTGACGACCTCCTCGATATAAGGAACGAAATCGGCTGAAATAACAACATGACCGTAGCCCGAATTCTCGGGGTGAGCACTGAACGAAGCAATAACCGTACCCTTTTCACTCTTGTTGTCGGGAGTGAACATCAAGCGGTAAAGGTTGCCGTCAAATGTATAAGGAGCGGTTCTGTCGCGAAGATAATCGTCCGCGATATCCTTCTTTGCAAGAGTTAGCGTGCCGCCCTTCATATCGGAATAAGCCGACTTGATAGTAGCCGTGCACTGGTCAACTATCTTCTTGAGGAAGGTGCGGTTGACACCGCTGTGGATCTCCGAAAGTCCGAGATTTGAAAGGAAAAGATTGTTCAGAACGTTCGAAACGGTGTTGTCCCATACACCCTGGAGGTCGATTCCGCTGTGGGTATGAGTGACCGAAACGTTTACGCTGACAATGTTGTTTTCCGCCGCGAAATCCGAGATAGCTTCACGGATAAGGCGAACGTCTGCATTCGCAATACCGATTGCGTCAAGCACGCAGAAAGCAACGTTTCCTCTGCCTGTGCCGTCGTTGAGAACGATCGTACGAACCCAAAGTCCGTCAAAGGTCTCGGTCGTTGTGGCCATAAGACCGTAGCCGCCCATTGTGTACGGCGTTGTGCCGAAATCATCGGGGAGAATAGAAGCCTGAGCATAGCCGAGATGCCATTTTGCGCCTGCCGCCGGAGCGTCAAGAAACTCTGACATTCCCTTGTAGAAATTGCCGTAGCTGTCGAGGTCAAAATCGGCATAATCATGGATAACGGAGGTTTTCGGAATAACAAAACCGAGAACCTTGCCGATAACATCGATGAGCGTGTTGCTCAAAAGATTGATCACCTTGGCAAGCAGCTTCATGAGAACCGTTTTGGGGCTTGTTGAAGCAAGCGAGCCGAAAGCATCACCGATTTTGTCAAGTGTGTCGTTTGCGTTGCTGTTGACTACCTGAACCTGATTGCCGTTTGCGGCGGCTTCGGCAAGGTACTCTTCAAGAGTTACGTTTGACTCAGCAACAATCGGAGCCTCCTCGTTCTTTGCAAATGCCGTTACGCCGATTGGAACGATCAGACAAAGACAAAGAACGACCGAGAGAACCGACAAAAGAATTTTTTTCATAATTCTGTCTCCTTTCGGAAAATGATATTATTCCTATGATACATGATTATAACATAAAAGCTCAATTTTTACAAATAAAACAATCGTCCTCTTTTTTATTCAATTTGACGAAAGTATAACGTCTAATTCAATTGACTTTTGCGCCTGACAAGAATATAATATAGTTTAGTTTTATTATTGTACACAGTCAATCGGAGGTTTTTGTATATGGATTTTACAGGCAAAAGAGTTCTCGTTGTCGGACTTGCACGCAGCGGCATGGCGGCAATCAGAGTGCTTAAAAAACTCGGCGCAGAGGTCACCCTCTCCGAGAGTAAGAAAAAAGAAGATATAAAGGAAATTGATTTTCTCAGCAAAAACAATGTTGAAATAGTCGGACAGGATATGGCGGTTTTTGAGCGTGATTTTGACCTCGTTGTTAAAAATCCTGGCGTGCCTTACAGAAGTCTGATGATAGAAAGGCTTCGCGAGCGCAATATTCCCGTTATCACGGAAATCGAGCTTGCATATCAGGTTGCGAAGCCCCAGCACTATATCGCAATAACGGGCACAAACGGCAAAACCACAACCTCCACTCTTACATATGAAATACTTCGCCGCGCTTTCCCCGGCAAGGCTCACCTTTGCGGCAACATCGGTATTCCGCTTTGCGAGATCGTTATGGAAAACGGTCTCATGGAGGAGGGCGGACATTATATCGCTCTCGAAATTTCAAACTTCCAGCTTGTCAACATTGATAAGTTCCGTCCCGAGGTTGCAACAATAATCAACCTTACGCCCGACCACATTGACTTCATGGGCAGTCTTGATAATTACTACAAGTCCAAGACCGAGGTCTACAGGAACATGGCAGGCAACGACGTTTTCCTGCTCAATGCCGATGATCCCGTTGTTAAGGAGTACACTGATCGCTATCCCGTGAAGTGCGTAAAAGAGAGCTTCAGCACCGACAGTGACAATGCCGACTGCATTGCCAAGGACGGCTATATCGAGATAAAGGGCGAAAAAATCATTCCGCTCGACGCAATTAAGATTGTCGGCAAGCACAATTTGCAAAATGTCATGATTGCAGTTTCGGCGGCTAAGGCTATCGGCATTTCAAACGACATTATTCTTGATGCGGTTTCCTCTTTTAAGGGCGTTGAGCACCGAATTGAATTCGTCCGTGAAATCGGCGGCGTTAAATATTACAACGATTCCAAGGGAACCAACACCGACGCAACAATAACCGCTCTCAAGGCATTTGACCGCGGTGTAATCCTCCTTGTCGGCGGATTTGAAAAGGGTCTGCCGATGGACGAGATGAAAAAGCACCTCGGCTGTGTCAAGAAGGTTGTCGGCTTCGGCGCATGCGGCGCAAGACTTGTGCATGACCTTGTCGGCGAGGACGGAATTATCGTAACTACGCTCGACGAAGCCGTTGCCGAGGCAAACAAAATTGCCGAAAGCGGTGATACGGTTCTCCTTTCCCCCACCACCAGCTCCTTCGACCAATACACCTGCTTTGAGGAGCGCGGCGACCACTTCAAGAAGATTGTAAATGAGCTTTAACCCGAAAGGATAAATATGACAGAAAAAGAGAAATATATCGGCGTTTTCGACTCGGGAATCGGCGGTCTTACCGTTGTTAAAAGCATAGTCGAAACGATGCCGAATGAAAACATAATATACTTCGGTGACACGGCTCACGTTCCCTACGGAACACGTTCAAAGGAACAGATAATCGAATACGTTCTCAGCGACGTGAAGTTTCTCAGCCGATTTAATATCAAAGCAATTGTAATCGCCTGCAACACGGCAGACTCGGCGGCGAGGGATAAAATTGAGGAAAAATACAGCGATATCCCCGTTTACGGTGTTGTTGCCCCCGCCTCAAAAAAGGCGGCTGAGCAGTCGAAGAACAAAAAAATCGGTGTAATTGCCACCAACGCAACAGTCAACAGCGGCGCATATGAAAAGACGATACACAGCTTTGACGAAACGGCACAGGTAATCAGCCTTGCGTGTCCTCTTCTTGTTCCTCTCGTTGAAGAGGGCCGTTTTAAAAAGGGAGATCAGGTCATCGAGGAGGTTCTGCGTGAGTACCTTACTCCGCTGAAGAAGCAGGGCATTGACACACTCGTTCTCGGCTGTACTCACTATCCCCTGCTTTATGACATTATAACCGAGATTATGGGCGACGGAGTTACAGTCATCAGCTCATCGGTTGCGGCGGCAGAGGAACTGAAAAAAGGTCTCGGAGAAAGAAATCTACTCAGCAACTCAAAAATAAGCGAACGAAAGTATTTCGTCAGCGACAACGCAGAGGATTTTGAAAAGCACGCTCTGATTTTTATGGGCAATGCCCTCGGCGGCACGGTCGAACAGGTTGATATCGAAGAATAAAAGAATACCGCATAAAAAATCGCAGATTAACGGAAACTGCTCCGAAAACCTGCGATTTATTTTTTGTTTGTCAAGCCCAAAATGTAATCGGTCGAGGTGTTATAAAGCTTCGCCAATGCAATCAGCACATCGGTCGGCAGGTCACGGTAACCGTTTTCGTATCGGCTGTATTGAGGCTGTTTCATTCCGAGATAATCCGAAACAAATTTTTGCGTATAATCCGAATCCTCTCTCAAATCTTTTACTCTGCGATAATATGACAAAAAATTTTCGCTCCTTATAACCAATTAGTTATTGACATATTAACATTATCATGTTATAATTGCTCCAATATATAACCGTTTGGTTATAATAATGAGGTGGAAAGAAATGTATTGTAAACATTGCGGCGCTGAAATTAGTGAAAAAAGTAAATATTGTCAAAGCTGTGGAAAAGAAATTGAAGAAAAAGAAAAATCGCAAATTTTAAAATCAAAAATAAGTTTTGCTTTAGATTATTGTAAAAAACTGTTATTGCAATTCAAGTCATTACTTTTTACTTTATGGCAACGCATAAAAAATGACAAAAAAGTTGCAGTTATCTCTATTTCGGTCGGAGTTATCTTAATTGCATCTATTGTAACTGTAATTATTCTCTGCAATCAAACAGAAAGTACAACTCCGGATTTATCTTCAACAACAACTTGGAACAATTCATACGATGATTACGACACTGATGATGACGAAGAAAAAGACTATACTGAAGAGGAATTGAAAGCAATGGCTGCAAGGGCACTATACTCTGAACTAAGTTCAAAATCACAATATAGCCGATTGGATCTGGCAAGCACAAAATTTTCCGTCGGAACAATAAGCAAAGATGGTCTTCATTGGGTAATAAAAGGAACATTTACCTTATACGATAATTATGGGCAAATTTACGAAGCTGGAAAGAAATATACAGTTACAGTAAATTCTTATGGAGTAGCCTCTTGTAATATAAGTAATTATCAATAATTTTTGCTCAAAAACAAAGACTGCAAATGAAACACAATCATTTGCAGTCTTTGTAATTTTTTATTTAACCAACTCACCGACATAATCGGCATAAATTTTTCCGATAACCTCTGCGCCGCGGTCGTAGGTTGGGTGAACGCCGTCGGCGGAAATCTTCTGCCAATCCTCATGGCAGATATGCGATACAAGCATTTGTACATGACACGGAAGCAGAAGATTTCCGAAAAGTCAATTGACACTTTGGAAATTGTGCTGTAATCATGCTTCAATTGTGGTATGGTTACATTGATAAACAAAATAATTTTCAGCCACAGAAAGGAGCAAGCATATGCAAAAAACAAACATAAAAACCAAACTGCTGACAGTTCTGCTCACGTTGTGCATGGTACTGTCACCAATATCAGTTTCGGTGTTTGCCGCAAATTTGTCAGTTAAGAATGGATCTGAGTTGGAGGCAGCATTTGAAAATGCAGACTGTACGGAGATCAAATTGGGTGAAAACATTGAGACCGTTTGGGAACTTGATGTAGACCGCACCGTAACTCTTGATCTGAACGGATATACACTGAGTTGCAGTTCGACGGACGAAGATATAATTCGGGTGCGCAGCAACGGAAACCTTACAGTGAAGGACAGCGGCATCGGCGGCAAAATCGACGGGCAGAACAAGAACTGCGGAATTGAGGTTAAGGGCGGTACGCTGACCTTAGAAAGCGGCAGTATTGTAAACTGCACAGATGCCGACGGTGACGGCGGCGCAGTGGATGTGGCAAACACGGGTGTAACAGAAACACCGATCAAGTACGGTAAGTTCATTATGAACGGAGGTGCCATCATGGACTGCAAGGCCGGCGATGACGGCGGTGCAGTGGATATAGGCAGCGGTTGCACCTTCGTTATGAATGGCGGAACCATCAGTAATTGCAGAGCTGATGATGACGGCGGAGCCGTATTTATTAAGCAAGGCGGAGCCTTTGAGCTAAATGACGGTATCATTCAAAATTGCTCTGCAGGTGCCAACGGCGGAGCAGTGAATATTTATCAGAACGGTCGCTTTAGCATGACAGGCGGCACAATAAAAAGCTGCAAAGTGGATCTTGGCGGACTCGGCATGGCGGTGTATGGCAGTAACGATAAGGCTGTAGTCACCATGATCGGAGGCACCTTTGAAGATTGCGGAGTATTCCCTTATTCCTTTGATGAATTCACTGTGACATTTGATTCTGACGGCGGAAGCACAGTGCCCGAGCAGAAGCTGCGAAACACTTCGGCAGTCAAGCCCGCAGACCCGAAGAAATCAGGCTATAATTTTGTCGGATGGTATCTGGGAGAGGACGAATACACCTTTACTGCCAATGTTGCCCAAAACATTACCCTGAAAGCACATTGGACACCCGTAGCTGCACCGACTGCCATCGCCACTGCTACTATTGAAAATGCAAAATTCAACTATCAGCCCGGCGATGTTCCGCAGGCAACAGCATGGGTTTCAGAGATCGATGCAGATAAATACGAGATTGCCTATGAATGTTGGCAGCAGTTTGAAAACAACGAACCCGTTGCCGCATGGTATTCCGATAATGGTTCACACGGCTCTATGCCGACCATCACAAAATTTGAAAGCGGTAAAAAATATGTATATTCCATTATGCTGAAGCCGAAAGACGGATATTCCTTCAGCAGCGAAACCGTCATTACAGTGAACGGTGAAAAAGTATCGGCGCCTTTCGTCAGCGGCTCAATGTATATCCCTGCCGTTAAAACGATTACTATGCCCACTTTGATTGCCATTGATGTGGTGGAGATCAACAATGTCACCGTCAGCTTTAAGGACGGCGATAAGCCTGTGTTTACCGGCAAGGTTCCTGACGGTGCAAACTACGCATACCGATGTGAGTGGTGGGAGCTGGACAGCAAGACCGGCGCAATGTCTACAGATTTCGGAAATTTTTATGAGAACCGAATCACTGCTTTTGAAGCAGGAAAGACCTATCATTATGGCGTGTATGTGACGACTTACGGCGATGTCGGAAATGTCCGCTATATATTCACACCCGATACAAAGCTGAAAATCAACGGTGAATTTGTGAATTATACACGTTACGAAGGCGATGAGAGCGACGGCTCTGACGGCACCATGTGGGTTCTCACCGATCTGACAATGACCCCCGAAGCATCTACACCTCAAAAACATAGCTTTTTAGATTGGCTTATCAATCTTTTCGCAAAAGTCGTTAAATGGGTCATTGATTTTATCGGAAACGTTTGTTGAATAACTAAAAACAGCGTCCTCTTTTAAAAAAGGGGACGCAAATTTTTTAATTCTGCTTTGCTTATAATAACGAAGCTATATGTTATTATTCAAGAATTGAGGTGCTAATTTAACCAACTCACCGACATAATCGGCATAGATTTTTCCGATAACCTCTGCGCCGCGGTCATAGGTCGGGTGAACGCCGTCGGCGGAAATCTTCTGCCAATCCTCATGGCAGATATGCGATGCAAGCAGTCCGTCAAGCGGAATAAAAACGTCGGCATATTCACGGGCGAGCTTTCTTGTAATCTGAATTTTCGGGTCAAGATCCTCACGGAAATAGAGCTTATCCTCGGCAGGAAGCAGGAACTGCTCCAGCATAACGATTTTCGCATTTGTCTTTGTCTTGATCGCATCAAGAACCGTGCGATATCTCTTTTCAAACTCTGCATGATTGAGCCACTCTCTCGTATCGGCTCTGTGCCATGTGTCGTTGACGCCGATGAGAATCGAAACAATATCCGGCTGAATGTCGATAAAATCCGACTGCAGCCTGTTCACAAGATCAATCGTCTGATTGCCGCTGATTCCAAGGTCAATAAAATCAAAATCAACCTCCGGAAATTTTTCTTTCAAAAATCTTGCAGCATCCTTCGGGTATCCGTTACCGAGGTTGTGCGGATTTTCACGGTCACGGTCGGCATCGGTAATGCTGTCGCCCTGAAACAAAATTTTCATATAAAGTCCTCCGTTTTAACTTTTTTTATTTTATCAAAATATCTGTCTCCGCAAACGGAAATCAAAACATTTTTTTCACTTAAACACGAAAACTTTTTCTCATATTTTTCAAAAAAGTTTTCGTAATCTCCGAAATAAAATTCTCCGAGATCTGCGAGCGATTTTCCCTCACATTTTATTGCGCTTTCTTTAAGCGTCCATATTCTCGTAAACGCTTTTGCTTTGTCGGGCGAAGCGTTAATTTTTTTGTTTTCGCTCTCGTCAAAAAATCTTTTTGCAACCTTATCGTTAAAGCCGCCGATTTCCTGCACGTCAATTCCGACAGGCGCAGTATCAATCACAACGGCCGCTCCCTCGGCACAATGGCTGATGTTAAAAAACATTTCGCCGCCTTTCAAAAACGGCTTCCCGTTTTCACCGACAACAATTTCTAATTTTTTAATTCCGTTTTCTTTCAACGCAAACCGAAGCAAAAGATAAGCGATGACACAATTATCTCTGTCAATTTTTCTTTTAAGCCTGTTGAATTTTTCCTGTCGGTTTTTTGGGAGAATTTTCAAAAAATTTTCGGCAGAAAAATTCTCATAATCATCAAAAAAATAAATCATTTTCAATTAAAACAGTCCTGCTTTTACGCCGTTGGCATTGTGCTCGGCAATTGTTGATGCATAGTAGAAATGCTCGCCGCTTTCATCGGTCAGGAAGAAAACATAATCAGTATCGGCAGGGTGAAGCGCCGCGTTTATCGCTTTCAGCCCCGGGTTGCAGATCGGACCGACGGGCAGACCCACACAATAATATGTGCTGTAAAGCTCCATGTATTTCTTTACTTCATCGTTCTGATTTTCAAGCGCAACTCCGTCCTGATAACCCAGAACATCTTTAAGATTCTGCGAAATATAGAATGTTGTAACATCACTTTCAAGCTTCGGAAACGATGCAGGATCCTTGAGCCTGTTATGGAAAACGGACGAAACGTTGGCGCACTCGTCAATATCGGCGTCGCACTCCTTTTGAATTACTGAAGCAAGCGTCATCATCTGATCCATCGTATAGCCGAGAGTTTTTGCCCTCTGCTTCATTTCATCGGTGATTTTTGAATTGTAGTTTTCAATAAATTTGTCAACGACCGACTGAGCATCTGATTCAAGATAAAATTCGTATGTGTCGGGGAAAATATATCCCTCCAGGAGAAAAACTCTGTCATCTGCATTGTCGATTTCAATTCCCGCAACAGGCTTCTTGCAAGCCTCGAGGAATGCCTGAGCCGAGCAGACCTTGTTCTGCTCCAGCTTCTGTGCAATCTGAACTATTGTGTAGCCCTCAGGGAATGTGACCGTCACGGTGTTATCGGGCAGGGTCGTTTTGCTTTTTGTTGACAAAAAAGGAATTCCTTCACCCGGGTTGCACGCTGCAAGAGAAAAAATCATCGCGGCGCAAAGCATTAAAATTCCAATCTTTTTATATAGCTTCATTTTTATACCTCATATATTCAAATTTGTTCGGTATCATTTTTGTATATCATACATCTTTTTTGTTTTCGTGTCAATAAACATGAGCTTTCTGCAAATATTATTGTGGGAGGTGATTTTTAATGGACAAGAAAGAACACAAAAAGAAGAAAAAATTGAAGCTTTCGCCGCTCGTTCAGTCAATCGTCAACGACTGGGAAGCAGGCAGTGACACCGACGTTCTCGGCAGCTACACGGGTAACTCGATGGAAACCGTCAAGCCGCAGCAGGACGCAGATGATCTTTAATTGACAATTTAATATATAAACGGTATAATAAATCCAAGAAAACCGCTAACTGCGGTGCTTCTCCGTGTCGCAGTTAGTGGTTCAAAATCACAGTCACCGCTACATATTGATACATGCAAAAATAATTGCTGTTTTACATTATAATAAGCAAAATTTGCTTGACAATACCTGCGTATTGTGATAGAATAACTGTACCTCTTTAAAGAGGGTTCTTTTTTTGTGCCCTCTTTTAGGAACTTACAGGGTGTAGGTTCCCGTATGAGGGAGGCTTAAAATCCCGGACAAACCGGTTAAATGGAGGTGCCGAAATGAGAGTTAAGGTTACACTCGCTTGCACAGAATGCAAGCAGCGCAATTACGACACAATGAAAAACAAGAAAAACACACCCGACAGGTTGGAGATGAACAAGTATTGCAGATTCTGCAAGAAGCATACTCTCCACAAAGAGACGAAGTAAGCCGGAAGGAGAACTGTTATGGCAAAAAAAGAGAGTTCCGAAGCTGCTAAGAAAATCGCAAAGGCTGAAAAAGAAAAGACTTCAAAGAAGCCGAGTAATAAGCCCAATGTTTTCGCGCGTATGGGCAAAGCCATAAAGAATTTCTTCAAAAACAGCAAGGGTGATCTCAAGAAGATCACATGGCCCGGTGCAAAGGAAGTCCTCAAGGGAACAGTTGTTACCATCGTTTGCATAGCAATCGTCGGCGTACTCGTATTCCTTGTTGACCTCGGACTGACTAAGGGCATCAGCGGACTTCGTACTGTCGCAGAGAACCGCACAACTACAACTGTTGCCGAAACCACGACCGCTTCCGAAACGGAAACAACAACGGCGGGAATCAACATAGTGACCGACAGCAGCACCACAGCGGCTCAATAATTTCAGCGAGACGGAGGAACGGCAATGTCGAATGATGCCAGATGGTATGTTGTTCATACCTACTCGGGCTACGAAAACAAAGTAGCCACAAACGTTTTGAAAGCTGCCGAAAACCGCAAAATGCAGGATGAGATCTTTGAGGTCAAGATTCCTACCGAAACCGTTGTCGAGGTTCGCGAGGACGGTAAGACCCGTGAGGTTGAGCGCAAGATCTTCCCGGGTTACGTTATGGTTAAAATTGCAACTTTCCTTGACGAAAACGATATGCCGAAAATCAGCGACGAAGCATGGCTCGTTATCCGCAACACAAGAGGTGCGACAGGCTTCGTAGGTCCCGAGGGCAAGCCCATTCCCTTGACTGAGGAAGAGGTTTACAGACTCGGCGTTGAGAAGAAGGTCGTTGAGGTCAAGTATGAGGTTGGCGACACAGTCAACATCACCGATGAAATCTTTGAGGGCTTCAGCGGTAAGGTAGAGGAAATTGATCTTGACAACAATAAGGTCAAGGTTACGGTTTCCGCATTGTTCGGTAAGGAAACATTGGTTGAGCTTGAGCTTGATCAAGTTGAACCCGTTACCGATTGATGAAACACGATAATTAAGCCGCAAGGCTTGATTTATATGTCCCTATGGGGCATGGAGCTTCGGCTCCGTTGTGGGAGGAGCAAAAATTCCAATCAAATTGCTCCGACGAACCACATTATTTTGGAGGTGCAAGATATGGCTCAGAAGGTAGTAGGCTTTATTAAGCTTCAGATCCCTGCCGGCAAAGCAACACCGGCTCCGCCCGTTGGTCCGGCACTCGGACAGCACGGCGTAAACATTATGGCATTCACAAAAGAATTCAACGAGCGTACAAAGAACGACGCAGGACTTATCATCCCCGTTGTTATCACGGTTTATGCAGACCGTACTTTTACATTCGTTACAAAGACACCGCCCGCAGCAGTTCTTATCAAGAAGGCTTGCGGAATCGAGAGCGGTTCAGGTGTGCCTAACAAGACAAAGGTTGCCACAATCACAAGTGAGCAGGTTAGAAAAATCGCTGAACAGAAGATGCCTGACTTGAATGCAGCAACGATCGAAACAGCAATGTCAATGATCGCAGGTACTGCACGCAGCATGGGCGTTACTGTTGTAGACTGATGCTCCCGCGTGGGAGGTAAAATCCGATTTAACCACTATAATGGGAGGAATATCTTATGAAACACGGTAAGAAATATTTAGAGAGCGCAAAGCTCGTTGACAGAGCTACGCTTTATGATCCGGCTGAGGCTCTTGATCTCGCAGTCAAGACTTCTTCCGCTAAGTTTGATGAAACTGTTGAAATCCACGTTCGTCTCGGTGTTGACTCTCGTCACGCTGATCAGCAGGTTCGTGGTGCTGTCGTTCTTCCGAACGGTACAGGTAAGAAGGTAAGAGTTGCTGTTTTCGCTAAGGGTGACGCGGCAGACGCAGCTGCAGCTGCAGGCGCAGAGATCGTCGGCGCTGAGGATCTTGTTGCTAAGATCCAGGGCGAAGGCTTCCTTGATTTCGACGTTGCTATCGCAGCTCCCAACATGATGGGTCTTGTCGGTCGTCTCGGTAAGGTTCTCGGACCCCGTGGTCTTATGCCGTCACCGAAGGCAGGTACAGTTACTCCTGACGTTGCTAAGGCTGTTGAAGAGGCTAAGGCAGGTAAGATCGAGTACCGTCTTGACAAAACAAACATCATTCACTGCCCGATCGGTAAGGTTTCGTTCGGCGCTGAGAAGCTCCAGGAGAACTACAAGACGCTCCTCGATGCTATCAACAAGGCAAAGCCCGCCGCATCAAAGGGTCAGTACATCAGAAGCTGCGTTGTTGCTACAACAATGGGCCCCGGCGTACGCATCAACCCTGCAAAGGCAGTTATTGCTGAATAATTCAAACAAAATAAAAAGGTCGGGCATTGCGTCTGACCTTTTTTGTTTTATTAAATTTGAGATTTACGGGAGTGAAGTAAATGAGGACCGTCAAAAAGTCTGTTATTCTTTCTTCTGTTCAATATATTATAGTTTTCATAGGCTTTGCCCTATCGTACATGTTCACCTATCCGCAGTATGACGTTTTGCTTTTCACAAGGGATTTCAAGGGTGATATCGTCAGCGTTCTGCGTGAGGCGCTTTATTATGGCAACGGCAGATTTTTGGGCAACGTCTTAGGCTTTTATTTTTCGCATCATTTCACGGCGGCGATTTTTGTCTCGGCTTTTTTTCTGACGCTGATCGTTTTCCTTGCAAATAAATTGTTTTTTGACGGAAATAAAAAAGCGATATTTCCAATTACCGTATTGATTGCCTTCCCTGCCGTTGGCTTGATTCGTGAGGCTTACAGCATGATTGCCGCATTCTGCAATTATGTTGTTCCCCTCGCCTTTGCGCTGATTTCGGGAATTTTCATTAAAAAGCTGAAATTAAACGGCTCACGAATTTTTTATATTCCGCTCGCCTTTTCGGCAATCGGTGCTTGTCTTTTCAGTGAGAACACGACTATAGTTATTCTCTGCGTTGCCGTACTGATTATTGCCGGCGTTTTTATGAGCCGCAAAAAAGTGTCCGCAAGCGGCATTATGAATTTGGTTTTTACGGTGATCGGCACGTTGATAATGTATCTCATTCCGAGAGTTACCGACACCAAGGAGAAGCTCGATTATTACAGAGGATACGTTGAAACAAAAGCACTGATTTTCAACATAACCTCAACGTTGAGAAGCTTTGCGCTTTTGGCAAATCAATATGCGCTCGTTTATGTGATAATCTCCTCCGCTCTGATTTATGTGCTTTACAGGCAGTACAGAACTAATAGAATCATTAAATTTATTTTGACCGCGATACTCGCTGTCTTTCCGCTGACGTGCGTTTTTGCTTTGATTCTCGCACAAAAAGCAAACGAGCTGGCAACATTATATTTGCCGCTCGAGGTAGTCTATTTGATTGCCGCCCTGATCGTCTCGATTCTTTCAAAGCAAAAGAATTTGATTGCTTCGGTTACAATGACCGTAATTTCGCTCGGCAGTGCAGTCGCTCCGATGACGATAGTAAATCACAGGGGTGACAGAACGTTTTTCACCACGTTTGCGATCCTTTTCTGCTATGCTTTGTATTTAGTTAAAGAAATCGGCATTGGTAAAATAGTCAAACAAATTATCGGTATTGGCGCTCCTGTTGTGTTTGCAGCAGGCTGTTGTGTTATGCTTGTGCTCACGGCGCAGAACTTTGATTCATATGCCTACAGAGCCGACTATCTCGCACAAAAGAGTGTGACAAGCGACAGCGCAGACGTGCCGTATCTCGCACACGGACGTCTTGCACAGGAAACAACGCTCGGCCAGATCGACCCGTGCCTTTTCGGAAGCAGTGTTCAAATGAGCTTCAACGTTATTCCGTCAGACGAGTGGGAAAACGCGGAGGAATACAAAGAGCTTACACACTCATCACCCGTCGCCGCCGTCAAGTACGGACTTGAGCATTGGGAATTCAAGGATGCAACTTATCCTCTTAAGCTTCACGAAAAATATTCTCAAGACAAGTAATCAATAATATTTTTTCAATATGCAGTAAAAACGGCTGTCAAATTCGAGCAACGCTTATGCGCCGAGCTTGACAGCCGTAATTTTATTCTGTTATCGGCATCTCGGTCATGCGAAGATTCGTACAGCCGTAAGGAATAAGCTCCTTTTCAATCGGGTCGCCGATTGCCTTTTTGCTCTCAGGAAGCTCCTCGCATCTGCCGTTGGTCATCTTCCAATCGACCTGCGCCATTTTTGCTTTCAGCTTTATAGGTGCGCCGTTCGGTGAAAACGGAACATTGCCTACCTCGCCGAATTCAACAGCGAATTTCTCGTCGGCAAAGCCGTAATTCCAATCCGTGGTCGGGAAAATTTCATAGTCGCAGTACGGGAACTTTCTTTCAACTCCGTCACGGACATACTCTTTTTTCTCCCATCTCTCACCAATCGGAAGCGAGAAAACAAGATTACCGCGCTCGGCGCAGAAAAGCCCGCTCGGACGCTCCGTCAGCTCAACATTAAAATCGAATTGAACGTCGATAACGCTCTCGCCGAAGAAATCACGGGTAATTTTCACAAATCCGCCGCCGACCTCTTCACCGTCAATTTTTGCGCTGACAGCCTTTTCGGGAATACGAACAAGTATTTCACGCTCATCGTGAGTTGCCGAATTGACCTTGATTTTATATCCGTCCTCGAACGGGTAGTTTGTGATTATCTCAACAGTAAAGCTTGCTCCGTCAATCTCTGTTTCAACCTTGCTCGGCGCAACGGCACATATCGCGATGCCCTTTTCCGTTTTCATCATCGTGCTCATTGCAAGCTTCGGGAAAGCTTGATTAAAGTTTGCGGTACAGCAACCGAAATTCGGTTCGAGCCCGAAGATGTGCGACTCCTCGCCATTCGTATCAAACGGCTGTTTTCCATCAGGGAAGCGCGCGCACTGAACCTGATTTGTCAGCTGATCGTACTGATGAGTCCACATATCGGGGCTGACGGTCGCAGGGAAAGCATTAAACGCCGTTTTTTCCAAGCGCTCCGACCAATAGCTGTCGCCCGTCAGCGCAACGAGCCACTCGTAAGAATACATCGCCTCGGCAACCGAACAGCACTCCGAGCCGTGAACGGGGCTTGTGCCGCTCAGACACTCATCGCCCGAGAAATGCCCGCATGCCATGCCGTGGTCACGCAGAAGAATTTCCATCGCCTGCTTTGCAAATTCGTTCGGGTCGCCGCCGGTGAATTCGGTCATCAGCGCTTCACCCTTGAGCATCATTGCAATGTTGACAACGTGATTGAGATAGCTCCAATTCTCACGTCTCTCGGCATAGCGCCACGATTTGAACATCTTTTTATAATCAATGCCCTGTATGTAGAGCTTGTCAACGAGATCAAGCTGCCAATCCTCGGGCTTTCTTTCACGAAGCCAAAGAATCGGGATAAGGCACTCGAACCAACGAGCCGCACCCCAATCAAAGAGAGTTCGGCTGTTCATGTGCGAGCTGAGATTTTGCAGCGCACGGCTGACGGCGTTTTCGATTCGCTCATCGCCCGAACAATCGGCATAAACAACAAGTGCCTTGCAGATTATAAAACACGCCCAAATATCATAGTTTACACGTTGTTCCTTTTCGCACGGGCAGATCCAGCCGTCCTCGCACTGACGCTCAAGAATGGCGTCAATATATTTCTTCGCACGGGCTTTCATATCGTCGTTATCGAGTAGGTAAGCGAGCGGCACAAAACCGTCGAGCCAATATGGAACGCGCTCCCAGCCCTCGTCATTTCCGCCGATCCAGCTTGACTCCTTGACGCTGTTCCACATCTTGTCAAGATTGCCCGAAAGACCCTTTGCCTGAATTTCAAGCTGATTTCTGAGCCAACCCGTGGCCTTTATTTCATTGGTAGTAAATTGTTTAAAAATCATAGACTGCTCCTTAGCTTATTCCGAGCTTCTTAGCCATATCTGCCGTCTGAAGCTCAAGCATCTTTGAAACGCCCTCCTCCTGCATCGTTATGCCGTAGAGAACGTCGGCTTCTTCCATAGTGCCTCGTCTGTGGGTGATGAGAATGAACTGCGTATTTGTCGTCATGCGGCGAACATAGCGTGCATAACGGGCAACGTTGACATCGTCAAGCGCAGCTTCGACCTCGTCGAAAATACAGAACGGGGACGGTGCAACCTTGAGAATTGAGAAAAGAAGCGCAATCGCCGCCAATCCCTTTTCGCCGCCCGAAAGCAGGTCGATATTCTGAACATTCTTGCCCGGAGGCTGAACCTTTATCTCAATGTTACATTCAAGCACATCGTTCGGATTTTCGAGAATAAGCTCTGCCTTGCCGCCGCCGAAAAGCTCGACAAACGTTTCGCCGAAATAGCTGTTGATGCGAACAAACTGAGCCTTGAACTGCTCCGCCATTTTGCTCGTCAGCTCTGTGATGAGCCTGTTCAGCTCATCTCTCGACTTCTCGATATCCTCAAGCTGAGCGCTCATAAACTCATAGCGCTCGGAGACCTCTTTGTATTCCTCGATAGCGCCGACGTTTACATTGCCGAGAGCTCGGATCTTGCCCTTGATTTCCTGCAAGCTTCTGTGCGCCTGCTGATAATCCTCGATCACAATTTCAAGCGCTTCCGCCTCGGATTTCGTCAGCTGATATTCGTCAAAGAGCTTGTTTATCGCATTTTCAAGCTGCTGCTCCATCTGAGCCTTGCGCTCCTCAAGACGTGCCAGCTCTCCGCTGATTTTTTCACGCTCGGCGGACTTTGAACGCTCCTCCGAACGCAGCTGTGCGCTTCTTGCTTCACACTTTGTACGCTCCGCGATGAGTGTTTCAATATCACTCTTTGCGCTTGCGCCAAGCTCGTGAAGCTCCTGCGCCTGCTTTGACAGCTCCTGAATTTTTATTTCAATTTCTTTATTTGCGTTTTCAATTACAGCAATTTCATCGTTTAGGTCGTCAAGCCTGCCCTCATGGCTCGCCATACGGCGATTGAGGAGGTCAACGGCTTCCTTCTTTGCCTCAATGTCCTTTTCGAGAGCGAGAATATCAAGATTGATTCTTGCCTCGGTCTGTGCAAGCTCCTCTTTCTTTTCCTCGAGCTTCTCCCTGCCGTGGGTCACGACGTCGAGGTCAGCCTGCAAAGAACCCATTTCCTTATTGAGCTTGTCGATCTCGGTCTGGGCTTCCGCTTTCATCGCTTCAAGGTCGCTGATTCTCAGCGATGCCGACTTCTTCTCACGGCGGAGCTCTTCAAGAGCCGCATTAGCCGTGTCAAGCTTACCCTCAATAAGCGCGAGCTCGCTCTCCTTACGGATAACGTCCTCCTGTGTGCGCTTGAGGTCAGCCTGCGAAGCGTCAAGATCCGCCTTGACTGCCGAAAGCTCGACGCTCAATTTTTTATATGCTTCGTTATCCTGCTCCTGCTCGGCAACGAGCTTTGCGATCTGCGAATTAAGCTTATCCTTCTCGTTGCTTCGGCTAAGGATACCTGCATTGTGTCCTCTCGAACCGCCCGTCATCGAACCGCCTGCATTGACGACCTGACCGTCGAGAGTAACTATTTTAAACCTGTATGAGTATTTTTTCGCCATGGTAATTGCGCTGTCGAGATCCTCGGCAACGGCTGTTCTGCCCAAAAGCGACTGTATGATTTCGTTATACCTGCTGTCGTAATCGAGCAGCTTATCCGCCATATCTACGAATCCGTAGCAGTCGTCAAGCCCTTTTTCCGTGAACGGCTTTGACTTAACGGAGGTCAACGGCAGGAATGTTGCACGTCCGCCCTTCTTCTCTTTAAGAAAGTTGATAGCACGCTTCGCGTCATTTTCGCTGTCGGTTACGATGTTCTGTATCGCCGCGCCGAGAGCCGTTTCAACCGCCACGGCATAGCGATCCTCAACGCTGATGAGCTGAGAAAGCGGACCGTGAATACCTCTGAGGGCGCCGCCCTTTGCCTCACGGACAACAGCCTTAACCGCACCCGAATAGCCCTCCATGTTCTTTTCCATATCGTCGAGCAAGCGAACCTTGTCCTTCTTCTGAAGGATGTCAAGACCTCTTGCGTCGATTGCCGATTTCAGCTTGTCCGCCTTTTCCTGACGGGACTGAACTCGGAGATTATATCCCGAAACGGCGTTCATTATCTCGGTTGCCGTGTCGTTGAGCTTATCGAGCTGAGCCTGACAGGCATTGCGCTTTTCTTCAAGCTCGGTTATGTAGCCGTTTCTTGTTGAGAGCACGCCCTCAATATTGCTGACACGACCCTTGATTTCATCAATTGACGAATTCGCCGTGGTTTCTTCAATTCTCTTTTCGCCGACCTTCTGAGTGAGAGCGGTTATCTTCTGCGAAAGCTCGGCAATTCTGTCCGAGAATTCGCCCGTCTCGTTCTTCGTATCGGCTATGCTTGCCGCTGCAGAGTCAAGCTCCTTGCGTTTCTTTTCAATCTCGCCCAAAAGCTCGTTGATTTCCGCTTCGGCTTCTTCGACCTCTTTTTTGAGGGAATTCTCGCTGTTTGAAGCGTCGCTCATGTCTCGCTTGATACGCTCGATCGTCTGCTCGTTATGAAGAATTGTGTTCTTCTCAACGGAAATTTGACCCTCAATCTGAACAGCCTTTTCCTCATAGCTTGTCGAATTGTTTCTTATATTGTCGATTTTAACCGTAATTTTCTGACCCTTGGCTATGATCTCCTCGGTCTCGGTCTCGATCTGAGTGAGAGAAGCTTCAATTGAATCATACTGACCCTGAGCGATGGAGAGCTTATCCTCCTGCTCTCTCAATTTGACCTTTGAGGTGTCGATCGTGTGAAGCCAAAGTCCGATTTCAAGCTCCTTTTTCTCCTTTGCGAGGACGAGGAACTTCTGCGCCTTTTCGCTCTGCGTTTTAAGAGGACCGACACGGCTTTCAAGCTCGGATAGAATATCCCTCAGGCGAACAAGGTTTTCCTCCGCCTGATCGAGCTTCCTGTTCGCGTCATTACGGCGATATCTGTAATGGGAAATTCCCGCCGCTTCCTCGAGCATGTCGCGGCGCTGACCCGACTTTGAAGAAATCAAATCGGCGATTCTGCCCTGACTGACGAGTGAGTAGCCGTCACGTCCGAGACCCGTATCCATGAAAAGCTCATGAATATCGCGCAGACGAACGACCTGACCGTTGAGCATATATTCGCTCTCGCCCGAACGGTAATAGCGTCGCGTTACGGAGACCTCGTCCTTATCGTTGTTGAGAGTTCTGTCTGTGTTGTCAAGGCGCAAAGTAACCTCGGCAAAGCCGAGAGGCTTTCTGACCTTCGTGCCGCCGAAGATAACATCTTCCATTTTTGAGCCTCGCAGGTTCTTTGTCGATTGCTCGCCGAGAACCCAGCGCACGGCGTCGGCAATGTTACTCTTACCCGAGCCGTTGGGGCCGACAACAGCCGTCATTCCGTGATTGAAATTAAAGACCGTTTTGTCGGGGAAGGACTTGAAGCCCTGCATTTCGAGCGCTTTTAATCTCATAATTCTTCGTTCCTTATTATGTAAAGTTGATACTTGCCTGTTTTGCTGTCCGCCGTAATTTTAGCATCGTAGCCCATTTCCCTGAGCCTTAAAAGATTACAGCGTTTCTGCCCCGTCATTTTTGAAATTGCGTCGGGGGCAACATAAATAGTGATTTTTCCCTGCGGAATTTGATTTTCTTTGATATACTCAATAGCCTTGTTGAGGTAGATTTTACCCTCGCAAAGCTCTTTGAACGCCGGATGGTATGCGCCTGCTAGGTGCTCTCCCTCAACGCCGCCGCCCGAATGAAGTCCAGTTCTGATAACGGTTATGTCCGCTTCATCGAACATCAAAAGCAGCCTTGCACAAAGCTCTGCCGCAGAATCAACCGTTTCGGGCTGATATTTGCCGCTTTTATAAAGCTCGGCAAGCTCGGTGTTTTCGAGCACAACGGTCGGATAAATGCGAACCGTTGCAGGCTTCAGTGCAATAATTTTTTTCGCAGTTCCAATGCTGTCCTCATCCGTTGAGCCGTAAAGCCCCGTCATCATTTGCAGTCCAAGCTCAAAGCCGTAGCTTTTCAGCATTTTCGACGCATTTACAATGTCCTGCGAGGTATGACCTCTGCGATTGAGCCGCAGAACCTCGTCGCTCATGCTCTGTGCGCCAAGCTCGACCGCCGTAACGCCGTAGGACTTCAAAATCCGACAAATTTCATCATCTATCGCGTCGGGACGTGTTGAACAGCGTATGCCCTTGAAGCTGCCGTTTTCGACGTATTTGCATGCCGCTTTCAGAAGTCCGACCATAACATCACGGTCAATCGCCGTAAAGCTGCCGCCGAAAAAAGCAATTTCGCCGCCCCTGCTGTCGGGATTGTTCATTGCGATTTCGACCGCTTCATCAACATCGGCAGGCGTAACCTGCTTACTCTGACCCGAGATCGCGCGCTGATTGCAGAACGTGCATTGATGCGGACAGCCGTTGTGCGGAACAAAAAGTCCCACGTTTATATGCTTCACAGTCCCATAAGCTCCAAGGCTTCCCTTGCAGCCTCCTGCTCGGCACGTTTCTTGCTTTTGCCGATTCCCTTGCCGATCACGTTTGAATTGAGATGAACCTCAACCTCAAAGCGCTTATCATGATCGGGACCGCTCTCGCCCACAAGGACGTATTCAACGATCTCCCCGGGGTTTCGCTGAACGACCTCCTGAAGCATTGTCTTGTAATCCTTGACTGAGCGGTGCTTTTTGATAGCTTCGTCAATATACTTGAGCACGAATTTTCTCGCCTCGTCCATGCCGCCATCAAGATAGATCGCGGCAATAACTGCCTCAAATGCGTCTGCTTGAATTGACGGACGCTCCCTGCCGCCCGTTACGACCTCGCCCTTGCCGAGCATGAGGTATTTGCCGAGCTGAATTTCACGGGCAAAGGATGCAAGCGACTTTTCGCAGACCATTGCCGCGCGGAGCTTTGTCAGATCTCCCTCGGGAAAATCCGTATAATTCTTAAAAAAGTTTTCCGCTGTTATAAAGCCGAGAACGGAATCGCCGAGAAATTCAAGGCGTTCGTTCGAGCCTTCGCATGTGCCGTGATTCTCATTGAAATATGAGGAATGAGAAAGCGCACGCATTAACAGCGATTCATTTTTAAATTTATATCCGAGCTTTTGCTGAAGCTCATTTATATCAGGTTTCATCTTCACCAAACCTTTCATTGAAAAAATCAAGACTTCTCTTTGCGAGAGCTTCATATCTCAATTTTTTATCTCTAATTTTTTCATCGAGCGGCGGCAGAATTCCGAAATTTGCGCCCATCGGCTGAAAATCCGCCACGCTCTCGTTGCTTATATATTTTGAAAGTGCGCCCATCATCGTGAAATCGGGGAGTTCAAGCGGAGCCTTACCCGCAAGTCTGTTTGCCATGTTTATTCCTGCAAGAATTCCCGACGATGCGGACTCCATATAGCCCTCGACACCCGTGATCTGACCCGCAAAGTACAAGCCGTCACATCTTCTAAACGAAAAATCACTGTTCAGATGTCTCGGCGAATCAATAAACGTGTTTCTGTGCATTACGCCGTAGCGTACAAACTCCGCATTTTTCAGCGCAGGAATCATTGAGAATACTCGCTTTTGCTCGCCGAATTTGAGATTAGTCTGGAATCCGACAAGGTTATACATCGTGCCGCTTGAATCCTCACGGCGAAGCTGTAAAACCGCCCATGGGCGATGACCCGTTCTCGGATCTCTCAGACCGACCGGCTTCAACGGACCGAAACGCATTGTGTCGGCACCTCTCGAAGCCATGACCTCGATCGGCATACAGCCCTCATAAACTCCCTTTTTCTTATCAAAGGAATGAAGCTCCGCCGATTCGGCATTGACAAGCTCGTTGTAAAAATTCTCGTATTCTTCCTTATTCATCGGGCAGTTGAGGTAATCGTCCTCGCCGCCGCGGTCATATCTCGACTGAGTAAAGGCGCAGGATTTATCAACGCTCTCGTCCGTAACTATCGGAGCCGCCGCATCAAAAAAGCTGAGCGAACCGCCGCAAAGCTCCTTAATTTTATCGGCAAGAGCGTCGGAAGCGAGCGGGCCTGCGGCAATGATAACGTTGCCCTCGGGAACGTCCGTAACCTCTCGACATTCAAGCTCAATGAGCGGATGCGACTTTATTTTTTCCGTTATCATACGGGAAAATTCATCACGGTCAACGGCGAGCGCCCCGCCTGCGGGAACACTGCATTTTTTTGCACATTCGACGCAAATCGAACCGAGCCTTTCCATTTCGGCTTTGAGCAGTCCTGCCGCCGAGCCGACACGCTGAGCCTTGAGCGAATTGGAGCAGACAAGCTCTGCGAGCATATCCGTTTTGTGGGCAGGAGAATGCTTCTTCGGCTTCATCTCGGCTATTGTGACGGGAACACCCCTGTTCGCGAGCGCCCATGCCGCTTCAACGCCTGCCAAGCCTCCGCCTACAACAAGAACTCTGTCCATTTACTGATCTTCCTTTTTCTTGCTTTTTCTTTCTGCCTTGCGCTCATAGCCACAGTTCTCGTCAAGGCAAACTATCAGTCCGCCTCTGCGCTTAAAGAGCGACTTGCCGCATTTCGGGCAGACTTCGTCGGTCGGCTTATCCCATGTCATAAAGTCACACTCGGGCCAATTTGAGCAGCCGAAGAACGGAAATCCCCTCTTGGACTTTCTCTCGATGACCTCGCCGCCGCACTTCGGGCATTTTGCATTTGTCTTTGTAACAAGCGGCTTTGCGTTTTTGCACTCGGGATAGCCCGGGCATGCAAGGAATTTACCGTAGCGGCCGACCTTGATAACCATCATTCTGCCGCACTTCTCGCACGGGATATCCGTCACATCCTCGTCAAGCTGAATCTTGACGTCCTTCATATCCGCCTTAACCTTTTGCAGGTTCTTATCAAATTCATCATAGAATTCATGGAGCATGGCGATGTAATCTTCCTTACCCTCGCCGACCTCGTCAAGCTTGGTCTCCATGCCTGCCGTGAACTTCGTATTAACTATCTTTGAAAACTTCTCCTTGAGAAGCTTTGTTATCGCTTCGCCCAGCTCCGTCGGATAGAGCTGCTTCTGCTGACGCTTTACATATTCACGCTTAACTATCGTTGTGATGATAGTTGCGTATGTGCTCGGACGTCCGATTCCGTTCTCCTCAAGCGCCTTGATAAGAGAAGCCTCGGTGTATCTTGCGGGCGGCTGAGTGAAATGCTGATTGCCTTTAAGATCCTTGAGCTTGAGCTTGTCGCCCGTGTTCAGCTCGGGAAGCTTGCCCTCTGCTTCGGCATCCTCATCGTCCGTGCTCTCCTCATAGAGAACCGTAAATCCGTCGAACTTAATGCTGTAGCCTGCGGCTGTGAAACGGCAATAACCGTCAACGCCCTCAGTTACCGCGTCGATCTCCGCCTTAACTGTATTCTGAATACATGTTGCCATCAGGCTTGCGACAAAGCGCTTCCAGATGAGCGTGTAAAGCTTATACTGATCGGAGGTGAGACTGCCTCTTACCCTATCGGGAGTGAGGGCAGGATTGGTCGGTCTGATAGCCTCATGACCGTCCTGAGCGTTGCTTCTCGACTTAAAGTATCTCGGCTTTTCGGGGAGATATTTTTCACCGTAGGTCTCGCGGATAAAGCTGTTTGTTGCGGCTCTTGCCTCATCGGAAATTCTCAGAGAGTCGGTTCTCATGTATGTGATAAGACCCGTTGTGCCGATGCCTGCGATATCAACGCCCTCGTAAAGCTCCTGAGCGGCACGCATTGTACGCTGAGCCTGGAAGCCCATGCGGCGCGATGCCTCCTGCTGAAGAGTTGAGGTAATGAACGGCGGAGCGGGATTCTTCTTTCTTGTGCCCTTCTTTACGGAAGTAACGCTGTACTTTGCGTTGTCAAGCCTTGCAAGATATGCGTCCGCCTGCTCCTTGTTCGTAATCTTGACCTTGCCTGTCTCGTCGCCGTAGAAGCTTGCAGAAAAGCTCTTTCTGCTCGGAGCGATGAACTTCGCGTCAAGCGTCCAGTATTCCTCGGGATTAAACGCTCTGATTTCATTCTCGCGGTCAACGATGAGCCTTACAGCAACAGACTGAACCCGTCCTGCTGAAAGACCGCGGCGAATTTTCTGCGAAATGAACGGGCTGAGCTTGTAGCCCACAAGGCGGTCAAGAATTCTTCTCGCCTGCTGAGCATTTACAAGGTTCATGTCTATCGAACGGGGATTTTTCATTCCGTTCTCAATACCTGTTTTTGTAATTTCATTAAATGTGATTCTGTTTGCCGCGTTAAGGTCAAGACCGAGCAAGGTGGCAAGATGCCACGAAATAGCCTCTCCCTCGCGGTCGGGGTCGGTTGCGAGATAAACGCCGTCAGACTCGGCAACCATACTTTTGAGCTCCTTAACGAGCTTCTCCTTGCCCTTGATAACGGCATATTTCGGGGCAAAATCCTTCTTGACGTCAACGCTCAGCTTCGCCGCAGGCAGGTCGCGGACATGACCCATTGAAGCGGTTACATTATAGCCTTGACCAAGATATTTTTTTACTGTTTTAACCTTTGTGGGTGACTCCACTATTACCAGTTTGGACATAAATGCATCATCCTATTTAAGTTATTGTTTATTGTTGTTTAATTTTATAATTTTTGCCTGCAAGAGGTTCGACATATCCGAGAATCTCAAGCTCCGTTACAGCCGAGAGAAAATCGACCGTATTAAGCCCCGTTCTGAGGATCAGATCCTCTGCCTGCATTGTTTCTTCCGTGAAAGACTCGAAGATAAGCCGTGCTTTCTCACTGACATTTTTCGGAGCGGCGGTTTTGACAAACTTCTTTTTATCCTGCTCCGCCGTGTTCGGCTTGCCGGCTTTTTCTTCTCTCGGCTTAAATGTGCCGATCGGCGACTTATCTGCGGTCAGCACCTTTTCTATCTTGTTTACATCCAGCATATCGGGATATCTTGCGGCATATTCCTCAAGAACGTCCATCGCGTTAAAAACAGGCTTGGCACCGTCGCGCAAAAGCTTGTTTGTGCCCATGTTCATGCTTGATGTTATATCCCCGGGCACGGCAAATACGTCTCTGCCCTGCTCAAGCGCATGATTGACGGTTCTGAGCGAACCGCTTCTCTCATTCGCTTCAATAACTATCGTGCCGTATGAAAGACCCGATATAATACGGTTTCTGAACGGGAAATTGTGTCCGAATGCGGGTGTTCTCGGCGGATATTCCGTAACGAGTGCGCCGTGGTGCGCGATCTCGCGTCTGAGCGGTTCGTTTTCGGGCAGATAATTCGTTCCGAAGCCGCAGCCGAGAACTGCGACCGTCTTTGCTCCGACATTGAGCGCGCCCGTATGAGCCGCACTGTCGATTCCTTTTGCCGCGCCGCTGACAACAACGGCACCCGAGCGGCTCAGCGATGCCGAAAGGCTTCTTGCAATTCTCACGCCGATTTCGCTCGCTTCTCTTGCACCTACCATTGCAACCGTGATCTTGTTTTTCAAACAGTCTAAATCTCCGCGCACATAAAGCACCAGCGGTAAATTAGGCAGCTTGAAAAGCATAGACGGATAATCTCCGTCATCGGGGGTTACAATTTTAATTTTATATTTCTCACATTCCGCAACGATTCTTTTTGCGTTGTCAAGAGACGTTGATCTGAGCCTGTTTATCTGTCCGTTTGTAAATATTCCCGATATCTTCCACTCATATTCACCGGCAAGGTAAAGCTTCTCGGCATTGCCAAAATAAGAGACGATTTCATCGGACTTGACGCTTGCCGAAATTCCGAGCGCATCCTGCGCCCAAACCCAGTAAAGCTTGTTGCTCATTTTCTCACCATCTCCCAGATAAGTATTGCCGCCGCGGTTCCTGCGTTGAGCGATTCCGCCCTGCCGCCCATGGGTATCGTAACCCTCAGCTTGCAGGCATTCATCGTTTCCCGCGTTACACCGTTGCCCTCGTTGCCGACAACGCAGACAATTCCGCCCGTCATATCGGCCTCGGTTATTTTTACACTGTTTTTATCGGGCGTTGAGGCGAGCGTGAGCATTCCCATTTCATTAGCCTCGGCGATCACTTCAACCGCATTCGCACGGCTGATTATATTCAGCCTGAGAGCCGAGCCCATTGAAGCTCTGAGCGCCTTGGGATTATAGATATCACATCCGCCGCAGACGATAAGTCCGTCAATTCCGAGCGCCTCGGCAGTTCTGCTGATCGCTCCCAGATTTGAGGGATCCTGAACATTCTCAAGCATCAGGTACCGTCCGTCGGATTTCAAGGCTGAACCCTGTACCGATTTTTCGGCTCGGCAAACGCAGAAAATTCCCTGCGGATTCTGCGTATCGGAAAGTCTCGCGGCAACCTCGTCCGAGATGACGTAGACCTCCTCGGACGCGGCAATTATCCGCCTGCAATATTCGCCGTACTTCTCCTGAGCTGTGCGGCTGAGGAAGGCTCGGTAAATCTCAATGCCATTTTCGGCGGCATCTGAGCAAAGCCTTGCCCCCTCAAGAAAGAAGGTTTTGCTCTCCCGACGGGTCTTTGAGCTGTCACGCACGGCGACTGCGGATCTTATTTTTTCGTTTGTTTTCGACGTTAAAATATCCATGCTCAAAGCTCCTTTCGGGTAAAATTTTTGCTGAAACAAGCGACAAACAGGTGCCGCTAAAAAGACAAATTCACGCCCCCTTAACGAAAAAGGGGCGTGATTTTTATTTATTTAAGTGCTGCCTTAGCCTTCTCAGTGAGAGCTGTGAATGCAGCAGGATCAGCAATTGCGATCTCTGAAAGCATCTTTCTGTTGAGTGTGATGCCTGCCTTGTTAAGGCCGTTCATGAATGTTGAATAGTTCATGCCGTTGAGCTTGCAAGCTGCGGAAATTCTTGTGATCCAAAGGCGGCGGAAATCTCTCTTCTTCTGCTTACGTCCTACATAAGCATACTGACCTGATTTCATAACTGCCTGCTTAGCTGTCTTGAAAAGACTGGACTTTGAGCCATAGTAGCCCTTAGCCATCTTCATTACTTTATTTCTTCTCTTACGAGACATGGTAGCGCCTTTAATACGAGCCATGGTAACTTACCTCCAATTTTAAATTTAAACGATCTGAATTATTTGTACGGGATCAAACGCTTGATCTGCTTAACGTTCGTTGTATCCGCAACGACTGTCTGGCGGAGACCTCTCTTACGCTTGGTCGTCTTTTTGTTGAGGATGTGAGACTTGTTAGCATGTCCTCTGATGGGCTTACCGTTCTTAGACATCTTAAAGCGCTTCTTTGCACCGCTGTGTGTTTTAATTTTAGGCATGGTTTTTTCCTCCTTATGAATTACTTGGATGATTTGGCTGCGATGAACATCAGCATTGAACGTCCCTCAAGCTTAGCCGGCTTCTCGACTGTGCCGTATTCACTGACGGCCTCGGCGAATTTGCTCATGGTGACAAGTCCGTTTTCGGGATGAGCCATTTCACGGCCTCTGAAACGGATCGAAACCTTAACTCGGTTACCGCTCTTAAGGAACTTGATGGCTTGGTTAGCCTTTGTCTCAAAATCGTGCGTATCAATGTTGAGCGACAGACGAACCTCTTTGATCTCAATAACTCTCTGGTTCTTTTTGGCTTCCTTTTCACGCTTTGCCTGTTCAAAGCGATACTTGCCGTAATCCATGATCTTACAGACAGGCGGCTTGGCCTGCGGCGCGATCTTTACAAGGTCTGTGTTCTTTTCATCTGCGAGACGCATAGCCTCTGCGATCGGCATAATGCCGAGCTGAGTTCCGTCCGAATCGATCACTCTGACTTCCTTGTCACGGATCTCTTCGTTGATTTGAGTTTCTTTCGTAGCGATGTTCAAGCACCTCCAAATGCTCAATAATAAAATCAAAGCACGGATGGGAACGAACCTATCCGTGCACATAAATCTACCGATAAAATCAGGCAAACTATTGACCGCACGGACGAAACCGTTAAGGTGGGAACGAACCATTCCACTTTGTTGTGTGAGTATTTTATCACCCTATTCCCCTTTTGTCAATAGCTTTTTACAATCTTTTTTTGCTTATTCCCTAAATATTATCATTCTGTAAATTTTGCAACACATAATTGAATTTCGCTTTAAACTGTGTTATCATTGTTATTATTATATAAAATAGTTAGGAGGAATTCCCTTGGCAGAAGATAAAGAGAAATCCTTAACGGACGAAACCCTGCCGAAAGAACCCGAGGAAGCTTCCGCAGGCTGGGACTGGGACGCCGCCGTTCCGCAGACCGATACAAGCAACATAACGCTTGATGATCTGCAAGAGACGGAGGAGGTCGCCGAGACTGCCGAAGAGCCCGAGGATAATAACGCAGAGGAAGAAGAGACAACCGCAAGCTCCGATGACAACGGGCTTTGCATCGTCTGCGGAAAGAAAAGAGGCAACAGCCCGAGCGACCTTTACTGCAACGAATGCCGCGCAAAATTTTTGAGAACGAACTACGGTGTAGGTCATATCATTCTCGCATTTGTTATGGTTATCGTTGCCGCACTCGGCTATTTTGTTGCGACCTCAACAGTCACCGTGTCCTCAAAGCTCCACAAGGCAGAGCAGTGCATTTCCGAAAAGAGATACAATGACGCTCTCACCCTTTGCAGTGATGCATTTGAAGCAACGGATAAGCTCAACAGCGGAGTCAATGCCGTTATCAAGGGCATCAATTCAAACGCAGCTAATCAGGACTGGTTCTCGGAGGGTGAAAAAGCGACCCACCTTATCCTTGAAACCTACATTCATAACATTACGATCAACTCATCCGACCGTCAGACCTTTGTTGAAGCGGTTGAAAAGTATTACGTCAACGGCGAGCTTGATCAGCCGAGGAATGCGGACATCAAGAAGCTTTATAACGCGCTTAAATCCGTTGACGCAATTGCCGTGGCGCTTGACGAGAAGATGAACAGCTTCGTGACCCAAAATGAGGACGGAACCTACGACGTAAAATACGACGAAGGCATTAAGTTTTTCGATTCCTATAAGGTCGATACAGATATTGAAAAGGGTCTTATGGAGTATTACAAGTTCATGCTTGCTTATTATGCAGACAAGGACAGCAAGACCGCTCTCGGCTTCATTGACAACGCATACAAAAAGTCGGGCGAGTACGGATATCTGTATCTCCAAAACTACATGGGCATGGCTTGGCAGTACGGGGAATACGACAAGGTTCTTGAGCTTTCCAAGCTTGCAACCGAGCTGAATGTCAACGACGCGTCGGCATATTATTACGCGGTCAAGGTTTACATTGAGAAAAACGACCTTAATTCCGCTGACAAGATGTGCGAGGAAATGCGCAAGGCAAATCCCGACGGAATCGACTATTACAGCACAAAGGCAGAGGTTCTCCGCCGTCAGAACAAGCTCGACGAAGCGATTGAAATTTGCCGTAAGGGTATAGTTGTCGGTTCGGATTCCGAGATCTACCGTCAGCAGGCTATCGCATATCTCCTCAAGAGCGACAAGGAAAACGCTCTTGAAGCGATCAAGCAGTCCTATGAAATTGCAACCCAGAACCAGCAGCTTTCCATTCAGACGGCAAATACCGTTGCGCTTATCTGCTTCATCTGCGACGATACCAAAACTTACGAAGAGGTTGAAGCAATGTTCAAGCAGAGCAGTATGGAGCTCAGCGACTCGGTTAAGAAGTGCATTAAGGGCGACATCACCTTTGAAGATATATTCATGAAAGGATCGGGTGAGATATCATGACAATAGTTTATGTAATTACAAAGTATATCACCGTTATCGGCTCGATTCTTAAAGGCTTTTGGGAGCATCTTTTCTGCCGAATTCTCGGCGTTCCCGTTTCCGATGCACGTTACCTCCAGGCAAACGAGCTTTGCGGCCACGTTGAGCATGACTTTACGAAAACAAAGGCAGTTACCTTCTTCATCAACTATCTTCCCGGCATGATGAACCGTCTTTTCGGATACGGCATGACAGTCGGCGGATTCCTCGGACTTTTCTATATGAAGGTCAGCTCCGATACGATAGCATTCTGGTTCTGCGTCGCGCTGTATTATATCGGCGTTTCGCTGCTTTGCAACAATGCTCCGCTCTTTGAGGACGCGCTCAATAACTGGGATCTGCTCTACGGCAAGGAACAAAAGACAAACATCTTCGCAAAGATTTTCGGCTTCATTCCGTCCGTTTACTTCATCGTTTCGGCATGGCTTGAAAAGAACGGTCTCGGTCTTCTCATCTGGATCGCTCTGACGGTTGCAGGAATATTTGTACTTTAATTTTACAAAAATAAACAAAATCGCATTCGCAAAGAGAAATACGCGGATGCGATTTTTGCTTTATATTGCACAATATATAAAATGTATTTTTCCGTGTCCTATTTTCAAAATAGAGTTGAAAAAAATATATAACAATGGTATACTAAGGCTATATTGGATACCTATAGGAGTTGATTACGATGAAAAAGGCAAAAAGTTTTCTCAGCGTGCTTTTGTGCGCCGCTATTCTGCTGTCTTGTGCACCGATATTCAATTTGAATTTATTCAGTACACAGGCATCTGCGGTTTCGTATGCCAAGAAGCATGAGAAGGAATATTATTATTCCCCGGGAACAAAGTTCATTACTTATTTGGTCCTCGGCTATAACTCCAAAAATGCCGATAAAGCCAAAGCTGTTATTACCGGTTTAGGTTCAGCATACACAGTTATAGACAAGGACCTTAATGACAACTCAGGAGGATATTATATTTACCTCGGATACCTTGCGGATACAGATCCCACAAATTCAATCAAAGATCTCCGAATCAGAAACACCAACAATCAAAAGAACTATACCGCTCCCGAAAACAAAGCAACCTATACCGCTGTCGGAAAAACCCCGATCTCGCAATCAGGCAAGCTTGGCAACGGAGTGGTAGATCTTAACAAGGATGCCGGCGGAGATTATCTTTATTATTTTGCAACGAAAAATGTCTTGGCAGGAGATCCTATTGTCGATATTACAATAGACACAAATAAATATGTCAAGGGATACGAAACGGTAAAGTTCCTTGAAAGCGCCAATTTCAATGTTATAGCGGATGCCAACAAGGGTGCCAAGGGCGATTATATTTATACACATTTAAAGCGTCTCCCTCAGATCGACACAACGAAGCTCCGTGCGGCTATGGGAACTGCGGCAGCCGCTATTGCAAATACGGGCTTTATTGAAAGCTCAAAGGCCTCTCTGAAAACCGCACTGTCGGAGGCAGAGAAAATCACCAATGCTTATGACAATTTCAGAACAGGCACAGACGCTTACAGCTCGGTTTACGATCAGGCTAAAATTGATGCCGCCGAAAAATCCTTAACAGAGGCTATGAACGAGCTGGTAGAAAACATAGATGATTCCAATACTCCTAAGGTCACTTTCTATGTTCCCGAGACGATTTATCTCAACCCGAGCGATAATCAGTCGTTCCAGTATTTCTACGGCGTTGACACAAGCGGAAAGCCTGTGAAAAACACCTCAACCGCAGATGCCGCAAAGGGCGCAATGGTTTATTTTGATGTGCCAAACCATGAGCCTGCGAGCGTAAAAATAACCGTTGAGGCTTCATCAAATAACGCAACAAACTGGAAATCGACCGCGAGCGGCAACCTCAGCTCCGTTACATACGGCGGAAATTCGTATTCGGGCGCCGAGGCGGCTTCGACTGAAAACAGCTATACCTCTTTCCCTGTAAATATTCAGTGTACGGCAGGTAAGATGAATTCGGCTGTTCCCGTTGGAGGTTACAGATTTCTTAAATGGACAGCTCAGTATGTTGTTGACGGCATGACCTTTAAGGCATATGCATATTCGCTTTGCTACGCTCCGTACAATAAGCCCGTCGCGGCGGCTTCAAGAGCATATACAAACAGAGGCATCAATCATGAGCTTCATCAGATCGCATGGATCTCGGGCGTTACGGGAAGCGCAACCAACGGCAACAGAACCAACAATACAACAGGCTTTGACCCGTTGAAGGGTGTTATCAGCACTCCGACAAACGCCACAAATAACGGCGGAACAAAAGTAACGGGCGACGTTTATTTTAGCGGCACCTCGGGAACCTCATTCCTTACGGATTACAACAACGGTGAGGTTAATGCTCAGGCTCAGGCTGTTGCGCCGACAGGTTCACTTGTTCTTGATTCCACAAGGTTCAGCAACCTTAAATATGTTCCGAATCTTAAAATCGGTTACCTGATTTCATACTCCTGGGAAGGAAGCAACGCTTGTAAGGAAAGACGCTTCGGATACTATTTCTCCGACGTTTCAAAGATTTCTTATGAGCCTGTGTCAGAGAATAACGGAAAGGATCTTACCGCTTACACCAAAAACAGAGGAACATATATTGTAAGCGACACAGAATATGAAACTACGACCGAAGAAATTGACAGAGAGTACTGCAGACCGAGACTTGTATATAACGATGTTTGGGATAAGGAAATAACCTCATCGCAGACAGTAAGGGTTAAAGGTGCGGCACGTTTTGGTACAAGAAGAGATACCATAATTGAGGACAATAACGGTAATGTAAACTGTGCAGATATCGTTCCTCTTGAGGTTACGGTCGTCGATAAAACTGTTCTCAGATCAAGGGTCAACTTCGCTGTTTCCAATGCCTTGCAAGAGGATTGGTTCACTTCGGGATATGACGTATATCAGAACTCACTCCTTGCAATGGCGATCGACCTTGAAAATCCCGCAAGCTCGGTTACAAGCGGAAGCACGGATAGGAGCGACCTTGCAAGAGAAACAGGCACGGTAACAACATCCTATCTCCGTGACGCGGCGGCAGGAGCAGACTATGACGGAAACATCGGCGCCGCAATAAAAGGAACATCCTCAACCAGCAAGGATTTCTCATTGGGCGAAAACACCACTGTTCCGTATCAGGATATCGCAGGCTACACCTTGAGCGGTTATAAGGTTTATGATGAAACCGGACTGATTGCAACAGAAGCACCGAAAGCCGATAAAAATTATTTTATCAATAGTGCAAACGGCGGTAATTTTAAATGTGAATTCATTTACATGCCGAATTCATACACTGCAAGCTATAATCCTAACGGCGGCAGCTTTAACGGCTCAACGTCAGCAACCGACGCTTCCGTTTACTATCAGTCGAAGTATTCTGTAGGTTCGGTTGACGGCACTGTGATTGCAGACCCCGCAAGAGAGGGCTATACTTTTACAGGTTGGGTTTGCGATGCCGACGGAGCGACCTATAACGCAGGGGCTCAGATCAACTGGGATTACACAAAGACGGTTAAATTTACCGCTCAGTGGTCGATCAAATCCTACACCGTAATCTTCAAGAACGGCAGTGATGAGCTTCAGAACAGCAAGTGGGAGTACAACACAGTT
>SAMEA104315424__coassemble_308_pt1 | contig 220540 bp, 214 predicted proteins | sample SAMEA104315424__metabat2_low_PE_031 | metagenome-assembled genome bin SAMEA104315424 (sample SAMEA104315424) | gut metagenome | biome: Monkey gut; feature: monkey-associated habitat; material: faeces | place: China | collected 2013 | reverse complement strand
TGCGGTTTCGATTACCGCAAAAAAATAAACCCAAACCGACAAATCGGTTTAGGCTTATTTTGGTGGAGATGGACGGCAACCGAAGCTTCGCTTCGTTCGTTGCTTCGCAACCTTCGCTTTTTTATGTCCCTTTTGCTTCGCAAAAGATGGACTGTGCGGTTTCGATTACCGCAAAAAAATAAACCCAAACCGACAAATCGGTTTAGGCTTATTTTGGTGGAGATGGACGGCAACCGAAGCTTCGCTTCGTTCGTTGCTTCGCAACCTTCGCTTTTTTATGTCCCTTTTGCTTCGCAAAAGATGGACTGTGCGGTTTCGATTACCGCAAAAAAATAAACCCAAACCGACAAATCGGTTTAGGCTTATTTTGGTGGAGATGGCGGTAATCGAAACCGCGTCCGAAAATCAATTCCCGTGAATTTCTACGAGCGTAGTTTATCTTTTAAGCTTCCCCTCAAGGAGCGCCGACAAACAGGCTTTCCTTTACGGTATCCTTTAGGTCATGATGAATTACAAGGCTACTCATTCATTCACGTTCACTGCTGATCGACACCCTTATCCGGACCGCAGTTCTTCCGGGAAGGATGGGCCGCACTTAGGCAGCCATTAACTGAGTATTGTTGTCGTTTATTTTTATAAACTACGGCTTTTATAGTGGTTCCGCACCACTGCTCGCTTATCGCGGTTCAAAATCCCCGTCGAAATCCTTTCATCCCCATATTATTGAAAGCGTTCCTTCATCGCACGCTCGATGTTCCTTGCGGCATCCTTCTTTGCAGCAACGTCACGCTTATCGTACAATTTTTTACCCTTGCAAAGACCGACCTTTACCTTTGCTCTGCCTTTCTTGAAATAAACCGAAAGGGGAATGAGCGAAAGTCCGTCCTGCTTGACTGTGCCGAAAAGCTTGTTGATTTCTTTCTTGTGCATCAAAAGCTTTCTGACTCTCATCGGGTCACGGTTGAATATATTGCCGTGGTCGTAAGGGCTGATGTGCATTCCGTTTACGAATATTTCACCGTCAACGATGTTGCACCAAGCGTCCTTTAAATTGATCTTGCCTTGGCGGATCGACTTAATCTCTGTGCCGAAAAGCTCAATTCCAGCTTCATATTCCTCAAGAACAAAGTAGTCGTGGTATGCTTTTTTGTTCTGAGCAACGGTTTTGTTGTCGTTCTTATCCATACCGCGACCTCCTTTGAATTATTTTGAATAACCGCCGTTAAAATTACGTCTGCGGTTTCTGCTGTATCTTGCACGTTCTGCCGCCTGACGTTCCTCTTCTCTTTTCTTTTTTGCGTTAAAGACCTTTTTGAAGTCCTTTGCACCCTTGCCGACTCCCGATTTTTTCTTCTCGGGGGCTTTCTTTTTCTTTACAACTCCGTTTTCAATATTGGGATTCTCTTTAAAAAGTATAATGCTGCCGCCGATGACTTGAACTACCTGTGAGCCTGTTTCTGCCGCAATCTTTTCGGCGATCTCTCTCGGCTTCTCGGGTGCGCTTTCAAGCAAGACCTTGAGCTTTATAAGCTCTCTTGTGTTGAAAACCTCGTTTGTCTGAGCGATAACGGCAGGCGTTACACCGCTCTTTCCGACGTGGAACAGGGGCTCAAGTCTGTTTGCCATGCCTCTTAATTCCGCACGTCTTTTGCTTGTCATTTTTTCTTCCATATCTTACTCCGTAATTATATTTTTAAGCTGTTCAGCCATAAGTCTGAGCGCTTTTCCTCTGTGGCTCATTGCATCTTTTTCTTCCGAGGTTATCTCGCCGAAGGGCTTGCCGTTTGCCATAAACACAGGGTCATAGCCGAAACCGCCGTTTCCGTGTCTTTCAGTGAGAATTTCGCCCTCACACTCGCCGCGAACGGTTACTATCTTACCGTCGGGGAAGGCACAGCATGCGGCGCAGACAAATCTCGCTGTTCTTTTTTCTTTCGGAACTCCGTCAAGATTTTTCAGAAGCTTGTCAATGTTTGCTTTGTCATCACCGTGCACACCCGAATACCTTGCCGAATAAACACCGGGCTCGCCGTTAAGGTAATCGACGCACAATCCCGAATCGTCGGCAATGCATGCAAGTCCGCTGTCCTCACAGCCTGCAACAGCTTTAAGTCTTGCATTTTCTTCAAAGGTCGTTCCCGTTTCTTCAACGTCACGAAGATCGCATCCGATATCCTCAGCTGTTACAACTTCAATTCCGAGAGGGAAGAGGATACGCTGTAATTCAGCCTTCTTTTTGTTATTATGGGTTGCAATCAGCAGTTTCATTCCGCTTTTTCCTCCGCCGAATCCTTTTCCGATTCATCCATAAATAGATTATCCTCATCGTGCTTGACTTCATTATCAAAAAGTCCGTCCGCAAATGCTTTCGGATTAAATGGCTGAAGGTCGTCAAGCTGTTCGCCGACTCCGACAAACTTAACGGGAACCTTGAGATCGTTCTTTATTGCCAGAACGACGCCGCCCTTTGCGGTGCCGTCAAGCTTGGTAAGAACAATTCCTGTGATCTCGCAAACGTTCTTGAAATCTCTCGCCTGATTAACAGCGTTCTGACCCGTTGTTGCGTCAAGAACAAGTAGGCTCTCGCGGTCGTTATAGGGGAGCTCCTTATCAATAATTCTGTATATCTTGGCAAGCTCGTCCATAAGATTCTTTTTGTTGTGCAGACGTCCTGCGGTGTCGCATATAATTATGTCTGCTTCTCTGGCAATACCTGCTTGAATCGTATCAAAAACAACTGCGGCAGGATCGGCACCCTCGTGGTGCTTAACAATATCAACTCCTGCGCGGTTTGCCCATTCCTCAAGCTGGTCGATAGCCGCCGCACGGAAGGTGTCCGCCGCACCGAGAATAACCTTTTTGCCCTGAGCCTTGTACATTGCCGCCATTTTGCCGATCGTAGTAGTCTTTCCGACACCGTTTACACCGATAACAAGAATAATTGACGGCATGGTGATAAGTCCCATATCCTCGCCGCCCTCAAGCATTTCGGCAACAATTTCCTTGATAGCTCCCTTAACCTGAGATGACTTCTTGAGATGATGCTTTGAAACGTATTCTCTGAGCTTTTCGCAGATCTCAGCCGAAGTGTTCATTCCGACATCGCCCATAATGAGAATTTCCTCAAGATCATCGTAAAGCTGATCGGTAATATCCTCGTTTTCACTGATTGCGGCATCAATAGCGCCCGACATGCTTTCACGGGTCTTTTTGAGGCCGAAATTAAACTTTTTAAAAATTCCGAATGCCATATTATCCTCCGATTACCGTCCGTCACGGATATTCTTGATTATATTATCAACAACGCTTCTGAGCTTACTGTCGTCATTATAGCGCTTTGTGAATTTATCAAGGCTGTAAACAACGGTAGAATGATCTCTGTTAAATTCTCTGCCGATAAGCTTTGTTGAAAGTCCTGTCATTTCACGGACAATATACATAGCCATCTGACGCATTTCCGTAGTCTGCGCGTTCTGCTTTTTCGAGTAGATATCCGCACTGTCGGCGCCGTAGGTTCTGGCAACCTCTGTAACAATTTTATTGATCGTTACCGGGGTCGGGCTGTTATCAACAATAATATCCCTGATAGCTGTCTGAGCCGTCATAATATTAACGGGCATTCCCTGCATTGTAACAAAAGCCTGCATCTTTTTAACAGCGCCCTCAAGCTGACGGATGTTATTTTTAAGCTTTTCGGCTATGTACTGAACAATATCATCGGTGATTTCAAATTTAAGCACTTCTGCTTTTCTCTTGATAATAGCCATTCTTGTTTCAAGATCGGGGGACTGGATATCAGCCATCAGACCCCACTCAAAGCGGTTGCGAAGTCTGTCCTCGAGAAGTGCGATCTCCTTCGGCGGTCTATCGGAGGTCAGAACGATCTGATTGCCCGCCTGATAGAGTGCGTTGAAGGTATGGAAGAATTCCTCCTGAGTTGAATCCTTACCCGCGATGAACTGAACGTCGTCAACAAGCAGTATATCGGCGCTTCTGTATTTGTCGTGAAAAGCCTCCGTGCTTTTAAGTCCGATGTACTTAACAAGCTCGTTTGTGAAGCTTTCGCCCCGTGTATATACAATATTTGCTTCGGGATGTGTGAGTTTTATCTGATGCGCAATAGCATTAAGAAGATGAGTTTTGCCGAGACCCGAGTTGCCGTGAATAAAAAGGGGATTGTATTTTCCGCCGGGATCATTGGCAACGGCATTTGCCGCGGCATAGGCAAATTTATTGGACGCTCCGACAATAAACGAATCAAAGGTATCTTCGTCCGAGAGAGGCTCTTCCTGTTCTATCTCTTTTAATGCAGCCGTTTTGTCAATATCGGTCAGTGAAATAACAATATCAAAGCCAATGACATTTTTGAACGAAGTTTCAAGCTTATCCATAAATCTGCTTTCAACTATTTTACGCTTAAAATCCGAAAGAGCGATAACCGCTTCGTTATCGTCGAATTTAACAAGCTCCATATCCTTGAACCAAACATTGTATATGGACTCGGAAACCTGATTCTTACATTCTTCTTTTACCATTTCCCAAAGTTCTTCGAATGAATCCATATGATTTTTACATCTCCTGTTTGATTTTTTACCGAAATAGTATACCACACGAAAGTCCTAAATGCAATGATAAATATATACAATTATTATGTACTCAAATAAAAAACTTTTTTATAAGATAATTATATTGCAAAAATTGCTAAAATAAAGTAGAATAGCAAAGAGGTGTTTTTAATGCAAAATGTTAGACTTTCGATAATTATGCCTGCATTCAATTCCGAAAAAACGATAATCGGCTCCGTAAAAAGCGTGCTTGCGAATTCTTCATCGGATTTTGAGCTTATCGTCATCAACGACGGTTCGACAGATTCTACCGAAGAAATTATTAAAGGTTTTGACGACCCGAGACTTGTATATATTTCCAAGGAAAACAGCGGAGTATCCGCAACAAGAAATTACGGCCTGGAAAAAGCAAGAGGGGAGTACGTTACATTTATTGACAGCGACGACATCTATGTTGACGGTGCGGTTGACAGAATCATAGAATACATAGACAAATATTCCTTTGATATGCTCGGATTCGGTTTCTACAGCGAATTTGTAAAAGGCGGCAAAACTTACAAAACCGACGCCAACTCAATATCGGAAACGCTTGTTTTCAGCATTTCTGAAGCAGAAAAGGAGCTTAGGTACATTTTTGAATCCTCACATATTATGCTCCAGACATCATGGAACAAGGTATTCAGACGTGAAATAATGGTCAATAACAATATTCGCTTCAACGAAAAGCTTGTTTGCTATGAAAATCTTACAATGATTTTTGAATACCTCTGCCATGCTGATAAGATTGTTTTCACAAACGATATTCTGTATAAATACAATAATTTCACGGACAAGCCCGTAAATGTTATAAACAAGAGAAGAAAGCTTGAATTAACAGAGGACGTTTCGGCCTGTTACAAGCGCTTTATTGCGCTGTGTGACGCGATGAACTATTCAAAGAGCTACAGAGACTACATGAACGCATGTTTTCTTGAGGACTATATCTTTTGCAGCCGCAAATATTTTGACAAGTCGGGTAAATTTTCAAAGTCTGAACGCTTCAATGCCTTTATAAGCTTTCTCAATGATGAAGCCTTTGCAATGCTCAGGCGCGAATATCTTGACGGCATGACTTTTTACAGACTGCTGTTTAAACTAAACGACATCGGTTTTAAGCACATTGCGTACAAAATATATGAGAAAAAACTGGTTAAATAACAAGATATCTTGATTATTATGCTAAAAAAAGATTGACACGACGGGATTTATATATTATAATAGTTCAACGTGAGTGCATATGCGGTAACGCATTGTTGACGCTCAGCAGTACAAAAGTTAAGTTATGAAACGGAGGTCAGAAAGATGAAGAGAACTTACCAGCCTAAGAAGCGCCACAGAAAGATGGAACACGGTTTCCGTAAGAGAATGTCTGACAGAAACGGACGCAAGGTTCTTGCACGTCGCCGTGCAAAGGGCAGAAAGCAGCTCACTTACTAATTTTTCCAGCCTTATCAAGACGCATGTCTTTATTCGGAACTATGGAATTTACGGTAGACCCACCGTTGAACGGATTTGATATTTTTGCCTGAGAAAAAGAATTATATTGTTTTAAAGCAAAATAGCGATTTCCGACGAGCTTACGGCAGAGGAAAATCATTTTCTGATCCTGCGTTGGTTACCTACGTTTTAAGGAATAACCGCGCGGGAGTTTGTCGTATGGGTATTACCACGAGTAAGAAGATCGGCAATGCGGTTGAAAGAAACCGCTCAAGAAGGATTATTAGGGCAGCATTCAGAGAGAATCTACCGAACATTAAAAGCGGTTATGATTTCGTGTTCGTTGCCAGATCCAGAACAAAGCATCTCAAAAGCACGGATGTTTCCGCCATAATGGCGAAGCACCTTGCAAAAGCGGGCGTGAAAAAGAAATGAGAAGATTTCTCACACGATGTATCAGATTTTATCAAAGGCATATTTCGCCGCATCTTCCGCCCATGTGCAGGTATTATCCTACCTGCTCCCAGTACGCCCTCGAGGCGATAGAGATTCACGGAGCGTTCAAAGGTTCGTTATTGGCTCTGTGCAGATTGCTAAGATGCAATCAGTTATTCAAGGGAGGTTATGACCCCGTTCCTCCAAAAAAAGAAAAGGGTCGCAAAGAATAAAGGAGACAAAATATGTATAACTTCCTTTACAAGTACATTACTCCGATTTTCGGATATATAATGCTCTTCTTTTACGGAATTGTTGACGGCTTCAACGGAAGCTACGGCATCGCAATTATTCTCTTTACGATTTTTGCACGTCTTGTAACTCTTCCGTCAACGATCAGCCAGCAGAAGGGTATGGCAAAGCAGCAGCGTTTAGCTCCGAAGATCAGACGTATTCAGGAAAAGTACGCGGGCAATCAGCAGAAGATCCAGGAGGAAACTCAGAATCTTTACGCGCGCGAGGGCTACAACCCGATGTCGGCAGGCTGTATTCCGCTGCTTATTCAGTTCCCGTTTATTATCGGACTCTACGGCGTTCTTTACAATCCGCTTCGTTACGCTATCGGACTTGACGCCGCAACATCTCAGCAGTTTGTTGATGTTTTTTCAAGCATGATCAAAGAAGGCGTTCTCTCTGTCAGCACAAAGGTTGAGAGATACTATCCGCTTTACATCATCGAGCATTTCTCGGAATTGAAGGATTATATTGCCACAAACGGCACAACGATTTCGCCGGACGCGATCGCTAAGGTTCAGGCATTTATTGACGCCAAAAGATTCATTTTCTGCGGTCTTGAGCTCGGTGTTCAGCCGAATTATAAGGAATTCAGCAAGTATTGGATCATTCCTATCCTTTCCGGTGTTACATCATTGATAACATCCGTTATTACTCAGATGCAACAGAAGAAAACGAACCCGGGTGCAAATGCTCCAGGAATGGGCTGTACAATGCTTATGATGCCGATCACCTCGGTTATATTTACATTTATGTTCCCGAGCGGAATCGGTGTATATTGGATCGCATCAAATATTTTTGCAACGATTCAGACATTTGCCTTGAAAAAGGTCATGTCTCCGCAGAAAAACATTGCAAAGCTCATGGTCAAGGAGACAGTTGAGAGACGTTCAAGAGAGAACAGTATTAAACGTATTAAAAACAGCTAATTTTGATTATAACACTTAATTGTGTAGATTTACAGGTGGTGAAAACCGTTGATTAAAGAAGCATTCGGAAAAGGTGCAACCACAGAAGCCGCTATCGAAGCCGCAAAGAACGAGCTCGGCGCTCCGTGGGATGCTGATGTTAAAGTCGAGGTTCTTAAAACGGCTAAGAAAAAGACTCTCGGTCTTTTCGGAGGCTCACTTGCAGAAGTAAGAGCTTATTATGAGGTTCCCGATGAGGTTAAAAAAACCGAACCGAAGCCGATAAAAGAGCAGAAGCCTGCTAAGCAGGAGAAGAAAGCCGAAGCTAAGAAGCCCGAAGCTAAGAAAGAGCCTGCCAAAGCAAAAGCTAAGGCGGCAACAAACGAAGAAACCGTTAAAACGGTAGGCGAGGCTTCAAAGGCAGCTGAGGCATATATCAGAAGTATTCTTGAGGGTATGGGCGTTCAGGACGCAAAGATTTCCTCGTGCGAGGATAACGAAAGCGTTTATGTTCAGCTTGACTGCGGTAACGACTACGGCTATGTTATCGGCAGACGCGGCGAAACGCTCGACGCTATACAGTACCTTACAAGACTTGTTATCAACAAGGGCAAGGACAATTACAAGCGCGTTTCAATCAACGCAGGCAATTACAGAGAGAAGAGAGAAGAAACTCTCCGTGAGCTTGCAAAGAAAAATGCCGCAAGAGTTAAGAAATACGGCAGAAATGTTTGTCTTGATCCGATGAATCCGTATGAAAGAAGAATCATTCATACAACGATTCAGGAAATTGAGGGTGTTGATTCACATTCCATCGGCTCAGAGAGCGACAGACGCGTTGTTATTACTCTTGCCGAGGGATTTAAGGCTACCAATCCGTCTAACGGAAGAGGCCGCAGAGGAGATTACAGAAGACACGATAACCGTTCGCAGTCCAAGGAACAAAATGCTCCTACCAGAGCACCTCGTTCGGATCTTGAGGGTTCACTTTACGGTAAAATCGAGCCTAAAGCAAAAGAGGAATAAGGATTTAAAGAAGCGGACAATATAATCATGTTGTTCGCTTTTTGTCATTTACCTGTGTTTCATTTCTATGGAACTGCGGATTCGTTTAAATGGAGTTGATCTTATGGATAACAAAGATAAATTGGACGCTTTGGACAACATGGATGAATTTAATAAAAAATACAGTCATTATGCTTCCGACGATGAGGAAACTCAGATAGTACCTGTTCCGCACTTTGATAAGGCTGATAATAATATCAGCTCCTACAGTGACGGAAACGATGCTGATGAGCCCGAAGACACGGAATATGATGAGGAAGATTTTGTACCCGAAAAGAAAGAAAACTTTTTCACAAAGAATAAATACAGAAACACGAAGATTATCGCGCTCTGTCTTGTAATCGTGATTCTTCTCACCGCCGGTGCAGGACTTGTTTGGCTGTATCTTTCAACCAAGAGCAAGGGCTACGGCGACGACGGAATCGACTACAACAAGATTGATAAGAATTATCTTGTAGATGATAATACTCAGTTCAAGGTAATGGGCGATATCGACGCTGATTCACTTAACGCGTTCCTTTATCAGTGGGCAAACAACGGCGGAGATAAAATGTCAAACAAGAATGTTTTAAATGTTCTTCTCTGCGGTGTTGACAGCGAATACAATCTTTGTGATTCTCAGATTCTTGTTTCCATTGATAAGAAAAACGAAAGAATCACAATGGTTTCTTTCCTGCGTGACAGCTGGACATATATCAAAATGCCGAAAGAGGACGGAACCTATTACGATGAGTACGAAAAGATAAATGCCGCTTACCACGGCGGTCCGAAAACTCTTCTTCAAACTCTCGAAAACAACTACAAAATTAAAATCGACCAGTATGTCGCCGTTGATTTCAAATCATTCCCGAAGGTAATTGACGCTATCGGCGGTGTTACGGTAAACGTTCAGGATTACGAGGCGGACTATATCCGCAGAACATCAAGCCAGAAGGATTTTCCCTACGGAACAGCTACATTAAACGGTAAGCAGGCTCTTATTTACAGCCGAATCCGTCACTGTGATGATGACAGCGACCTCAGCCGTACAAGGAGACAGCGTTCCGTTATTAAGTCCTTGATAGAAAAGGCTAAAAAAGCCTCGAACGGACAGCTTGTAAATGCATATAAGCAGGCGACCGATTATCTCAGAACCGGTTACAAACAGTCAGAGGTTCTCTCGCTTATCGCAACGGCATATTCACACGACTGGATGAATTTTGAAATCAAGGAATACATCATGCCGAACGAGGATTATGTCGAAAGAATCGGCGGTATGATAAATTCGACACAGTGGGCATGGACGGTTGACTATCCGCTCTGCGCGCAGAGGCTTCAGAAGATCCTCTATGGAAAGACCAATATCGTACTTTCGGAAAACAGAGTCAGCCCGCTTGATTCGGTATCCAACAGAAGAGATACGACGACTGACAGCGGCAATGACAACTCTTCCGACAATTCCTACAGCGGTGATAACAACTCATACTATGATGAACCGACCACAGCATATGAGGAACCGATAACAGATGAAGAGCCGATCACAGAGCCCGAGGAGCCTGTTACGGATACGCCTGAGGAGCCCGATGTTCCCGTTGATCCCGAAGATCCAAATTTGGACACAGAAAGCGACTATTAAAATCAAAAATTTTAACGGACAGAAGTTTGTGCTTCTGTCCGTTATTTTATGATTCATATATGAAATTGTTTAGAGCCTCTTTACTTGCTTCAAGATCGGGGACGAGGACATCCTGACCGTAGATGATCTCACTTGTGTATCCGTCGTCGGTTGGCAGTCTGAACTGATCGTTTCCGTATTTCAGAAAGCTTATTGCACTGAACGCTTTGACCGTCATTTTCGCAGGGCTGATGTTCGTCGTAATCAGCGGAATTATATCGCTCATGACCGAAAGCGTTTTGACCGGATTCTGAGAAACCGTCTTTTTTATGATCGAATTCATGACCTTGCGCTGACGCTGAGTTCTGTTGAAATCGGAATCAAGATATCTGATTCTGCAATATATCAACGCGTAGTCTCCGTTTAAAACGTTCTCGCCCGAATGAACCTTGGCGTGACTTGTTTCGTTTATGAAATCGGCTTCGTCCTCGGTGATATCAACATTAACTCCGCCCAAGCCGTCAATCAGCTTCTCAAACATTGCAAAATCGACCATGACGTAATCATTTACGTTTACACCGAAATTTTCATGTAACGTCTGCAAAAGCAGCTCCGCACCGCCGTAGGAATAGGCGGCATTCAATCTTGCATCGTCATATCCCGGAATCGAAACCCACAGATCGCGCATGAAGGAGGTCATTTTGATTTTCTGATGCTCCTTGTCGATCGTGACAAGTATCATTGAGTCGGAGCGCTGAGATGTTCCGTCCGATTTATCGCAGCCGATAAGCAAAACATTATAATAATTAGGATCCTCGGAATAATTCAAATCGCTGCTGACATAGTTCGTTTTCGAGCAGAGAGAATAAACATATCCAATACTGCCGATCGGAAGCATTGCGATTATAAGAAGGAAGATTATCAGTAAGCTTCCGCATCCGCAACCGCAGCCCTTTTTCTTCTTTTTCTTTTTAGGCTTCTTTTGCTGAGGTGTTTCAAGTTCGGCAGGTCTTTCGCCGTTTTGATACCCCTCAAAGGTACCGAGTCGTTCCTGATTTTTTATTATTTCATCATATTTCTGCTGATTCCGTCTGTCCTGAAAATCTTTTTCCGACTGAGTGATGGGTATTTCGCCCGTATCATCTCTTTTTTTGTAATTCTTAAAGTAAATATCGCTCATTTTTTCACCTTCTAATGCAACATTTTACTATATCTTTCGAATTTTATCAAGACTTTTAAAAATAAATGACCTATTTAATTGACTTTTATTACATTTTAAATTAAAATATATAGGTAATCGTTGATTATCATACAAGCAGGTTGGGCAGTTGCATGCTTATGCATGAGGAAAGTCCGAGCCCCATAGAGCAGAATAACGGCTAACGGCCGCCGAGGGTAACCTTAGGGACAGTGCAACAGAGATATACCGCCGCATTTGCGGTAAGGGTGGAAAGGCGAGGTAAGAGCTCACCGATCGCGTGGAAACATTGCGATCCTGTAAACCCTATTCGGGGCAACACCGACTGATTAGGCTTGCTCGGCCTATCATTTCAACGGGTGGCTTGAGCTGCGGAGTAATTCACAGCCTGGATAGATAATTGCCTTAAATGACAGAACTCGGCTTACAGACCTGCTTGTATGAAAGTCAACGATTTTTGCAATCAGCATACCTCTAAATGTAAGGTATTGCCTTAACATTATGCTCCTCGCTGAATATCATATCAGTGAGGTGATTTTATGAACGCTCTCGTATGCGGTCTTGTATGTGCTTTAAGCTTCATAGGATTTGTCAGCTGTGTCTATTTTCTTTTGCTTTGGATATACCGTCCTAAGGGCAACAGCCGTTATATTGTCAAAATTCCGACCGACGTGAAGAGGGGAAGAATAGAATCCCTCGTTTACGGAACCTATTTTAAAAAGCTCATTTTCGGCGATTTGATTTTTGATGAAATTGAATTTGATTCAAGCGCGCTTTCCGAAGAAGAAAAGCATATAGCCGATGTTATAATTGATGAAATGAAAATATACATAAACGCAAAAAATAACTGCAAAGATAATTGCGAGGAAAAAGATGAACGAAAACCTTGAAGAAATCCACGGATATGTTGAAGAGCTTGTGTTCCGTAAGCCCGAGAGCGGGTTTACGGTTCTTGAACTGTCTGCGGACGAGGAGTACATAACCGTTGTGGGCGTTCTTCCCGAAATCAATGTCGGTGAGGAGTTGAAGCTTCGCGGAACATGGGTCGTTCATCAGACCTTCGGCAAGCAGTTCAGAGCAGAGCTTTGCGAAAGAAGTCTCCCGTCAACATCGGCAGATCTGTACCGTTACCTCGCATCGGGAGCCGTTAAGGGAATCGGTCCGAAAACAGCGCAGAAAATTATCGAACGCTTTGGCGAAGAGGCTTTCGAGGTTCTCGAAAAGCATCCGAAGTCTCTTGCTCTGATAAACGGCATATCGCTTTCAAAGGCGGAAAAAATATGTCAGGCATTCAATGAGCAGTTTTCCGTCCGCCAGGTTATGATAGCTCTCGAAAGGCTCGGTTTGACTGCTTCGGAGTGTCTCAGAATCTATCGGCTTTACGGCGCAAATGCGGTTGACGTCGTAAGAATGAATCCGTATGTTTTGTGCGGAGAGGGGATAGGCATCGGCTTTGAAAGAGCCGAGCAGATCGCCGACGCTCTTGATGTTAAGCCTGCAACCGAATTCAGAATTCAAGCAGGTGTTATGCATGTTATTCGTCATAATCTTCGCAACGGGCACACCTGTTTGCCGCGTGAAAAGCTTATAGCTCCGTCAAAAGGACTTCTCGACGCCGATGAAGAGAGCATAAATGAAGCGCTTGACACACTGATCCAAGAGCACAAACTCGAAGAATTTGTTATGGACGGCAAAGTTTTTGTCGCCCTGTTTAAGATATACTCCGATGAATACGCGGCGTCAGAGAGGATCAAGGTTTTTCTTAAATTTCCCCCTGCAGGCAAACCGACACTTTTGCAGGATATTGAAAACATCGAACGCGACGAATGTATTGTTTACGATGAGAAGCAAAGGGAAGCCATTATTAAAGCCGTTGACAAGGGAATACTCATATTGACGGGCGGTCCAGGAACAGGCAAAACAACAACTCTCAACGGCATTTTAAAGCTGTTTGAGATGGACGGTCTTGAGGTCGCGCTAACAGCTCCGACAGGACGAGCCGCCAAAAGAATGAGCGAAATTACAGGCAGAGAGGCGAAAACAATTCACCGTCTGCTTGAGGTTGAATGGGATAAAAACGACAATCCGCATTTCAAGCATAATATGCAGGATCCGCTCAAGGCCGACGCAGTTATTGTGGACGAGCTTTCCATGGTCGATATAACGCTGTTTTCAAGCCTGCTGAACGCGTTGCCGCTCGGATGCCGTCTGATTATGGTCGGCGACTCGGATCAGCTTCCTGCGGTCGGAGCGGGCAATGTTCTGCATGACCTGATCGAATCAGGCACCTTACCTGTCGTTGAGCTGAAAAAGGTGTTCAGACAGGCGATGAAAAGCCGTATCGTCACAAATGCGCACGATATTGTTGACGGAAAAATGCCAGACCTTGAAACCAAGGACAACGACTTTTTCTTCATGAAGCGCGTTACCTCCTCTGCGGTGGTGAACACAATATCCGAGCTTTGCTCGACGAGACTGCCTAAGGCATATGATTTTGACCAGATAAACGATATTCAAGTTCTGTGTCCGTCCAGAAAGGGCGAGTGCGGAAGCGTATATATAAATAAGATTCTGCAAGCAACCCTCAATCCGCCGTCAAGAGACAAAAGAGAGGTCACCTTGGCGGGAAAAATCCTGCGTGAGGGGGACAAGGTCATGCAGATAAAGAATAATTACGATATCCTCTGGACAAAGGGCAATGACGAGGGAAGCGGAATATTTAACGGCGACATCGGTATAATCGAAAAAATCGACAACACCTCCTCGGCCTTTTCGGTCAACTTTGAGGATAGAATAGCCGTATATTCGTTTGAAAACGCCAACGAGATCGAGCATGCCTATGCCGTAACGGTACATAAAAGTCAGGGCAATGAATTCAAAGCGGTCGTTATGCCCGTCTTTAACGTTATACCGAACCTCAGCTACAGGAATCTACTTTACACGGCGGTAACAAGGGCAAAGAGTATTATGGTGCTTGTCGGACTTTCGGACGATGTTTACAGAATGACGATGAACAATAGCAGAACGAAGCGCTATACTGCGCTGAAGCATTTTCTCACCGAAACGGGGGACGGGGATGAAGGATTTCATTAAAGCTGTTTCCGCTTTTATTTCTTCGCTGTTCTTTCCGAATCGCTGTATATTCTGCAATGAGCTGATCGGTCCGTTTGAGGATTACTGCTCGGATTGTGAGGAAACGATTCCGTTTATCAAGGGCGATATCTGCACGCATTGCGGCGCCGCCAAGAAAGATTGCAGCTGCAATAAGAAAAAGGCTGTTTACTATGACAAGGTCGCTTCCGCGATGTACTATGACGAAGATGTAAAGAAATGTATTCACCGTTTCAAGTTCAGAGATGAGCGGAGCATTTCAAAACCACTCGCAAGGCTGATGACCGAAACGCTTGAAGCATATTTCGGAGATATATCCTTTGATTATATAACATTTATTCCGATGTACAAAACCAAGGAGCGCAAGCGCGGATTCAACCAAAGCAGACTTCTTGCGCGTGAAATTTCAAAGCTCTGCGACATTCCCTTTGCCGACAAAATGCTTGTCAAGCTATATGATACCGACTGTCAGCATGACTGCTCGGGAATAGAAAGAACAGGTAATCTTATCGGCGCGTTTGACGTTAATAATAAATATCAGCTTGAGGGAAAAACGATTTTACTGATTGATGATATCAAAACATCGGGCGCAACTCTCAACGAATGCGGAAAAATGTTATATCTTTACGGTGTTAAAAGCGTAATTTGCTTGACTGCGGCTCTCAGAAATAGTAAAATAGAAGAAAGAAAATAAATCAAAGAGGTGTTCGATATGAAAAGTGGTACAAAAATTATAATTGCGATTATCGCAGTGTTGGTTGTTCTTGTCGGCATTTTTGCAGGCGGATATAATTCGCTTGTTAAGGCGCAGACAACGGTTGAAACAAAGCAGGCTGACATTCAGACTCAGCTCCAGCGCCGTGCGGATTTGATTCCGAATTTCGTCTCAACAGTTAAAGGATACACAAAATTTGAGCAGGAAACTCTGACAGCCGTTACCGAAGCGAGAGCAAAGGTCGGCAGGGCGAATGATGCCGCAAGCCTTTCGCAGGCAAATGACGAGCTTGATAGGGCTATTTCGGTTTGGGTAAATGCCGTTACCGAAGCATATCCCGATTTAAAAGCGAATTCGAATTTCACTGCGCTTCAAGATGAGCTTGCAGGAACCGAGAACAGAATTGCCGTTGCCCGCAAGGATTACAACGAGGCTGTTCAGTCATACAACACTTCGATCCGTACCTTCCCGAAAAATATTCTTGCAGGAATTTTCGGATTTGAAAAGGCAGATTTCTTCAAAGCGGACGATAATTCACAGACAGTACCGAATGTGGAGTTTTAAATAATGAAAAGAATTATTTCTGTTTCTGCAACTGTATTGGTTTTGCTGGCGATTTTGGCTTTTTCCGCGTCAGCAGTAACCCTGCCGAAAGCGACAAAAAACTTTTTTGTCAACGACTTTGCGAATGTAATTTCAAATGAAAACGAAACAAAAATGCAGCAGCAGGGCGAAGCGCTTTACAAGGCTTGCGGTGCCCAGGTCGTTGTTGTAACGGTACAGAATCTTCAAGGCAGTGACATTGAATCCTACTCGCTCAACCTCGCACGTACATGGGGTATCGGCTCAAAGGAAAACAACGACGGTGTTCTGCTCTTGCTTTCAGTCGATGACAGAGAGGTGCGTATTGAGGTCGGCTACGGTCTTGAGGGTGCACTGCCCGACAGTAAAACAGGCAGAATTCTCGATATATACGGAGTGCCGAGCTTTCAAAAGAATGACTTTTCAAACGGTCTGACCTCAGTTTATAATTCGATCATCAACGAGGTTTCCATTGAAAAGGGTCTTTCCGTAAGCGAGGATTACACCTCAATCGAAGAGCACGACAAGGATCTTGAGCCGTCATTGCTTGAAAAAATTGTCGGCTACAGTATTATAACAATCGTAGTTATTCTAATTATTTATTTCTCTTTTATCAGACGCAATACATCAACGGGATACAGCGGCTCTTTCCACGGTGGCGGAGGATTCTCTGGCGGAAGCGGTAGCGGCGGTGGAGGCGGTTTTTCCGGAGGCGGAGGATCGTTTGGCGGCGGCGGCTCATCCCGCGGATTTTAGCTTACATTGATTAAGAAAGGAGGGCATTATTCATGATAGGAACAAAAATCGGTTTCGATCTCGGAACGACCTCGATCGTTGCCAATGCAGACGGCAAGGGAATAAGAATAAACGAGCCCTCCGTTATTGTATATGACTGCTCGGAAAATAAGGTAAAAGCAATCGGAAAAGAAGCGTACAAAATGCTCGGAAAAACTCCCGATTATCTCACGGCGGTTCGTCCGATTAGAAACGGCAGTATTTTTGACTATAACGCGCTTGAGCAAATGATATGCCACTTTATACAGAAAATCTGCAAAAACCGTATTTTCAAACCGAGCATTGTCGCTTGCGTGCCGTCAGATACGGGTGAGCTTGACAAAAAGACATTTACGGATCTTCTCATCTCGGCGGGAGCAGCGAGAGCCTGCGTTATTGAGGAACCGCTCGCCGCGGCTTTGGGCGCAGGAGTCAGCATGAAAAATCCCGAGGGTGTGCTTATTGTTGACATCGGCGGCGGAACAACGGATATTGCCGTTGTCACAAGGGGCTGTATTGCCAATTCCGCTTCAATCGGTATTTCTGGCAACACTTTTGATAACGATATTTGCAGATTTGTGCGCCATGAGCGCGACACGATCATCGGTTCGGTTACTGCCGAAAAGGTAAAAAAACAGGTCGGTTCAGCAAAGTTTCTTGACGCTGAGCTTGCTGTTCGCGCGGTCGGCAAGGATTACATAACCAAGCTGCCGAAAAGCATTGAAATCACCTCGACCGACGTATTCCTTTGTATAAGAGAGCACCTTGAAAAGATAGTTGACGAAATTAAATTTCTTATTTCTCAAACCCAGCCTGAGCTTGTTGCCGATATTGTTAAAAACGGCATGATAATCACAGGCGGCGGTGCAAACATTAGAGGAATTGATGATTTTTTCAAGAGTAAGTTTGGATTTAACGTCAGGTGTGCCGAAGAACCCGAGCTGTGCGTTGCAAAGGGTCTCGGGGTATTGCTTGACGATATTAAAATTCTCGAAGAGAACGGATATGTTTTCCGTTCCTATGCCGATATGAGCGAGTTTGAGGAGTAAATATGGTTTCAGAAGTTTTCAGAATAACAGACGATCCTGAGGTCACATTGACCTCATATATTCCCGATATTTCCGAGGAAATGCCGAACATGAAAACCAAGCCTGCCGTCCTTGTTTTACCCGGCGGAGCATATAGATTCTGTTCGGACAGGGAAGCTGAACCAATTGCGCTTTCCTTTCTTTCAATGGGATTCAACGCGTTTGTTTTAAGGTATTCTCTCAATGAAAACGCGGCGTTTCCGACACCGCTTAACGACTCTGAAACGGCACTCAGATTTATAAGAGAAAACGCCGATAAATTCCACACCGATCCGCAGAAAATTGCTGTGATCGGCTTCTCAGCAGGCGGTCATCTTGCCGCGGCGCTTTCGGCTATGTCCAACGAAAAACCGAACGCATGTATACTCGGTTATCCATGTATTCTTGATTCAACAAGCCAGATTCTCGCAAAGCAGGTTGAATCAGTAGACAAATATGTTAATAAAGACACACCGCCGACCTTTATTTTTGCGGCTTCGGACGACGGCTGTGTTCCGATCATAAATTCCCTTAGATATGCGGAAGCGCTTGACAAAAACAAGGTCAGTTTTGAAATGCATATTTTTTCGCAAGGGGATCACGGATTTTCTCTCGGCACCGATGTTGTTTGTTCATCTAAAAGCGGTCAGGAGCTTGTAAAACCGAATTCCTACTGGTTTTCGAGATCCGTTCACTGGCTCAAACAGCTGTTTGAACGAGCGGAATAATTATTGACAAAGACGCTTTGTTTTTGTATAATAATTGAGTTAAGGCAACAGCACAATCGTGCGGTATTGCCTTAAGAAAGTTTCTTTTTGAAGGAAGATAAATTGATGGGTTGCATGGTTTCGGTTATTATTCCGACTTACAAAAGAAAACTGGATTATGTAAGCAACGCCTTGCAGTCCGTTATAAATCAGACCTATGATAATATTGAAATAATTGTTGTTGATGACAGTCCGAGCGATTTTCCGTATCGCGACGATATAAAGAATTATATTGAAGCTTTGAATAACAACAGGATTATTTATATCAGAAATGAAAAGAACCTCGGCGGTTCTCTTTCACGAAATGTCGGTATAAATGTCGCTCACGGTGAATACATAACCTTCCTTGACGATGATGACGAGTATATGTCGGGTAAGGTCGAAAAGCAGCTGAAATTTATGCTCGATACGAACTGCGACCTCTCTTTTTCAAACATGATAATGTACCGCATGGACGGCAAGGTTTGCGATTACAGAGATCACAAGGGCATCAAGGCATTCGATAACGATACGCTTTTGCGCTATCATCTTACCAAAAACCTCAGCGGCACTCCGAGCTTTATGTTCAAAGCAGATAAGCTCCGTGAAATAGGCGGATTTAAGGACGCTAAAATGGGTCAGGACTTTTTCCTCATGCTCATTTCAATTGAAGCCGGGTTAAAGATACGCTATTTCAATTCCTGCGATATTAAGGTCTATAAGCACAATGACGGCGGAATTTCCCAGGGAAAGAACAAGATTGACGGAGAAAACATGCTCTTTGAATTCAAGAAGCAGTATTTTAACCGTTTGAGCAAAAGAGAAATACGCTATGTCAAATTCAGGCACTACATGGTAATGTCTGTTGCATACCAGCGTAATCATCTATACGGAAAAATGCTCGGCAATGCACTGCACGCATTTTTCGTTTCACCGTTTGATTTTATTAACGAGTGCTTTATTTTTATTGTAAATATTATTAAATACAGACGCTAATTGAATATCGGGACCTTCTTCTGGTAAAAATTTTACTGTGAGGAGGTCTTTTTAATGCAATATAAAAACAAGGTTGAAATCTGCGGAATTGATACCTCGAGCCTAAAGGTTTTGCGTGAAGATAAAAAGCTGGAGCTGATCAACAGAGCGCATAACGGCGATAAGGCGGCAAGGGACGAAATGATTCAAGGCAATCTGAAGCTTGTTCTGAGCGTTATTCAGCGCTTTTCAAACCGAGGCGAGCCGTTGGACGACCTGTTTCAAGTCGGCTGTATGGGACTTATAAAGGCAATTGACAACTTCAACACCGATTTGCAGGTTCGCTTTTCAACCTATGCCGTTCCAATGATTATCGGCGAAGTGCGCCGATATCTCAGAGACAACAACTCTGTAAGAGTAAGCCGTTCGCTCAGAGACACGGCATACAAGGCGATTCAGGTCAGAGAAAGGCTTTCAAATGAGCTTAACAGAGAGCCTAAGGTTGAAGAAATCGCAAAAGAGCTTAATATGAAAAAAGAGGACGTAGTCATCGCTCTTGAATCTATCGTCGAGCCTGTGTCGCTTTATGAACCTGTATACAATGAAGGCGGCGACGCAATCTATGTTATGGATCAGATCGGCGACAGAAACACAGCGGACAACTGGATGGACGAAATTCTTATTAGAGATTCTATAAAAAGACTTTCTCAAAGAGAAAAAAATATTCTCAATTTGCGTTTTATGCTCGGAAAAACACAAACCGAGGTTGCCAAAGAAATCGGAATATCACAGGCTCAGGTTTCAAGGCTTGAAAAGGGCGCTTTAAAAAAGATAAAGAACTGACAGAAAGGGGAGAGGACGTTGAGAAGAATACTGAAAACACCGCTTTTGCCGCAGGGTAAGGCAACGGTTGCCGTTTCTGCCGATGCAACAGAAACAATTGCGGCGCTTGAAAAAGCAGGCGTTGAAGTATTCAAGGTAAACGTAAACCCCAAGCTCTCGGCGCCCGTAGCAAGTCACCCCGACTGCAATCTTTTACAGCTTGATGAAGGATCCTTTGTCTGCGATAAAAATTTGGCGCCGTCACTTATAAGCTATATTCAAGAAAACGATATTGTTAATTATTTAACAATAGGGTGGGGAACAGAAAAATTTGAAAAGGTGAAGGTCTACAGCGAATGTATTAAATCGCCGTATCCTGCCGAGGCGGCTATAAACGTGAAAAGGCTTAAAAACAGCATAGTTTGCAACACGTCTCACGTCGGCAAAACCATACAGGCTTATGCCGCCAAAAAAGATATAACCTTATTTCACTGTAATCAAGGCTACGTCGGCTGTTCATCGGTTTTAGTCGCTCCGAATGCCGCAATGACCGATGACATATCTGTTTACGATACTTTTCATCGAATAGGATTAGATTGCCTGATGCTTTCTAAGGGTCAGATTAAACTGAGCGGATACAGTTATGGATTTATCGGCGGATGCTGTGGATTTATTGACAAAAATCTGATTGCATTCAACGGAAAGCTGAGCACAAACAATGATGCAGAAAAAATTAAAAGCTTCTTAAATAAATATAATGTATGCTACATTGAACTGACTGACAGCGAATTAACCGATATCGGTGGCATCGTTCCGATATTTGAAGAAATATAACCGGAATACTTTTATAAAGCGCTCGACTATATATCGGGCGCTCTTTGTTTACCGTAAAGCCCATATTCTTACTTACATTCTTACTTACATTCTTATATTTCCGCACCTTTTTAATTAAAATCCATTTTTCGCTCCCCTTTTTGATACAAAATATTTATTTTGTATCTTAACTTGATTTTTTTTATGACATGTGCTATAATGTATTTACCCTACTGAATAAGAGAATTTTTTGAATAAAGGGATGTTTTTATGCATAAGGAAGAATTTGTTTCTTTGCCGCCGCTTGTTGTTGAGTTTCTCAACTATCTTTCGGTAGTCAAAAGTAACTCAGAGCTTACTGTTCTCGAATATGCTTCCGATCTGAGACTATTTTTCAGATTTCTGCTTGTTTATCACGGTCTTGTTCCCAAGGACAGCGAGTTCGATAAGATCGCCATTGATTTTATCGGTAAAGATTTTATTCGCGACATCAAAATCTCCGACGCTTATGCTTTCCTTGCCTATTGCCGTAACGACAGAAATAACGATTCTGCCGCCGTTGCGCGAAAGGTTTCCTCTATCCGTGCTTTTTTTAAATATCTTCATCTTAAAATCAAGGTAATTCCCGAAAATCCGATGGAAGAGCTTGAACTGCCGAAAAAGAAGAAAACGCTTCCAAAGTACCTTACACTTGATGAAAGCGTTAAGCTTCTGGAAAGCGTTGACGGGCGCAACAAGGAGCGCGACTATGCAATTCTTACTATCTTCCTTAATTGCGGTTTGCGGCTTTCTGAGCTTTGCAGTCTCAATTATAATGACATTAAAAGCGACAATACGATGACCGTCAAAGGCAAGGGCAACAAGGAACGCACGATTTATCTCAACGAGATGTGCATTGACGCTATTAAAGAATACATGAAGGTTAGGCCTGTTGACGGAGTTAAGGACAAGAATGCCCTATTCTTAAGCGGCAGAAAATCGCGTATAAGTCCAAAATCGGTTCAGCATGTTGTTGAAAAATATATTGAGAAATCGGGTCTCGGCAACCGCGGCTTTTCAACTCACAAGCTCAGGCACACTGCGGCAACACTGATGTACCAGCAAGGCGGCGTTGATGTACTGCTCATTAAGGACATTCTCGGTCACGAAAATCTGGCAACGACCGAAATTTACACCCACATAATCAATTCTCAGCTCAAGGACGCAGTTTCCTCCAATCCGCTGAACAAATTAAAAGGTAAAAAGCCCTCCGAATAAATATTGAAGAACACTCTTGAGTGCGGACGCGGCAATAATAAAAATCAAATTCCTGAAAAACGATTTGTAGTAAACGGCAAATCCGTAATTCAGGAATTTTGTCGTTTTTGATATGCTTTTCATTATAAACTCGGACATGTTAATGCTCTCCCGACAGCACTGTACAATTGCAACGAGGCAAAGCGTTGAATAAGGAAAGATCATTATTATGCAGTATCCAAGCCCTTTGAGCGTGTATTCACTGTAAAGAAAAAATGAAATGCATCCGATTATGTAGCCATAGATCATCGGCATAGCATTTGTTAAAACAGAGCCGAAAACGGATAGCCCCAAAAAGAAAATAATGACTGTAAATACGGCAGGAAAAATCAGATATAGTATAAATTCCGAACCGACAGCAGTTGTATCGCGTGTCAATATAACCGATGTGAAATACTCAGTTATCCTTAAAAAGGGCTTACCCTCCCCTTTTCCGCTAAGGCAGCCTGCAATGATTCCTGCAAATGAAAAAATCAACGGTAATATTATTTTCCAGTTTGACAATATTTCCGTTAATTTAATATTATATTTGTGAAAATTCAATGTTTTTTTCGTTCCGATAAAAGACATAGCTTGTCAACTCCTTTGTATAAGCTATGCCGTTAAAGCGCAAAAAATAACCGCAAATCAACAGATCTGCGGTTATTTTTTAGCCTAAATCGGGTTTGTCGTGGAAGGTTACACAGCTTCTGTCCGAGTGATCGGTCTCAAAAACAACTATCTCATTATCACCTTTTTTGAGCATCGGCGCAGGAACATAGAGTGTTTTCTGCGGTCCTGCCGTGTTGAAATAACGTCCGATATTGAAGCCGTTGACAAAAACAACTCCCTTGGTAAAGCCGTCAAGACGTATGAATGTGTCGTGCGGCTCGCCGTCAATCTTAAGCGTACCTTTAAGGAATGAAGCGACTTCAACCTTTCCGCTTTCCTGCTTATATTTGAGCGAGAAAATATTATCAAGCGGCAAAGGATACATGTCCCAACCGAAATGGTACTGCAGATTAAATCTGACGCCCTTGATACCCTTTCTGTCCATGATTCTCGGTCCGTAGTTTACTCTGCCCATGTTCTCGCAAAGTATGTCTATGCGGCATTTCTCGCCATTTTTGAGCGAAAAGCTGACTGGCTTGCCGTCTCTTGTGCGCTCATAATAGCCCTTGAATTCGCCATTTATGAACACAACAGCTCTGTCATGAACCGCATCAAATTTAATTTCTCTTTCATCTCTCGGGCCATCAACGACCGTCGAATAAAGCGTGAAGCCGTAATACTGACCGATATCCTCCATGAACTGCGGTGCGGCGGAGTGAACGGGCTTTGCCAAAAGCGGCGCGGCTTCAAAAATACTGCACCTTTCGTTTAATTCAAGCTTGCCGTAAGCGGCCTTTTCGGAATTTTTCACCGTCAGCTCGGGAAGCTTGTCGAAGTGTTCTTCGATAATTTTTCTGACCTCAAAATATGCGGGAGTAAGGTCGCCTGCTTCGGAAAGAAGCGCATTGTAATCATAACTTGTAATCGTCGGCTCGTATTTGTCATAGTAGTTTGCGCCGTTCATGTAGCCGAAGTTCGTGCCGCCGTGGAACATATAGAAATTCAGAGAAGCGCCGCAGTCGATCATATCCTTAAAGAGCTTAGCGACCTCTTTCGGATCTCTGACATGATGCTCGCCGTACCAATGGTCGAACCAACCGACCCAATATTCTCCGCACATGAGCGGCTGATCGGGCTTAAAATCGTTGAGAACCTTGAAATTCTCCTCAGGACGTGAGCCGAAGTTCGCAACACACGGATATTCGGGCAATGTACCGCCCTGTAAGCTTGAATAATCCGCTCCGTCGGAGGTGAAAAGTAAGCAGTCAATGCCGTTTTTCTTGTATATATCGGCGATTTTCTGCATATATTCGTGATCGTCGCCGTAGCTGCCGTACTCGTTCTCAATCTGCATCATTATAATGTTTCCGCCGTTTGTAGATAACCTCGGCACAACGCGTCTGAGAAGCTCGTTGTAATAGCGTTCAACCTTTGAAATAAACAGCTCGTCGTTGCAGCGAATCGACATATTCGGATAATTGAGTAGCCATGCAGGCAGTCCGCCCATCTCCCACTCGGCGCAAATATACGGACCCGGACGAAGTATAACATTCAGCCCCAGCTCCTTTGCAATGTCGATATATGCCTCTATATCAAGCATTCCGTCAAAATTGAAAACTCCCTCCTGCGGCTCGTGTAGATTCCAGCAGGTATAGGTTTCAACGGTGTTAAAGCCGCATTCTTTGAGCTTCAAAAGGCGGTCGTGCCAGTATTCTCTCGGAATTCTGAAATAGTGCATCGCGCCCGAAATTATAGTATATTCCTCCCCGTCAAGGAGAAATTTGTTACCCTTGTAGGTAAGTATTGCCATAGGATCACCTCGGAAGTATTATACAGAAAAAATTGTATGAGGTCAATTGTTATATAAAAAAGACTTCCCGCAATCGGAGAAGTCTTTTGAAAATATTCGTTTATTCAATCGAATCAATGTAATCGCACGCGGCAAGAGCGGCAATTGCTCCGTCTGCGGCGGCGGTCGTAACCTGTCGTATTTTCTTTGTGCGGCAATCGCCTGCAACAAAAATACCTTTGGTCGCGGACTCGCAGGTTTCGTCGATAACTGCATAGCCTCTGCCGTCAAGCTCAACCACATTTTTAAACGCTTCGTTCTGCGGAATAAGACCAATTGCGATGAAAAGTCCGTCAATTGAAAGCTCTCTGCTCTCTCCTGTCGAATTCTTTATCACGATACCCTCAAGCTCCGAATCACCGAGGAAGGACTCAACGGTAACTCCCGTTATTACGTCAACATTATCGAGCTTATAAAGCTGATCTGCAAGCTTCTTTTCGCCTGTCAGGAAGTCGAGATTCTGAACAACGTAAACCTTTTTTGCAAGGTCGGAAAGCAGAATTGCCTCCTGCAATGCAGAATTTCCTCCGCCGACAACCGCAACGGTCTTGTCCTTATAAAAGGCTCCGTCACATACGGCACAGAATGAAATTCCCTCGCCGACGTATTTTTCTTCGCCGTCAACTCCGAGCATACGGTGCTTTGCTCCTGTTGCAATGATAACAGCCTTGCCATGATACTCACCGTCGTCGGTTACAACGGTTTTGATCTCGCCGTCCTTGATTTCAAGAGCCTCGCAGGATTCAACGTCGGCGCCCTGTTCGAGCACCTGCTCAACAAGCTTTTCAGCAAATTCATTGCCCGTAAGGCTCACAAAGCCCGGAATATTCTCGACCTTCGGTGAAAAGGTTATCTGTCCGCCGAAGGTTTCTTTTTCGATTACAAGTGTTTTTTTATTCGCCCTGCAAGCATACAGAGCGGCGGTCAGCCCCGCAGGGCCGCCGCCAATTATAATTATGTCGTACATAATTGCTCCTGTTTATCCTTATTTGTTAAGGAATTTTTTGATATCCGAAACGCCGGTGTACTTTGTAGCTTCGCCATCCTTGATTACAACAAGTGTCGGTGCCTGCTTGATACCGAGCTCCTGTGCAAGCTCTGCGTTTTCGTCGGCAAGAAGCTTTGTATATTCATAGCCTGCCTTGTCAAGAGTTGCACAAGCTATCTTGCAGTTCGGGCACGTTGCCGTTGTGAAAAGGTAGCTTACGTTCTCGCCTGCTTCGGCTTTAACGCTGTCATCAGCCTTTGCCTCTTCCTTTACGCCCTGATGTGTAAGGTGAGAGTTGGCAATATCATAAACCTTACGGTCTGCGAACTCCTGAGCCTTACCGTCATTGAAGTTCTGAACGGGACGGTAGTAGCCTGTGATACGGCTGTAAACCTCTGTGTGCTCACCGCACTCGGGGCATACATACTGCTCGCCTGTGATGTAGCCGTGGTTCTTACATACGGAATATGTCGGCGAAAGAGTGTAATACGGAAGCTTGTAGTTCTCAGCAATCTTTCTGACAAGGTTAGCCGCAGCCTTCCAATCGGGAAGCTTCTCGCCGAGGAATGCGTGGAATACGGTACCTGAGGTGTAAAGAGTCTGGAGCTCGTCCTGAATGTCGAGAGCGGAGAAAATATCGTCTGTGTAGCCGACAGGAAGATGTGAGCTGTTGGTGTAGTACGGTGTGTCGCCCTCATGCTGAGCGGCAGTCTTGATGTCGGGGAATCTCTTAACGTCGTGCTTTGCAAGACGGTATGCGGTCGATTCAGCGGGAGTAGCCTCAAGGTTGTAGAGGTCGCCGTACTGAACCTGATAATCGGAAAGTCTCTCTCTCATGTGATTGAGAACGTCGATCGTGAACTGCTGAGTTTTGGGATCTGTCATATCCTTGCCAAGCCACTTAGCGTTAAGACCGACCTCGTTCATGCCGACAAGACCGATTGTGGAGAAGTGGTTGTTGAATGTGCCGAGATATCTCTTGGTGTAGGGATAAAGTCCCTCGTCAAGGAGCTTTGTGATAACCGTTCTCTTAACCTTGAGCGAACGTGCGGAAATATCCATAAGTCTGTCAAGACGCTCGTAGAAGTCCTTTTCATCCTTTGCAAGGTAAGCGATACGGGGCATATTGATTGTAACAACGCCGACTGAGCCTGTGCTCTCACCGCTTCCGAAGAAGCCGCCGGACTTCTTGCGAAGCTCGCGAAGGTCAAGACGGAGACGGCAGCACATTGAACGAACGTCGCTCGGCTCCATGTCGCTGTTGATATAGTTTGAGAAATACGGAGTACCGTACTTGGAAGTCATTTCAAAGAGAAGTCTGTTATTCTCTGTGTCGGACCAATCGAAGTTTCTTGTTATCGAATAGGTCGGGATCGGATACTGGAAGCCTCTGCCGTTGGCATCGCCCTCGATCATGATCTCGATGAACGCCTTGTTGACCATATCCATTTCCTTCTGGCAATCCTTATACTTGAAGTCAACCTCCTTGCCGCCGATGATGCAGTTAAGCTCTGCAAGGTCGTTCGGAACAACCCAGTCAAGTGTAATATTCGAGAACGGAGCCTGAGTACCCCAACGGCTCGGTGTATTAACGCCGTAAATAAAGGATTCAATGCACTTCTTGACCGATTCATAGTCAAGATTATCATATTTTACAAAGGATGCGAGGTAGGTGTCGAAGGACGAGAAAGCCTGTGCGCCTGCCCACTCGTTCTGCATGATGCCGAGGAAGTTGACCATCTGGTTGCAAAGAGTTGCAAGATGCTTTGCGGGAGCGGAGGTAATTTTACCTCTTACGCCGCCGAGACCCTCCTGAATAAGCTGCTTGAGCGACCAGCCTGCACAGTAGCCTGTGAGCATGGAAAGGTCGTGGAGGTGGATATCTGCATTTCTGTGAGCCTCTGCGATTTCCTCATCGTAGATTTCCGAAAGCCAGTAGTTAGCTGTGATAGCGCCCGAGTTGCTGAGGATAAGTCCGCCTACGGAATAGGTAACGGTGGAGTTCTCCTTAACGCGCCAGTCATTGACATGAAGATAGTTGTCAACGATCTCCTTATAGTCAAGAACGGTTGCGTTAATGTTTCTTATCTTCTCTCTCTGCTTACGGTAAAGAATGTAAGCCTTTGCCACATCGTCGTAGCCCGCCTTGATGAGAACGGACTCAACGCTGTCCTGAATGCTCTCAACCGAGATCTTGTCATTCTTGATTTTCTGCTCAAAATCCGCAGTTACCTTGAGTGCAAGGAAGTCAACAGTATCTGAATTATACTGCTTCTGACATGCGTCAAATGCTTTGGTTATAGCGTCTCTGATTTTGTGAAGGTCAAAGCCGACAACTTTGCCGTCACGTTTTACAACATTGTACATACCTCTTGTCTCCTTTATTTAGTGTTCCGTCCGAGATTATATCATATATCTTGTGGTGCTGTCAACACCTTTTTTACAATATCTTGTGTGAAGGCAATATCGCACAATTGAGGTGTGCGAATTGCGTAGTAAGATTTTTCGTCAGGGTGTGCAAAAATTTTGCAGGCTTGCTAACGCAAGTCAATAAATTTTTGTGCGGCATGACGGAGATAGATTCAAGCAAGGCGTGTGCATCAATTGTGCGACATTGCCTTAAATTCCTCGTATTTCCGTTTGCGGTACAAAATCTGCCGCAGCCTTCTGCATATCGAGCATTGTCTGCTTGCCGACGCCCGTTACACTGCCGTCAATCAGGTTTCCCGAATCGACAAAATTCTGAAGAAAATATCTTTTTGCGCCCTTTATCCATTCCGCCGCCTTGCGGATATCCTCAACGGTGTGGAATTCATTAACTATCGTGGTTCTGAATTCGTAGTCAACCGTGCCGCTTTTGAGAAACTCGACGCTTTCTTCTATTTTTGATAAATCATAGCTTTTCAAACCGATTGTTTCGGCGTATTTTTCCTTGCAATTTTTGATATCCATTGCAACATAATCGACAAGCCCCTTGGCAACAATGCTTTTGAGCCTGTCCGGATAGCTGCCGTTTGTGTCAAGCTTGACGGCATAGCCAAGTTCACGGATTTGTTTGATAAAATCGGCAATATCGGGATTCATCAGCGGTTCTCCGCCCGTTATCGCGACTCCGTCAAGAAGTCCCGACCTCTTTTTAAGAAAAGAAAGAATTTCGTCAACCGTATAGTCGGGATTTTCGGGCAATTCCGTTACAAGAAGTGCATTATGGCAGAACGGACAGCGGAAATTACAGCCGCCTGTGAAAACGGTACAAGCAACTTTCCCCGGGAAATCCAGCAGGGTCATTTTTTGAAGTCCGTCAATACGCATCACAGCACCTCCCAAAAGCGTAATTTTATCGTTCCGAAGTATTTTAACACAACATGATATGGTTTACAACAAAAAACAAATAAAAATATATACAAACTTTCACTTCACTTTTTGCACAAAATATAGTATAATAGCAGAAAAGCGAACACAAGGGAGTGAATTTATGGATAAAGAAAAAATGGACATCACCGACTATACCGATCCGATATGCCCGTTCTGCACCGATCAGTTCAAAAAACAGCCGCCCGTCCACCCTATTCCGACCGGAAGGGTGCTTGAAAAGCTCGACGAGCACCTCGGCAGGAATGATTATGAGTCCGCAGAGAGACATCTTCTCTATTGGCTCGGCGAGGCTGAGGACGGCAGGGACAGACACGGTATGCTGACGGTTGAAAATGAGCTGATGGGTCTTTACCGCAAGACAAACCGCAGGGAAAAAGCGCTTGAAAGCGTTAAAAAGGCATTATCTTTAATTGATGAATTGAATCTCGGCATCGCCGTTGTTGCAGGTACGACTTTAACCAATGCCGCTACGGTTTACAAGGCTTTTGCGATGCCCGAAGAGTCAATAAAGCTTTTTGAGAAAGCAAAAGCAATCTATGAAAAGGAATTATCGCCAGATGATTCACGTCTCGGCGGACTTTATAACAATCTCGGCTTGACGCTGACCGATCTCAAGCGCTTTGACGAAGCGGAGGAATATTACAACAAAGCAATGAATGTAATGTCGCAGAACAAGAACGGTGAGCTTGAAGTTGCAATTACATATTTAAATTTGTGTGATTTGTATGAAGCGAAGCTCGGCTCGGAGCAAAGCGAAAAGATAATCGACGAATATATCGAAAAGGCATACGAGCTTCTCAACAGGGATTATTTGCCGAAGAACGGCTATTATGCCTTTGTTTGCGAGAAATGCGCTCCGACCTTCGGATATTTCGGACGCTTCCTTTATCAAAAGGAGCTCAGCGACAGAGCGAGGGATATCTATGAAAGGAATTGAAATTTCTAAGGCATATTTTGAGGAATACGGTCAGCCTATGCTCGAGAAGGATTTTCACAACGTACTCCCCTATCTTTGCGTCGGTATGGTCGGAAGCGGCTCGGACTGCTACGGCTTCGACGATGAAATATCACGAGATCACGATTTTGAACCCGGATTTTGTATTTTCATTCCCGATGAAGAAATCATTGACAGACGAACGGAATTTCTGCTTGAAAGAGCGTTTGCTAAGCTCCCGAAGGAGTTTATGGGGCTCAAACGCAGTCTTGTAAGCCCTGTCGGCGGAAAAAGAAACGGAGTTATACGAACTGACGAGTTTTACACAAATAAAATCGGCTGTTCCGACGGTAATCTAAGCGTTCATGATTGGCTGACTGTTCCCGAAAGCTATCTTTTTGAAGCGACAAACGGCGAAATATTCTTTGATAATTACGGCAAATTCACGGAAATCCGCAACAGAATAATGAATATGCCCGAGGATATTAGGCTTAAAAAGCTCGCAGGAAATTTACTTCTTATGGCACAGTCTGGTCAGTATAACTACAGCCGATGCCTTTCACACGGCGAAACGGGAGCGGCTCAGCTTGCCGTTATCGAATTTGTCAACGCGGCAATGAAAACGGTTTATCTGCTCAACAAAAAGTATATGCCATATTATAAATGGAGCTTTCGCGCAATGCGAAGTCTTGAGCTTTTTTCGACCTTTTCCGACTCGTTCGAGTATCTGCTGACGAGCGAAAACGACAGCGAAACCGCAGAGGTCAAGGTCGGAGTTATCGAGGATATCGCAAGCATGATAATAGGATATCTGATTGAAAACGACATGACAAAGGCAATTTGCGGCGATCTCGAAAAGCACGCTTATTCAATCAACGATTCGATCGCAGATCCGAACATACGAAATATGAATATCTTTGCGGCGGTATAAAAAGCAGGCAGTCCGATAAATTCAGACTGCCTGTTCTAAATTTTTTAATACATAATTTGATTAACCGTCAATAAAAGCACCTTATTTTATAATTGAGAAAATCAAATTCCAAAGATATCTTACAGCCTTGTCAAACACCTCAAAGATAACATAGTATTCGCCCATGAAGTGCTTAAGAACTCTGTTGAGAGCGTCCGTGCTGAGAAGCGTTTCCGAAGCGTCGATATCGGAATATGTGAAATCCGTTTTCTCAATCGTGTATTCGTCGATGAGCTTGTCACCCTCAACCGTGTAGGTCTTGAGATTGAATGTTGACTCAGTGAACTCAACCTCACTGTAGATGAGCTCAGGGCTCATGTAGCTGAAGTTGATCCATGAGTGATGATAAGGCTCGTCATAAACACGGTTCTTGCCGGATGCCGAAGCGGTAGTGATATAAAGCGTTCCGTCGGGATCCGTAACCTTCTTAGCCGTGTAGTCAAGGTCAACTTCTTCGTTGTTAAGCATATTGTAGGAACGACCGTAGTAGTGCTCGTGACCGTCAAAAGCGAGGTCAAACTCAAACTTATCCAAAATAGCCGAATAAACGCCCTGAAGCATATAGTTATCGTTGTCAATCGCATGGTGACCCGTTCCGTATATATCATGGTGGAAAACAGCTACTCTCCACTTTGCGTCGGGGTTAGCGAGTATAGCTCTTTCGGCAAGAGCGTGGCTCTCAAATACATTTACATTCGTTGTGTTGAATACAACAAAGAGAACATCGCCGTATCTGAACCAATAAGGAGTACCCGTCTTACTTGTCGAAACGAGCTGAGAATTCGGGTTATTCACATAGTGCTGATATGTTGAGCCCTTGTGGTCATGGTTGCCGATAGTCGTAGCCATCGGGAGATTGCGCATAGCCTTAGGTGAAAGCGTTGCCGCCCATTCAACTGCGCTTGCGCCCGTCTGCGTCTGGTCGCCGCAGGAAATGATGAAGCTTGTATCGGGATACTTCTTCAAAGCAGTGTTGAGCGTTGTGTTCCAGTTTGTTGCATCCTTATAGCCTGTGCCGTCGTCAAGAGCGGAGCACTGAATATCGCCTACAAGCAGAGCCTTGAACGAATCGGTTGCATGAGTTATGTAGAAGGTCGGCTCGCTCCAATTGTTCTTGCCGAGAGAATATGAGTAATAATATTTTGTATTTTCCTCAAGACCTGTGACTGTAACTCTGTTAGTCTGCTGATCATTGTCGGCAAGAGTAATATAGCCGTAGAAAACCTTTGCGTTTTCCATCTTATCGTTATCGGCAATCTTAACCATAGGAACGGCTGCTTTTCTTTCTGAATGCCAGTTAAAATTAAGCTCCGTTGCATCCGCACCGGGTGTAAGTGCAATCTGTGTATTATCGCCCTCGACAGTGCTCCAGTATTCATCCCATTCCGATTTTGTCATTGTATAATCCGGCAGAAGCAAATTGTCGGCGGCATTTACGCTCAGACCGATACAGCCTGCAAGAAGCGTAACAATAAGCAAAACGGATATTATCTTTCTCGTGTGAACCATAATGATCCCCTTTCAAAAATGATAATTTATAATAGCATACTTTTCCAAAAAAATAAATAGACAAATTAAATAAATCGGCACAGTGAGTTTTTACCCATCGTGCCGAAAGCTTTAAATTAAATTAAATAGCCCACTTGTAATGTCTGAGGTTGGAGTCGATGAACAGTGCGCCGACATCAAGAGCGTGAATAACGGTTCCGTCCTCCATCGGATAAACGGTAACGTCCTCGCCTTCTCCGCCGAAGTTGTCTATCCACTTCCACTGATACATGATCCTGTCAAAGAGCTTCTCGACCTTGCCTGTCTTGACGTCGATCGAATAAACAGCCCTTGTCATATCATTTGAACCGACATAAAGCTTGCCGCCGTAAACCTCGCCACCCTGAATTGCGTCGATTGAATCGGAAAGCTTCAGCTCGCCGACATATTCAAATGTTTTAAGGCTGAAGCAGTAGATGACCTCCGCCGTCTTGCTGTACGAGGAATAAAGCAGTCCGTTTGCGGCATCAACCGCTACCCACGGAATGCCTCTTGTCAGAATGTCATTCGGCATCTCATGAGCTTCGCCCGTAAATTCGAGCGTTTTCGCATCGTAAAGAGCGATAACGGGGTGATTCCAAGCCTTGCTGTCCTCAAGGGAAGCATAGATAAGACCGTTATAATAGCTGATTCCGCCGATATGCTTTGAACCGTATTTCTCGACGATCTCATCGGTCAAAGCCTTATAGTTGCAAGCATAAACCGTCTGATTGTCAAAGCCTATTTTAACAAGTGAGGTCTTGCCGCTGAAATACCAATATTCGCCATCGGTAGTAACGCCCTGAGCACGCTCAAGAGTTTCAAGACCTACTACCTTTGAATTAGATTCGTATTTGTAAATATCGCCGTTGAAGAAGTTGTTGAGACCGTTGCTCAAGGTCATCAAAAGAGCAATAAAGACGGCGAAAACCTTATAAAAAAGCGATTTTGCGAAATTATAAATCGTAAGCATTTCTGTTATCCTTATTTAATAACGCTGTCGCAGAAGCCGATAACATCGTCAAAGACGTGCTCCCTGTCAAGCTCATTGAGAATTTCGTGTCTGTCGTCCTTATAGAGCTTGCACTGAACGTTGCTGTGACCCGTAGCCTTGAGCTTTTCAAAGACTTCGTTTACGCCCTTTGAATAAGCACCGACGGGATCCTCTTCACCTGCAATGAGAAGAATTTTAAGCTCCTTGGGAACCTTTCTGTACCAGCCGTCTGTTGAAACGGAATCAAGAAGCTCAAACATGTTCTTGTAGCCCGAAGCCGTGAACAGGAATCCGCAATCATCATTCTTGATGTACCAATCAACGTTTTCCGTGTTTCTTGAAAGCCAGTCGAATGCCGTTCTGCCCTCGGTACGCTTGTTATATGTGCCGAAAGCGATCTTATCAATCAGCTTGCTCGGGTGCTTCTCGCCCTTGACCTTTGAAATGAGCGAAGCAATAACAATTCCTGCGCCTGCACCGGGATTTTTGCCGCTTGTGCCGCATATCACGGCTGCCGCAATATCGTCGGCATATTTCGTAATGTAGCTTCTTGTGACGAACGAGCCCATGCTGTGACCGAAGATGATAACGGGCTTTTTGAACTCATCCTTTGCAATGAGCGTAAGCTGATGAACATCGTCAACAAAGCCCTTGCCGAAAGCGTTTTTCTCGCCGCCGAAATAGCCCTTGACTCCGTCGGGAGCGACTGATTTTCCGTGACCGATGTGATCGTTCATGATGAAAGCGAAGCCCGCGTTGCAAAGAGCGGTTGCAAACTCCTCATATCTTTCACCGAATTCTGCCATGCCGTGAACACCCTGAACAACAGCCTTTATCTTGCCGTCGGCAGGTGCCCAGCTTCTTGCAAAAATGTCGGCCTCACCCGTGACCGAAGGATAGGAATACTCTTTTCTGACGATTTCCATAAAAACGCCCTCCTGATAAATATTTATATTATTCTACCGGGATATCAATGTCATATTCGGGCATGTAAAGACCCTTTGCAAAGTTTCTTGCTCTGAAGAGAACGTGGCTGTCATAAACCTCCATTACGAAGCCGATTCCGTTATCGTTGCATTCGCCGTCCTTATTGTCGATTGTAAGCGACGGAAGGTTGATTGAATGGAAGTTGCCTATCTTCTCATAGGTAAACTTGCCGATACCCGTATGAAGATGACCCGTGATAAGGAAAACATTATCATACTTATTAAGGAAATACTTAAGTGAGTCGGACTGAGCACCTACGGAGCCTGCCGAATCAATCGGGCTGTTCCATGTATCCGGAAGACCGTGTGTCAGTTTGAGTGGCTGATGAATCATAACGAAGATGGGCTTGCCTGTCTTTGAAGCCTCGATAAGCTGTGCGTCAAGCCAGCAAAGCTGAGCCTCGCTGATGTATGACTCCTCAAACTCTGTTCTGTCTGTTCCGAGAACGATAAATTTGTAGCCGTTGATCTCATAAGAATAATGAAGCGCATCCATTGTGAAATCACTGCCGACTGACTTATTAAGCTCGTTTGTGAAGCCTGTGAAGTTTCTTACAGTGTTCTTGTAGCTTGCCTTGAGTCTTACGTCGTGATTGCCGACTGCGTTAAGGAAACAGTTTGTTCTTGCGCCTGCAAGCTTCTCTTCAATGTACTGATACTCGCAGAGAAGTCCGTTTTCGGCAATGTCGCCGGCATTAAGTATAGCGTCAACCTTGCCGTCGATATTGTATGTAACGTCCTCGCAAGCGGCGTCAAAATACCTTGTTCTTTCAACAAGATAGTTTGAGAACTGCGGATCTGCCCACATAACGGCAGTGAGGTTAGCACCTGTCTGCTCGTTCGTCTGAATCGGGTCGTCGCTTGACGGTCCGACATACGGAGTGAGCGTATAGGAGATGGAAATAAGAATTACCATCAGCTTGTAAGCAATTCGTGAAAATAATGTTGTTTTCAAAAGTTACACCTTCCTGTGGATTTTATTTCATTTAATTTTACCACGAATAAAATCATATGTCAATTTTATTTGTGCATTTTAATTAAATTGACAAAGAAAAATCCGCGGCTGAAAATCAACCGCGGTGAATATAATTCAGTTTTGCTTGTTTGGATTGTCAAAGCGATAAATTTCTCTGTTCTCGATATCCATATCGGGAATCATGATAGGCTGAATACCTGCGTTTGCCGTTATTGTTGTGATAAAGGCTCTTGCATACGGGAACAGCTCCTTATAGGTCTGAATATGGATAAGCTCCCTTGCAAGTCCGTCGGGATAGGAAAAAATTCCTGCAAGCACAAGCTTGACTGAGAAGCTCTCGGGATTGTCCCTGTCTGTAATTGTAACAGTGAATTTACCCTCGCAGATGTTGTTGTTTGTATATCTTACGTTATAGGCATAGCTGTTTTTTAACTCGATTTTGGTGTTGCCCTTGATTTTATTAACAAACTGAATTTCGTCAATTTTATATGCATTGAGTTTAAGATCTTTCATTATAAAGTCCCCCTTTGTTTTATATATATTAACACAAGGAAAGACTTTTTACAAGTGTTATTTTTTCAAAGCCGAGACAATATATGTGCCCGAAAGAATTGTATTGATAACCGCCGCGGCGATCAGTACACACTTTGCCGCCTTGAGCACGGTCAGAAGCATGCAGTCATAACGAGCCATTTTCATAAAGAGTTTTGCATAATGTGAATTTTTCATTTTTCTTACCTCCCGTCCGTCAGCAATATTCCGTGTGCAATCCCGGGAATGCTCTCACCTTGGAACGGTGAAACGGCTGATAACAGCGCACCCGTCGCAACAACAAGCACTCTGTGAAGCTTTCCCTCATTCAAATCGTTCATTATTTTTGAACACATTATACTTCCGCAGCAGCCGCATCCGCTTCCGCCTGCGTGGACGTCCTGCTTGTCAAGATAATACATCATAAGCCCCGTATCGTTGTGCTTTTCTCTTATATTGATGCTGTATTCCTTTTCGAGCAATTCATAAAGGAGCTCTGAGCCGACCTTGCCGAGGTCGCCTGTCAGTATAAGGTCGTATTGCTCGGGAGAAGATTGTGTTTCTGTCAAAAACGTTGCAATAGTATCAGCCGCGGCGGGCGCCATTGCCGCACCCATGTTGTTTGCGTCCGTGACGCCCTTGTCTACCATTTTGCCGAGAATCGCTTTCTCAATTTTAGGACTGTTCTTTTCGGATTTTGAGGAAATCATCGCCGCCCCTGAGCCCGTAACCGTCCATTGAGCCGTCGGAGGTCTTTGTCCGCCGTATTCAAGAGGAAATCTGAATTGCTTTTCCGCCGAGCAAAAATGAGACGAGGTTGAAGAAATTGCAGTATCCATTTTGCCCGAATCAACATACACGGCGGCATTTATCATGGCAAGAACAGAGGTTGAACATGCGCCGTAAACACCGAAATACGGAATTCCGAATTCACGGATGCCGAATGCCGAGCCCGTGCATTGATTTATAAGATCGCCTGCAAAAATTCCGTCAATTTCCTCACTCTTTTTGCCCGACTTGTCAAGCACAAGTCCCACGGCGATTTTCTGAATGTGGCTTTCGGCTTTTTCCCACGTGTCAAGCCCGCATCTTGCATCCTCAAGAACCATATCAAAGCATTGTCCGAGGGGTCCCTCCCCTTCTTTCTTTCCAACAACCGAAGCGGAGCAGATAACGCTCGGTTTATTTTCAAAAGAAATAACTCTTCCGCTCATTTGCCCATCACCTTTTCAATGATAAAATAAATCAAGCCGTACAGCGAAGCGGCGGTTGTTCCGTAGAGAATAACGGGTCCTGCGACCTTGAATATGCTTGCACCCGTGCCCATAATAAAGCCCTCGCTTCTGAATTCCATTGCAGGCGAAACAACGGAATTTGCAAAGCCTGTAATCGGCACGATCGTTCCTGCGCCTGCATGCTTTGCGATTCTGTCAAACACACCGATTCCCGTTAGAACTGCGGTAATTACGATCAGTGATATCGAAACAAGCGAACGGCTTTCGTCCATGCTCATTCCGCTTTTTCTGAAAATGTAGAAAAGAAGCTGACCGAAGCAGCATATCGCGCCGCCTATCAGAAATGCCTTTATGCAGTCCAAAACGATCGGTGAATTCGGCGATGCCTTTTTTACCATCTCATCATATTGTTTATTTGATATTTTCATTATCAACGCTCCAAAAATAAAGTTCGATAATAATATTTGCAAATAAACGAAAAAAATACAAAAAATAAGGACGACCGAAGCCGTCCTCAAAATTTATTTGTTATTTTTATGAAACGCAGATCTGAAGAATTTGCAGAGCATCATAGCTGTTGAGTCTGCCGTTTGAATCCATATCGCCCTTGTTGAACGCGTCACCCGAAAGAGTGATAAGTCCTACAACGTGCTGAAGAACAAGAAGTGCGTCTGCTGAGTTGACCTTATTATCGCCGTTTACGTCACCCTTGGTGGCCTTTGTAACAAGTCTGATGGTATATGTGTCTCTCGCCTTTGTGTTGGATTTAAAGTAAACCTCGATAACGTTGTTTCCGATAGCGTACTCAACCTTCGGCGAAGCATAGATGTTCTGACCTATCGAATTGCCCGAAACGGTTTCCTTGTAAGCGATCTTGCTCGTTGTACCGTCGGAATATGTTACCTGAACAACAAGGCCTCTTAAATCAATCATTCCTCTGTCGGCATAACGTGTGTAATAGCCGCCGTGATAATGCAGGGAAATAAGATCTCCGCCGGGTTCAAAGTGACCCAGTCCGCCTCCCTCGGGCATGTCATAGAAGCCATAGTCCCAATCAACGCCCTGAACGAACTCGGTTTTCTTGGGGTATGACAGAATTTTAACTGCTGAAATTGTCGGAGCCGCAGCTGCCGAAACAACTGAAATAAGACCTGTGCATGTAAAGGCAACAACAAGTGCCATTATGCAGGCGAGAAAACGATGAAATCTTTTCATAAGAAAAATACCTCCTTATAAATTCTATTTAATTATAAACAATTTATTCAATTTTGTCAATCAAAATCATACTCCCGAAAGATCGAACTCGGGAACATACTCCTTCGACGACGAATCAAGCTCCTGAATATAGACATTTTCAAAGCCGAGCCTTTCGGCGTGAAGAAGCACCGTATTATACTCTCTCTCGCTGATTTTTCGGTTGATAGTCGGGAACTCAGCCGCCTTTGAGCAAGGCATATACTGTCCCATCAGGCTTATTATCGTGTCATTGGAAAGATTTTCCTCAACCCAGTCAAGCATCTTCATTCCCTGGCTGATATTTCCCGGTAAAACAAGATGCCGAACGATCAAGCCCTTTTTCATAAGTCCGTTTTCAAAAATATCCTTCTTCTGCTGACGGCGCATTTCGAGAACAGCCTTTGAGCATTCTTCAAAATAATTCTCCGCACCGCTGTACTTTTTTGAAACCGAAGGACTGACGTATTTTATATCCGTCAGATAAATGTCAACAAGACCCTCAAGAGGCTTCAGGCTTTCAACGCTGTCATATCCGCCCGTGTTATACACAACGGGGATTGACGGCTTATATTTTGAAAGCGTTGACGCAAGCTGAACGGCATAATGAGTCGGACTGACAAGATTTATATTGTGCGCGCCCTCATCCTCAAGCTCCTTGAAAATTTCAATAAGCCTTTCCTCGCTTATCTCCTTGCCGAAACAGCCATGGCTGATCTCGTTATTCTGGCAGAAAACACATTTGAGCGGACACCCCGAGAAAAAGACGGTTCCGCTTCCCCTTTCTCCGCTGATACACGGCTCCTCCCAGAAGTGAAGAGCGGCTCGCGCCAGCTTATATCCCGTGCCAACACCGCAAATGCCGACGGATTTATCTCTGTCTGCCGAGCATTTTCTCGGACACTGTCTGCAAACGAACATTAAATCACCTCTGTGATAGTATTATAACATAAATTTTTTACTTGTCTACCGTATATAAATGTGATATAATGTTAGGGCAAAACCGCACAAATTGAGGAGCACGCCTTGCTTGAAGCGGTATTGCCTTAAAAAATAATTATTAAAGAGGGATTTCTGATGAAAAAAGCTATTTCCGTAATAATGTCGGCTGTATTTATAATTCTATGCTTCTCTTCGTGCGGCTCAGCCGGTCTTAAGGGAACGCATCATGTTGAAATGATAATTAAGGACTACGGAACCGTCAAAATCGAGCTTGACGGAAACAAGGCTCCCTTGACGGTTGAAAATTTCGTAAATCTTTGTAACAGCGGCTTTTATGACGGTCTGACCTTTCATCGCTATGTAAAGGATTTTGTTCTTCAGGGCGGCGATCCCGAGGGTACGGGACTCGGCGGCTGTGAGAGCAGCATTAAAGGCGAATTTTCCGCAAACGGTGTGAAAAACACGATCAAGCACAAAAGAGGCGTTATTTCAATGGCGAGAAATCAGTTTGATTATAATTCGGCCTCGTCGCAATTCTTCATCTGTCTGAGAAATTCCTGCTCTGCCGACCTTGACGGTCAGTATGCCGCTTTCGGAAAGGTCACGGAGGGTATGGACATCATTGATAAGATCTGCGAATCCGTTCCCGAAAGCGACTGCATTCCAACAGAGCAGCAGCCCGTTATTGAAACAATTAAAGTTATAGACTAAGAGGTGCGAGTTTTGAGCAGCAATCTTGATTATCTTAACAGAGTATATCTTAAAATAGATCTTGACAAAATATGTAACAATATTAAAGAAGTGATAAACAAGGTCGGTCCCGACACAAAGGTTATGGCAGTAGTCAAAGCCGACGCTTACGGTCACGGAGCTATTGAGGTTTCAAAGGCACTCAGCGAAATCGGCACATACGGCTTTGCCGTTGCAACCGTCGGCGAGGCGCTCGCTTTGAGAAGAGCGGGAATAACAAAGCCGATTCTTATTCTTGATTTTGTTTTCCCGAATCAGTTTGAAACAATTATCAGAAACGACATCATGCTCACCGTTTTTCGTTATGAGATCGCCAAGGAGCTTAACGAAACAGCCGAGCAGATGGGCACAACGGCGCATATTCATATTAAGGTTGATACAGGCATGGGCAGAATCGGATTTATCCCCGACGACGAAAGCGTTGATGAGATAAGAAGAATTTCCCAGCTCCCCAATGTTGAGATCGACGGAATATTTACGCATTTTGCCTGCGCCGACGAGGCTGACAAAACCTCAATGAACAACCAGTTTGATAAATTCAAAGCTTTTGTTAAAAAGCTTGAGGAAATCGGCATCAACATTCCGATCAAGCATGTATGCAACAGCGCGGCTATCATTGACAGCGACGATAAATTTCTCAACATGGTCAGAAGCGGTATTATTACATACGGTCTGTACCCCTCGGAATTTGTTCACAAGGACAAGCTGAATATCGAGCCTGCAATGGAGCTTCACAGCCTTGTAATCAATGTTAAGACGATACACAAGGGAGACACTGTAAGCTACGGCTCGACATATGTTGCCGAAAAGCCGACCGTTATAGCTACAATTCCCGTCGGATACGCAGACGGCTACCCGAGAATGTTATCCAACAAGGGAAGCGTTCTGATTCACGGAAAGCGCGCAAAAATAGTCGGTATGATCTGCATGGATCAGTTCATGGTCGATGTAACCGATATACCCGGGGTTTCGATCGGAGACGGCGTAACGCTCATCGGCAAGGACGGTGACGAAGAAATCACCTGCGAAGAAATCGGAGATATTTCGGGCAGATTCAATTATGAATTCCTTTGCTGTATTACGCGACGTGTTCCGAGGGTATACATCAGAAACGGAAAAACGAAAAAAATTGTTGATTATTTAGAGTGATTAAAATGGCAGAAACAAAGACAAATGTTATGCGTCTGCTTGATAAGCAGAAAATCAGCTATACACCGCATTTTTATCCGCACGGAGATGATATTCCGACCGACGGAGTTACCGTTGCGGAATTTCTCGGCAAGAATCCCGAAGCAGTTTACAAAACTCTTGTTACGCGTTCGGCTTCAAAGACCTATTATGTTTTTGTTGTACCAGTCGCAGAGCATCTGGATTTAAAAAAGGCGGCAAAATCGGTCGGCGAAAAGTCGATAGAAATGATAAAGCAGAACGAGCTGCTTCCGCTGACGGGATATATCCACGGCGGATGCAGTCCCGTCGGAATGAAAAAGAGCTTCAAGACGACATATCACGAAGCTATGTTAAAGCTGGACACCGTAACGCTCAGCGCAGGCAGGATAGGCAGTCAGGTTGAGCTCTCCCCTTCCGATATAATAAAGGTCACAAGAGGACAAACGGCAGATATAATCGTAAAATAAAGAACAGCGGATCAAATTTCCGCTGTTCTCTCTTTTTATTTAATAGTGTCAGTTTAAATTTTCAAAAATTCTGTCCATCGTATCATCAATGATATTGCTGTCGGAGGTATCGTCCTCAACTGTCGGTTCCTCCGTTACAGGCTCGGTGGTCTCCGGCTCGCCCCAAACGAAGAGGAATACGGTCGTTCCCTTTTCATATGAAGCGCCCTCTTCAAGCGATGCACCCTGAACCGTGTTCGGTATCTCGTTGTCCGTGTTCAGCTTGATAGACTTTTCAACAACAAATCCAAGTCTTGTAAGAAGGCTCTGTGCGTCCTCGTATTTCATTCCGACAATGCCCGAGGTCGGGAATACAATGCTCTGCTTGCCCTTGCTGACTACAAGCTTGATAGTCGTTCCGACAGTGACCTTATCGTTTACGTCAACGCTCTGGCTGATAACATAGCCCTCCTCGACCGTTGAATCATAAACCTCACTCTTCTCAAACTTGAAGTTTTTGGTGTTATATGTGTTGTCGATAATTTCATTGTACGGCTTTCCGACAAAGTTCGGAACCTCAACCATATCTGAGGCAACGGTCGTTTCCTTGTCGTTATCAACCTTGATAACGCCCGTCTGCCAAAGAACCAGGAAAGCGATCGCTATAACAATAATAATAGCGCAAATTACAATTACAAGCGATGAACGGTTGTGACGTTTCTTCGCGGCTTCTCTCTTGTTATAGGTATAGTCCTCGTCCTCCTCTTCATCAACAATGCGCTGAGGAACAGGCTTCTTAACATTAACGGGAACAACGGGTTCATATTCCATGCCCGAACCTGCCGCCGCGCTCGGCGAAGCGGAAAGCTCGGCTCTGAGCTCCTCGACAGTCCTCGTTCTGTCCTCGGGGAGGATCTGGAGAGCATTTACAAGTCCGTTTATAACATATGCGGGAAGCTGCTCGGCGAATTTACCGGGAACCATGAGCCTGTCATTTGTTACACGCTCCGTAGCGTCGATCGGGTCGGTTCCGATAAGAGTTCTGTAAAGAACAGCGCCGAAGCCGTAAATATCCGTCCATGTGCCTTGACGGCCCTCAAAGCCATACTGCTCAAAAGCCGCATAGCCGTTGAAAAGCTGACATTTAAGCTCGCTTCTCGCGGATCTTACCTGACTGATGCTGAAGCCGGTAATGCGTATCTTTCCGTCGGGAGCAACAACAAGCGTTGACGGAGAAATACCTCTGTGAATAATTCCCGACGCATGAAGCGTTCCGAGGGTCGAAAGAACAGGCATAAGCAAAGGACGAGCCTTTGCCCAGGAAATATATCCAACGTTATTTCTGAGAAGATATTCTCTGAGCGTTATACCGTCAATATTCTCCGTGATCGCGTAGCATGTGCCGTTGCCCTCAAGCGTATCCCTAACCTTAATAAGCGCTGAAAGGCCGCTGAGACGCATGAGCTTTCTCCACATCTCAATAAAGCTCTGCAAGCACTCATTGAAAGCGACCTCATTGCCCTGAGCCGCATATACTCCAAGCGTTTTTGGATCGCGGAGAGCAATTCCCTCGGGGAAAAATTCACGGATATTAACCGCCTCTCTCGTTGAGAGGTCAAGACCCATATAAGTGGCACCGTCGCCGTTATATTCAAGAAGCTTGCCGACCAAATATCTGTTTCCAAGAACCGTTCTTATAGGCAGATACGGCTCGATCTGTTTTGAATCGACATGAAAGCCGCAATAGGGACACTGCTTTTCCGTTCCGATGTCCTTCATACAGCTCATACATAAATTATCTGAATTGATCATCATATACCTTCTTCCGAAAACTCAGATTTCTTTAGGCTATAATAACATTTACGCATGATTTTGTCAAGTTAAGACAATTTACAATAGGTTACAATATAATACTGACAGATATTGAAAAAGCTATTTTAATGTGATAAAATAGTAAAAAATCAGGGAGTTGATTATGTGGAAAAGACCGAACTCAGGAAGCTCGCCAAGCATGTCGAAACCTTGGAGCTTAACGACAAAGAAAGAGCTATGAACAGCGGCAGCTTTATTTCATTACCGTGCGGAGTTACTCATTATCAAATGGAGGGCAACGGTGAACCCGTCGTTTTGACCCATGGCTATGCAACTCCTTATAAAATATACGATAAACTCTTTGACACGCTTGTCAGTGCAGGATATAAGGTTATCAGATATGATCTTATCGGAAGAGGTCTTTCACAGCGCACACACGACGCCTGCACTCCCGACCTCTTCGCACGTCAGCTCAACGAGCTTACAAAAAAGCTTTTGGGCGATGAAAAATTCTATCTTGTCGGCACATCAATGGGAGGTACGGTAACGACGGCATTTTGCCGCTTCTATCCCGACAGAGTTAAAAAGCTTGTTCTTCTTGCTCCTGCGGGAATGGACACATTTGAGCCTCCTCTTTATATGAAGCTGTGTGAAATTCCCGTTTTCGGCAAAGCTCTTTTTAAGACGATCGGCGGTAAAACGCTAATTAAGAACTGCGCAGGAGAAATGACTCATACCGAGCAAAGCGAGGTTGACGATTTCACACGCTATTTTGCAATGTGCGCCGAGTACAAGGGCTTTGTCAACAGCACCTTTTCAAGCCTTATAAACTGTATTCTTAATACAAAAGAAGCGACCGAGGGCTATAAGAGCGTTAATGAGCAAGGGATTCCGATGCTTGTTGTCTGGGGCACTGCCGATAAAACGATGCCGTATTATCAGATCAACAGAATGAAAGAGATTTGCCCGAATGCCGAGTATGTGACCTTTGAGGGCTCGGGTCATGTCTTTGTCTATGACGAGGGCGAAAGAACAGCGGACGTTGTTATCCCATTCCTTAAAAAATAATTACAGCAGAGACATTGCATTCAAATGTCTCTGCTTAATTTTATGACGGAATAAGCGCGTCCATTTCCGATTCCGAAATCTCTTTTCCGCTTGCGTTGTAAAATTTTCCGTTGTCAACCGTTCCCAAGAGCTTGCCGTCGGCATTGTAGTATTTCTGAACATTATCGTTTCCGCTTTCGTCAAAGTCGCTTGAAATGTAATAATAGCTCAGCTTGCCGTCCTTGTAATATTCAAAGCGCGCTCCCCTGTTGTCGCTGTCAAAATATCCTATCTGATATTCGTTATCCTTTGAATTCAATTTCTGTGCCGTGTACGTTTTGCCGTCAATAACGGTCGTGTACGGCGGCGGATTTGTTAAATCGCCCGTATTCTCATTATCGGTATCCTTTTTGCCGCAAGCGCAAAGCGAGGCAAAAAGCAAGCTCAAAAGAAAAATTGCAAAAATCCTTTTCATATGTATCTCCCCTGTAATAAAAATTCATTTTCTGTAAAATATATTACAATGAAAAAATAAATTTGTCAAAAAATTTTTGAAAACCTCTTGACTTTTAAAAATAATCAGTTATAATAACAGTAACGATTACTATTATTGATGAGGTAAATCTATGGCAGCTTTAAAACATTCAAAACAGCGTGATGCAATTCTCACAGAGCTTCGTTCTCGGAAGGATCATCCCACAGCCGAGGATCTGTACTTTACACTCAAGGCGGGAATGCCGAATTTAAGTCTCGGCACGGTGTACAGAAACCTTAATATGCTCGCTTCCGACGGCGTAATTCTCAAGATAAGCTTTGAGGGCGCCGACCGTTACGACGGCAACAAGGAGCTTCACTATCATTTTCAGTGTCTTGAATGCGGCAGAGTTACCGATGTAGATATGCCCCCATTCGATGATATTAATTCAAAAGCGCAAGCATATGCAAAGGGACGCATTGATACGCACGAGCTAATTTTCAGCGGCGTTTGCGATGAATGTCTCAATGCAAAATAAAATTATTTGGAGGTAAATTATTATGGCAAAATGGGTATGCAGTGTATGCGGTTATGTTCACGAGGGCGACACTCCTCCTGAGAAGTGTCCGCAGTGCGGAGTTCCCGCATCAAAGTTTAACAAGCAGGACGAGGGAATGTCTTGGGCAGCAGAGCACGTTGTCGGCGTTGCACAGGGCGTTTCAGAGGATATTCTTGAGGATCTCAGAGCTAATTTCAACGGCGAATGCTCAGAGGTTGGTATGTATCTCGCAATGGCAAGAGTAGCTCACAGAGAGGGCTATCCCGAGATCGGTCTTTATTGGGAAAAGGCAGCCTACGAAGAGGCTGAGCATGCGGCAAAGTTTGCAGAGCTTCTCGGCGAGGTTGTTACGGACTCAACAAAGAAGAACCTTGAGATGAGAGTTGCCGCAGAAAACGGCGCAACGGCAGGTAAGTTTGACCTTGCTAAGAGAGCCAAGGAAGCTAACCTCGACGCTATTCATGACACGGTTCATGAGATGGCACGCGATGAAGCACGTCACGGCAAGGCTTTCGCAGGTCTTCTCAAGAGATATTTCGGTGAATAATTCTCCCAAAGGTTTATAAGAATTTCAGATATAAAATCGGCTCCCCGAAGATTTATTCTTCAGGGAGCCTTTTAAGATTCTGATTTAATACCAGATCCAGCCGAAAAGTACAATTACAATAAGCCACTGACCGAAAGAAAGCTTGACATTTACCTTGCAGGTATCTTTTACAACGTTGCCGTTGGAATCGGTGACGGTGCAGGTTATTGTTGCACTTCCCGAGCCGCGCTTGGTCGCAGTTACCTTGCCGTTCTTGTCAACGGTCGCAACCTTTGCGTTCGAGGTCGAATACTCAACCTTATATTTTGCGCCCTCGTCAGCCTTGATAGTCGGCTTGAGCGTCGTTGATTTCTTGTAGTTCAGCGAGATATCGCCAATCGAAACGGACTTGACATTCTTCGGTATCGGTGCAAACTTCGCCGTAAGAGTTGAATCCTCCGAAACCATGAACCTATACACAAGATCATTTGAAACAAGCTTTCCGCCGCTATACCAACCGACGAAGCTGTAGCCGTCCGCAGATGTCGCGACGAGCTGAACAAACTCGCCCTTGCGGAATTCTCCGCCGCCGCTGACCGTACCGTTTTCGTTCTCAGCAACGGCTGTTACCGTATATGTCTGTGCGGTTTCATAATCAATGACCTCGGACATCGGGATTTCTTCATCGTCGTTATCATAAATGTGCGATTTGATTGTGTCGTCGTCATTTTCTTCAAGTATGCCCGTGTATGCTGTTCCGTCCGCCAAAGGCATATCGTAATAGTTCTTGCTCGTGAGCTTTTCGCCTGTTGCGGCATCGACCTCTGCAAATGAGCAATTTAACTTACCGTCATCATAGCCCGTGAATTCGAATTTGAATTCTTCGTCCTCGGGCAGACAGAAGCATTTTTCGCCGTTGTCGTTTACATAAATACTGACTCCGTCTTCGATATACTGAACCTCATTGTTTATGATTGAACCGCAGAGATTGCCGTCAGAGTCATAAACCTTGACATTAACAGGGCAGTTTACCGTTGCAACTCTGTACTTTTCGCCGCCTGTGAGCATTTTTGAGAGAGCGGCATTTGCTTCAGTGAAATCCCCGTTCAGGGTTTTGAGCCATGCGAGCGTTGTTTCGGTATAATGCGGAATAAACAGCTGACTGCCGTTTTTGATAGCCGTAAGCAGATAGTTCGGATGCGAAGCCAGCTTTATAAGCACTCCGCTCAGCGAATCCGCAATTTCAGTCGCTTCTGTTCTTGTCATTCCTGCATCCGCAAAATAAGTCGTCAACGCTTCTATTAAAAGCTTTTTCAAAGCATTACCGTTAATGAATACATTTTCAAGAATGTACTTTACCGAGATCTGATCATAAAGATAGTCCCAGAAGTCTCTCTTCTGAAGAATCTCATCATATTGGATATTGCCCATCAGCTTATAAATAATCTTTGTAATACCGTTTTGGTAATTTTCGGTATAGTATTCGGGAGACTTGAAGCCCTCTGCGATGTATTTAATAAGATTGTCAAAAAATACACCCTGAGAAATCGACTTGTTCTCTACAATTTTTGTAGAAAGACCAAGCTTGACTTCATAAAAGACAAAGTCCTCCTCGTAAGTTTTATCCTTACCGCCTGTATATATTTCGTCAAAATTATATCTGACCTTGCTGACAAGATCACTGTACGTCTGCGGGTTGCAGGTTTCCTTTGACGGAAGATAGCAATCCTTGCCGTACCTTATAAAATCCCACTTGGCAGGAGCAACACGCGGAACGGGGTCGATTCTGTTTACGATATTAAAGATATTGTTATATGCCGAATTCTTCGCATTTTTATCTCTTGTGTTTCTCGGAGTTTCAAAGCAATATGCAAAAACATCGTCAGTATCGTAATTATAATCGCTTAAATCATAGCATGTGCTTGTGCCGACAAGCTTTTTGTTGTTCACATCGGCGGCAAGAAGATTTGCCGTTGCGGCGGCACGTGAGTAGCCCGTTATCCAGAACTTTATATTCTTGTTGAGAGCTACCCCGTCCTGATCCATGAATTTTATGATGTTGTCGCAGACCTGCTGCTTTGCAACATTAAAGCCTGCATGGTTTATGTCCGTTCCTACATTGAAGTTGCCTGCCCATTCGCCCTCATATCCGCCGCCGCGGACGGCAACCGCAATTATCGAGGTATCGCCGACATTTTTGCTTGCAACAACGCAGGCAATCGAATTCATTGTCGGGCTTTTCTGATACCCGTAATAATTCAACGCTTCGCCGTCGTTATTTCCGAAGCCTATGGCATTAAGCATTTCCTTTGCGGATGCGGGATCGTTGAACGGTGCTCCGTCCTTTACCATTGCCGAGGTTGCAAAACAGCATGAAGCCAACGCGAGCTTATGATTATATGTATAGGCGGACTGATTAAAGAAATCATCGCTATACTCAAAATCGCACGTCATCGCGACCTCGGTATTAGTCATTGTAAATGTTTCGGCTTCCGGAATAGTGGATTTCGGATTGAATTTTAAAGCAGGAACAATACCTCCGTGAGTATAATTTACAATGTAGATATTGCCCGGCCAGCCATTTTCACCGATGCCGAGCGAATCAACGGAATCATACGGTGTACGCAGCCACCACCAAGAGCTGCCGCTGTTATCGGCATAACAGCCCTGGCTCTGTGCATAGTCTGTTGATTTGATCTGTTTTGCAGGGTCATTGGCATATGACGGATCGAAGCCGTATTCGCCGTTTAACACATCAACAAACGCAGGAAGAAAGATTTTATCGTAGGTATCCACACCGCTGTATTGCGGTGAATATGTACTTGAAGTTTCAATAAGCGATGTGCCTATCTGAGCTTTTTCCGCGTCCGTAAAGGCGACTTTGTAAAAATCATCATTAAGCCACTGTCTCAATGAGCTTGTTGCCCAGTCGGACGCAAAATACGCACTGCCTTTACTGTTGTAGAACTCGTTCCCGTTGCGATAGACAAAGTTCTGATATGCCTGTGCGTCAATCGCCTTTGTACACATAACATAGCCCTCGCTCGGGTCGAGGATTCGCCATGTGAGAGGCTCATAGCGAAAGTAATAAACATTGTCCGCATAGTAGCCGTTATCATCTTGGTATGAATTAAAATCGGAAGAATCCCGTCCTGTTTGCAACGTTCTGTATTCCTTGATCCATACGGCGCGGTACATATTTCCGCCGTATGATATGTCCTTGTAATACATCATATCGCTATTTGGCTTCATACTTCCGTCATCCGTACCGCTGTTGCCCGAAAAATAGTCATAGGACGCCCACCAATAGCTCTCAGCCGCGGATTCAAGGCTTGAAATCAGCGCATCGTCAGTCACCTTACTCTGCGGATACGAACCGAATGTAATGATATCTCCTGCCTTCAATGAGCTTGTATCCATGGCTTTTGCTTTTTCAGTAAAGCCGCCGCCTATCGGCGCAATTCCGATAAGCATGACTGCAACTAATACCATTGATAAAATTCTTTTCAATGTCCTTTTCATGGGTGTTCCTCCTGCTTTATGATAATCGACCAAAAGCACCGTGCACAGGGCGAACCCGCACATCGGTGCTTAAGTATTTATTGAATTCGTGCGCCACAGTATGGAATCATTTTACAGCATCGCTTTATAAAAGTCAATAAGAATAACAGAATAATTCATTTTATCGGATTACCACTTATTATGTACTCTTTCGGCGAAAACGACCTTGTCTTTTACCTCAATAACTGTGCCGTCGTCGAGGATAGCCTTGCCCGAGATTTTGCCGAATACCTGATGCGGAAGCATACAAATAAGCTTTACGTCGAGCGGTGCAACGCGGTCGATAATCGGCTCAAAGCTCATTTCAAATCTGCCGTCGTTGCTCTTGAACGTCCACGGCTCGGTATAATAATACTCGCCGTTTCTGTACGGAATGTGAAATTCAACCTGATCGAGCTTGTGCGACTTGCCGTTATAGAAAAGCATGTTTTCGCTTGCAGCCGAGGTATCGCCGAAGCCGTAGCCGATATTAAATCCGAAGCGGCTGCCGTCGTCAAGAATCATCTGACCGCTGCCCCAATACCATGTATTGTCGTAGGTCCAGACTCCCCTGCCCCAATCGAGCGTTGCAAGCGACTGATTTTCCTCGTTAAACGTCCAGTGAAGATCATCAAACGTCATCTTGCCTGTTGCCCTCATGCAGTTGATTTTCTGATTGTAATAGAAGTGCTTATCCTTGTCAAACGGAGTTGCAATAACCATGCTCTCCTCGGGAATATCCGTCAGCGTGACGTCAAATGTCAGGAGCTTGCCCGAGTTGCAATAGTTGCCGTAGGTTCCGTAAAGGCGGCGCGTTTTGCCGTCGTTTTTGAAGGTCATGTCGCATGTGCCGACCTTGGCATGGATATCGCCCTTTTCGCTTGTTGAGGGCAGGTTCATTTTACCCATCGGGAATGCGCCGATTTCGCTGTCATTCATCTGGAACGGCTTATCGCCGAAGCCCATGAGCGAAATGCTCAGACAGCTTACATAGCCGCTGTCGGAAATCGTAAGGCAAAGTCCGCAGTCCTGATTGCCGATGTAGTAGTAGTCCCACTCCTTGATTCGGAATTTAGGCGCCTTGATATCGTTCCTGCTGTACTCCCAATAGAGCTTTTTCGCAAAGCCGGGCTCAGCAATGTTGCCGTTCGCATCAAGAAGCCTTTGCTTTGAAATAATTTCATGCTGCATAAATTCTGACATAATTATCCCCTCTTTATTTCTTCATTTCTGCAAGATCTCTGTAGTTGATGAGCTTGAAGCCGAGCGACTCAATGTGCTGTTTCGTCTGCGGATCCTTGAGGAATTTATACTCCCACTCACGTCTGAACCAAACGCCCGAAGCGCCCTTGAGATCCTCTGTCGGGAGCGACGGGTGCATGTATGTCTCGGTCACTGCACCGTCGGGGAAGGTCTTATAAAGCTCGTAAATATATTCCTTGAAGTTCTCGTAGCTCTCGCTCTGCGGACCGCTCCATTCGTTCGGAATGAGATAGTCGGGAATTGCAACGTGAAGCGCCTTTGCCTGCTCAACGACGTTGCTCAGCAGACCGAGAACGATGTTTTTATCTACCTGAATGTCAAGCATTGAATTTGAGAACTGCTCGTCTGCGAGGTTCGCGGGGAATCTGAACGGCAAGCCGTATTCTGCGGCAACTCTAAATGCAACATTCAGAAGCTCAAAGCGACCCGTTGCAACGCCGTAGATTGAACCCATGTGGTTGTCGATATGCGACGGGTTAAGTCCGAGTTTTTTGAGCAGCTCTATCTGAGCGACAGCCTCGGCATAGACCTCATCAAGATTTGCGTGCTTCTCAAAATCGTCGCTTTCATGGTGCATGTAGCCGAATTCGTCACGGAGGCTCTCGGTATTATTGTGAGCCACGGGACCCCATCGGTAGCTGTTCCACTCGTTCGTAAATGTCCAGTGAACACCGATGCAAAGCTCGGGATTTTTCTTGGCAAAATTAACCGCATCGGGTGCCCACGGGCAAGGAGCCATGATTGTCGATGAAGTCAGCGCACTTTCGGGATCCTTAAGCAAATCAAATATCGCAAGGTTAGCCCCTCTGAATGAGCCGAAATCATCCGCGTTGATTATCAGATATTTTGACATTTATTTCACGCTCTCTTTCGCACTGTTTCTTTCTGCGATCTCGGCAACCATCTGCTGCTGCTTCTTTTCCGTGATTTTGTAGAAGAGCATCGGAATGATCGTTGCCGCCATGCTGATAGCGCCCGAAAGAATAAGTACATTCCAGAGAAGCTGTTTGCCGTCTGCTGTGATTGCAGGCGTTGCTTCGGGGTTGATGCCTGCCCAGCTGTATGAGAATACGCCGACGAACGCGCCGACAGCCATACCGATCTTGTTGATAAGCGTCTGCATAGCGAAGCAAATGCCCTCTGCTCTCTCGCCTGTTTCCCATTCGAGATAGTCAACCGTATCGCCGATCATCGCGTATGTAATGATATTGTTAACGCCCTGCGGAATTCCGAGAAGAACAAGTCCGACAGCATTGACAACAAGCTTCCACGGTGCGTCATAGCCGATGAAGTACATTGCAAACATAACGACTGCGCCGAGAATATGAACGTAAATGTATGCCCACTTCTTTGTAAATTTCTTCGTCATCCACGGAACAAGTATTGAAGCAACAAGTCCGCCGGGAACGATAAGCATTGTTATAAGGCTGAAAAGTCCTTCGTTGTTAAGAACGTATTTTGCAAAATAAAGTCCGCCTGTGTATGTATAAACGGTTCTTGCGCCGCCGAGAACGCCCGAAATAACGACTAAAAGCAGCTGCTTGTTCTTAAACAGGAGTTTGAGGTTGTGTCCGAGTGACGGAGGAGCATCCTTTGAAGTAAATCTTTCTGTTGTGTTTTTAAAGCCGTAATAAAACATCGGAACAGAAACAACAACGAGCACAAGCGCACAAATGAAATATGTCCATTTAAGCGTTTCTGCGTTCTGAGCGATATACTGCGGAAGAACATTGCCGTCAGCGTCCTTGAATTTCGCAGTAACAGCGTTGGTTATAAGCGGGACACCGACCGTTACGAGTCCTGCACCAAGCGTGCAGACAAGACGTGCAAACGTAAGCACCTTGCCTCTGACGACGGTATCATTTGTCATGCAGGTCGAAAGTCCCCAGTACGGAACGTCGGCAACGGTATAAACCATTGACCAAATGACATAAAGCACAGAAATCACAACGAATGTTGACTTCGCTTTCGGCTCAAGGAACGGGCAGAAACAAAGGACTGTCGTTATTGCAATGGGAATAGCCATCCATTTAAGATACGGGCGGCATTTGCCCCACTTAGTTCTCGTTCTGTCAACTATCGAACCCATGATCGGGTCATTCAGTGCGTCATAAATTCTCGTAAAAAGCATAAGAAACGCAACAGCCATTGCGCCCGACATGCTCTTGAAAACGGTACCCTTTTCAACCGCGCCGAAAAGGAGCGCATCAGTCATGAAAACCGTAAGAAAAGAGCCGATAATCGTACAGATAAAATTCTGACCGAAGCCCGTTACGCTGTATGCGATAACCTCCTTCGGCTGAATACCCTCGTAGGGGTTAGTTCCGAACAAATTGTGCCAAAAATTTCCTTTAGCCATCAGAAAACCTTCTTTCTGTTATGTGTTAGCAAAGCACACAATTAATGTGCTGTCTTTTACTAATTTTATCACATTACATAACCCATTGTAAATTGAAAATAAAAAAACCTACTTTTCATACAAATTCAAAGCAGGTTTTTTATTATATATTACCATAGTTATTTAACAGAACCAATAATAAACTTTCCGTTTTCGGAATCAGAGCCGCCGACATTCGAAAATCTGACAAAAGCTCCGTAGCGAGACACATCGTCAATTCTGATATAAACGCTGTCGCCCTGTTTCAAATCAATTATGGCTGTGAAATATTCAGTCTCGTTTGGCAGCAGCTTACTGATATCCTGTTTAGTCTCAACCTCTTCGCTGTCCGTCCCGATAAACACGGCGGGACTTGCATAGATCGGAGCTACACCGAGATTTTTAACCCCGACTCTGACATATGCCTTACCGAAAAGCTTCTTGACCTGAACCTTATCGACATAAAAATCATATCCGAGCTTTGCCGAGGCCTCGTTTGCGGTCCTGATCTCTTTTTCGCTGAGATCACCCGTAAATGCTCCCGTCATCATAAGCCAGGAGCAATGTGTCTTATTAACGCACTCGTCGTAGTCCTGAAAATCGTCTGTCACCTGACCGTTTAGGAAGTTTTCCTGCCCCTCCGGACGGAATTCACCGCCGATCGGCTGAGTTTTCCAAACACTGGTTTTCCATGCCTTTTTCAGCTGATTGTAGAAGAAATAACTTTTATCGGGATTTATCGTGTTATAGGTAAACGAATCGTCATGGAAGCCTATTTTTCCATTGTTTGAGCCGGGCGTTCCCGGGTAACGGGTAAGAATTTTTGTGCGCGAAAACCAATGCTCAAATGCATGAATGATCTGCCTTTTCTGCCTGTCGGATGCCATTGCAGGCTTGATCTCACTGCAAACATGCCATTCGCCCCAGTGACCGATCAGACCTGTTGTTATGTAAGCAATTCTTTTGTCACCGTCATAATTCAAGGCAAATTGGTCAATAAATTCAAGCAAGAAATCAATCAATCTCTGGTCGCTGTAATCCGGGCTTACACCGCCGCCGTACTCGCTGTATTCGTATTTCTTTACACCCATATCCCATATAAACTGCGGAACGGCGCACTCTTTGCTCGGATAATCAAGATAAACCCTCAGCGCCGCCTGATGACCTCTGCGAGCGATTTTATCAAGCTTTTCTTCAAGCGTTCCTCTGAGTGTATATGTGCCGTCATCGGCAACGAGGTCGGTCATGGGAACATAGAGCCACTCCATGCTGTAGGGCACGGAACTATCCGCGCCTTCCTCGCTGTAGAACGGCATGAAGCCCTTCATCGGATTGCCGTAGGCGGTCTGATATTCAAGTTCAGTCGCAACAAAGCCGGTATAATTTCCGCAAAACATCGCAAGGCAAAGCGTTATTATATTTAAAAACGAAAGTATTTTATAAACAAAGCTCATATACATCCTCCTTTTTTTATATAATACAGTTATTTTAACGTCGGGTCAATATACAATTTAATTTTTCAAGGGTGTTACAGCCGATTTTTGACAATTTATAATTTATCTTTATCCCCTTTTCGACGCAGAGATTGTTCTTGCTTACTCTACAGGAGTGTTAAGATAGGCTTCTGCGGACATTTTACCAGGCTTCCCCTTGAGGGGAAGCCTGGTCGATTTCTGCTGACTTTTAATGCTTTGCGACGCAAAGCCACCGATTCTTTTCACTCTTCTCTTTTATCTTTTCTCTCGGAATAAACCCCTCAGTCGGCTACGCCGACAACGACTCGCTGCGGCTCGGTCACGCTCCGGCTCTGAACGTCCACCGGACGTTCATTCACTACCGTCGCGACACTTCGCTACCCTACAGGGGAGCCAAGAGGTTTGTGCTGAATTTTACTTGCCTCCAATGCGGGGACACGACGGAGGAGTGACGAAAGGTTAAAAGCATATACAAGATTTGCAATACAAATCCCCACCACCGCAAGCGGTCCCCCTCCCCTTGCTTCAAGGGGAGGGGTCGTCCTTGACGACGGAGGGGATAAAGAATAAAGTCTGATAAACCCTTACTCCCATTGTAAATCTCTGCCTGCCTTAAACAAACCGCACCTTATATTTTCTAAGCCAATAGTCAAACTGAATGAAATACGCTATCGTCTGCGGTGTTGTCATTAGCTGGCCGTACCACGGCTGACTTTTGTTTTCCGTCAGAAGCTCCGTCAGCTTCTCTTTTTTAATAAAATCAAGCAGCGGAGATGTGCCCTCAACAATTATTGCCTGCAAGCGTGACGAAACTGCGGCAAGATAATTCGGATTATGCGTTTTTGGATATGGACTTTTCTTTCGCCAAAGCACCTCATCGGGCAGATATCCGCGCATAGCTTCGCGAAGAAGCCCCTTTTCGTAGCCGTTGTGATCCTTCATCTCCCACGGCACATTATAGAGATATTCAACGATTCTGTGGTCGCAGAACGGTACTCTGACCTCAAGCGACGAATACATGCTCATTCTGTCCTTGCGGTCAAGCAGTGTTTGCATGAACCAGTCAAGGTTAAGCTTCATCATCTGCGCCGTTTTCAGGTCGTCCTCATTCATGTTGTCATATAACGGCGCACTGTCCGCAGTCAGCCTGTATCGGGCATAGACATAGTCCGTGCCGTCGATTTTATCGGCGAATTCATCCTTTAAAAACGACATTCGGTAATCTGTTGACTGCGCCCAAGGGAAGCCCTCGGAGGAGCGAATGGTTTTGTCTCTGTACCACGGGTAGCCTCCGAAAATTTCATCGGCACACTCGCCCGAGAGCGCAACCGTTCCGTGCTCCTTAATTGCTTTACATAAAAGAAGCATTGAAGCGTCAACATCAGCCATTCCGGGCAGGTCGCGTGCATCAACGGCTGAATAGAGCGCATTCACAAGCTCATCGGTATCAATCACTATCCAATGATGCGCACCGCCGAGATATTTCTCCATTACTCGAATAAATTCGGGATCGGAATTCGGCTGAAATTTAGACTTTTTGAAATACTTGTCGTTGTCCTTATAATCAACGGAAAAGGTGTGCAGAACCTCTCCCCTTTTCTTAAATTCTTCACTTGTGACCGATGATATCAGGCTCGAATCCAATCCGCCCGAGAGAAAGGTACAAAGCGGAACATCAGAAACAAGCTGTCGCTTTATAGAATCAGTTACAAGATAGCGCACCTTTTCAACAGTTTGCTCAAAGCTGTCCGTATGCTCGTGCGCTTCAACATTCCAATAGCGGTGTATCTTCAGTCCCGTGTCATCGTAAATAGCGTAATGAGCAGGTCTTATCTCGCTTATATCCTTAAATATGCCGCACCCGGGGGTTCTGCCGGGACCGATAAGCATGATTTCCGCAAGCGAACGCATATCCATCAATGGTTCTATTTCGGGGTGCTCAAGCAAAGCCTTTATCTCCGAAGCAAAGACAAAGCCGCTCTTGCACATGGAATAAAACAACGGCTTGACACCCATCCTGTCTCTTGCGACAAAGAGCCTTTTAGTCTCATGCTCCCAAACGGCAAAGGCAAAAATCCCGTTAAACATCTCAACGCACTTTTCACGGTATTCGACATACGCTTTCAGCACAACCTCCGTATCGGAATGGCTGAAAAAATTGTAGCCCTTGCTTTCGAGATTGTTTCTGATCTCATCGGTATTATAAAGCTCGCCGTTATAACACAGTGTAAAAACCGCGCCGTCAACGGCATAGGTCATCGGCTGTTTACCCTTTTCGATATCGACGACCGCCAACCGCCTGTGCATCAGCACGGCATCATATGAGAAGAATTCACCGTGCTGATCGGGACCTCGCGAATAGAGCTTGTTCTGCATATTATAAAATTGACTTTCATATTTTGATAAATCCGTTGTAAAGGAAACCTGTCCGCAAATTCCGCACATATTACCGTATTCCTCTCTTCTCTTTATATTTTTCTCTTGTGGCAATTCCGCCCCTGATATGTCTCTGTGCCTTGTTAATATCAAGTATTTCCCTGACCTCACGACTTAAACACGGGTCAATTTCCTCCAATTTCTGCGTAACATCGGTATGTACCGTTGATTTGGAAATTCCAAACACCTTTGCGGCGGCTCTTACAGTCGATTTGTTTTTTACAATATATTCGCCGAGTTCAACCGAACGAATTTGTGCTGTTTCATTCAAAAGAAAAACCTCCCGAATTTACATATCAGTAATTGATATGTCCGAGAGGTTGAAAATATTCATTCAATCATGTCGATATCATACGGAGTTGTCTGATATACGAAATAGTTAAGCCAGTTTGAGAAAAGCAGGTTTGCGTGCGCTCTCCATGAAACGATCGGATCCTTTGTCGGGTCGTCATTCGGGAAATAGTTCTTCGGAACAGCGATGTCTAATCCCTTTTCCCTATCCCTGAGATATTCGTTTTTCAGCGTGTCACGGTCATATTCAGAATGACCGGTTATGAATATCTGCTTGCCCTTGTTCGTGGAGATCGCATAAACTCCCGTTTCGGGCGATGAAGCGAGAATTTTCAGCTCCTTGACCTTTCTGATGTCCTCGGTCAGCACCGTTGTATGCCTTGACTGCGGCACCATAAAGGTTTCGTCAAAGCCGCGGAAAAGAATAGATTTTTTGTAGTTGACCTTGTGCGGAAATACGCCGAAATATTTCTGAGGCAAATGGATTTTCGGAATTCCGAAATGATAGTAGAGACCCGCCTGCGCGCCCCAACAGATATGAAAGGTGCTTGTGACATGGGTCTTGCTCCACTCCATGATCGTGCAAAGCTCGTCCCAGTATTCGACCTCCTCAAACTCCATGTTTTCAACGGGTGCGCCCGTGATGATCATTCCGTCATATTTATTGTGTTTAATCTCGTCAAAGGTTTTGTAAAAGGCTAACAGATGTCCCTCGGAGGTGTTTTTCGACTTGTGCGAGGTCGTGTACATCATGTCCATCTCGACCTGAAGCGGAGTGTTTCCGAGCAATCGTGCAAACTGCGTCTCTGTTTCGATTTTCTTTGGCATGAGGTTGAGAAGCAGGATTTTCAGCGGTCTGATATCCTGCTTGACCGCCCTTTTTTCCGTCATTACAAATATATTTTCATCGTGGAGCACCTTGACGGCAGGCAGTCCGTTCGGTATTTTAATCGGCATTAGGTATCACTCTTCAATCAAATTTTCTCAAGAGCCTGCGCAATATCTTCAATGAGATCCTGTGCATTTTCAAGTCCGCAGGAGAAGCGAACGAGATTTGCGGGTACGCCTGCGGCGGCGAGCTCCGCATCGTTCATCTGGCGGTGAGTTGCGCTTGCAGGGTGCAAACAGCAGGTTCTTGCGTCGGCAACGTGCGTTTCGATTGCAGCAACCTTGAGATTTTTCATGAACTTCTCGGCAGCCGCTCTGCCGCCCTTTATACCGAAGCTGACAACACCGCATGAACCGTTCGGGAGATACTTCTGAGCAAGCTCATAATACTTGTTTCCCTCAAGCGACGGATAATTGACCCACTCGATTTTATCATGAGAATCAAGGAATTTTGCGACTGCAAGTCCGTTCTCGCAGTGCCTTTTTACCCTGACATGAAGGCTTTCAAGTCCGAGATTGAGAATAAATGCGTTCTGCGGCGACTGAATAGAACCAAAGTCGCGCATGAGCTGTGCTGTCGCTTTTGTAATAAATGCTCCGCCCATTCCGAATCGCTCGGCATAGACAATGCCGTGGTAGCTGTCATCGGGAGTGCAAAGTCCGGGGAATTTTTCGGCATGAGCCATCCAGTCGAACTTACCCGAATCAACGATACAGCCGCCGACTCCTGCGCCGTGACCGTCCATGTACTTGGTCGTCGAATGAGTAACGATATCTGCGCCCCACTCAAACGGACGGCAGTTGATAGGTGTTGCAAATGTATTGTCAACAATAAGCGGAACACCGTGTGCATGAGCGGCGTTTGCAAATCTTTCAATATCAAAAACAGTCAAAGCGGGGTTAGCAATTGTTTCGCCGAAAACAAGCTTGGTGTTCGGCTTGAATGCGGCTTCAAGCTCCTCATCCGAGCAGTCCGGCTCAACAAAAGTGAAGTCAATGCCCATCTTCTTCATCGTAACAGCAAAAAGATTGTACGTTCCGCCGTATATCATCGAGGAAGCGACAACATGATCGCCGCAGTTTGCGATATTGAACACTGCATAGAACGAGGCTGCCTGTCCCGAAGAGGTAAGCATAGCCGCAGAACCGCCCTCAAGCTCACAAATCTTTTTTGCGACCATATCGTTGGTCGGATTCTGAAGTCTTGTGTAAAAATAGCCCTCAGCCTCAAGGTCAAAGAGCTTGCCCATGTCCTCGCTGGTGTTGTATTTATAGGTCGTGCTCTGAATTATCGGAATCTGTCTCGGCTCTCCGTTGCCCGGAGTATAGCCGCCCTGCACGCACTTAGTTTCAATTCTTTTTTCGCTCATCTAATCAAGTCCTTTATATCAATTTCTTCAAGTATTCCAAGCCCTTCGGAACAGCGGTAAGCGGTGTTTCCCGACCCTCATATTCGAGAGTTACCCAGCCGTCATAGCCCGAATTTTTAATCAATTCTACACACTCCTTGACGGGAACAATTCCGTCGCCGAGAACCGAGCCGCAGAGATGATTGCCGTCTCTCGTGTCAAAATATCCCTCGGGTGTCGGAACGCTCTTGTCGGCAAAGTAAAAATCCTTAACGTGCGCATAAACAATATACTTCACACCGACATTAACAGCGTCAAGCGGAGTTTCGTCGGCACAAAGGAAGTTGCCGATATCAACAAGCCAGCCGAAATTTTCGTCATTGACCGCATTCATAAGAGCCTCTACCCTGTCGCTCTGCTGACAGTAAAAACCGTGATTTTCAACCGAGGTCCTGATGCCCTTGGTCTTTGCGTATTCCGTAACCGCCTTACAGCCCTTTGCAAGCAAAGGAAGATACTTTTCAAAGCCCATCTTGGAAAATCTTTCGGCTTCGGGACCGATGGTTGCATCGTGGCGCATGGTCTTTACCCCGAGGATTTCGGCGATATCCACCTCACCTTTAAGCCGTTCAATCTCTGAATCAACGTCTCTGTTGATGAAATCCGCACCGATAGCGTAGTTAGAGATCTCCATGCCCATTTTATCGGCATAGGCACGAAGCTCCTTTGCATATTCGATTTTATCCTTATCGCCGGGGTTGATTTCGGCAAATTCAATGCCCTCAAAGCCCATTTTCTTGGCAAGGTCAATTCTCTCAAAATCGCTGTTGCCGAGCTGAGAATAGCTGTAGCTGCTGACAGAAATTTTCATATTATACACCCATTTTACCGTTAAGGAACTCAACAGCCTTTCTGATGTCCTTCTCGGGATCGTCACCGACCTCTCTCTCAATTGTGAGGAAGCCCTTATAGCCGATATCTTCAAGTGCCTTGAGATATTCGTCCCAATTAACACTACCCTCGCCGAGCGGAACCTCAATAAAGCTGTCCGCCGTCACGATATGAGACTCAACCATACCGTAGATGATGTCGGGATCAACATAGAAATTCTGCTTGCCGTCCTTAGCATGCGTATGTACGATGTAATCTTTGAGATTATGTACAGCACCCGCAGGATCGTCGCCCGTAACCATAACAAGGTTAGCAGGGTCAAGATTTACGCCTACGCCCGTTGAGCCGAGCGAATCGAGGAACTTTTTAAGCGTTGCTGACTTTTCGGGACCCGTCTCAATAGCAAAATGAGCGCCGATATTGTCTGCATAGCGGCTCAATTCAAAGCAAGCCTCCTGCATAATCTTAAATCTGTCGGCATTTTCGTCCTCGGGAACAACGCCGATGTGAGTTGTAACAACGTCCGTTCCGAGTTCCTTGGCAAGGTCAAGAATTCTCTTTGATTTTTCAACCTTCCAAACGTTCTTTTCGGAATTTGTAAATCCGCCTCCGCCGAGATCGCCGCAAAGCGCGGAGATAACAAGTCCGTTATCGGCAACAAGATTGCGGAAGTCCGCTCTTTTCTGTCCGACAAGATTTTCGGGAGCCATCTCGCCGCTCGTGGAGTAAACCTGAATACCGTTCGCTCCGACCTCGGCAGCCTTCTTGACCGCCGACTTTATATCAACTCTGAAGCTGTCAATTATTACGCCAATAGGGAATCTGTACATAATATACACTCCTTACAAAATGTTACCCATTAAATTATACATACAAATTATAAATAAATCAATATGAAAATGAGATTATTTGCTGAACAAATACATAGGAAAAAGCCGCAAGCCAAAAGGCTTACGGCTTGGTGACTCATCGGGGATTCGAACCCCGGACACCTTGATTAAAAGTCAAGTGCTCTGCCAACTGAGCTAATGAATCGTGTGCGCATTTAACGCTTGAATATAATACATCAAACAAGCTTAAAAGTCAAGCATTTTTTAAAAATATTCTCAAATTCCGGAATATTTTGTGTCTGAAAATTATTATGTGCTTATATCTATTGATTTATTATCCGAAAAGATATAAAATACAGCTATAAAAAACAGGAGGAACACAATGACCGAGGACGAGCTGCTTTATGCCGTGCTTGACGATAAGATAAGAGAATGTGAGAACAGCAACTACATTTCCAACACGAATTTTCTCGACATCTATCAGCAGAGCAAGGCTATTCAATATCTTCAAAAATTTCATATCAAGCATGAGCTTTACGGCGGCTTTGAGGATTGTGAGCGCAGAATCGTTATCTTCCTCCCCGATTATGCCGACGATGCTTTTCTCTCGGAGTGTAACGATATACCGATCGTTCCGCTGAGAATTGACAAGGACAATTTTTCTACGCTTTCGCACCGTGACTATCTCGGCGCGATAATGGGTCTCGGCATCAAGCGTGAAATGCTCGGCGATATTCTTATTGACAGCAAGGGCTGCACGACGGCGGCAGTCAAGAGCGTTGCAAAGTATCTTTGCGAAAATCTAATTTCAGTCGGTCGCGGAACCGTGCACACGCACATTCTTGAAAGCTTCGACACGGTTAAAATCGAAGAAAAATTCGAGACTAAGCGATGCTTTGTTTCCTCGATGCGTGCCGATTCCGTGGTTTCCTCGTGCTTCTCTTTTTCACGCAGCGAAGCCGTCCGCAGAATCACTGCAGGCGAGGTTTACATAAACGGCGTGCAGATAACAAAAATTGATTTTAAGGTGACGTTCAGCTCCAAGGTCGTTGTCAGGGGCAAGGGCAAGGTTCTCATCACCGAGGACGACGGAATTACAAAAAAGGGCCGACAGGCTTTCACAATTAAAAAATATATCTGAGGAGGATTTTTATGTTAAATTTCGGACACAGAGGCTTCAGCGGAAAGTATCCCGAGAACACAATGCTCGCATTCAAAAAGGCTGTTGAAGCAGGCGCAGACGGAATCGAGCTTGACGTTCATTTTTCCAAGGACGGCGAGCTTGTTGTTATCCATGACGAGAAAATCGACAGAACGTGCGATTCAACAGGCTTTGTCAGAGACTACACTCTTGCCGAGCTTCAGTCATTCGACGCTTCTGCGGGCTTCAAGGGCGTTTACGGAGTGAACAGGATCCCTACCCTGCGCGAATACTTTGAATTCATCAAGCCTATTGACGGATTTATTACAAATATTGAGCTTAAAACCGGTGTTTACGAATACCCGGGCATTGAAAAAGCCGTAAATGACATGATAGTTGAATTCGGACTTGAGAACAGAATTATTATTTCAAGCTTCAATCACTACAGTGTTATGCGCTTTAAGGCAATCAATCCAAAGGTCAAGTGCGGTTTTCTTGAGGAAAGCTGGATCCTTGAATTCGGAAAGTACACTAAAGCGCACGGTATTGAATGTATTCACCCGATGCATTGGACGCTGACCGAGAAAACCGTCGGCGAAATGAAAGCCAACGGAATCGAGATAAACACATGGACGGTCAACGATGAGGACAGCGTCAAAAGACTTTATAAGCTCGGAGTTGACTCAGTAATCGGAAATTATCCCGATATGGCGAAAAAAGTGATAGATTCGATGAAATAATACTTGATTTTATTATACATTCAGTGTATTATGAATAAGGCTTAGAAAAGCTAAAAAAATTCAGAGGTGTTAAAATGTTTACAGGTAAAGCAGAAGAATACAGAGGCGTTTATGCCCTTCTTCTCACCCCATTCAATGAAGACAGATCCATCAACTATGATACATATGCACAGTACGTTGAGTTCCAGGCATCAAGAGGTGCTCATCACCTTTTCTCGGTATGCGGCAGTTCTGAAATGACATGTCTCACTCTCGACGAAAGAATCAAGTGTGCCGAGACAGCCGTTAAGCACGCAAACGGCGTAGAAATCGTTGCAACAGCCAACCTTGAGCCGACCTGGAAAGAGCAGGTTGAAGAGGTTAAGCGCATGGAGCAGACAGGCGTTGACGGCCTTGTTTTTGTTGCAAGAGATTACGGCAACTGCGACAAGAGAATTGTTGAAAACCTTTCCGAGCTTGCAGGATACACAAAGCTCCCGATCATTCTCTATGAGTTCCCGGGCTTTGATCATTGCCATATGTCCGGCAAGGCTTACGGCGAGCTTGTTAAGACAGGCAGATTCCACGGAATCAAGGACACGACCTGCACAATGGACGGTATCAAGGATAAGATTGCCGTTCAGGGTGATTCGGCTGTTCTCCAGGCTAACATTCCCCTTCTTCTTGACGCTTATGACGCAGGCGCAAGAGGCGTTTGTGCAACTCCGACATCATGCGGCGTAAATCTTTTCCGTAAGATGTATGACGAGTATTTTGTAGAGAAGGACATGCAGAAGGCAAGAGAGACATTCAACGAGATCATTCTCCTTGACTGCGCTATCGACAGCGGCTTCAACGCAAGCGCAAAATATCTTGTTCAGCTTCAGGGAATCCCCTTCACAACCGTAACAAGAGCAGGTTCAACCCTCAGCGTACCGAGAATCAGAAGCCTTCAGGCTTTCTACGAGTACGCAAAGGCTCATGAGCTTCTTTGATCTAAAACATAAAACACAAAACAGCTCACAAGGCTTCGGCTTTGTGAGCTTATTTTTATGTGAATCATTTATTATAAAATCTTGCTGTATAATAGAGTTTAGTTTATCTGTTCAAGCCTCCCCTTACAATAAGGGGAGGCTTAGAAAGCTCCTGCTGACTTTTAGAAAACCCCTCAGTCACGGACAAACCGTGACAGCTCCCCTACAGGGGAGCCTATACTTATTTCTTCTGACCTTGGGGCTTATTTTTTCAGCAATTTTTCTCTTTGCTTATAATCGGGCAAATATTTTGCTATCAAGTCATAGAACGCACGGCTGTGGTCATGGTGGACGGTGTGCGCCAATTCGTGAACAACCACATATTCAATCGCTTCGATCGGATATTGCATAAGAATGTACGAATAGCAAATATTATTTTTCCCGCTGCACGAGCCGAAGCGCTTCTGTGCGGAGGTTATTTTGACCGTTCCGTATTCTACGCCCATAATGTCGGCATACTTCTCCGTCAAAACAGGGAGCAGCGCTTTCGCCTGCTTCTTATATGCGGCAATTTCCTCCTCCGAGAGCTTGGGGTGATTGCTTTTTCTTTCAATGCTTTCGGAGGTTTTCTTTTCGATCCATTCGCAGTGCTCCTCGATGAGCTTTTTTATCTTGCGCTCCGAAAAACGCATCGGCGCACGGACGATCAGCTCGCCGTCGGCATTGACTTGCAAAGCAACGGTTTTGCGCTTTGACCTGATAAGCGTGTATTCCATCAAATCACCTCGGAAATATTTTATCACAAGAAAGGTCTTTGTCAATCAATGAATTGCATTTTCTGCCGCTCTGTGATACAATGCTAAAGGTTAGGAGTGAAACAATGATTACAGAAAAGCTTTACGATAAAGACAGCCATATTAAATCATTTACGGCAAGGGTAATTGACTGCCGCGAAAACGGAAACAGGTTTGAGGTTATTCTCGACAAAACCGCTTTCTTTCCCGAGGGCGGCGGACAGTATGCCGACACGGGAAAAATCGGCGATGCGAACATTTCCGATGTGCAGATCATAAATAATAAAATCGTGCATTTCACTGACAAAGCGGTAAAAATCGGCGATGAAATTCAGTGTGAAATCAACTGGGAACAGCGCTTTCGCCGCATGCAGAATCATTCGGGCGAGCATATAGTCTCGGGTATCGTGCATACGCTTTACGGCTATGAAAACGTCGGTTTCCATCTCGGCGACGATGTAACTATTGACTTTGACGGCGAGCTGACAAGGGACCAGCTTCTCGACGTTGAAAAGAGAGCCAACGAAGCGATTTATAAAAATGCGAAATTCACTTGCGAGTATCCCGATGAGGAAAAACTGAAAAGCCTAAGCTATCGCAGTAAGCTCGAGCTGACCGAAAATGTGCGAATTGTCACTATTGAGGGTTACGACGTCTGCGCCTGCTGTGCGCCGCATGTTTATTCCGCAGGTGAAATCGGCATAATAAAGATATTGGACTTTGCGCGCCACAGAGGCGGAGTTCGCGTTCATCTTCTTTGCGGGAAGGACGCACTTGAGGATTACGAAAAGAAATACGACAATCTCCGCTCGATCGCAACTGCGCTTTGCGCGAAGCAGAACGAAGCTGATCAGGCATTTGAAAAGTTCAGCGAAGAGCACGGCAATCTGAAAGCAGAGCTTGCGGCGCTAAAAAAAGAGCTTGCAAAGATTAAGGCTTCGGCGATAGAGAACACAGACGAATGTATTTTGATTTTCGAAACGGATGCTGACATGAACGATCTCAGAAAGCTCGTTCTCAACGGCGCAGAAAAAACTACAAAGCTTTGTGCGGGATTTTCGGGCAACGACAACAACGGCTACCGCTTTACCATTGCTTCAAAGAGCATTGACCTCCGCGAAAAATCAAAGGAGATCACTGCGGCTCTGAACGGCCGCGGCGGTGGTTCATCAGAGCTTTTGCAGGGTAATGCAACAGCAACAAAGGAAGAAATAGAAAAATACTTTAAAGAAAACTTTTGATTGGAGAAGAATATGAATATATGCGTTTACGGTGCTTCAAGCACAACAATTGACAAATCCTTTATCGAAGCTGGCGAACTGCTTGGCGAGGAAATGGCAAAAAGAAATATCGGACTTGTTTTCGGCGGCGGAGCAAACGGACTCATGGGCGCGGCCGCCAGAGGCGAGCACCGTTACGGTGGAAAAATAATCGGAATCGCTCCCGAGTTTTTCAACGTGGACGGCATACTCTACGAGCACTGCACAGAGTTCATTTATCCCGAAAATATGCGTGCGAGAAAGCTGAAAATGGAGGAGCTTTCCGACGCATTCATCATCACCCCGGGTGGAATCGGAACCTTTGATGAGTTCTTTGAAATACTGACACTCAAGCAGCTCAACCGTCACAATAAACCGATTGCAATCCTCAACACGAACGGCTATTATGACAGTCTGCAAAAGTTCATTCAAAACGGCATCAACAATCATTTCATGAACGAGGAGTGCAAGAAGCTTTATTTTATCTCCGACTCCCCTGCCGAACTGCTTGATTATATTGAAAATTACAATCCGTCTGAAACACCGATCTCAAAATTCAAAGACATCAACATGAAATAAGAAACAGCCTCGATTCACATTGCGTTTCGAGGCTGTATTTTTATTTGTTATAAATTATTTTATCAACAATTCTTTCTGCGGCTTTTCCGTCGGGAATGCCGAAATTAGCATAGTTGAAATCATTTCTTCTGAGCCTGTATGTCTCGGAAACATTACTGTTTAAGAGGTTGAGAAGCGTTTGAAAATCCTTGGCAACGGGACCCGGGACATAGCTTTCATAGTCAAAGTAAAATGCTCTGTCCTTCTCGTAGCGCTCCAAATCAAAGGCATAGAAATAAACGGGCTTGTTCTGAATTGCAAAATCCATGCAAATTGACGAGTAATCCGTAATCAACAGATCGCAAAGCTTCATGAGCTCGAGCGTGTTTTCATAGTCGCACATATCGACTGCGCCCTCAATTTCCGTCTCCGAATGAACCTGAGGATGCAAACGAACCAAAAGCGCATATTCTTCGCCGAATCGCTCATTAAATGCCGCAGCATCAAAATTCGCCATTATCCTGCTGTCATCAGCCGAATTGTCACGAAAAGTCGGGGCATAAAGCGCAAGCTTTTTTCCCTTGCACTGCGGATATTTTCTGTCAAAATCAGCTCTGAGCCTTTCAACGTTTATATCCTTAAAGAAGTAATCGGATCTTGCCGAACCGAGCGGCAGAACCTTATAATCCGAAACTCCAAAGGCATTGGCATATATCGGTGCAACACCCTCGGACGAGCAGACAACGTAAGTCAGCTTCGAATTGCCCGCTTTTTCAAGTGCTCTTACCTCATCGGGCTGATCAATGTCAAGCCCAAACTTTTTAAAAGCGCCCTCAGCGTGCCAGAGCTGAGTTACAACGGCTTTTTCGCTGAAATGAAGCTTGCCCAGCGGCATAAAATTGTCATTGAGAAAAACAAACCTTGCCGTTGCAAGATGGTAGGCATTGACCGTAAAGAAACGAATTATATTTCCTAAACTTTTGAAAAAATGCGAACGGTCAAATTTCAAGTCTCTTCCCGAAATCGGAACAACTCTGAAATCATCTCGCCTGATTACTTCCTCCATCACTGCGCCGAGACTGTCATTAAAATTCTCATTGTGCGGAGAAAGAAATACAATCTTATTCTGTTTTAAAGGAATTATGCGAAAAATGCTGAACATAATCGCATAAAGTGTGTAAAACAATTTTTTCATACGACTCTCCGATTTTTCTCAATCCCCCCGAAAAATCAAGTCTTATTAACCATAGTGTCGTAAATATCGCAGACCTCATTGACCTCGCCCGAAGCAATGATCTGACCCTTTTGAAGGATGATCGCCTTATCGCAAAGCCTTCTGACCTGCTCGGTATTGTGCGAAACAAAAAGAACCGTAACGCCCTTGTCGAACATGCTCTTGACTTTGTTTTCGCTCTTCTGGCGGAACTTGGCGTCGCCGACGGAAAGAACCTCGTCAAGGATAAGCACCTCAGGCTCAACTGCCGTTGCAATCGCAAATCCAAGTCTCGCTCTCATACCTGACGAATAGTTCTTTACGGGCACATCAATGAAATCCTTGAGCTCCGAGAACTCAACAATCTCGTCGTACTTGCTCTCGATATACTTTCTCGAATATCCCATCGTTGCGCCGTAAAGGAAGATGTTTTCCTTGCCCGAATAGTTGCTGTCAAAGCCTGCGCCCAATTCAAGCAGCGGAGCAATAACCCCGTGAACCTTAACGGAACCCTTTGTCGGCTTCAGAACTCCCGCAACGGTTTTGAGAAGCGTACTCTTTCCTGCGCCGTTGAATCCGAGAACGCCCAGTCTTTCGCCCTTTTCAACGGTGAAAGAAATATCTCTCAGCGCCCAGAATTCCGTAAACATGAGCTGATGCTTGATTAGCTTTAAAAAATATTCCTTTATATTATCAACTTTTTCCTTGTTCATATTGAAAAGGATGCTGACATTTTTAACCTCAATTGCCGGCTGACCCATATATTTTTTGCCACCTCTCAGATATAAAGGATGAATCTGTCCTGATGCTTGTAGAAAACAATAAGTCCGATAACAAGCGTAACAATAGAAATGCCCAAAGCGTAGAAGAAATGATGCCAGTTCCATATCGAGCAGTAAAGAACGCACGAGCGGAACATTTCAAGAATACTGTACAAAGGATTTAGCATCAGGATCCTCATGACTACGGAGTTTACACCGCTTCTGTGCAGGGTCTTGAGGCTGTACATGATAGGTGTAACATAGAATAGCATAAGCGTTACAACGCTGTAAATGTACTCGATATCCTTGAAATAAACATTGAGTACCGAAAGAATAAGTCCGATACCCGTGCTGAAAATGCAAAGGAAAATGATCGGCACAAACGAAAGAAGAATGTACCACGAAAGATGTAGGTCGGGATATTGCATCGTGTAATGGTTTTTGATAAGGAAATAGCCCATAACGAGAACCAGAACGAGCAGTGAGATCAAAAACGTTACAAAGGTTGAGAAAACATTTGAAATCGGATAAATATATTTAGGCACATAAACCTTTTTAAGAACAGACGCGCTGTTTCTTATTGACCTCATGGCTCGGTTGGTTGACTGAGTGTAAAATTCATACAAAAGACGTCCCGTAAGAAGGTAAACGGGATAGCAAACGATGCCGTCGCTCGCCTTGCCGAAAACCTTTGTAAAGATAAATACAAGAACGAGCATCGTAAGGAACGGCTGGAGCATTGTCCAGAAAATTCCGAGGAAGGAATTTCTGTACTGCAATTTAACATTCTTGCGAACGATCTCCTGCATCAGATATCTGTATTTGTATGCGTTTCTCGCATATTGCTTTAATGAAATTTTTTTACTTTCTTCTGTCATTCCGTTCACCTCATAAAGTTTTCCACTTACGGAAATATCTGAACATAGAATCAATGTGAATACACATCAGCTTGAGATTTCTTTTGCTTTCCCTGCCCCAAACATGATTGACGATCGCGTAAGGATAGTATACGCACTTTGAAACCTCATTAACACGTCGGGCGAGGTCCGCGTCCTCAAAATACATGAAATATCCGTCGTCAAAGCCGCCGATTTTCTTAAGTATCTCAGTCCTCAGGAGCATGAAGCAGCCCGTTGCGTTTTCGATCCGAACGGGTTCGGAAAGGTCGCAGTCAAGCATGGCATATTCTCTGAGAAGCTTACCCGGCTCTTCACCCCTCAGCCTGCTTGCAACAAGATATTTCAGCCTCGGATTACGCTTGCCGAGTATCTGATCTCTGCCGTCGGGGAAACAAATTCTCGGTGAAAGAAGCCCGATATCGGGATTCCCGTCCATGTAATCCGTCATTTTCTTTAATACATTCTCGTTAAGTACAATATCGGGATTTATGATCGCATGATATTTTGACTCAACGGAATCAATAACAATATTGTGTCCCGCGCCGAAGCCGACATTTTTTTCGCTTCTAATTACCGTAACCTGAGGATAATTTTTCTCAATAAATTCAGGAGTTCCGTCATGAGATCCGTTATCGACAACATAAAGCTTGAAATCAACATCCTTTGTTTCGGCAAAGATTGTCTCAAGCGTTTTGGCTATTGAGGAAATATTATTAAAGGTAACAATACTTCCCGAAACCGTATTATACATATACTAACCTACTTTCCGTACGCTCAAACGTCAGCGCCCGATTACAGCCTTGATTATATCCGTTCTCCATTTGATCTTAGTAATAAATCCGCTGCCGTTGCCCGTAACATTGCCGCCGTGACGGCGGTATAAAATCAAAGGCTCGTCAATAAATACGACGTTTCCGTGTTTTTCTGCTATAAGGCCGATCCATTGATCATGCATGGGGATTTTCTTTGGAAAAGGAAGAATGTATTTCTTTAATTCCGAGCGAAAAGCCATGCAGCAGCCCTGATATGAATTTTTAATTATATTTCTGATGAATCCTTTTTTAGTCCTGTTTATTTCAAAGGCTGTTTCGCCCGTTTTGTGAAGCTTGCCGTCAACGATAAGCGCATTGTGCAGAACCAGATCAGCCCCGTTTTCGAGCTTTTCAACAACCGTTTGAACCTTGCCGTCAAGCCAAACATCGTCCTGATCGCAGAGGAAAATATACTCCCCTCTTGCCCTTGAAATCGCAAATTCGAAATTCTCAATAACACCCTTTGAGGGTCCTTCAAGGTATACAATGCGGCTGTCATCACCGAAGCGTTCGAAAACCGCATCCTTGGTTTTTCCCTTTGGAAAATCATCCGACACGATAAGTTCGTCATTTTCGCCGAGCTGACCGAGTATTGATCCGATCTGAGCGCATATATATTTTTCACCCTTATATGCGGCAAGAACAACAGATATCATCGTAAAACCTCTTGACTATTGTTTGAAAATCACGGACAAATAAACCTGTAAAGGTACATTATTCCACTCCGCAAATAGACTATTGTATTATACTACAAAACAGCAGATTGTCAATATACTAATACAAAACACAGGGAAAATTTGACCGTATACACAAAATTGTGTATTTCATTTTTGTAGCTTTTATAAAAATAAGATCCGAAAACACCTCGGATCTTATCAATATATTTATTTTTTCTCGCTCTCGGACACAGCAAAACCGCCCTTAAAAAAGATAATAACTATCGGGATCAAAGCTATTGCACAGACGATCGCCGCATACAGAAACATTGAGGATGCAGGAACTATCTGCGAAACGCCGTAATCATCGGTATAGTAAACCCCTGAGCTGAAAATTGCCTTTTTGCCGACATACGGACCCACGACCATAGGAATCATAACCGCAAAAATCATTCTGACGCCCTGGAAAAGTCCTGTTTTGCTTTCGGGTGTGAAGTCTCTGACCGCCGCATTAAGCATGATTCCCAACAGGCAGTAGCCGATTGCCGTCGGAACAACGCCGATTAGAAGCAGCTTGATATCATGTGCAAAATAGAGAATTGTAAGTCCAGCAACAAACATCACAAGCATAGGAATTACAAGCTTATTTTTACCGTATTTATCGGCGAGCTTGCCGACAAGAACTATTCCGACGATCATCGCAACAAGACATATCGCCGCAATCGCGATAAATACGGGTGTAATTTTCAGAGAATCGGCGCTGAAAAAGCCGTCGGGGCTGTGCTGAAGATAAATTATCAGATACGGGAAGAAAACCTGCACCGCAACGGAATAAGCACAAACGGCAAGCAAGGTGAGATAAAGCTTTGAATTTTCCTTAATTACGGACGGTTTAAGCCCGTATATAAGATCACCCCAGAAATTGCCCGAGTTATCTACCGTTTTCGGAGCGTCCTTAAGGGTAAACAAGCCTATAATTCCGCACACCAGAACAACTGCACCGAGAATAAGGAAGAAATACTCGTAGCTTTTCTGTATGTTTCCACCCGCAAGAAGAACTCCGCCGAGCGCAAGAACAAGTCCGAGCGCCGCCATAGGCATGAATGCAAGTATGCTTTCCGCCGTTGCTCGATTTTTCGTTGTCGTTGAATCCGTGACCCATGCATTGAAGCTTGCGTCGTTTGCGGTCGAGCCTACAAAGGTCATGACCATGTCCATGATAATGACGATCCAAACGGTTGTCGTAAGTATCTTAGCAGCGTCGGTCATGCCGAATACTGCGGCAACATTGTCTCTCGAAATCAGACCGAAGCCGCCGATAATAACGCCCCAGATTATGTAGCCTACAGAAATAAATTTGTTTCTTGAGCCTTTGCGGTCGCTCAAAGCGCCCATGATAAGCGTCGTAAGCATAGCCGTTATCGCCGAGTAAGCGACCATTTTGCTCACAGCATCAATAACATTTATCGAGCCGTCAATTGCCGCCTGACTGGCGCCCTTATATATAGAATTGTACAGGAACGTGTTGAAATACATGTTTTCAACGTTCCATGCGATCTGTCCGATAAGTCCGAACAGAATGAGATCAAAAATAAGACGACCGGAAAGCTTTCCCGCCTTTGTCTTATCAGCCATAAAAATCCCCCTAAAAAATATTTACCTTTGTAGTTATGATAACATAATACAAAGGTAAAATCAAGAAAAACTGTGCAATTTTAATATATTTTGTTTTATTTGACTAACATCAAGAGAGTTCCGCCGACTGTCAGTACAAGACCGAAGGCGGTCTTTTTCGAAAGCTTTTCATGGAAAACTATGTAAGAAAATAGAATCGTTACAAGTATGCTGAGCTTGTCGATCGGAACAACGACGCTCGCAAGTCCGTCATGAAGCGCCTTATAGTAGCAAAGCCAGCTACCGCCCGTCGCAAGTCCTGAAAGACAGATAAAGCCGAGTTCCTTTTTTGAAATGCCCTTGATTTCTTTCTGCTTGCCTGTAACAAATACCATGACCCATGACATCACAAGAACAACGCCTGTTCTGATTGCCGTACCGATGTTTGATTCGACATCGGAAATACCGATTTTGCCGAGTATCGCCGTAAGGCTTGCAAAAACCGCCGAGCCGAGCGCGTAGAAAATCCAGCGTTTATTCTTCGGCACATCGTTTTTGACGTCCTTTTTCTCTATCATAAGAAATGTTCCGACAGCTATGAGTGCGATTCCGATTCCGCTGTAAAGAGTTATCCCCTCTCCGAGAAGAATTGCGGCAAGCAGAATCGTCAGCACGGTGCTCGACTTGTCAATAGGAACAACCTTGTTGATATCGCCGAGCTGTAATGCCTTGAAATAGCAAAGCCAGCTCGCGCCCGTCGCAAGTCCCGAGAGGACAAGAAAAATCAGCGTGTGCGGCGTTATCGAACTTATTTCACCCTCCGAGCCGACAATAAACACCATGATCCACGAGAACAAAAGTACAACAATTGTCCTGATTGCCGTCGCGACGGTCGAATCGGTCTTTTTAATGCCGCATTTTGCAAGGATTGACGTCAATCCTGCGAACAACGCCGAGCAAAATGCAAATACAATCCACATAACCGTCATCTCCGATTTTATTTCTGATAATATATTAGCACTGTTATTGTCGAAATTCAACATATTATAAAGATTTTAACTTTGCTTCCGATAATGAAAAAAGAGGAGCGATATTCGCTCCTCTCTCTGCTTATTTCTTTCTTAAAACAATTTTGATAAAGTTCAGATATTTTCCGCCGCCTGCTTCCATTGACTTTCTGTCGCCAATGGCATACTCGTTATCCTGTCTCAGCCAGTCAGCCCAGACCTCGTCGTTGGATTCCATTTCCCCTATTTCAACAAGCTCAGCGCCGACACACTGCTCAACCATTGCTTTCCAGTAATCAACATCATGCATATAGTCGAGCTGTTCGGGCGTCCATGACAGCAAAAGCTCCTCAGGGAGATTATCGTGACAATCCTTTTTCATTCCCGGAATCGAAATATAGATATATCCTCCGTCTTTTACAAACGGGAGCAGCTTTTCATCAAGATACTTTGGATTTCTGCCGAAGTAGTTATAGGAATCCGTTGTAACAACCGCGTCGAATAATTCCTTGTCAAACGGAAGATCCTCGGCATCTGCCTTGACGGGAACAATTTGTTCATCGGTCAAACCCATGCTTTCAAAAAACACTTTGTTCTCCTCGGGATCACTCCAAAGGTCGGCGGCATAGACCTTGAAGCCGTATTCCTTTGCAAGAAAAACCGAAGTCAAGCCCTGTCCGCTTCCGAGGTCGCAGACAACGGAGCCGTCGGGAATCCTATGTCCGAGCATAAGCTCCTCTTCGAGCTTTATCGGGTTCGGTCCCATGATTTTTGCCATAAGTTCGGGTGTTTCGTATTTTTTGCTTAAAATATAGTTCATAGTGATTTCTCCTTTAAATTGTCAATAAAATTGTTGATATGTTTCTCTGCCTGTGTAATAATTTCATTCTTGTTTTCCGATTCGTCATAAACGGTGTAAAGCATAAACATCGGCGCATAGAATGACAAAGCAAGCTTTTTTGCGGAATCAAAAGAGTAATTCATTCCGGCAAACACTTCCGTCATATAGTTAAGCGGACCGCTTGATATATAGCTTTTGTAAAGCTCCGCCATTTCAGAATTCTTGAACCTCTCAAGCGAAAGCATACGGCGAAAACGGGCAGCAAATTCATCCTCTGTCCAATGCTTAAACATTGCAATGCTGAATGTCTTAATGCTTTCAAGCGAGACGCTGTTGTAATCACCGTCAACATTCGGCATGTCGCTCTCATCAGCATATGAACCGTCCGCATTGCTCATCTTTTTCAAAATGCTGTCGAAAATATCCCTCTTGCTTTTATAATGCTTATATAGCGACGGTGCTTTGATTCCGACTGCCGACGCAATATCGGCAACGGACACCGCATCATAACCCTTCTCGGAAAACAGCCGAAGCGACTCTGACAATATTCTCTGTTTTGTATCTTCCTGTTTCATAAATCCTCCAAGCTAACGATCGTTAGCTATATTATAAGCTAATAATCGTTAGCTGTCAAGAGAAAAAATAAAAAATCCCTTTGAAAAAAGAATTTTTCTTCTCTCAAAGGAATTCTTGCCGAGTCAAAAATATTATTTTTGTTTCCATACCATTACATAGTCTTTTTCACCGGTGGCCTTGTCCACGCTTTCGCACTGAATTATAAAGCCTTCTCTTTTGTAAAAACATATCGCCCGAGTGTTTTTTTGGTACACATTCAGCTGTAATTCAGTTCTTTTATTCTTTATATAATTCAGTAAAAGCCCGCCTATGCCTTGTGACTGCATTCCGTCACAAACAAATACACCCTCGAGATATTCGCCGTTCACTCCTATAAAGCCTTGGATTCCTTGACCGTCCTCATAGACATAGACCTCAGCCTGCGGCAGCATTGCTTTCACCGATTCAAAATTACTTTTCCAATACTGAGCAGGGACAAAATCATGCGCTTTCAGATTTGTTTCTAACCATATATCGGCAACTCTGTTTATATCCGTTTTCTGCATTTCTCTGATCATAACGATTTTCTCACTCAAATTTAGTTATATTTTTTCGTCGGTTAAAAAATGGGCAATCCGAAATGACTGCCCATTCTCTATTTATGGTTTCAATTGAACTACATCCGCAATATCACATCCGCCGTAAATTCCTGTCAGTTCAAAAGGCTCTATCTCTTTAAACTTTAAAAACCTTGTATTAACCGGTTTACCGCCACTGCTGACAGCAATGGTTATATGCGGAACTTCAATTTTTTCATAAAGCTCCTGAATTGTCGGATTTTTCGAAAACACCTGAACTTTAACGCCCTCATTGATACCATCATTTCCATAACCGATAACTTTTATTTTTACTTCTTCGCCGAATAACGTTCGATCAATTTCTTTGGGCTTATATTCAAATGTAACATGGGGTTTTTTAATATCTCTTTCAAGCGGATTAAACCTGATCTTTTGAACTGCGCTTTGAAATGTAGCAAAATCAATAAAACAACCTAAATAAACTATAGAATGATTCATATTTTCCTCCGAAACAATTATAATTAATTATTTTTTTCTGATTTATTCTTAAGTTTATTCTTCCTAATCTTTTGTATAAAACGACTTCCGAAATTATAAATCAAACAAGCAAAGATCAATACTATACAAATTACCTGTGCTATTATAATTCCTTTCTCGTTTAAAAACCATCCACCAAACTTTTCGCTAAAATCAAAGCTGTCAATAAGCGCCGAAAAAACGCTTAAAATTGTAAGAAACCATAAGGCATTATTTACACGATCTTCCCTAATTTTGGATTCTTTGTCATCCTTTTCACGGCGAATTTCCTCAAGTGAAATCAGTGGTTCATGAACATCTTCAAAAATCTGTTTTAATGCAAAGACCTCAGTAATTCTATCATAAAGATTTTGATACTGCGGCACTTCCGTAACCATGGAAAAAACAAAATCATTTTCAAATTCATAAAGCTGATTTCTGTATTCTTCAAGCGGCTCCAAATTATTATATGTACCTATACCTATATTTGTCATAAACATATAAAGCACATATTTCTGATGGAGCAGTAAAACGTACATAAATAGATACTGCGCATTAAAATTAGTAAAAAAAGTATTTTTAATAAAGTCTCTTCTTCCTAAGGAGGGGCAAGTCAAACAGACGGCAGCCTCTGACGATACACCCCAAAAAATCTCCTTTGAAGCTTTAATAATTTCCCTTGATTCTGCTTCTATGTTCTCAGTATAAATATAACCGTCACTATAACATCTTCTAAGAAAAAACAAATCATTTTTGTAATTATCTAAGGAATCAACTTCAATGTATGAAAAAACATTGGCTCTTTCTGTTGAAGGATTTGCATAATAAAAAAAGTCAACTTTACTTATATTACACAATTCATTTGTTATATTTACAGACAAATCAAGCATTGTTGAAAAAGAATCTTCTTTCTCGTTAAATATTTTCTCTCTTGAAACTTTTTTCAAATGATACAAAGCATTTGAAATCCAAAATGTATCGGACTTTTCAAATTCAATATTAAACGAGATTATTCCGATTGCCGTGCTAAATACAAACAGCTGAGCATTTAATATTCTGAATTTATAACTCACTGTTTCACCTTTTATTGAATGTTCCGGTGTTGAAAACCATTCTTTATCCGTACCAAGTCCAAACTTTTCTCTAACGGAATCATTGAGGATATAATGAAAGCATTGGCATTTATCTCTGTTTTTATTGTCAATTTTATCTGATACAAATTTAAGAAGATATTTTATTTTATCATCGCAAAGTGTCCATGATTCGCTTTTATCACACGCATCAATAATGGCTTTATATTTTCGATTATCATTATAGCTAAACGGTAAGAAAATAAATGTCGAATTATTTAAACTATCCATAAATATTTACCTTTCCTGTTTGACAAATGGGCAATCCAAAAGGACTGCCCGTAATTTAATATACTTCTGTATATTTAAAGTAACAAAAAAGCTTAATCATCTTTTTCAATATAGCCGCTGATAGGCTCGGCATACATATTGTCGTCGGTCACGGGCTTATAGCGCTTGCCGTCGTAAACATCGGTAAAGCCGTTTGTCGCTTTGTAGATCTCATTTGTTTCGGTATCATACACACGCTCATAGCCGAGAGTGGCGTCACTCTGCTTCTGGCTCATAATGTCATAGCTTTTGTTGCGGTTCTCCCAGGAGGACATGATACCGTCCATAGTTTCGTTGAAATTTTGGCTGATCTGCTGGGACTGCTTTACCTGATCGTCGCTTGCCTTAATGGTAGCGGCGACAAAACTGTCGGAAAATTGCAGGGTATTGATACATTTGAGGAGCAGCTCGCTCCAATCCAAAAAGGAATCCTTGGCTGCCGTGACTATTGCTATATTGTACGCCATGTAGTAGCCGGCATCTACCTGCTTGAAATTCCAATCCAAAATGCCGTCCCACATGGGAACGCTGCCGAAATCCACAATACTGGCGGTGAACAAGCCCTCAGCAGGGCCGCCGGAATCGGTGTATGTGGCGCGGAGGATCTCATCGCCCAGAGCAAGGGCTCCGTAGGCAGAGGAGGCGGGGCAGCGGTCGGTAACGGTGAAATCCGGAAGAAGGACCTTGAACAAACCCTCGGTGGTCGGATCCTCCAGCACCGGAGCATTGGCAAAATCGGCGTAGATGGAATTCTTTTTGTACTCGTTCTGCCAGAGTTCCTTGCCCTCCTGCGTGTGCAGCAGCGGCTCCAGCTTCAGCCGATAAAGTATGCTGTTGCGCGGTTCATCGGGGTCGTATGCGGTGACAGAAAAACTCATGTTCGCTCCGCCTGTTTTGACCTGCCAGCCCTTGGGGATGGTGATACTGAAATCAGCAGTCTCGTATTTCTCCGTCTCCACGGACTTGGCGGGCGTTTTTGTTATCTTAACTTTCTCTTTTTTAGAAGCGTTATTTTCAACACCTTTTACATTACTTATGTCAGCTCCGGAATTATTATCTTTTTTGGAATTGCAACCGTTAAATGAAAAAAGCATGACAAAAGCAATAAAAAAAGCTATCATCTTAATAATATTCTTCATTAACAAATCCCCTTTTACTGTTTTTTGTAGATAATTTATATGTATACAATTCAACAATTTAATTATAGCATAATAAAACAAAAAAACAGTACAATTTCAAAAGTGTCATATGACAATTATGAAATTAAGATTTAAAAAGGCAATCCCCTTTTGGGACTGCCCGTTTATTATCAATAAAGCTTTGCACCTGCCGGAATGTGGTCATCCACCATAAGGAGATGAAGCTTTTCTTCGCCTTCTTCTTCGTGAATGGCGGAGAGCAGCATACCACAAGAGTCAATGCCCATCATTGCTCTTGGAGGAAGATTTGTGATGGCGATAAGTGTCTTACCAACAAGTTCTTCCGGCTCGTAATATGCGTGAATACCGCTTAAAATGGTTCTATCTGTGCCTGTTCCGTCATCAAGAGTGAACTGAAGGAGTTTCTTTGACTTCGGTACTGCAACACACTCTTTAACCTTCACAGCTCTGAAATCAGACTTTGAGAATGTATCAAAATCAACATCTTCTTCAAACAAAGGCTCAATCTTTACCTTAGAAAAATCAATTTTCTCAGGCTCTGAATTTGGTGTAGAAACTTCTTTATCCTTTACACCATTTTCGGATTTTACACCACCGAGGGTCTTCATTGTCGGGAAGAGCAAAACATCTCTGATCGAGGGGCTGTTTGTAAGAAGCATTACAAGACGGTCGATACCGTAGCCGATACCGCCTGTCGGGGGCATACCGTACTCCATAGCGGTGAGGAAATCCTCATCGGTGTGGTTAGCTTCTTCGTCGCCTGCCGCCGCGGCTGCGTCCTGAGCCTTGAAACGCTCACGCTGATCGATCGGGTCATTAAGCTCGGAATATGCGTTACACATCTCCCAAGTGTTGATATAAAGCTCGAAACGCTCAACCTGATCCGGTCTTGACGGCTTTCTCTTTGTAAGCGGAGAAATATCAACCGGGTGATCCATAATGAATGTCGGCTGGATGAGCTTGTCCTCGCAGAACTCCTCGAAGAAAAGATTGAGAATATCGCCCTTTGTGTGGCGCTCCTCAAACTCAATATTGCGCTCTTTAGCAAGTTTCTTTGCTTCCGCATCGTCCTTGACTGCATCAAAATCAACGCCTGCATACTTCTTAACGGCATCTGTCATTGTGAGTCTCTCGAACGGCTTGCCAAGGTCGATTTCCTTATCGCCGTAAGTAATTGTCGTTGAGCCGCAAACCTCGGTTGCGAGGTATCTGAACATGCTCTCGGTGAGATCCATCATGCCGTAATAATCGGTATATGCCTGATAAAGCTCCATAAGAGTGAACTCGGGGTTGTGTCTCGTGTCCATGCCCTCGTTACGGAAAACTCTGCCGATCTCGTAAACTCTCTCCATGCCGCCGATGATAAGGCGCTTGAGGTAAAGCTCAAGGGAAATTCTGAGCTTGAAGTCCTCATTGAGTGAATTATGATGAGTGACAAATGGTCTTGCCGCCGCACCGCCTGCGTTTGAAACAAGAATAGGAGTTTCAACCTCAACAAAGTTCTTTTCGTCAAGGAAGTTTCTTATCTTCTTTATAATAAGCGAACGCTTATAGAATGTTGTCTTAACGTCGGGATTAACAATAAGGTCAAGATAACGCTGACGGTATCTCGTGTCGGTATCCTTAAGGCCGTGGAACTTCTCGGGAAGCGGAAGAAGCGACTTTGAAAGAAGTCTTACGTTCTGAGCATGAACGGAGATCTGACCTCTGCGTGTTCTGAAAACAAAGCCCTTGACCTCGATAATATCGCCGATATCCCACTTTTTGAACTCGGCAAACTCGTCCTCGCCGATATCGTTCATTCTGACATATACCTGCATACGTCCTGCGCGGTCGGTGATATCAATAAAGTTGGCCTTGCCCATGTCTCTCCAGGTCATGATACGTCCGCAGAGAGTTACATCCTCAATTCTGACCTGCTCGGGTCTCTGATCCTCGGGAAGCTCGTTTGTCTCTGCCTCAAGCTTCTCAAAGGCGGCGGTAATTTCCGCACTGGTCGCCGACTGCTCGGCAGTCGTTATCTGGAACGGGTCCTTGCCTGCTTGCTGAAGCGCAACAAGCTTATCAACCCTGATTTTTCTGAGTTCGTTGGTGTTCTCCTCCGTCTCAACAACTGGAGTATTTTTTGCTTCTGCCATATTCAACTCTCCATTCATAGCAAAAAGTTTTAACAGTCAAAGCGGGCGTAAGGCTAAGCCTGCGCCCGATATGTTCATATTGAAATTTCAAGAACCTCAAAGGAAATAACGTTGCCGTTCGGAAGATGAACATTGACAACATCGCCGACCTTGTTGCCGATAAGAGCCTTACCGACTGCCGACTGATCCGAAATGATACCCTCATCGGGGTTTGCCTGGCTCTCGCCGAGAATCTTGTATTCCTCAATATCGCCGTATTCAACGTCGCGGATCTTAACCTTTGAGCCGACGTGAATAGCCTCGGTAGTAATTGCGCTTTCGTCAAGAATTTTAGCGTTCTTCATTTCATTTTCGAGCTGAGCGATTTTAGCCTCCATTTTAGCCTGATCGTTCAATGCCTCATCATATTCGCTGTTTTCAGAAAGATCTCCGAATGATCTGGCCTCTTTGATTCTTTCGGCTATCTCGTCACGTCCCGCTGTTTTAAGATGTTCCAGCTCATCATTTTTCTTTTTGTAAGCCTCGGCTGTAAGCAAGATTTCCTGTGCCATAATTTTCATCCTTTCAATGCAATTACTCGTTATTTTGGTCTTAATACAGACAAAAGCCTGTACTTTAAGCACCAAAGTACAGCAATATGCCTATTATAGTGTATTCACCGGAAAAAGTCAAGGCTTTTTGTTAAAACCGACTTTTCCCGAATTCATACATTATAATTAAAACATTATTTTATAAATATAATATGTCCGAAAAGCTTAAACATTCCGGAATTTATCCGTTTTCTATTATTTGAACCTCCCGAACGGTGAGCAAACGGCATTCGCCCTCTTTGAGGTTCGGGTCAAGCATCAAACCGCCCATTTGTGTTCGCTTCAGGCCGATTACTCCGTTGCCTGCGGCCGCAAACATTCTCTTAATCTGATGATATTTACCCTCGCAGATCTTGATTTCGACCAGCGGCTCGTCGCCGTCCTCAATGACGGTCACCTTCGCCGGCAGACATTTTGTTCCGTCCTTGAGCTCGATTCCCTCGCAGACCTTTTTTATCTGCTCATCGGTCACTCTTTCGGCAAGCCGCGCTTCATAGGTTTTTTCAATGTGGTTCTTCGGCGAAAGGATCCTGTGTGCGAAGTCGCCGTCATCGGTGATAAGGACAAAGCCCGTTGTTGTGATGTCGAGCCGTCCTGCGGGGAAAAGATTTCTTCCTTTATACTCTTTCGGAACAAGGTCGATAACAGTCTTTTCGCTTTTGTCGTTGGTTGCGCTGACAACGCCCTTGGGCTTATTGAGCATAAGATAAACAAAGCGCTGAAAATCAAGCTGTTCGCCGTTTACGGAGACGATGTCCTTTTCATCGTCGGACTTTGCTCCCCTGTCGCGAACCGTAACTCCGTTGACCTTGACTGCTCCGCTTTTAATAAGCTCCTGCACCTCTCTGCGGCTGTATTTACCCTGAGAGGCAATCAATTTATCAAGACGCTGAAGCATCGCTTACTCCTTATCAACATAATCAAGGCTTACCCAGCCCTCATTACCGTCATAATATGTATGACCCCAACCGTCCGATATTCTGTCAATTTTCAGCTTCGTACCCTCGCTGAGTTCAAGAATAATATCGTTCTGAGTTCCGATATCCGTCCTAAGCTTCAAGCCCTCAGTATTGACAATATAGTTTCCTGCGCCCTCATTCGTCGTTGTTTCATCGGAGGTCGTTTTCTCAGTGGTCTTTTCGGTTGTCTTTTCAGTCGTTATTTCGGTCTTTAAGGTCGTTGCTTCGGTTCTCGAATCGGCATAGGTCGAATCGCCGAACGATGCAAGTCCCCATTTTCCGTCAACAAGAACATATGCTCTTCCGCCGACAACAGGAGTTGCGCTGTCATAAATCATGTCTGTAACAGGCTTGCCCTCGTTAGTGAAAATTCCGAATTTGCCGTCCTTGGTAACGGTCACATATCCGTCATAACATTCATACGGGGTGTCCTCGCCGCCGAAAACGCTGTAGCCCTTTACCGCATCATAGCCGAACGGGAGCACTGTCTTGCCGTTGGAGTCAATGTAGCCCCATATACCGTTGGCTTTAAATGCCGCCATTCCGTTTGAGAAACAGCCAGCGGCGGAATAAATCATTCCCATGACATTTCTGCCGTTGATATAAAGTCCGTATGTACCGTCGCCGACATACTCGCCGTCGGTATCCTTAACACCTCTGACAACCTCCGGCAAAGCCGCCTTCAGATCATCCTTATAAACCTCGCCGTTGTCATTCTGAACAAACACTGCGGAATTTTCGGAGGTGTTCCATAAATACTCGTATCTGAGTGTGTTATAGTCTCTGTAGGCGGTTTCTGTTGAAAACGTCTTATAATCAATATATGTCTGAACCGTTTCTCCGTCAGAATTCTTCTTAACGCCGATGAAGTCCTTACTGTTTCTGATTGCAAAAATGCTGTCATAGCTCGGCTTGATTACAACCTTTCCGTTATAATCAATGATGCCGTATTTGCCGTTCTGTTTGATTTTGAAGCAATCGGCATAGCTGATATCATAGTGCCTCGTGCTGTCGTTATAATCCGCTCTGGCAAGCGGCTCAATTGCTTCGGCATCAATCGTCGGCGAAACGATCCATTTCGGAGCAATATACGAAACGGCACTGTCGCTGTCAACGTTCTTTGCAGGCTTTTTATCTGACGAGCATGCGGAAAGAACGCCGAGCACGGCGGCAATACACAGAATTACTGATATCAGCTTTATGAAGCTTGACTTCTTCATTTTTTACACCTCTCGGAGAAGCATGACAAATCAATACATGCTCTCTCTTTTTTTCTTCAGGATCGCTCTGTAAATGAAATAAACAATAACGATCAGGGCAAACGATATCAGTCCTATATAAACGGATCTGTCGTTGTTGCCTTCTATTTTCAAATTATCCCAGAGCGATGTCATGAGCATAAGCATCTCGGAATCAAGATTGTGGAAATACTCGGTCGGCGGAGTATGCTCCTCGTCGGGATAAAGCATTTCATTATCCCTGAGCGAATATTCCTCATTATCAAGAACCGCCTGGTTAGGAGTAGCATAACACATATACTCGGCATTTGCAAGTGCAATGTCCTCTCTGAGCATGAAATTGATATAAAGCTCAGCCGCTTCCTTATTCTGACAGCCCTTGGGAATACAGATGGAATCAACGAAAATGTTCGTACCCTCCTTCGGGTAAACGAACGCAAGGTCGGGATTGTTCTCCGCCATGCTGATGCAGTCGCCGGCATAATATGCGGCTATTGCAGCTTCGCCGCCCTCCATCTTATTGAAAACGTCGTCCATGACATATGACTGAACGATAGGCTTCTGCTTCTTGAGCTTTTCATAAGCCTTTTCCCAGTCCTGAGCGTTGGTTGTGTTGATATCAATGCCCAAGAGGAACTGAGCAATTCCGAATGCGTCACGGGAGTTATTGAACATGAGCACCTGACCCTTGTACTTTTCGTCCCACATAATGCTCCAGCTGTCGGGCGTGCCCTCAACCATTTTGGTGTTATAGACAAGGCCGACCATGCCGACATTGTAGGGAACGGAATACTCGTTCTTCGGGTCAAAGTAAAGATTTTTGTACTTCGGCATGATGTTTTTATAATTTGGGATATTATCGAAATTGATTTTTTCGAGCAGGTCCTCGTTTATCATGCGCTCGATCATGTAGTCCGACGGAATGACTATATCGTAGTTTGCTCCGCCGCCCTTGATCTTATTGTACATATTTTCGTTGGAATCGTAGGTTGTGTAATTGACCTTGATTCCCGTTTCTTTTTCGAATTCCTTGTTTACGTCAAGCGTACCCTCGGCGCCGTCTGAGATGTATTCGCCCCAGTTGTAAACATTGATTTCCGTGCCCTTGAGCTTAGAAACATCAATCTGCTTTGCCGCAACGCCGAACGAAGCGGAACAGTTGAGAGCAATAACGACAGCGGCGAACAAAACAGAAAAAATCTTCTTCATCATTTTGCCGCACCGCCCTTCTTATCCTTCTTGCTGTCACCCTGAGCCTGAAGAACGTTTACAAGAACAAGGAGAACAAGGATAACGATAAACATAATAGTTGAAAGAGCGTACATATCGGGAGTAACACGCTTCTTCGTCATGGAGAAAATTCTTATCGGAAGCGTTTGAAACTTAGGTCCGCTGACAAAATAGCTGATGATGAAGTCATCGAACGAAAGCGTAAAAGCCATTATAAGTCCTGCGATAACGCCCGGAAGAATAGACGGAAGAACAACCTTGATAAACGCTTTAACGGGAGGACAGCCGAGGTCCTGCGCCGCCTGCGAAAGGTTTGCGTCAGTCTGACGGAGCTTTGGCAGTACGTTGAGAATAACATACGGCAGGCTGAACGTTACATGAGCGATGAACAGCGTCCAGAAGCCGAGAACTCCGCTTGCACCGAGGATAGAACCGATGAACACGAACAGAAGCATCATCGAAACACCCGTTACGATTTCGGGATTCATCATCGGAATATTTGTAACTGTCATAAGGCTTGACTTTGCAAAGCCCTTTTTCATCTTGTCGATTCCGACAGCGGCAAGCGTACCGATAACGGTCGCCGTGATGGCGGAGGTAACGGCAAGAATGAGCGTGTTCGTCAAAGCGTTTATCGTTGCGCTGTCTCTGAAAAGCTCAACATACCATTTTGTTGAAAAGCCCTGAATTACGCTGGTGCTGTTCGTTCCGTTGAACGAGAGCACGATGAGCATAAATATCGGCAGGTAGAGAAAAAGCATAACCAATGCAAGATAAATGCCCGATGCGGGGTGAAGCTTACTGTTTTTCATGCTACAACACCTCCCGCTTCCTCGGTATCGCCGAATTTATTCATGACAGCCATACAGATAAGTATGAGTATCATAAGAACGAGCGAAAGTGCGGCTCCGAAATTGAAGTTATTTGAAACCTGGAACTGCATTTCGATGATATCGCCGATGAGCGCAAAGCTGCCGCCGCCAAGCTTTTGGGAAATATAGAACGTGCTGACCGACGGAACAAATACCATTGTAATGCCCGAGACAACACCCGAAAGCGTTGACGGAAATATAACGTCCTTGATGACGTGGAATCTGTTTGCGCCGAGATCCTGCGCCGCCTCAACAAGGCTGTTGTCAAGCTTTGTCATGACGGAATAGATCGGCAGGATCATATATGGCAGAAAATTGTAAACCATTCCCAATATGACCGCACCCGAGGTGTTTATCATATGGAAGGGTCCGATATTTATTCTCGCAAGAATACTGTTGATAACGCCCGAATCCTCAAGCAGGGTCATCCATGCATAGGTTCTCAAAAGGAAATTCATCCACATGGGAATCATAACAAGCATAACCATTGTACTCTGCGCTCTGAGCTTCATTCTCGAAAGAATGTATGCCAAAGGATAGGCAATCAAAAGGCAAATAAGCGTTGCGACAATTCCGAACCACAAGGAACGGAGAAACGTGCTTGTGTAATCGGTCAGACGTGTAACATTATCAAGAGTAAATGCGCCCGACTTGTCTGTAAAGGCATAGTATAAAACCATGATAAGCGGAACAACAATAAAAATTGCAGACCAAACAATATGAGGAGCGACACAGAGACGCTGAGTTAAAGTCCTTTTTTTCACGGCTCATTCCTCCTCAACGATGTCGGAAAGATGCTCCAGTTCATCGCTGAAGGAGCTGTAATCTCCGTACAGTCCCGAATATTTGGATTTCTTCATGATATGGATAGCGTCAGGTTCGATGTCAAGACCGATCTTTTTGCCGACAGGCTCATAATCAGTCGTCTGAATCATCCACTTGAAGCCGCCGATATCAACGATTATTTCAAAATGAACGCCCTTAAAGGTAACGGAGGTAACCGTACCGCTGAGCATACCCTTTTCGACGGGAACAATGTCAACGTCCTCGGGTCTTACGACAACATCGACCGACTCGCCGATTCCGAATCCCTTGTCAAGGCACTGGAACTGTGCGCCTGAGAATGAGCACTTGAAGTCCTCAAGCATCTTGCCGTCAAGGATATTACTCTCGCCGATAAAGTCGGCAACGAATGCGTTCTTGGGTTCATTGTAAACGTCCTGCGGAGTGCCGATCTGCTGAATAACGCCGCCGTCCATGACAACGACTGTATCAGACATGGAAAGTGCTTCCTCCTGGTCGTGTGTGACATATATAAACGTTATGCCGAGTCTCTGCTGAATGTTTTTAAGCTCCACCTGCATATCCTTGCGAAGCTTGAGATCGAGCGCTCCGAGCGGCTCGTCAAGAAGGAGAACTCTCGGCTTAACGGCAAGCGCACGGGCAATTGCAACACGCTGCTGCTGACCGCCCGAAAGAGAATTGATATTTCGCCTTTCAAAGCCGTTGAGGTTAACGAGATTAAGCATTTCCTTAACCGTCTCGCTGATTTCCTTTTCCTTCATCTTCTTGACGCGAAGTCCGAACGCAATGTTCTCATAAACATTCAAATGCGGAAACAGCGCATAACGCTGAAAAATGGTGTTCACCTGTCTCTTATGAGGCGGTACACCATTGATAACTTTATTCTCAAAGACAACCTCTCCGCTGTCCGGCTCAAGGAATCCGGCGATGATACGAAGTGTGGTTGTTTTTCCGCAGCCCGAAGGTCCTAACAAGGTGATAAATTCCTTGTCGCGAATGTACATGCTGAGATTTTCAAGTATCTGAGCATCTCCCAGCTTGACCGAAATGTTTTTAAGGTCAATAATAACGTTGTTTTCCAATTATGCAGCCCCTCTCTTTACCGAATACGGTATAATATCAGTCGGAAATATACAAATGAATTTTTCCTTTCGATATTGATATATACTATAGTGCAGAAATTCGCAAATGTCAACATTTTTTTACAAATTTTCTGCATGAAATCATCGGTTTTTTTGAATGGTTTTTAAAATACTCTTTTTTACTCTGATATGCTCTGTTTTTCTCGTTTCAGCTCGTTTTTTATCATCTCAAAAAACATTGACAACCGAGAAACCTTTTACGGCTTCTCGGTTGAAATTTGTATAAAAATTCAGTAATTTTACAAAATTATAAGGATTTCAATGCACCTGTCGGGCAGGAATCAACGCACTTGCGGCAGTTTTTGCAGAATTCAACAGTCCCGGAAGAATTAAATTCAGGCTTGATGACCGTCGTAAATCCTCGTCCGACAAGTCCGAGAACGCCCTTGCCGACCTCCTCATCGCAGACACGAACGCAAAGATTGCAAAGAATACATTTATTCTGATCTCTTTCAATACAAACAAGCTTCTGCTCCTTGGGGCAGTTATGCTTATCGCCTGCGAATCGCTCGGGGTGAACATCGTACTGATTTGCATATCTTATAAGCTTGCACTCGTGATAGTCATGACAGCCGCACTGCAAGCAACGCTTGGCTTCGTTCATCGCCTGCTCGGGAGTAAAGCCGAGATTTATCTCGTCAAAATCATGCTTTCTTTCCTCGGGAGAACGCTGGGGCATCTTCGCTCTTGCACACTTTTCCCTGTCCGCAAGATCGGCGGCAGTGACAGTCTTTTCAACGACGAACGGCTTTTTGTAGCTCACGTTCTCGCCGTGAAGATATCTGTCAACGACCTCGGAAGCCTTCTGTGCCTCGCCTATCGCTTCAATAGCGATTGATGCTCCTCTGTTCGTCGCGTCACCGACTGCAAACACTCCGTCAACAGAGGTTCTGAATGACTTTTCGTCTGCGGCAATGTTGCCCCTGTTCGTCAATTCAAGCTGTTCAAAGCCCTTGATGTTAATTTTCTGACCGATCGCCATGATAACGGTATCAAGCTCAATCGTTTCAAACTCGCCCTCAACAGGAACGGGTCTGCGCCGTCCGCCTGCGTCGGGCTCGCCGAGCTTCATTTTCTGAAGCTTGACCGCCTTAACTCTGCCGTTTTCACCTATGATCTCCGACGGATTGCAAAGGAACTTGTAGATTACGCCCTCTTCCTCCGCCTCGTCAATCTCAACCTTTTCGGCAGGCATTTCGGCTCTCGTTCTTCTGTAGATAACGTATACCTCGTCCGCACCGAGCCTTACAGCCGAGCGGCAAGCATCCATCGCCGTGTTGCCGCCGCCGATAACGGCTACCTTCTTGCCGATATCAACGGGATTTTTCATTGCTACCGAACGCAGGAAATCAATTCCGCCGAGCACTCCGTCAAGGCTTTCGCCCTCAACGCCCATTGAACTGCTCGTCCATGCGCCGATTGCGGCAATAACCGCATCGTGGCTTTTCCTTAGCTCGTCAAGCGTAATGTCATTACCGATTTTTATATTATTTTTCATCTCGACGCCAAGCTCCTCAATCGAGCCTATCTCGGCGTCAAGAACCTCTTTCGGAAGTCTGTACTGCGGAATTCCGTATCTGAGCATACCGCCCATCTTCGGCATTGCATCGTAAACCGTGACCTTGTGACCCTTGACGGCAAGGAAGTATGCCGCCGTCAGTCCTGCTGGACCTCCGCCGATTATAGCCACAGTTTTTCCGCTTGCTTTCTTCACTTCCGGCATAAACTTATTGCCTGATTTCAAATCCTCATCGGCGGCAAAGCTCTTGAGAAAAGCGATTGAAATCGGCTCCTCGACAAGCTTTCTGCGGCATGCAGTCTCACACGGATGCGGACAAACCCGTCCGATCGAAGCCGGTAGAGGAACTCTTTCCTTGACAAGCTCAACGGCCTCTTTAAATTTGCCCTCTGAGATAAGCTTGACATAGCCCTGACAGTCCGTTCCGGCAGGACAGTTGAGAGAGCAAGGACCTTTACAGTCGCCCGTATGGTCGGAAATAAGAAGCTCAAGTGCGATTTTTCTCGACTGACGCACTCTCGGAGTGTCCGTCTTGATAACCATGCCGTCCGATGCAACGGTTGCACATGCTCTGAGAAGCTTCGGAATGTTCTCCGCTTCAACAATGCAAAGTCCGCATGCACCGTAAGCCTTGACCTCGTCAATATAGCAAAGCGTCGGAATATCAATATTATTATCACGGGCAATTTGAAGGATTGTCTGACCCTTTTCGGCGGTCAGCTCTTTGCCGTCTATCGTAACCTTAATTTTATCCATTCAAATCACCTCTCAATCTACCTTGACTGCACCGAATCGGCAGACATTTACGCATGAGCCGCACTTGATGCACTTGCTCTGATCAATTTCATGTGCGGATTTAACCTGACCGACTATCGCATCGGCAGGACATTTCTTTGCACAGAGCGTACAGCCGCGGCACTTGTCGGCATCAATCGTATATGCCAAAAGGTCGGGACAGCTCTTTGCAGGACATTTTTTATTCTTGATATGAGCCTCATACTCATTTCTGAAATACTTGATTGTCGTCAGAACGGGGTTCGGAGCAGTCTGACCGAGACCGCAGAGTGCGCCGTCCTTGATGGAATAGCAAAGCTCCTCAAGAAGCTCGATATCGCCTTCTTTTCCCTCACCCTTAACGATTCTGTTGAGAATTTCCAACATTCTCTTTGTACCGATTCGGCAGTGGATACACTTGCCGCAGGACTCCTTGGCTGTGAAATCGAGGAAGAACTGCGCCATGCTAACCATGCAGGTCGTTTCATCCATTACAACCATTCCGCCCGAGCCCATGATTGCTCCCGTCGCGCCGAGCGCCTTATAGTCGATTACGGTGTCGAGCAATTCGGCAGGAATACAGCCGCCCGAGGGACCGCCCATCTGGACCGCCTTGAATTCCTTGCCGTTCTTAATTCCGCCGCCGATGTCAAAAATAACATCTCTGAGCGTTTTGCCCATCGGAATTTCGACAAGTCCGCCCTTTTTGATTTTGCCTGTGAGAGCAAATACCTTTGTGCCCTTACTGCCCTCTGTTCCCATTGCTGCAAAGGCTTCGCCGCCATTGAGAATTATCCATGAAACATTTGCAAAGGTCTCAACATTGTTGATATTAGACGGCTTGTACCAATAGCCCGACTGAGCCGGGAACGGCGGCTTAAGTCTCGGCATACCTCTCTCACCCTGGAGGGATTCGATAAGAGCCGTTTCCTCGCCGCAGACAAATGCGCCTGCGCCTGCCTTGATTCTCATTTTACATGAGAAGCCTGTTCCCATAATATTTTCTCCGAGGAAGCCCTTTTCCTCGGCTTGTCTGATAGCCTCTTTAAGTCGCTCGATCGCAAGCGGATATTCCGCACGGACGTAAACAACCGCTTCCTTTGCGCCGATGGCATATGCGCCGATGAGCATACCCTCAATAAGGTTATGCGGATCGCTTTCTATTACGGCTCTGTCCATGAATGCGCCCGGGTCGCCCTCGTCGGCATTGCAGATGAGATACTTCGTCTCGCCCTGCGACTGTCTTGCGGCGTTCCACTTGAACCATGTCGGGAAGCCGGCGCCGCCGCGGCCTGCAAGACCGGAAATCTTAATTTCTTCAATAACTTCCTCGGGAGTCATGGTTTTGAGCACCTTTTCGAGTGCCTTGTAGCCGTCGTCCGAAGTGTATTCGTCTATGACCTCGGGGTTTATGATTCCGCAGTGACGAAGCGCAATTCTCGTCTGTTTTTCGAGGAAAAGCTTGTCGTCATCGGAAATTTCAATATTGTCAACGGCATTTTCGTCACCGTTTACATATGCAATAATCTTCTCGGCATCCTCGGGCTGAACCTTGACAAGGCGCTTTTTCAATTCGCCGTTGTCATAAATATCAACGATCGGCTCAAGAAAGCACATGCCGATACAGCCTGTGACGGTCAGCGTTGAAGCCGTCGAACCGATAAGCCTTTCGATTGCTGAATAAACCTTTGCGGCGCCTGCGGCAATTCCGCAGCTGCCCTCGCCTACAACAATTTTCATTTTCAGCCCTCCTCCCTGAGTTTTCTGAGAATCTCAACCGTCTTTGACGGAGTGAGACTGCCGTATGTTTCGCCGTTGATCATCATAACAGGCGAAAGGCTGCAGCAGCCGAGACATGCAACATTTTTAAGAGTAAAAAGTCCGTCGTCGGTCGTTTCACCGTCTGCAATTCCAAGCTCCTGAGTTATGGCCGCCTCGATTCTCTGCGAACCGTTGACATGGCATGCCGTACCCTGACAGAGCATGATGAGATACTTGCCGACGGGCTTCAGTCTGAACTGAGAATAGAAGGTGGCAACTCCCATGACCTTGGCGGGAGACTCCCCTATCCTGTCCGCAATGCAATACAGAACATCGGTCGGAAGATAGCCGTAGATATCCTGAGCGTGCTGAAGAATGGTAATGAGACTGCCGTCAACATCGCCGTATTCGTCAAGAACGGGCTTAATCAGCGACAGATCACTCTTTTTACAGCAACAATCCATTTTACAACCCCCATTAAAACTTAAATATCTTTTAAATTTTAACATATTTCACGACTATAATCAACAATTTTTTATCAAAAAATTAAGGTAAGACGGCATAGATCGCGATGCAAAACTTACCTAATATTATTTCGGTCATGCTGTGCAATTCATATATCTCAATTGCACGGTATAGCCATAAGAAAAAGCGGCCGTATTTCTACAGCCGTTTTTGATATTTTATCTTATAATTCTTCAATAACTTTCTTTGCAAAGTTCGGCACGTCGGTTATAACGCCGTCAACACCCATTTCAACAAGCCGCTTTATGTCTCTCTCCTTATTGACCGTCCACGGGTTGACTGCCATGCCGTTTTTATGAGCATTTCCAACCAGCTGCTTATCGACAAGCCACAGATACGGATGCAAAGCGTCCGCACCGATACATTTTGCAAAATCGACCTCTTTGCCGAATATTCTCAAAAAATTCGGACTGTTCGGACTGTAGAGAAAGCCCGTCTTGCAATTCGCGTCAACATCCTTGCACGTTGTCAGCACTATGGGATCGAAGCTGGAAATAAGAAGCCTGTCAAAAAGTCCGTGTGCCTTGACCATATTTATAGTTTTCGGTACAACTGTATAGTCGCCGTTTTTCGGCGGTTTAATTTCGATATTGAGCACCCTCAGATTTGCTTTTTCGCAAAGCCTAAGAAACTCTTCAAGCGTCGGAATTCTTGTTTCCTTATATGCTCTGTGGAAATACGAGCCGAAATCAAGCGTTTTGAGATAGTCAAGCGTTTTTGTCGTGATAAGACCCTTTCCATTTGATGTTTCGTCAATCGTATAGTTATGACACAGCACGGGAACTCCGTCAAAGGTCAAATGAACGTCTGTTTCAAACCCGTCGGCATGAAAATCAATGGATTTTCTGAACGCAGGCAGAGTGTTCTGCGGTGCAATTTTATTTGATCCGCGGTGCGAGATAACATTACAAACAGCCATATCCATTCCTCCAATTTCTTGTCTCGGAATTTTCATTTTATATTATACCACACTGCCAAAAAAAATCAAATATTTATTTGACATATCCCCACTCGGCTGATAAAATGTATATTCGTGGATTATAATTCACACGGCAGTTCAAATTGAAAGGGATCCTATCCAATGGCAAGCAAAAAGAAAATAATCGGTCCGATTCTTCTTATAAGCGCCGCAATGATTTGGGGCTTATCGTTCGTTGCTCAGAAGCAGGGAATGGAATTTGTCGAGGGCTTCACCTTTAACGGAATAAGAAGCCTTATCGGCGGAATCGTTCTTCTGCCTATAATTTTTTTCAGAGCGAAGAAAAACCCCGTCAAACTTACCGCTGAAGAGAAGAAAGCAAGCCGCAAAGAAAACATAAAAGGAATACTCATTGTCGGCGGAATGCTCTGCATCGGCTCAAACCTTCAGCAGTTTGCTTTCGGCTATATTGAACCCGGCAAGGTCGGATTCATAACGGCTTTGTACATGCTTCTTGTGCCGCTGATATCATTCATCGCATACAAAAAGAAACAGCCCGTCACCACATGGATAGGTGTTATCCTCGGCGTGGGCGGACTGTATATGATATGCATGGGCGGCTCCTCATCCTTCGGGCTCGGCAAGGGTGAGCTTCTCGCAATGCTCTGCTCGATCGCATTTGCGCTTCACATCATTGTAATTGACAAGTACGCTTCAAAAATCGACGCGATCGTTCTCTCCTGCGGACAGTATATGGTTACGGGTGTTATCTCCTGTATTCTTATGTTTATTTTCGAGAAGCCCGATATCGGCAACATTCTCTATGCCGCCGTACCGATCCTCTATGCCGGCATCATGAGCTGCAGCTGTGCTTTCACGTTCCAGATAATCGGTCAGAAATACACCGAGCCGACGCTTGCAAGTATGCTTCTTTGCACCGAATCCGTTTTCTCGGTCATCTTCTCATTCATCATTCTCGGCGAGAGAATGACTGTCATTGAATACATCGGCTGTGCGGTAATGTTCACTGCGATAATCATTGCACAGCTGCCTGCGAAGAAAAAGGCGCAGTAACATTCACGTTCTGATTCGGGAATTCAAAGCCCTGAATAAAGCCGTTTTGTTCGATTGACGAGATGTCACCGCCTATAACGGTGCCGTCATAAACCAATAATGTTGCCCTGATGAATCCGCTGTCGGCAGGATAATCGGGGTAATTTTTTACTTCAAAAATCCATTTCTTAGCCCTGAAGCCCTTATAAGGCTCAAGGTCAAGGTTTTGGTTCTTCTGAATCACATTATATGCCTCGTAGGTATCGTTAAACTCCGAAGGAATAATGACCTCCCTGACCTCAACAGGCTCCTCGTTTACGGTCCAGCCGAACTGCGAGAGAAACGAAATGCAGTCGCTTGCCGTTTTCGCGGTGTAGTTGATCGCTCCGTCGTTGGCAACGGGCTTTTTCCGTGAGCTTAGCGCAAGCGTTCCCGCGATCAGAACACAGATCACAACGCAAAGTGCAATAATCAGCTTGGGCTTGTTCGCCTTGAAAGAAAATACAAACATAAATTCAACCTCCGTTTATCAGCTAATTCAATCTATGCTGATTTGCGGAGGTTTATTACTTTACTTATATAAATCGCAGAGAATCGGCATGATCCCGCTTTCGACAATATCAATCATAGCGTATCTGCCGACCGAGACCGAACCCGGATTGACATACCAAATTCCGTTTTCAAATGTTGTGTCAGGGACATGCGTGTGACCGTATAATGCAATAGAAGCGCGGCAGCTCAATGCCTTTTGCTTCAACACATCAAGAGAATATTTAACGCTTTCATTGTGTCCGTGGGCGGCAAAAACCGTCTTTCCGCCGAATTTTTCGAGAATAAACGGCGGCAGAAACGAGCCGAAATCGCAGTTGCCGCAGACGGCATAAAGCCTGATTTCAGGGTGAAGCTCCTTAATAAACTCAACATCCCTTTCACCGTCGCCGAGAAAGATCACCGCATCCGCCTCGGGGTGAAGCTCAACGGCCTTGAGAAGCAGATTTTTTCTGCCGTGAGAATCGGACAAAACAAGCAGGCGCATACTTACAACACCTTTCAGAATATAATTTAAGGTAATAACGCACAAATTGACTTGGCAATATAATTATTATAAATCATTGGAGAGTGAGTGTAAATGGCAAACAACAATTTTCCTAATTTTTTCTCTGCACCGTCTGACAAGGCTGACGCCGAAAAGCAGGCAAACAAGCTGATAAGCGGACTTAAGGCGGAGGAAAAAGACGAGCTTCAGGAAATTCTCAGCGACAGGGATAAAATAAACGCAGTCCTTTCCTCCCCTGCCGCTCAAAAAATTATGGAGAAACTGAACGGCAAGAAAAATGGACATCAATGAAATTCTGTCGTCACTCACTCCCGATGACATAGAAGGACTCAAGGCCACGGCAGAAGCCGTGTTCGGAAAAGGCGGAGAAGCATCGGAAAAGCAGTCGAAGCCAAACGGCGCCGACATGTTTTCCTCAATCGACCCGAAAATGATCGGCAAGCTCACAAAAATAATGGGAGCAATGAACGGCGAATCGGGCAGAAGATGCAAGCTGATAGAAGCCTTAAAGCCTAATCTCAGCCCCGAAAGACAAAAAAGAGCCAACCAGGCAATTCAGATACTTAAACTGCTGGAAATACTACCTTTAATCAACAACTTAACAGATCGGGATGATTAACTATGCCACAGCAGGATTTCAACGCCGCCGAGCGTCAGGCGATAATGAGGGCGCAGGAAATGTACCGCCGCGCAACTCCGCCGAACGGCGAGCCTGTTTTTCATAAGCAGCCCTCGCCGCCTCCGCCGCAGTTCAATCATCAGCCGCCACCGCCGAAGCCTGAATTCAGACCGCCTCAAAGACCCGAGCAAAATAATAGCAAGCCTATTTTTAACAATCCGCTCGGTATGTTCTTTGACGGAGACATGAAAATAATTATAGCAATGATACTCCTGCTTTCTGGCGACGGAGGAGACATGCTTCTGCTGATGGCACTTGTGTATATCATGCTTTGACCTTGACAAATAATAAAATATGAATTATCATATTTTCAGAAAATTTCGGAGGTACAAAGCAATGACATACGATTACAAAACCAAAGGCACCTGCTCGTCGCGTATCACATTTGACCTTGACGGCGACGTTATCAGAAACGTTAAATTCACCGGCGGCTGTAACGGAAACCTTAAAGGAATTTCCGCAATAGTCGAGGGAATGAAGGTTGAGGATATCGAAAAGAGGCTCAGCGGAATAACCTGCGGATACAAGAACACCTCGTGTCCCGATCAGCTTGCCAAGGCGGTCGCCGAGGCATACGCAAAGCAAAGCGGTTAAAAAAAGCCACCGATCAAGTCGGTGGTTTTTTCATAGATTGGGTTGATTCAGCCATTACATTTTCATTCCGCAATGAATTCATAAATCCTGTCGCAGGCATCTTTTTCTTTATTGAAGAAGAAGTCTGCGTTGTTCTCTTTATACGGGCTGATAGGCTCGCCGGAATTGTCGATTATTCTTTGCAAAGCCGCACAAAGCTCATTGCCGTTCTGCGTAAGCTCGCCAAAGCCCTTTTCAAGCGGAATATCAAGCTCCCTGTAATCGTTCATTCCTGCCTTGAACTCCCTGTAATCGGGCATGAAATAAACTATTGCGCGGTTAAGATAAACAAAATCAAAAACAAACGACGAATAGTCCGTAATGCAGATTTTATATTCGTCAGTCGCTCCGCTTTCTGCAAATCTGACCCTCGGAGATTTCAGCTCAAAGCAATCCTTATACGGTGCAAAGATCGGATGAAGCTTAAATTCAAGCGTATAGTCGCTTTTTTCAAGCATTTCGTTTAACCTCTCGCTGTTCAGAAATGCCTGCGTTTTTTTGAAATAATCGGACTGCACAAACTTTTCCTTATCCGCAGTCCATCCGCCCTCGCCCTTGTGTGTAATGAGGTATTTCCTCCATGAGGGTGCAAAAAGAATAACGTTTTCCGCTTTGTTTTCCACGATGTCAAAGTGATCATATCTCGGCATTTTGCTCTTTATCAGTGCATCCTCGGGGAAGAAATAATTCTCGGTGAAGTTTTTAGCCTCATAATCGGTCGAGATAACCTCGCCCGTCACGTCAAGGCGGTCATATGAGTATTTCCACGGAAGATGTGCATGCAAAACACCGTGCTGAAGATAATAAACATCGCCCGAAAACAGGTCAATATATTCGGGATAAATGTCGCTGAAATAAGGCAGATAATTTTCATTTTCGATAAATGCCGTAATTATTTTTTCAGCGTTCAAGTACATTAGCTTATGCTTTGTCGAGCGGAAAGCAAGAAGAAATTTCTGCTGTTCGGCGGTAAACCTATCCCTTGCCGCGTCGATCGAGCCGTTGACAACATAGTACCGCTCCACACCGTCGTCAATTCCGAAATCATGCACAAACTGATAATATGCATTGTCCATTCCGACACCCTTGCAGTCATGGTAAAGCCATACCCTTTTTTTCGGCATAAAATAATTCATAAGCCTTACGGCAAAAACCTTTTTGTTTCTTCTGAGATATTTTTTCAGCTCCGATTTTTTATATTTTCTTTCTTCTCTCTCATCAGCCGATTCAATAACAAAGCTTTTTTCTCCCATCTTACAGCTGAGACCGTTCATAACAAAACGCTTGCGGTTTTTATTGAAAGGAACCCACTCGCCGCACTCAAAACTAACGGGATAGGATCTTTCGCCCATCTCAACCGCAAAGGAAAAAGACATATACTTCTGAGGTTCAATTATAATTCTGAAGCCCCATGCCGTATTGTTTCTGAGCCTTGCGCCGTCATAGCAGAAGGAACATTCCTTGGTTTCAACGGGAATACAGCTTTCGCGGTCTCTGAGGTAGAGCGTCGGCTTTTCGCAGTAATCAAAAACAGGTGAAGATATGTAGCCGCAAACCTCTGCGCTGTTCTTTCTTGCCTTGAATTTTGTGAGAGTCAGGCTTATCTTTTCGCTTTCAAAGAGCACTTTTTCACCGTGAACGAGCTGAATCGTATCGCCGAAACGGGCGTCAAGCTCACCCTTATATTTCATTGAAATAAGGTAATATCTGTTCATCAGCGGTGCTTCGGGGAATTGAGTTATCAGCTCATCCGAAATGCCGCTGAGCAGGCTCTCTATACGGGCAAGCTCCTCCCTGTAAGCCTCGCCCTCAATATGGTAAGGGAAAAGATAATCCCCTGCAAGCCTTTTCAAAGCGTCCTCAATGAAAAGCGCCTTAACATACTCGGGAACGCAATTGTCAAAGCCCGAAAAAATATCCTCCCATTTTCCGATAAAGCTGTCAAAATACAGCGAACACCTTGAGCGGCTGCTCTCGCCTGACGGACTGTTGCTTTTGCGATACTCGCAGGAATCAATATAACCGAACGTTCTTTTCGCCGCCGCACTTTCAATGCAGTATTCGCAAACGCTGAGTCCGCTGTTTTCGTCAACGTCAAAAAGAATATTCTCGTCTCCCCTGTTCACAACAGCGATATTTATACCGTTCGGACAAATGGTGAAGTTTTCTTCATCGTTCAGATCATATATTCCTGTAGCGCGTTCAATAAATCTGTAGCCCGTTTTCTTTCGGTTTTGGTTGTTATAGGGAACAAGCTTATATGTAACTATATCCGTTCTGCCCTCATTGACCTCAAAAAAATCAGCAATTTTTTCGAGCGTTTCGGGCGTTAGGGTATCATCGGCATCAAGAAAAACAAGGTACTCTCCCCTTGCCGCGGTTATTCCGCTGTTTCTTGCCGCTCCCGATCCGCCGTGCTCACGGGTAATTATCGTTGCGTAATTGTTCTCGGCGGCAAAGCTTTTTGCAATTTCAGCCGAGGAATCCGTGCTTCCGTCGTCAACAAGAATAACCTCCGTTGTGCTTTTATCAATGCTCTGCACAGCGACGCTGTCAAGGCATTTACGAAGCGTATCTTCGGCATTGTAAAACGGTATTATAACCGATATTTTCTTTTCAAAGCTGCTCATTTTCTCACCTCAATTTATGCTAAGGCAATACCGCACAATTGTTGCGTTGCCTTAAGATTATACACTTTTCGATTTCTTTTTGCAACAGGCTTTATGAATAAACTCATCGGAAGCAGTCAAAACTTTCCATGGGTGATGTATATGACTAATTCAATAATTAAGCAGGAAAGTAAGCAGTACATTAAAGGCAAGAGAAAAAATGCGCTTTCAATAGTGCTCTTTGTTTTGATTTTCGGCTTGATTGCAACGCTTCTTTGCTTTGGCACAATATTTTTTTCTGAGCTGCTCAGAGGCTTCGGCGCGGCAGTTACCGTCGCTTCGGTTGCTGTTCTTGTGATTCTGAGCCTTGCCACGGTTTTTATTTACAGCTCTGCGTCCGTCGGCGAAAAGGCATGGTACACGGGTCTGACGGCAAACAAAAGCAATTATAAAAAACGTCTATACTTCTGGTTCAAACCGAGAAATTCCTTTCGTGCGTTTAAATTTCGATTTATTCTGTCTACCGTTAGAACGCTGTGGGCAATTGTATTTTTTCTCCCTGCGGGAATAGTTTTATGGTCGATCTACTATCTTTCCGGAAGCGGCGGACTTGAGCTGTATCTCTTCATATCGCTTGCGGCAGGATGCGTACTGCTGACAGTAAGCGGAGCAGTTTTTTATTTTATAACAATTCAGCGTTATTTTCTTGCAGAATATCTTTTTTCAAGCAACCCAAAGCTTACCCCCGTAACGGCGATAAGGCAAAGCAAAAACCTGCTGGACGGTCATATTTTCGAAATTGTACGCTTCAAGCTCAGCTTTCTGCCGTGGTTCTTGAGCTGTATTTTTATTGTTCCGATTTTCTATTTTTTACCTTATTATAAAGAAAGCTGTTGTGTGGTTGCAAAAAAAGTAACTTTGTGATAAAATATTCGGGAAGTTTTTCACGGAGATGTTTATATGAAGGATAATTTAAAATGGACCAAATCAAAGGTCTTTCTTATCGGTTTTAACTGTATACTTTGCGTTGCCGTTGTAATAAGCGCAATGATGATAGTCATTGACAAATCAAGAATTAAGAACGGCGCAGTCTATACTCCTGCCGACGGTAAGGAAAGTACCACCGCTTTGGCAAATTCAGCCCCTAAAAGCACCAACACCGCAAGACTCATGTTTGCGGGAGACAATGTTGTCTACAACACGGTTTTCACTCAGGCTAACGAAAAAGCCGACGGCAACGGTTATGACTTTTCTGGAGCATATGACGGATTGAAAGAGGTAATCGCCAAATCCGACCTTGCCGTTATCAATCAAAACACGGTTATGGACGATAAAAACGAACCGTCCGCCGCGCCTGAATTCAACACCCCCGATCAAATGCTTGACAAGCTGATCGACCTCGGCTTTGATGTTTTCAACCAGGCGAACGATCATATTATGGACATGGGGATCTCGGGCGCGATAAATGATATTGCACTTTTCAAAATGAAAGAAAATGAAGCGCTATTGACGGGCTTATATGAAAACAAGGACGTTATGATGCAGCCGCACGTCAAGGAAGTCAACGGTATAAAGGTATCCTTTGTCGGCATCACGGAGTCGCTCGGCTATTACGAAATGTCGGAAGAAACAGAAATAGGAATACTCAATCTTTCCGATGAGCGTTCAAGCGCCGACGAGCTTGAAGGCACGATGAAACAGCTTGTTGAAACGGGCAAGAATGCATCCGATATAGTATGCGTTCTCGTTCATTGGGACAGTGAATCCGACAGCACGCTTTCGGATTATCAGGACGAAGTAATTGACAAGCTGCTCAAATACGGCGCGGATATCATCATCGGCACAGGAAAAAACGACCTGCAAAAGTTTGAATATAAAACAAACGGAGACAACGAGCAGGCGCTCATTATTCCGTCGTTGGGCAAGGTCATTTCGCTTGAAGAAAGCGCAGACAGCTTCCTTGGAGGAATCGCCGACGTGACGGTTTCAAAGGATCCGAAAACGAACAAAACGACAGTTTCTTCCGCTAAGCTGATTCCCACCGTGACTGTTTACGATGAGGATTACGCAAACGTCCGTGTTCTCCCCCTCGCGAAATGCAGCGAAGCAATCATCTCCAAGCACGGCTTTGTCACAGAGAATAAGAATTTCACCTTCAGCTACATCAATGATTATTACAAGCAAAAATTTGCAGATACACTTGAATTGAATTACTGATAAAAAACCGCTCTCATCCGAGGGCGGTTTTTTTAGAGAGAAAAGATAAAAAATTGAAGATTGAAAAGAATCGGTGGCTTTGCGATGCAACGCATTAAAAAAATTAATGAAATTGAATTTGATTTAGCAGGGGCATGCATTGCACGTCCGTCAAAGTCTGATGAAAATAAAAGCAGACGACCAATGATCGCCCCTACTAAAAGACAGGAAGTTTCTTCAAACTTTAACCCCCCGTTTCGCTCCGCTCAACAGCTACCCCGGAGGATGAGCCCACGTTAAAATAAAAATCTTCTGACCTTGGGTCAATGTGTGCTCTTGAGTGGAAGCTAAATGTAAGCAAAAAACTGCCACACCGAAAGATGTGACAGTTTTATTTTTATCTGTTAATAAGCGGCTTGACCTGCTTACCTAAAAGCACGGCGACTATCATCTTTGCACAGTCGAGTGCAATATAGGGAATCACTCCTGCTAAAAGCGCCTGCTTGAGGTTCATGCCTGCTTGATATGCAAGCCACAATGAACCGAAAAGGTAGCAAACAGCCGTTCCGAGCGCCATGCCCAAAAGCGAAAGGAAGAACTTTCCTTTGAACTTATCAACGAATATTCCGCCGATAACGGCAATGAAGATAAATCCGATGATATATCCGCCCGTCGGTCCGATAAGCTTAGCCGCTCCGCCCGTGAAGCCCGAAAAAACAGGCACGCCTGCAAGTCCGAGCAGGATATAAATAATTACGCTGACCGTTCCTGTTTTCGCTCCGAGCAAATAGGTTGTGAGATACACCGCCATGATCGTGAACGAAACAGGCACGGGAGTAAACGGAAGCGGAACCGAAAGAGGTCCGAGCACGGATATTATTGCCGCCATAAGGGCGATCTTTACTGTTTCAACTATTCTCTCATGTCCCGTTTTCGCTTTTGTGTTCATGAATTATACCTCCGGGGTTGGGTCTGCCGGCTGGAACTTTCTCTTGATAAGCTCAAAGATGCACTTCCACATCTTCTTAAAAGCCTCAAAGAATGTAACGTGATATCTTGCATCGCAATTCATATTCTCGGTGACAAGCGGTGTGATCTCGTTTGCTTCCTTATCATACAGCATATACTGCGGAAGCTCGGGATCGCTGAATACCGTGAAGTCACTGCCGTTATTTACGATCGCGTCGATCAAGCGATTAACAGCCTTCGGGAACGTTCTGTGTATAATGTTCTTTACAAACCATGTCCTTTCGGGGAAAAGACATGTCGAAGCGTCAACCTGAAGATCGGGAGAAATATACTTGTATGTTCCGTTGAGCTTTGCATTCTCTATATAATTATCGTCAAAGCCTTTCATAATTGTTGCTGTCGTTGCGCCCTTGGAAGCATCGTAAACACTGCAAATGTTATCGGTTATCATATCCGCTTCGGTGGTTACGGGATAGGTCTGGTAGCCATACTTTGTGATGTTGGCAACGTTTACTCCCTCCTCGGCAAACTTCTTGAGGAGCTCGTTTGATTTGACCTGAACGTTGTAGTGATAATTGTCGATTATCTCGATGAAATCAGCATACTTTTCCTTAACGCCATCGCCGTGAAAAACCGTATCCTTGGCTCTCTCGTAGTCGCGGTCGTTGACCATGCTCCAATAGCCCGGGAATGTACCGTAGGAATTCATAAGAGCCTGCGGCATGAATTCAAGGTATTTCTTCTTGAGAACATTGTTGATTGCCGCACAGGTGATGTCCAAGCCGTATGTTCTGTTGAATACGGTTACAAAGGACTGAATAAGCTGATTTGTTACATCGTCCTCAGAAAGCTGAAGATCATACATAACTCTTTCAACTCCGTCGGGATCAATGTACATATTGCCTGCGAAGCATCTGCTGCACTGGGTCGCACCGTCAAGCGCACTTGCATAAAGAATATAATCCGAGATATATTCGGCATTGTATTTCTCCATGTATGCCATGGTAACACATGAGCCGAGGCAACGGCCGCTCAGGGCAACCTTGTCAGCACCGGTAACCTCACGGACATCCTCAATATACTGATGCATGATCTCTGCATTCTCGTAGGGATCAAGTCTCCAGTCATAGTTGAATGTGTATCTCTGGGTCGGGTATTTTCCGTTTGACTTTTTACCGTTAAGCTTAGCCTTGTTCCACGTCCATTTGAGGTAAACTCCGTTCTGCGTTTTTCCATGCTCATCAAGGCTTATCGTCGAATAAATCTCGCTGAGAGCATCTCCGAGAACATTGCCGAATTCCTCCCATTTCTGAGTAAGAACAGCCTTTGCAAATATGCCGATGTTTTCTTTGACGGTCTTTTCAACAAAACCGTCGGGAATTTTAAGAGGGAACACTTCCTGCTCCTCGCCGTTTTCATCCTTTACGAACAGAGGCATACCTGCGCCCTGAACATAAATAAGAGGAATATCCGTTCCGTCAGCCGTTGCAGCTGTTCCGGGGAAGTCGACAAAAATAAATGTTGAAACAACTACCGCAACACAAAGTATAACGGAAATAACTTTCTTCAATAATTTACTCATTTTTATCACCCGTTCAAAAATTAAACATTTGCCTTGGATTTTTTATTGTATTCATCAACGGTCAGGGAGTTCTCCGTTTCAACGTGTGAGAAGAAGAACTTCTCTCTCTCGGGAGAGTTGATGACGGTTACAGGCTTAATCTGATTAAGAACAACACCCTTGGCTCTGAGCGACTCTCTGTAATCCCAATAGCTCTTTTCCTTAAGAATGAGGATCTCAGGCTCGCTGAGCATACCCCAACGTCTGTACTTGAAATATTTTTCGTTTACGCCCTTAAGCTCCTCGTCAAGAATTTCAATCATCTTCCTGCGAGTGTCCTCGTCAACCGGCTTTTCTGGCTCAACAAACATGCAATAGCGAGGCGGCTTAGTCGAATAGTCGGGATAGAAGCTAAAGCCCTTGAAGCCGACACCTGCCTTTTCGGCTGTCTTAGCGGCGGAATACTCAACCATCTGAGTTGTTGTCTTTTCATTGGCAACGTTCATGCTGAGGTTCTGTCTGTAAAGAAGCTCGACTCTCGGAGTGTTGTTATACATCTTTGTAACGTGAACAACGTCCTCGATCTTGTATCTGTAAAGACCCGAGAAGTTGGAAACAACAAGCTCATAGTCCTTGCCGACCTCAATTTCATTGATAAGAAGCGGCTTGACATCATCTTTTGCGTGATCCTCGCCCTCCTCGATGGGAAGGAACTCAAAGAATATGCAATGAGGAAGAAGCACGGAATCGTTGACATTCAGCTCAACGGGAGCGGCAAAGAAGCCCTCAGCCGCGGCATAGCCCATGTTGTGAAGCGGGAGATCGCCGACGGATTTGCGGAGCTTGTCAATATAAACCTGGAGGCTCGAGCCCATCATGCCGTAGCCCCAAACGAGCTTCGGCCAGATTCTCGGAGCGATAGGCGTATCAAAGCCCTTTTCAAATTCCTTTCTGAGCTCTGCGGCTCTTGAGGGATTGGGCTTGAACATCTTTGAATACTTGGCTCTGAGCTCGGGGGTGCACTTGATATTCGGGTTGATTATACCCTTTTCGATATCGTCGCAAAGCATCTCCCAGTTTTCCTCAAGGTAGTCAAACATGGTGGTGATGAGCGTGATAACAAGAGAACCGAGATACGTTACGTTTCTATTCTCAAGAGCAAAACGGAGCTGAAGATACGAGGTATCAATAAGCTCCTCGTGCTCGGGGCAAAGAAGCGAATACGGCGATGTGCAGAAAAATCTCGTGATCGGCTTAAGATATGTAAGCGGAACCTGTCCCGCACCGTTACAGCGCTTGTTGTCGTCAAGGTCATGACCCGAGAGGACCAAAACAAGCGGACCCATCTGGTTAGGCATTCTGATGCCCTTGTTCTTCTTGAGCCAATGAGCAGCAACGGCAACCGAAACCGAGAAGCCGATACACTGCATTTTCCAAAGGTCATTTATGCCCTTGGGAAGAATTTTCGGTTTGCCGACAGAGCCCGATGACGAGCAATATCTGATATTTTTGCCCGAGAACATGAGCCTGTCCTCTTTGTTGTTTATCATTCTGTCAACATACGGCTCATAATCGGCATAGGTCGTCAAAGGAACAATACGCTGATAATCCTCAATCGACTTAACGTCGCCAAGGTGAAGCTTTTTGCCGAGCTCACAGTTTTTGTTTCTTCTTACGATCTTCTTCAAAACGCTTTTCTGCGCCTTGAGAGGATCCTTTGTAAAATGATTTATCTCCCAGAGAGAAATATCTCCGAGGAAAATTCCTAAATCTGAAAAAGGCATCTCAATCTACCTCCGCTGTTTTTTTATTATTCTATCCCATAACCGCAGTAATGTCAATAAACTGAGGGTATACAATTACATCTTCTTTGTCTTTTCATATGCCGCAATAACGGCATTCATTGCATTTGAACGGAATGCTCCGTCCTCGAGTGCCTTAACTCCTGCAATCGTTGTGCCGCCGGGACTGCAAACCTCGTCCTTAAGTTTTCCGGGGTGCTTGCCGCTCTCGATAACCGCCTTAGCAGAGCCGAGTACAGTCTCCGCCGCATAAAGCATCGCCTTATCTCTCGGCAGTCCGCAGCTAACGGCGCCGTCGGCAAGAGCCTCAATGAACATATAAACGAATGCAGGACCGCAGCCCGAAATAGCACAGCCTGCGTCAATGAGCTTTTCGTCGATCCAATCAACGATACCCGCGCATTTCATTATCGAATTGAACTCGTCCCTGTTCTTATCATCTACCTCGTATCCGCTTGCGAGAACAACACCCTCGCCGACCGAAACGGGCATGTTCGGCATAATTCTGATGATATGCTTCGCCTTTGAAAGAGCTTTGATTTTCTCGATCGCAACACCTGCCGCCATTGAAACGAGCACGCAATCCTCTCTGTTTTCGAGAATGTCGCTTATCTCGGCGAAAGCCTTGTCGATGACCTGCGGCTTAACGCCCATGAAAATGCAGTCACATTCCTTTGCAATCGTCACACTGTCCGAAACGTGAACACCGAGCTCCTTTGAAAGAGCCGCCGTCTTTTCGGCAAAGTGGTCGCAGATATAAATGCTGCCCGAATAGCCTGCGTTCGCCGCCGCCTTAACAAGAGCACCGCCCATATTTCCGCAGCCTATAAATCCTATTTTCGGCATAGCTTTCCCTCCTTATCTTATCTGTCCGTTACCCTTGACAATATATTTGTAGGTCGTCAGTTCACAAAGACCCATAGGACCTCTTGCGTGGAGCTTCTGAGTTGAAATACCCATCTCACAGCCGAGACCGAAGCAGCCGCCGTCAGTGAAGCGTGTGCTTGCATTGACATAGACCGCCGCAGAATCAACGTCACGGGTGAATTCCGCCGCATGAGCGTCGTTGTTCGTAATTATAGCGTCACTGTGCTGTGTTGAATGCTCGCCGATGTGCTTGACGGCTTCCTCAACACTGTCAACAATGCCGACCGCAAGAATATAGTTGAGAAATTCGGTATCGAAGTCCTTTTCGCCCGCCTTTATTCCGTCAATGATCTTCGCCGCTCTCTCGTCAAGACGAAGCTCAACGGGATTTTCTTTTCTGTCGTCAACCAATCTCTTTTTGAGCATCGGCAGGAATTTGTCTGCAACCTTGCTGTTGACGAGCAAAACCTCCTCTGCGTTGCAAACCGAAGGTCTGCTTGTCTTTGCGTTTTCAATAATATTGAGCGCCATATCAAGATCTGCGTCGTCATCAACATAAACATGGCAGATGCCCGTGCCTGTCTGAATAACAGGAACCGTTGCATTCTCAACGCAAGCCTTGATAAGACCTGCGCCGCCTCTCGGAATGAGGAGGTCGATATATCCGTCGGCAGTCATAAGCTCCGTTGAGCTTTGACGTGTAGTATCCTGAACCATATTTATAAAGTTCTCGCAGAAGCCGAGCTTTTTCAGTCCGCTTCTTAGCGCATTTACAATTGCATTTGCGCTTCGGAAAGCTTCTTTGCCGCCTCTGAGCACGCAGACGTTTCCGCTCTTGAGTGCAAGCGCCGCCGCATCGGATGAAACGTTCGGTCTGCTCTCATAGATTATGGCAACTACGCCCATAGGAACAGCGGTTTTCTCAACGATAAGTCCGTTTGCAAGCTCAACACGGTTGAGCACCTGACCTACGGGGTCGGGAAGCTTCACAACATCTCTGATTCCGTCAGCCATGCCCTTTATACGTCCTTCGTCGAGGCTGAGCCTGTCGATCATAACGTCGGTTATCTTGCCTCTTGCCGCTTCAACGTCCTTTTTGTTTTCCTCAAGAATAGCGGCGCAGTTTTCCTCAAGTGCGTCTGCCATGGCAAGCAATGCGTTGTTCTTGTCCTCGGAGCTGAGCTTTGCAAGCTCACTCTTTGCCGCCTTTGCCTGCTTTAAAATATCAAGTGTAGTCATTATATCATCACCTTTTAATAAACCTTGTGCCCACGGCTTTTCCGTCAACGATATCGTAAAGAATATCGGGCTTTTCGCCGTTGGCAATTATCATATCGCAATTCTTTTCCGTGCAAATCTGAGCGGCATGGAGTTTTGTTCTCATTCCGCCCGTGCCGAAAGCAGAACCTTCATCGCCGCCGAGAGCGAGAATATCGTCATTTATTTCCGAAACTACGGAAATAAGCTTTGCATTCGGATCTGTGTGAGGATCGGCAGTGAAAAGTCCGTCGATATCCGAAAGAAGAATGAGCAGATCGGCATTGACGTTGACCGCAACCATCGCCGAAAGCGTGTCGTTATCGCCGACCTTGATTTCCTCGGTCGCAACGGTGTCATTCTCGTTTATGATCGGAAGCGCCTTGAATTCAAGGAGCTTATCCATTGTATTTTTAAAATTGATATGTCTTTCCTCGTTTTCAAAATCCGAGCCTGTCATAAGAAGCTGAGCCACGGTGTGGTTGTACTCCGAAAAGAGCTTATCATATGTATACATCAGCTCACACTGACCGACTGCGGCGGCAGCCTGCTTTGCGGCAACGTCACGAGGTCGTTCGCTTAACTGGAGCTTACCCGCGCCCATACCGATGGCGCCCGAAGTAACAAGTATAATATCATGTCCCGCATTTTTGAGATCGCTCATGACCTTGCAAAGCTCCTCAACACGTCTTATATTGATAAGACCGCTCGGATGCGCAAGCGTCGATGTGCCGACCTTGACAACAATTCTCATGTCGTAAACCTCCGTTAAGCTAATATCGCACAATCACAGTGTGCGATTTTCGCAGTAAAAATTCTGTGTGGTGTTGCTTTAAGCAATATTACTGCATTATCGATTTATTTTATCACATAACTCTCTATTATGCAAGAAAAAACACACCCGAAAAATAAATTTCAGGTGTGTTTGGGCGTCAATATAAATTATTTAACCGTATACGTCAGTGTTTTCTGATATATCCAGCCGTCTGTCGGAGTTTTTATGTAAAGCTTAAACTCATTTTCTCCGCTGTGACGGGGTTTAACGGTGATATTGTAGGTGTACGTCAATAAGCTCTCGTTAAACGTTGCCGCCGAGGTGTTGAGCGTCTTGGTCATTCCGTCCTCATACTCAATGCGAACCTTGGTTACTCCCGAGCCTGTAACAATTTTACAGTCGGCATAATTGCTGTTATCCTTATTCGATGAAATTTCCGCTGACTTCAAGGTCTGATCCGAATAAAAAGTTGTAACCGTAAATTTATGTTTAATTTCAGACCATTCAAGACCGTATTTTGAGCGAACCTGTAAATTAGTGCCTGGTGTCAGCCTTGTATGAACCGTCCATACCTCATATGCAAGGTCGGCGGACATATCGTTTACCCTTTCTCCGTTCGCACTGTAAGATTCAATGCTGACATTGCCTGCATGACGGTTAAAGGTTCTCGTTGCGCCCGTTTCTTCAATGACCTGAAGCTTATCCGCTCTGTCGTCAACATGGAATTTATAATCATTTATACTGCTGTTTGACAGGGTGTAGTCTACTTCATAAATCGTGTGAAGAGGGACGGCATTTTGTATATAAAAGTACGATTTCGGATCTCCATATAAATCACAATACTTTTTAAACATATAGATTTTAGCATTTGAACTAAAACTGCAATCAATTAAATTTGAGGGATCGGGAGAACCGAAGATCATCACTTTTTCAAGATTTTTGCAACTGTAAAAAGATGAATAACATTCTACGTTACTGCCCCAAATAATCTCTTTAAGGCTTGAACAGTTTCCAAAGACCATGTAACATATTGTCAGATGGTTTTTGCTTTTTCGTCTTAAATCAAGTTTTTCCAGTGCCGAACAACCTTCAAAGGCAAAGTTATCAACATATTTTGCAATATTATCGGGTGTAAAATATACTTCCTTAAGTGAAGTACAGTAGGAGAACATGCTTTCGCAGACCTCGCTTGCAACATAAGCTGTTTTCAGATTTTTGCATACGGCAAAAGTACCGCCGAGACCGCCTGAATTATCCGACTTAAATTCAACGTTTGACGGAACATAAAGTGTCTCTATCTCCGTTCCCGAGAAAGAGCCGCCGTAAAGCGTAATTTTTCTGTCCGAACCGTCATCGTTAAAAATAACGTTATAGACAGTTGCATATAAAAAATCCTCATCGTGAACAGATGCCCCCGGATTAACGATAACCTTATCAAAAGTTCTGCCGAATGTATAGCTTGTTGTAATACTGTCGTCAATCGTCAGGATGTTTTCGCCCGTCGAATTGTCGAAATTTATCGTAACGAACTTAAAGCCGTTATCATTGGCATATCTCTCAGCTTCCGTTCCGCTGTAGCCGTATATTGTAAAGTCATTTTTATATCCGTTAGCTCTGTAGCCAAACGCCTTTTCACCGATTGACTTGACCGAAGCGGGAACATACACTGTTGTAAAATACCACAGGTCGTTTACAAATGCTTCACTGCCTATGCTTTCAAGCCCCTCATTGAGAACAAGATAATCAAAGTCATTATCTGTATATCTGCCGTCGGGGATTTCCTTTGTACCCTCGGGAATAACGCAATATCCGCATGCTTCCGCATCGGGTAAATCATCTCTGAGAGCACTGACAGAATACATATTCACTGACAAAATGAGACAAATTGAAACAAATAGTGCCGCCGTCCTCAGCCAAAATTTTTTCATAATCATTTCTCCTCATATTTATTTTCAATTTCATTATAGCAAAAAGCAGGAATTTGTCAACAAAATTCCTGCTTTATAAGTAAATTTTATGTGTATTTAGTTCTGCTTTCTTACGATTTTGTATTCGTCATACGGGTCGTAATACGGGCAGTTATAGAACGATGCGCTGACGAATTTCATGTATTCGTCCTCGTCAAGCTCCATTTCGCAATAGTAGGTCTCGCTCTCCTCGTCATAGACAAAGTTGTTGCAATCCTCACAGTTTGTAACCTTCATAAATTTCTACGTCCTTTATTTTCTGCCCTGTGCCTTAATAAGATTCTGATAAAATCTTACCGCACCCGGCAGGCAGTTGTATTCAATACATTCGTTGAGTCCGTGCATACCTTTCATCTGGTCGGGACCGTAAATAACAGGAGCAAACCGGATGCAATTCTTGCATATCGGCTGATAGAACTGTGCGTCGGTCGCGCCCGTCATAACATAAGGACTTGAAGTAAGCCCCGGGAAGGTCTCAGCAATAACGCCCTCAAAAAGCTTGAACGCTTCGCCGTTGATATCAACGGGCGGAGTGTAGTCGTTTGAATGTACGACCTCGGTATCAAGCCCATGCTTCTTTGCAAGCTTTTCGATGATTTCAAGGCTTTCCTTTTCGCCCTGATGAGGAATAAAGCGCATGTTTGCGCCGAGCGTTGCCTCCTGCGGAATGACGTTATATGCGTCCGAGCCCGACTGAGTTGTGAATGCAATTGTCGTTCTGAGCATTGCGCCTGCCTGTGCGCTGATTGCAGGCAAAGCGGCGATAATCAGCGGCTTGAACAGCCAAATGTTGCCGAGAAGAAGTCTCATGCCGAACGACGATGCGTAGGGCGCAAGGGTCGTGAACATTGCCGCAACCTCGGGAAGAAGCTTCTTTTTGAACGGTGAATGTTTTTCAACATCGTCAACGAATGATGCAAGCCTTGCAATAGGAGTATTCTTTGTCGGAGCACTCGCATGACCGCCCGTGCTGTGAGCGGTGAACTTAACATCCGCCTTTCCCTTTTCAAAAACGCCGACCATCGCAAAATTGCCGTTTACGCCGCCGATGGGGTTCGTGATGATACAGCCGCCCTCGTCGCAGACAAGGAAAAGCTCAATTCCGCGGCGCTTAAGCTCATTGACGATTTTCGGTGCGCCGTCGCCTGCCCATTCCTCGGTGCAGGACGATGCAAGATAAACGTCAACGGGCGGAGTGTAACCCTCTTTCAGCAGTTCCTCAACCGCCTCAAAGAAAGCCATGACGGAGCATTTTGTGTCTGCGGCACCTCTGCCCCAAACCTTGCCGTCCTCAATATCGCCCGAGAAAGGCTCGTGCGACCATTCGCCCTCGGCAGGAACAACGTCCTGATGGCTCATGAGAAGTATCGGCTTTTCAGAGCTTTCGCCCTTCCAATAGAAAAGCAAATTTCCGTCGATCTCGGTCTTTTCGAGCTTTTCGTGAACAAGCGGAAAGAGCTTTTCGAGAACCTTATGAAAACCGAGGAACTTTTCAACCTCATGAACATTTGCATGAGAGGTTGTGTCATATTTAATCATTTCCGAGAGCTTTTCAGCAAGGCGAAGCGACTCCTGTTCGTCCTCGTTAGCCTTGTAGTCGGATTTCTTCTTCGGCATGAGAAGCGTGCGAATTACGGCAACAAGCAGTAAAAGTACGATCACGGCAGGAATAATAAGCAAATACTTCATTTTTAAGCCTCCTTGCCCTTTTTATAAATGAAGTAGGAAATTCCGATGGCAATTGCGCCGGCAGGAATAATCATGAAGCTTGTTGAGCTGACAAGCGACGGAACGAGCATGAACAGAACACTCATCACAACAAGCGGAGCAACGGCAATGCTCATGTTCTTGCGGTAATATTTATATGCCATTGCGCCGAAGAGAGCCGGAACAACATTGTCAAACGCGGGCTGAAGTGTCGGGCTTTGAAGAACGGGCTGAAGCGGAGTAAGCGCAAGCACGCCTATCGCAAGCACAAGTATTGTCACGAGCGACGAGGTAGCAATCGAAAGTGTTGAAATAATTTCATTTTCCTTTGTGCCGCTCTTTACGCCGACCATGTCTCTCGCAGTAACGGCGCAAGGGATTTTCATGTTGATGAGATTACCCGTAATAAATGCAAGATAGCCGCCGCCCGAGCCGAGCATCGGAGTGTAAATAAGAAATTCCGCAACACTTGAAACCGTCCAGACAAGTCCGACGGAGAAGAAAGCCTTACCGACCGCTCCGATATCGGGGAACGCGCCGAGATATTTACCGATCAAAAACGGTGCGCCGACGAGCATAATAACCGTTATTGCGCTGACCAATCTGCCGAACAAATGAGTTGTTTTACTGTATTTTTCCCATACAGCGTTGTTGTTTTTATCCATCATTGCACCTCCTTATTTAATCAGCAAGCCGATAACAACAGCCGAAGCCATTCCGACGATCATACTGCCTGCAATCGAGAAGTTATCGACCCATGCGAGCTTTTTCTTTTCGCCCAGGAACACGAACAAAGCCATAACCAACGCGGAAATAGCCGCAACAGCCAACGGAAGCCAATCGCCCGTGAAGGTGAAAAGTCCGTCGCCCGAAACAAACGAACCGAGGTAGCTGCCGATGTATGCGCTGACAAGACCGATAAACATAGCGGTCATAGCCTTGTCTCCGAAGCCTGCCTTTGTGCTTCCGCCGTCTGTGCCGAGCTTCTTTGAATATTTTTTATTGAAGAATATCGAAAGTATCATGCCCCACATGATGCACACGCTCATGAGCAGTGCAATCGTGGCAAAGGATTTCGGCGTCATTTCCGCCGCAGAGAGCTTTGACATTCCGACCTGCTCTGCCGCCGCCTGAGCGACCTGCGTTTCATAGTGCAATGCACCGATGACCGAGAGACGGAGCCATGGCCACGGAATTCCGAGACTGCCCGAAAGAGCGATAACTCCGAGAAGAATTCCTACGCTCGGCAGAACTGAAAACGTTGCGCTTGAAACGATAACTCTTTTCATTTTTGTGGTGTCCATTCCGAGTGCAACTCCTGCCTTATAGGCACGCACAAGGAAAATAACGCAGATAATTGCAACGAAAGCAACAATTCCGCCGCAGATCAAATACATCGGCGTACTGTTAAGCTGACCGAGAATATTTGCGGACGAAGCAGCTAAATTTTGCATAGAACTACCCCTTTCTGATAATTCATTCTTTTATTAGATTATAATACATTTGAGCCGTTCTGTAAATAGGTTTGATAATATGTAAAACATGTTAAATGTAATAAAAGCGTAAAAAACAGGCTGTCGCGCTCGCACAATCTAAAGGCAATACCGCACAATTGAGCTGCGCGGTATTGCCTTTAGATTTAATGTTCTTTTTTCCTGTTCTTCTTTTTAGGCAAGCCCTGAGTGACCTTTGGGTATTTATTTTCGGTTGCGGCTGTGGGCTGGATCTCATAGGTTCCGTACTTATGAAGTATATCGGCACAGTTTTCGGGGTCATTCAAAACCGGCTCATCAATCGGCAAATAAACTTTTTCTTTTTCACTTTTCATAAATTCACCTCATTAGTATTCTTGCACCTTATTTTACAATAATTCCGACATTTATTTGGTAATAGTTCAGACAAAAATTCTTGACTTTTCTGATTATTTGTAGTATAATTTAACATCATATTCGACCAGCGGGCGTGGAACAAAATTCACGTCCGCCCATATTATTTATTATGAGAACTAAAAATCATAACGGAGGTAAAGCAAATGGATTCACTTATCCCCTTTTTTGATCCGATTCGCGGCGTAACAATGCCGGCGCTGGTGATCAAAATTCTTCTTGCCGTTTTTTTCGGCGGACTAATCGGACTTGAGCGCGGACATAAACACCGTGCCGCCGGAAGCCGTACATACATGATAGTTTGTCTCGGTGCAGCTTTGACAATGATTTTGAGTCATTATGAAACATATATTATGAGAAATTTATGGGAAGAAATTGCCAGAATGCTGGATAAGCAGGTTGACGTTTCAAGATATAGCGCAAAAGTTGTCAGCGGTATCGGTTTCCTCGGAGCCGGAACTATTATCGTTACCGGACGTCAGGAAATCAAAGGCTTGACGACCGCCGCAGGTCTTTGGGCTTCGGCCTGTATGGGTCTTGCGATCGGTTCGGGCTATTATGAGTGCGCCATTCTCGGATTTTTGCTTATTCTTCTCACTACCGTTGTTTTTGAAAAAATCAGCTCATGGGTTATTTCAAATGCACGAAACATGGATCTTTATGTTGAATTTGAAAAGATCGAAAATCTCGGAGAAATAATCAACACTTTTAAAGAACTGAACATTCAAATTTTTGATGTTGATATTCAGCGTGAAAAACAATCAAACGGCGTCACAATCGGTGCCGTTATCTCCTCGAGACTTCCGAAAAAGGAAACCCATTCGAACGTCATGTCAAAAATATCAAAATTTGACTTTGTAACCGTTGTTGATGAAATATAAAAAGGGAGGCAATTTATTATGTTTGAGTTTTTAGATCCGTTAAGAGAAATAACCACCCTTTCGGTTTTCATCAAAATGTTTTTGGCTATACTTTGCGGCGGAGCAATAGGAATTGAGCGTGAGCATAAGCGCCGTACCGCCGGTTTCAGAACACATATTTTGATTTGTTTGGGCGCATGCATGACAACGATGGTAAGCCACTTTATGTTCTCTTATCTTCACTTATATACCGATGTTTCACGTCTCGGTGCCGGTGTTGTTGCAGGTATCGGTTTCATCGGTGCCGGTACGATTATCGTTACAAAGCGCCGTCAGGTTAAGGGTCTCACCACCGCTGCCGGTCTTTGGACGTGTGCGATAATCGGCCTCGCTATCGGCGCCGGCTATTTTGAAGCAGCGGTTTTATCAACTGTTGTAATCCTTCTTGCCGAGATATTCTTCTCACGTTTTGAATACTGGGTTCTCGACAATGCGCGAAATATCAACATTTTTGTCGAATATTCGGGAACGGATAATCTTGATAATGTTATAAGAACGCTAAAAACCTACCGCGTTATCATTCTCGACCTTGAGATTACAAAATCGGGTCAGAATTCATGCGCAATATTCCAGCTTCAATTGCCGAAGAAGCTTTCGCACGATAAAATAATGACTATCGTTTCAACCTCGGACGGAGTTATTTCCGTTGAGGAGCTTTAATAACATATAGAAAAAACAGGGTTGTCACATTTAGAGGCAGAAAGCGCTAAATATGGCAACCCTTTTTTATATCAGTTTTTGTCTCATTTGTTTCAATATCTTCTTTTCTCTGCGGCTGACCTGCACCTGCGTCATTCCGAGCGATTGTGCGGTCTGCGTTTGAGTCTTTCCTGCAAAGTAACGTTGCTTAATAAGCTCCCGATCTCTTTCTTCAAGCCGTTCCATGACCTGATGCACGGCAAGGTTCATTGAAACACTTTCCTCGTGGTCGGGCACAGGAATATCAAACTGCGAATCGGATTCATCATCGTTCATCGTCAGACTGATAACGGGCATTGAAGCCGCTATCGCCTGCGCCGTTTCAAATTCATTATAACCGAGAATTTTGCTCAGCTCACCGACCGTCGGCTCACGGTCGTATTTTTTTATGAATTTATCCCGTTCATACGAAATTTTTCTGCCCTTTTCCTTGATTGAGCGGCTGACGCTGACCGTTCCGCCGTCGCGAAAAAGGCGCTTTATCTCGCCGAGAATAACGGGCACGGCATAGGTTGAGAAAGAAAATCCGAGCTCCTCCTTGAAGTTGTCAACAGCCTTGATAAGACCGATACAGCCTGCCTGAAAGAGGTCGTCGTATTCGACACCCTTGCCGCTGAACTTATGGGCGCAGGAATGAACCAAGCCGATATTCTTTTCGATCATCTCGTCCCTTTTGGTTTTTGAAAGGATCATCTGTCCTCACGCCCGCTGATTTTTTTGAGCATCGTTACCGTTGTACCTCTGCCCTCCTTTGACCTGACCGTGACCTTATCCATGAAGCTTTCCATAACGGCAAAGCCGAGGCCTGCACGTTCGCCGCCGAGAGTCGTGAAAAGCGGCTCCATCGCCTTTTTGATATCGGGGATTCCCACTCCCCTGTCTCTTATCGAAATTTTGACAGAGTTATCCTCGTACACTGCGGCGTATATGTAAATCTTTCCCACGCAGTCGGGGTAAGCGTGGACAATGCAGTTTGTAACAGCCTCGCTCACCGCTGTTTTAATGTCGGTTATCTCATCAACCGTCGGGTCAAGCTGAGCGGCAAACGCCGCAACGGTTGAACGCGAAAAAGCCTCGTTGATCGACCTTGAATCAATCGTCATTCTGAAATCATTTTTTGCCTTCATTGGAAACATCCTCCCTTTTGCTGATTTTTGCAATTTTCTCAAGCCCTGCAAGCTGCATTACCCTATAGGTCTGCGGCGAAAGATTTGAAACGATTATCCTTCCCCCAAACGGCGACATTGTTCTCACGCGCCCCATAACAAGTCCGACGCCCGACGAATCCATGAACGTAACGTCGCCGTAATCAAGCTTCAAGACCTTCGGCTTGTAGGTCTGAATAGCATCGTCGATCTCCATTCTGAGCGTTGAGGCGGTGTGGTGGTCGATCTCACCCTCGAGGAACGCCGTCACCCTCTGCTCTGTCGCTATAATTTTTACAGGCATAAGAATACCCCCCTTTTTAATGCTTGTGATTTATTTTTGTATTAAAAATCTCTCATCAATTTTTCATAGTTTCAAGAATATTTCTCCATCTCTTTCTTTATCCCTTCCACCGCAAGCGGTCCCCCTCCCCTTGAATCAATCAAGGGTGGCTTGGAAAGGTTCTGCTTCTTTGTAATCGTATAGATTTACATCATTTCTTGCCTCCCCTGCAGGGGAGGTGGCACGACGGAGGAGTGCCGGAGGGGTTAAATAAGATTTTATCAAATTTTAACAAACCCCTCAGTCAGCTACGCTGACAGCTCCCCCGTAGGAGGAGCCCACGCTATGCGGAAGTTTCTTTTGACTTTAGGTCGATGTGGGTATCGACACCTACGGATTATACATTTATTGCACCTTTAATTTTTTTCAACCTGCATATCAAATTATATAAAAAACAATCCCTTACCCAATAGGATAAAGGATTGTCCGAAAATATTTTGTTGAAGCGTGGTTAAGAAAATAATTTCTTTTTGTAAAGCCGTGTCACTTAATAAACTTTTTAACATCCGAAGCGAGATAAAGCGAGCCGCAGACTAAAACAACATCATCGTCCTTCGCCTTTTTCAAGGCCTTGTTATAAGCCTTTTCGGAGTTCGGCTCAGGGCGGACTTTTTTGCAATATTGCTTCGCTTCTTTGGCAAGCGACTTTGCGTCAAGAGTCCTCGGATTCGACGCTTCTGTCGTATAAATTCTCTCGCAAAGCGGAGCAAGCTTCTTGACAGCGTAGCCGTAGTCCTTGTCCTTCATCATTCCGAAAACAGCAATGATTTTCCGGTTGGCACAGAACTTAACAAGCGTATTGCAAAGAGCGTCCACACCCTCGGCATTGTGTCCGCCGTCAATTATCGTCAGCGGCGAGTGAGAAACAATTTCCGTCCTCGCAGGAACTCTGACCTTTGAAATACCGTCGATAAGGCTCTTATATGTAACGTTCCAGCCGTTCTGCTTAAGCACATTGATAGCCGCCACGGCAGTCGCAAAGTTATAAAGCTGATGCTTGCCTGTCAGCGGTATTTTGAATGTACAGCCTGCATAAATTATCGTCGAGCCGTCGATTTCTTCTCTCACGAGGCGGATTTTGCTCAATTCATGCGGAAAATATTTGCAATTTTTCTCCTTTGCCTTATCCTTAATAAACCGTTCAACGGCAAAATCAGGCTGAGGATAGCCGACAACATTACCGCCCTCCTTGAAAATTCCGCATTTGTGCTCGGCAATTTTCAAAAGTGTGTCTCCGAGAATATTTGTATGGTCGAGAGAAATAGAGGTTATAACGCTGACCTCGGATTTCTTTATGATATTCGTTGAGTCAAGCAGTCCGCCGAGACCGACCTCAAGCACGACGATATCACAATTCTGCCTGAGAAAATATAGAAACGCAGTGATTGTAATAATCTCAAACTCGGTCGGTTCAATCCCCTGCTTTGAAAGCTTTTCGACAACGGGCTTGACCTCTGAAATAATTTCCGCCAAATCCTCCTGCGAAATCATCTCGCCGTTGATTTGGATTCTTTCACGAAAATCGACAACAAACGGAGAGGTAAAGAGTCCGACCTTATATCCGCTTTCCGAGAGAACGGAAGCAATCATATGACACGTCGAGCCTTTACCGTTCGTTCCCGCAACATGAACATATTTCAGCTTATCCTGCGGATCGCCAAAGGCGTTGCACAGTGCTTCAATGCGCTCCATGCCCGGACGGCTGCCGAACTTGTCCCTCGAATGTATGAAATTCAATGCTTCGTTATAATTCATGGTATCACTCTTTTGTATTTTATTGCGTCGCCTACATAGGCGCCGAGAACAGACTTCTGCTGACATTTCAACAGCCTTCCCCTTTGAGGGGAAGGTGGGCGGCGGATTGCGCCGCTCGGATGAGGTGGTGAGTTTTTCACCAAATTTCATATAAATTAGACCTTTGCTTTTCCACCTCATCAGTCGCTTATGCGACAGCTTCCCCTCAAGGGGAAGCCTTGGTAGTCTTCTATGAAATAGATTAACCCACTAAATCATTACCTCCCCAAGATATACATGAGGAGGTTGATTTTTATACTTACTTTTGAAATTTCTCTATGCTCTCGTCAATCATGGCGATCTTGTCACGGAGCTTCTGAGCAGCTTCACGCTGACCGTCAACAACAGCCTTCGGAGCCTTTGCAACGAAGTTTTCGTTATTGAGCTTCTTGTCAATGAATTCAAGGTCTTTAAGAACCTTTTCCTTCTCCTTGTTGAGTCTTGCAATTTCCTTTTCAAAATCAACAAGCTCACCGAGCGGAATATAAATCTTTGCGTCAGTCGTAACGATGCAAACTGCATCGTCAATCTCAAAGCTGTCGCCTATCTCGGCTTCCGAGCAGGAAGCAAGTCTCTGCATGAAGATACCTGCCTTTTCAAACGTATCCTTATGAGCCGTTGCGATGTAATACTTAGCTTTCTTTGACGGCGGAACATTCATTTCAGCTCTGCGGTTACGGATAGCACGGACAGCCTCCATGATTCTGTCCATTTCCTGCTCCTCAACGCTGAAATTGTACTCGTCCTTATAAACAGGCCACTCGGAAATCATTATCGACTCGCCGTCGTGAGGCAGGGTCTGCCAAATTTCCTCAGTGATGAACGGCATAAACGGGTGAAGGAGCTTGAGCGTGTTCGACATAATGTAAACGAGCATGTCTCTTGCCGTCTGAGCCGCTTTTTCATCGCCCGAATTGAGTCTTATCTTTGAAATCTCGATATACCAATCGCAGAATACGTCCCAAATGAAATCGTAAAGCTTCTGAACGGCGATACCAAGCTCAAACTTATCAAGGTTATCCGTAACTTCCTTTGTGAGCTTATTAAACAGGCTGAGTATCCACTTGTCCTCAAGTGCGAGGTCATCGGGGATATGCGGAGCCTTTTCGTCCTCGCCGAGATTCATGAGAATAAATCTCGCCGCATTCCAAAGCTTATTAGCAAAGTTACGGCTTGCGCCGACCTTTTCGTCGGAGAAACGCATGTCGTTTCCGGGGCTGTTGCCCGTTGCGAGAGTAAATCTGAGTGCGTCTGCGCCGTACTCGTCAATAACGATAAGCGGATCAATTCCGTTGCCGAGAGACTTGGACATCTTTCTGCCCTGTGCGTCACGGACAATACCGTGAATGAATACCGTGTCAAACGGTCTCTCATGCATATTCTCAACAGAGGAGAATATCATTCTTGCAACCCAGAAGAAGATAATATCATAGCCCGTAACAAGCGTGCTTGTCGGGAAATAATGTGCGAGCTCGGGTGTCTTGTCCGGCCAGCCGAGAGTCGAGAACGGCCAAAGAGCGGACGAGAACCATGTATCGAGCGTATCGGGATCCTGAGTGAGGTGCGTACAGCCGCACTTCGGACAAGCAGTCGGTGTCTCCTTGGAAACAACGACCTCGCCGCACTCATCGCAGTACCATGCGGGAATTCTGTGACCCCACCAAAGCTGACGGGAAATACACCAGTCCTTGATGTTTTCCATCCAGTGATAATATGTCTTATCGAAACGCTCGGGAACGAACTTAACTTCGCCGTTCTTTACGCAGTCAATAGCCGGCTTTGCGAGCGGCTCCATCTTAACGAACCACTGCTTTGAAACCTTGGGCTCAATTGAGCTGTGGCAACGGTAGCAAACGCCGACGTTATGCGAATAGTCCTCGATCTTAACGATCGCGCCCTCTTTTTCGAGATCCTCAACGATCGCCTTGCGAGCTTCCATTCTGTCCATTCCTGCATACTTGCCCCATTCGGGCTTGATGTGTGCATTGTCGGTGAATGTGTCGATAACCTCAAGGTTATGTCTGAGACCGACCTCAAAGTCGTTCGGGTCATGAGCAGGTGTAATTTTAACACAGCCCGTTCCGAAATCCATTTCAACATAGTCGTCGGCAATGACGGGAATCTCTCTGTGAACGATCGGGAGAATAAGCGTTTTGCCAACGATATCCTTATATCTTTCATCGTTCGGGTTTACCGCAACGGCAGTATCGCCGAGCATTGTCTCGGGTCTTGTCGTTGCAAGCTCAAGATAGCCGCTTCCGTCCTTGAAAGGATAGCGAAGATGCCAGAAGTGACCCGCCTGATCCTCGTATTCAACCTCGGCGTCCGAAATTGAAGTGAGGCAATGCGGACACCAGTTGACTATGCGCTCGCCGCGATAAATAAGTCCCTTATTGTAAAGGTTGACGAAAACCTCTTTAACAGCCTTACTGCAGCCCTCGTCCATTGTGAAACGCTCTCTGTCCCAGTCGCAGGAGGAACCCATTTTCTTGAGCTGTTCGATGATTCTGCCACCGAACTTTTCTTTCCACTCCCAAGCTCTCTTGAGGAAGCCCTCACGTCCGATATCGTCCTTTGAGATACCCTCCTGACGCATAGCCTCAACGATTTTAGCCTCGGTTGCGATTGAAGCGTGATCCGTTCCCGGAAGCCACAAAGCGTCATAGCCCTGCATTCTTCTGTAACGGATGAGAATGTCCTGAAGTGTGTTGTCAAGCGCATGACCCATGTGAAGCTGACCTGTAATGTTCGGCGGCGGTATAACTATTGTATACGGCTTCTTCTCGGGGTCGCACTTTGCGTGAAAGTACTTTCCGTCGAGCCAGAATTTATATATTCTGTCCTCAACGTCCTTGGGATCGTACTGTTTAGCAAGATCTTTTGCCATTGAATTTTCCTCCTTATATCAATGCAGTTAATTTACAAAATAAAAAAACTCGCCTCAAGGAAAACCTTGAGACGAGATAAAACCCGCGGTACCACTCAATTTGTATTCAAAGAATACCACTCAAAACCTTAACGCAGAATTACGGGAGGGTTCTACGGCAAACGCTTTCTTCCCTCCAGCTCGGGAGCTACAATCCGAATAACGGCCGACGTCTCTCACCTACCGACGCCTCTCTGAAAACCGAACAATCCGAATACTCTCCGTCTTTGCCTTTCGATATTGCTATTATTCTATCATCACGGGAGATTTTTGTCAATAGAAATTCACTTTTTTTCGTTAGCCGCACGGGCAAGAGCCGCTTCGATATTTCCCGAAACGGTTATGTTGAGCAAGTGCATAAGCTCCTGACTCGACATCCGTGCCGCGCCGTTAGTTTCGAGCCAGCTCTGTACCATTCCGCCGAAAGCTATCGCATAGAAATTTGAAATAAAGTTTTTATAGTACTCGTCAATATTAAGATCTTTCGACTGGAGGTCGACAAAACGTTTTATGCTTGAACTCAAGCCCTCATAAACAAAGTTTGAGAAATAGACCATTGCTCTTGAATTGATAACGCTGAGAATCTCGTTGCGATGCTTCTCTATGTATTTGAACAAAGCTTCGATTATGCTCTCCCAGTCGTCTCTTGTACCAACCTCACCGTGAAGAAACGCTTTGTTGTTTCTCTCGATAAGCTCAACCGCATCATGATGGTACATCCACTCGACCAGAGCATAAATATCCTGAAAATGATAATAAAATGTCTGTCTGTTCACCCCGCAGGCATCAACAATTTCATGAATTTTAATCTTGTCAAGGGACTTCTTCTTCATCAGACTTCTCAATGATTCCGCAAGCATAAGCTTTGTTTTCTCTCCTGAGCGCTGATTCGCCATTTTTATCACTTCCTATCTAAATATTGTTAAAATTATAACACACTATCATACAATTATCAAGACATTTTGTTATACATCTGTTTGTACAATACATTTTGATTGTCTAAATACAGAGAATAAAAAGGAAAAAGCCTGCAATAAAGCAGGCAAAAAGTTATAAATAAGGTCTGATTTCTGCGGTAAAATCGCTTTCAATTTTGATTAGTCTTTTTGTCAGTTCCTTTGACGCTTCGTCGGCGGCCTTGTACTGGTTAAGGTATCGGCTCAGTGACTTTACGCCCATATTACAGCCGTCGGTCATCAGATCGGCAATGGTCGCGTCGGATTTTTCCACCGCCATTCTGAAATTTGTCTTGATCTGCGACATACCCTTTATGATCGGGTTGGGATCCTTGCCGTCATCATGATATTTGCCGAGGAGCTTCTGAATATCGCCATTGAGCTGCTGATGGTCGTCCTTCAAATCAATAAGTTTTGCTCTGAACTTTTCGTTTTTAACGTCAGAAAGCACATCGTCGATTGCCGCAACCCCCATCTTTACCCCTGCGTCACATTCCCTGAGAAGCCGTATAGTGTCCTGTTCAATCATTCTTTTCACCTCTACCCTATTGTATCCGAATTCGGTTAAAGTATACATAATATTTCTTTTTTATATTAAAAACAAAATTTTTTAAAGATTTTATAAGATTATTTAAACAAAGGCTTGACTTTTTCAAAATTTGTGGTAGAATAACTCAGGTATCCGGGTGTAGCGCAGGTGGTAGCGCGCTTGAATGGGGTTCAAGAGGCCGTGAGTTCGAGTCTCGCCACTCGGACCATATTATAAAAGTCGGAAATCCTTATTTATCAAGGGTTTGCGGCTTTTTCTTTTTCTCTCTTTTTCGGTTTTGGTGTTTATTTGGTGTTTATTGCTTCAAAAATTTATTTTTTGGAGTTCTTTTTTATTAAAATATCCGAGCTTGCAAGCTCGACGAATAGCAAAAATATAACGGTACACTTGCTACGGTGTACCGTCTTTTCTTTATGCCTTTTGCTTGATGTGCTCCGCTTTATATTCACGCAGCACGTCAATAATTTTTTCGGGGAGCTTTAAGCTGCGTTGTGATCCTTTTGTTTTCGGCGTACCTATAAACGTTCCGCCTTATGGGCAGTTATTTTGTTTATGGTGTATTCCTGCTGCTTGACTTGTAAAACGGCTTAAATCACCGAGCTTGCCGCTTATTCGTCCATTGCTTCATCAATGGCACGGTTTACAAAGCCGTTCAAGCTCTCGCCCTTGCTTTCGGCAAAGGTTTTTATTTGTTCTTTCTTGCCCTTTGGCATACGGATCATAACGCTATCATAGTTGTTTTTTATATATTTTTGTGTTGCCTTATTCTGTGCTTGCGAGTATTCACGCTTTTTTTTAATTTCCTCTGACATTGTGCTTCACCTACTTTGTATGAATTTTGAAAGAGAATACCTCTCCCAGCATAACTATTATAGCACATTATGTATATAGTTATCAATATACATAATCAACAAAGATTTATTGTATATTGTTAGCAAAGTTTGTGCATTTCACATCTTGTATATAGCTAACAATAGTGGTATAATATAACCACAATAAAGAAGCGACGGAGCGAACCGCCACACCGTCAGGAGCTTAACCGCCGAAAGCAACGAAGCACACCGACAAGAGCCGCAAGCTCGACCGCTTACTAAATAACAAAGGGGATATGTTACAATGGATAATGAAGCAATATCAACTATCGAGGATATGCTTGTAGAGCTTGAATTTATGAAAAATTTTCTAACACTCGCCGCCGAAGAAGCCAACGGCGCAGGCACAGATTATGATTTTAATAATCAAATGAACGTTTTACGGGCGTGTTCCTATGCCGAAAGGTCAGCTATAATGCTTTCGCTGATTTACACCACGGCAGATAAGGCGGATTTAATTCATAACACCCTTGAAGGTATAGTGGAAGGAGCAATAAAGCAATGAACAAAGCTGCAACATGCACATTAAACGATATGATATCCGATCTCAGACAGCAAAAGTGCCTTTTACTGCTTGCAATCGAGGAAGCGGAAAAAGTTACAGATACCGGGAAAGCTAACGACAACTACGAACAAAACACACTGCTTGCGTGCGAGTACGCCGATCGAGCAGATGTAATGTGTTCTCTGCTATGCGCCATTACAAATAAAGCAAATTCAGTAATTGACAGCATACAAAGAATTATGCAGCGTGAGCAGTCGGAAGCAACACCCACAACAACCGCATAATACATAGCCGGCAAGCTCGGCGGATATAGTTTAAAGTCGCTTCGGCGGCTTTTTCTTTTATGCTGATTTATAGCCGTTTCAAGGGGCTTTTTGGGTACTTTAACCGAGGTTGACTATTTTGGGCGATTTTTGATCCCTGAAAGCTTTGATAAATAAGGGTCTCGGCGGCTTCGGCGGTGCTTGAAAATCCCGTTTTTTCTTCGCATTTCTTCAAATTTGACCGAGCTTGTCGGCGATCAGGTATAAAAACTGATTTTTTCTGCGGTAAAAGGTAGAACGGCTCATACAGTCAATACCCGAATAGTCAAAATTAAACTTTCTGCCACACTCGCACGAACGCAGCAGAGCTTGTCTGAGCTTTAAAGAATATATTTGATTTTCTTCCTTGAGGATTTCATCTAATGCGCTTTCGACTGCTTGAACAAAGCTGTATTTACATTCGTTTTCTTCTGTTTCGATATCACGTTTAAACGGTTCATAGCTTTTAACGACTGCCAATGCTGCCGCTCTGACGTGATCGGGAAGTTTATATTTATTCTGCATTGTGATTTCCTTTCTTTTTTATTCTGCCGAGCTTGCTATAATGTTTTTTTAACTTTTCCTTTGATTTATTCCGCAAAAATGACCTAAAAACACACACTTTATATCATTCAATCTGCGCCGATTTTAGCGACGTTTGAGCAAAAGCAGAGAATTTATATGAACTCCCGAAGCATTGACATACAAGGCGCTGAGAAGCTCGCCGAGCTTGCAAAGACAAAAATTTATAGTACACTTTTAGCTTTTCAAGGGTCGGGCGGCGGCTTTTAGCTTTCCCGTGGGGAGTTTTTGGCATAAAACAATCCTCTTGTACCGTTATCCCCGTATAGGATTGCAGAATTACGACTACCCCTTGCTTTTACTCTGTTTTAACGCAAATTAAGCCCTTTTGACCTCTTTTAACGCATACTACACCCGTTACGCGCGCAATGCAGGGTAAATTTAAGGGATAGCGTTCGGTCAAACAGAGCCGCACACGGCGTGAAGAATGGGGGGGCGGCAAGCTCGGCGGTTGTATTTATATAGCAAGCTCGGCAGAGCTTACCTAAACCCTCGCCGTATGTATGTACTGTCTTTCTTATACATTTTGATGTTTATGTACGGAAGTTCTACCCGTTCAACCTCTCCGCTTACACTGTCAAAAAAATACTCGTTAAAGAACGGATCAGCTTTAACAAAGCGATAACCCGGGTATAACCTCTCGAACACTTCGGCATTGTGTGTGTCGTTGCGTAGGTCTTGCAGCTTCTTAATTGTTATTCTGCCGTCTTGCTTCTCGGCTTCGGGTCTTTTAAGGTTCTTACTACAATTATACGAGCGATAAGCAAGGCTATTGTCTTTGGTTATATATTCCGCTAATCCGCTTACGCCGTTTTCGTAGAACTCTATATAGCGTGTTGTAGCTAATCCGTTCACTTTGTCTTTCCATTGCTGCTCTAAATAATCACGTCCTAAGTCACCCGAAATAATAACGTGATGATGTACTCTGCCTTTCAACGTGCCGATCTCTGTTTTTGAAATGTATTTTAATTTAATATTCTGCTTGTTAAGGGCATATCTGATACGGCGCAGATAGTTTTCAAGGTCTTTTCTTCCCTGTTCGGGCGTTATATGAACATCTTGAGGATATGTAAGAGTAAGCAAAACATCTTCGGGTGTGAAGTTCTCTTGTATTATCCACGTCAACCGCCTTTGGACGTTGCGTTCATTTAGCTTCCTTTGTGTTTCAGAGGTAAGGTGGAGCTTTGAGGAGCGACCACAAGCAATCTTTTTGATCGGGAATATATCGACTTCAAAATAATCACCCGACTTGTGTATATTCTCTCGTAATAACATAGCCTTTTTGTGTCGCTCCTTTCTCTTTTTCGTCGGTAACTTAATACCTACTTCCTCCCGAAACACGGCTTTGCGCCGTGTAATTTTTTCGGAAGATCTATATAGTTTTAATTAAAGAAATGGCAAGCGTTTGCCAATTCTGCGAGCTCTGCAAGCTCGGCAGGTGACATACAATCTGAGTGCCATTCTTGACCGCCTACAATAACGCAGCATTCTTCGTAATCTTCTTCCTCAAGGGTAGGGTTAAGAGTAATACGGTTATTATTTAAGGCTCTTTTTGCCGCAAGGGCGGCGTGTCTTTCTCTTTCGATATCAATAATACTTTTTTGTCATTGTGGTGTTGCTTCCTTTCTTCGAGTAGTTCTGTTGTGTATTCCACCGAGCTTGCCTGTCTGTTCTTGAACGTTCCAACGCCTACGCCGTTATATGCTGCCGTGTCGATAATATCAGCTCGGAAACATTCAAGCCGCTTTGTTTTGGCATTATATGTACGCAAGGCTTTAAGGGCGTTAGCTTCGTGGGAATGTGCCTGACTTTCGGTCACTCCCAACGTTTCCGCCGCACCTTTTAACGTGCTTGAGTTATAGAAACGTTCCCTAATAACTATTCGCTGCGGTTCTGATAACGTCTGTATGCCCTGTTCAAGGGCGTTGTGCAGCTCGGTACGGTAAATATTTTCTTCCACGTTTTCAAATGCAAGCTCGGCGTTATCGTCTTTTATAAGGCTTCCTACCGTCAGTTCTTCATCTTCACCGCTTCCGATAGGCTTATCAATCGAGCTTGAGATATTTAAAACGCTTTTTATTTTCTTTGCTTCGCTGTCATAGTGCAGCACGGAGCGCCGAAAATAGTTTTGTAAATGGAGCTTTGCATAACTTATGAATTTAAAAGGCTTTTCGGGGTCGAATGCTTCGATCATTTTCAGAAGCACAAAGAAACACCCTTGATATAGATCCTCTTGCGTATAGCCGCAGGCGGCGAGCCTGTCAGGGTTCGCATAATAGATTTTATCCGCAAGCATATACAGAAGTTTATAACAGTTCGCCCACAGCTCGGAAATATATTCTTTATGTCCTTGCTGAATAAGTAATGCAAGTTCTTCATTTGTTGCCATTGACACAACCCCCACGATGTATTAAAATATTTGTGCAGTATATTTCAATATCTCAATGGGTGCTTGCTTCGGCAAGCGCTTTCTTTTTTGTCTTTTTATGATAATCTGCGGATTTTGCCGTATTCGGGCTCGCTCGCAAGCTCGGTGTTGTCCTTGTAAAGGTGTTCTATGAGCAAGTCAAGGTTTATCAAACGCTTTGTGCCCGAATATGTAACGGGGATCTTACCCGTTCTCATCATACTGCGTATGGCGTTGAGTGTCAGACAGCTTCGAGGGTCAAGCTCCTTGATCTCCTTGATCGCTTCGGGTGCTGTTCTCATTTTCGGTAACGTCATTGTTCTTCCCCCTCAAGAAACGACGTGTCAGGAATAATAGTCCATTCATCGTCGAGTGAATATAACTTTTTAATAGTTTTATCAATGCTTTCTTGTATTTGTTGCAAGTCTATAATGATATCCATAACATCAGCACGGCTTAACTGCCTTTTTGTAAATGGTGTATCTCTTATCGGTGCGTTCTTTTTTATGTTTTTGTTTTTCATTCTTTAACACTCCTTTGCAAGCTCGGTAATAATGCCGATAATCTTGTTCTTTTCTTCTTCGGGAAGCTCGAAGCGCAAGCGGCGTGTCATTGTGGGTTCGCTTATGCCGAGCTTGTCGGCTATCTGCCATAAGGAAACACCGTTCGCCTTTGCTGTTCTTCTTAATTCGAGGTTTGCTGTTTTTGTCATTTCTTTCAATCCTTTCTGTTGACATAATGATGATTGTTTGTTAGAATAGTCGTGATGACTGTTATGTCACAATCTCATTATAAAGTGACAAAATCTCTAAGTCAACGAAAAAGTCACAAAAAAATAATATTGTGACAAAACTAAAAGAAACGGGTTGATTTAATACTATGTGTGACAAAAAAGGGATCAATATTTCAAACTTTAGAAAACTTATTGATAAAACAACAAGAGAAAAAGTCGCTAAAGCTCTTGACTGCGACACTTCTTTGGTTACAAAGCACTACAACGGCGATCGCTCGATTACTTTAGATTATGCGATTAAATATGCAGACTATTTTGACGTTTCCCTTGATTACTTGGTAGGACGTTCAAACGTTGAGAGTTCCGACAAAGATATCCAATATATCGGTGATTATACGGGCTTAAAAATTGAAACGATCAATTTTTTACATAGAGAAAACAATAATAGCTATTATCCGTATTTAGTGGAATTTATAAATTATTTTCTTTCATCAAATTTTTTTGTAACTTTGCAGCAAAATTTATATTGGTTTGATTTTCAGAAAGATGAGCTATTTTCTCACGCAAAAAACCATTTGTATAATGTAAACGGTTATTATAAATTGCCTATGAACAAAAGATCTTTAAACACTTATCTTGCCTTATATAAAAGGTTATCTGAGCTATTTAAAGAGGGAAGCGAGATACTGTTGTTAAAGAAATACATTATTGTAAAAAAATTTGAAAAAATGCTTGATGAGTATTTAGAACCGTATGAACATTCAAAAGATGAGATTAACGACAAACTGAATTATTATTTAAAGAAAGAAAAAGAATTAAATGTAAATGACTTAGTAGCCATTCAGGACACTTTAAAAGAAGTAGTTAAAATGATCGAAAAGGAGTGCAATCCGAATGGCAACGATTGAAAAGAGAGGGGAAACGTACCGTATAACGGTATCGGCAGGCTATGACCTCAAAGGAAAACAAATACGGCGTTCTATGACCTACAAGCCCGAGGTCGGTATGACAAAGAGAAAAGCCGAAAAGGAAGCACAGCGACAAGCGTTGTTATTTGAGGAAAGTATAAAAAACGGCTTTACGACGGACGGTAACATAAAATTTGAGGAGTTCGCTCGGCAATGGGTGAAGCAGATCGAGAGAGAGGGCGAATTAAAGCCGCTTACTATAAAACGCTTTAAGCAATGCCAAGAGAGAACATATAAGGCGATCGGACACTTGAAAATGAATAAAATCAATAAAACACATATTCAAGCGTTTATAAATAACCTTGCTGAGGACGGCATAAATCAGCAGACGGGCGGCGGACTTTCTACCAAAACACAGAAACTGTATTTGAACTTCATTTCCGACGTGTTCAATTATGCTATTGATTGTGATATTGACGTCAAGAACCCGTGTACCAATGTAAAGGTTATAAAAAAAGACCCGAAAGAACGGGAATGTTATACGATTGATGAAGCAAGGACTTTCTTAACCCTGCTTGAAACTGCACCGATAAAATATAAAGCCTTTTTTACACTTGCTATGTTCGGCGGCTTCCGTCGTGGTGAGCTTCTCGGCTTTGAATGGTCTGATCTTGATTTTGAAACGGGCGTTATATCTGTTATGCGTACTTCTTTATTTGACAAAGAGCAGGGCGGCACGTTTACAGGTACACCGAAAACAAAAGGATCACAACGCAGCTTGAAGCTCCCCGAAAACGTTATTGACGTGCTGCGTGAATATAAAGCGGAGCAGAACAAGCAGCGGCTTTTAATGGGCGATAGGTGGGTTAATTCAAACAAAATATTCATTGCCGAGAACGGCGCACCTATGGGCGTTGACAGCGCTCGACATTGGCTTACAAAATTCTGCAAGCGGAACGGGTTAAGGCAAGTAAACGTCCACAGCTTCCGACACCTCAACGCTTCATTGCTTATTATGAATGGCGTTGATGTTCGCACGGTCTCGGCTGCGTTAGGTCATAGCCAGACGTCAACAACCTTGAATATATACGCTCACAGCTTTCAAGAAGCGCAAGCAAGGGCGAGTGAAACGATCGCAAATGCTTTGACTATAACACCGGCAGAAACAAAACAGGCATAAAAAAGACGGTACACCGTAGCAAGTGTACCGTTATTTTGTTATCTGTCGAGCTTGCAAGCTCGATTATTAAAAATAAAAGCCGTTATATCGGCTCTGAGCGGCTCAAATAAAGTGCGAGAATTTCATAAAATTTCTTATGGGTAAGCCTATATAATTAAAAAGCGCCCTGAAGCATTGATATATAAGACTTTGCCGAGCTTATGACAACGTTATTTCTTAACATTTCTTTACCTTTACGGCATAAAAAATAGCCTTGACAATTCAAGACACATAGCATATAATGAAGATACAAAGAGTGGTGCTACCGATAGACGGTTACGCCCTCAAATAAGATTGTTAAAAGATTTAACCGCCTTAGCTTTGGAACGTTGGGCGGTTATTTCTTTTTATATGCAAGGACTGCAACGAACATCGTTACAAGTCCGATGATTACAAGCTCGAATGTAAATAAATTCTCGTATGTAACATACTGCATAAGATCACCCCCTCACGAGGGCGCAGAGTGTAACCGCCTACCGTAAATGGTAGCACCACGAGAGCATTATATAAAATACCACCGAGCTTGTCAATGCCCGACGGCTGAATTTTGGTGTTTATTTGGTGTTTATTCTCATCGTTTGGTGTTTACTTTCATTAAAGTTCATTGAAGCTCACTGCTTCAAGAATGGCTCTGTATCAACGTTTGTTGCACTTCATTGAAGCTCATCAAATGTGCTTTTGTGAGTTCGAGTCTCGCCACTCGGACCATAGAAACCGTTGATAAATAGGGCTTTTAGCTTTATTTCAACGGTTTTTCTTTTTGTCCGAAGATACGGGCAAACTGTATTTCTCGGTGTAAACTCCGTTCGTGACATACATTCCGTATTTAAAAATCGTGCTTCGCGCATTTAAACCGCGGTCGGTTCAACATTTAAAATCTGAGACTGATTATTTAAATTTATAACGAAAAGACGGTACACTTTTCACAGTGTACCGTCTTTTTTATGCATACCGAGCAATTGCGGTATTGCCCTAAAGTATCTTTGCTATGATCTGCTTTTCATATTCCTCGTCGTTCAGCTCGCCGAGATCATTATTTACAGTCTCCTGCACCATTTTGTTGTGAATCGGCATTTTTCTCTTTGCTTTCATTCGGTACCACTCGTATTCAACGTCAACATGACCGATATCGACCGCCTGATAACCGAGCTTATGTAAATCATAGGCGAGACATGTCGCCGCAGGACCGAGAGCCAAAAGAATCAGAACGTCCTTATCGAGCTTTTTAGCCTCTTCAAGAATCTCATCGTATTTTGAAAAAGCCTGCTTGGACGGACCGAGGATACGCTTAATTGACTTAGCATTATCGAGCAAATCGTTTCCGACACCGAGGCGGCTCATTTCGCCCTCAATTATAACAACATCCCTGCCGTCCCATATCTTCTTGATATGCTCAAAAATATCTTTACTCTCCTCCTTATGGCGCAGTCCGATATATTGGCGCGTCATGGAAGCGTTGTAATACTTTTTGCCCTTTATAAGATACTTGTACCAAACGCCTCTGAATCGGGCAAGATGCTTTTTCCAATGCTGATTGGTCGCGTCATCGTATCTTTCCTTGTTTTCGAAGATATCGGCAATGCCTATCATAAGACCGTCAACATCGCTCGACAGAACCTCACGCATTTTATCGCGGATCTTCTTTGAATTCACCTGAAACGAAATGTTTTTTCCTGCCGCGAGCTTTATCTCTCCGTCACCAAAGCGTGCAATTGACCTTTTGTTATCGACAATTTCATCAATCGTGTCGTCAACGGAAGCAATATGCGGAACTTCGGTTATTTTTCTGTAAAAAAAGTCCTTTACGCGCCAGAATGTATCCTTGATTTTGAGCCATATTTTAACAAGTATATCAATTATCTTGATAATAAGCTGTTTCAAGCCCTTCACTCTCCGATTGCTTACTTTTCTTCCTCGTCATGGTTTGTTGCGTCCGTGTCGATCATACCGTTATCCTCGGGAATGATGATTGCAAGAATGATATAAATTATAACTCCCGCAAAGCCGCCCGTAAAGAACGACACAAGAGCATAAATTACTCTTACGATTGTCGGATCGATTCCGATAAAATCGGCAAAGCCTGCGCATACGCCGCTGAGCATTTTGTTGTTTGTGCTTCTGTAAAGCTTCTTGTCTTTCATATTGATCATCCTTTCTGAATCTTAGCCGCAGTTATTGTGTTTTGCATAAGTGTCGCTATTGTCATCGGACCCACTCCGCCCGGAACAGGCGTAATATAGCTCGCCTTCTCCTTGCATGCTTCAAAGTCAACGTCGCCGCAGAGCTTGCCGTCCTCGTTGCGGTTTATGCCGACATCAATAATGATTGCGCCGTCCTTTATCATGTCCGCCGTGACGAACTTTGCCCTGCCGACAGCGGCTACGACAACGTCCGCCTGAGATACGATTTCTTTAAGATTTTTCGTGTGAGAATGGCAAACCGTTACGGTTGCGTTCTCTTTAAGCATGAGCATCGCCATCGGCTTGCCGACAATGTTGCTTCTGCCGATTATGACGCAGTGCTTGCCGTCAAGGCTGATGTTTTCATACTTGAGCATCTCCATAATTCCCGCAGGCGTGCACGGCAGGAAGCTGTAGTCACCTATCATGATGTGACCCACATTCTCGGGGTGAAAAGCGTCAACGTCCTTTTCGGGCTTGATGAGATTGAGTACCTCTTTTTCGTTGAGGTGCTTCGGCAGCGGAAGCTGGCAAAGTATTCCGTTCACGCTGTCGTCACCGTTGAGCTTTTCGACGAGTAAATTAAGCTCCTCCTGCGTTGCATCGGCAGGAAGAAGATATTCGAGCGAACGTATTCCGCAAAATTCGCAAGCCTTTTTCTTGTTGTTGACATAAACTCTTGAAGCCGGATCATCGCCGACAAGGATAACGGCAAGGCAGGGCTCAATGCCGTCCTTTTTCATCTCGCTCACCTGTGCGGCAGTTCTCTCTTTGACCGCCTGCGAGATTTCTTTACCGCTGATTATCTTGTACATCGCTGACCTCCGCTTCCTTCTCTTCCTCTTTATCTTCCTTTTCCTCAGCCCGCTTTTTCAACTCGTCCTCGAGGAAATAATCTATTCCGTCAATAGGCTTCGGGTGCTTCTTGTACTTTACAAGCAAACAGATGAGAATAACAAGGCAAACGACAGCAAGAACAGCCGAAAGCACCTGAGAAACTCTTATTGTTGTGCCTTCGATATAAAGGCTGTCGGTTCTGAAGCCCTCAACTACCGCTCTTTCCGCACCGTACCAAATGCCGTAGGTCAAAAAGATCTGACCGCTGAATTTTCTCGCCTTTCTCGTGATGATATAGAGCACGGCAAAGCCGAGCAGGCACCAAATCGACTCGTAAAGGAACGTCGGGTGAACCGCCCTTTCGGGATCCATAGCGATTCCGTTTGCGCTGAGCTTGTAAGAATACTCCGTTATGTAACGGGCGGTCTTTTCGCTCCACATGCCCCAGGGCATGTCCGTATTTGTGCCGAACGCCTCCTGGTTGGCAAAATTGCCCCAGCGGCCTATGCCCTGCCCTATCAAAAGGCTCATGGACGCAATATCCATAAGGTTCCAGAAATTCATCTTACGCACTCGGCAAACGACATATGCAGCTATTATTCCGCCGATTATTCCGCCGTAAATCGCAAGTCCGCCGTTCCAAATGTACAGAATCTCAATGGGATTATCCTTGTATCTGTCCCATTCAAAGATGCAATAATAAAGCCTTGCGCCGAGAATACCAAAAATTGTCGAATAGATGAGGACATCGAGCATTTTATCAATGCTCATCTTCCATTTGTAAGCCATTCTGCCGCCGAAAAGAACGGCGAGAAGAAAGCCGAAAGAAATAATCGCTCCGTACCAGCGAATCGTTATCTCGTGGCCGAAAACGGAGAACTGAGCAAGGATCGAGGAAACCTCAAATCCATGCTCTATGCCGTTAAAATACACCGTTGTGGTGTCCATAGTATCAACTCCGATCAGTTGGGTTTAATTACGGAAAGAACGCTGTAGTTTTCGTCAAGCGTCTTTTCGAAGATATCGTTCACGTCGTCGAGGGTAACGGTTTTGAAAATCTCAAAATCAGTAAAGATATCCTCGCCTGCAAAGTATGAAACAGCCATGTTGTTTGCAAGTCCGTCAACATCGTTCATGCCCATTATCATTCTGCCGTAAAGCTTCTTCTTAGTCCTGTCAAAGGCTGTCTTGTCAAAGCCGATTTCTCTGAACTTTTTAATTTCCTTAACTATCTCCTCGGCAACCTTTTTCGGGTCGTTGCTTTCGCCCGCGAAAAGTACGCACGAATAGCCGAAGCCGGTGAAATATTCAAAGCCGAAGCTGTTGTTGATAAGCTTATCGTTAAATAGTCTCTTATAAAGCTCCGAGGACTGACCCGAAATCATGTCAAGAAGAATTTCCATTGAAATTTCTTCCTTGGTCGTGCGCTCGGGAGTGTCCCAGCTCTCCTTGAAGCCGAACATGAACTGAGGCGTTGCAACCGAGAGCTTTTCCTCAATATAGTTATCAATGACCTCTTTCGGCTCGTCAATAACCTTACGCTGAGCCATCTTACCCTCAACGGGCTTGAGCACCTTGTCGGCAACCTCGATTATCTCGTCAACATCGGCATTTCCTGCAATTGCAAGAACCATGTTGTGAAGATTATAGAAATTATCATAGCAGCCGTAAAGCGTTTTCGCCGTGATCTGAGCTATCGACTCCTGCGTGCCTGCGATATCAATTCTGACAGGCAGATTGTGGTACATCGTTCTCAGGCAGTTGAACATAACCTCCCAGTCCGGAGCGTCCTTGTACATGTCGATCTCCTGACCGATAATGCCCTGCTCCTTCTCGACCGTAGCCTGTGTGAAATACGGATTCTGAACAAAATCAAGAAGAATTTCAAGATTCTTTTTGAAGTTTGCCGAGCAGGAGAAAAGATATCCCGTTCGGTCAAAGCTTGTGTATGCGTTAGCCGAAGCGCCTGTCTTTGCAAAGCGCTCAAATGCGTCAAGATCCTCGCTTTCAAAAAGCTTGTGCTCAAGGAAATGAGCCGTACCCTCGGGAATTTCCTTAAATGAGCCGTTGTCCATCTGGATCATCGTGTCGATCGAGCCGTACTTTGTCGCAAAAATCGCATAGGTGCTCGAATAATTTTCCTTGGGCATGACGAGAATTTTCAGTCCCGACGGATGGTCTATATCGTAATATTTTTCGTTGAGGAGCTCGTTTCTGACTTCTTTAATATTCATCATTCTGCCTCCCCGCTTGATTTAAGCATAAATATTGTGTCGAGCATGATCGTTTTTGCCGCTCTGACAACCTCGGCTTTATCAACGCTTCTTATCTCCTCGGCATAGGTCTCGGGAGCCTTGAGCTCCTTACGAAGAATTTGCGAAGCGTACCATGCTGTTATCTCCTCGGGCGTGTCGGAATTGCCGAGAATGGAGTCTGTCAGGCTCTTGATTGAAGATGAGAAATCCTCATCGGTAAACTCGCCCTCGGCGGTCAATCTAAGCTGATTTACTATCTCACTCTTTGCCTTTTCCTCGTTTGCATCCTCAATTCCGCTCTGAACCATAACAACACCCTTTGAATTAAATAGCGCCGCCGAGCAATAATAGCAAAGGCTCATCTTCTCACGAACGACGGAGAAAAGCTTTGAATAGGTTCCGCCGCCGAAGATATCAACGGCAACCTTCATCGCAGGCATCATGTCGTCCTCGCTTCTCATGCCTGTTCTGAAGCCCATAACGAGCTTGCCCTGCTTAAGGGGCATTGTTTCACAAACATATTCGGGCTTCGGAAGTCCCGAAACAAACTGAGTTTCTATTTCAATGGGATTTCTTTCAATTTTAGAGAATTTATCCTTAATAAGATCGGCAACAGGCTGAGGATCCATGCTTGAAACCATTGTTATCTGAACGGTCGCTTTTTCAAGCACGTCGCGCCAAGCGGCATAAATCCTGTCGGGCGTAAGCGCCTTAACGTCCTCGACCGAGCCGAGACGGTTGATTCCGTAAGCTTCATCGGCGAACATGAGCTGCTCGCATCTGAGCATGGCATAGCGGCGCTTGTCATTCTGCTCATTCTCGATGGCTTCAACAAGCAGACGCTTCTCCTGCTCAACTATATCCTCGGGGAAGCTTTCACCTTCCGCCAGCGGATTAAAAATCATTTCCGCAAGTAGCTGAGCGCACTCAAAGGCAACCTTGTCGCCGTCGAGAGCGAAGCGGTCGTCAATTGCGGTCAGACTAAAGGAAAGCACCTGAGCCTCTCCCCTTTTGAGAACGCCTGCAGAAATCGAAGCTCCGTAAAGCCCGTCAAGCACACGGTTAAGAGAAGTAAAATCGGGATATTTTGCACATCTGCGCGAGAACATAAACGGCAAAATCGCCCTTGCCGAAGCGCTCTTGTCAAGCGGCATCGCCAAGCTCACATTCACACGGCAGGTCTTGAATTTATCGGTTTTGACCGAGCAAAAGCGGATACCCTCCGCAATATTTTGCGTTGTCATAAGTTCACTACCCTTTTCAATATAAAAATTCAGTATTTAGTATAACACATTATAACTGAAAATAAAAGTGTTTTTTAGTATAATAAATTATTGAATTTTTCGGCAATTTTCATCGCATTGGGATGATGTGCACGTCATTACAAAAATTTAATTTCATATTACCTTGTATCTAACCAAGGAGGTCAGAAAAAATCACTTTTGAAGCAGAGATCTTGTGGCCTCCCTCTTGAGGGAGGTGGCACGACGAAGTCGTGACGGAAGGAGTTTAGGTTTGATAAGACCTTACTCCCTCAGTCACAGACAAGCTGTGACGGCTCCCCCAGCGGAGGAGCCCACACCCAAAATAAATTTCATCAAACTCTTTGCAAACTCCTCAGTCACGACACAAGGTCGTGCAGCGGCTCGGTCACGTCTCTACCCTAAAGGGGCAACAAGAATAATTTTCTTCTGGCTTTTAAAAAAATTTCCATATGCAAAAAGGCCGTGACGAAAAAATCATCACAGCCTTTAAACTATTTAATTAAAATTTCAGCGGAGCGATGCTTCGGTCAAGGATTCCGTTCATCTGGGCGATTGCGACGCCGTAATTGACTATCTTGACGCCCTCTTGAACGGCATGAGCGATTCTGTATTTCATCTCAGTTTCGTTGAGCATACAGCCGCCGCAGTGGACAACAAGGGCATATTTGCTCAGATCGTCGGGAAATTCGGTTCCGGAGGTGAATTCAAAATTGAGCTTTTTGCCCGAATATTTCTGAATCCAGCCGGGTAATTTTACCGTGCCGATGTCGTTACACTGCCTATGGTGAGTGCAGCCCTCGGAAATGAGAATTGTGTCGCCGTCCTTCAGCTCCTTTAGCTGTCTTGCGCCGTCGATGAGCTGCTTCAAATCGCCCTTATAGCGTGCAAAAAGAATCGAGAACGAGGTAAGTCCGATGTCCTCGGGCACAATTGCGGAAACCTGTTCAAAAGCCTGCGAATCTGTGATAACGAGCTTCGGCTTTTTGACGAGGTTTTTAATCGTTGCGTCAAGCTCGGACACCTGACAGCAGACCGCCGTGCAGTTGTTATCGAGCAGCTCTCTGAGCACCTGCTGCTGAGGAAGAATGACCCTGCCCTTGGGTGCCGATTCGTCAATCGGAATAACAAGAATAACAGTGTCGCCCTTTTCGAGAACGTCGGCAACAATGTTCTTGCCGACCTGCTTCACCTTGCAGAACGAAGCAATTTTTTCTTTCAGCTCATAAACGTTTCTTTCGTCCTTTGCGCTGACGTAAATCTCGTTTTTCGCCGCATCGGGCACTCTTTCGAGCAGATCGGATTTATTATAAGCGATGACAAACGGGATTTTCTTGTCCTTGAAGAAGTCGATCATCATGTTGTCGAACTTGCCGAGTCCTTTTGTCGAATCGACTACCAAAACGGCAATATCCGTCTTTGTGAGCACCTGCTTAGCCTTTTGTACTCGTTTTTCGCCCAGTTCGCCCTCATCGTCGATACCCGGCGTGTCGATTATAACAACGGGTCCGAGCGGAAGAATTTCCATCGCCTTGCGAACGGGGTCGGTCGTTGTGCCCTTTACGTCGGAAACGACGGCAAGCTCCTGCCCCGTGACCGCATTGACAAGGCTCGATTTGCCTGCGTTTCTCATGCCGAAGAAGCTGATGTGCACCCTCTCAGCAGATACGGTGTCATTAAGTCCCATAATATATCACCTCATAGAAAGCTGCCGCATATGGCATAAATAAAGCAACAATTGACAATGTGAACACGTAGAACTTAACGTTAACTTTTTAGTGTCAAGCCTCCCCTTAAATGATTTAAGGGGAGGTGTCGCATGAGCGACGGAGGGGATAAAGAAAGGCTTTAAAGTCTTATCCCTTCCACCGCAAGCGGTCCCCCTCCCCTTACTCAATAAGGGGAGGCTGATTTAGCGAGTTAACGAGTCTGAAACATTAAAACAGATTGTTCAATTTTGCATTTATTCGCAAGCCTTATGCGACAGCTAAATTTTTATTATTTAACCTTAGCGTCAGATAAAGCTTTCGTTCAGGTCAGTTTTTATTCATATTTGAGCATAAACGAGCCGATTTCTCGGTTATCCTTTTCAATCTCACCGTTTTCGCCCATTTTGTTGTAAATGATTATTTTGTAGCCCAAGCCATAATATTCCTTTGTTCCGCCGTCCTTGAGGGTGAAAACCCTAACGGCAAAAATCGGTTCTTCGTTGCTACCGATCCGCTTCTTATCAACGGAATAAAAAATTCCGCCCAAAATGCAAATCGCAATGATAACCGACAAAATTACGGAAATAATCTTTTTGGAAGTTTTCATTTTATCCGCCTCCTTCGGTAATTGCATGCTGTGTAATTATCTTAGTTGAAGCTTTGAAAACCTTTTTATATTTATCGAACTGTCAACTGTGTATTGTTTCTCTGTTTTTACCTCTTAAAATTCAAAGTCAACAACCGCTCTGTCGGTGATTACCGAATGAACGAATTCCTTGACCTTGAGATGGTCGGGATGTACCTGATAGCCGTCAAGAGCAGCCTTGTCCTTAAAAATCGAATAAAGAGCAAGATCGTAGCCCTTTTCGTTGAAATTGAAGCCGACCTCGGCGCTGATAAGTCCGTCAACCTTGCCTACGAGCGCAGTCAGACGCTTTTTCATTTCCTCCATGTTGTGCTTCTTCTGATCGTCATTTCTGACATTCCAAAAAACAATGTGCTTAACCATAGGTAAAACCTCCCGTTAATTATTATTTTAATTATATCAAACATTTGAAATTAGTCAACAATCATTCGTATTATTTTTGAATAAAGGCGCACCTTTGTGTTAAAGATTATAAAAGAGTAATCAATGATTACCAAAGAAAAAGGAGGAACATACGATGAAAAAAATCATTGCCTGTTTGACTGCCGCCGTGCTTCTGTTTACCGTTTCGGCATGCGGCAAAAAGAGCGAAACGGACATGAACAACGCAAAGGCGGACAACACGGTTTATTTTCTCAATTTCAAGCCCGAAATTGCGGATATCTACAAGGAAATAGCGAAGAAATATGAGGCTGAAAAGGGAGTAAAGGTCAAGGTCGTTACAGCCGCAAGCAACACCTACGAAACAACGCTTAAATCGGAGATTGCAAAATCCGACGCTCCGACGATTTTCCAGATAAACGGACCCGTCGGCTATCAGTCGTGGTCAAAATACTGCAAGGATCTAAAGAATACAAAGCTCTATGACTATCTCTCCGATAAGGACCTCGCAATCAAGAACAGCGACGGAGTTTTCGGAATTCCCTACGTCGTTGAGGGCTACGGAATTATCTATAACAACGCTATCATGGAAAAATACTTTGCCCTCAAGGACAAGACCGTGAGCATTTCAAAGGCTGAGGAAATCACAAGCTTCAAGCTTCTCAAAGAGGTTGCCGAGGACATGACGAAGCACAAAGAGGAGCTTGGCATTGACGGCGTTTTCGCTTCAACCTCAATGTCGGGCGGCGAGCAGTGGCGCTGGACGACCCACCTTTTGAATATGCCTATCTATTACGAAATGAAGGACAAGAGCGACGAGTCAACGATAACCTCGGCATACAACGCAAAGACGATTGACTTTAAATATTCCGATAATTTCAGAAACATTTTTGACCTTTATGTAAACAATTCAACAACCGAAAAGGGTTTGCTCTCGGGTAAATCGGTTGAAAATTCAATGTCGGAATTTGCGCTCGGCAAGGCGGCAATGGTTCAGAACGGCAACTGGGCGTGGGATCAGATTTCAAAGGTCAGCGGCAACACGGTCAAGGCGGACGATATCAAGTATCTTCCTATTTATATCGGCGTTGACGGCGAGGAAAAGCAGGGCCTTTGCATCGGCACGGAAAATTATCTTGCGATAAACAAGAACGTTTCTGAGGAAAAACAGAAGGCATCGGTCGAGTTCCTCGAATGGCTTTTCTCAAGCGACACGGGCAAGGATTATGTTGTCAACCAGCTTAAATTTATTTCCCCGTTCAACACCTTTAACGATAACGAAAAGCCTGACGATCCGCTCGCAAGAGAGATCATCAAGTGGATTGAGAGCGACAAAACAACGGTAGAATGGGTGTTCAACTCGTTCCCGAGCCTTGATTTCAAGGACGATGTCGGCAACGCTCTGCTTGAATATGTTCAGGGTTCAAAATCATGGGACGACGTTAAGAAAACAACAATTGACAGCTGGGCGGCTGCAAAATCATAAATGTGGAGAGGATAACATGGCACTGAAAAAATGGTTTCCGGTATTCGTTTTACCGACTCTTGCGGCATTTACGATTGTTTTTGCCGTGCCGTTTATCCTCGGTCTCGGTCTTTCGTTTACGGAGTTCACGACCGTGCTTGACGCAAAATGGGTTGCCTTTGCGAACTACGTCAAGGCTTTCTCCAACAGGGATTTTCTCAATGCTCTATGGTTCACCGTCAAGTTCACGGTCGTATCGGTCATCACGATAAACGTTATTTCATTCGGGCTTGCCGCTCTTTTGACAAAGGGCTTCAAGGGCACGAATATTTTCAGGACGGTATTCTTCATGCCGAATCTCATCGGCGGAATCGTGCTCGGCTATATATGGCAGCTTATCATTAACGGAATTCTTCAAAACATCGGCGTGACGATTACCTATGACGCAAAATACGGCTTCTGGGGACTCGTTTTTATGATGAACTGGCAGCTGATAGGCTACATGATGATAATTTATATCGCAGGAATTCAGAACATTCCCTCGGATTTGCAGGACGCGTCAAAGGTTGACGGCGCAAACAGACGTCAGACGCTCAGGCATGTTACCCTGCCTCTCGTCATGCCGTCGATCACGATTTGCCTTTTCCTGACGATTACGAATTCATTCAAGCTTTTCGACCAAAACTTAGCCCTTACGGCAGGCGCACCGTCGAAACAGACGGCAATGCTCGCCCTGGATATCTACAACACATTTTACGGAAAAATCGGCTGGGAGGGCGTCGGTCAGGCTAAGGCGGTAATATTCTTCATCATCGTTGCGGCAATTTCTTTCGCACAGCTTATTTACACAAGGAACAAAGAGGTGGAGCAATGAACGGCATAACGGCAAAAAAGGCAGGCAGAGCTCTGCTCTATATCTTCCTTATCGCAATAGGCGCAATGTTCCTTGCCCCGATAATAATTGTTCTTTACAACTCGTTCAAGGGCAAGCTTTTTATCAGCGACGACCCGTTTGCGTTTCCCAATGCCGAGACCTTTTCGGGAATTGAAAACTACGTCAACGGAATCGAAAAAACAGGCTTTCCCGCCGCTTTCGGCTGGTCGCTGTTTATAACGGTGTTCTCGGTTGCGGCAATAGTCCTTTTCACGTCCATGACGGCGTGGTACATTGTCAGAGTGAAGAATAAATTCACCAAAGCACTCTATTATATCTTCGTTTTTTCAATGATAGTTCCGTTCCAGATGGTCATGTTCACGATGACGAAAACCGTCGCCGACCTCGGACTTGACAAGCCGTGGGGCTTGATAATCGTCTACCTCGGCTTCGGCGCAGGGCTGGCGGTGTTCATGTTCTGCGGCTTCGTAAAATCAGTTCCGCTCGAGATTGAAGAAGCGGCAATGATCGACGGGTGCAGTCCGTTACAGACCTTCTTTTACGTCGTGTTCCCGATAATGAAACCGACGGCGATAACGGTTGCAATTCTCGACGCAATGTGGATATGGAACGACTACCTGCTCCCCTATCTTCTCATCGGCAGTGAATACAAAACCATTCCCATCGCCGTTCAGTATCTCAGGGGCGGCTACGGCTCGGTCGATATGGGCGCAATGATGGCAATGCTTGTGCTCTCTATCATACCGATCGTCGTTTTCTATCTCTCGTGTCAGAAATATATTATCAAGGGCATCGTTGCAGGAGCCGTGAAAGGATAAATTATGTCAAGTATCAGTTTGAAAAATGTATATAAAATATTCGACGACGGTACAACGGCGGTCAATGATTTCAACCTTGAAATCGCCGACAAGGAGTTCATTATCCTTGTCGGTCCGTCGGGCTGCGGCAAGTCAACAACGCTGAGAATGATTGCAGGACTTGAGGACATCACGAAGGGTGAGCTGAAAATCGGCGACCGCATTGTAAACGACGTTGCGCCGAAGGATAGGGATATCGCAATGGTTTTCCAAAGCTACGCCCTCTACCCTCACATGACGGTATATAAAAACATGGCATTTGGGCTTGAATTGAGGAAGGTTCCTAAGGACGAGATCGATAAACGTGTTCGCGAGGCGGCAAAGGTGCTCGACATTGAGCATCTTTTAAAGAGAAAGCCGAGGGCTCTCTCGGGCGGTCAGCGTCAGCGTGTTGCGCTCGGCAGAGCAATGGTGCGCTCCCCGTCTGTTTTCCTGCTCGACGAGCCGCTCTCTAACCTCGACGCAAAGCTGAGAACGAACATGAGAACGGAGATAAAAAAGCTTCACCGCCGCTTAGGCACAACGTTTATTTACGTCACCCACGACCAGACCGAGGCAATGACAATGGGCGACAGAATTGTTGTCATGAAGGACGGCATTATTCAGCAGGTCGATTCGCCGCAGAATTTATATAAGCATCCGCAGAATATGTTTATTGCAGGCTTTATCGGCTCGCCGCAGATGAATTTTCTCGACGCAACGGTGTGCAAGCGTGACGGCAAGCTCATTCTTTCGCTCGCCGAAAACGAGCTTGATATAACCGACTCGTTTGGCGGCAAAAAAGAGATAGCAGGCTATCTTGACAAGCCCGTCAAGGTCGGGATCCGACCCGAGGATGTTACGGTTGACGGTGAATTTATCGCGCAAAATCCCGATAAGGTGCTGACGGCAAAGCTGGAGGTCAGCGAGCTTATGGGAAGCGAAAGCTACCTTTATCTTGACTATTCGGGTCAGAAGCTGACGGCAAGAGTAGCCGCCGATTCCACGATAAACGAAACCGTCGAGCTCGGAATACTTACGGACAGAATCCACCTTTTCGACCCAAACTCAACGGCAAATATAATAAAATAAATTTCGGGTGTCCGATAAAGGGCACCCGTGTTTTTTATAGCTTTTAGCTTCGCTCCTTAAAGTCCGATAAGCTGACTAAGGGAGTAAGGTTTCATCAGACTTTAATCTTTATACCCTCCGTCGCTCATGCGACACCTCCCCTTGAATCATTCAAGGGGAGGCTGAATAAAACGAAATTTTTTGATTTTATTTAAGTCAGCAGAACCTAAAAAAGCCTCCCCTGCATGGCGGCAAGAACATTCCCGCATTAAAACTTATAACCACGCAAAAAATCCCGACTCCTGCGAGTCGGGATTTTGAGTACGATAATTAAAATTCAATCAGAATTTTTCTTCCTTGTTCTTTTTCTTCGGGGTCTTGCCCTTAGCTTCCATACGGGCCGCCTTTTCCTTTTCAGCCGCTTCCTTAGCCGCCGCACGCTCTGCCGCAAGCTTCTCGTTAGCTGTGTTGTTCTGGCTGATAGCCCAGCGTGTGATCTTCATACGGTTTCTGTCGGCACCTGTCTCAATGATGAGAGAATCGTCCTTAACGGTTACGATCTTACCTACGATACCGCCGATCGTTGTGATCTCGTCGCCGATCTGAAGGTTGTCACGCATTGCCTGCTCTTCCTTCTGCTTTTTCTTCTGCGGTCTGATCATGAGAAAATACATGATGACAAAAACGCCCACCATCATGAGAATCATTGTCCAGTTGCCGCCCATCTTACCGGTTCCTGTTGCCGGAGTTGCTAATAAAGTTAAATAGTTCATTGGTTATCCTCCTAATTTATACATAACGCATGTATTATACATTAGATTGTCACTTTTTGCAAGCGTTATTTGTGTATATTCTGTTAATTTTAAAAATTAAATTCTCGTATCGAGCAAATCGACGTACTTTTCCTTGAATTCCTCAAAGGTTCCGTTATCCAAAGCGTCACGAATCTTCTCCATCAGCGTATTATAGAAATAAAGATTGTGAGTTACGCAAAGGCGCATCGCAAGCATTTCCTTAGCCTTGAAAAGATGTCTGATATATGCCTTTGAATGTCTGCGGCAGGTCGGGCAGTCGCACTCGGGGTCGATAGGTGTATCGTCCTTCATATATTTGGCATTGTTGATATTGATTATTCCGTTCATCGTGAAAAGATGTCCGTGGCGGGCATTTCTCGACGGCATAACGCAGTCAAAAAGGTCAACTCCCCTGCTGACAGCCTCAATGATATTTCCCGGGGTTCCTACGCCCATAAGATAGCGAATCTTATTCTTCGGTGCATACGGCTCAACTGCGGAAATAATCCTGTACATATCCTCCTTCGGCTCGCCGACCGCAAGTCCGCCTATCGCATAGCCGTCAAGGTCAAGCTCGGCAATTCTTTGCATATGCTCAATTCTCAGCTCGTCATAAACACAGCCCTGATTGATGCCGAAAAGAAGCTGATCCTTATTTATAGTGTCGTGCAAGGCGTTGAGTCTTTCCATCTCCTCCTTGCATCTTACAAGCCATCTTGTTGTCCTTTCGCAGGACTTTTTAGCGTATTCGTAGGTCGAGGGATTCTCAACGCACTCGTCAAAAGCCATTGCGATGGTCGAGGCGAGATTTGACTGAATTCTCATGCTCTCCTCGGGTCCCATGAAAATGCGTCTGCCGTCAATGTGAGAGGCAAAGGTTACACCCTCCTCCTTGATTTGACGGAGCTTTGCAAGTGAGAAAACCTGAAATCCGCCGCTGTCGGTCAGAATCGGACCGTCCCAGCCCGTGAACTTGTGAAGTCCGCCCAGCTCCTTGATAAGCTCGTCACCGGGTCGAACATGAAGATGATAGGTGTTGCAAAGCTGAACCTGAGCGTGAACGTCCTTGAGGTCGTAAGCGTCAAGCGCACCCTTTATCGCTCCGCAGGTTGCAACATTCTGAAATGCAGGCGTTTTGACCGTTCCGTGAACCGTTTTGAACTCGCCGAGACGTGCCGCTCCGCACTGCTTTATTATTTTAAATTCTGCCATTTTCCGTCTCCTTAAAGAATAGCCATTGCATCGCCGAAAGAGAAGAATCTGTATTTTTCGTTGACGGCAATTTTATAAGCGTTCATAGTGTGCTCATAGCCGCAGAATGCGCTGACGAGCATAATAAGCGTGCTTTCGGGCAGGTGGAAGTTCGTGATAAGTCCGTCAATGCACTTGAACTCATAGCCGGGGTAAATGAAAATGCTTGTCCAGTCATCATACTCACAGACACCGCCCTTTGCCTGGCATACGGATTCAAGCGTGCGGCAGCAGGTCGTGCCGACTGCGATGACCCTGCCCCCGTTTTTCTTTGTCTCGTTGATAATATCGGCTGTTTCGGCAGGTATCATATAATGCTCGGAGTGCATTTTGTGCTCCTCAATGTTCTCCGTCTTAACGGGACGGAAAGTGCCTATGCCGACATGGAGCGTCACAAAGCCTATTTTAACGCCCTTGTCCTTGATTTTCTGCAAAAGCTCGGGAGTAAAATGCAAGCCTGCCGTCGGTGCGGCTGCTGAACCCAGCTCCTTGGAATAAACCGTCTGATAGCGTTCCTTGTTTTCGAGCTTTTCTTTTATATAATGAGGAAGCGGCATTTCACCGATTTTGTCAAGCACGTTATAGAAATTGCCATCGTAAGTGAACTCGGCAATTCTGTTTCCGTTTTCGAGAACTTCCTTTATCTCAGCTTTGAGTATGCCCTCGCCGAAGGTAAATTTTGCGCCCTCTCTCGCCTTCTTGCCCGGTCCTGCCATGACCTCCCATGTATGAGCGTCATGCTGATTGAGAAGAAGAAATTCAACGACTGCACCTGTCTCCTCCTTAACACCGTAAAGACGTGCGGGAAGAACCCTTGTGTTGTTGAGTATAAGGCAGTCGCCCTCATGAAGAAGATCGACTATATCATAAAAATGAAGATGCTCGACCTCGCCCGTTTTCTTATCGAGATGCATAAGCCTTGAGCTGTCTCTCGGCTCAATCGGGTGCTGCGCGATCAGCTCCTCGGGAAGATCGTAATAAAAATCACTTTTTTTCATCGTAAAACCTCTGTTTCAGCCATTTGGCTCTTGACTTGAATAATAAAAAATGGTATCATCACTTCTAACGTGTTGACAACTAATTATTATATTGCATAATCGGTCGAATGGCAACACATTTTTAAAATTTTATTTAAGAGGTGAATTTGTAATGAAAAAGTACAAGGTAGGTATTATCGGAGCTACCGGCATGGTTGGACAGAGATTTGCGACCTTGCTTGAAAATCACCCTTGGTTCGAGGTTGTTCTTGTTGCAGCAAGTCCCCGTTCGGCGGGCAAGACATACAAAGAGGCTCTCGGCAGCCGTTGGTGCATGGACACTCCGTTGCCTGAGAGCATGGCTGATCTCATTGTTTACGACGCAACGGCTGACGTTGAGAAAATCGCTTCACTCGTTGATTTCGTTTTCTGCGCGGTTGACATGAAGAAGGACGAGATCAGAGCTCTTGAGGAAAAATACGCAAAGGCTGAGTGCCCCGTTGTTTCAAACAACAGCGCTCACAGATTTACTCCCGACGTTCCGATGGTTGTTCCCGAGCTTAACGCAGACCACATTGAGGTAATTGCCGATCAGAGAAAGCGTCTCGGCACAAAGAGAGGCTTCATCGCAGTTAAGTCGAACTGTTCGCTTCAGAGCTACGTTCCGGCAATTTATCCGCTCGACAAGGCAGGCTACAAGGTTGAGGACGTTCTCGTTTGCACATATCAGGCAATTTCGGGCGCAGGCAAGACCTTTGAGAGATGGCCCGAGATGGTAGATAACGTTATCCCGTTCATCGGCGGCGAGGAAGAAAAGAGCGAGCAGGAGCCGCTTAAAATTTGGGGCAAGGTTGAAAACGGCGAGATCGTTTGTGCCTCCGAGCCGCACTTCACGGCTCAGTGCATCCGTGTTCCCGTTTCAAACGGCCATATGGGCGCAGTATTCATGAGATTCGTAGACAAGGCTCCGTCAAAGGAAGAGATTCTCAAGGTTTGGGAAAGCTTCTCGGGCGAACCACAGAGACTTGCACTTCCGAGCGCACCGAAGCAGTTCCTCCACTATTTCACAGAGGATAATATGCCGCAGACGAGATTCCAGCGTGACCTTGAGGGTGGCATGGCAGTCAGCATCGGCAGACTTCGCGAGGACACTCAGTATGACTACAAGTTCGTATGTCTTTCACATAACACCCTTCGCGGTGCCGCAGGCGGCGCAGTTCTCCTTGCAGAGCTCCTTTGCGCAAAGGGATATATGGACTGATAATTATGACCGTTATTGAAAAGATCCGACTTCACCTCAGCAGGAAAAGGATTCGTGAAAACTTCTTTGCATATAGGCCATACAGCATTTCGGTCTCCGACAAAGCCGATATTTTCGTTGACGGAAGCCTGAGCTTTAACACGTCTTTGAACAGCCGTTTAAAGAATAGATCCGTCGGTTATTTAAGTATCGCATCGGGCGCGAAGCTTATTTGTAAAAATGATTTCACCGTTTTCCCGGGATGCAGGATCGGAGTTATGGAAAAAGCTAAGCTCACCTTGGGCAGCGGATACATCAATTATGATTCAAAAATCTACTGTTTTGATGAAATCACCATCGGCAACAATGTTTCGATATCCGAAAACGTAATAATACGCGACAGCGATAATCATACCATCAACAGCAGTAAATCGCAAAGCGCCCCTATTATTATTGAAGATAATGTTTTGATCTGCATGGGCGCAACGATACTCAAGGGTGTACGCATCGGCGAAGGCAGTATTGTTGCCGCAGGCGCCGTTGTAACGTCTGACGTACCGCCCAACAGCTTGGTTGGCGGAGTGCCTGCGAGGGTAATCAAAAGCGGTATAAAATGGTCTTAATTCGTTTAAAAGACAGGAATTCATTTTCCTGTCTTTATTTTTATATAAGGAGCGTTTTAATGAAACAAACGGTTTTTACGGGTGCGGCATGTGCAATAGTCACGCCGTTCGACGGAAACAGGAAGGTTGATTACAAGGCTCTCAAAAGACAAATTGATTTTCAAATTGAAAACGGCACGGACGCAATCGTCGTCTGTGGCACAACGGGAGAAAGCGCAACCCTCGACTCAAGGGAGCGCCGTCAAATCATCAAAACAACGGTCAAGCAGGTAAACGGCAGAGTTCCCGTTATCGCAGGTACGGGAGGCAACAACACACAGGACGTTATAAAGAAAAGCCAATCGGCAGAATCGCTCGGTGCAGACGCACTGCTGATAGTTACGCCGTATTATAATAAGTGCTCACAGGAGGGCTTGATCGAGCATTATTCACGCATAAGCGACAGCGTAACGAAGCCGATAATCGTCTATAACGTACCGTCACGAACGGGAGTGAACATAAAGCCTGAGACATACAAGCGGTTCAGTCAGATTGAAAATGTTGTGGCGACCAAGGAAGCTAACGGCGACCTCTCCGCACTGATGAAAACGCTTATGCTTTGCGGCGACGAGCTGGACATATACTGCGGCAACGACGATCAAAGCGCCGCCTTTACCCTGCTCGGCGGCAAAGGAACGATTTCCGTCCTCTCAAACATAATGCCGCAGGCGGCTCATGACATAGTGTCGGCGGCACTCGACGGCGATGCAGGCTACGCAACGGCTCTCCAGCTTCGATATCTCGGGCTTTGCGACGTGCTTTTCTGCGACGTGAATCCGATGCCCGTCAAATATGCAATGGCACAAATGGGCATGGACAGCGGAGTTTGCCGCCTTCCCCTCACCCGCCCAAGCGACTCAGCAAAAGAAAAAATCGATTACACGCTGAGATACAACGGGTTGATTGAGTGATATCGTACACTGCAATCAAGTGAAATTAACGAACAATCCGTAGGTGTCGATGTCCACATCGACCCAAGGTCAGAAGAACCCATTCTTGCCGCCCTAAGGGGCGCCAAGGATAGGTTCCTGCCGACTTTCTTACAAAAATCTCCTCTTGACATATTCCGAAAATGAGTTATAATATAGGTGAACATTTGTTCGGATTTTAAATCGGGAGGTCAGATTATGTATGTCAAATACAGCCGCGAATATGTGACAATGTATATAGAAGTGCTTCCCGAGGGGCAGGTCGTGCCGCTGAGCATACTCTGGAAGGACGGCAGAAAATTCACCGTTGAGCAGGTCATAAACATCAAGAATAACGCGCCTGTCCGTTCGGGCGGCAGGGCGACAAAATACACCCTCATCATTCAGGGGCAGAGCCGCGATTTCTTCGTTGACGATGGCAAATGGTTTGTCGAGACACGGGCATTTATATAAAAAATAACCGCCGACTAAATCAGCGGTCGCAAAAGGGATTGCCGCACCGAAATGTGACAATCCCTCTTTTTGGCAATACCGCATAATTGAGATATGCGGCATTTTCTTAAACATTTTTATTATAACTTTTGTCCGCAGTTTGAACAGAACATGCTCCCTTGAACGACTTCGGCACCGCAATTAGGGCACGCATTGCCCAGCTTCTCTCCGCATTGGTTGCAGAACTTTGAATCCGCAGGCAGCTGTGCGCCGCACTTCGGACAATCCATTGTTTCGACTGCGGCAGGTGCGGCATGCTCAAATCCGCCGTAAACCGCCGAGCGTCCGCCTGTCATAATGCAATTCTCAACGGTTCTGAAAATCTCATCTGGCAGCTTTTTCTGCTTAAATGCACCCATTCCCGCAGTGATCGCCAAGGGCCATGCTATGAACAAGCCCAACGCGCCCGCTCCGATCTTATCCGCCCACTGACCCTCGCCGACGGTTACATTCAACTGACCCTCAAAAACAGTCAGCTGAACGGTAACGGCAAGTCGCATACCCGTAAGGGTTTTCCAGCCGTCCTTCGGCTGACTTGCCTGCATAACGTATCCGTCCGCCGTCTTTGAGCTTTGAACCTCCATACCCTTTTCGGTATGCAAAAAGACCTCAAGTCTGTCAACAACTGCCTGCGCCTCGGTGCCGTTAAGCATAAACACTCTTGATTCCGACATTTACAAAACCTCCGTTTTATAATTTATTAAAATGTTTGATTCATGATTTTCGTCAATACCCCTGCAACGATTATAGCATGTGCATAGGCTATAATTAAGCCGCATTTCCGAATAGTCAAATGCCAATTTTGAAATTTTTTGGTTCAAAAGTCTTTTAATGCTTGATAAAATGCTGTATAATAGCATTAAACATTCTGTACGAGGTATTGCAAATGAAATTCTGTGATAAACTGAACGAATATATTGCTATGCTTTCCTGCACGGCTAAGGAGCTTTGCGCCCTTTCGGGAATATCCGAAGCGACACTGAGCCGTTACAAAAGCGGAGAGCGCGTTCCCGAGCTTGGAACAAAAGGCTTTGACGGGCTTTGCCTGGGAATAGCGCAAATTGCTAAGGATAAGGTTCCTGAGCTAACCCTCGAGAAAATCAAGGAGGAATTCTGTTCTTGCTCCGATTTTGATTCTACCGACAAGGAGCTTCTCCGTCAGAATTTCAACACTCTTCTTTCCGCTCTCAATATAAATATTAACCGCCTGTGCAGATACATAAATTATGACGTTTCGACGGTTTTCCGCATCAGGAACGGCACAAGAAATCCTGCCGATTTTGAGAGCTTTTCCTCGGCTGTTGCGTCCTTTATTGCAGAGGATACGAAGTCGCCGTCCGAGCTGACAGCTCTTGCGGAGCTGCTCGGCTGTAACACAGATGAAATAACAGGCGCAACAGAGGTATACACAAGGGTAAAAAATTGGCTCGTCAAAGAAAAAACACCGAAGCCCGACACCGACACGATCGGCGGATTTTTGAACAAGCTTGACGAATTTGATCTGAACGAGTACATCAAGGTAATTAAATTTGATGAGCTTAAGGTTCCGACAGTTCCGTTTCAGCTCCCGTCGTCAAGGACATATTTCGGCATAGAGGAAATGAAAGAAAGCGAGCTTGATTTTTTAAAAGCGACTGTCCTTTCAAAATCAATGTCGCCCGTAACAATGTACAGCGATATGCCATTAAAAGAAATGGCGAAGGACTCGGATTTTTCTAAAAAATGGATGTTCGGCATGGCAATGATGCTGAAAAAAGGACTTCATCTCAACCAAATTCACAACATTGACCGCTCCTTTGACGAGATGATGCTCGGCTTGGAAAGCTGGATACCGATGTACATGACGGGTCAGATCTCGCCCTATTATTTAAAGGGCATACAGAACGGCGTTTTCCACCATTTCCTTAAGGTATCGGGTTCCGCCGCACTCACGGGAGAAGCTATTGCGGGCTACCACAGCGACGTCAAATACTACCTGACGAAATCCAAAAAGGAAATCGCATACTATGAAAAGCGCGCGCAGGAGCTGATCGCAAATGCTTTTCCGCTCATGGAAATATATCGAAGCGACAAGGAAAATGAGCTCAACGCATTTCTGCTCTCTGATTCGGGCAAAACGGGCAAGCGCAGGAGCATTTTGTCCACGCTTCCGCTTTATACTGCCGACCGTGAGCTTTTGAGCCGAATACTTAAAAGAAATAACATTTCCGACGAGCGGCAAAAGGATATACTTGAATTTGCCGAAATGCAGAAACAGCGAGTGCTCGGCATACTTGAAACGGAAATTATCGAGGACGAAATTCCGACCGTTACAAAGGAGGAATTTGCCGCTCATTCGCAGGTTTTGGAGCTCTCCGGCATATTCTGCGAAACGGACATCACCTACAGCTATGAAGAATACATGTCCCATCTGGCAATGACCGAGGATTTTGCCGCGAGCCATTCAAATTATAGGCTTCTGAAAGCCTCGATCCCTGCTTTCAGAAATTTGCAGATTCTTATTCATGAGGATCAATGGGTCATGGTTTCAAAGAGCAAAGCCCCTGCCATTCACTTTGTTATTCGCCACCCCAAGCTCAGAAGGGCGATTGAGAATTTCATTCCGCCTGTAATAGATAACTAATAGTAAATACCCCTCCGCGGAAAACAAACCGTAGGAGGGGTATGTTGATTTTATTTGATTTTTTATGCTTTGCAAAGCAAAGCCGCCTTTTCTCTTCACTCTTCACTTTTATCTTTTCACTTGTATTTACTCCCTCAGTCACAGACAAGCTGTGACAGCTCCCCCATGGGAGGAGCCACACTCAAAGTGAATTTCATTAGACCTTAGAAAAGTGTTTTATTTCAATGCTTTGCAAAGCAAAGTCACCGCTTCTTTTCACTCTTCACTTTTATCTCTTCACTTAAAATAAACCCCTCAGTCAGCTTCGCTGACAGCGTCTCGCTGCGGCTCGGTCACACCACGGCTCTGACAGTCCACCGGACTGTCATTCACTACCGCGGCGACACTTCGCTACCCTACAGGGGAGCCGAGATAAGTTTCTGCTGCCTTTAAATATAATAATTAAAATTTACGTTACAGTTCAGCCTCCTCTTGATTGTCTCAAGGGGAAGTGTCGTCCCTGACGACGGAGGGGATAAAGATTAAAGTCTGATTAGACCTTACTCCCTCAGTCAGCTTCGCTGACAGCTCCCCTAAAAGGGAGCCAAGAATGTTTTCTTCTTACCTTGGGCCGATGTGGGCATCTACCCTTATGGATTGTGCCCTTATTATAACAGACAGCACTGCAAAAAATTTTTGCGCTTTAATAAAGCTCATCAAGAATCTCAATCGCATGTGCGATACAGCCGTCGTCATTCGTTCGTGTGATGTAATCGGCAACTGCAAGCGCTTCCTGTGAGCCGTTCTCGGGAACAAAGCCCTTTGCCGACGCTTTGAGCATATCGACATCGTTATAGCCGTCGCCTGCGGCATAAATATCGCAGGACTTGCAGCCGAGTATTTCTCCGAGCTTCAAAAGTCCCGTGCCCTTGTCAACACCCTTTTTAAGTATTTCTATGTACTCGCCAGTCGTTTTCAGGTAATTGACTTCCATGTGCTCATCAAGAAGCCTTTGTACCTCGGCGGAGCAATCGGGAGCATGAACCATAACCTTTGTCCACGGTCTTTGTGCCTGCTCGGGAGCTTCAACCTCCGTGAAGTCAATTCCCATGCTTGTGAAATGATGTATACTGCTTTCGCCTGCATTTATACTGCAAACCTTGTCAAAATTATACGTTTCAACCGCCACACACGGAAAATGTGAAATAACATCATTGATTGCCGCTAAGCCCTCGCCGCATATCGCATCATTAAAAACAATCTCTTTATTTTTATAATCATACGCCATTGCGCCGTTGCCGAGAAGCACGGGAGCGTTGATATATTCCTCACTGTAAAGGTGAAAGCCTTGGAAAATCCTGCCCGTGCAGACGGTAAATCTTCCGCCCTCGGACATGAAATATTTTATCGCCGAAATAACGCTCTCGGGGATTTTGCCGTTGCTGTCGGCAAGCGTTCCGTCAAAGTCGCTCGCAAGCAAAACATTTTTGAATTTCACACTACCACCTCTTTCGTTTGTCGGGTTATTATATCATTTATGCGCCATTTTATCAATACTCACCGTAAAACAAAACGACAGCCCTCTTGAGCTGTCATTTTTTATTTTTCTTTGATTTGATTATGCCGTTAGGGTCTTTTATCAAGAGATAAATTATCCAAACAGTCATTGCCAGCGCCGCGACGGAAAGTCCGAGGAACGCATCATTGAGCATATCTGACGGCGACGGCGTGAAATACTCGGCTTTCAGCTCTCTAAACTCAAATACCGCGTCAACGAGCCACATGACCGATGCACCCCAAAACATCCAGCAAAGCATGCCGACCTTCATTCTGCGTGCTTTTTCGCTCGCATACCAAACGGCTGTTGAAATGACTGCCGCAAAAATTGAAATGAGAAGCGTCATAATTAAGCTTCCTCAATTTTCTGCACGGCTTCAACGTTTCTTCTCTCAACAAAATAGGAAATAACGACCATAGCCGCCCACAATGCCGTTACGGAAACCGCCATCATAATGCCGACGGTTGACATCTCATGGAGCATCTGTGCTCTGTCTCCCGGGTCAGCCGCCGCAGTCAGGAAAGGTGCCCACGGAACAATTTCGCCATGCCACAAATGCTCAAACGCAAGCAGGAACGAGCCGCCGAAAAGGAGCTTCATAAGCCAGGCAAGCTTCTTGGAAAACATGCGTTTATTCTCCGTTTCAAAGCGCTCTGAATTGTCTGCATGCGCAAGTGTGTATTTATTTTCCTTAACCCTAACCGCCGCATAAACAGCCGACACTACGACCGCTTCGACAACGGGAACAACAAAACAAGCCATGATATCTACCTCCGTGCTTTTATAAATTAAGTATATACGATAATAAAATAGAAGTCAACAGCCTTTTTTCTCTACAAAATATACAAAAATTCGTCAGAGTCTAATTCTTTCCGATTGACTACAGCTCCATAAATATGTATAATAAAATTATAATTATAATTGTCGGGAGTGATAAAATGGACAATTACAGGGTCATTGAAGTTAAGCAGAGCGTTTTTGAGGACAACAACAAGGACGCCGAAAAGCTTCGTACACAAATGAAAGAAGAAAAAACGCTTCTTGTCAATCTTATGTCCTCCCCGGGTTCGGGAAAGACATCGACGCTCACAAAGCTGATTGACAACTTGAAAACAGATACAAAAATCGGGGTTATGGAGGCTGATATCGACTCCGACGTTGACGCAAAAACAATATCCTACACAGGTGCAAAGGTCATTCAGCTCCATACGGGCGGCATGTGCCATCTTGACGCAGAAATGACACGTCAGGGCATTAACGAGCTCGGTACAGACGGTCTTGACCTCGTTGTGCTTGAGAACGTCGGAAATCTTGTTTGCCCTGCCGAGTTCGATACGGGTGCGGCGCTCAATATGATGATCCTCTCGGTTCCCGAGGGACACGACAAGCCGCTCAAATATCCGCTTGTTTTCGAGGTTTGCGACGTTATGATAGTCAACAAAATCGACGTGCTCCCATATTTTGATTTTGATATGGAGAAGGTCGAAGAATACGCTCGCAGGCGCAATCCGAACATCAGAATTTTCCCGATATCGGCAAAGACGGGCGAAGGAATCGACGCTCTCGCCGATTTTCTTAGAGAAAAGGTCAAAGCTTGGCAGGCTTGAGTCGGAGGGAATCTGATGCACGAATTAGGGGTTGTTTTTCACATTGCCGACAGCGTTGAAAAAATCGCCGTCGAGAACGAGGCGGAGCACATTCGCAAGGTCGTTCTTGAAATCGGCGAGGTTTCAACGGTAATTCCCGAATATCTTGCCGATGTGTGGAAATGGAACTGCAAAAGAAATGAAATGCTGACCGACTGCGAGCTGGTTATCGAGAGAATACCTGCCGTCACGTTCTGTCAAGACTGCGAAAAGAATTATCCGACAGTTGAATTCGGCAAGATTTGCCCCAACTGCGGAAGCGAAAATACTTACCTTATCACGGGTAACGAAGTGAATATCAAAGAAATTGAAGTTGATTAGCAAAGAGAAAGGAAGTGTCCGTATGCCTGAAATGAGCAAAAAATATATCCCTGCTCATATGCACGATAAAGACCCGAACCCGAAGCTTCTGAAATTCGTCAGACGAGTTACAGACCGATTTGACGGCAAGCTCAAGGGCGTTAAGGTCGAGGACCCCGAATATTGGGGATTTGCGTGCATTTTCGAGGACGAAATGATTGCAAGCGAAAGGGAAAATTCGCTTGATCTTCTGCTTGAAATGAAGGTCAGAAAAAAATATCCCTATTCCGATATGCTCGCCATGTGTGCAAAGCACGGAATGACTCAGAAAACAGCCGACGAGATCATGGATAAGCTTTCATTCCTCGGAATGATGGAATACGATTACGGCGACAAATACACAAAAGACGGTCCGATTCCCGGCACGACCTACAACAAGGAGGATCGCCATTATTGGATCCCCCTCTTTGTTCCGGGCTCTGCCGAATATACGAACATGAACACAAAGCTCATGGACAAGCACCCCGAGCTTGCGATGTTCTTTGAAAGAATGACCTTCCTGCCGCTCGCAGGAATCACTCAGATGGTTCCCCCGGGAGGCGCAGGAATCGGTATGCACGTTATCCCCGTTGAGCAGGCTATCTCAATGGAGAACACAACGGCTGATATCGAGCACCTTTCCTATTGGCTCAAGAAATACGAGGGTCACCTCGGCGCATCTATCTGCTCCTGCCGCTACGGCAGAAAGAAGCTCGACGAGGGCTGTGCCGACGATTATGACGGCTGGTGCATCGGTGTCGGTGATATGGCTGATTATTGCCGTGAAACAGGCAGAGGCCGTGACATAACCTATGACGAGGCTATGGAAATTCTCAAGCGTGCCGAGGACAACGGCTTTGTTCATCAGGTCACAAACATTGACGGCGAGAACAAAATCTTCGCTATCTGCAACTGCAACGTTAAAATATGCAATGCGCTGAGAACATCTCAGCTTTTCAACACGCCGAACCTTTCCGCTTCGGCTTACAGAGCGCACGTAAACAAGGCTGACTGCGTTGCCTGCGGTCAGTGCGTCGAATACTGCCCGGCAGGTGCTTTGAAGCTTGGTCAGAAGCTCTGCAAAAAGGACGGCTCCGAGGTTACATACCCGAAGCAGGAGCTTCCCGATGCCACCAAATGGGGCGAGGACAAGTGGGACGAGGATTACCGTGACAAGAACCGTATCAACTGTCACGATACGGGAACATCGCCGTGTAAGACCGCGTGTCCTGCTCATATCGCCGTTCAGGGCTACCTGAAAATGGCTTCGCAGGGCCGCTACAAGGACGCACTTGCGCTTATCAAGAAAGAAAATCCGTTCCCCGCAGTCTGCGGCAGAATCTGCAACAAGCGCTGTGAGGACGCATGCACAAGAGGCATGATCGACCGTGCCGTTTCAATTGACGCGGTCAAGAAGTTCATCGCCGCAAAGGATCTTGAGTCCGAGCACAGATACGTTCCCGAAATCGTTGTTGCGTCGAACAGAGGACGCTGGAAGGAAAAGGTTGCTATCATCGGCGGCGGTCCCGCAGGTCTTTCTTGTGCATTCTATCTCGCTCAGATGGGCTACTATCCGACAGTTTTCGAAAAAAACGAAAAACCCGGTGGAATGTTGACATATGGAATTCCTTCCTACAAGCTTGAAAAGGACGTTATTGATGCCGAAATCGAGATCATGAAAGAAATGGGCGTTGAAATCCGCACAGGCGTTGAGGTCGGCAAGGACGTGACTATCCCCGAGCTTCGCAACGACGGCTACAAGGCGTTTTACGTTGCCGTTGGCTGTCAGGGCGGCAGATATCCGAACATTCCGAACGATCACGCCGAGGGCACTCAGACGGCTGTTGAATTTCTTAAAGAAGCCAACACGGGCAAGTGTCATTTTGAGGACGAGACCGTGGTTGTCGGCGGCGGTAACGTTGCAATTGACGCCGCAAGAGTCAGCGCAAGAAGCGGAGCGAAAAAGGTTACAATGCTCTGCCTTGAAAGCAAGGACATTATGCCTGCCTCGGACGAGGAAATCCGTGAGGCTGAAGAGGACGGCGTGGTTATAAGCTGCGGCTGGGGCCCGAAAGAGGTCGTTGTCGAAAACGGAAAAGCCACGGCTGTTATCTTCAAGAAGTGCACCCGTGTTTACGATGAAAACAAGAAATTCTCACCGCTCTACGATGAGAATGAGACAATAACCGTTCCTGCAACAAAGATAATCTTTGCAATAGGTCAGTCGATCGAGTGGGGCAGCCTTCTTGAAGGAACAAAGGTTGAATATTGGCACGGCAATTATCCCGTTGCCGACAAGCTCACCTATCAGACGGCTGAGGAAGATATCTTCGTCGGCGGCGATGTTTACACAGGTCCGAAGTTCGCCATTGACGCCATTGCGGCTGGTCATGAAGCCGCCGAATCGCTCCACAGATACGTTCAGCACGGCCACATGACTATCGGCAGGAACAGACGTGAGTTCATCGAGCTTGACAAGAACGATTTGAAATTTGACAGCTACGACACGGCAGGACGTCAGGAGGAGGGCATGAGAACGGACATTGATCCGCACTCATTCAGTGACGCTCACGCAACCCTCACCGAGGAGCAGGTCAAGAAGGAGACATCAAGATGTCTCGGCTGCGGCGCAACGATCGTCGATCAAAACCGCTGCATCGGCTGCGGACTTTGCACGACGAAGTGTAAGTTTGATGCGATTACGCTCCACAGGGATCACCCCGAGGCAAGCAAAATGGTTGTCGCCGAGGATAAGTTCAAGTACATTCTTCCCTACACCGCCAAGCGCGCCGTAAAGATCGTCAAAAAAAAGAAAGAAAATAAATAACCCGAACATAAAAGCAGTACAACAAAAACCATCGGTTCCCCGATGGCTTTTATGTTTACAAAAAAAGACTGCCGCGAAAGCGACAGTCTGATAACCGATAAATCAGTCAGATGTGTAGGGCATAAGAGCTACGTGACGGGCACGTTTGATAGCTGTTGTAAGCTCTCTCTGATGCTTTGCACAAGTACCTGTTACACGACGGGGAAGAATCTTCGCTCTGTCGGAAGTGTACTTATTGAGCTTGTTTACGTCCTTGTAATCAATGCTCTCAACTTTATCAACACAGAAGGAACAAACCTTCTTGCGGCCTTTTCTGTTAGGACGGCCGTTGTTCTTATCATAAGCCATTACAAAATACCTCCTTATAAAATTCGGGTGACATCTGCTCAGAACGGCAGATCGTCATCTCCTGAAATCTCCTCAAAGTCACCGTCGGATCCGGTTGAGAATGAAGGAGCGGCAGGCTGCGCGGGAGCCGAATAGCTCTGGTTGTAATTGTTGTTGCCTGTGCCTGTTTCTGCCTTTGAGCCGCAGAAGCTTGCCTGGTCAACAAGAACCTCAACCGCTGTGCGCTTATTACCGTTTTTGTCCTCATAGTTACGGGTCTGAATCGAACCCGTTACAGCGATCATAGAGCCCTTCTGGAAATATCTTGAGATAAATTCAGCGGTGTTTCTCCATGCGACACAATTGATGAAATCGGTCTGACGCTGTTCGCCCTGACGAGCATATGAACGCTCAACAGCAAGCGAAAAGGACGTTACGGCAAGACCTGTCTGGGTATTGCGCAACTCGGGAGTTGCAACAAGTCTACCCATCAATACTACATTGTTAATCATGTTGCGTCCCCCTTACTTCTTGATTATAAGTGAACGAAGCACGCCGTCCGTGATGTTAAGGACACGGTCAAGCTCTGCCGGGAATTCCGGCTCAGCCGAGAAATTGTAAAGAGCATAGTAGCCTTCTGTCTCGTAGTTGATAGCATAAGCAAGCTTGCGCTTACCCCACTCATCTACGCTTTCAACAGTACCATGCTTCTCCATAAGAGCCTTGAACTTTTCAACCAAAGCCTTAGCTGCATCCTCGCTCTCCTTAACGGAGTAAACGATCATTGCCTCATAGTTCTCTACTGCCATTTAAAAGCACCTCCTTTTGGTCATTCCGGCCGCCTATTCAGCGGCAAGGATAGCTGTAATCAATATTTTACAGCCTTAATATTTTATCAGCTAATGCCGATAATGTCAAGGGTTTTATTGAATTATTTTGTATAATTTTCGTTGTCGTATAGCCGAATAATGTTTCTGCTAATCTTGATACGATTCAGACTTTTCTTTCCCGACCATTTTTTGTATCTCTTTTACTGCTCTTGAACGATACTTACCTATATAAAACAACGGCATAAAATATGTTAGCAGGAGCATTATCAACGGGATTGGGCGCATTATGGGTATAAATTCTTTTATAAAGCCTGTAGCAAATAAGAAAATCGAAAACGTCAAAACGATCGCAAACACAAGGGTAATGACCTCTTCGCACATTCTTTCAAGGCAAAAATGCAATGTGATTTTCGTTTCTGTGCCCTGCTCCGAAAAAGCAATATGTATTTCGGGAACAAACGATTGACGTACTCCCCAACCGTATGGATTTTTATACGGAATGTAATAGCTTTTCTCTTTATCAAACTTGAAATTATAAGCCATGGTGTCCGTTTTTATATCATTCTTTTCAAAGATACCGATAATCTCCTCTTTCGGCAGGCCGACGGTAATACAATTCTTAAAGAAAGGATAGATGTTCATTTTTATTCCCCATAGTTAAAATTCAAAATATTCCTTCACCTGTTCGTAATTTTCGGCATAGAAATCGACGATTTTCTTTATCTCGTCCCTGTCGTCCTCATTGGAATAATCCTCAATGCCGATGACCTTATAGCCTGCCGATTTGGCGGTTTCGATTGCATAGAGAGCGTCCTCAAAAACATAGCCGACACCCTCGGCATGAATGGCATTTCTCACGTATTCAAATGCCGCAGGGTCATTCTTATGAATACCTATCTCGTGCATTGAAATAACATCCTCAAAATAGCCGAGTATGCCGTTGCGCTCAAGCGCCTTTTTTGCCATTCTGCTCTCAGTCGCAGTTGCAACGACCATTTTGACGCCGTTATCCTTGAACGACTGCAAAAAATCCTTTACTCCGTCCTTGATAGGAGCAATGTTTGAATAGTAGAACCACAGAATCTCCTGCAAGCTTTCGAGCACTTCGTCAAAGCTCATATCGAGGTTGTATTCCTCAATCATGTAGCTTATTCCCGTTTTGTATCCCTGCTTGCGAAAAAGGTCGAATTCCCTCGGGATAATGCCTCTCATCATGAGGAAAGCGCCCGAGGCTGTGTCCCATATGTGCATGGAATCAAGCAGTGTGCCGTCCATGTCAAAAATCGCGTAATCAATGTTTTTCATATCTTTTATGTTTTGCATATAAATTATCCGATGCCTAAAATTAAATTTGCCTCCCCTTAAAAAATCAAGGAGAGGCTTAAATCGTTGATATTAAAGTGAATCAAGCCACTTGAGAAGATCAATTATCGGCTTTATGATATCTGCATACTTCCAGCCCGAAAGCCATCTGATAAACTTCTGCATCGTAGTTGTCGGACGGTCGCCGTTCAGCTTTTCGAGAATGAGATTTCCCGTTGTTGTGAATGAATACTCTGCACTGAGCTTACCGTCAGCCGTCTTGAACGAACCCTCTGCAACCGTAACCGTATACTCCGCCTCATGAGCCATACCCGCTTCATATGAAACGGTTATTGTTGCGGTTTTACCGTTTATGTCGATTTTCTTTGCATTTGATGAATTGTATGTTTTATTCTGTCCGTCCGTGCCCTTTACATTGACGGAAAAGCCATCCGCGAGAACCAGCTCACTGTTTGACTTGACCGTAATTTTAAGATCGCTGACATATTTATCCTTAAAATTGCCCGATGCCGCAACCGCACTGCCTGACTTCAGACTGAATGTTCCCGTCTCGGCGAAGCCGATAACGGAGAAGCTGAAGATCATAGCAATCGCAAGAAGAACGGCTAAAAATTTGTTTGCTGTTTTTGTCATGATAATCACCTCAAATTTATTTTCTTTAAGCAGATTATAACATTAAAGCAACAAATAATCAATACTTCAATTTTTAATTTTTGATTAACTTTGCAAAGTTCGCCATAAGCTTTTTGGTTCCCGATTTTTCAAAGGCAATTTCCAAAAGCGTATCGTTGCCCATGCTCTTGGCAGAAAGAATAACGCCCTGTCCGAACACCTTGTGGGTGACGGTATCGCCGATCTTGTAGGTCTCCTTGCTTGCGGCGGCAGGCTGAGGCTTCTTCGCCGCAGTCTGAGCCGTGAAGCCGCGCTTGATAGGTCTGCCGCTTGTGAAATCCTCGCCGAAGTCCCTGTAGGGCTCGTCCTCGGCGCTTCTTCTGTATGAAGAATATGAGGTAACACCCGTCTTTTCCGTCAGATCATCGGGAATCTCACCGAGGAAGCGCGACGGCGCATTATGTGTCGTTGAGCCGAACATAAGGCGCGTTCTTGTATTCGTCAGATACAATTCCTGCTTTGCTCTCGTTATGCCGACATATGCAAGGCGGCGTTCCTCCTCCATATCGTCGGGATTATAGATCGACTGATTTCCCGGGAAAACTCCGTCCTCCATGCCGATTATAAATACAACGGGGAATTCAAGTCCCTTCGCCGAGTGAAGAGTCATCATAACGACGGTATCTGAATCGGCATTGTAGTTGTCAATATCGGTCATGAGTGCGATTTCCTCAAGAAAGCCGTTGAGCGTAGGCTCGTCGCTCTCCTCCTCATAACGCATGAGGTTCGCTTTAAGCTCGTTGAGGTTCTCTTTTCTGTCCTGCGCCGTGTCCTTATCAAGGTCAAGGAACTGATAATAGCCCGTCATGCTTAAGGTTTTTTCAAGCAGTTCATGAGGCTTCAATTCCTGTGCCGCCTCGATAAGCTCCTTGATCATAGCGCTGAACTGCAAAAGCTTCGACGATGCACGGCTAAGTGACGGGTAGGAATCCGCATTCGAGATGATCTCAAACATGCTGACACCGAGTCCTGCGGCGATTTCCGACGCATTGTTAAGCGTTGTATCGCCTATTCCCCTCTTGGGCTCGTTTATGATACGGCGAAGTCTGACGTTATCCGCCGTGTTGTTGATAAGTGTAAGATACGCAAGAGCGTCCTTGATTTCCTTACGCTCATAGAAGCGCAGACCGCCGATAATCCTGTACGGAATACCTGCACGGACGAACGCATTTTCAATCGTGCTCGACTGTGCGTTCATTCGATAGAGTACAGCATGGTCGGACATCTTCTTGCCTGCCGCAACGTCCTTCATTATCGTGTCTGCAACAAAGCGTGCTTCTTCTCTCTCGTCATATGAGGTGTTGACGGTAATCTTGTTGCCCTTGCCGTTAGCCGTCCAAAGATTTTTGCCCTTGCGCTGACTGTTGTTGGCAATGACGGCGTTTGCCGCGTCAAGGATAGTCTGAGTTGAGCGGTAGTTCTGCTCAAGTCTAATCGTCTTTGCGTCGGGATAGCGCTCCTCGAAGCTCAGAATATTCTGAATTGTAGCTCCGCGAAACTTATAGATACTCTGGTCGTCATCGCCGACAACGCAGATATTTCTGTACTTCTCGGCGAGCAGGCTTGTCAGCACATACTGCGCATGGTTGGTGTCCTGATACTCGTCAACCAATATGTATTTGAATTTATTCTGATAGTAATTTCTGACTTCTTCGTTCTTCTGCAAGAGCTCGACGGTTCTGAAAATCATATCGTCGAAGTCCATTGCATCGGCATTTTTAAGAAGCTTCTGATAGCACTTGTACGCTTCGCCTATCGCCTTTAAGCGAACATCTCCGCCCGCCTGAGCAATGTACTCATCGGGCGTTATAAGCTGATCCTTGGCACGGCTGACCTCTTTAAGAATGGTCTTGTGCGAAAGCATTTTATCATTGATATCGAGAAGTCTCTGCGCCTCCTTCATAACACGCTTTGAATCGTCCGTGTCATAGATCGTGAAGCGGTTCGTATAGCCGATAAGATCGCCGTAGCGTCTCAATATCCTTGCACAGCAGGAGTGAAACGTGCTCGCCCAGATATCGTTTGCGGCGTCGCCGAGCTTGGCGGCAAGTCTGCTCTTGAGCTCCGAAGCCGCTTTGTTGGTGAACGTAATGGCAAGTATCTCCCACGGAGCCGGAGCATTGACTGTCAAGAGATCATATACCTCGAACAGATCCGTTGTCGGGTCGTTAAGGTACTGCCTCATGATAGCGATATCGTTTTCGGTCGGTTCAAACTCGGAATAGTCCGAATTGTAAGCATTGCCGTATTTAATAAGATTAGCGATTCTGTTTACCAAAACCGTTGTTTTTCCGCTGCCCGCACCTGCAAGAAGCAGCAAGGGGCCATTTACTGCATAGATAGCCTCTTGCTGCCTGTCATTCATTCTTTCAAAATCTTTTGCAATTATACGGCGGCGAAGTTCTAAAAATTCGTCTTTAAGCATAATTTGATTTCCTTTAGATTGAAATTATGTTTGCCATCTTGTAAAGATCCATGTCAATATGCTTCTTCATGTTGAGAGCCTCGAAAATATCGTAATCAACGATCTGATCCTTCTGCATTGCAACAACACGGTTGCCGATGCCGTCCATAAGAAGCTCAACTGCTCTGTAGCCCATCTGGCTTGCAACAACGCGGTCTCTTACTGTCGGTGAGCCGCCGCGCTGAACGTGAGCGAGAACCATTGCTCTTGACTCAACGCCCGTCTCCTCCTCGATTGCCTTTGCAAGCTCGTCAACGGTGATGTTTCCGTCAGCCGTTACGCCCTCGGCAACGATAACAAGGAAGTGCTTCTTACCTGTTTTCTGAGTACGGCGGATTCTGTCGAATACGTCTCTCTTAAGGTCAAACTCAACCTCGGGGATAAGGATAGCCGTTGCGCCGACTGCGATACCTGCGTTAAGAGCAAGATAGCCTGCACGTCTGCCCATAACCTCAATAACAGAACAGCGATCATGAGAAGCCGATGTGTCACGGATTCTGTCAACCATTTCCATAATCGTGTTAAGGCATGTGTCATAGCCTATTGTATAATCGCAGCAAGCGATATCGTTGTCGATAGTGCCCGGAATACCTACACATGGAATTCCGCGCTCGGAAAGGTCTCTTGCGCCTCTGAACGAGCCGTCGCCGCCGATAACAACGATGCCCTCAATGCCGTATGCATGGCAGATCTCGATAGCCTTCTGCATACCCTCCTCAGTTGCAAATTCCTTGCTTCTTGCGGAATGGAGCATCGTGCCGCCTCTGTGGATAATATCGCAAACTGTGCGAATCTCCATCGGGATGAGAGAGCCCTCCATAAGGCCCTTATAGCCGCGGTCAATACCGTAAACCTTGATGTGATTCTCGCATGCTGTACGAACAACTGCACGAACGGCAGCGTTCATTCCCGGGGCGTCTCCGCCGCTTGTCAAAACTCCGATTGTCTTCATTATAACTTCCTCCTAAGGATTCACTAAAAAATTCTATATGATGATACACCTAATTAAAAAAAATGTCAAATAAAACAGAAAAATATTTACTGAAAAACTACATTTTCTTCGCCGAGAACACGTTTAAGCTCGTTTATCAGCGGTTCGTTGACGTCAACACTGCGCTCATACGGCTGATGAACATATTTTCCCGTGTCAGCAAAATAATAGTACAGCGGAACTCTGCCGTCAAAAATCGCAAGAAGCTTTTCCGCCTGAGCCTGCTCGGGAGTACCCTCCGTCGGGAATTTTAGAAACAGTCCGCTTCGCCTTTTCTTAGCGGGAGCGGCAGACTGTGTCGGGCTTTGTCCGCCCTTTTTCGCATAATAATCCTTCGCCGTCTCAGCAGTGTAAATATGCTCGCAGATCAGCTTTGACGGCTCCTCATCGCGGACATCGAGCCGTCCGTAAAATACGAGCACCCTACCCTCCTCAAGCATCATTGCGTTTTCCATCAAAATCTTCGGGAATACGATAACCTCAATTGAGCCCGAGGTGTCCTCAACGTTGACGAACGCCATCGTCGTGTCGCTCTTTGTGATTTTTTTCTTCACATCGGTTATTATGCCCATTATCTTGGTTCTTTCTCCGTCCTTATGCGAAGAATGTATATTTTCGCCGCTGTTTGCAAGCTCGGCTATTCTCACGCAGCCCATTGAAGCCGCAAGCTCGGCATGAGCCGCCATGGGATGACCCGAGAGATACAAGCCCGTTGTCGATTTTTCCATTGCAAGAAGCTCGCTTTGCGGAAATTCGTCGAAGAATTTTAATGCCGACTCAGAATGAGACTCGCCGCCCACGGAATCAAACAGACCTATCTGACCCTCAACGTTCCTGCGTTTCTTTGAGTCAAGCTCGTCAATTATCTCGTTCATTGCCATGAGCATCTGACGGCGGTTTGCGCCCAAACCGTCGAGTGCGCCGCATTTTATGAGACTTTCGACCGCTCTTTTATTAAAATCAGCACCATGCATTCTCGAGCAGAAATTATAAAACGAGGTGAACTTGCCTGCATTTCTCTCCGAAATGATATTCTTAATAAAGCTTCTGCCGAGATTTTTTATTGCTAACATTCCGAAGCGGATATTTCCGTCAGAAACGGTGAAATTGTCATAGCTCTCATTGACGTTCGGCGGCAGGATCTTAATACCTATCCTGTTACATTCATCAGTATATTCCGTTACCTTGTCCGTATTGTCAAGAACGCTTGAAAGAAGCGCCGCCATGAATTCGCACGGGTAATGGCATTTGAGATATGCAGTCTGATATGCGACGTAGGCATATGCCGTTGCATGAGACTTATTGAACGCATACGAGGCAAACGATGACATATCGTCAAATATATCGTTGGCAACCTCGGCAGGTATTCCCCTTTTCACACAGCCGTCACATTCAACCGTTCCGTCCTCACGCACCATACCGTAAATGAAGTTTTTGCGTTCCTTTTCCATGACGTCGTGCTTTTTCTTGGACATCGCACGGCGGACAATATCGGCTCTGCCGTAGGAATATCCCGCAAGCGAACGGAATATCTGCATGACCTGCTCCTGATAAATCATACAGCCGTAGGTAACTTCAAGAATATCACGGAGCTTTTCGGTCTTGTAAACCGTCTTTTTGGGGTGATGCCTGTTTTCGATGTAAGTGTTTATCGAATCCATCGGACCGGGGCGGTAAAGCGAGATAACAGCTATCAGATCCTCAATATCGACGGGCTTCAGTCCGACAAGCACACTTTTCATGCCTGCCGATTCAAACTGGAATACGCCCTCGGTCTGACCCGAAGCCATCATCTCATAGGTCGCCTTGTCGGTTATGTCAATTTTGTTTATATCAAAGCTCTTGTCTTTTAATTTTATCATCTTGACCGCATCGTTTATAACGGTCAGCGTCCTCAGCCCGAGGAAATCCATCTTGAGAAGTCCCAGCTCCTCAAGCGTCGTCATCGTGTACTGAGTGACAGGCGAATTATCGTTGAGCGCAAGCGGAACGTAGCTTGCCACAGGGTCTCTCGTTATAACAACACCTGCCGCATGGGTCGAGGTGTGTCTCGGCATACCCTCAACCTTCATTGAGGTGTCAATAAGGTTCTTTATCTCGTCACTGCTTTCATAAAGCGAACGGAATTCGGGCGATTTTTTAAGCGCCTTTTGAATCGTTATATTCAGCTCTCTTGGCACCTGCTTTGAAACGTTATCGACAACATTATAAGGAATTCCCATCGCCCTGCCGACGTCACGGATAGCCGCTCTCGCCGCAAGCGTTCCGAAGGTTACGATCTGCGCAACATGGTCTGCACCGTACTTTTCGATAACGTAGTCAATTACCTCTCCCCTGCGCTCGTAGCAGAAATCAACGTCAAAGTCGGGCATGCTGACACGCTCCGGATTGAGGAAACGCTCAAAGAGAAGATTATATTTCATCGGGTCTATTCCTGTTATACCTATGCAATAGGCGGCAATACTGCCTGCTCCCGAGCCTCTGCCCGGACCGACGGGAATGCCCTTGGATTTTGCATATCTTATAAAGTCGTGAACTATCAAGAAGTAATCGACATAGCCCATTTTATTTATAACGTCAAGCTCATAGTCGAGCCTGTCGAAATATTCCTTCGGCGGATTTTCGCCGTAGTTTCTGTACATTCCGGCGTAGCACTGCTCCTTGAACCATTCAAAATGATCCCTGCCGTCAGGCACTTCAAAATGAGGGAGCTTGGTGTTGCCGAATTCAAAGTCATAACTGCACTGCTCGGCGATAATCTGCGTGTTTTCTATCGCCTCGGGAACATGGGAGAAAAGCTCGTACATTTCCTCCTCGCTCTTTAAATAGAACTCGTCGCTGTCAAATTCAAGCCCGTTGCCCTGACCAAGTGTAGTATTGGTCGCAATGCAGATGAGCACCTGCTGAATCTTGCTGTCCTCCTTGCGGACATAGTGCGTATCGTTCGTCGCAACGAGCGGAATTCCCGTTTCCTTTGAAAGTCTTATGAGCATCGGTTCGATCTGCTTCTGCTCACGGATTCCGTGATTTTGAAGCTCAAGATAGAAATTACCCCGGCCAAAAACGCTGTTATACCAAAGAGCCTTTTCCTTTGCCCTCTCGTAATCGTCAGCCATCAGCGCCCTCGGGATTTCTCCCGCAAGGCATGCCGAAAGAGCGATTATACCCTCGTGGTACTGTTCCAAAAGCTCACGGTCGATTCTCGGCTTTGTGTAAAAGCCCTCAGTCCATGCCTTTGAAACCATTGAAATAAGATTCTGATAGCCCGTTGCGTTCTTGCAAAGAAGAACGAGGTGGTATCTCTCATTGTCAAGAGCGTGAACCTTATCCTTGCGTCCTCGCGAAGCAAGGTAACATTCGCAGCCGATAATCGGCTTGATTCCTCTCGCTTTCGCCTTTTTATAAAAATCCACAGCGCCGTACATAACGCCGTGGTCGGTAATAGCCATGGAATCCATGCCCAGCTCAACCGCACGGTCAAGCAGGTCGTCAAGACGGCATGCTCCGTCAAGTAAGCTGTATTCCGTATGTAAATGAAGATGTGTAAAGCTCAACACGCCGCCTCCTTTATTAGCTGTTAAATTACAGCAAAATTTATATATTTACTCCCTACCTGTACTTATCCGCAATTTCCATTATTTTCATGAGCCTGTGATTAACTCCAGAACGCGATATAGGTACCGTGAGATTCTCACCGAGCTGTTTTAGAGACATATCGGGGTTTTCTCTGCGTAAAACCGCGACCTCTTTAAGCTCGTCCGAAAGCGAGTCAAGCCCCTGCTTTTTCTCGATGATCTCTATCGCTTCAACCTGTGCCAGTCCTGCCTCGATCGAGCGGCTCATGTTGGCAGATTCAAAATTCATCTGCCTGTTTATCTTATTTCTGACATCCTTCTGAATTTTTATTCCCATAAGCTCAAGGCTTGAGTTGATCGCACCCATAAGCGTCAGCAGATCCTCTATGCTCTCGCTTTCCTTGAGGTAAATAACATGCGAATACTTTCTGATGATATGCTTCGCTTTAAGTCCGAAATCTGTGAGGATTTTCAGAAGATCCAGGCTGAGATTGTGGTAAGGCACAACAAATTCAAGGTGATATCCCTTATCGGGATTGCCTATTGAACCGCAGGAAAGAAAGGCTCCTCTCAGAAATGCGCCGTAGCATTCATCGTCCTCCAAAACGCCCCTGTTCACCCTGAGCGAAACGGAATTCACGGAATGGTCAAAGTATTCTATAATGCGCTTTCTGCCCTCCGCTGTCGGCACCTTGAGTGTGTATTTTCCGCTTTTAAGCTGACCGACGGTAGTTTCGACACCCGAGGTTTCCGCAATTGCTTTTTCAAAGGCAGACATAACCTCGGCATAGTCAGTAGCACACGATACCGACCTTGAAGTAAAGCTCTTGCCGTAAAGCAAAAAGCCGTACGCAAAGGCTCGTTTACAGCAATCTGACGTAAACTCAAGCTCCGCTAATTCATTTTTCACTCCTGCAGTGAATGACATCTGTTTATACCCCTGTTATTTTTCTATATCTCTGTGTTTAACGCTGACGCTGTAACCGTGCTTCAGCAGATTTTCTCTTATCTTTTCGGCAAAACAAACCGAACGGTGTCTGCCGCCCGTACAGCCGATCGCTATAACGAGCTGGCTCTTGCCCTCCTCGATATAAAGAGGAACCGTGTAGTCAATTAAATCGTTAAGCTTATTGAGCACATTGACCGAATGCTCGGAATTCATGACATATTCGCTGACATCCTGTTCAAGGCCTGTTCTGTACTTCATCGACGGAACATAGAACGGATTCGGCAGACAGCGAACATCAAAAACAAGATCCGCGTCACTCGGGATTCCGTACTTGAAGCCGAACGACATACAGCGAATTTTCAATGCGCTGTCGGGATTGTCAAGAAAAAGCTCATTGACTCTCTGCTTGCACTCGGCAACGCTCGATTTTGACGTGTCAATGATGTAATCGGCTTTCATTCTGATATTAAGAAGCTTTTCGTGCTCCATTGCGATCGCCGCATGAAGTGAGCCGTCGCACTTATCAAGCAAAGGGTGCTTTCTTCTTGTCTCCTTATATCTTCTGACGAGAACCTCCTCGGTTGCATCGACAAAGAGCACTTTATAGTTATAATTCTGCTCTTCAAGAAGCTGAAGAACATGCGGAAACTCATTAAACATCTTTTCACCGACGCGGATATCCGTAACGGTCGCGATCTTCTGCGTGTTATCCGTCTTGCTTACAAACTGAGCAATGGTCGGAATTATTGCAGGCGGAAGATTATCGGCGCAGAAATAGCCGAGATCCTCCAGAGCGTCAACAACGGCAGACTTGCCCGCGCCCGACATTCCTGTAACAATTAACAATTCCATAAAATTACCATTCCTTTCGAGGTGTAAACAGTGTGTAATTCTCAATTAGAAGAAGCCTGCCTTGGCTCCCCTGTATGGGAGCTGTCACGGCTTGCCCGTTACTGAGGGGTTAAATTCAAGTGAAAAGATAAAAGTGAATAGTGAAAAGAAGCGGTGGCTTTGCAATGTAAAGCATTAAAATAATAACCTTTTCTTTTTTCTATATTATCTTAACATAACCCCTCCGTCGCTCCTTCGTCGCGCCACCTCCCCTGCATGGGAGGCAAGGTGATACAGCGCCAACCAGTCCCCAATCCGAGGTTGTGATAAAATTGTTCACAGTGCATTTTGCAGATTGGGTGCTGTATGAACATTATAAAATCAAGGCATGAGATTTTTTCGTTAGACGGAGCAAATTTCTCGAAGGCTATATTCTTATATGCCGAGAGGGATTTGGTTCGTATCACGGAAAAAGATCAGCCAACCGTAATTAAACGCACTTCGGGTTCAAGATGTACACCCTTCTCTTCATAAACCCTGTCCTGTACATATTTGATAAGGTCGATAACGTCCTGCGCGGTCGCTCCGCCCTTGTTTATGATAAAGCCTGCATGCTTCTCGCTGACCTGCGCTCCGCCGACGGAACAGCCCTTAAGACCGCATTCTTCGATCAAACCGCCCGCGAAATAACCGACAGGACGCTTAAAGGTACTGCCTGCGCTCGGGAATTCGAGCGGCTGTTTATCCTTGCGGCGCTGCAAAAGCTCCTGCATTTTGGCTTTAATTTCGGCTTTGTTACCCTTTTTCAGCTTCATGATGAGCGTTGTTATAATATAGCCGTTGTGCTCGTAAGCGCTCGTTCTGTATGCGAGTCCGAGCTCGTCGCCCTTTAGCGAGCCGAGATTTCCGTCAGAGTCAATGTGACGGCACTCAATGAGTACGTCCTTCATTTCGCCGCCGTAAGCGCCTGCGTTCATGTACGCCGCACCGCCTGCACTGCCCGGAATCCCGAATGCGAATTCCAAGCCCGTAAGCTCGTTTTCAAGCGCAAAATTGCAGACCTTGCTCATCGTCATACCTGCGTCGCAGACTATCGTATCGCCGTTCACAAGCTCGATTTTCGGCTCGGGACGGCACATATTTATAACAACCGTTTTAAGCCCCGCATCACAGATAAGCATGTTGCTTCCGTTGCCGAGAATGAACGGCTTGATATTCTCTTTTTTACATTCTTTAATAACCGAAACGAGCTGTTCATCGTTCAGCGGAGTGAGCATAACCGACGCATTTCCGCCGATGCGGAAGGTCGTGTATTTGCTCATCGGAACCTCACGCTCGGCCTTACAGCCGATGCCCGTTGCGTATTCAAAAATCTTATCGAAGCTCATTGTGTCTCCCTTGGTTGGTTTGTGACGCCTCACCTACGGTCAATATCATCGACTTGGCATGTTTGCCGATAGAAGAAATTTATCAAGGCTTCCCCTTGAGGGGAAGGCTGTCAAACGGCATCTGCCTTCAAGTTTTTTAAAGCAGATAACATTGCACATTCTTCAAGGCGGGGCTAAATAACCTCTGCTACTTACTGAGTCTTATCCCAACAGCGCCGCACCGATGATGCCGGCGTCGTTGCCGAGGACTGCCTTGCAGATCTTTGTCTGCTTCTTTGCATACTTACTGTATCTTTCCTTTTCAACATATCCTCTTATCGGGTCAAGAAGATTATCGCCCTCATTGCTGATTCCGCCGCCGACGCAAAGAACCTCGGGCTGGAAAATATTGATTATATTCGTGATGCCGACAGAAACATAATAGCAATATCTGTCAACAACTTCCTTGCCTGCTTTGTCACCTGCATACATGGCATTAAAGGCAGTTCTTCCGCTGACCTTATTTATATCGCCGTCGCAAAGCTCCCACATTTTGCTGTCGGGACATTCCTTCATCTTCGCCTTTGTCTGAGCAATGAGCGCCGTTGCCGAAGCATAGCTCTCCCAGCAGCCGTTACGTCCGCAGTTACACGGAATTCCGTCAACAACTATAACCGTGTGGCCCATTTCGCCGCCAGTGAAGTTCATGCCGCTAACGATTTTGCCGTCAACGATGATTCCGCTTCCGACGCCTGTTCCGAGCGTTACGGCAACAAAGTTCTGTGCACCGTTGCCTGCGCCTGCATATGCCTCGCCCAGAGCGGCGGCATTTGCGTCGTTCTCAAAATAGCACGGCTTACCCGTAAGCTCCTCAAGCATCTTCTTGGCAGGAACATTGTTAAAAGCAAGGTTATTCGAAAACTCGATCATGCCCGTGTCCTGATTGACAGAGCCTGGGGTTCCGACGCCTACGCTCTCGATATCAGCCATCGTAAGTCCTGCATCGGCAACCGCCATGTCGATCGCCTTTTTGATATCGGCAAAAATCTCCTCTGCCGGACGGGGCGCATTGGTCTTAACCTTGCCCTTGCCTATGATGTTGTATTTTTCATCAACAACTCCGACGGCAATATTTGTTCCGCCGAGATCAACTCCAACCTTGTACATTGTAAATTCCTCCGTTATTAAAAGTTATGCCAAATTTCAAGCTCATTTTCCTCAACCTTGATATCGTCCGTCATACCGAGGTTGTGAAGCAGCTGCTTTGCGGCATTATAGCCCATTTTTTTCTGCCTGTTGTTCATCGCCGCCGCCTCAATGATGATTGAAATGTTACGTCCCGGGGTAACGGGAACAACGCATATCGGAACATCAATTCCGAGAATATCAATCGTTTCGTTCTCAAGTCCGAGACGCTCGTAATTCTTCTCCGCATTCCAAGGCTCAAGCTGAATGACCATGTTTATCTTCTCGGAAACCTTGACCGAGCCGATACCGAAAAGCCTCCTTGCATTGACAACGCCTACTCCCCTCAGCTCGATGAAATGTCGGATATTCTCGGGAGCCGAGCCGACAAGCGTTTTATGCGAAACCTTTCGTATCTCAACGGCATCGTCGGCAACAAGCCTGTGACCTCTCTTGATAAGCTCAAGAGCCGTTTCGCTCTTACCCATGCCGCTCTCGCCCATTATCAGAACACCCTCGCCGTAAACCTCGACGAAAACGCCGTGGCGCGTAATTCTCGGCGCAAGCTCAACGCTCAGATAGGATATCAGCGTTGACATACAGCTTGATGTGCCGTCGGTCGTTTTGAGAAGCGCAACGCCGTATTTCTTTGCCAGCTCGATCGTATCGTCATGATAATCCTGTCCTCGGGTCAGAATGATTGCAACAGGCTTTTTTGAAAGAAGCCTTTTAACCTTTCTGAGCCTTTCGTCCGGCTTGAATGAATTGAGATATTCGATCTCGGAAACACCCATTATCTGAATACGTTCGGGGTCAAAATACTTTGTAAATCCCGAAAGCATAAGTCCCGGTCGGTTGATTTCGGATGAAGAAACAAGAATCTCCGACGGATCAACGGGAGTGTATTCGATATCAAAGCCGATTACTTCTATTATTTTTTTAAGTGATATGGTATATTTTGTTGCCATAAAACCACTCCGTAAAGCATATTTGTTCCATACATGGTTTATTATACAATATTTATTGTCATCTTCCAATAGTTTTTTCAAAAAAATTAAAGAAAAAACGTCGGATATCTCCGACGTTCCGATTTTTATTCAATCAGCCCCTATGCAAATCATAGAAAATGTAATCAATTATTCCGTTCAGCAAGTTATTCAGCGTAAGCCATACCTTGCCGAAATCGAGGGAAACGAGAACAACAAGCGACACTGCCAAGATAAAATATGGAATGACCATCCACCTGTATCGCCTCAGAAGCATCAGCGTATGCCACGAGAAGAAAAGGAATATTGCCATAACGACCGAAAGCGTACCGATTTTTACAGGCAACGATATACTGTGCGGATGAAGCTCAACTGCAAAAACGATATCCACAAGCAAAAGCACAACAATAAGAATAAAAGAGCAAACTATGCCGATAAAATACGACAGCCGCCTATTGTACTTGTATTTGAACTGCGCTTTATCCCGTGCAGATTTTTTATAGCAATCACTGCTCTGTGAAACAGTTTGCTTTTCTTCTTTCTTTTCGAACCTGCTGCAAATTCTTTCGGGCATGTTTATGTTGTGATGATAAAGCTTGCAATAGCCGTTTTCACTAAGTCCGTCGGAATAATATGTGCAGTCTTTACACGAGCTCTTGTTTTCCTCTGCCATTACTTCACTTCCGTTACTTTGCTGTTCTCATGGTATCATACCTTACTTGCTTTGTCAAATTTTTAATACAATTTCATCACAATATATATGTTATTTAGACAAAGCAAGGCACATTTTGTAGTATTTTACCTCAAAATAATATTGCAATTTCGACAAACTAAGCTTTTTGTTATACTTCTTATTCGGACTTTATAAATCCGTATTTTCGCCGTCACGGCTGTTTTCCTCGGCACCGTTTTCGGTATTGTCCTGCACCTTGCCGCGACACTCGCGGTACATTTTAAGGTAATAATTCTTTTCACAGTATGTATCGAAAAATGCTCTGACGATATAGGTGCAAAATATCGCCTTTGTTAAATCAATTACCGCTCCGCCGAGCGTTTCGGCAATCTCACTCCTGCCGAGTGCGGCAAGAATATAGCTTGCGGAAATCCATATCAGGCAGAACACGAGAATAACCGACGTCCACTTCTTTGTGTAATTAAACATGCTGAATTTTTTTCTTAGCTTTCCCATATAACCACTCCAATTTTATTGCAAAATTTTACCGAGTTAAATTTCTGCTGACATTTATCAGCCTTCCCTTGAGAGGAACGACGGAGGGGTTAAATAAGCTTTCATCAAACTTTCAACAAACCCCTCAGTCAGCTTCGCTGACAGCGTCTCGCTGCGGCTCGGTCACGCCACGGCTCTGACAGTCCACCGGACTGTCATTCACTACCGCGGCGACACTTCGCTACCCTACAGGGGAGCCGAGAATAGGTTTCTTCTAACCTTGGGTCGATGTGGGCATCGACCCCTACGGAATGTACGTTTTCTGAATCTCATCACAGTGAAAAAATCTGATAAAAATTGATTTAGGTGCAGAAAACATTTCAGCCTCCCCTTGGTTGACTCAAGGGGAGGTGTCGCCTGAGCGACGGAGGGGATAAAGATTAAAATTTGCTAAGACATTACTCCCTCAGTCAGCTTCGCTGACGGCTCCCCTAAAAGAGAGCCAAGTTAAATTTCTTCTAACCTTTGTCTCACATAATCACCTTTTACAATATACGAAAAAAGGCAATAAAAAATGACGGAAACCGATGAACGATTTCCGCCGTTATTATATCAAAAATCAGTCAAGCTGTACCTTGTATGTCCACCCCATGTCGTCCTCGACATGACCTGTCTGCATACCGTAGAGCGTGTCGTAAAGCTTCTGAGCGATAGGACCTACATTGCCGTCGGCAACCTTGTAATCCGATCCCATGTAGTAAAGAGTTCCTATCGGAGAGATAACCGCAGCCGTACCGCTTGCGAATACCTCTTTAAGAGTACCTGCTTTTGAAGCGGCGCATACATCGTCGATTGAAAGACGTCTCTCGGAAACCTTTACTCCCCACTTCTTGAGAAGCTCAATAACGGATTTTCTTGTGATACCCGGAAGAATCGTACCCATAAGCGGAGCAGTGATAACCTCGTCGCCGATTACGAAGAATGCGTTTGAGGTACCGATCTCCTCAACATACTTATGCTCAGCGGCGTCAAGCCAGAGAACGTCCTTGCAGTCATGCTCCATAGCCTTTGCCGAAGCCTTCATGCCGCCTGCATAGTTACCGCCGCACTTTGCAAAGCCTGTACCGCCAACAGCCGCACGGATAAACTCGTCCTCAACATAAATTCTTGTTGTGTGAAGTCCGCCGTCGTTTGCGGCATAGTATGAACCAACAGGGCAAAGAATGATGATAAAGCGATAATGCTTTGCGGGAAGAACGCTAAATGAAACCTCGTCGCCGAAGATGAACGGTCTGATATAAAGAGCTGTGCCCGGCTCCGAGGGAACCCAATCCTTATCAACCGAGATAAGCTGATTGATAGCGTCAAAGAAGATATCCTTTTCCATATGAGGGATACACATACGGTCGTTGGTTCTGTTCATACGCTCAAAGTTCTGGTCGGGTCTGAAAAGCTGAATTTCGCCCGACGGAGTTTTATATGCCTTCATGCCCTCGAACATCATCTGAGCATAGTGGAGCACGCATGATGCAGGCTCAATGGCAATCGGCTCATGCGGAACAATTCTTCCGTCGTGCCAGCCCTGACCCTCATCATAGTCGATCATAAACATATGATCTGTGAAATACTTACCGAAGCCGAGCTTCTTCTGATCGGGCTTCTCCTTTGGATGTGTAGTTCTTGTTACGGGAAATTTATACATTTCTGTCGCTCCTTTCAAAGCATTATTATAATTCGTAGAGATCGGGTTTTCTGTCGTTGAAAACGTTGATCGAATTTCTTATATCCTTAATTACACCGAAATCGCAGTCGGCCGTTATAACCTCCTGCTCCTCACCTGCCGCACCGAGAACCTCGCCCCACGGGTCGATTATCTGCGAATGACCGCCGAAAATCGCATCGGGAGTTTTGCCGCAGGAATTACAGCAGACAACGAACATCTGATTTTCAATTGCCCTCGCCCTTGTGAGCGTAACAATGTGAGATGTTCTCACAAGCGGCCACTGCGACACCATAAAGAGCATGTCAATACCCTTGAGTGCAAGGCTTCTGATAAGCTCGCAGAAGCGGATATCATAGCAAATGACAATTCCGCACTTATGTCCGTCAAACTCGAAGGTCACAAGATTTTTGCCGAAGCTGAAAAACTTGTGCTCGTCCATCGGGGTAAAAAGGTGCGTCTTATCATATTCGGCAACGACCTCGCCCTCACGGCTGAAAACAAACGCCGTGTTGTAAATCCCGCCGTTCTTCTCGTTTGCAACACTGCCTGCAACGATGTTGACGTTAAGCTCCTTTGCCAAAGCGGAAAAGGTCTTTTTGACCCTCTCGCCGTCCCTGTCGCAATAGCTCGCAAGGTTCTCCTTGGGATAGAAGCCTGTTGTCCACGTCTCGGGAAGAACAACAACGTCGGATTTTTCTTTTTTAACTGTCTCCCTTATCAGCCTGAGAGCCTCGGCGTAGTTATACTCAACGTCGCCGAGCTTCATATCAAGCTGAATACAGGAAACTCTCATCTTATTATTCATAGTCATAGCCTGCCTTGACAGCGCCCTTGTTTACATCAAGGAGATCAAGGTGACGTGCGGAAACGACCTTTTTGAGTGCGTCGTCCGTATAATCAATCGAGAAGTGCGGTACTTCTCTGAGAATCTTGCCTGTGATAATCATGTTGGCAAGTGTCGGTGTTCCGTTATCGTTCGCCATCTTGGTTGCAGGTATATAATATACGTCTACATCGGTTCTGTCAACCTTTTTGTCAATCATTGTAGAATCAACAAAAATCTTTCCACCGCTGACTACCTCGTTTTCATATTTTTCAAGTGACGGAAGATTCATTGCAACAAGTACGTCGGGCTTGTCAACGATCGGAGAGCCTATCGGCTCGTCGCTGATGATTACGGAGCAGTTAGCCGTGCCGCCTCTCATTTCGGGGCCATAGGACGGGAGCCAGCTTACCTGCTTGCCCTCGATAAGTCCTTTATATGCAAGGAATTTGCCTGCGAACAAGATACCCTGTCCGCCGAAGCCTGCGAATAACATTCTGCAAGTGTTGCTCATTTTTCTTCCTCCTTTGCATAGATATCCTTGTAAACGCCGAGAGGATAGTAAGGAATCATGTTCTCCTCAGCCCAATCAAGAGCTTTTTGCGGAGTCATGCCCCAGTTTGTCGGGCAGGTTGAAATAACCTCAACGAGCGAGAAGCCCTTGCCCTCTATCTGATTCTTGAAAGCCTTTTTGATAGCCTTCTTTGCGTTCTTGACATTCTTAACGTTGTTGACGGCAACTCTCTCAAGATATGCTGCACCGTCAACGTTTGAAAGAAGCTCACAGACCTTAACGGGATAGCCGACTGTGTTGACGTCTCTGCCGTAGGGAGAGGTCTGAGTGACCTGACCGGGAAGCGTTGTCGGAGCCATCTGACCGCCTGTCATACCGTAAATAGCGTTGTTGACGAAGATAACGGTGATGTTCTCACGTCTTGCGGCGGCATGAACCGTCTCGGCAGTACCGATAGCGGCAAGGTCGCCGTCGCCCTGATATGTAAATACGATCTTTGACGGGTCGCTTCTCTTAACTCCTGTTGCAACGGCGGGAGCACGTCCGTGAGCCGCCTGAACAAAGTCACATGTGAAATAGTTATATGCCATAACAGAGCAGCCGACCGATGCAACACCGATAGTATCGCCCTCTATGCCGAGCTCATCAATTACCTCGGCAACAAGACGGTGGATAATACCGTGAGTACAGCCGGGACAATAGTGAAGCGTTGCGTCTGTCAATGATTTCGGTTTTTCAAATACAACTGACATTATTCTGCACCTCCGTTTGACATGATAGCCGAAAGAACATCTTCGGGAGTCGGGATCATTCCGCCGACACGGTTGCAAAGATCAACAGGTCTCTTGCAGTCGATTGCAAGCTTTACATCGTCGATCATCTGACCCATGTTCATTTCAACTGTGATAAATCTCTTGCACTTCTCGGCGGCAGCCTTGAGCGGCTTTGTCGGGAACGGCCAGAGTGTGATAGGTCTTATCATGCCGACCTTGACGCCTCTCTTGCGAGCCTCGTTGACCGCATTCTTTGCAACACGGGCTGTGATGCCGAACGCAACGACGCAAACCTCGGCGTCCTCCATGAGATATTCCTCGTACATGGTTTCATTTTCTTCAATCGTCTTGTACTTCTGATATCTCTCAAAATTCTTAATTTCAAGCTCCTCAGGTTTGAGGTAAAGCGAATTTACAATGTTGTGCTCTCTCTCGCACTTTGTGCCTGTGAGCGCCCACGGCTTTTCAACCGGAGTGACCTCGGCAACATCGAGAGAAACAGGCTCCATCATCTGACCCATAGTACCGTCGGCAAGGATCATCGCAACCATTCTGTATTTATCCGCAAGCTCAAAGCCCTTTACGGTAAGGCTTGCCATTTCCTGAACAGATGCGGGAGCAAGGACGATATTGTGGTAATCGCCGTGTCCGCCGCCCTTTGTTGACTGCCAGTAATCAGACTGTGAGGGCTGAATTCCGCCGAGTCCCGGACCGCCGCGCTGAACGTTGACAACGAGCGCGGGAAGGTCACAGCCTGCGAGGTATGATATACCCTCACTTTTAAGCGAAACTCCCGGGCTGGAAGAGGAGGTCATGACTCTCTTGCCTGTTGACGAAACGCCGATAACCATATTGATAGCGGCAATTTCGCTCTCCGCCTGAAGGAAGGTTCCGCCGATCTTCGGCATACGCTTTGACATATAGGCAGCAACCTCTGTCTGCGGAGTGATAGGATAACCGAAGTAATGGCGGCAGCCTGCCCTGATAGCAGCCTCGGCAATTGCTTCGTTACCTTTCATAAGTACTTTATCTGACATTTTTTTCACCTCTCTACCGTAATAACACAATCGGGACACATCGTTGCGCAGAATGCGCAGCCTATACATTTTTCCTGCTCTGTCACAACTGCGGGATGATGTCCCTTGTTGTTCAGCGTTGTCTCTGACAAATGAACTATTCCCTTGGGACAAGCGTTCACGCAAAGTCCGCAGCCCTTGCAAAGGTCTGTTTTGAATGTTACTTTAGCCATTTGACATTCCTCCTAATTTATTTTCTCCTGTAGGGTGAGAGGCAACAGATTGTCTACCTTTCCGTACAGTTCTTTATAGAGTGTTTTCTTAACGGTCGTCATCGCAACGGGAAGCCCCGTAAGCTTTGAAACCTCGTCGGCATATTTGAGTGAATCGAGAACGTCCTGGACGGTCGTCTCCTCGCCGAGATTTGAGTTGTTTATTATAGCCGTGAATTTCATTGAAGCGGCTTTTTCGATTTCATTCATGACCTCAAGGGTGCTGTAAGCGTCCCTCGTCAGCGGTCTGTACATGTTTATAACAAGATACATTTCATAGTCGTTTTCACGGACTATGCTTTCCGAATAGCGGCCGAGTGCATATGCACCTCTGTCATCGCCGCCGATATCCATGACAGCGTATTCGGAACGGTCGTCAATGACGGAATAAATATCCTGTGGCAGCGACGGAAGATCGACATTCGAGCTTGCGAATTCGGAGCATATAAGCCTGATTCCGGCCTCTTTAAGCTCCTTTTCGCTGTCCTTGGTTCTGAAATAGGGATTAACGATATCAAGATCGGCAACCGCAACTTCAAGACCCTGCTGTCTCAGCTTGAAAGCGTAATTGACGGCAATATTCGTTTTTCCGCTGCCGTAATGACCGGCAAAAAGCGTTATGCGCTTCATATTTTCACCTCGGAAAGTTTTATGATTAAATGATAAAATATCGTAAAGAAGCTCAAGGCAACAGGCCGACGGAATACTATGTATATTGTTAGACCTGTCAACGCCGAAATCGGTGTGCCACACCTTAAATCAAATCGTTCAGGGTGCGTCGAGTTCAAGGCGACAGGCTGACGCAATACTATGTGTATTGCCAAACCTGCCAACCACCGAATCGGCGTGCCGCACCTTAAATCAAATCGTTCAGGGTGCGTCGAGTTCAAGGCGACAGGCCGACGCAATACTATGTGTATTGCTAGGCCTGTCAACGCCGAAATCGGCGTGCCATGGGCAATTTTACAGTTGGTTACGGATGATCTTGCCGCTTATAGTCTTTGGCAGTTCATCCTTGAATACAACGATTCTCGGGTACTTGTAAGGAGCGGTGTGCTTCTTGACGTAGTTCTGAATTTCTTTCTTGAGCTCCTCAGTAGGCTCTGTGCCCTTGGTAAGAACGATCGAAGCCTTAACGACCTGTCCTCTTACATCGTCGGGAGCGGCGGAAACACCGCACTCAAGAACATAAGGAAGCTCCATGATAACATTTTCGATCTCGAACGGTCCGATACGGTAGCCCGACGACTTGATAACATCGTCGATACGTCCGACATACCAGAAGTAGCCGTCCTCATCGCGCCATGCGATATCGCCTGTGTGATAAACTCCGTCGTGCCAAACCTCGTCGGTTCTCTCCTGATTTCTGTAGTAGCCGAGGAAAATGCCGCACGGTACCTTTTCGGAGGTATTAACGCAGATCTCACCGGTTTCACCGAGGTCTGCTTCCGTTCCGTCGGGACGAAGAATTTTGATATCGTAGAGCGGTGTCGGCTTGCCCATTGAGCCCGGCTTCGGAGTCATGCCCGTGAGGGTTGCGATTCCGAGGGTCATTTCTGTCTGACCGAATCCCTCCATAAGCTCAAGTCCCGTAGCATTGTAGAACTGACGGAATACCTCGGGGTTGAGTGCCTCGCCTGCTGTGGTTGCGTGGCGGATAGAGGAAAGATCGTACTTGCCGAGATCCTCTTTGATCATCATTCTGTACATTGTCGGAGGTGCACAGAATGTGGTTATATGATACTTAGCGAACATCGGAAGGATATCCGATGCGTCGAAGCGGTCGAAGTTATATACAAATACGGCACCCTCGCAGAGCCACTGTCCGTAGAGCTTGCCCCAAAGAGCCTTGCCCCAGCCCGTGTCGGAGATCGTAAGATGAAGTCCGTCCTTGCTTACGCAGTGCCAATATTTAGCTGTGATATAGTGACCGAGCGGATATTTGTAGGAATGAGTTGCGATTTTCGGATAGCCCGTTGTGCCCGAAGTGAAGAACATGAGCATCGGGTCGTTTCCGCACGGTGCGTCCTCCTCACGTCTGTAGCGTCTTGAGAACAGGCAGTATTCATTGTCAAAGTTGTGCCAGCCCTCACGCTCGCCGCCGACGATGATCTTGTTGACGAGAGTATGTGTCTTTGAATCGGCGATATCAACCTGATGGGCTGTGTCGCCGTCAGCCGTACAAAGAATTGAAGTAACGCCTGCCGCCTCAAATCTGTACTCAAAATCGTGGTCAACAAGAAGGTTCGTAGCAGGAATTGCAATTGCGCCTATCTTATGAAGACCGAGGATCGCAAACCAGAACTGATAGTGGCGCTTGAGAACAAGCATGACTCTGTCGCCCTTCTTGATACCGAGCGACTTGAAGTAGTTAGCCGCCTGAGCCGAATGTTCTTTAACATCCTTGAATGTGAAGATTCTCTCTGTCTTGTCACGGTCAACATGAACAAGAGCACGCTTATCGGGTGATTTCTTAGCAATCTTATCAACGATATCAAAGGCAAAGTTAAATTCGTCCTCGTGATTGAAGTCGATTGAAACAAGGTTGCCGTTCTCGTCCTCGGTTGCGTCGATAAACTTCTCGCAAACGTAGCTGCCCTTAGCCTTAACGCCCATAACAGCTCTTTCATGCAAAATATTCTGAACAGGCTCGTCACTTGCCATAACCATTGCAAGGAAAAGACAGTCTCTGCCGTCAATGGCTATCATTCCGTGAGGAGTTGACGAGTTATAGTAGATGCTGTCGCCCTCGTGAAGAATCTCTTCATGATTGCCGACTCTTACCTTAAGAGTACCGCTGATAACAAGGTCAAATTCCTGACCGCCGTGAGTTGTAGTGTGAATCGGTTTATTTTCAAGCTCCGCATCATACTCATATCTAACCCAGTACGGTTCGGAGAGCTTTTTTCTGAATTTCGGCGCAAGGTTCTGAATCTCGATTCCGTTCTCGCTGGCGGTAACCTGACCCTTGCCCTTTCTTGTAACGGTATAAGATGAAAGTACGGCGCTGTGACCTTCAAGAAGATCCGTAATGCCGATGTCAAACGCAAGCGCACATTTGTGAATAAATGTGAACGGGAGATCTACCGTTCCGCTCTCATAAAGTCTGTAGGTTTCAACAGAGACCTCGGTCTTTTCCGCCATCTGTTCAACGGTAAAGGCACATATGTCTCTCATTTCGTGGATACGTTCTGCCACTTCATAAAGCTGGTTTGTTTCTGTTTGATTTGACATAATTTTTACCTCCGTAATGTACCGGCACCGGATTTAGGATAAAAACAAAAATCCGTCCCAAAGTCCTTAGAACTTTGAGACGGATTTGATAATCCGCGGTACCACTCAAATTGCGATCTGCTATTGCTTCTCGCCTCTCTGCAGGATCTGACAATCCCTCAACACTGACGCAGTTGTCACGGGAGAAACTACTGTTGTTTCATCTCTCCGGCTCGGAAGTGATGGGTTTTACATTCATCTCGCTATCGGCTCACACCAAACGCCGACTCTCTGAAAGGACATAAACGCAACCGTCTTCGTCACAGCCTTTGTTTCAACAGGTTATTTGTACCTGTTGCGGTACATTATAAGATAGTTTTCTTGATTTTTCAAGAGATTATTTGTAATATCAACATTACGTTTTGTAATGTTACGCCGTTACAACGGAATTTGCCTTTTGCAGACCGTATTTCTTGATAGCGTCCTCACGCATCTTGTATTTTAAAATCTTGCCGGCAACATTCATCGGGAACTCGGTCACAAAGTCGATATACTTCGGCACCTTATGCTTTGCCATGTGCGAAAGGACGTAGTCCTTCATCTCCTGCTCGGTCATGGTCTCGCCCTCCTTGAGGATAATGCAAGCCATGATTTCCTCGCCGAGTCCCTCATCGGGAACGCCGATAACCTGAACGTCCTTGACCTTCGGATGAGTATAGATAAACTCCTCGATTTCCTTGGGGTAGATATTCTCGCCGCCACGGATGATCATATCCTTAAGTCTGCCCGTGATTCTGAAGTTGCCTTCCGGAGTGCGGCATGCAAGGTCGCCTGTGTGGAGCCAGCCGTCCTTGTCGATTGCGCTTGCCGTCGCCTTAGGCATTTTATAATAGCCCTTCATGATATTGTAGCCGCGGGCAACAAACTCGCCCGTTACATTGTCGGGGCACTCAAGACCCGTATCGGGGTCAACGATTTTACATTCGATTTTCGGAAGCGGATGTCCGACCGTCGCAACACGATCCTCCAAGGGATCATCCGTGCTGCTCATTGTACAACCGGGCGAGGATTCCGTCTGACCGTAAACAATGGTGATTTCGGTCATGTGCATCTTATCGACAACCTCACGCATCTTTGAGATAGGACACGGTGAGCCTGCCATGATACCCGTTCTCATGTATGAGAAATCCGTCTTTTCAAAGTCGGGGTGCTGAAGCATTGCAATAAACATTGTCGGCACACCGTGGAAAGCCGTTATTCGCTCGGAATTGATACATGCAAGCGACGATTTCGGTGAGAAATAAGGCAAGGGAAGCGCTGTTCCGCCGTGGGTCATGATCGCCGTCATAGCAAGAACCATGCCGAAGCAATGGAACATCGGAACATGAATCATCATTCTGTCCGCCGTTGAAAGATCCATTCTGTCGCCGATGCACTTGCCGTTGTTTACGACGTTATAGTGCGTCAGCATAACGCCCTTAGGGAAGCCTGTCGTGCCCGAGGTGTACTGCATGTTGCAGACATCGTCCTTTCTGACGAGCGAAGCCATTCTGTAGACCTCTTCAACGGGAACCTCGCTTGACTTGTCAACTGCCTGCTCCCATGTCATACAGCCCTGCTGCTCATAGCCGACCGTGACAATATTTCTCAAAAACGGCAGTCTCTTTGCGTGAAGCTTTTCGCCTCTCTTGGTGTTTTCAAGCTCAGGGCAAAGCTCAGCCATGATCTCGTCATAGTGCGAATCTCTGTAGCCCTTGATCATGATAAGCGTATGAGTGTCGGACTGTCTGAGCAGGTACTCCGCCTCATGAATTTTATAGGCTGTGTTCATTGTAACAAGAACGGCACCGATTTTTGTCGTTGCCCAGAATGAGATGTACCACTGCGGAACGTTCGTTGCCCAAACGGCAACGTGAGAGCCCGCTCTTACACCCATTGCGATAAGCGCTCTTGCGAAGGTGTCAACGTCGTCACGGAACTGTGAGTAAGTTCTCGTGTAGTCAAGCGTTGTGTATTTGAAAGCAAGCTGATCGGGAAATTCCTCAACCATTCTGTCAAGAACCTGCGGGAATGTCTCCTCGATAAGCTCCTCTTTTTTCCAGACAAATTTGCCTGTGTGGGTCTTGTTGTAGTAATATTTCTTCTTGTTCGTCTCGTCCTCAACGGTCTCCATGAAGCTCTCATAATGGGTCAAAATGATTTCGAGATCGTCGATCGACTCGAACCACTCGGGGTTCCATTCAACCGAGACGAAGCCGTTGTAGTTGATCGAACCGAGAGCGTTCATCATATCCTTGATAGGCATTGTGCCCTCACCGATGAGGGTATGCTCCCCTGCCTTCTCTGCGTCGGTCAGATGAACGAGTTTAACATATGCGCCGAGATTGGTGATAGTCTTTTCCGACTCCTCGCCGCCGACGAAGTAGGTTTCATACATGTTCCAGTCTGCGCCGATGAAGTCGCTTGCAAAGTAGTTCATCAAATCGCAAAGCCTTGTCGTGTCGGCGAAGATGCCCGTGGTTTCAACAAGCACGATCACGTTGTGCTTTTCGCCCTCCGCGATAGCCTTGCCGATGAACTCTATCGCCTTGTCGTAAGCGTCCTCACCGCCCTCAACATAAAGCTTTACATAAGGAACGTTGATGTTGCTTGCAACGGCAATCGCCGAATTCATTTTTTCAACATTCTCATCCGAGGTGTCGGCGGCATTGCAGTTTGAATTTATGCAAACAATGCTCTTTTTTGAATTGATGAGCTTTCTTTTGGTAGCCGAAGCCATGTCGGGATTGAACGGAGAGGTTCTGCCCGAGAACATCGGGTCACGGAAATCGTGAATTTCGATTCCGCCGTATCTCAGCTCGTCCGCCATGCCGAGGAAATCGTCAAAGCTCTTGTTTTTATGGAATTTTGTAGAAAAAGCTAATTTCACAATTAACCCTCCTCGTATGCTATCTTATTCAGTGCGCTGACGTATGCACGGATACTTGCGCCGATGATGTCTGTTGAAATACCTGTGCCGGAATAGAGCTTGCCGGTTGAGCTTCTGAGCTTAACGAGCGCATGACCCATAGCCTCACGACCCTCTGTAACCGCCTTGATCTGGAAATCATCCAGCTCGTAGTGATGACCGATTATCTGCTCGATTGCGAGGAATGCGGCATCAATGGGACCGTCGCCGACGCTCACACCGCTTATTTCCGTACCGTCCTTGACGAGCTTAATATTAGCCGTTGCGGTGATGATGTTGCCGCTGTTGATAACGTAGCTGCCGATCGAATAGATCGACGGAACCTGCAAAGCCGAGGAAGCGATGATAGCTTCGAGCTCCTTTGTGCCGACGAAATCCTTCTTGACGGCAACACGCTTGAAGGCTTCGTAAACGTTTGCATTGTCCTCGGGAGAGAGGTCGTAGCCTATCTTCTTGACCGCCTTTATAACTGTTGCGATTGTGTCGTTCTTATCAAGGGTGAGTGTCTCGCTGTCCTCATTTACGCCTGTTTCAAACGGTGTATTCTCGCTCTTGGAGGTGTTGAGCATTCTCTTTATCTGACCGGTTACACGCTGAATCTCGGTCGTTCTTATCTTGCTCGATACCTTTATAGAATCACCTCTGAGGGTGAATATCTTCATGATTTTTTCAACCGTCGGGAAATTGAAGTTATCTGCCGTGACCTTGATCTGCGAAGCGCCAGCCTCGATTGCGGCGAATGCGGAAGCCGAAGCCATGTTCATTGAGTCAACGACCTCAACGCCGACCGTAACGTCCTTAGCCGACGGAACATTCTCGAAAATATCGGAGATAAATCCGCCGAACTCCGACGGGAACATTGTGCCCTCGGAATCGCAAACCGTAACTCTCGTTGCGCCTGCCTTTACGGCATCGCCGATCGCCTGATAAAGGAACGGTCTTTCGGCTCTTACCGCATCCTCGGCCGAGAACTCAATATTGTCGGTGTACTTCTTGCACTCGGTGATGAGCTCCGTTACCATGCTCATAACTACGGGCGGCTTCTTGCCGCACTTGAACTCCATCTGAACCGCCGACATCGGGAGAGAAACCTTAAGAGAAAAATTCTTTGCACCCTTTGCACAGTTATAAGCCGTTTCAACGCCTGCTGCATAGTAGCCTACATCAACAGCGATTTCCGAATGTTTCATAAGCGAAGCGATTGTTTTTATAAGAAGAACATCCGTTGAGGTGTTCTTGATTTTCGGCATCTCGATAATATCGCAGTGCAGCTTGTCCATCTGCTTTGCGATTTCAATCTTCTCCTTAAAGCTTAAGGAATGGCTGGCTGACGACTCACTTTCTCTGAGTGTCACATCGGATAAAATAACCTTTCTCATAACGATTCTCCTTTTTGGTTATGTATTGCAATTCTGCAATTTGTGCGGTATTGCAATGTAAAAAACAAAGTCCCGGAAGTATTCAAACTTCCGGGACGATAAAACATGTTTACCGCGGTACCACCCGCATTGCCTAAAAGGCCTCTTCGGATTCTGACAAATCCTAAGCTGTGATAACGGTGCTTGCCGTAGCTCCTTATACAGTGAAAACGGTTGGGGAGCTCTGCTCGGATACGAGACAGCAATTAAATTTCCATATCGGCTCACACCTGCCGCCGACTCTCTGAAATCAGAAATAAAACGCTTAATATCTTCAACGCATTTCAAATATTGCAGTCATTATAGTAAACTTTTGTCGATTTGTAAACAGACAAGTTGTAATATTAACATTACAAAACGTAATTACTTCAAAAGCTCGGCATTGAGCTTCTTTCCGTAAGCCGTTGCGGCATTGATAAGACCCTCATCGGGAATTGTCTGAGCGATCGGCTTGCCCGTGCTGAGAACCTTGCAATAAATTTCAGCCGACTTCTCAATCGTGTGCATAAGACCGAAAGCGGCGTCAAATGTGTTGCCCGATACAAAAAGTCCGTGATGCGCCCAAACGATAGCATCGTACTTCTTCTGAAGCTCGCAGGTCTTGTGAGCGATCTCGGCTCCGCCGGGGATCATCCATTCAACAACACCTACACCGTTCGGAAAAACGATCGGACACTCGGTCATGCTCTCCCAAAGAACTCTTGAGAAAGCCTCCGAGGTAAGCGGAAGAATAAATGTAAGAGCGATAATATTAACGGGATGAGCATGATAGATAACTCTGCAAGCTCCGTCCGTTGCCGCAACACGAACGCTGTGGTTCATGAAATGGGTCGGGAATTCGCTTGTCGGACCGCCGCCGTTGACAAGGCCCCATACGATTCTGTAGCCGTCGCCTGCGTCATTGATTTCAAGGATACACATGTTTGCGGCAGGGTCTCTGATAACGTTCTGGAAGAACTTACCCGTGCCCGTTACCATGAAATACTCGTTTTTGAGGTTATCCGCCTGAACACCGAGGTCAACCCACGGTCTGTCATATGTAAAGTAAGGCTTGCAGGCCTCAACCTCTTCGGCAGTCATACGGTAGGAAAGGTTTCCGCCGTTGCCCTCATGCCAGCCCTGCTCATAGCCGTCGTTGCAGGTAAGTGCAAATTTTTTGATTACTTCAAGATCTAAAATGCTCATTTAAAAGACTCCTATATTTAAAATTCAAATTATATTACCACTATATAAAGACGTTGTCAATCAGGATTTTTTAAGCTCCTTGAGACGCTTCATGACGTTGTTCTCTCCCCTGCCGAAATAATCGTGGAGAATTTTATACTCGGCGAAGAGCTTGTTGTAAAGCTCAACATTCTCGGGAATCGGATAGTAGACCTTATCCTTGACCTTACCGAGAGCCGCCGCACCGTCATAAAGGCTGTCATAGCCGCCCTTCTCTGCACCTGCGGCACATGCGCCGTAGATCGCACTGCCGAGCGCACCGCCCTGCTCACAGTCGGCAATTTTAATAGGCATATTGATAACGTCAGCATAGATCTGCATAGTCATCGGATCCTTCTGACTGATACCGCCTGCGGCGTAGAAGGAGTTGACGTCAACGCCGTTTTCACGGAAAACGTCAATAATCATTCTTGTGCCGTAAGCCGTCGCTTCGATCAAGGCTCTGTAGATATCCTCGGGCTTCGTTCTGAGCGTCATTCCGAGCATCATGCCCGAAAGGTCGGCGTCAACAAGCACCGAACGTACGCCGTTCCACCAGTCAAGCGCAACCAGTCCGCTCTCGCCCGGCTTCTTCTGCTCGCACTTTTGGCGGAGGAATTTATGTATATTTACTCCCTGCTTCTCAGCCTCATCATAGTAGCTCTTAGGCAGGCAGTTGTCGATGAACCACTGGAAATGGTCGCCTACGCAGCACTGACCGGCTTCGTAAGCGTAAAGACCGGGAAGAATACCATCGGCAACAACACCGCTGATGCCCGGAACGGGAATCTCCTCCTCGCTCAGAAGCATATGACAGGTCGAGGTGCCCATGATAGCAAGCATTTCGCCCGGCTTCGTGATGCCTACGGCAGGAACGAAAACGTGAGCGTCAATGATAGGAACAGCAACAGCAGTGCCCTCCTTGAGTCCCGTCATTGCAGCAAACTCGGCTGTGACCTCGCCTGCCTTTGAGCCGAGGGGAAGGATATCTCTTGAGAATTTCTCGTCGATAACATGCTCCATTCTCGGGTCAAGAGCCTTGAAAAATTTGTCCGACGGATATCCGTTTTTCTTGTTCCACATGCCCTTGTAGCCTGCACAGCAGGAGTTGCGTATCTCATGACCGCACATCTGCCAAACGACCCAATCGGCGGCTTCGATAAAACGGTCGGCTTCGTCGTAGATCTCGGGAGCTTCGTCAAGGATCTGCCAAAGCTTCGGAATAGCCCACTCGGAGGAAATTTTTCCGCCGTAGAGCTTGAGCCAGTCCTGATCCATCTTTTCGGCAATTTCATTGAGCTTCGTTGCCTGAGCCTGCGCCGCATGATGCTTCCAAAGCTTAACATAAGCGTGCGGCTCATCCTTGAATTTATCAATAAAGCAAAGCGGCGTGCCGTCCTTTTTGACGGGCATGACCGTGCAGGCGGTGAAATCAAGTCCGAGACCGATGATGTCCTCCGCATTAACTCCGCTCTTTTTTATAACGTCGGGAATAGTTGTTTTGAGCACGTCGAGATAGTCCTGAGGATCCTGAAGTGCCCAGTCCGCTCCGAGCTTTTTGCCGCTCGGGAGCTCTTCGTCCATAACGGAATGAGGATAATCGAGAACCGAGGTTGCAAGCTCCTCACCTGTTTTGACGTCAACGAGCAGTGCTCTGCCCGAGAGAGTACCGAAATCAACGCCGATTGCATATTTTGCCATAATAAACCTCCGATTTTCGTTACGCCAAAAGTAAGGCGACGATATTTGAATAAACCCTGACAGGATCCTCAAGGAATCTTTCCTTGACGGCAAGCGCCTGGTCGTAGTCGGCGACAAAGAGCTTGACACTCATTATCTCGTCGTCCGCATCGACCACGGAAAGGGTCACGTTGCAGCCCTTCTCCACCCTGTCGATTTGAATTTTATTTTCACGCTCGCGTCTGAGCCTCGTCTGAAGTCTGACAGCGGCGTTAAAAGCCTGTTCTCTCACCGTAAAGGGAATATCATGCTCCAAGGTCTCGGAGTTTTTCTTGCCCTTATCGGTGATAAAAAGCTCATTATCTTTTATAATCACGTTGCCGTTATCGGCAAGCTCACTGAGCGCCTGACTCATTTCAAAATAATTCGCAAGCTCCTCGCCGCAAATCACCTCGTCAAGCTGTTCTCTTGTAAGCGGTGTATCAAGACGGCTGAGAAGATATCCGATAAGAATTTTTATCTCGTTCTTCGTCCTCAGTCCGCCAAGCTCAATGCCTTCGCTGAAGGAATCGTATTCCATAGGAGTACCTCCTTATTCTATCGGAATTTCGACAGGCTGTCTTTGTCTGAAAATAAGAACGCTGTCAAAACCGCAGTTTTTTGCAAGCTGCATACCCTGCTCGATTCCCGCGCCCATATGCTCAACAAAATGTGAATCCGAGCCTACCGTTACATGCTTTCCGCCGAGCTCCTTGAAGCGGCGGACATAGCTCTCATCGGGCAGGGTTCTGCCGATAGGCTGTCTGAGACCCGAGGTGTTGATTTCAAGCGGCTTGTCCTTTTCAACAAGCAGTGAGAAAATCTCGTCGATATCCTTTTGATATCTCGTCATGTCAACGTCGATATGATGCTCGCCGACGATGTAGCGCAAGGGATATGTAAGGTGAGCAAATGTATCGAATTTGCCCCACTCGGCAAGCATTTTCATCTCACGGAAATAATCGTCAAGAAGCGGATAAACATTGTCCCTGTTATAATCCAGCTCACAGAAATCGGGAGTTTTTCTGAGATTATGAATCGAACCGATTACAATATCGTAGTCCTTGGAAGCGATAAGAGCCTCACTCTCGGCAAGAACATAGGTCGGCTCGCCCATCTCAATGCCCACACAGACCTCGATTCTATCCTTGTACTGCTCCTTGGCTCTCGAAATGTCAACAAAAGCCTCATCGGCAGTCTTGTCAAAATGATTCTGACGGAACAGATCCATCTCAACATGATCCGTGAATGCAACGATTTTTATGCCCTTTTCTATCGAGCTTTCGATCATTTCATCAACGGAATAGTGTCCGTCAAAGGAATGAATCGTGTGTGCGTGCATATCAACAATATTTTTAAAACTCATTTGTAACCATAACCTTTCAAATGAATGCAAAAAAACTTTATCTGATAAATTTTATCACACCGAGCTATAGGCTGTCAACCGTAATTGCCCATTCTTTCACAAGTTCGTCAATGCTTTTTGCGGCATTGGCAGGGCTGGTGGACGGCAGGCGCACGGCTTCGATTCCCGTTGAGGGCAAAATATACTTTTTATAGAGCTTATTGGCGGTTGCGCCGTTCGTGAAAATGTGTCCGACCTTGCTGTTTTCTATGATGAAACCGATATCGTTCGGCACAGCGTTTTTAATAGAGCTGTCCGCCGAGCCGTATATATCGCACGAAGCGATAACGTCCCAAAGCGCAATATGGTTATTCAAAAGCATAGCTTTCTTTTCGTCAACTGTAACAGGTGTTTCAACGCCGAGCAGAGCGGAAATAACTGTCCAAAATCTGTTTCTCGGGTGACCGTAAAAGAACATCTGCTCCCTGCTTTTGACCGACGGAAAGCTGCCCAAAATCAATATTTTGCTTTCATTGTTCCACACAGGGTCAAACGGATGCTCAACGTGCACAAGCGACCTTTCCATCTCATCACCTCCGAATGATTATATCCCATTACTTTAAATATGTCAAAAAACTCCCGAAAAGCATTGCACCTTTCGGGAGTAATTATATTGCTGTATTTACTTTTTTACCGACTCAACAACGCCCTCGGCAAGGCCTGCAAGTCCCTGAATCTCCGACGGAACGATAATCTTTGTCGCCTGACCGTCAGCCGCCTTTGAGAAGGCTTCAAGGCTCTTTATCTTAATATAGCCGTCGCCCGGGTTTGAAGCATTGATAAGCTCAATCGCCTTTGCCTCGGCTTCCTGAATTTTGAGAATTGCCTCCGCTTCACCCTCTGCCTCACGGATCTTCGCTTCCTTAACTGCTTCGGCGTGGAGAATTGCGGCTCTCTTGTCGCCCTCGGCGGCAAGGATCTGAGACTCCTTCTGACCCTCGGCAACAAGCACCTTACTCGCCTTTTCACCCTCTGCGCGGAGAATAGCCTCACGTCTCTGACGCTCCGCCTTCATCTGCTTCTCCATGGCGTCCTGGATCTCCGGCGGCGGAAGAATATTCTTCAATTCAACACGGTTGACCTTAATGCCCCACGGGTCGGTCGCCTCGTCAAGAATTCCTCTGATTTTTGCGTTTATAGTATCTCTCGATGTGAGAGTATGGTCAAGCTCAAGCTCACCGATGATGTTACGAAGCGTTGTCGCCGAAAGATTTTCGATTGCAGAAATCGGATTTTCAACGCCGTAAGCGTAAAGCTTCGGGTCAGTGATCTGATAGAAAACGACAGTATCTATCTGCATGGTAACGTTATCCTTTGTGATAACGGGCTGTGGCGGAAAATCAACGACCTGTTCCTTAAGAGAAACATTTCTCGCAACTCTCTCAAAAAACGGGATTTTGAAATGAATACCCGTCTGCCATGTCTCGCGGTAAGCGCCGAGACGCTCAACAACATATGCTCTTGACTGCGGAACTATCTTAACATTTGAAACGATAAGAAGAACCACCAATAAAATCAAAAAAACAACAATACCAATTCCTACAGGACCCATAAATCATCTCTCCTTCTTAACTAAAAGCTTAGCTCCCTCGATTGCTTCAACAGTAACTCTTTCGCCTTCCTCGGCCTCGGAGTTATCCACCGTTCTCGCCGTCCATACAAGTCCTCCGATTCTGACAGCTCCCGTTGAAAGCTCATTTGAGATTTTTTCGGTAACTGTCGCCTCCTGACCGATATAGCGGTCGGCATTTGTCGGCTGTTTTCGCCCTTTGGTAAATTTTTTTACAAACGGTCTTGTAACCGCAAGAGCCACGGCGGAAACAACGGCAAAAATAAGGAACTGAATCCATATTTCAAGACCGGCTGCACAGGCAATAAGGCCCGCAACCGAGCCGATGGCAAACCATATTGTGACAAGCTGAACCGTTGCAGCTTCAATAACCACAAAAAGAACAATAAGACCAATCCATAACCACAGCACACGATCACCTCCGTCTGTAGTTCGATTGTATCATATTGTTATTTTTATGTCAATAAACTCAGAAAATATTTTTAACTGTCGGTTTTTCGGTCTCCTTTATGTGTTCAAGGCGATTTATTACGTTGTTCATTTCCTCCAGATATTCGTCGGTCAAGCCCTGCTCATGATAGTTTTCAATATTTTTGATCCCGATTTCTATATCGTCAAGCTCTGAGTGCGGCAAAAAAGACACCATAAACGTCTCCGATTTATCCCATGCGTCCGAAAGGCGCCTCGTTTCCCAAAAATCAGTCTTTTCCTTTTGCCTTACGGAATCGCGTATCTCGCAGGCAATGTCGGTCAGCATATCAACCTCTGAGATTATTTTAAAATATATACCGACTGACGAGCCGAAAACGATGAGCAAAATCACAACAGCGGCTATTATTCTTCTCATTGATACTCGTCCTTCTTTACTATTGTATAATGTCCCTCTTTATCCGCAACCATAAAAAGCACCTCGTCAATTTGCGTGTTCTCCGAGTCAAGAATACCATACAGCTTTTCCTCGTTCATGTCACATTCCTTAAATGAGCGTTTAAGAAATTTTCCGTCGTTTATCACCATGCAGAGAAGTCCCTTTGTCTCGTTCGGGATATCCGCCATCTCCGCCGTGACCGTTTCCTTTTCGGGCTTTAGCATAACGCTGAGCTGACCGTTCGTTTCGACAATGGCATAGCGCACATCAGAAATATCAAACACATCCTTTTGCCTGAGCTGATCGAACAGATCGTCCATCGTAAAACGAAGTCTTTTCAGCTGCTTTTGGTCAACCACTCCGTCACGGATAACGACAAGGGAATTGCCCTGCAAAAAGCTTCTGCATTTTGAGCTTTTGAGCACCACAACGGAATTGATTACTTCCAGCGCAACGAGAAGCAGAACCGCAACGATGGAATTGCCGAGCGGCAGTGCGTTATCCTGCATCGGGATCGCCGCGATCTCGGAAAGGAGAATAGTTATTACAAGCTCCGTCGGCTGCAATTCGCCGAGCTGTCTTTTACCCATGATGCGCATACATATGATTATCAGAACATATAAAATCAGCGCACGAACCAATGTTACAAGCATATTTATCACCGATAATATGATTGACGGAAATCCATAAAATAAACAAAACACCGAACATCAAGTGAACGGTGTTTCTACATTTTCTGATAAAAGTTAATTTTGGCATATGCTTTCTTGCCGCCCCTTTAGCGGAGCCGAGATGAGGTTTACGAGCCGACACTGCGCTACCCCAGAGAATGAGCTCACTCTCAAATACAATCTCTGCTGACCTTTGGTCGATAATATGGTACAAGGCAAATCAAAACATTATTTTTGGTAAGCTTCGGTCGTAGCTCTCCGGCTGTGACTCCGTTAATTCGGCTTTTTCATTGTCCGATAAAACATATTGATTCAGCCAATAAACAAACAAATCGCCCCTGAAGCAAAAAGCTCTGTTATCTCTGTCCCAAGAAAGCTTGTTATCCTTGTCATAAACCAATTTGTTAAACTTCTTTTCAATATTTTTAATATCATCAATTACCGACTGCGGAACCTCCGCTATATCCACATCAAATTCTGTAAATTCAATTATCAGCTTCAACTGTATCACCAACCAATTTAAGACTGTCTGCAATTCTTCTCATATCCTCAGGCATGGGTGCCTCGAGGGTCATTCCCTCCCCTGTTACGGGGTGGACAAAGCTCACCCTGGCGCAGTGCAGGAGTTGATGTCCGAGGTTCATTTCGTCCGTGCCGTACATGCTGTCGCCGACGAGCGGCATACCTATTGAAGCAAAATGCACTCTTATCTGATGTGTTCTGCCTGTTTCGAGCCATACTCTCACCAGTGATTTTTCACCGTCCGTTGCGACAGTCTCCCAATGAGTAACGGCTCTGTCACCTTGCTCACCGACCGCTCTTAGCGTTTTCATCGGGTCGGGTCGGTAAATCGGCTTGTCTATCGTGCCGAATTTTTCCGTTTTGCCCGAAACAACGGCAAGATATTCCTTCTCCGCCGTTTTCGGAATTTTTGCAGCGCTGTGCTTGTTCAAGGCGCAGATAACTATTCCCGACGTGCCCTTGTCAAGCCTTCCCACGGCTCTGAAAACCGACTGCTTACCCTCGCTTTTTAAATGATAAGCAAGCGCATTTGCAAGCGTGTCTCCCTGGTGATTATGCGTTGGGTGGCAGGCAAGAAACGGTGATTTATTGACCGCAATCAGGTCGTCATCCTCGTATATGATGTCAATCGGAATATTCATCGGCCCAATTTCACCGTCGGGACACGGGATCTCGATTTTCAGCTCGTCGCCCGTGTGCAAAAGGTCAATCGTCCTTATATGCTCGCCGTTGAGCGTAATTCCGTTTTCGATTCTTTTAAGGCTCTTTAAAAGCCGAGCCGAGATTTTCGCCTCTCCGCGAAGATATGCAATGACTTTTTTGCCGTCAAAATCCTCGGGAATCGTAAATTTTATGGTTCTTTTCATTTTGTCAGACAAGATAACCGAAACCTTCCTCGTCGAGCTTTCTTTTCATTTCCGCCTTTTTTTCCTCGGTTATATTCGTAATAATATAGCTTTCGTCAAAGCAGGGCTTTTCCCTTTGAAAGCGCTTATTCTTTTCAATATATTCCTCTGTTGAGCAAATCACTCTTGCGGGATTTCCGACGCAGACACAGCCGTCGGGAATATCCTTTGAAACAAGTGAATTTGCGCCGACAATAACGTTATTACCGATGTGCACGCCCATAAGAACGGTTGAATTCGCGCCGATAAACACGTTGTCTCCGATTGAAACGGGACCGATTTTTGTATAGCCGGTAAATTCCTTGGTACTCGCGTCATGAGCAAGAATATGCACCCTCGGAGCAAATGTAACATTATCGCCTATCGTAATAAGAAAAACATGCCCGGGGTCAAGAATACAGCCGTCCTTCATCTGGAAATGCTTGCCGACGGTAAGTCCGTTGTCAATCGCAACCTCCAGTTGAGAACGCGGGTCTATATGAAAAATTTTATTCTTAATTGACAAAAGAAAAGATGCAAAACTCATCCGATCGCCTCCTAAACAAATAAATAATACCCTACCGTTTACAAAATGTCAATTTATTTATCAAAACCCCGATTTTTATATAGTCAGAATTATCCTGTTTTTTTGCATAATTCGTTTTATTTTGTACATAATAACAAAAGTTTGAAAAAAGGGTTAAAAATATAACAAACCACTTGCATATTTTGATTTTTCGTTATAAAATAATCAATGGTAAAATTTAATACTAAGGAAATTTCGACTTAGGTTTTTCATTTGATTTTTGATCGGACGAGCTTCCGATGTCGGCATTTCCTAAAATTTGGAGGTAATTCAAATGTCAGTAAAAGTTGCTATTAACGGATTCGGCCGTATCGGTCGTCTTGCATTCAGACAGATGTTTGGTGCAGAGGGTTACGATGTTGTTGCTATCAACGACCTCACAAAGCCCAGCATGCTTGCTCAGCTTCTCAAGTACGACACAGCTCAGGGCGGCTATTGCGGAAGAATCGGCGAGGGCCTTCACACTGTTTCTGCTGATGATGAGGCAGGCACAATCACAGTTGACGGCAAGACTCTTACAATCTATGCTAAGGCTAACGCTGCCGAGCTTCCTTGGGGCGAGATCGGTGTAGACGTTGTTCTTGAGTGCACAGGCTTCTATTGCTCAAAGGCAAAGGCTCAGGCTCATATCGATGCAGGCGCTAAGAAGGTTGTTATTTCTGCTCCGGCAGGCAACGATCTTCCGACAATCGTTTTCAGCGTAAACGAAAAGACTCTTACTTCAGAGGACAAGATCATTTCCGCTGCTTCCTGCACAACAAACTGCCTTGCTCCTATGGCTAAGGCTCTTAACGACTATGCTCCTATCCAGAGCGGTATCATGTCAACGATCCACGCTTACACAGGCGATCAGATGATCCTCGACGGTCCTCACAGAAAGGGCGACCTTCGTCGTGCTCGTGCAGGCGCTGCTAACATCGTTCCGAACTCAACAGGTGCTGCTAAGGCTATCGGTCTTGTTATCCCTGAGCTCAACGGTAAGCTCATCGGTTCTGCTCAGCGTGTTCCTGTTCCGACAGGTTCAACAACTATCCTTACAGCTGTTGTTAAGGGTGCAGACGTTACAGTTGACGGCATCAACAACGCTATGAAGGAAGCTGCTTCTGAGTCCTTCGGTTACAACACCGACGCTATCGTTTCTTCCGATGTTATCGGCATGAAGTACGGTTCACTCTTCGATGCTACTCAGACAATGGTTTCCAAGATCGCTGACGATCTCTATGAGGTTCAGGTTGTTTCCTGGTACGACAACGAGAACTCTTACACAAGCCAGATGGTTCGTACAATCAAGTACTTCGCAGAGCTTGCATAAGTTATTATCACAAAAAATTATCGGAGCAGAAATTCTGCTCCGATTTTTTCTTTTTATGATTGAATTCACCTCCCCTATGTTGTATAATAATATATGTTCGCATATAATTTAAGTAATTCACCGACGGAGGTTTTTTATGTATATACTTGATGTTTTGAAATCAATTCTTTTCGGCATAATCGAGGGCATAACCGAATGGCTGCCGATAAGCAGCACGGGCCACATGATTTTGCTTGAAAAAATCTGCAAGTTCAAAGAGGTCTCGCCGAATTTCTTCGAGATGTACCTCGTTGTTATTCAGCTCGGCGCAATCATTGCCGTTGTCGTAATGTTCTGGAATAAGCTTTGGCCTTTCAAGAAAAAGCAGCTTGAAAACGGCAAGAGTAAGGTTGCCGTCAAGCCGAGAATAATCGAGCTTTGGTTCAAGGTCATTGTCGGTTCAATTCCCGCAGGAATTCTCGGAATTCTTTTCAATGACCTGCTCGACAAATATCTTTACAACTACGTCACCGTTGCAATAACACTCATCGTTTACGGTGTTCTCTTTATCATCGTTGAGATATATAACAGAAAGCGCCGTCCGAAGGTAACGAAGCTCACCGAGGTTTCGTTCAAAAACGCATTTTTCATCGGCTGTTTCCAGGCTCTTTCTCTTATCCCCGGAACCTCACGCTCGGGCTCAACGATTCTCGGCGGTATTATGCTCGGCAATTCAAGAAGAGTTGCGTCGGAATTCACATTCTTCCTCGCCGTTCCCGCAATGTTCGGCGCATCGCTTGTCAAGATAATGAAATTCGGCTTCGGCTTCACCGTGACCGAGTTTGTCATACTTTTTGTAGGAATGATAACCGCATTTGCGGTTTCGCTTGTAGTTATCAGATTTTTGATGAACTATATCAAGAACCATACCTTCACCGCATTCGGAATTTACCGTATAATTCTCGGTGCAATCGTTCTTATCACCTATTTCGTAACAAAATAACGGAGGCAAAATGGAAGCACAAAGACGTTATATACTTGAAAATATAGTCAACTGCCGTGACATCGGCGGCTACCCTTCAAAATACGGCTGCACAAAATTCGGACGCTTTATCCGCGGCGGCACGGTTGACAGACCGACAGAAAGCGATATCGGCACGCTCAGAGAGCTGAACATCTCAACCGTCATCGACCTAAGAGGAGATTTTGAATTCAACAACCAGCCGAACGGTATGGAGCGCCTGACGGATAATGTCAATCATGTTTCGCTCTATGAGCTGAATGTTGCCGAGGCAAAGGACATGAAAATGACAATTACCGAGGTTTATGAGTACATTGTCGATAACTACAAGGAAAACATCTGCAAGGCGCTGAAAGCCGTTTCAAACGCTCCCGAGGGCGCCGTATTCTATCATTGCTTTCTCGGCAAGGATCGCACGGGTATTCTTTCAATGCTTCTGCTGACGATCGCAGGAGTGAGCGAGGATGACATCGTTGCCGACTATCAGCTTACCTATACCTATCTTGAAAATTACATACACACTCATGCCGACTCTCTCTGGGATACAAACGCTGAAATGCACTATTCCCTGCCGCAAACCATGAGGGCCTTGATTTCATACGTCAAAGAAAAATACGGCTCAATCACAGAGTACATCAAACTGACAGGTATCAGCGATGAAGAAATCGAAAAAATAAGACGCAGGTTTTTTTAATCAAGCAAGGCGCACGCATCAATTCAAGTAAAACCACGGAGGTTAAAATGGATTATTTAAAATATGTCAATATAAAGCAAGGCACGTTTTCGGCAAGAAGATATTCAAACGGGAACACCCTGCCGCTCGTACAGCTCCCGTTTGCAATGGCAGGATATTCGGCTCAGACCGAGGACGACGGCGGATGGTTCTTCCACCCGACCCACAGAAGCCTTGAGGGCGTAAGGCTGACCCATCAGCCCAGCCCCTGGATATCCGACTACGGCACATTTCTTTTTACTCCGCAGACGGGTGAAATAAGGGATTCCGCAAGCCGTGCATGGTCGGGCTACCGTCCTGAGGACGCTGTTATGACTCCAACATATATGAAGCTGCGTTTTCTGCGTTCAAGGACGGATCTTGAGCTTACTCCTGCCGAAAGAAGCTGTAAAATAAGGCTCAGCTACCCCGAGGGAAGAACACCGTATTTTACTGTTTTTCCCGTTTTCGGCAGCTACACCTTTGACTTTGATTTTGATAACAACCGCCTTCTCTGCACAACCGACGGAGCAAGAGGTTCTTTCCATGAGGGCTTTAAAACCTACCTTGTTATTCAGTTTAAATCGGAACTTGATGCTCAGAAATCATATAAAAAAGACGGTGAATTTATTCACGCGGCACTTTGCGATACAAACGTCGAAGCCGATATATCCTCATCATACATAAGCTTTGAGCAGGCGCTCGAGAACATGAAGCAGGACTGCGCCGAAAAGAGCTTTGACGAACTTCGCGAAAGCGGCGAAAAAATATGGAACGAATACCTTTCGAGAATTGAAATTGAGCCTGAAAATGACAGTCAGATGAAAACCTTTTATTCATGCATGTACAGAACAGGCTTGTTCCCGCACAAGGCATATGAAATCGGCAAAAGCGGAGAAAAGCTTCATTACTGCCCGTTTGACGGAAGCATCAGAAGCGGACTGCGGTATACCGACAACGGCTTCTGGGATACATACAGAACGGAATTTCCGCTGTTTGCAATGATAGCAAGAAAAGAATACGCCGAAATGCTTGAGGGCTTTATCGTTGATTACACCGAGGGCGGCTGGCTCCCGAGATGGCCCTCGATCGGCGAGCGCGGCTGTATGCCCTCCACCCTGCTTGACGCTGTTATTGCAGACGCCGCGGTAAAGGGAATAATCGGCGGCGAGCTTCTTGAAACCGCCTTTGAGGGAATGCTCCACCATGCAAACTGCGATTCGCACCACCCCGATCTTGGCAGAACGGGTGCAGAAGCTTATGTCAAATACGGCTATGTACCTGCGGATATGATTGAAAGCAACAATGTCAACCTTACGCTTGATGCCGCTTACGGAGACTATTGCATCGCTCAGGTTGCAAAGGTTCTCGGCAAAAATGACATTGCCGAGGAATATATGAAGCGTTCAAAGAATTATAAAAATCTTTTTGACCCCGAAACGGGCTTCATGAGGGCAAAAAACACGGACGGCACCTTTAAAGAGCCGTTTGACTGCTTCGACTGGAGCGATGAATATACAGAGGGAAGCGCATGGCAGTCCTCATTCTCGGTTCCGCACGACATTGACGGCTTGGCAGAGCTTTACGGCGGCAAGGATAAGCTAATCGCAAAGCTGGACGAGCTTTTTGCCGCTCCGCCTATCTACGGCACAAGCGGCTATGGCTCTGAGATCCACGAAATGACGGAAATGGCGGCAGTCGATTTCGGTCAGTGTGCGATTTCCAATCAGCCTAGCTTCCATTTCCCGTACATGTTTGCCGCGCTCGGTGAAAAGGAAAAGACCGAATACTGGGTCAAAAAGCTTTGCGAGGAAGCGTTCAGCTACACAGACGACGGCTTCCCCGGCGATGAGGATAACGGAGCAACGGCGGCATGGTACGTTCTTTCCGTGCTCGGAATATATGATATCTGCCCGGGCAAAAATGAATATATAAAAATCCGAAAGCTCTGTAAAAAAGCAAAAATTCTCGGAGAAGAGATATAATTTTTCTGTGACGGTTTTATTACAGAATCCGTCAAACGGTTACTCTTTTATGTTGTTTTTGCACCTTTACTGTTATATAATAGCTTCATTAAAATATGGAGTGACGATATGAAAAAGAAGAGAAAAACTATAATTCTGTTGCTTTGTCTATTGATTATTATTTCAAGCTGGTATTTCGGGAATTATTCCGTTAAGCTGACAAAGCAAAACATATATTCCGAAAAGGTTAATAATGACGTAAAAATTGCGGTCATATCCGACCTTCACGGCGACAAATTCGGCAAGGGAAACAGCAGAATCATAAAAATGATACAAGAACAAAGCCCCGATTTGATTTTTGTTCTTGGCGATATGTACACGCAAAATCACCTTAATCAGATCGATACAGCCGTTGAGCTTATTGAGAATCTTTCGAAAATCACCGACACATACGTTGTAACAGGCGATCATGACACGGACAGCAAATATACCGAGCAGCTTTCATCAATCGGCAAAGTTCATCTGATGAACTATAAAGAGGAAGATCTAAGCATCAAAGGCAACGGCATCACGATTTACGGCATTGACAATGTCTATTTCAGCCCGAGCTTTGATTTGCATAATGCGTTTGACGAGCCGAGCGCAGACAGGCTGAACATACTTCTTGCTCATCTGCCCGAAACAGAGCATTACGAAGACTTCGGCATTGATATAGTGTTCAGCGGCGACACCCACGGCGGAATGGTTCGCCTACCGTTCATCGGCCCGCTTTACTACAACGGCTATGTTTTGCCGAAGCTGACTTACACCGACAGAATGACCGACAAAGGACTGTATTCCTTTGACGATAAGCAAATTTTTGTTACCTCAGGTCTGGGCGACTACCCTGCCCCGCTGAGATTTCTCAACCGACCCGAGGTATGTATTATAACACTAAGCAATCATTCGTAAAAAAACAGCACCAATACGTTAAAAAAGGAGACTGCAAAATGAGCTACGCCGACAAACTTTTTATTGACATGTGCAATAATATTCTTGAAAACGGAACCGACACCAAGGGGGAAAAGGTACGTCCCCACTGGGCGGACGGCACACCTGCCTACACTCAGAAGCTTTTCTGCGTTGTAAACCGCTATGACCTCAGAAAGGAATTCCCTGCCCTCACGCTTCGCCGCACGGCGCTTAAATCCTGCGTTGACGAAATGCTTTGGATATGGCAGAAAAAATCAAACAACATTCACGACCTGCACTCCCACATTTGGGATTCATGGGCTGACGAGAACGGCTCTATCGGCAAGGCATACGGCTATCAGCTCGGTGTCAAGCACAAGTATAAGGAGGGCATGTTCGATCAGGTTGACCGAGTTATATATGACCTCAAGAACAATCCGTTCAGCCGCAGAATCATGACGAACATTTACAATCATCACGACCTTAGTGAGATGGGGCTTTATCCGTGTGCCTATTCAATGACATTCAACGTAACGCAGGGTGAAAACGGAAGGCTCGTGCTCAACGGAATTCTCAATCAGCGTAGCCAGGACGTTCTGACTGCCAACAATTGGAACGTTGTTCAGTACAGCGTGCTTCTCCACATGCTCGCGCAGGTCTGCGATATGGAGATCGGCGAATTTGTTCACGTCATTGCCGACGCGCATATCTATGACAGGCACATTCCGCTTGTCAAGGAGCTTATCTCCCGCGAGCCTCTCCCCGCTCCGACCTTCTGGCTCAACCCCGAGATTAAGGATTTCTACGAGTTCACGACCGATGATGTTCGCCTTGATAACTACGAAACACATGAGCAGATAAAGAATATTCCCGTTGCGATATGAGGTGACAAAATGAAGCTTATTGCGGCAGTTGACAACGAATGGAACATCGGCAACAAGGGCGGCTTGCTTTTTTCATTGCCCGATGACATGAAGTTTTTCCGCACGACGACCTCGGGCAAGATAGTTGTCATGGGCAGAAAAACGCTTGAATCGTTTCCTAATTCCAAGCCGCTGAAAAACAGAGTAAACATTGTTCTTTCAAGAAGCAATCACGATGTTGAGGGCGCAGAATTCGTAACGGGCGTTGACGAATTGCTCGGCAAGCTCAAGGAATACGACACCGACGATGTTTATGTTATCGGCGGAGCTCAGATTTATTCTCTGCTTCTCCCCTATTGCGACACGGCGCTGATAACACATGTTGATACCGTTGCAAGCGAGGCAGATTCAAAGCTTCCCGAACTGAATGCCGACGAATGGAAAATCACGGAGCAATCGGATATTCATGAAAACAACGGGATCAAATTCCGCTTCACGACCTACAAGAGGGTAAAATAATGTTTAACGGCAAAATGAAAGCCGTCACATTCAGCTACGATGACGGCGTTAAGCAGGATATTCGATTGGTTGAAATTCTCAACCGCTACGGACTGAAAGCGACGTTTAACCTCAATTCTGAGCTTCTCGGCAAGGGCGGCAGTCTTGATATCCTCGGGAAGAAGATATCACACAACAAAATTCAGCCGAGCGAGATCAACGAGATTTACAAGGGTCATGAAATTGCGGCGCACTCCCTCACCCACCCCGATATGACGGAGATGGCGGCGAACGAGGTCATCCGTCAGGTTGAGCAGGACAGGCTCAAGCTCAGCGAGCTTGTCGGCTATGAGGTCGTTGGATTCGCTTACCCCGGTAAGCAGCCGAATTATAATTCGAGGATCGCTCAGATAATTGAGAACAGCACGGGTGTTAAATATGCTCGGACTACGATATGCAGTAATGATTTTTCGCCTCAGCGTGACCTCTACGAATTTCACCCGTCCGTTTTTCACAGGGATTGGGAGCGGCTTTACAGTCTTGCGGAAAGGTTCATTGACCTTGACCCGACAAGCGAAAGGATTTTCTATATCTGGGGTCATTCCTACGAGTTTGACATCAATGACGAATGGGACAAATTCGAGGATTTCTGCAAATTTATCTCAAACAGAAGTGACATATTCTACGGAACGAACAAGGAAATATTATTATAAAAAGCAACCGGACGACCCGATCGGATCGCCCGGATATTTTTATGCTGTTTTTACCACATCTTTGAGCTTACGAAATCGAATACCCAGCTGATGATAGATTTAGCGAGAGGAAGAACGACTGCGATTACCTGCGAGAAAATCTTCATCCAATCAATCGACGGGTTAATGCCCGTGCCCTTCTTAACCGAAAGGTCCTTCCTGATTGCAAATGAATCAATGTTTTCCGTTCCGCCGTTTTCCGTGTCAACCGTGTAAGCATCGAAATAGAGCGTGTCGCCCACGATGCTGACACCGGAGAACATTGAAGCTGTAACATTCTTGATAACCTCGGCTCTCGGGAAATATTTATCCGTCAGGCTCTCGTCCTTCTGGTTGTAAATTTTAACGCCCGAGCAACCGCTGATTTCATAAACCGTTCCGACAGGGTTTTCCTTAACGGTGTATTCCTTGCCGTTGAATTCGGCTGTAGAGGTTGTTACGCTCTCTACCTTGTTGTCGATCATAGCATCGGTTCTGAGATAAACATGGTCATGACCCTGGAATACCATGTCGATTCCAAGCTGCGGCATAAGCTTGCAAAGCTCATCTCTTATCTTGCAAACGTCTTTGTCCTTATAGTGGGAGCCGTTTGAATAGATAGCCTTATGCATTGCAACAAACTTCCAGTCGGCGTCGCTCGACTGCATATCGTCAATAAGCCAGTCAACCTGAGCGTCGCTGAGGCTCTTATCGTCATTGAGATTATTTGTGTTGAGAACCGCAACATGAACGTTGTTGTAATCAAACGAGAAATAGATGCCCGATTCCGTATCCTGCTCGGGAACATTTGAATAATAATAATTCTTCTCGATTGCGTATGAGCCCATGCCCTCATGGTTGCCCGAAGCGGACATCATCGTTGTGTTCATGAGCGTCTCGGAAGCCGTGTTAAAGAGCCACTGCCACTGTCTGAAGTTATTGCCGTGGTCAACGTTGTCACCCGTGTTGATAATGAAATCGCTGTCGTACATCTTATAGGCTGTTTCGATAACCTTTGCGAAGGTCTCGTACTGCTGTTCGGACTGTGACTGCGGGTCGCAGATATGAATAAACGATGTTTCGTCCGAACCGTCAGCCATCTTAAATGTGCCGATATCGCTCCACCAATTTCTTGAAGCGTCGCCGACACGGTAGTAATATTCCTTGCCTGCTTCAAGTCCGGAAACCTCAACAATGTGTCTGTTCATCGGAAACTTGTAGTTCATGATGCCGATAACACCAAGGTCAACGCCCGGGTACTGTCTTTCCGTTCTCTCTGTTTTAACGTTAACCTTAACGCCGTAGGGAACCATTGACTTGCCTGTGAATACAGGGTTCTCTGAATACGGAATAATCTCGATATCCGTGCCCTTAACGCTCGTCTTTGTGTACCAGCTTACGTTTCTTGAGCTTTGGTCCGCACCGAGAGTAGCCGAAACGATCGTCGGCAGTCTGTAGTTCTCTCTTGTTGCAGTAGGTGTAACCTTGCCGTCGTAAACGATAGTTGTGTTTACATCCTCGATATAGTTATCGTCATATGCGAATTCGCATGCAACATTTGCGAGCGTCTGACCGATGCCCTCAAGCTGAGTATCGGTGAGATATTCACCCATGTAGTATTCCGCAATGCCCCAAAGCGACTTGAAATCAACAACGCCGAGCTTATTTGCAGCCTCAAGAATCTTGTTTGAAACGTTGAGATAGCTTGTGTCGCCAAGGAAAAGAACCATCATTGTAACAGTGAGGATTTTGCCGACACACTCAAGCGTCGTTCCCTCGGGGAAGAATGCACCGAGATTGAGATCAAGATCCTTGAGAATCTTGTCCTGAAGAAGATCGTTTGCAACGATATCAATGAGTGCATCAAAAATATCAAATACCGTATCGCCGTTATTGAGCTGATCAATGGCATCCATCATGAAAGGATCGTCCTTCATGTGGAGCTTACCCTCATATTTATAAACAATTATACATTCAAGAAGATCCTCAAATGTGCCCGGCTTTGTTCTGTCACCGAAGCCGTATTCGTCAATAAATCTTGTGTTCGGAAGCTCCGAAACCTGAACGTTGAGCAGCTTATTGATTGAATTGACAAGATACTCGGCCGTTGCGTCCGGGTCGGTCAGATAGTTCTCATAAATCTGGTTGAGGAGATCCTCGATAAAGCCCATGAGGTTCTTGGTTGTGAAAAGCTCGGTATCGCCGATTTTGAGGCCGTCACCGAAAAAGCCGCTTATCATGCCCTCAATATCAAGACCCATGCCCTTGAGCGTATTGAGCATGCCGTCCTCTGCGATTTTCTCCGAATATTCATCAAGCAAGCCCGAAAGCATATTGAGCGCCGTTGCCGAAAGTCCGCCCTCGCCGAAGAAGGAATCGCCGAGTGACTTGATTCTGTAAGGCGTTGCGTATGTCTCGCCGTTTACTGTAACAGGAAGCACGCAGTCAACGTCCTTGCTCTCGACCTTCATCGTCGTCTTGCCGTTCACGTCGGTCGTTGCGCTTACCTCACGGAAATAGTTCGGGAAAGCAGTCAGCGAATCCGTGCAGATTTCTGTCAGCGTTTCGCCGTCGTCCGTAACGGTCTGAGCAATGTCGCTGTCATGAATATGACCCGTAAAGGAGAAGTGCATACCTGCGTCAACGAGCTTATCGGTAAGCTCCTCCCAGCCGTCGATAACGAAGCCTCTGATGATAGTATATTCGCCTGTGAAATGCGGAACAAAGTTATGGTGACTGACGCCGATAACCGTCTCGCCGTTCGCCTTTGCGTCGGCAATTTCATTGAGAACCCAGTTTGTGGCCTCTGTTGTGAGACAGCCTGCCGTCTCGGCAAGGTCCTTGCCCTTTTCCGTTACGTCGGAGCTGTATTTGCCCGTATCCATAACGATAAATCTGTAGCCGTCGGCACGAACGGAATATGAAAGCATATTTGCCTTGCCCTTTGACGGTGTATATCTGTGATAAGCAAGGTCATAGCCGAGATTCTTGTATATTTCAAGGAAATCCTCGGGCGTTGTGCGCTTTGCAGGCTCGGCCTCGCCGTTTTCATATGTAGTGCCGTTTGCCTTGTTGATGTCATGGTTACCGTTTATTGCGATAACCTGAATGCCTGTATCCTTCTCGAACTTTTCAAGCCTTGCGGCAAGCTGTCTGTGAGCCTCATACTCACCGTTGGAGGTGAGGTCGCCAGAAAGGATAAGGTACTTCATGCCGTTCTCTTTTGCATGCTCGGCAATGCCTGCGAGAGCAGATTCGAGAATACCGGCCGACTGATACGGTTCTCTTGCAAGAGCGGTCTTGACGCTCTTCATGAAAGCCTCGTTATAGTTGCCTGCCAGCGATGCCGGGAAATAGTGCATATCCGACATAACCGCAAAATTAACTTCCTTGTCCGTTGTCAGTCCCTTTTTGATTGCCTCGGCAGCCGATGCGCTCATAGGAACGATTGAAAGAATCATCACGATTGAAAGCACAAGCGCAATAATCTTTCTGCTTACTTTCTTTGTCTTATTCATTTTCCAAATAATCCCCCTTCATGTTTTTGGCAAATTGTGAATTGCCTTTATTATATGGATTTTAACAAAGACTTAAGATTAACAAGTGCGTTCGGCACGCCTTTGGCGATTTTGCCGACACCCTTTGCAACGTCCTTACCCTCAAACACCTTGAGAAGTCCGTCAGCCATTTCCTCATTGAACAGTCCGCCGCTCATTGCAACATAGTTTCTGACGGGGGTCTGCATGATAGTGTTCGCCATCATCGAACTGCCGATTCCGCCCTTGGGCTTCATGGCAATATCAACGGCATTATAAATAACCTTTGCAAGACCTTTTCCCTTGCTCCTGTCGATTGAGTTATTCATGCTGTCCGCCGTTATTTCGGGGGCAAACTTAAGCTCTCCGCCGTAAATAACCTTAAAGTCGTCCTCTCTTGCTCTCGCAGGATCGCCGTCGAAGTAAACGCTTGCCGAATCTCTCAAATCAACAATCGTTGCGTCGTCCTCCGACTTCATCTTGACATCGGCTTCAAGCCTGATATCCCTTGACGACGCACCGACAAGGATCTTATACGCTCCGCTCTCAACGCACCATGCTTCAGTCGCCGTGTTCCAGAAAGCAAAAGCTCTGTCGTCAAGCTCAACGCTGACCTTCTTCTCCTCACCGGGCTCAAGGTGAACCTTTACGAAGCCCTTAAGCTCCTTCGGCGCTCTGAAAACCCTGCTGTCGGTCTTGCCGACATAGACCTGAGCGATTTCCGCACCTGCAACATCGCCCGTGTTCTTTATTGTGAACGTAACCTTCGTACCCTCGCCCTTTGTGAGGTTTTTCTTTCTGAGCTTGATATCGGAATATTCAAAGCTCGTGTATGAAAGACCGAAGCCGAACGGGAAACGTACGTTTCTTTCAACCTTATCATAATATCTGTAGCCTATGAAAATGCTTTCACGGTACTGAACGTCCTCGTTTGAATCGGGATATCTGAACGAGGTCGGCGTATCCTTGAGACAGATCGGATACGTTTCGGCAAGCTTGCCGCACGGATTTGCCTTGCCCGTCAGCACATCGACAACCGCAGGGGCAACCGACTGACCGCCGAGGTAAGCGTTGAGAATTGCCTTGACATTGTCCGCCCACGGCATTTCAACAGGCGAACCGCCCTCGAGAACGACTATAACGTTATCATTCACACGGCTGACCGCTTCAACAAGTCTGTTGTGACCCTCGGGAAGCTTCATTGTACTTCTGTCAAAGCCCTCTGACTCGTAATCGTCGGTAAGTCCGATAAATACAACTGCGTGTGAAGCATTTTTTGCGAGGTTGCATGCCTCGGTTATGTATGCGTCCTCGTTCTTTCTCTTGCCGCTCTTATCATATCCGAGTGCAAATTTAACATTGATCGGCGAATTATTAAAGGCTCTTCTGCCGCTGTCGATCATTGTCGGATTGATTATCGAACTGCCTGCGCCCTGATATCTCGGGCTGTCCGCAAATGCACCGATAACTGCAACATATTCGCCGTCACAGCGCTTGAGCGGAAGAATGTTATTATCATTTTTAAGAAGCACCATTGACTGCTCGGCAATCTCCCTTGCAAGAAGATTGTGCGCCTTAACATCGTACTTATAGCCCTTGCGTTTATTTGCTTCGCCTCTGAGAATTAGGTCGATGAGCTTATCAACTCTTTCGTCAAGGGTTGTCTCGTCAATGACTCCGCACTTGACAGCTTCAACAATTTTTGCATCGTTAATTCCGCCCGAGGACGGCATTTCGAGGTCGTTGCCTGCATTAAGTCCCGCAACACGGTCGTTGACCGCGCCCCAGTCGCTGACAACTACGCCCTCAAATCCCCATTCGTCACGCAGAACCTTGGTCTGAAGCCATTCGTTCTCCGAGCAATAGGTGCCGTTGAGGAGATTATATGCGTTCATGACCGTCCATGGCTGACTCTTTTTGACCGCCTTCTCAAAGGCTCTGAGATAAATTTCTCTAAGTGCGCGCTCGTCAATTATGCTGTTTGAGGTCATTCGCTTCATTTCCTGGCTGTTGCCTGCAAAATGCTTGAGAGATGTGCCTACTCCCATCGACTGAACACCGGCAATAAACGCCGCGCCCATTTCGCCCGCAAGCTCGGGATCCTCCGAAAAATATTCAAAGTTTCTGCCGCAAAGCGGAGAACGCTTCATATTTACTCCGGGGCCGAGCAACACGCTTACACCGTGCTGTAAGCATTCCTCGCCGAGAGCCTGACCCATCTTGTAAATGAGATCTCTGTCCCACGAGCAAGCCGTCGTAACAGCGGTCGGAAAGCAGGTTGCGGGATAGCTGTTGCCTATTCCGATCTCCTTATTCTCGGAGTTCTGCTTTCTGAGACCGTGAGGGCCGTCGCAGACCATGATCTCGGGAATTCCGAGTCTCTTAATACTCTTAAGATGCCAAAAATCCTTGCCCGAGCAAAGCGCGGCCTTCTCCTTAAGTGTCATCTGAGAAATCAGATCCTTATGCTTTAACACTGAAATCACTCCTCATCATTTATTACAGTTTCGTTTATTTCCAATAATGCGTCAGCCTGAGCCGACTCAATTTCTTCAACATTTTTAAGCTTTTTCTGAATAATTCTGTTTCTGTCCTGAGCCTCGGAAAGTGATTTTCCTGCCTCGTCGATCTTCTTCTTGGCTTTATCAAGAACAACTCCGAATTTATCGTACTGCACCTTTGCCGCCGCCAGAAGCTTCCTGACCTCGTTCGCCTTTTCATTTATCGCAACCGCCTTGAAGCCCATTGAAAGAGAATTGAGCAGGGCGATTATCGTTGTCGGACCTGCTATCATTATGCCCTCGCGCTGAATTTTATCCATAATGCCCGAATTTGACGAGGTTATCTCTGCATACAAGCCCTCCGTTGCAAGGTAAAGGATAGCAAACGGTGTTGTATCGGGAACATGAATATATTTTGTGATCGTTTTTGCCTCGTGAAGAACTCTGTCCTCAAGTGCCTTTCTCGCCGCCGCGAGCGCCGCCGCATCGGCATTGTCCGCCGCCTCGCACACCCTGCGGTAATCCTCCATCGGGAATTTCGAATCTATCGGCAAATATGTATACTTTGAGGAATCATCGCCCGACGGAATTTTAACGGCAAATTCAACAACGTCTCTTGAGCCTGCCACCGGCGAATAATTTTTAACATACATGTTCGGAATGGTCTGGTCGAGAATTCCCTCAAGCTGAATTTCCGCCCACGTTCCTCTCGCCTTGACATTGGTGAGCACCCTGTTGAGCGCCGTAACGTTCGTCGTAACTCCCGTTGACAGCTCCTTCATTTCGCCGAGGGACTTATAAACATTTTCAAGCTGCTCGGAAACGGTCTTGAACGAGGAATCAAGCCTTGTTGCAAGCGTGGACGTCAGCTTTTCGTCAACCGTCGCTCTCATCTGGTCGAGCTTCTTTTCGTTGCTCTCCTGCATCTTAGCAATTGCGGCGTCAACTACCCTTGTCTGCTTCTCGTTCTGCTCCATGCTGTTGGTTCTGATAAGGTTAAGAGAATCCGTCATATCCTTATTGAGCTTGAGAAGCGTTTCGTAGTTCTGACGCGTCATCGTGTCGAGCTTCTCGGTCATTCTTCCGAGCGACTCCGCAGTTTCGCGCCTGTTGCGTTCAAACTCCTCCGCATTGCTTCCCGAATTCTGCTTCATGAGCATCAGAATTGCGGCAAGCTGTTTTTCCGTCTCAGCCGATTTATCGGTACTTTTCAGCGATTTTATCTGAATTAAAGTGTATATCAATATTCCGATTACGGCAATAAGCAAAGCCGAAATTATGTATATCAATGCGTTCGGCACACTACCACTCCCAATATAAATCTTTTCATATAATTATAACAAAATTATAAGGTATTTACAATTCATTTTCTTTTCAAAAATCACTGGCTTTTTTTGTATGTATTTGCTATAATATATGATAAATATATATTACAATACTCAATTACCTTTTCGGAGGTCTCTATAATGTTAAAAAAGCTCTTATCACTTTTTCTCGCTCTTGTCGCTGTAATAAGCCTCTGTGCATGCGGCGGCAGCAGCTCCGATGTTCTCATACTCCCGATTGAATCAGACCCGTTGTGCCTTGATCCGCAGGTTGCGGACTCAAAAGAGGCTAAGCTGATGATAGCAAACTGCTTTGAGGGTCTTGTCAGACTGGATAAGGATTATAAGATCGTTTCGGGTGTTGCCGAAAGCTGGGAAATTTCCGCCGACGGACTGACATATACCTTTAAGCTCAGAAACGATACGCACTGGAAGCTTCTCAACTCCTTTGAGGACGTTCTTCCCGAGGGCTACAAAAAAAGCTACCGCACTCAGGTCATCGCCGCCGATTTTGTTTACGGCATAACCCGTGCGCTCGACCCCGCAACCCAGGCAGGAGACGCGGAGAAGCTCTTTGACATAAAAAACGCCGTCGCGGTCAACAGCGGCAAGCAGCCCGTTTCCGCACTCGGAATAACGGCTCAGGACGATACTACGCTTGTCATCACCCTTGAACGTGCGAACCCCGATTTTCTCAGAATTCTGACGCTTCCCGTCGCAATGCCCTGCCACGAGGATTTCTTCAAGGCAACGCATGCAAAATACTGCCTTGACCTCAAATACACCTTCTGCAACGGTCCTTTTTACCTTTCCAGATGGGCTGAGGACAACACTCTGTCAATGTACAAAAATGATGAATACAAGGGCAACGTCAAGGTCAGACCCGATGAAATATATTATTATGTCAATACGGACGAAGCCTCGGTTATCAAGAAAATACGTCAGCGTACATATGACTGCGCGTTCCTTTCCGAATCGGCAAAAAATGAGCTGAGCGACAACGACAAGCTGACAAACTATTCGGTCAATAACACCGTTTACGGACTTTGCTTTAACTGCACCGATTCAGTCCTCGCAAACGAGGACATGCGAAGAGCGCTCGCAATGATAACAAAGCAGCCTCAGACCGATACAGAAAAGGAGTCGGCATTCAATAAGGGCATTGTCCCCGACTGCGTCCGCTACGGCGAAAGCTCGTACCGTGATGTCGCAGGCAATGTAAACGGTATAGCCTATAACGAAAAGCAGGCTGTCACGCTTTGGAAAAAGGGACTTAAACAGCTTGACCTCACCACCGCTGAGGTGGTCGTCACCTGCACCGAGGAGAATGCGCCGATAATGCAGCAGACAATTCAGCATTGGCAAAGAATTCTTTCGACCTCTATCCTCGCAAAGGTTGAGGTCAAGACCGAGGATCAAATAAGCACAATGATTTATAATACAAATTTCCAGATTCTCTACCACAAGATCTCTACCGATTCGTCAACCGTTACGGACACGCTTAAAAAATTTACGTCCGACAGCACCTCGAACATTTTCGGATTTACCGATAAAAAATACGACAGCATTGTAAATGCCATCATTTCTCAGTATTCAGGAAAAGAAAAGCTCACGGGATGCGTCAATGCCGAAAAATACATTCTTGACAAGGCGGTATTCATTCCGATGTTCGGCGCCGATTCATACGCTGTAATCAACAAAGGCGTAGACGGAATATATTTCTCCCCTGCCTTTGAAAGCGCCTGCTTGATATCGGGAGGTCACAGCTGATGAAAGCCCGCAGAATAATAGGTGCAGTGGTTTTCTGGGCGCTGACCCTTTCGATAATGTACATTGCTTTCGGCTTTTCAAGCGAAACAGCTGCCGAATCCGAGCAGGTCAGCCAAGGCGTACTCGATATCATTATTGAGCACCTCGGTATCGTCATTTCGCATCACATGCTCCGAAAAATCGCGCATTTTTCGGAATATGCGGCGCTTGGATTCTGCATGGGCGGAGCAATATACTTCACCTTTAACAAGAATAAATTTTACATTCCGCTTATCCCCAGTGTGATCTATGCCGCAAGCGATGAGATACATCAGATTTTTGTGCCCGAAAGATCGTGCGAGTTTCTGGATGTCATAATCGACTCGTGCGGAAGCTCTTTTGGAATACTCATTTTCATGCTGATATTACTGATAATAAATAGGATTAAAAGCAAAAAAGCACAATCGGTTGTATAAACCGATTGTGCTTTTTCTTTTTTTGAAAGATTATTTCAAGACTTAAGGTCGGCTGCTGTTTTTCGTCCTCGCAGAACAAAGAACGATTGTAATTCCTTTATCCGATTCGACATTTTCAACCGTTACCGCCAGCCCTCTGCCCGTCTTTTTGAGAGCAAAATCAACTTCTCTGCCGTCGGCAACGGCGGTTATTTTTTCGGCAAAAGCAACATCGCGGAAAGAGAAAACATATCTTCTGCTTTTCGGGATCAGCGAAAGATCGCCCTCGGCAGGGTATACCGAGAAGAGCAACTCATCGCCGTTTTCTTCAAGCTTAAATTCCGTTTCGGCATAGTGTCCGTCCTTATAGGATAGGCTTTCTCCGTCATCCTCATAAAGCTTAAACGAGCCGTTTCCCCTGTAAATCAGAATTTCAAGCGAATCGGGATTGTTACATTCATTGCCCTTTGCTCTTCCGTCAAGCGGAATAATCGCTCCTTCGGGCGCAAGCACCGGAATAGACGTGATATCGCGCTGAAGCGCTATCCTGCCGCCGCTATAGACCTCATCGGTGAAAATATCCGTGTATCTTCCCTCAGGAAGCCAGACCTCAACTGTCGCCTTGTGCGTCCTTTTGTTTGCCCTGCGCGTTATCGGCGCAACTATCAGCTGAGTTCCGAAAAAGTATTCGTTGCCGACGGAGTATGCCCCCGCATCGTTCGGGTATTCATAATACATCGGCATAAGCAGAGGTCTGCCCTCTGCTTCGGTCAGCCTGTTCATCGTGTATGTATAGGGTATCATGCGATGTCGGAATCGCAGAAATTTTTTTGTGATTTTTTCCACTTCGGCGCCGAATTTCCACGGCTCCTTGCTCTTGCGCGCATCGTTGACGGAATGGAACCGCATTATCGGGCTGAAAACTCCGAACTGAACCCACCTGAGATACAGCTCATCATTGAGATTACCGAAATTGTGACCGCCGATATCATGGCTCCACCAGCTATAGCCCGCATTTGCCGCCGTTGCGGTGAAATACGGCTGAAAGTCGAGCACCGACCACCGAATAGCCGTATCGCCCGAAAAGCCGAGCGGATAACGGTGAGAGCCGAAGCCCGCAAAGCGTGAAAGCGTCAGCGGACGAAGCCCTTTTGACTGTCTGTCAAGGCAATAATAATGATTCAACAGCCAGAGCGGATCAAGTCCTTCAATTTTCGACCTGTTCCCCTGCTGCCAATCTATCCACCAAAAATCAACGCCCTCTTTTTCCATAGGCTCGTTGACATATTTAAAATAGCCCTCGACAAACTTTTTGTCAGTGAAGTCGAAATCAACAGTCTTTTTACTTTCACTGTCAATGCCCATATATTCCGCAAGCTCGGAATACATATCCTCAAAGAAGCGTATTCCCTGTGCCGGGTGAATATTCAGGTTTGTTTTTAGCCCCATTTCATGAAGCGTCTTGAGGAATTCAACGTGATTCGGGAAAAGCTCCGTGTTCCAGCTGTAGCCTGTCCACCCCGGATTCCAAAAGCAGCCCGTTATCCGCAAAATCGGATTTTTCGGCTGAGGATAATCAAAAACGCCCTTTCCGAAACGCTTCTCAACATCCGTCCAGTGCCAGTCCATATCAATGCACGCAACTGTCAGCGGAATGTCCTTTTCCGCAAACCACTTCATCAATTCAAGATATTCCTTCTGCGTATATTTCCAGAAGCGGCTCCACCAGTTGCCGAGACAAAATCGCGGAATAAGCGGTGTTTTTCCCGTTATACGGTAGAAATCCTTCATCGCCGATTTATAGTCAAAGCCATATACAAAGACGTAATGATCCCGACCTTTCTCCATCCTCGGAGCAACAGCTCCGCCGTTCAGGGTTAGCGACATTGAATCGTCCATCAGCGCAGCTCCGCCCCGTGATATGATCCCGTCACTGAGCTTTACCCTGCCGAAGGTCACATCAAGGGTTCTGCGGGTCCCTTTCAAATTGCCATTTGAAAAATCGGTCACGATCCGTCCGTCAGCGAGCTTAACGCTCAACAAACGTCCCGTTTTCAAAACGCTGAATTCGCATTTATCCGTTCGGACAATTATTCTGTCGGCTGATTTTTCATAGGTATAATCAACTCTGCCGAGGTTTCTGAAAAGGACGGTCTGAGTAGGCAGATCACAGAAGCCGCCCTTTTCTATTCTGATAAGCTCCGAAGTAATCACCGTAATTCTCAGATCACCGTCAACAATTGTATTCCCCTCGCAGGCAATTCCGTCAGCTTCAATTCTGTACTTTTCGCCGAACGCGTCCATTCTTTCACCCCGTTTCTTTTTTTATAATCATATAACAAAAACGGGAACGTGTCAAATGTAAAGAAGAACTTGGAAATTGCCTTATCGTTTACGCCGTCTGAAAAGAATTACAAAACCGATTCCGAGCACAAGAACCGCCGTGCTCACACCGAGGGTCACTAAAGATGTTTTGGAAACCGACGCGTTATCGGCGGAGCGGTCGGACGAAGAAGCGTCTGATCTGCTGTTAAAATCGGGCTTTTGCTTTTGAGAGTTCGATTCACTCTTGTCCGTGTCCGTTTTTGTGCCGTCCGTTTCGGTATCGCTGCTCGCTGTGTTTTCACCTTGCCTGTCGGGAGGTTCGCCCATACCCGAGCTCGGCGCCTGTCCGTTCGGCATCTGCGGCGCCGAAGCTGTGTTCGAATTTCCGCTGTCGGTCTTTTCCGTGCTTTCGTCCGTTGTATTCTCACTGTCAGACGCACTTTCACTGTCGGTTGTTTTCTCCTGCGGCTGTTTCATATCTCCGCCGAAGCCCATCTGACCGTCGCCGACATTGCCCATCGAGCCCATATCGCTTATCTGAATATCCCCTGCATCAATCAGGGTATCGGTTTTCTGCGTTACCGAGGTACTGCCTATCGTTCCGTCGAGCTGGCCGCTGATGCTTTCCGCACGGAGCAGACAAAACTCCTTGAGCGTGTCAATACCCTTTTCAAATTCATCATAGGTACAGAATTTGGCCGGATCCTTTTCAACATAGGGCGAAATCATTTCCTTGACCTTATCAATCATTTCCTCAAAATATCCGCTGTCAAAATACTCCGAAATAAATTTCGAGAAATATTTATGATAAAGCTCCGTATACTCGTCGCTTGCAAATATCCAGGCTATCATCGGTCTGTCCTCGGCATTGCCGCCCGAAACAGTAGAATCAATCGGATAATTCACGAGGCTTGTTGCACCGCCCGCAGACTGGAATCCGCCGAACGCAAGGTTATAGTCCCACGGGATCATCTGCATCTGTCCGTCCTTTTCGTAGAGGTAATAGTTGTGGATCATCGAGCCTGTGTAGCTGTCAAAATTCAGCACGAAATTGTGTACAACAAAATATCGTATAACCTTTTCTATATCGACCGTATCTTCAAGCTCTTCGCCCGATGAAAGCTTTTTCAGTGCGGAGATCAGGCGGGTTTTATCGCTGTCGGAAACATCGGTCTTTGCATTGTCAAAAATATTTGAATTGCTTCTGTTTTGGCGCGCTGCAAGGGATACAGGCGGCTTGCCGCCTTGCGTGCTCGGCGACCGTCGCTAAGCGACAGTACCCGCCTCACACTTCGCGTCTAAAAACAGTCCACAGGACTGTTTTCTCAACGCCGCTCACCCTCTCAGGGTTCGAATCCCTAAACATAAAAAAACAGAAGCAACACAAAAAATGTATTGCTTCTGTTTTGGCGCGCTGCAAGGGATACAGGCGGCTTGCCGCCTTGCGTG